>Ga0315336_1000253_pt1 | contig 194958 bp, 177 predicted proteins | sample ASW5metaG_FD_204512 | JGI IMG/M metagenome (GOLD analysis project Ga0315336, IMG submission 204512) | Ammonia-oxidizing marine archaeal communities from Monterey Bay, California, United States - ASW #5 | ecosystem: Environmental > Aquatic > Marine > Intertidal zone | place: USA: California... | reverse complement strand
ATTGGCTTTATTCGCCGTATCCTTTGGCGCTTTGGCCGGCGCGGCGGCGGCGCCATTTTCGTCAATCCGGCCCAACAAGGCGCCGACCTCAACCTCGGCGCCCTCGTCCGCGACGATTTCCGACAGCACGCCGGCGGAGGCAGCATTCACCTCCAGCGTGACTTTGTCGGTCTCCAATTCGAGCAGCGGCTCATCGGCGGCCACTGCCTCGCCCACAGCCTTGAACCACTTTGCCACGGTCGCCTCGGTAACGGATTCACCGAGGGTCGGGACGACGATTTCCAGGGCCATTGCATGGCCTCCTTGTTTGCGGCGCGCCTGGTGCTAAATTGCCGGGCGCTCAGTCGATGGTGAGGGCCGCGTCGACGAGCGCCCTCTGTTCGCGTTGGTGCCGGCCTAGCAGACCAGTGGCGGGCGAGGCCGCCTCGGTCCGGCCCACATAGATCGGGCGCTCGACCTGATGGCCGAGGGCGCCGAGCACGGATTCGATCTTCCGGTCGACGAAGTTCCAGGCGCCCATATTCTGCGGCTCCTCCTGGCACCAGACGACCGACGTGGCGCTCATGAAACGTCCGAGTTCGTCATTCAGCGCCTCGTAGGGGAACGAGTAGAGCTGCTCCAAGCGCAAGATGTAGACGTCCTCGACGCCGCGCTCTTCGCGCTCCTCGTGAAGGTCGTAGTAGACCTTTCCGGTACAAAGAACGACGCGGCGGATCTTGTCATCGGCCGCCACCTTGCCGTCGTCCCACAAGACCCGATGGAATGAGGTGCCGGTTGCCATGTCTTCCAGCTTGGACACCGCCAGCTTGTGCCGCAGCAGCGATTTTGGCGTCATGATGATCAACGGCTTGCGGTATTTGCGGCGCACTTGTCGGCGCAGGATGTGGAAGTAGTTGGCCGGCGTGGTGCAATTGGCGACTTGGATATTGTCCTCACCGCAGAGTTGCAGAAAGCGCTCCGGGCGGGCTGAGGAATGTTCCGGGCCCTGCCCCTCATAGCCGTGCGGCAACAGCATCACCAGGCCGGACAGCCGCAGCCATTTCGATTCGCCCGATGCGATGAACTGGTCGATGATGATCTGGGCGCCGTTGACGAAGTCGCCGAACTGGGCCTCCCACAGCACCAGCGCGTGGGGCTCAGCCAGCGAATAGCCGTACTCGAAGCCGAGCACGGAGAGCTCCGCCAGGGGGCTGTCGATGACTTCCAAGTCGGCCTGGTTCGGGGAGAGATTGGCCAGCGGCGCATACTTTCTCTCGTTCTCCTGGTCGGTCAGCACCGCGTGACGCTGCGAGAACGTGCCGCGCTGGCAATCCTGGCCTGAGAGGCGAATCGGCGTGCCCTCTTTCAGCAGCGAGCCGAACGCCAGCGCCTCGGCGGTGGCCCAATCAATTCCTTCCCCGGATTCAATCCGGGCCCGTTTGGTCTTGAATTGCCGGACGATCTTGGAGTTGGCGCTGAAGTCGTCCGGAAACTCGGTGATCTTGCGGCCGATCTCGGTCAGCTCCTTGAGATCCAATGCCGTTTCGCCGCGGATATATTCGCCACGCTTGGCCTCCAGTCCCGTCCAGGCCCCTTCCAGCCAGTCAGCCTTGTTGGGTTTGTAGGACGACGCTGCCTCGAAGTCCTCGTCGAGCTTGGTGGCCATGCGCTCGACAAGCCCTTCGGCCTCTTCATGCATGATCACGCCTTCCTCAGCGAGCTTGTCGGCATAAATTTTTCGTGTCGTGGGATGCTTCGCAATGGTGCGGTACATCAGCGGCTGGGTAAACGCCGGTTCATCACCCTCGTTGTGGCCAAAGCGGCGATAGCAGAACATGTCGATCACCGCATCGGACTTGAACTGCTGGCGGAACTCCGTGGCGATCCGCGCGACATGGATGACGGCTTCTGGATCGTCACCGTTCACGTGCAGGATCGGCGCTTGGATAACCTTCGCCATCTCCGAACAGTAGGGTCCCGAGCGCGAAAAGACCGGGTTCGTGGTGAAGCCGATCTGGTTGTTGACGATCACATGGATCGTCCCGCCCGTGTGATAGTCGGCAAGCTCGGCCAGGTCGAGCGTCTCGGCGACCAGCCCCTGGCCGGCGAACGCGGCATCGCCGTGCATCAGCAACGCCATGACCCTCTTGGTTCCGTCCTCGCCACGCTGGGTCTGCTTGGCGCGGACCTTGCCGATCACGACCGGATCAACCGCCTCCAGATGCGAGGGATTTGCAGTCAGTGAGAGATGCACGGTGTTGCCGTCGAACTCGCGGTCGGAGGACGTTCCGAGATGGTATTTGACGTCACCTGAACCCTGCACGTCCTCCGGGTTGGCCGAGGCGCCCTGGAATTCCGAAAAGATCGCCTGATAGGGCTTGGCCATCATGTTCGCGAGTACGTTCAGGCGGCCGCGATGGGGCATCCCGATTACGATCTCTTCGATGCCGAGTTGTCCGCCGCGCTTGATGATCTGTTCCAGCGCCGGGATCAGCGCCTCGCCGCCATCGAGCCCAAACCGCTTGGTGCCGGTGTATTTCTTGTCGAGGAAGTTCTCGAAGGCTTCGGCCTCGGTCAGACGCTCCAGGATCGCCTTCTTGCCCAACACGGTGAAATCGGTGCGGTTGTGAACGGCCTCGATGCGCTCCTGGATCCAAGCCTTCTTGCCCGGGTCCTGGATATGCATGTACTCCACACCGATACTACCGCAATAAGTCTCGCGGACCGCCGCCACGATCTCGCGCAGCGTCGCGACCTCAAGCCCCATGACGTGGTCGATATAAATCTCTCGGCCGAGATCGGCGTCGGTAAATCCATAGCTGCGATAGTCGAGCTCGGGATGGGGTTCCCGCGTCGCCAGGCCGAGCGGATCGAGGTTCGCTTCGAGATGGCCACGAACGCGGTAGGCGCGGATCATCATCAGGGCACGAATTGAATCGATGGTGGCCGCGCGCACCGTCGCATCGGTGATCGGGGCCGGTGCGGCCGCTGCCGCCGTCGCAGGAACAGGGGTCGCAGTACGGGCGCTGGATGCCGCGGCTGGAGCAACAGGGGCCGCAGGGCTGACCGGTGCCGGCGCCGCACCACTGCCATTGCCGCCGCTATTGCCGTTGCCGATCACGCTGGTGCCGCGCGGCGCCCAGCTGGCGCCGGCATAGTCGAGCAGGGCTTCGCGCGCGCCGTCGCCCAGCTCGCCGAAGAACTGCCCCCAGCTCGCATCGACGCTGGCTGGATCGGCCAGGAAACGGGCATAGAGCTCGGCCACGAAGGGCGCGTTGGCGCCGGACAGAAAAGAGGATTCGTCGAGGCTGTGGGGCATGGGCGGACTCGCTGGTCGCCGGGCAGGGAAAGCCCCACCGCGGCCGGTTACTGAATCGAATGTTCAGTTCGGCGTTCAGGCGTTGAAACGCCTAGCACAATTATAGTTAACCGTTAATGACCTTTGCCATGGTGCTGCCCAGCGCCGACGGCGAATCCGCCACATTGATGCCGGCGCTCTTCATCGCTTCGATCTTGGATTCCGCGGTGCCCTGGCCGCCGGAGATGATGGCGCCGGCATGGCCCATGCGGCGGCCCGGCGGCGCGGTGATCCCGGCGATGAAGCCTACCACCGGTTTGTTGGTTTTCGAGCTCTTGATGAACTCGGCGGCTTCTTCCTCGGCGGTGCCGCCGATTTCGCCGATCATGACAATGCCCTGGGTCTCGTCGTCGCCGAGGAACAGCTCAAGGCAATCAATGAAGTTCGTGCCGTTGACCGGGTCGCCGCCGATGCCGATGCAGGTGGATTGCCCGAAGCCGGCCGCGGTGGTCTGCGCGACGGCCTCATAGGTCAATGTGCCGGAACGCGAGACGATGCCGATATTGCCGCGCTTGTGAATATGTCCGGGCATGATACCGATCTTGCACGCCTCAGGCGTGATCACGCCCGGGCAGTTGGGTCCGACGAGCCTGGTGCCGGTATCCCCAAGTGCGCGCTTTGCCCGCACCATGTCGAGCACCGGGATGCCTTCGGTGATGCAAACGACGAGCTCAAGTCCCGCATCGATCGCTTCCAGGATCGCATCGCCCGCGAAGGGCGGCGGCACGTAGATAACGCTGGCCGTGGCGCCCGTGGTCGTGACCGCCTCGGCGACCGTGTCGAATACGGGCAAATCAAGATGGGTGGTGCCGCCTTTGCCCGGCGTCACGCCTCCCACCATCCTGGTGCCATAGGCGATCGCCTGTTCGGAATGAAAGGTGCCCTGCGAGCCGGTGAAGCCCTGGCAAATGACTTTCGTGTTCTCGTCAACCAGGACCGCCATCAGGCTGCCTCCTTCACTGCCTTAACGACCTTTTCGGCCGCATCGCCCAGATCGTCGGCGGAGACGATCGGCAGGCCCGATTCGGCCAGGATCTTCTTGCCAAGCTCGACATTCGTGCCTTCCAGGCGAACCACCAGCGGCACGTGCAGGCTGACCTCGCGCGCCGCCGCGATCACGCCCTCCGCGATCACGTCGCAGCGCATGATGCCGCCGAAGATGTTCACGAGTATCCCCTCCACGTTCGGGTCGGAAAGGATGATCTTGAAGGCCGTGGTGACGCGCTCCTTTGTGGCGCCGCCGCCGACATCGAGAAAGTTCGCCGGCTCGCCGCCATAGAGCTTGATGATGTCCATCGTCGCCATCGCAAGCCCGGCGCCGTTGACCATGCAGCCGATGGAGCCGTCCAGCTTGATATAGCTGAGGTCGTGCTTGACCGCTTCGGCTTCGGCGGGGTCCTCCTCGTCTTCGTCGCGCAGGTCCGCCACGTCGTTGTGCCGGTAAAGCGCGTTGTCGTCGAAGTTCATCTTGGCGTCGAGCGCCAGGACCTCGCCCGCACCGGTCACCACGAGCGGATTGATCTCTACCATGCTGGCATCGAGCCCAACGAATGCCTGGTACATGGCGCGCAGGAACTTGCTGCAGGATTTGACCTGATCGCCTTTGAGGCCGAGCCCGTAGGCTATGCGCCGAGCGTAGAAGCCCTGCATGCCCGCCGCCGGGTCGATCGCGACCTTGACGATCTTTTCCGGATGCTTTGCCGCAACCTCCTCGATCTCCATGCCGCCTTCGGTCGACGCCATGATGGTGACACGGGAATTGGCCCGATCGATCAGCAGCGAGAGATAAAGTTCGCGCGCGATGTCGCAGCCGTCCTCGACATAGATGCGCTTGACCTCCTTGCCGTCCTCGCCGGTCTGTTTGGTGACCAGGACGTGCCCGAGCATGGCTTGGGCGCTCTTCTTCACGTCGTCGAGTGACTTGACGACGCGGACGCCGCCCTTGCCTTTGGGATCGTCCTTGAAGCGGCCGGCGCCGCGGCCGCCGGCATGGATCTGGGATTTGACGACCCAGACCGGCCCGCCCAGCTCTTTGGCCACCTTTTCCGCTTCGGCCGGCGTGTAGGCGACCCCGCCCTTCGGCACGGCCACCCCGTAGGAGCGCATCAGCTCCTTGGCTTGGTATTCATGGATGTTCATCTAGCGTCCTTCCCGGAGGACCGCGCCCGGCTGGACGCGCTTCAGATCATGCCCTTGGCGGCTTCGACGAGGCCTTTCACCGCCGCCACCGAGGCGTCGAAAAGCTCTTTCTCTTCAGGTTCGAATTCAATCTCGACAATCCGCTCCACGCCGCCCGCGCCGATAACGACCGGCACGCCGACATACATGTCCTTGACGCCAAACTGGCCGTCGAGCCAGGCGGCGCAGGGCAGCACGCGCTTCTTGTCGCGGAGATAGCTTTCCGCCATAGAAATCGCAGCAGAGGCCGGCGCATAGAAGGCCGAGCCGGTCTTCAGCAAGCCAACGATCTCGGCGCCGCCGTCGCGGGTCCGTTGGATGATCTCATCGAGCTTCTTCTGCGTGGTCCAGCCCATCTTGACCAGATCGGGCAACGGAATGCCGGCGACAGTGGAATAGCGCGCCAACGGCACCATCGTGTCGCCGTGCCCACCGAGCACGAAGGCGGTTACATCCTCGACTGAGACGCCAAACTCCTCGGCCAGGAAATAACGAAAGCGCGCGCTGTCAAGGACGCCCGCCATTCCGACCACCATGTGGTGCGGCAGGCCCGTGGCTTCTCGCAGCACCCAGACCATGGCGTCGAGCGGGTTGGTAATGCAGATAACGAAGGCGCCGGGCGCGTGCTTGACGATGCCCTCGCCGACGGACTGCATGACCTTGGTGTTGATGCCGATCAGATCGTCGCGGCTCATGCCCGGCTTGCGGGGCACGCCGGCGGTGACGATGACCACGTCGGCGCCTTCGATCGCCGAATAGTCGCTGGCGCCCGAATAGTTCGCATCGAAGCTTTCGACAGGCGTGGCTTGGGCCAGGTCGAGGCCTTTGCCTTGCGGGACGCCATCGACGATGTCGAACAGCACGACGTCGCCCAACTCCTTCAATCCTGCGAGCAGGGCCAGCGTTCCGCCGATCTGGCCGGCGCCGATAAGCGCGATTTTGTTCCGTGCCATAGAGGTCCCCCGAAGCGTTCCGTGGACGGGCCGGCGGGCGCTCGCGCGACCCCGTCAGGCGCCCAACGGAAGAGGCGCCGCATGCGCCGCGTACCTAGCGCGATTCCCAGGGAGGGGCAAGGGGGCCGGAGTTCAGTCCGGTGATTGCCCTGACAAAGCCCGTTCCCGCCATTCGTTCATCAGCGCCGTGAGTTCGTCTACCGTCAATCCATAGCCATCGGGCAATGCGGCTTCCGCTCCCGACACCGCAACTGCGACCCACGCACCCTTCGGCCGCTTGGCGTCTTCCGCCAAGTCGAACCCGACGAGATTCCCGTGTGGCAGTTCAATGGCGCGGAAAGGGCCAACGCCGTCCCAGTGGTAGTGGTGCCGCCGCCAAAATACGCAGACAACGAACCGGTCGGGCAACAGCTTCAGATAGGCGCTGCCGGTCCAGAACATGGCCGCGCACATGACTACGCCCAGCCCAAACAAACCAGCCACGAACCAACCCCGCCCATCGCCGCGCGTCACCATCCAGACCCCTATGGCCGTGAAGGCGAGCGACCCGGCGCCGATCCACCACCATCTGCGCCACGACGGCTTCAGAGTAAGCGTTGCACCCATCACGCCAACCGTCATCGCTCCGCACCTCCATCGTTTGACGCCCATCGTTTGACGCCGGCGTTCGGCCTAGAATAGTGTCGCGCGCGCTTCGACGCAGCTGATCGGACGGTACAGCACCCATGTTCTATGAACCCAAAGACGGACACGGCCTGCCGCATAACCCATTCAATTCGATCGTGGCGCCGCGGCCGATCGGCTGGATTTCCTCGCTGGCGCCCGATGGCACGGTGAACCTGGCACCCTATTCCTTCTTCATGGCCGTTTCTTATTCACCGCCCCAGGTGTTGTTCTCCGGCGGCCCTCGGCCCGGCAAGGCAGGCGAGGCAGCGCCCAAGAAGGACAGCGCGATGAACGTGGAGGCGACCGGCGAGTTCGTCGTCAACCTCGCCACATGGGATTTGCGCGAGCCGATGAACAAGACTTCGATCGACAGCCCCCCCGACCATGACGAATTTGAGTTTGCCGGACTCACCAAAGCTCCGTCAGAGCTCGTGAAGCCGCCGCGCGTCAAGGAAAGCCCGATCCATCTCGAATGCGTCTACACCCAGAGTGTCCGGCTCAAATCGCTGCCCGGCTACGAGCCCAACATCATCGTGATCGGCGAGGTGGTCGGCGTCCATATCGACAAGGCGGTGCTCACCGAAGGGCTCGTCGACGTCGCCAAGCTGAAGGCGATCGCACGCCTCGGCTACATGGATTACGCGCTGGTCGACGACAAGTTTACGATGTTCCGGCCGAAATGGGCCGAGGTCGCGGAGACGGTTTAGGCACCCTCACATCACACCTACAACGTCATCCACGAATTCAATTCCTGGCATGCGTCCCAGTGACCCCTCGCCGGAAAAAGATCACTGCCGCCAGCTCGCATCCTTGCGGTCGAGCATGCGCAAGAGCGCCGGCCATTCGCGAGTGACCGTTGTGCCGTCCCCGATTCCAGCGGCCCCATCGGCAAACTGGGCCGCGGTACGCTCGCGCACGGCTTTGGACGGCAGGTTGATCTCAGCGCCGCTCGCCATCACATCGAGCTGGGTTTGACAGGCGAGCTCCAGCCAATAGACCAGACGGAAAGCCTCGGGCACCGTGCGTCCGCAGGACAGCAGTCCGTGGTTGCGCAGGATCATCACCTGTTTGTCGCCCAAATCGGCGACCATACGCGCTTGCTCCCCTTCGTCGACGGCCAACCCCTCATAGTCGTGATAGGCGACCCTGTCCTCGAACATGAGGCCGGTCTGCTCCATCGGCAGCAGGCCGCCCTTCAAGCATGAAACGGCGACGCTGGCGCGGCTGTGCGTGTGCAGAACGCATTTCAGATCGTCGCGCGCACGGTGGACGCAGGAATGGATGATGTAGCCTGCCGGATTGATCTCGCGGCTCCCCTCGGTGCCGTCGACGATGTTTCCGTCGAGATCGACCTTCACCAAGTTGGAAGCCGTGATCTCCGCGTAAGCGAGCCCGTATTCGTTGATCAGGAAGTGCTTCTCGGGGCCCGGGACTTTCGCGGTGATGTGGTTGTAGACGAGCGTCGACATGCCGTAGTGGTCGACCAGCCGGTAGCAGGCAGCGAGGTCGAGACGTACCGCCCATTCCCCTTCGCTGATGTGACCGGGTCGTTTGCTCTGGTCCTTGACGACGACATTCATGGCCGAACTCGCAGGGTTGTTCGCTTTCTTTTTAGCAGAGAATGCGCCGCGGCGTCAGCATCGCCATCGCGGTGCGGGTACAGCGTTTGACGACACGGTTCGCCGGGGCGATGGTGAGCGTACCTGCGTTTGCCCCGCCCCCGATTGCGGGGGCCTCACACAAAAATGAGGAGATCTATGGAAGCGATCGAACGCATCCTGACCACCTACGGCCTCAGCGTCGTCGGCGGCATCGTTATTCTGATCGTCGGCTGGATAGCCGCCAGCGCCATATCCCGCACCATTAGGCGCATACTCGGCAAGCGCGACAACGTCGATCCATTGCTCGCCGGGTTCTTCGCCAGTCTGGCCAAGTATCTGATCCTGGCCTTTGTCGTGATAGCGGTGCTCAATCAATTCGGGATTCAGACGGCCAGCCTTATCGCCGTGCTGGGCGCGGCCGGGCTGGCCCTCGGTTTGGCCCTGCAAGGTACGCTCGGACATTTCGCCGCCGGGGTCATGATCCTGATCTTCCGACCCTTCCGGCAGGGCGATGTCGTGGAGGTCGCAGGCACGATGGGGTCGATCAAAAACGTCACGCTGTTCACGACCGAGCTTGCCACACCCGACAACGTCCAAATCGTGGTGCCGAACGGCAAGGTCTGGGGCGACACCGTGAAGAACTACAGCCATCACGATACGCGACGCGTCGATTTCTCCGTTGGCATCGGATACGGCGATTCGATCGACAAGGCAATCAAGACCGTACAGAAGGAAATCGACAAGGATAAGCGGGTGCATGTCGATCCGGCGCCAATGATCGTCGTCGGAGAACTCGCCGACAGCTCGGTCAATCTGATCGTGCGCGTGTGGTGCGGTTCGGCCGACTATTGGGGCGTCAAGTTCGACCTGACCAAGGCCTTCAAGGAAGCGCTCGACAAAGCGGGGATCTCAATTCCCTTCCCACAATCCGACGTTCACCTGTTTCAGGCGGCCGAGTAAGGCGCGCTGGCCCGGCGGCAACAAAGGTCCGGCTCAGGGAGATAGGTACTCCGCGCTCTGCATCTCGAAGAGGCGTGAGGCCGTGCGTTCGAACTCCTTGGCGTGGGTGCCCTTGGGATAGAGCTTGTCGGGCGCCGCGGCGGCCGAGCAAATGAGCCGCGCCTTGGCCTCGTAAAGCGCATCGATCAGCGTGGCAAAGCGGCGTGCCTCGTTGCGCTTTTCGGCGTCGAGTTTCGGGATGCCGTCGATCAGGACCGTGTGAAAGCGTTCGGCGACGGCGATGTAGTCGGCCGCGCCCAACGGCTTCTCGCAGAGATCGGCAAACGTGAAACGGGCGACCCCGCGCGCGGCCTGCGGGACAGGCACGTTGCGGCCTTGAACCTCCAGAGTGTCGCCCGGGCCTTCGTCCAGATCGGTCAGGTCGCGGAAGGCCTGGTCAAGCGCCGCCGTCGACTTTTTCCCCAGCGGCGTATGGTAGACCGGCCGCCCGGCGATCCTGGCCAGGCGATAGTCGGTGCCGCCATCGAGCACCAGCAAGTCGATCTTCTCTTTGATCAGCGCAATGAAGGGCTCGAACCGGTCGCGCTGGAGGCCGCCGGCATAAAGCTCGTCGGGCGATGTGTTCGAGGTCGCCACTACCACCAGCCCGGCCTCGAACAACGCTTCGAACAGCCGGCCCAGTATCATCGCGTCGGCAATATTTGTGACTTGGAACTCATCGAAACAGAGCAGCCATGTTTCCTCTGCGATACCGCGCGCGAGCGGCGCAATCAGGTCGGCCTCGCGCGGTTTGCCCTTGGCGTCCTGGCGGATATTGTGAAGCCGTTTGTGCACGTCGAGCATGAATTCGTGGAAGTGCGCGCGGCGCTTGCGTTCCAGCGGCACGGTCTTGAAAAACATGTCCATCAGCATCGACTTGCCGCGCCCGACCGGCCCGCAGATATAGAGCCCCAGCGGCGGGTCCGCGCGTCTGGCCAAGCCGAAACGCTCAGCCCAGCCGCCCGACGACGGCTCGTAGCCGTTCAACGCGTGGTGCAGGCTCTGCAACTTTTCCGCCGCCAGCTCCTGGGCTGGATCGCCGGTGATCGTACCGGCGCGGCAGAGCGCGCGATAAGCGGTGAGAGGTCCGTCGGTCATCAAGGAAGATATTGCTGCGAGCGGGATTGAGGGAAGCGCCAAGAGATACCCGCTTCTGCGGATACGTCAACGTCCCCGCGTCGCGCGGGCGCTCTAACCTTTGTGCAGTGGGCGATCAGGCCGTTTCGGCGCCAACGGTATTCCCGTCCAGATCCGTCATTGGTTCGTCCGTTGCGGTGGGGTCGAGGACAGGCGCCAGCGGCGTGGTGCTCGGCATGAGCTGCGCTGCGCCCTGTTCGTCGGCCGGAACCGGCGGCGTGGCGCGCATGCGGTAGAGCGCGAAGCCACCGGTCAGACCCGCGACCGCTGCGAAATGCACGAAAAGCCCATAAGGACCGATGAGACTCATTGCGCCCGCCGCCAGCAGCGGGCCGAGCACGGCCCCGGTGCTGTAGGTCAGCAAAAGGCCGCCGGCAATGGCGATGCGGCTGCCGCCATGGACGCGGTCGTTGGCGTGACCGATCGACAGCGGGTAGAAGGCGAAGGCGCAACAGAGCCCGGCAGCACATGCGCCGATCAGCCAGATGTTGTCCGACAGCGATGCAAACGCCACTGCGACGGCTGAGACCGTTACAATGCCGAATGAAGCCGTCAGTACCAGACGGCGGTCGAGGCGGTCGCCCAGGAACCCGACCGGAAACTGGATCAGGAGGCCACCAACGATCGCCGCCGCCATGAGCAGCCCGACGCCGTTCACACCGATACCGACCTTCTGGGCGAAGACCGGGGCAAGCCCGTAAAAGGCGCCCAGCACCAGTCCGGCCGCGCCGCTGCCTACGGCGCCCAATGGGGAAATCTGAAAGAGCGCGCGCAGCCCAAGGATCTCGGTTTCGGGGATCACGGGCGCGACCTGGCGGGTCATCGAAACCGGGATGAGCGAGAGCGCGAACAGCATCGAGACCACGGCGAAGAGTTGGTGACCTTCCAGCGCATAGATCCCCAGCAGCAGCTGGCCGGCGCCCAGCGAAAGATAGACCACCACCATGTAGGTCGAGAGGATACGGCCGCGCCAATCGTTCTCCGTGGCGTCGTTCAGCCAGCTTTCGATGACCATGAAGAGGCCCGCAATCGCGAAGCCGCCAAGAAATCGCAAGAGCGCCCAGGCGATCGGATCGGCCACCAGCGAGAAGGTCGCCGCCAGTGCCGCGGAGGAGCCGGCGAATACCGCAAAGGCCCGGATATGGCCGACCGCCGCAACAATGGCCGCCGCGCGCAGGCAGCCGGCGATCAGGCCGGCGAAATAGGCCGCCATCACCACACCCGCAACCACGGCGTCGTGACCGGCCACGGTAAGCCGGACAGCCACCAGCGTGCCGAGCAGACCGTTGCCAAGCATGAAGACCAGCGTGCCCATCAGAAGGGCCGCGATCGATGTCAATCGGCTCACCATAGTGCGGGAGAAATGGCCCTGAATTTCCCGCCCGCAAGGGCAAATCGACGGGGCCAAAAAGAAAATTTTCTCCGTGGCATCTGCGCCGGCGAGAGGATTTTGCCTACCCCGCGCTATCCGTTAGAACGGTTGCCAATCCCTCACTCTGGAAAGGACCGAAAATGGCCAGGCTCCAAGGCAAGGTCGCCATCGTCACCGGCGGCACCAGCGGCATCGGCAAGCGCACAGCGGAACGCTTCGCAGAGGAAGGCGCCAAGGTCGTGATTGCCGCCCGGCGCGAGGCCGAGGGCAACGCCGTCGCCGAGACGATCGGCGACGCTGCGCGTTTCGTGCGCACCGACGTCGCCCGCGAAGCCGACGTCGAAGCGATGATCGGGACCGCGGTCGACAGCTTCGGGCGTCTCGACATCCTGTTCAACAATGCCGGCTGCCCGGCGCCCACCGGCGGTATCGAAGGCATCGCGCTCGACGGCACCGAGGCAGCGCTGTCGGTGCTGTTCGGCGGCGTCATGCTCGGCATGAAGCACGCAGCCCCGGTGATGAAACGCCAGGGCGCCGGCAGCATCATCAACAACGGCAGCATCGCCGGTCACCAAGCCGGCTGGTCGTCCTCGATGATCTATGGCGCGGCCAAGGCGGCGGTGATCCACCTGTCGCGATGCGTCGCCATGGAACTCGGCGAGAGCGGCGTGCGGGTGAACTCGATCTCGCCCGGCGCCATCGCAACCGGTATCTTCGGCAAGGCGCTGGGTCTGGATACCGAGGCTGCGGAGGAGACCGCCAAGGTTATGGAAACGGCCTTCGCCCAGGTCCAACCGATCAGGCGCGCGGGCTTGCCCGATGACATAGCCAATGCCGCGATCTTTCTGGCAAGCGACGAGGCATCTTTCGTCAACGGCACGGACCTGGTCGTCGACGGCGGCATGATCGGCGGCCGCCACTGGTCGGTCGCCCAAGAGGGCTACAAGGCGATGCGCGCGGCTTTTGGAATCACGGCGGAGGGGTAGAGTTCAATTGCGGCACCAGCGCCCTCGTCCTTCGACAAGCTCAGGATGAGGGCTCTTGAGCAGATCTATCCGAGCCCAGCCTGCTCGTTCAATTCAACAAGCAATACCCTCATCCTGAGCCTGTCGAAGGACGAGGGTATTGCGCCCGGTTTCGCGCCAGAATTCTCAATCGCCCGAAGTCACCCGCGATCAACGCCTCCTTCTTGGCCCGGCTTCACCCCTTGATCTGCCGCTCGGTTGCAACCGCATCAGCAATGCGATCAAAATCCTGCGAGAAAACAAGTTCAACCGGCCGCCTGCTCTTTGTGTAGCCGTCCAGCGTGCCTTGATTGTGTTCGGCAACCCGGTGCGCGAGCGATTTTCGGGTGGAGCCGACGTAGTAGCTCCCATCTGCGCAGCGCACGATATAGACGTAGGCGTTCATAGTAAGCAGCAGCGCCCTCGTCCTTCGACAGGCTCAGGATGAGGGCTTTCGCTTGCATAAAGGTACATTTGTGCCTTGGTCCTCTGACGCCAAACTCCGCTCCGGCCGCCCTCACCCTGAGCCTGTCGAAGGGCGAGGGCCTATGCACAACCTGGACGCGCCACGCCCTATCGCCCGCCGGCGACGCGCAACACCTCACCCGTCACGTAAGACGCCGCATCGGAGAGCAGGAATAACACCGTCTCGGCGACCTCCTCCGGCGCGCCAGCGCGGCCGAGCGGCATCAGCGGCGCCATTCGCTCAACCCGGTCCGGCGCGCCGCCGGCAGCATGAATGCCGGTCTCGATCAGCCCCGGCGCCACGGCATTCACGCGTATTCCATCCTGGGCCAGTTCGCGCGCGGCGCCTATCGTCGCGGTATCGACGGCGCCCTTGGTGGCGGCATACCAGATCCACTCGCCGGCACTGCCGATCGTGGAAGCCGAAGACGAAACATTGACGATCGCGCCGCCGCCACCGCCTCGAGACTTCGACATGCGGCGCGCGGCCTCACGCAGGCAATAGAGCACGCCGTTCACGTTGACATCGACGACCTTCGCCATCGTCGCCGGATCGGCCTCGGCAAGGGGCGATACAGTCCCTGTGATGCCCGCATTGTTCACGAGCGCGGTCACCGGTCCCAGGCCTTGCTCCACGGCATCGAACAGCCCCGCGACCTGCCCCGCATCGGAGACGTCGGCCCGCAACGTCACACCGCGGCCGCCGGCCTTCTCAATATCGCCGAGCACCGCCTCCGCCGCCGCCTTGTCGTTCGCATAATTGAGCGCCACCGCGTAACCGCTCGCCGCGCCCAGCCGGGCCACTGCCGCGCCAATGCCGCGCGACGCACCCGTCACCAGCAGGATGCCGCTCATTCCGCGGCCTTCCGGTCGTCGGGAGCAAAGGCGCGTTCCATCTCCTCGCGCGCGATGACGGCGACGCTGTCCCGGTCGAGCGCCACGTCGGACTTGCGAAGGATCGCGCCCGCCGGCACATCGGCCGCCAGCGTGACACCGTGCGCCAACCCGACCGGCAGCGCCCCCGTCGCGAGCGATGCCGCGGCCGGCAACAAACTGCCCGAAACCGTGTAACCGCCCTCGCCGTCGAGGGTCTCGCCCTTTTTCAGATCGCGTTTCGCCATCGCCACGGCATCGGCATTGAAGCTGGTCGGAACACCCGTCGGCTCGTCGCGCAGGGCAACCGCCGCCACCGAAATGCCGAGCTCCAGACCGATCAGATGCCAGCGTTTGTACATGCAGGCGTAGCGTCCGCTTTCGTCGGTTTGCAGGCCGTATTCGTCAAAGCAGCGCCGCACATACTCGTCGCCGGCCTCGAAGACGGCGAAGACACCCCATCGGATGTCATCGTCCACCAGTGTTCCGTCGGGACGGAGCGAGGAAACGACCTCGACCTGTCCCTTGTGATGAAGTGCGCCGCCTTCGCTCGCCGGCCGCAGCACCTGTGGCAGCTCGCGGATCGAGCAGGGCGGATAAGCAAGCCCGTCCGGCGCCGGGGTCAGACCGGTCGCGTTGGCAACCGCCGTGCTCTCGATGGCCGGCTTGGTGCCGTCGAGAAACGAGGTGAACATGCGTGGGTTCATACCGCCTTCTTCGGCTTGTTCCTGTGACAGTCCGTAGCCGTCCCAGACATTGTCGGGCGTATAGGTCCGGTATTCGGGCAACCATTTGTGGCCGCGACCGGCGGCGGTCACCTCGAGGCCGCTGGCCCGCGCCCAGTCGACGAGATCGCAGATCAGTGCCGGCTGATCGCCGTACGCCAGCGAGTAGACGCCGCCGCCGGCCTGTACCTTGGTCGCGAGGTAGGGTCCCGCGACCGCGTCCGCCTCGACATTGGCCATGATGATGCTCTTGCCCGCACGCGCCGCCTTGAGGGCATGCGCGATGCCGGCGGCGGGATCGCCGGTCGCCTCCACGACGACGTCGACCTCGTCGCTACTGAACACGGCATCTGCATCAGACGTTAGCCAGGTCGCCCCCGATTTCAGGGCCTTGCCAAGACTGCGCGCCTCGGTGCGTTCGCCCGGCCATCCGATGCGCTCCAAATTGGACCGGGCCCGCGATGGATCGAGATCGGCAATCGCCGCGACGTGGATGCCCGGCGTGCGCGGGGCCTGGGCCAGGTACATCGAGGCGAACTTGCCGCAGCCGACGACGCCGACCCGGATGGGGCGGCCCGCGGCCTCGCGCGCTTGCAGGAGCCGATGAAGATTCATGGGCCACAGCTAATCAGGGTCCGAAGGAGAATGCCAGCGGGATGGGTAGCGCACTGGATCGCGCCAGCGCCCTCGTCCTTCGACAAGCTCAGGATGAGGGCTATCGCGTGGGGTCCTGAGCGCCCGTGATTTTGTCGGTTGCGCCAGCCCCAACCCTCGCAGCCCTCATCCTGAGCTTGTCGAAGGACGAGGGCACTCACAAGGCCTATCCGGTGCGCCGTTCACTCCGCCGCCTCCGCCGCCAACTCCGACAAACAATCGTCAGCCAGGCTTTCGATGGGGGCGAAGTCGCGGTGGGCGATCCATTCAGGACGCTTGAAGCGGCGGATGTGGTTGTCGACATGGCACAGCGAGAGATAGACGATGGTGCGCGGATAGGGCGACATGTTGGGCGGCGAGCCGTGCACCAGGTTGCCGTGGAACATCAATACCGAACCGGCGGCGCCCTTGGCCGAATAGATACCCGCCCGGTCGACCAGCCGCGCGATCGTATCGCGGTCGAGCGTCCATAAGGGGTAGCTCGTCGTCCGGACGTCGTGCCCGGCCTCGAACACGCCGTCGGTGTGCGAGTGCGGGATCAACCACAATGGGCCGTTGAATTCGCTGGCCTCGTCGACGAATACGGCGATGTTCATGGCTCGCTGATCGGGCATTTCGTCGTCGCGCGCCCAGGTGCCGTAGTCCTGGTGCCACTGCCAGACGTCGCCGTCGAAGGCCGCCTTGGCGTTGACCTTGTACTGGTGCATGTAGACCGGCCCGTCCAAAAGCTGCTCGACGGGCTCGACGAGGCGCGGGTGTCGGCCGAGGCGACGGAAGGCCTCATTGTAAGTATGGGCCGCGAAGGCGGTGCGCGCGGTGGCGCCGTCCTTTTCGCGCACGACCTCTTTGCGGTCCGCGGCGTAGACGTCAGCCGCCGCTCTCTTCAACACATCGAGTTCGCTCGCCTCGAACAAACCTGGCAGCATCAAGTATCCGCGTTCGGCGAACTGCGCTTTCTGGTCGTCGCTCAGTTGCATGAGCCTATGTCCTCCACCGAATGCGGCAGCCTCGGAGCCTCGCGCGGCAATCATGCATCACTCCGAGCCGCTCGCACAGTGCCTTGGCCGACATCGCCGAGCCCGTATAAGGTATGCGCCATTGCAGCAAGAGGTCGGCGATGGCGACGCTGTTCATGATCCACGGTATGTGGGGGCCAGGTCCCCACTGGGCCGCATTCACCAAGGCCTTCGAGGCCGCGGGACACACGGTGATCGCGCCGGTGCTGCGCCATCATGAGGGCGACCCGGCCGACCCGCCCCACCCCGCACTCGGCAAGACGAGCCTGCTCGACTACGCCGCCGACCTGGAAGTGGAGATCGCCAAGCTGAAGGAAAAGCCGATCGTGATCGGCCATTCCATGGGCGGACTGATCGCCCAAATCCTGACCGCGCGAGGTCTGGCCCGCGCCGCGATCTTCCTGACGCCCGCGCCGCCGGCGGGCTGGCCGGCCCTCATCATTCTGGCAATACCTTCGGTGCTGCGCACATTTTTCTGGACCATTCTGACCAAAGGTCTTTTCGTCTTCCGGCCGCACAGGCCGAGATTCAATACCGCCCGCTTCGCCTATCTCCACCGCTTGAGTGCGCAAGACCAGGCGAGCGAATACGCCGCGCAGGTTCATGAATCGGGCCGTGTGGTTTTCGAGATTGCATTCTGGTATCTCGATCTGAAACGCGCCACTCGGGTCCGGGCCAAGGACGTCCCTTGCCCGACCCTGACAGTCGCCGCGGCGCACGATCGAACCGTGCCCGCCGCCAGCGTGCGCGCCACCGCTCGGCGCTACGCGGTCAATGGCGGCGAATTCAAGGAGCTGCCCGGGAACGCCCATTGGGTCCACGGCGAGGAGAATTGGCCGGAGACGGTCAAGCTCTGCCTCGACTGGATCGAGGCGAAGGCCGGTTGAGCGATTACTCCGCTGCGGCGGCCTGTCCGACTGCATTTTCCACGATCACCGGCGTCTCGTAAAAGTCGATCTGCGGCGCATCGCCGAAGCGTTCCTTTATCGTCGCCTTCCACGCGTCGGTATAGACACGCTCGGCTGCTTCGCGCGATTCCCAGAGATAAGCGCCGCCGGCGGTGCCGCCCTCGCCGAAGAGGTAATATTTCCGCACAAGGCCATCGAGCCCGCGATACTTGTCGGCGGAACCCTCGAACAGCTTGGTCGCCTCCTCCAGCGTTGTCCCCTCGGGGATCTTGAAGCGAACGATTGCAGTGATCATGGGTCGGGCCTCCTTTATGTCGTCTAGCATGCCGATTGCTGCCTACGGCACAAGATAGGACCCGCAGCCTATCAACAATTCGGGCTAAGGACGTTAACGTGTTGGGCGACGTCCTAGCTCTCCCGCTCCCGTGCCGCCATCAGTTCGGCAACGGCGAGGCTGCCTGGATCGGTTGCTTCTCCGCGCAAACCCGCCATCGCGCCGCGCCGGTTTGCTTGCGGGATGTTCTGGTTGAGCTTGAATTTGCCTTCCAGGCGCGCCACGGGAATCTCGAAAGCGACGATCCCCTCGAGCATGCCCCCGATATAACTCGCATCCTGGCTCGCCATCGACCAGGGCGCGGCGCGGTCAGCTTCGAAGCGGTCGACCAGCGCTTCCTGCTGGGCGCGCAAACGCACCGGATCGTCGATCACCGATGGCACGCCATAGGCATGCACAACCGCGTAGTTCCAAGTCGGCACCGCCGGGGTCTCCGGCGTATACCAGCTCGGCGACACGTAAGCGTGCGGGCCCACGAACACACACAAAACCTGGGTCCTGCCGTCGAAACCCCGCCATTGCGGGTTGGCGCGCGCGAGATGGGCCTGCAGCGCGCCGTCCGCGCCGCTCGCCTGGTCGAGCACAAAGGGAATGTGCGACCCCACCGGCACGCCGTCTTCCACAGTTAGCAACAAGCCAAACGGGTTGGCCTCAATAAAGTCGAACAACACCGCACGGTCGGTCTCGGCGAAGGATCTGGGGATGTACATGTGACCTCTGGAGCGAACGAGCGATTCTGGAGCGCGCACTGGCAAAGTTTATCGGGCCGCACCCTATTCGTCATTCCCGCGCCCTTCGACAAGCTGAAGAGCGGGAATAAAGTGCGTGGGGATATTGTAGGGGCGGATTTCTAACCCGCCCGCCAACGGAAAAGGGCGGGTTTGAAACCCGCCCCTACGAAATGTTTCGCGCCGACCTGCGCCAATCCCTACTTCCGCGCCACCATCAGCATCTTGATCTCGGCGATCGCCTTGCCCGGGTTGAGGTGCTTGGGACAGGTGTTCGAGCAGTTCATGATCGTGTGGCAGCGATAGAGCTTGAAAGGGTCCTCCAGCGCATCGAGGCGCTCGCCCGTGTGCTCGTCGCGGCTGTCGGCAATCCAGCGATAGGCCTGCAGCAGCACCGCGGGCCCCAGGTATCGGTCGCCGTTCCACCAATAGCTGGGGCAGCTCGTCGTGCAACTGAAACAGAGAATGCACTCCCACAAGCCGTCGAGCTTCTCGCGGTCCTCCGGGCTTTGCAGGCGTTCGCGGGTCGGCGCCGGCGTGTCGGTCTTCAGCCACGGCTCGACCGAGGCGAGCTGTGCATAGGGGATCGAGAGATCCGGGATCAAATCCTTGGCCACCGGCAAGTGCGGTAGGGGATAGATCTTGACCGGACCCGAGCCCTTGGGGATGTCTGTCGTGCAGGCCAGCGTGTTGACGCCGTTGATGTTGAATGAGCAGGAGCCGCACACGCCCTCGCGGCAGGAGCGCCGGAACGCCAATGTCGAATCGATCTCGTTCTTGATCTTGATCAGCGCGTCGAGGACCATCGGCCCGCAGGTGTCGAGATCGACATCGTAGCTATCGACGCGTGGATTCTCGCTGCTGTCAGGATCGTATCGATAAACCTGGAACGCCTTGACGCGCGTCGCCCCGTCGGGCGCCGGCCAATGCTTGCCCTTCTTGACCTTCGAGTTCTTTGGCAGCGAGAATTCGACCATTGCTCAGATATCCGTCTCATTTGATTCGACAACGGACAACGCCGCGGCCGGGACCTCGTCCTTCGACAAGCTCAGGTTGAGGTCCTCCAAACTGAAGGCACGAGTACGTCTCCCCGAACGAGACCCTCATGCTGAGCCTGTCGAAGCACGACGGGCGCTTGCACCGCCTTGGCCGCCATCAGTAAACCCGCGCTTTGGGCGGGAAGGACTGCACTTCATTGGTCATCGGCTGGAGCGTCACCGGACGGTAGTCGATCTTGACCTTGCCCTTGGGGTCACACCAGGCGACGGTGTGCTTCATCCAGTTCTCGTCGTCGCGGTCGGGATAGTCCTCGCGCGCCTGCGCCCCGCGGCTTTCGCGACGGTTGTGTGCGCCGTGCAGCGTCACCTTCGACTGGTACATCAGATTGTCGAGCTCCAGCGTCTCCACGAGATCGGAGTTCCAGATCATCGAACGGTCGGAGACCTTGATCTTTTCGGCTTTGGACCAGATCTCAGCAAGCTTGTTAGTGCCGTCCTTCAAAGACGCTTCCTCGCGGAAGACGGCGCAGTGGTTCTGCATCACCCGCTGCATTTCCAGGCGCAGGGCCGAGGTCCCGATCTCGCCGTCGGCGTGCCGGAAATGGTCGAGCCGATCGAGGCCTGCTTCGGCATTGCCGTTGGCCAGCGGCTTGTGCTTCTCGCCTGCGGTCACGATCTCCGCACAGCGATTGGCTGCGGCGCGCCCGAATACGACGAGATCGAGCAGCGAGTTGGAGCCGAGCCGGTTGGCGCCGTGCACAGAAACGCAGGCTGCCTCGCCGATCGCCATGAGCCCCGGCACGACCTTGGACGTATCCTTGCCCTTCACCGTCACCGCCTCGCCCGTGTGGAGCGCCGGCACGCCGCCCATGTTGTAGTGGCAAGTCGGCAGCACTGGGATTGGCTGCTTGGTGACGTCGACATCGGCGAAGATCTTGGCCGTCTCGGAGATTCCCGGCAGGCGCTTGTTGAGGAGCGCCGGGTCGAGATGCTCCAGATGTAGGAAGATGTGGTCCTTCTCCGCGCCGACGCCGCGGCCCTCGCGGATCTCGACGGTCATCGACCGGCTGACCACGTCGCGACTTGCCAAATCCTTGGCGGAGGGCGCATAGCGCTCCATGAACTTCTCGCCCTCGGAGTTGGTGAGGTAACCGCCCTCGCCGCGCGCGCCCTCGGTGATCAGCATGCCGGCGCCGTAGACCCCGGTCGGGTGGAACTGCACGAACTCCATGTCCTGCAGCGGTAGGCCGGCGCGCAAGACCATGGCATTCCCGTCGCCGGTCTGGGTATGGGCGCCGGTGCACGAGAAATAGGCGCGGCCATAACCGCCAGTCGCGATCAGCGTCTGATGCGCGCGAAAGCGGTGGATGGTGCCGTCGTCCAGGTTCCAAGCCGTGGCCCCGAGACAGGCGCCTTCATCGTCCATGATGAGATCGAGCGCGACGTACTCGATGAAGAACTCCGCCTGATGCTTCAGGCTTTGCTGGTAAAGCGTATGGAGGATGGCGTGGCCGGTTCTGTCAGCGGCGGCGCAGGTCCGATGGGCGGTTCCTTCGCCGTAGTTGGTGGTCATGCCGCCGAACGGGCGCTGGTAGATCTTCCCCGCCGGCGTCCGCGAGAAGGGCACGCCGAAATGCTCCAGTTCGACAATCGCCGGCACGGCCTCCTTGCACATGTATTCGATGGCGTCCTGATCGCCCAGCCAATCCGACCCCTTGACGGTGTCGTACATGTGCCAGCGCCAGTCGTCCTCGCCCATATTGCCGAGCGAGGCCGAGATCCCGCCCTGGGCCGCCACGGTGTGGCTACGCGTGGGAAAGACCTTGGTCACGCAAGCCGTACGCAGGCCGCGCTGCGCAAGCCCGAAAGTGGCACGCAGGCCGGCCCCGCCAGCGCCGATCACCAGCACGTCGTATTCGTGTTCCGTGACCGGATAGGCAGTGCCGTTGATCGCGGGGGAACCAGGTGCGGTCGATTTCTTCGTCGCCATTCGGCGTTAGCCTCCAAAACTGATCTTGAGCACCGCGAACACGCCGGCCAGGCCAAGCAGGATCGCGGCGAACTTCGCGACCATGATGCCGGCAATCTTGGCGCCTTCGCCATGCACATAGTCTTCGATTACGACCTGCAGACCGAGCTGGGCGTGGTGCAGAACCGCCACGAGCAGCGCCACCAGCAGTGCGGCGTTGATGGGATGTGCGATCCAGGCCTTTGCCGCTGCGTGCTCGGCATCGATCAAGCCCAGCAGTCCGACGACGAACCACAGGCTGAGCGGCACCAGCGCCACGGCGGTGACGCGCTGCGCCCACCAATGCGCCGTACCCTCATGGGCCGATCCAAGTCCCCGAGCGCGTCCAAGCGGCGTGCGGTGGCTCATGCTCGTTTCACTCCCCTAACCGCCATTGATCCCATAGGCGATCAGCCAGGCCAGGATGGTGAGCGCGATGGAAAACAGCGCAACAATCCAGGCCCCCACATAGCCCGTCTTAAGCTCAAACCCGCGACCGGTATCCCAGATGAGATGCCGGATGCCGTTGGCCAGGTGATAGAAAAACGCCCAAGTAAAGCCAAGCATGACCAGCCGCCCGAACCAGTGCGCAACGAAACCCTGCACATGCCCGTAGGCCTCCGGTCCGGCAGCCGCCGCGACAAGCCACCAGATCAGCAACAATGTGCCGCCGGCCAGCCCCACGCCTGTCATGCGATGCAAGATCGAGAGCAGCATCGTCCACTGCCAACGATAGATTTGCAGATGTGGAGAGAGCGGACGGTCGCGTGTCGTCATGGTCCGGCGATCCCCTCTTCCCCCCACTGCCGCGTCATTTCGCACCCGGCAATATGCGTGCTCAAATCGCGATGACCGGTCATTCCGCGTAGGCCAACGGGAAACACGGTCCAGCCTCCCACCTCGCGTCACATTTAGACCCTGGGCGTAGGGCAGTCAACGCCACCCGGGCGGATCGCAGGCGGCCGGCGAAAGTTGGATGCCGCATCGCGGGGCGAGGTTACGCGCGCAACCCATTGCACCGTGGAGAGGAATCGCGAACAAAAGAACTTCGCTAATTCCCTTACGCAGAGCAAGTTGTGAATAAGTCTGTGGATATTTTGTGTGGAAATTGTGAAAGATATACTTTTTTACTCACAAGAAATTTGAGTGTTTCACTATTTTTTTATTGCAATCGGTTCAATACATATCGAAACTCGATCTCGGTACGCAGGGGCGTATTGGAAGGTTCTGATCCGTACCGGAGGGTAATGTCCTAGACATTGCCGGATGGGGGATAGGAAAGTTCCGGGGGCAATCGAAGTTCGTTCGCGGACTACACGGGGGCCTCGCCGTCTGGGGATCGGCGAAACGGAGGAAGGCCCGCAAGGGCCGTCCAAAGGGGAGCGGAAACCCGCAAAAAGGCGGCAGCGTGGGAAACGATCCCTTCGGGGATCGGTCGGGGTCACAGCGGCGCGCCGGATCTGCCTGGGACGGGCGCAAGATTGTCGAGGTGACCAAGGCCATACCACGTTAGCCCAGCGAACCGCGGGTTGATCGGTCGTGCTTCACGGCCAGACCGGTAGGACCCAGAGGCGTCAGGGATGTGTGTCTCCGCCGGACACCGCAGCGCCGACCCCCCGGTCGCGCCCCTGGCGCCTCGTATTTTTTTCGACCTACCGCAAAGCGGAACTGACGGAAGCGTCATGACGTCGGCAATCGTCTAACTGTAGGGGCGCCCGGGTGTATCATGCCTCCACGCTCATCCTGAGGTGCGAGCGCCAGCGAGCCTCGAAGGATGGATGACAGACCGCTCACCCCCGCGGCATCAGCACCGTATAATCGAAATCGAGGACCACGGCCGGATCGTATTTGCCCGCCCCGTCCTTATAGGGAAAATCCGCGCAAGCTCGATCTTTCGTCGCCACGGTGCGCAACCGCAGCGCGCCAGCGTCGGAGCGGCCGGGCAGTTCGATCCGATCCAGCACCTCCGACCAGCCATAAATCGTATCGCCGGCAAAGATCGGCGCCACGTGCCGGCCGCCGTTGATCGCCAGCAGCTTGCAAGCATTCGCAAGACCGTTGAAGGAGAGCGCGCGGGCGTGGCTGATGACGTGACCGCCGTAGACGATGCGCCGGCCGAACCGCGTCTCGCCCGCCGCGTGCTGGTTGAAGTGCACTTTGGCGGTGTTCTGGTAAAGCCGCGTCGCCAGCATGTGGTCGGCTTCCTCCACGGTCATCGCATCGACGTGATCGATGCGCTCGCCCCGCTCATAGTCCTGCCAGCGCGCCGGCGATCCCGCCAAGGCATCGTCATGCGCCGCGAACGTCAGGTTCTGCGGGACCTTTAGCTCGCCTGCCGGCACGGCGTCGGGCAGGTCGGGCACCACCGGTTCGGGCGGGGGCGAGGCCGCATCGCGCTTGTTGACCATCACCCAGCGCACATAATCGAGCACCACCGCGCCATCCTGGTTGCGGCCCACCGAGTTCACATAGACGACACCCGTCTTGCCGCTGGAGTTTTCCTTCAGCCCGACCACTGTGGAGACGGTGCTGATCGTGTCGCCAGGATAGACCGACGCACCGAAGCGTCCGCTCGCATAACCCAGATTGGCCACGGCATTGAGGGAGACATCCGGCACCGTCTTGCCGAACACGATGTGGAATGCCAGCAGGTCGTCGACCGGCGCTCGCGTCAGGCCCAGCGTTTGCGCGAAGGCATCACTGCTCTGAAGCGCAAAGCGCGATCCGTAAAGCGCGGTATAGAGCGACGCATCGCCGCTCGTGACCGTCCTCGGCGTGGCGTGCGTGAGGGTCTGCCCGACGCTGAAATCCTCGAAGAAATTACCGGGAACGGTCTTGACCGTGCCCTTGCTGGTTTCGCTCATATCCGGCCTGTCATATTGGCATATGGTCTCGGCAAGCGCCCCAATTGGCCAAGAAACGCCGGGGCCGCCAAGCCGCGCGGCATAGCAACCGCCCGCATCCCCGTCAACTGGCCCTGCCGCGCCAACCACGCTCACTGGCCTAGGTATCACACCATACTGGCGCTGCCGGATCGGTGCGGCTATCCTTCAACACCTCAAGAAGGGCGCGCTAAAGCGTCCCCCATGGAGGGGTACGGCTTCACAATAATCCGGGGGAATACCAAGATGCTGCGATCCTTGTCTCACATTGGCCGTTTGGCCATGGTGGCGGCGTTCGTCCTGCCATTGGTTGTGCTAGCGCTGCCTGCGACGGCTCAGCAGGCCATTGCGCCAGCCGAGCCGCAGCCCAAGGGCGACGCGCTCAAGCCCGGGCTCGGCGTCAATTATCACTTCACCCTGGTGCGTACCATCCACCAACTCCTGCGTTACGCGGAGCCGCGCAAGGGTGATATCGGCAAGCCGCTGCCGCAGCTCAACTACCACACCGGCTATGGCAACACGCTGACGACAAAACGCAATATCGGCGTCGGCGCCAAGATTTACGGCTTTATCAAGTTCGACAAACCAGGCGTCTATCAGCTGAAGGTGCACTCCAACGACGGCGTCCGCCTCAGTCTCGCGGGCAAGCAGGTCTTCGAAGACGGTGAAGTCCATTCCGACGAAATGTCGGACCCGATTCCGGTGAAAGTCGACAAGCCGGGCTGGTGTTCCGTGTTGATCTGGTATTTCCAGCGCAAGGGCACGGCGACGCTCGAGCTCTACTGGCAGCCGCCCGGCAGCGATAAGAGCGTCCTTGTGCCGGCGACCGCATTCGCCCATTTGCCGGCGAACTGAGCCTTTCGTTGCGCGCGGCCGGCTGTTTCAGGCGGACCACACAATTTCGCGAGGCAATTGACTGGGCTTCTGCGAGCCGCTAGCGTTTTCTGGCTAGCCTTTCCTGCGATGGGAGACAATTCATGCGTATCGCAAAGATGTCAGTTCTAGCAATTGCGGTGATGGCGCTCTCCGCGCCCGCCTATGCCGGCGGTGCCGGCGGCGTGGGATGTGGCGGATACAAGAGCTCCAAGACCGCGCAGACGACCGTGACGAAATCCGGTCCGCAGACCAAGGTCAAGCAGACCGCTTCGGCGAAGCAGAAGCAAAAGTAAGCATCGCATCGGTTGAGACGAGCCTCGCCGGGCATTGTCGCCGGCGAGGCTCGTTTGATTCGCGGGATTGACGCGAATTCAAGGCTGACCTACTTTCACAGTACAGTTGTTTGTTCTCAGCAGGAGAGCATAGACATGCGGTTCTTGAAAATTCCGGTTCTTGCCGTGGTCGTGGTGGCTTTTGCCGCACCGGCATTCGCTTGCGGCGCGCATAAGAGCGGTAAGACAGCCCAGACAACCGTGACCAAGTCGGGGCCACAGACGACGGTTGTAAAGACGACGGTCGTAAAGCCGACGATCAAACAAACCGCGTCGGGCGACCGCAAGTAAGTCGCTTCATAGATTGCAGGGAGCCCCGCAGGGAAGCCCCTCGCGGGGCTCTTTTTTTGCGACAGATATTCGGCGCGGTCCGTCTACCGGATTTGATGCCGCTCAAGTTCGTCGCCCATGCGTCCGGCGAGCCAAGTGCCGAACATGCGAAAGTCGCTGATGAAGGACCATAAGGGATAGGTAAAGGTGGCCGGCCGGTTCTTCTCCACCGCGAAGTGCCCGATCCAGGCGAACAGGTAGCCCGACACGAACGAACCCGCCAACAGCCACCAGACCTGGGTGGCGACCGCCGCAACCAGACAGGCTAGTCCGACCGTCGTACCGACATAGTGCAGCGCCCGCGTCACGGGTTTGCGGTGCTCGCCGAGATAGAAGGGCCAAAATTCGCCGTAGCGCTTGATCTTTTCCGCCATGCGGCAGCTCCTTTGGATCGAGCCCGGCATTTTGATCAGGCCAGGGATTGGATCGCGCTCAATGCAAGCAATCGCGAAGGGCTTGAAGCGTTCGGCAGCCGATCAATTTAATATAGGCTGCCCCGAGGCAGCCGATAACAGAAAGTCACGACCCATGAGCCATGTTATTGCCGTAGTTGGCGCCACCGGCGCCGTCGGCCGTGAGATCCTCGATATCCTAGACGGGCGCGAATTTCCCGCAACCCGGGTCCACGCCCTGGCCTCCAGCCGATCGGCCGGCACCACCGTCAACTTCGGCGGCGATGAACTGATCGTGGAGGATCTGGAGAATTTCGATTTCAGCGGCGTCGACATCGCCTTGTTCTCGCCCGGTGCCAGCGTCTCCAAGGTTCACGCCCCGCGCGCGGCAGCCGCGGGCGCCATCGTGGTCGACAACACCTCGCAATTTCGCATGGACGAGGACGTGCCGCTGGTGGTGCCCGAGGTCAACCCCGATGCCATCGCCGGCTATGCGGCGCGCAACATCATTGCCAACCCAAACTGCTCGACCATCGAGATGGTGGTGGCGCTGAAGCCTTTGCACGATCTGGCACCCATCCGCCGTGTCTCCGTCGCCACCTACCAGTCCGCCGGCGGCGCCGGCCAGGCGGCGATGGACGAGCTGTTCGAGCAGACCCGGGCGGTCTACGCCAATGAGCCCGTGGAGAAGGACCAGTTCACCAAACAGATCGCCTTCAACGTCATCCCCCATATCGACAAGTTCATGGATGACGGCTCGACCAAGGAAGAGTGGAAGATGGCGGTGGAGACCAAGAAGATTCTCGACCCCGCGATCGAGGTCTTCGCGACCTGCGTGCGGGTGCCGGTTTTCATCGGCCACGGCCTTGCCGTTCATATCGAGTGCGAAACGCCAATCGACGAGGATGAAGCGCGGGATGCATTGCGTGGCGCACCCGGCATTTCAGTGGTCGATCACCGCGCCGACGAGGGTTATGTGACGCCGGTAGAATGCGCCGGCGACGATCCGGTCTTCGTCAGCCGCATCCGCAAGGACCCGACCGTGGAGAACGGCCTTGGATTCTGGGTCGCGGCCGACAACCTGCGAAAGGGTGCGGCGCTGAACGCCGTCCAGATCGCCGAAACCCTGATCGAAAGCTATCTCGCCAAAGCGGCCTGACGCCGACCGAAACGCAGCTAATTCGCCGTCGACGCGCTTGTCGGAGTGCCGGTTGCAGGTTTGCCGGTTGGCGGTTTCCCGGTTGTAGCTTCGCCGGCGGAAGGCTTGACCGCCGGCTTTTTGGGTGCGAAGGCGGCAGCGGTGGCGCCGTCACCGAATATCTGCTTGCCGATCGGGGTCAGGCTGGCCACGGCCATCACGCCGAAAAACACGATCACCACGCCGGAAATCCGATTGACCCAGCGCATGCGCCGGTCGGTCAGGTGACGCCGGCCGAGATGGATGCCGCTGCATAGCGACGAGAACCAAAAGGCCGAGCCCGCGAACACACCGACGATGAGTATCCAGGCTTGCGCCAGGTTGCCCTCTTCCACAACCGCGTTGGCGGCAACGAAGACCGGGCCGAAGGCCATGATCGTGATTGGATTGGTGATCGTCAGCATGAAGGTGCGAAAAAAGCTGGCGGCGTAGCGATGCGCCTTGGGCAGATTCACGCCGTGCACTTGGGGCGGCTTCTTCAGCATGGTCTCTACACCGATGGCGACCAGCAGCACGCCGCCGATGAGCCGCATCAGGGACTCGTTCTCCAGCAGGTATTGGGAAACGAATGTCAGCCCGAACGCAGCGACCGCGCCGAAGATCGTGTCGGCGAATGCCGCCCCCAGCCCGGAGACAAGCCCCGCCAGCAAGCTGATTTGCAAGGTTCGCTGGGCGCACAAGATCCCGACCGGTCCGACCGGCGCGGCAATCAGGAACCCAACGAAAACCCCCTTGAAGAATAGGATGATCTCCATGCCGGCGGATGCTTGCCACGATCCGCGCGGCCTGTAAAGCGAAGGCCGAATTCACCGATTGGTGAACGCGCGTTAACCGAATGCTGACCCTCAGCAATGCATCATCATGCGGCATCCAGGATCATCGAAGCTGAGGCCGCGCGAATGGGCGCACCGCCGACCCTTCCCCTGCCGCCCGCCCTGGCAGCCCGCGTCGCGTTTGAGCGCGGACGCGAACTCGCAAGCAAGGGCAAGCCCGAAGCGGCGGTCGAGGCCTATCGCGAGGCCATCATCCAGAACCCGGACTACGCCGAGGCGCACAACAACCTCGGCAACCTGATGCGCGATGCCGGGCGCAGCAAAGAAGCCGAGCACTACTACCGGCGCGCGGTTGATTTGCGCCCCGCCTATGGGCTGGCGCATCTCAACCTCGCCTGCCTGCACCATGCCGATGGCCGGCATGCCAAGGCACGCGCAGCCTACAAGAAGGCCATCAAGGCCAGACCCGACTGGGCCGAACCACACTACAACCTGGCTATCCTGGACAAGCTTGCGGGCGACCATGCCGCAGCAGCGGCCGGGTTCCGCCGAGCGGTGCAAGCCGATCCGACGCATGGCCAGAGCTGGAACAATATGGGGCTGGCTCTCCGCCGCTTGGGCCGTCACCGTGAGGCGCTGGCGGCGCATGCGCGTGCCATGGCTGCCGATTCGGGCAATCCGCGGCCCCGTTTCAATGCCGGGATGGTGCATCTGACCCTGGGCGATTTCGAAGCTGGCTGGCCGCTCTACGAGGCCCGCATGGAGGTCGACGAGGTTGTGCGCATGGCTGGACTGCGCACCGGGCCGCCGCGCTGGCGCGGTGAGCCGATCGCCGGTCGCACGCTCCTGGTCGAAGCCGAACAAGGCCTGGGTGACACGATCCAGTTCGTGCGTTATCTGCCGCTCCTGAAATCCCTGCCCAACGCAAAGGGCGCCAGTGTCACGTTGGCCTGCGACCGGGCCATGCTGCGCCTGCTGTCCGGTTTCCCAGGGACCGACCGGCTGTTGGAGAAACCGCCGGCCCGACGGCCGCTGCCGCGCGGTCACCACCTCACCGTGTCGCTCATGAGCCTGCCGGCGATCTTCGAGACCACCGAGACCGCCATCCCGGCGCAAACGCCCTACCTCAACGTCCAGCCTGCGCTGACAAAACAGTGGGCAACCCGCATCGACGGATCGGGGCTCAAGGTCGGGTTGGTCTGGGCCGGCCGGCCGCAACACGAGAACGACCGCAACCGTTCTCTGGCGCTCACCGATCTCGCCCCGCTAGCCAAGATCCGAGGTGTTTCCTTTTACAGCCTCCAGAAGGGACCGGCCGAAATCGAACTCGGTACGCCACCGAAGGGCATGAAGATCACCGCACTCGGCGGGCGTTTCGCCGACTTCGCTGACACCGCCGCCGCCATCGCAAATCTCGATCTGGTGATCACCGTCGACACCGCGGTCGCCCATCTGGCCGGTGCGCTGGGCAAGCCGGTCTGGAACCTGCTGTCCCACGTACCTGACTGGCGCTGGATGCTTCAACGTGAAGACAGCCCCTGGTACCCGACGATGCGACTTATTCGTCAGGACGCGCCCGGCGATTGGACGACAGTCATCGCCGACGTCGCGACATCGCTGCGCAAGCACGTCTCTACGGCCAATTCAACGGCGTCAAAGAAAACCCGAACGGCACCCAGACCCGCCGCCAAATCTAAGTCGCCGTTGAAAACCCACGCCGCACGCAAGCCCAAGCCCAAGCCCAAGCCAAATCAAAAACCAAAATCCAAACCGACCGCCAAGAGCCGGACCAAGGCAACACGCGACTCAAAGCGGCGTGGCGGTAAATAGCCGCGTCGGGGCGAGCAGTTCATCCTGCGCCGAGGGCAGCGCTAACGCATCGGCTCCGGCCTGCGCGGTGACCGTGAAGATTCCGTGCAACGCCGAGACCGTACGCTCCAACGCATCCGCGACATTGCCGGAGACCAGATAACGGTCGAGAAAGACGGCGTTGAACAAGTCGCCGGCGCCGTAGGCTGGTGCCGCGACCCGCGGACATCGCGCAACCCAAGCGCCGTCGTGGCTGAGCGCCATTGTCGCCAGTGTGGAGCCTTCCTCGATCCCGGTGACGACAACAACCGACGGTCCGCGGGCCAACAACGCCGCAGCGGCCTCACGCGGATTGGAGTAGCTGCGGGCCGACTGTCCGGCCAGCAGGCCAATCTCAAAATCGTTGCCGATCACCAGATCGGCCACCGGTACCGCCGCCGAACGGAAGAACTCCGGCAATCCCTCCGCGACGTAAACGCCGGTTTCGCGGTCACCCATTACCGGGTCGAGACAGTAGAGCGCGTCAGCGTTCGCCTCTTGCGCCCGTGCTACCGCGTTGAGCACCACCGGACCGGTCTCCAAGGCGCCGAGATAGCCCGACAGGACCGCCTCGCAGCGGAAGAAGGCGCCACGTTCGGCCACGCCGTCGATCAGTGCCGCGACCTCGCTGGCCGGCGTCACCCGGCCGCGATGGCCGCCATAGGCCGGATGGTTGCTGAGGTCGACTGTATTGACCGGCCAGACTTCTCGGCCGAGGCGTTCCATCGCAAAGACGGCGAGACGGTTGCCGACACGGCCATAGGCCACCTGCGACTGGATCGAGAGTATCGCCATTCATCCTCCGTCGGGCGCAGTGGCTTCCGCCGGTCCGCCCATGCCGACTCACCTTGCCATGCCAGCTCAGGCCGCCGTGCACCAGCTTGCCGTGCCCCAGCTTGCCATGTAGCCGGCGTTGATTTAAGGCTCTCGCCGCCGCAGTCCTGCCGTCACGCCCTAGAAGAAGGATCCCGCCATGGGTCACGCCGCTCGTCCGCGCCGCAGCGTCCTCTACATGCCTGGCTCGAATGCCCGGGCGCTGGAAAAGGCCAAGACGCTGCCCGCCGATGCGCTGATCCTCGATCTGGAGGATGCCGTCGCGCCCGACCTCAAGGAAACGGCGCGCGGCCAAGTCGTCGAAGCGGCCGGCTCAAATGCTTACGGCCGCCGCGAGGTCGCGATCCGCGCCAACGGGCTCGAAACATCATGGGGACCAGACGATATCGCGGCGGCGGCCGGTTCCGGCTCCGATGCGATCCTGCTGCCCAAGGTCGAGAGCGCCGCCATGGTCAAGCAAGCCGAAGCCATCATGTCGGCCAACGGGGCACCGGACGACCAAGCCATCTGGTGCATGATGGAAACCCCACGCGGCATCCTTCACGCCGAAGAGATCGCCGGCGCCAGTCCGCGCATCGCCTGCCTCGTCATGGGCACTTCCGACCTCACCATGGACCTTCACGCCAGCCATACCGCGCTGCGCCTGCCGATGGTGACCAGCCTCGGTCTCTGCCTGCTCGCGGCGCGCGCGGCCGGTATCGGGATCGTCGACGGCGTCCATCTGGACCTGGAGGATGACGATGGGCTGGAGGCCGCCTGCCGCCAGGGTCTGGAATTCGGTTTCGACGGCAAGACCCTGATCCATCCCAAACAGATCGCGGCCGCCAACCGGACCTTCGCACCCGGCCAGCACGAAATTGCCGAGGCTTATGCCATCATCACCGCCTTTGAGGATGCACAGAAGGCCGGCAAGGGCGTGGTGGTGGTCGACGGGCAGCTGATCGAGAACCTTCATGTGGAGGGCGCCCAGCGCCTGATCGCGCTCGCCGACGCGATCGCCGAGCTTGAGGCAGCGAGTGCCTAGGGCATTGTCGGCTGAGGTGAATTGTTATCAGGCTGGCGCGGAACGCGACGCCACTCGTACTAGTTTGCCTGCTTGTCGAGCTCGCGAAGCAACGTATCGCCCATCACATCCGTGGAAACCCGGGCCTTGCCCTTCTGCATGATGTCGCCAGTCCGCATACCGCCGGCGAGCACATTCTTGACCGCGGTCTCGATCAGCTCTGCATCCTCGGCAGCATCGAAAGAGTAGCGCAGCGCCATGGCGAAAGAGAGCAGCGTGGCAATGGGGTTGGCGTGGTTCTGCCCGGCGATGTCCGGCGCCGAGCCATGGACCGGCTCGTAGAGCGCGTGGCGCTTCCCCGTCGCCTCGTCAACGGCGCCGAGACTGGCCGAAGGCAGCATGCCGAGCGAACCGGTCAGCATCGCCGCCACGTCTGAGAGCATGTCGCCGAACAGATTGTCGGTGACGATCACATCGAATTGCTTGGGATTGCGCAGGAGCTGCATGGCGCAGTTGTCGGCCAGCATGTTCTCGAACTCTACGTCGGGGAATTCCTCCCTGGCGACACGTCCGGCGATTTCGCGCCAGAATGCGCCGGTTTCCATGACATTCGCTTTCTCCGTGGAAGTCACCTTGTTGCGGCGTTTGCGCGCGAGCTCGAAGGCAACCCGTAGAATGCGTACGATCTCGTCTTCGGTATAGGCTTGGGTATCGATCGCCCGTCGGCTGCCGTCGGGCAACGCTTCGACGCCGCGTGGCTCACCGAAATAGACCCCGCTGGTGAGTTCGCGCACGATCATGATGTCCAGCCCCTCGATGACTTCTTTCTTGAGGGTCGACGCGTCCGCGAGGGCGTCGAAGACCAAGGCGGGGCGCAGATTTGCGAAGAGGTCAAGATCCTTGCGCAGGCGCAGCAGCCCGGCTTCCGGGCGGTGCTCACGGGGAACGTCGTCCCATTTGGGACCGCCGGCGGCGCCGAACAGCACCGCGTCGGCCTCCGCCGCCGCCACCATCGTCTGCTCTCGTATCGAAACGCCATGCGCGTCGTAGCACGCGCCGCCCACCAGATCCTCGGAGATGTCAAAGCTGATAGTGCGCTTCTTGGCGAGCCAATCGATGACCCGGCGCACCTGGTTCATCACCTCGGGACCTATACCGTCGCCGGGCAGGACCAGCAGCTTGCGGTTCGAAGCCATCGCGAGTTCCCCTGATCTTCCGTTGTCTTGATTGCCCGATACGTCGTCGATGCGATCCCGCATTGCGCCGGGTACGTCCTTTTAGCTGCTGCTTTCATCTGTGAAAAGAGCAGCGCATGCGATTTTCTTGGGCCTCGGTCGCTAGCGCCGCAAAGGTTGAACGATCATGGACTTTTTGCCATGTTAACGCGACATATTATTGTGCTCTCTCGCAGATCGTTCGTTTCCGCAAAGGCCAGCGCGGCAATGTCGAGCTTGCTGATGAAGCGCACGACTGCGCTCAAGTCAGGCGACCGTCACTTAAATAAGTTCCCTAATCGTCAAAGCCAGGGCTGATCACTCTTCTGCCGGCTTTCATACGTGTCGATAGCCGCGGCTTTTTCCAACGTCAGGCCGACATCGTCGAGCCCATTCAATAGGCAGTGCTTGCGGAAAGCGTCGACTTCAAAAGCGATGACCTCGCCATCGGGTCGGGTAATCTCCTGCTTCTCCAGGTCGATCGTAATAATGGCATTGGCGCCTTTGCCGGCGTCGTCCATCAGGGCGTCAACTTGTTCCTGCGGCAGGACAATCGGCAGGACGCCATTCTTGAAACAATTGTTGTGGAAGATGTCGGCGAAGGACGGCGCGATCACGCAGCGAATGCCGAAATCAAGCAACGACCAAGGTGCATGTTCGCGCGACGATCCGCAGCCGAAATTCTCGCCCGCCACGAGGATCGAAGTCTTGCGGTAGGGTTCCTTGTTGAGCACGAATTCGGGCCTCTCCGATCCGTCATCGCGGTAACGCATGTCGGTAAAAAGATGCTGGCCAAGCCCGGTACGCGTCAGCGTTTTCAGGAATTGCTTGGGGATGATCGCGTCGGTATCGACATTGATCATCGGCAGTGGGGCGGCGATGCCCCTCAGGCTGGTGAATTTGTCCATCGTCAACTTTCCTTGACCCTGGGTCCGCATCTATATCAGCGGGTGTTAACATGCCGGGCGCCGTTGCACCACAAGGGACAAGTGTCCGTTCCAACCGGAATTTCAGGCCATCGGCCGGACCGCAACCCATTTGGACGGCGCGATGCTTGCCCCCCGCGGCGAAGGATGCTCGACTTCAACATGAGCCCTCCCCTATACACACAACTTCGAAACCGACTGACTTTTCGGCACCAGACACAGGATCGAATGGCACCGCCCGCAAAACTCAAGGTCGGCCGGGCGTCGGGAAACGACATTGTCGTCGACCACCCGACGGTTTCGCGCCTACATCTGGAAATCACCCGCAACAGTGACGGCAGCCTCGACATCTTCGACAAAGGCTCCGCCGTCGGCACTTTCGTGCTCCATGAGGGCACTTGGGTACAGTTCGAACACGCCACCGTGGGCCCAGACGAGACGATACGCCTGGGCGATTTCGAGACCACCCCGGCGCTGCTGCTCGCGGGCTACCGTGATCCCTACGATGCCGTAACCCAACGCGGCTCCAGCACGCCGCGCACGCAGCGCCCTGCCAAGCCGACCCGTACCGGCGATGCGGCCAGCCAGCCGGCCCCCAAACCGGTGGCTTCTTCACGGCCTGCGTCAGAAACGCCCCAAACGCCGAAAATTACACGTTCGCGGCGGACCTCGGCCCCGCTTAAACCGGCCCCCCCGACCCTGATCCCAGAGCCGGCAACCAGCGGCCCGGCGCCGGAACCCGAACCACAAACCGGCGCGCCCACAATCGCCCCCACGCCGCAGATCACATCCCAGCCACCCGAAAGTGTTGTAGCGAGCGGTCCGGGCGCCGGGGAAGGCGTGGCGGATACAGGTTTGCCGGCGAGCAAATCGACGCCGGTCGCCTATTTGTTGTGGTTCTTCCTCGGCGTATTCGGCGCCCACCGGTTTTATCTTGGTGCGATTGTCACTGCCATCGTTCAGCTAGCCTTGTTGATCGTCAGCGTGGCAGTGAGTTTTTGGAACATATTTGCCGGCGTGGCGCCGCTGGTCGTGGTGACCATATGGTGGATGGTCGACGGCTTCCTGACCAACGATATGTTGAAAAAGCTCAAATCGGGTGGAAACGGAGCACCTCCGCCGCCTGTTGGCCAGGCTTAATCTGGCCCGAATTTCACGGAAACCGGGCCGTACGTATTGACCGCATTCTGCGTAAATACCGCTCGTTCTTAGCAAATTGTTAGCAATCCAGGCCTAGGTCTGTCGGGTGCCCGATTTGGCAAAGCATCAACGATCGGACAGACCATGGATTGCTATCTTGTCGGACGATCGAACGACAACGACATCGTGCTCAACAACGTAACGGTGTCGCGGCGCCACGCCGAGGTCCGTTGCCGGCCCGACGGCCTTTACGACGTCGTCGATCTCGATTCCACCGTCGGCAGCTTCGTGATGATGGACGGCGAGTGGGTCCAGTTCTCGCAAGCCACCGTCGAACCCGACGAACCGCTCCGCCTCGGCGAGCACAAAGCGACGATTGCACGCCTGCTCACAGGCGAGGATGAGTTCTCGCGCATCACCGTCCCGACCTTGAAAGAGGTTCCCGACATCTCTCAGTTCGCCACTGAAGGCGGTCCCGAAAAGCGCTAAAGGACTAAACTGAGAAGGGTCGACGGCGCTGTCGGGGCATCGGCGCAGAACCCATCGACCGTGGCAGGTTGAACTGACCAGGGTCAGCCGAGGTCCCGCACATCCGCCAGCCGGCCCGTCACGGCCGCGGCGGCCGCCATGGCCGGCGAGACCAGATGGGTGCGCCCGCCGCGCCCTTGGCGACCCTCGAAATTGCGGTTCGAAGTCGAGGCGCAACGCTCGCCCGGCTCCAACCGGTCGGCATTCATGGCCAGACACATCGAGCATCCGGGCTCGCGCCAGTCGAAACCGGCTTCGACCAGGATCCGGTCAATCCCCTCGGACTCCGCCTGTTCCTTCACCAGCCCCGATCCCGGCACGATCATCGCATAGACTCCGTCGGCGACTTTTCGGCCTTTGGCAATCTCGGCGGCGGCTCTCAGATCTTCGATCCGCCCATTGGTGCAGGAACCAATGAAGACCTTGTCGACGGCGATCTCTTGCAGCTTTGTACCAGGCTCAAGTCCCATATACTTCAGCGAGCGCTCAATCTGTTGGCGCTTGCCCTCGTCGGCGGTGGCGGCGGGATCAGGCACTTCACCGGTGATCGGCGCGACGTCCTCTGGACTGGTGCCCCAGGTCACTTGCGGTGCTATCTCATCGCCGATCAGCGTCACTTCCTTCTCATAAGCCGCACCCTTATCGGAGGGCAGCGTCCGCCAGTATTGGACAGCTTGCTCATAAGCGCCGCCCTTGGGCGCCATGGGCCGGCCTTTTACATAGTCGAAGGTGACATCATCGGGCGCGATCATGCCGGCGCGCGCACCCGCCTCGATCGACATGTTGGTCACCGTCATGCGCCCTTCCATGGAAAGCGCTCGCACCGCCTCGCCGGCATATTCAATGACATGGCCGGTGCCGCCGGCCGTTCCAATCTTGCCGATAATCGCGAGGACCATGTCCTTGGCCGTCACACCCAGCGGCAAGGCGCCGTCGACGGTAATGCGCATGTTCCGGAGTGGCTTCATCAGCAACGACTGGGTGGCCAGGATGTGCTCGACCTCCGATGTGCCGATGCCGAGCGCAAAGGCCCCGAAGGCGCCATGCGTCGCCGTGTGCGAGTCGCCGCAGGCCAATGTGACGCCTGGAAGCGTGAAGCCCTGCTCGGGGCCGATGATGTGGACGATGCCCTGGCGGATATCCTCCATGTCGTAGAAGGGCACGCCGAATTCGGCGCAGTTTTGACGCAGAGCTTCGACCTGCAGCCGGGATTCCTCGTCTTCGATCCCCCTGGAACGATCGGAGGTCGGCACATTGTGATCGGGAACCGCCAGCGTCGCCTCGGTCCGGCGCACCTTGCGCCCGGCGTTTCGCAAACCCTCGAAAGCCTGCGGGCTGGTGACCTCGTGAACGAGATGCCGGTCGATATAGATCAGGCAGGTTCCGTCGTCCTGCCGATCGACCAGATGACTGTCCCAGATCTTGTCGAACAGCGTGCGTGGTTTGGCCATGTCCCGTCGGTCCTTCGTGTCGTCACGATCTAAATGATATGCAGGCCGAGGCGCGGCAAGCCCGCCATCCCGCAAAGCGGCGCTAGAGGTAGCCTTTCAGCCCGCGCCGATCAATCGGCAATGGCGCCCGACCTGAAACACGGTCAGGCCGGCGCGTCCGGCCAGGGCCCGCCCGCAGCCACCTTCATCGGTACTTCCGATAACGCATAGCCGGAATCCGCTGGAATGCAGATCGCTTTGTCCTCGCCGCGCTCCTCCAACCAGGGCTGCACCGCGACAATCGGTCGATCATGAGCCGCCGCGATCGCTTCGGCCGCGGTCTTCGATTCCGCCAAACGCATCAGGTTGAGCCTTGTCGGAAAGACAAGCGGCCGCCGGCCGGCATTTCCGTCGGCGATCGCATCCACCGGTCGGATCCATTCGGAATCGACGGCCTCTCTGCCATCGTGCAGGGCGGTTTGGTCAGTTGGGGCGGCAGCCAGGAAGAACCAGGTATCGAAGCGTTTGGGCACGAAGGCGGGCGTGACCCAGTTGGCGTAGGTCACAAGCACGTCGCAGGCGAGGCGCAGCTTCTGGCTGGTCAGAAACGCCACCATTTCAAGCGCGCCGCTGTCGAACGCCTTGCGGTAACGCTCAAGCTCCGCCAGCGCCTTGGCGCCGATCAGCTCGTTCTCGCCCTCGCGCCGCGCCAGCAACACGCCGCACTCCTCAAAGCTCTCGCGGATCGAGGCGACGGCCAAAGCCAGCTTGTAGTCGTCAAACGCGTCCGACCCATCGCAGAGCGCCCGTAGCGCCGGGTCGCCGTCGCCCTCGGCCAGCCGGCCGCCCGGAAACACCAGCGCGCCGGACGCAAAATCGATCTCGTGATGGCGCACCACCATGAAGACCTCGAGCCCTTCGGCCCCGTCGCGAATGAGCAGGACGGAGGCCGACGGCCGTGCCGGGGCGGGGTCGTTCATGGGTTAAATCTTCCACTGTATGAGAGGCCGGCAATCATGGACGCGCCGACCTTACAGGTCCAGCGATGGCCCGGCGTCTGCTCGCGACGCGCGGCAGCCATGCGGCCGCAAACCATTGACGGAACAGGTGAACGGTCATATTTGGCTGCGACGCGCATATGCTCGATGCTGGATCTCCGGTCGAAGACCTTCGATCGAGCAACGGTACCCAGTTGATATAGGACTGAGCAACAATGTCCGAAGCCATCAAGACCTGGCGCACACCGATCCTGATCATCTTCGCCGGCTGCCTGATTTCCGCCATTGGCTTCGGTACCCGAGCAGGATTCGGCTTGTGGCTCGACCCGATGTCAAAGTCGCTCGGCTGGGGCCGCGAAGTGTTCTCGCTGGCCGTTGCGATCCAAGTGCTGGTCTGGGGCGCGGCCCAACCGTTCGCCGGGCTGCTTGCCGACAAATACGGCAATGCGCGCGTGCTGTCGCTCGGCGCCGTGCTCTACGCCGTGGCCATCTACCTGATGGCCAATTCCGATACGCCCACAATGCTGAATCTCTCCGCCGGGCTCTTGCTCGGCGTCGGGCTCGCCGGCGCTTCGTTCTCCATTGTTCTGGCGGCTTTCGGGCGGTTGGTGCCGGAAGAACGGCGCTCGATGGCGCTCGGTATCGGCACGGCCGCAGGCTCGATGGGTCAGTTCCTGATCGTGCCGATCAGCCAGTCGCTGATCTCCAGTTTCGATTGGCAGACGGCGCTCATTATCATGAGTTTCTTCCCGCTCATCATCATCCCACTATCGACGGTATTGGCGGGCAAGGTCGTCCATACCGGCACCGGTCCGGATCAGTCCATAGGCGCTGCTATCCGGGAGGCCAGCAGCCATTCGGGTTATATCCTGCTGGTGCTGGGCTTCTTCGTTTGCGGCTTCCACGTCACCTTCATCCAGGTCCACCTGCCGCCCTATATCACCGATGCCGGTCTTGACGCGGGACTCGCCGCCTGGGCGATTGCATTCATTGGTCTGTTCAACATCGCAGGCTCGCTGGCTGCCGGTTTGCTCGGCGGCAAGTACAGCAAGAAATACCTCCTGAGCTCGCTTTACATCACGCGAGCGGTCGCAATAGCGATTTACATTATGGTGCCGCTGACACAGACGACGACTTTGGTGTTCGCCGCGGTCATGGGCATTCTGTGGCTGTCCACGGTACCGCTCACCAGCGGCCTGGTCGCCCAGATCTTCGGGCCGCGTTACATGGGCATGCTGTTCGGTTTCGTGTTTTTCAGCCACCAGGTCGGCGCCTTCCTCGGCGTTTGGCTGGGCGGCAAGCTTTTTGACAGCACGGGATCCTACGATGTCGTCTGGTGGCTGGCCGTCGCGCTCGGCATTGTCGCGGCGTTGATCCACTTCCCGATCAACGAAAAGCGCGTTGACCGTCTGGCACAACCTGCGGTCTGACGAAGGTTCGGTCCGAAACACGCTTTCGCCTGCGAGCGATCCATCCCGGACCGCGGCAATCGCGCAAACCGGCAACAATCCACCGGTTCAACGGGTTATGGGTTGGCCGTGACGCTTGGTCCGCCTAAATGAAATGCACTACCGTGGGGCGGTTCGCGGTTCTCCCGGCACGCCGGTCTTCTCGCTGATCGGTGCCGGCATGGGCTCGCTGCGACCGGCGCCGCCCAGCACCTTGTCTTCGTCTTCCAGAAACCATTGCGGCGTGCGCCACCCGGCCAGTCGGCGCTTGCCCATGAACTGTTTGTAGAGGCTGCGCTTCTCCGCGCTGCCGTTCTCCTTATGCACGTATGGGCAGACATCGACGCAGATATGGCAGTACTCGTCGCGCAACCGGCTGGCTTCGTAGCATTTGGGGATGTCGATCAGCCAGCGCTTGTAACCGTCGGTGACCACATAGTCCTCGCTCGACGCAATCGCGGCGGGCGGGCAATTGTTTTCGCAGAGCTTGCAGTTCACGCAGTAATCCTGGACTCCGAACAGCGCCGGTGCGTCGGGTACCAGCGGCAAATCCGTCATGACGAAGCCAGGCCGGAAACCAGCGCCGAATGTCTTGTGGAGCATGCTGCCGTTCTTGCCCAACTCGCCCAGGCCGCCGGCGACCATGGCCGGGATCGCTTGCAGCTCCATGGTGCCGTTATGGTCGGCCATGGCGGGATATCCAAGCTCGCGGATGAATTTGCCGAGTTCGGTCGAGACTTCCGCACAGCGCACGTAGACGCCAATGGTTTCAATCTCCACGGCAAACGCGCCGCCCAGTACGTTTTTGTACTTCTCCTCCAGCAAGAGCGAGATGACGTATTTGTGTGAGAAACTATGGCCCTCGTTGATCATGACCGGCGTCATCTCGCAGATGCCGACATCGTCCGCCCCCAGCTCCAGAGCCTTCTCCTTGATCAGGCGAGTCATTTCTGCGGGGTCGCCTACCGGAGTCCGTTCCGGATTGACCGGGCCATCGCGGTCCGGAGCCAACTCCTCCCAGCGGTCCATGGCGTCGCGCCAGGCCTGCTCAGGCAGATTGCGCCGGCCTCTGCTGAACAACGGCACATCGCCAAGGCCGCGTTCCTCAACCACCTTCATCAACACCGGGTCGGTCATTGGGCTGCGAAACTTGGAAATGCCGTCCATGGTGTGATCCTCCCGATCAGAGTCGCTTATCAGCCGTCCAGCCTGTGCAGTTCGCGGCGCATGATCTTGCCGGTACTGGTCTTTGGAAGATCGTCGACGAACCGCACTGCGCGCGGCACTTTGTAGGCCGCCAGGTGCTGCTTGCAGAAAGTACGGACCTCTTCCGTCTCGGCGCTCTGCCCCGGTTTCAGTACGACATAGGCCTTGGCGATCTCACCCTTTGTTTCGTCTTCCAGTTTGCCGACGGCCGCCATGGCGATGGCCGGGTGCTGCGCCAACACGCGTTCGATCTCGGCCGGATAGACGTTGTAGCCACCGGTCAGGATCATGTCCTTTTTGCGGTCGACCATCCAGATGAAGCCGGCCTCGTCCATTCGCGCGATATCGCCGGTGTGCATCCAGCCGTCGGGCTCGATGGTCTCCTGCGTTGCTTTGGCGTTGCCGAAATAGCCCTGCATCACGAGCGGACCGCGCATCATCAGCTCACCAGGGGCGTCGCGGTCGACGGTGACTTGCGCGTCCTCAGCGTCCGCGATGCGGCATTCCATATACGGGACGCTGACCCCGATCGAACCATGCCGGTTCTCGCCATACCAAGTGTTGGAGGTGCCGACGCCGGCGAGCTCGGTCATGCCCCAAAGCTCCAACAGAGGGCAGCCGAAGCGATCCTCGAATTCCTCAGCCTTTGCCGCCGGCATGGTCTGGCCTCCAGTCACGCAACGATTGAGCGAACCCGTGTCGTACTTCTCAGTATCGGGGCCTGCTAGGATCATCATGTAGGAGGTCGGCACGCCGTCATAGACGGTCGCTTTGTGTTCCTGTATGGCCTCCAGAACAGCGGTCTCATCGAAGCGTTCGACCAGCACCAGTGTCATGCCGAACAGCATGGTGCTGTTCATCACCACGTTGGCGTAGACGTGCGGACAGGGCAATGCCGAAACGATGATGTCTGCGGCATTCCGGCTATGCATTAGAGCGGTCAGCGACGTATTCAGCACCACGCTGCGATGACTTTGCATCGCGCCCTTGGGATGACCGGTGGTGCCTGACGTGTAGCAGATCGTCGACAGGTCATTGGGATCGACCTTGGCGGCATCGAAGCTGTTCTTCCCGTCGCGCAGCAAGTCGTCAAAGGCGATGGCCCCGACAGGCGCGTCATCGCCGAACAGAACGACCTCGGCCAAGTCTGTGCTGGCTTTGATGTCGAGCAGCGCCTCGCCCTTGTCGGCGGTTGAAACGATGACCTTGGCGCCACAATCCTCGACCACGTAGGCCACCTCGGCGGTCGTCAGCATCGCGTTGATCGGATTTATGACGGCGCCGGTCTTCGCGGCCGCGTAATAGCTGACGACCCACTCCCACGCATTCTGCGCGTAGAGCGTCACCCGGTCGCCCGGCGCCACACCCTTGGCCAGCAAACCATTGGCGAGCGAATTGGACATCGCATCGAGTTCGGTGAAGGTGAACGGCCTGTTCCCGAACACCAAAGCCGTTTTATCGCCGAAGGTTGCTGCGGCTTCGGGCAGAATCTGCCCCAATGTCTGGCCGTGCAATGTCGCCTCCCCGCCTCGTTCGTGCCAATCGCCTTTTTAACGTGGGATGTCGTTGCCGAAAGTGAATTGCTTCTGCCGGCTCACATCGCTGTTCCGACTACCAAGGTTCGACCCAAGGTCGAACGTCGATCTCGAATGTCCATGCACTCCGCTTCTGGGCATGAAGCGTCCAGTAGTTCTCGGCGATATCGTCGGGCTGCAGCAATCCGTCTGCCGGCCGCGACTTGACCAGGTCGGGGAACCGTTCGCGGGTCCATTCGGTATCGATCGGCCCGTCGATGACGATATGACCGACATGGATGTTCTTCGGCATGAGTTCCCGCGCCATGCTCTGGGCCAGCGCCCGCAGCGCGTGCTTGCCGCCGGCGAAGGCGCTGTACCCCGCGCTGCCTTTGACGCTGGCAGTGGCGCCGGTGAAGATGATTGTTCCGCGCTCGCGCTCGACCATTCTGCGGGCAACTTCCCGGCCGGTGAGGAAACCGCCGAGCGCGCACATCTCCCAGACCTTCTTGTAGACCCGCGTGGTCGTCTCCAGGATCGGGAACATCACATTGCCGCCGATGTTGTAGACGAACACCTCGATTGGCCCGATCTCGGACTCGACCCGCTCGATCAGATCGATGACCTGATCCTCGTGACGGGCATCGTTGTGGATGCCGGTGGCATTGCCGCCGGCGGCCTTTATCTCCTCGACCATGGTCTCAAGGTCACCGCGCCGCCGTGTGCCGACCGCGTGAAGGCCTTCCTTGGCGAAGCGCCGCAGGATGGCGCTGCCCAGATAGTCGCCGGCGCCGGCCACCAGGGCGACCTTGTCCTGTCCGTTGCTCATGCAGGGTCCTTTCGCTCTTTGGAATCTAGCACTTTCCGCGGCGATGTGGTGCGGGGCCTATACTCGACCGCGGTCAGTAGCACTGCCGGCGAATTAGAGGGCAGGTAGCCGATAAGAATCGGAGCCGCGTCGGGCGCGCCTATAGGTGGCGAGTCCCGCAAATTCGGGAGCGCCCGGCTGGTCGCGCGGTCTGAACTACACCAAGAATGGATCCCCCGCATTCGCGGGAATGACACTGAAAGCCAGGCGCGAAAAAAGGGGCTGAGCTTATGTCTTTGCCGCTCACTCCGCCGGCTTGTCGCCGCCCTTCTTGGCCTTTGCTTTCTTTTCGGCCTTGGCCTCGCCCTTGCCATCGGACTTATCGGTTTTGGCTGCAGCGGTTTCTGCTTTGGCATCCGTCGCCTTAGCCGCGTCTGACTTGGCGGCTTCCTCAAGCTCGAAGGCTTCTGCTGCGGTAGCGACCTCTTCCTGCTTGCCACGGGAACGGCCGGTGGTGCGCTCGGCGATCCGTGCCGCCTTACCGGTGCGGCCGCGCAAGTAATAGAGCTTGGCCCGGCGGACGCGTCCGCGGCGCACCAACTCGACCTCTTCAATGCGCGGGCTATAGAGCGGGAAGACGCGCTCCACCCCCTCGCCATAACTCAGTTTGCGCACGGTGAATGACGAATGGAGCCCGGCATTCTTGCGCGCGATGCAGACGCCCTCGAAGGCCTGAACGCGCTCTCGGGTCCCCTCCACGACTTTGACCATGACCCGCACCGTGTCGCCCGGCGCGAAATCGGGCAGGCTCTTGCCGGCCGTGAGCTTGGCGATCTGTTCCTGCTCGATTTCCTGGATGGTATTCATCCCTAACATCCTTCCTTCATCCGTGCCGCCTCGTAACGGGCCCATAAATCGGGCCGCCGACGGCGTGTTATCTCTTCGGCCTGGGCGAGACGCCAGGCGCTTACCTTTTCGTGGTGCCCAGAGAGAAGTACCTCCGGTACCGTCCGGCCAAGCCAATTGGATGGCCTTGTATAGTGGGGATATTCCAGCAATCCCCGCTCGAAACTTTCCTCGCTCTGCGAGGCTTCTGCGCCCATCACGCCGGGGAGCAGGCGTATCACCGCATCGATCAGCGCCAACGCTGCCGGCTCCCCGCCGGACAGCACGAAGTCGCCGATGCTGACTTCCTCCAGGCAACGCGCCTCGATAACGCGTTCGTCGATCCCCTCGTAGCGCCCGCACAAAATGGTGACGCCCGGCTCGGCCGCAAGCGCCTCGATCTTGGCTTGGTTCAGCGGCCCGCCGCGCGGGCTCATCATCAACACCGGCCCGGGCCTGTTCGCCACGAAGTCCAGCGCCGCATCGACCACGTCCGGCCGCATCACCATGCCGGGACCGCCGCCAAAGGGCGCGTCGTCCACGGTGCGGTGCTTATCGCTCGCAAAATCACGGATGTCCACCGTTTCGAGCGACCAGGCGCCAGTCGCGCGCGCCTTGCCGGCCAGAGACGCGCCCAGCGGGCCCGGAAACATCTCCGGGAAGATCGTCAAGACCGTGGCGAGCCAGGGCGCGCTCATCGGGCTGCGCCCTTACGCGCGCCGGCACCAAGCAGGTGGGCGGCGACGAATCGCTTCACATCGGCCATCGCGCGGCGGCGGGCGGCCGGGTGCGGCGCAATGGTCGCGCCACGGGTTGCACAACTCCGGAAGTAGGACCAAACCTCGCGTCGCGATCGCATGCGCTGTTGGCTCCGGGGATCGATCAGTTGAAGGCCGTCGTCCATGAACAGACGGCAATTGCGGAAATTCTGGGCGCGCGTCAAGCGGCGGCGACCGATGCGCGGATTGTGATCGAAGGCGTGGTGGGCGCCCGGATAGACGACTAGCCGCGCATTCATTCCGGCCGCGCGCATCCGCCCGATATAGCGTCGGCAGTCCGCCACACCGTTGTAGTCATCAGCCCCGCCGATGATCATCAACAACGGCGCACGGGTCGGACGGACGGTGCGAAATTGCATTCCGCACCAGGGGTAGAACGATATGTGCATGGCAAAACGCAGGCCGCGTCCGCCGAGATAACGAGACAGAAATTGGGATGCCGACAGGTTGAGCGCGACACCGCCGCCCTTGGACCATCCGATAACCCCAATCCGCTCACGATCGATGCGCGGATGCGTGGCCAGCAAACGAAGGCCCGCAAAGGCATCCCCGATCACTTTGTCCATGGAGACGCGGTTCTGTTTACCGCTTGTATTGCGCACGCCGCGCGGCCCGAAACTATCCAACACGAACGTCGCTATCCCAAGCTTGCCCAATTCGCGCGCGTAGCGCCCTTCGCGATGCGGGCTCGGCCCGGAGCTACCGTGAACCACGACCATCGCCGGCTGCTTGGCCGCGCTGCTTCGGGCGAGCGCAAAGTCGCCCCACACGACGGCGTTGTCCCGGCCAAGGGATCGGAACTCGATCCGTCCGGCCGCACCAGCGTCAAGGCTTCGAACCGGATCGGCATGCGTGGCACCCGCCGCCATAGCAACGCCGAACCCAACCCCCAACATTATTGCCGCCTGACGCATCACATTCTGTCTCATTCGCAAACTCTCATCATCCGTCAGTCGTCGAGCGGATCGACCGGCGGATCGTCGGGCGTATCGATGGGTGGATCGACCACGATCCGGCCGGCCTCGATATCGACGACGGGGACCACCGCCTTGGTGAACGGCACCAGTAACTCCTCGCCATCGGCGCTCAATATGTCGAGCAGGTCGCCGGCGCCGAAATCGTGGACGCCGCGTACCGTGCCAAGAGGGGCGCCTTCAAGATCCTCCACTTGGAGGCCGATCAGATCGGCGTGGTAGAACTCTTCCGCCGAGGGCGCGGGCAACTTGTCGCGCGCGACGTAGAGCCGCGTACCCTTCAAGGCCTCGGCGGCGGTTCGATCTGTTACGCCATCCACCATCATCACCAATTGTCCACCCGAACGGCCGACGATACGGAGCTCGAAACGACGGCTTTCCGCTTCGTCGAAGAGCGGGCCGTATGCCGCGATGTCACCGGGTTCCGCAGTGAAGCTCTTCACCTTCAACGCGCCACGCACTCCGTGGGCGCCCGTGACCGCACCGAGGCAGACCCGCGCATCCACGCGCTTCGCCGGCCCGGCCATCGGAGCTTAGCCGTCCTCCTTCTTGACGTCCTCGCCGCCATCGCCTTCAGCGGCTTCCTCGGCCGGTTTTTCCTCAGCCTGCTTTTCCTCGGCGGCGGCCGCGTCCTCGGCCGGCTTTTCCTCGGCGGCAGGGGCCTCTTCGGCCGGCTTCTCCTCGGCGGGGGCCTCCGCAGCTGCAGCGTCTTCGGCAGGCGCCGCCTCAGCCGGCGCTTCCTCAGCAGGCGCCTCAGGGGCGGCAGCTTCCTCGGCGGGCGCTTGTGCGGCCGCTTCTTCCGCCGCCTTTTTCTCTTCCTCAGCCGCCTTCATCCGCTCCACCGTCTTCGGGCGCGGCATGTGCTGCTTGGTCTGGTCGCGGCGCTCAGGCACTTCGAACAGCTTGGCAGCGCCCAGAAAGCGCGCTACGCGGTCCGACGGCCGTGCGCCGACATCGAGCCAGTATTTGATCCGATCTTCCTTGAGCTTGACCCGGTCGGGATGGTCGCGCGGGACCATCGGGTTGTAGCTCCCGACCCTTTCTATGAAGCGGCCGTCGCGCGCCGTGCGCGAATCGGCGATCACGATCCGGTAATAAGGTCGTTTCTTCGCCCCTCCGCGGGCGAGGCGGATTTTCAGCGACATGTCGGTGACGTCTCCTTGAAAGGTGTTGTCCGCATTGGGTTCGCTACTGTGTTTCGTTGAATTCGCTGGATTGTCGATTCAGAGGGTCAGCGTGACGGAATACCGCCAGGCGGGAAACCGGGTGGCAGGCCGCCGGGCGGCATGCCGTCGGGGGGAAAGCCGGGCGGCATCCCGCCGGGCATCTTTCCCTTCTTGGCCATCTTGCCCATGCGCTTCATCATCTTGGACATTTCCATCCACTGCTTCAGCAGCTTGTTGATCTCCTGCACGGTCACGCCGGAGCCGCCGGCGATGCGCTTCTTTCGCGAGGCATGGAGGATCTTGGGGTTGCGCCGTTCCTTCGGCGTCATGGATAGAATGATCGCTTCTTGGCGTTTCAGGATGTTTGGGTCGATCTGGGCCTGATCGAGCTGCTTTTTCATCTTGCCAATGCCTGGCAGCATGCCGAGCAGTCCGTCGAGCCCGCCCATCTTTTTCAATTGGCGGAGCTGCTTCAGCATATCCTCCAGATCGAATTGGCCCTTCTCAATCTTCTTGGCGAGCGCCTCGGCCTCTTCGGCCTCGATGTTTTCGGTGGCCTTTTCCACCAGGCTGACGACATCGCCCATGCCTAGAATGCGGCTGGCGATGCGGTCAGGGTGGAAGGCCTCCAGCGCATCGGGCTTCTCGCCGACACCGAGCAACTTGATCGGACAGCCCGCAACCGCGCGCATCGAGAGTGCCGCGCCGCCCCGGGCATCGCCATCGACGCGGGTCAGCATGATGCCGGTGATACCGACCTTCTCGCGGAACTCCGTGGCGATGGTGACGGCGTCTTGGCCCGTCATCGCATCGGCGACCAACAGCGTCTCCGCCGGCTCCACGGACTTGGAGACGTCGGCCACCTCGGCCATCAGCTCCTGGTCGATCGCCAGCCGGCCGCCAGTGTCGAGAATGACGACGTCGTAGCCTTCGAGCCGTGCGGTCTGGACCGCGCGCTTTGCGATCGCGACCGGAGGCTCGCCGGCGACGACGCGCAGCGTCTGCACGCCGGTTTGGATACCGAGCTGGGCCAGCTGTTCCATGGCCGCGGGGCGCCGCGTATCGAGCGACGCCATCAGGACTTTTTTCTTCTCTTTGGTCGTCAGCCACAGCCCGAGTTTGGCGGAACTCGTGGTCTTGCCCGAGCCCTGCAGGCCAACCATCAGGATCGGCACCGGCGCCGCCGCCCGCAGATTGATCTCCTCGCCCTCGCCCAACGTGTCGACCAACGTGTCGTGGACGATCTTGATGACCTGTTGGCCGGGGGTGACGGACTTCGTTACTTCGTGGCCGACGGCGCGCTCTTTCACCTTGTCGATGAAGTCCTTGACCACCGGCAGCGCCACGTCGGCTTCAAGCAATGCCACGCGCACCTCGCGAAGCGCTTCGCTGACATGGGTGTCAGACAGCGCGCCACGCCTGGTCAGGCGGTCGAAAATGCCGCCAAGCCGCTCAGTCAGGGTCTCGAACATCGCAACACCGTCCCGCCGCACCCTTAACCAATTGCCGGGTGAGGCCCACGACAAGCTCAGGATGAGGCTCCTGCCAAAACCGCCTCACGCCGAGCTTGTCGAAGCATGAGGCCCCAGGGCGGGCGCAAACGAAAAACGCGCCCGTGCGCGAAACTCGCGGACGGACGGGCCCCCTCGGGAGCGGATCACAAAAGCAAAGGCGATCCGGGAAGTTGCGCGGAATGTATGGCCGGTCAGTCACACTGTCAAGGCAATGGACCCTTCCGGAAGTGGCCCTCCAACGCCCTAAAGCCAAGCCCTGTAAGGGCAATCTTAACCGAACAGAGGCTCATTATTGCCGCGCACAGCCCTCTATTGAGGGCGAAAAGTGGGGGGTGCATGGTTTCGAAGGCGAGTCTCAGGCAGATGATCACGCGCTTCAGTGCAGAATTCGCCGATTCCGCTGCGGAACGCACGTTCCGGCGGTCGGCATTTCGCCATACGCGGGTCCTCAACAGGGTCGTCGCGGTCATCGTGGCGGCCTTGTTCATTGCCTTTGGCGTCTTCGACTACATCGTGCTGGGCGCAAGCCCCCATTTCTTCACGCTTTTGGCGATGCGCACCGTGCTTGTAGCGATCGCGGTCGCCGTATTCACCGCCACCAGAAAGCCGGAGCAGTATCGCCGCGCCGATTACGTGGTTCTGGCGCTCCAATTCATGATTATCGCCGTATTCATGGTGGTGACCGGAACGCGCACGACAGACGGCATGCTGTATCCACCGACCGTCACTTCATATGCCATCGTCATGATCGTGCTCGGGAACTATGTTTTCGTCGCAACCCGGCTGTTGCTTTGCACGTCGGCCTCGGTCTTGGCCACGATCTCATATCTTGTAGTCAGCATGGCGTATCGCCCGGCGAGCGGATGGGATTTCATGCTTGAGGGCATACTCCTGGCCAGCGCCAATGTCCTCGGTTTCGTGATGCTGCATCGCGTCCAGGTGTTGCAAAGGCGTCAGCACGCCCTGCTTGCCGAGGAACGTCTGGCCGGCGAGCGGCTGCAGATCCAGTCTCGCGAGCTTCGTGCGATCGCCCACGATCTGGCGCATACGCGCGACGAGGCGACCATCGCCAATCGGGCGAAATCGGAATTCCTTGCGCATATGAGCCACGAGTTGCGCTCGCCGCTCAATGCCATTATCGGTTTCACCGAGGTGATGACAAACCGGATGTTCGGAGAGGTCCGCCCCGCCCGCTACCGGGAATACGTTGAGGATATCCACGCGTCGGGCAACCATCTCCTCGCCGTGATCAATGACCTGCTCGACCTGTCCAAGGCCGAATCGGGCCGCGTCGAGCTCCATGAAAGCGCCATCGATGCAAGGGAGGCCGCACTCGCAGCGGTCCGCCTGATCCGGGAACGAGCCCGCTCAGCCTCGGTGACCCTGGAAACGGACATGTCAGACGAACTGCCTCACCTCTTCGCCGATGAGCGAATGCTGAAGCAGATCATCCTCAATCTGCTGACCAACGCAGTGAAATTCACCCGGCCAGGCGGTTCGGTGAAGGTAAGCGCCCGCCTCCTCGACAGTGGCGATTTGAGACTGGCCATCGCCGACACGGGCATCGGCATCGATGCCGCCGACATCCCAAAGGTACTGGAGGCATACGGCCAAGCCGATGTCGCGCGGACCCGCTCCGGCGAGGGCACCGGCCTCGGTCTGCCCCTGGTCAAGTCGATGGCCGAGGCGCACGGTGCCACCGTACGGATCGATAGCGAGATCGACCGTGGCACCACGGTTGCAGTCGACTTCCCGGCGGAGCGTGTCGCGCAGGGCGACCCGGCGGAAGATCGCATCGCGGGCTGATCCACCGCCTGAACCGGACGATGCCGTTTCGTCGGCCGGCCTTCGACTCCGTGCCGGCAAACCCCAAAATCATTTGACCTGCGACCGCGCTGGTCCAAACTGCCACGCTGATGCTGAGTGAATACTCGTTCTACTCAGCGATCCGGAAAGGGCGACCTGCGATGCGGGACGGCGCGCGCACCAAGGAACGCATCGAGCGGGCGGCGCTCAGGCTGTTCGTCGAGCAGGGCGTGGCCGAGACTTCGATCCGGGATATCTCCGACGCGGCCGGCGTCTCCCAAGGCGCCATGTACAATCACTTTGAAAGCAAGGAGGAGCTCGCCTGGACGCTCTTCGCCACGCATTTCTCCGAGATGGGGCAGGCGTTGCGCAGCTGCGCTCAAAACGAGGAAGGTCTGCGCGCCAAATTCAAGTCGATGATCGCCTACGTGTTCGACCGTTTCGATAACGACTGGGTGCTGGTGAGCTATGTATTTCTGGCACGCCATCTTCACCTGCGGCGCGTAACCCGCGAACTCGGCAATCCCTACATGGCGTTCCGCGCGGTGATCACCCAAGCGATTCGCCATGGCGAAATTCCACGCCAGAATCCCGACCTGGCAACATCGATGGTGGTCGGTGCCATTATTCAGGTCATCGACACCAAGATACTCGGCCGGATCGAGGGAGGCCTCTCCAAATCCGCCGGCGCCACAGCGGCCGCCTGCGCCCGCATCCTGGAAGCGTGACCTGAATCTGGCCGGCTTGCCAAACGCTTGGCATTCAAGCCCGTCCGCGCCATATAAGCCGCATTATGGCTGACCGCAAATTCATCAAGATGCACGGGCTTGGCAACGACTTCGTCGTGCTCGATCGACGCGCCGACGGCGGGACCATCCCGGCAGACCTCGCGCGGGCGCTGGCCGACCGCCATCGCGGCGTAGGCTGCGACCAGGTCATCGTGATCGGCGAGAGCGGAACCGGCCTCGGCGATGTCGGCCTGCGGTTCTACAACGCCGACGGCGGCGAGTCGGGCGCCTGCGGCAACGGCACGCGCTGCGTTGGGGCGTTGCTGATGGACGAGCGCGGGGACGATCATCTGGTGGTCGAAACCCTGCACGGTCTGCTCGACATCGACAAGGCGGCGGGCGGGCTCGTCACGGTGGATATGGGCCCTGCTCGCATCGAGTGGCAGGAGATACCATTGGCGGCGGCCGCCGATACTCTGCATCTCGGCATTGCAGAAGGCCCGCTGAATGATCCGGTTGCCGTGAGCATGGGCAACCCGCACGCGGTATTTTTCGTCGATGACGCCGAGGCGATCGACCTGGCTCGTTATGGCCCCAAGCTCGAACACCACAAGATTTTTCCGGATCGCGCCAACATCGGTGTCGCCCAACTTGCCGGGCCCGATCGGCTCCGGCTACGCGTTTGGGAGCGGGGCGCCGGCTTGACGCTGGCCTGCGGCTCGGGTGCGTGCGCCGCCACGGTCGCCGCTCACCGCCGCAACTTGACCGGCCGAAAAGTCGAAATCGTGGTCGATGGCGGATCGCTCGCCATGGAGTGGCTGGAGAATGGTCACGTCCTGATGACCGGACCGGTCGCCACCGCCTTCGCGGGAGAACTCGACGCTTCGCTCGTCTCGGGGTAAGGATGGGCCGTTCAACATCGCCGGCACCGGCACGATCGGCGCCTGTCGCGTGGGTCCCGCCCAGCCGGAGACGCGGAGGAATGCGGCCATGATCTTGACCAAAGGCCAAGCCAAACGCTTGTGGTGCCCGTTCGCCCATATTCCCGGTTCGCCCAAATCACCTGGTGCGATCGGCAATCGCAGTCAAAAAGGCGAGCCTCCCAAGGGCACCATGTGCCTGGCCGACGCATGCATGTTCTGGCGCTGGGCCGACGCCGCGAAAGACCGCGGATACTGCGGCCATGTCGGCAGACCCGACATCAGTTAGTCCATCGGCGGCCAAGGAACGCCCCAAGAATCGTTATGGTACTGCCATGAACGCCTCGCCCGGACAGGCGCCGGAGATCGTGACATTCGGCTGCCGGCTCAACACGTACGAGTCTGCGGCGATGGGCGAACTCGCCCGCGCGGCCGGCTTGAGCGATGCGGTGATCGTCAACACCTGCGCCGTAACCGCCGAAGCGGAGCGCCAAGCGCGCCAGGCGATCCGCAAGGCACGGCGCGAACGCCCGGGCGCACACATCATCGTCACCGGCTGCGCCGCACAGATCGATCCCGCACGCTATGCCGCCATGCCGGAAGTCGACCGCGTTCTCGGCAACATGGAAAAGCTTCAGGCCGCTTCATTCGCGCCAGCCGACGTCGAGCCGGTGCTGGTCGGCGATATCATGGCGCTCAAGGAAACCGCCGGGCACCTGATCGGTGGCTTTGAGAACCGGACCCGTGCCTTCGTGGAGATCCAGCAGGGCTGCGACCATCGCTGCACCTTCTGCATCATCCCTTACGGGCGCGGCAACAATCGCAGCGCGCCCATCGGCACGGTCGCGAAACAGCTTCGCGCACTTGTCGAAGCGGGCTACCGCGAGGCCGTCCTGACCGGCGTCGACATCGCAGGTTATGGCCGCGACCTGCCGGGCACCCCGTCCCTTGGCCAGCTCGTGCGACGCCTGCTCGCGGCGGTGCCCGAGCTAGAGCGCCTGCGCCTCTCCTCGCTCGATCCGGCCGTGTTTGACGCTGATCTCCTGCGCGCATTCGCAGAGGAGGCGCGGCTGATGCCGCACGTTCATCTCAGCCTGCAGGCTGGCGACGATCTGATCCTGAAGCGCATGAAGCGGCGCCATTCGCGCGCGGAGGCCGCGATGCTTGTGGCCCGCTTGCGCGATCTGCGACCGGACATCGCCTTCGGCGCCGATCTGATTGCCGGCTTTCCAACGGAGAGCGAGGCCGCCTTTGAAAACACCGTCGCGCTCATCGACGAATGCGGGCTCGCATACCTCCATGTTTTTCCTTATTCGGCGCGTCCGGGCACGCCCGCCGCGCGAATGCCCCAGCTCGCCAAGCCGCTGCGCAAGGCCCGCGCCAAGCGTTTGCGCGAAACCGGGGCCCGCGCGCTCCACGCATTCCTCGACAGCAGGATCGGTAGAACCGAGTCGGTACTGGTCGAGGACGGCGGAAAAGGGCGCACCGCACTATACGCGCCGATCCGAATGGAGAACCCGCCTGCGCGCGGCAGCATCGTTGATGTGGTTGTGACCGGCCGCGACGCCGGGTCACTTATCGGCCGGGTTGGTTGATGTTCGGCCGCAAGAAAAAGAAGGACGAGCCGGCCGCTCAGCAAGCCGAGGCCGGCAGCGCCGAGCCCGAAGCAAAGCCGGAAAAGAAAAAGGGCTGGTTCTCACGGCTCAAGGACGGCCTAACCAAATCAAAGGACAAGATCACCGACGGCATCGATGCGGTCATCGACGCCGGACCCGATGAGCCGGCGGCGGATACCACTGCCGAGGCTGCGGTCGAAACCGAACCCACCCTGCCGGACGCCGCACCCGTGGCCGCGCTCAAGGTCGACCCCGAGCCGGCCGTGTCGGAAGCGGCACCGGAACCGGCACCAGCCGCCGAGACCTCGACACCCCAATCGCCAAAGCAAGTGCCACAACCGGCGCCGAAGCCAGAGGCCGAAACGGCGCCGGAACCACCGAAGTCCGCACCGCCCAAGCTAAAGCCCGAGCCCAAGACCGAACCCAAGATGGCCGAACTGACGCCGGCCAAACAAGTTCAGGCCAAGCAAGAGTCTGCCGCCCCGAGCGCCAAACCGGAAACGGTAAAGGCCGAGCCCGACCCCAAGCCGACTGTTGCCAAGGACCCCATCGCGAAAGTCCCCATCGCAAAGGTCCAGGTGCCCGCTCGGACCGAAGCAGCCGAAGTCGCCCACGCCGCCAGCACCCAGTCGGCTGAAGTCGCTCCGGTCCCGAAAGCCGAGGAGCCGAAGCCAGTCCCAATCCGCACCGTCGCGCCCGTCAGCGAACCTGAGACGCCGGCAGCCAAGGTCGCCGAGCCACAAGCCGTGGAAACGCGTCCTATTGAACCCGAGCTGGTCGAGCCGTCAAACAGAGAAGCCGCTGTCCCCGAACCAACGCCAGTGCCGCCCGCACCCGTTACGGCGAAGGTCGATGCTCCAGAGGCAGAGCCCGCTCCGCCCCCGGAAGAATCCAAGGCCGAGCCTGCCCAACCAAAGGACGAGACTGCTAAGGACGAAGCGAAGCCGGCCGAAAAGAAAAAACCCCCGGGACTGGCGGAGCGGATCGTCCGTTTCGTGCGCCGGCGGAAACTCGACGACGACGCGCTGGAGTCGATTGAAGACGTACTGATCATGGCCGATCTCGGCCCCGCCACGGCGGCCAAGCTCACCGCCAACCTCGCCCGCGACAAGTTCGACAAAGCCGTATCCAGCGAGGAAGTCCGTGAGGCGCTGGCCGAAGACGTGGCGGGCATCCTTGAGCCCGTGGCACTGCCGCTCACCCTCGATCCCGACAAGCGACCGCATGTTGTGCTTGTCGTCGGCGTCAACGGCAGCGGCAAGACCACCACGATCGGCAAGCTCGGCAAGCAGTGGGCCGAAGACGGCCTCACCGTCACCTTTGCCGCCGGCGACACATTCCGTGCCGCCGCGGTGGAGCAGCTCAAGATCTGGGGCGAGCGCGCCGGCGCTTCGGTGATCGCCCGCGACACCGGCGCCGATGCGGCGGGTCTTGCCTACGATGCTTTGGAAGGCGCGGCCGAGCGCGGCGATGACGTGCTGCTGATCGACACGGCCGGGCGTCTCCAGAACAAGGCCGATTTGATGGCCGAGCTGGAGAAGATCGTGCGGGTCTTGCGCAAGCTCGACGAAAGCGCGCCGCATTCTGTACTGCTGGTGCTCGACGCCACCGTGGGCCAGAACGCACACAGCCAAGTGCAGATCTTCAAGGAGATCGCCGAAGTATCGGGGCTCATCGTCACCAAGTTGGACGGCAGTGCGAAAGGCGGCGTGATCGTGGCGCTGGCGGAAGCCTTCGGCCTGCCGATCCACGCCATTGGTGTTGGCGAGGGCGCCGACGACATGCGGCCCTTCGAGCCCCGGGAGTTCGCCCGCAGCCTGATGGGGCTGGATGCCTAGGACGCGGGGCCTGGCTTAGCCGGAGTGAATGCGCGGCGGTTTTGTTGTCTGTTTGTGAACCCGCGCGAACCGTCTGCTTGCCCGACAATTGATTGGGTGGCGACTTGCCGGCGGCCAATGTCTGCACCACATTTTGATCAGGCGATCCAGGGAGACCCAGGGAGACGAGGCCATGACCCAGTCAATTCCAGCGACCCTTCAGGCGGCAGCGGATCGAAGTGGCTGCAGTATCGAAGAATTGAGCCGGTTCGCCGGGCACCTGCATGCTTTGTCCCCCTATCAGGCGGCCCGTATCAATCCCTTCGACTTTGCGAAATCGGCCGCGATTGGATCGGAAACGGCGGTCGACCTCTTCGTGCATGGCGCCAAGCTGGGGCTTTTCGACCTTGAATGGGGCATGGTGTGCCCGCTCTGCGGCGCCATAACGCATAGCGTGGCCGAGCTCGACCAGGTCGACGAAGACGTCCTGCATTGTTCGTTGTGCAATCGCGATGTTGACTCCGTGCTTGACGACACGGTCGAGGTCAGTTTTGCTTATGCGCCGCCCGGTTCATCGTTCGATTTGCACCACGACTTTACGGCCTACCAGTACTATTTCACGTCTTCCAGCTATCCCTACCGCGATCAGTGGCGGGACTACCACGGGCGCAATACCGTCGCCGACGTCAAATTGGGGCCGGGCGAAAAAGCGACGATGCCGGTCCATTTGCAGGTCGGCGAAACGTACCGGCTGCTTTGCCTAGACTCCCATTCAGGCGCAGACGTTCAAGCGGTTGAAGGAGCAGCCTCGGCGGAGAACGGTGGCGCACCCGCGCTGACCCTGACAAATGCGGGCTTCTCCCAGGCCCAAGCGACCGTGCCCGCCGGTGATGCGGCACTGGACTTGACCAATCAAACCGACCAGCGGGTCTGGTGCCGTCTGATTCGTATCGACATGGACGAGATCATGGCGATCGTACAACAGGGCCCGCCGCAGTTCGGCAGGCGGCTGACCGGCAAGCATCTGCTCAACAACCAAGCCTTTCGTGACAGTTTCTCGATGCACGAATTAGCGCCGGATCTGAAACTCAAACTGCGAAGCCTGACGCTGTTATTCACCGATTTGAAGGGCTCCACGGCGCTTTACGATCGCGAAGGCGACCTCGCAGCCTATCGTTTGGTTCAGGATCATTTCACGGCCCTCAAAAAAGTCGTGCGGAGCCATTCAGGCGCCGTGATCAAGACCATGGGCGACGCCGTGATGGCCGCGTTTCCAAACGCGAATGACGGGACCGCTGCAGCCATCGCCATGATGGCCGCGATGGACAAGTTGGCCGGCGGCCGCCAGGACGATGATGTCGGTCTCAAAGTCGGGCTTCATGCCGGCCCGGCCCTTGCTATCAACGCCGGACAGAACCTGGACTATTTCGGCCAGACGGTGAATATCGCCGCGCGGGTGCAAGGCTTGGCGGACGCCGGAGAAATCTGCCTGACCAGTGCGCTGAACGAGAATGACGACGTGCCCGGCCTGTTGTCCCGGTCGGGCTTCAACGGTCGCGCCGAGCTAGCCACCCTGAAGGGCGTATCGGCGGAAGAGCAGATTTACCGGTACAGCAGCGCTGCTTAGCGGGTACGCCGCGACCAAATATACCAGTGCGGAAAGCTGTAGACCCAGAAGCCGGGCGGCAGATTGCGAAATCCGGCCCATGAGCTGCCCGAGTATCGGCCATAGTCGCGGCAGCGACCGTACCGCCGCGCGTCCCGCGGCACCCTAATACGGCGCAGCAGCGTCTGGTATTTTCCGCCGACGCTCGGATCGCAAGCGCCTGCTTGAGTGCCGGGGCGCGCATTCGGCGTGTTTGCAAAGCAGCGGGGAAGCGGATACCGGAAGGCGTAGGTCGACCCATAGTTGCCCCAGCGGCCAGATCGAACGCCGTTCCGCATCGTCCCGACAAATCGCGGGCAACCGCCACCGACGTATAATCCAACGGTCCCTCCTGTCCGGCCGACCACGCCGGCATGCACCGCAGCAAGGCAGACGGAGGAATCGGCGGTGTAACGCCCAGAACCCCAAACCCGCCCCCGCACCATCCCGGGTGCACAGGCGCATTTCAGTTTCCGGCCAGGGGCGAGCCGCAGGTCGCGGGTCGTGGGCGGGCAGGATTGAACCTCGGCTTCGGCGCGCGGCCTGGCCTCACCGCCTGGTTCGGCTTTCTCGACTTTTGGCGCCCCTGAGCCTCCAGAGGGGGACCGAGCGCCGCTCGTCCCTCCGCCGGCCAGCTTCGCCAGTTCATCGTATGGCACGACCTTGGCATAGGCATCGATCGCCGCCCGATCGTTGCCGGCGAATTGAACCATGACATCGCCGCCCGGAAGGGCGTAGACGTAGTGGCGCGTATAGGTTTTCTTGTCGTAGGACCGGATTAGGAACTTGCGGCCACCGATGTCGATGATGCGGTATTTCGATTTTTTCAGCTTGCCCGCATCGGCAAGCAACTTCGCCCTCGATCTCTGACTGGCCGATTTCCAAAGATACGATATTACGATATCTCCAAGTTCGCCGCCGCCCTTGCGATGCGTAACATCCGCCTCACCGCCGACCCTGTACTTTTTCCATCGGGGTTTGCGTCGCATCTTGAAGCCGGACACCGGGCCGGGGAGCAGCTTGACGAGCGCCGCTCCGAACGAGGCCGATGAGCCAGAAGATGCCCCCCCTTTCGGAGAGGCCCCGCTGCTGGCTGATGGTCCGGAGGCGCCCTTCGCTGAAGTGACTGCCTCGGCGATCCCTCTGAAATTGATGCGCTTGATGAAGCCCTCTACAATCGCGCGTGTCGTCGACAGGCCTTGGAGTGTGATGGCAACCTGTCCGGCCACCACAGTCGCAAAAACAAACGAGCTTCCGCTCTGGCGCCAGACGAATCTTTGGCCGCCGATCTCGATCGTCTGCAGATTGGCTGCGCGGGCCTTCGCCGGATCCGTGATGTACTCGCGGTATTGCTTAATTTCTATGCCCCTCCACTGATAGAAGATGCCGACTTGGCCCCCACCTCGCTTCGGGTAGTACCGCCGGCCTATGCGTTCGCCGCCAAACACATTTGCCACCGTGATCGGGTGTGCAGCCCAACCATCCGGCGTTTCGGGCAACAGTGTCTTGAGCTTATTGCTTTGAGCGGACACAGGTGCGGTCACCGCTGACACCAAAATGATCAAAACGATTGCCCAAATTCTGCGCATAGCCTCCGCCTTTTCTTGCTTACAATGGCCGCCGTCAATTAGTACACCGCAGTCGGCTGGGCCAAACCACACATTTGAGTGAAGTTGAGGCGGCTCTTGGCAAGGCTGGGACGCGAGCGGTCTTGCGCGAGATGGGAAAGCTGGAGCTAAAACGTTCTCTTGCGCGACCCCATATGGCGACCGGCGGAACTTGGTTGCGCGATCACACCGGCTGCACTTCGGCCAAACGCAGATCCAACAAAGCGGAGATACTTTGGTTCTCCACCCGAACACATTTCAGGTTGCAGACAAATTTCACTCGCGATGAAAAAGAAACAACTCAGAAGTCTGCTCGACGCTGAAATTAGCGGGCTATCTCGGAAACCATACGCGACGTTGGTAGAAGAGCTTTCTGACGTAGTGGCCTACGAGCGCGGCGAGGGATCCGGTTATCATCAGTTTGAGATTCAGATGATCGAGCATGAGCGCGACTATGTTCACGTCATCGTGTCAATTGACGACGGTAGTATCCTGAAATCCATGTCTCCGATCTCACGCGGCTTCATCGTTCACCGCGATGGTCGCGTCGAAGTGTGACCTGCGCCAGTCAGACCTCGATGAGACGCCTCGTTTCTGGCCGTAAAGCGTTCCGGGCGCCAGCCACGGCGTCCGCCCTCATGGCCAAGGCCGGCACACGATGGTTAAAGGCTGCCAATTGGCGCTCACTTCATTGCCTTTATCAAGCCAGACCATTCATCGATAGAACTGGCGAACTCGCTCTCCGTGAGGGCTTCCAGTTGTGATCGACCATGATCCGACAGCGCTTGCATTTCATAAGCGACGCGAACGCGGGTTAGGTCCGATCCTTCCGACGTGCACTGTACATCGACGAACGCCACGCGGGACGCAGGCGTCAATCTCAGATAGCGCACATGCCATTGATCGGGCTGCCAAGTGAGGCAGGTCCAGAACGTCTTTTCGTCACCCTCTCCGGTCGTGAAGATCATTTCCTCGCATGTTTCGCCGGATGTGGGTCGAATATAGGTGGGGTTCCATCCCGGCACCCATGCCTCTTCGCCTTTCGGCGTGAAGAGCGGGAACGCCTCGGACGCGGGGCGATCCACCATGATCTCGTGGGAATAGTCCTTTTTCATCGGCATATTCTTTCAAACTCTTGCCAGGCCTCGGATGCTTCTCTCAACCGAATCACGGGCCATACCGCCGAAGTTCGCCAAGAATAGAGACATGTTCGACGCCAAGTCCCCTGTAGTGCTCCAATTGCTTTGCCACCTGCTCTTCGGTGCCAAAAAACCCGGTCTTCCGCGCAATCATCGCGCGGCACAATCCGTCTGCATCGTGTACATCGACCAGCGTGCGCCCTGTATCTGGATAGTAGTCCAAGGTCGAAAATAGAGACCTACGCATCTGGAGCACCCTGTTCAAACTCATCTTCGCGTTCGATGAGCCGGTGGCTGGCCGTCGCATCGAGATCCAATCCATAGATGCGCTTCAGGTCTTCAATCGCGGCCATCGTCTCAGGCCCAAATGGCGGTGTCTTTGCCTCGAATGCATGCAGCACAATGCCTTCCAGCAAATCGCCCAAAGACATGTCGAGATATTCGGCAAGGCCTTTGAGCACCTTGAGTATCCGCTTTTCCACACGGACACCGGTCTGAACGCGCTGTACAACTTGGCTTGTCATGATGGTATATTGGTACCGTGGTACCAAAGTGGTGTCAATTGGTTTGACAACAAACCGACAGCTCAGGATCAAGGCTGTTGAAAGCACCTTTGTGTCGGGATTGTGAGTCGGGCAATGTCCCTCGGCGGAAGCACCCCCGAAGGCGGTCGTCAGGCCGGGCGGATTAGGTTGCGCTCGCAGTCACGATCCACACGCTGCCCTTCATCTTCACGCCATCGTCGGTCAGGAACGGGGGGAGCTCTTCCGTCAGATCGGCGGCGATCGCCGTCTTGACCTCGGTCGACGCATCGCGAAGCAGCCGCCCAGTTGGTCCAAGCTGGATCAAGCGCTCGACGGCGGTCGCTATGTCATCTCCTAACATGAGGGGTGAGACCAGCGGCTCAATCCGAATGTCGCCAAAGTTGCTCTCGGACAGGATGCGATGGACCCGTTCTGGATCGGCGAAGGCTGTCGGGCCAGGCTCGTTGGGCTGCGCGGGCGGTGGTGGCGGGGCATGACGGAGCGCAATGCCAAAGGGGAACTCCATCCACTGATTTTCCGTGCGTGTCTGCCAGCACACGAACGCAAGGCGCCCTTCAGCCTTCACTGCTTTCCGGATATTTTGAAATGCGAGCACCGGATCGACGAAAAACATCACGCCAAATCGGGAGAACACTCGGTCAAAAACCGCTTCCTCAAAATCGTGGGTCGCGGCGTCGCGGTTCTCCAAACGAATGTTGGATAGCCCTGCATCGCCGCGGCGTTTGTTCGCGACGCCAAGCATCGGCCCCGAAATATCGATCCCGACGACAAGGCCTGCACTACCGGTGCGCTTCGCAATTTCGAGCGTCGTCGAGCCGGACCCGCAACCGATATCCAAAACGGCATGGCCCGGTTCAATCCGGCACGCATCGAGCGCGGCCATCCCAAGGCCGCCGATCATTACGTCTTGGGTATCCGCCGACCGGGCCCAACGATCGCCGGCGGGACCGTTCCAATATTCGATTTGAGCTGCATTCACGCCGGCAGGCGCCATCCGTTCCATCCGTCTCTCCCCGGGGTCATCCGCACCTATCGACCGTCATGATTGGAAGATCGATGCGGGGTTTTGGTCAGGCATTTGGGACCACGACAACCCAACTGTGTCAATGGAGGGCGCACCGTCATTGGCGGACAGATACATCGGCTCAATAAACGCATGGGATCAGCCGCTTTGTGCGCCTCGACCATGCCTCGTATTGCTCGCCATACCGGTTGGAGAGGTACTCCGAGAGCTTGGGAATAAACATGAAGACAAACCCGGCAGCGGCCGCCGTAGGAATTATCAGGGCCCACCCGTTGCGGGTCAGCAAGGCCCAGCCCAATGCCCACACGATGTCCCCCAGGTAATTGGGATGTCGCACAACGCCAAACAGGCCTCGCGAGTAAAGTTTGCCGGCATTGTCGGGGTTTTCCTTGAACTGTTTGCGCTGGAGTTCTGCCCCGGTGTTTAAAAAGCTGCCAAGTCCGAACAGGAACACAGCGAACAGGTCGATGAGGGACAAAGCCGTGGTCGTCGTCGCACCCAGGAACGCGAAGCCCAATTGATAAAACGCGACGGCCCCCATGACGGCCCAGCATTCAGTCCAGTCGAACCTGCGCTTCAGCAACACAAACGCCGTGAATGTCATCCGAGCGAACAGGATGAAACCGAACGCAATCAGCAACATTCTCCTGCCAAGGTGTCCGGGCTGCCAAGACAGCCCGACCCAACTGCCGACGATCGAGATGCCATCTGCGAAGAAAAGCCACCCCGCAATCACAACGAACATCAGGTGGAATGTCACCCAAACCGTTCTGGGCAAGTAAGATTTTTCTTCCAAGCCATACATCGGTGCCACCTGTCGCCGGCGAATTCTCTACGCCGATTGAGTGTCGGTTGCGTGTTGGCCTTCACAAACTCCCAGGAAACCAAAAGTGCCGGTTTCCACCTCGCCGGCCGGCCAGATCATCTTTCCTTGAGCAGCCGCGCGAACTCATTCGGCGGCAATGGTTTGCCAATCAGATAGCCCTGCGCTATGTCGCAGCCCTCCGCGGCCAGGAAATCGAGTTGCGCTCGGCTCGCGACCCCTTCCGCCACGACTTGCAAGTTAAGTGCGGCCGCAAGGCTGATGACCGCGCGCACAATGGCCGCGTCCTCGGCGTTGCCGGGTAGCTCGGTGATGAAGGCGCGGTCGATCTTGAGTGCGTCGACCGGGAAGCGCCGCAGATAGGCCAGCGACGAATAGCCGGTGCCAAAATCGTCGACCGTGATCGATACCCCGGACTTGCCGAGCCCGACCATGATGTCGACCACGTGGTCCGGCTCGCGCATCAGGCTGGCTTCTGTGATCTCAAGTTCCAGCCGGGAAGATGGAAGCCCGCTCGCTGCAAGCGCCGCCTCTACATCGCCGGTAAAATCCGGTTCGGCAAACTGTTCGGCTTCGACATTGACGGCGACTTCCACGTCGTCCCACGCCGCCGCGTCTCGGCAGGCCTGGTGAAGCGCCCAGCTGCCTAGTGGCACGATCAAATCGCTTTCGCGCGCGACATTGAGGAATATATCGGGGGTGAGCATCCCGCGATTAGGATGTTCCCAGCGCATCAGCGCCTCGGCACCGGTGACCCGGCCGCTGGAGATCTCCAGCTTGGGCTGGTAGTGCATGCGGAGTTGGCCGTCCTTGAGCGCACCGCGCAAGTCGCGGGCGAGGCGGACGCTGTCCAGCGCCGCGTCGGTTGTCTCGCGCGCGCTGTAAGCGAAGGGCGCTTGGCGCTGGCGCGCCGTTTGCAGGGCGCCGGCTGCCAACTCGATCAGTGCCTCGGGCTCGGTCGCGTCGTCGGGGTAGAGCGCGATACCCACACACGTCTGGGCTTCCAACCCATCGAGCAGCTTCTGGGCCAGAAAGGTGGCTTCGGCAACGCGATCGAGATCGGTCTGGATGATCGCAAAACGGTCCGCATCGAAACGGGCGACGGTATCGGTGCGGCGCACCCGTTCGGCGAGCGAAGCCGCGACCTTGCTTACCGATTTCTTCGACGCTTCCGCGCCAAGATCGACAAGCAGCACGGCCAATGCCCCTTTGCGACGGTCGGCGCGCGCCATCGACTGGCGCAGGCGATCGCCGAAGAGCGCACGGTCGGGCAAGCCAGTGAGAGGATCGTAAAGCGCCATGGGACGGCGAAACCTAGTCTCTCACATGGATCGGAACAAGCCGCACTAGAGCCCGAGCCCATCCCAAACCAGCTTTACGCCCGTCCCGAAGAGAGCCAAATAGGCGATGCGGTAGAACAGAACTTCCGGGACCCGTTTGTGCAACCAGACGCCGAGCCAGACGCCGACGGGGGCCAACGGCAACAGCACCAGCGCGGTCGACATGTTCGCCGCGGAGAGCTGCCCCAGCATCGCGTAAGGCACCAGCTTCACATAATTGACCGCCATGAAAGCGACCACCATCGTGCCCTGATAGACCGTCTTGTCGAGGCGTTGGGGGAGCAGATAGATCTGTGCGGGCGGGCTGCCGGCATGGGCGACGAAGCTGGTGAAACCGAGCAGTGTGCCCCAGACCGTTCCGCGCGCCACGCTGGGCCCTATCGCCGGAGCGTCCCTGCGGCCCAATAGCGGCACCAGGATCCAGCGGTAAAGTGTGAAGCTGAGCGCAATAACGCCGACGATCAGGCGCACGATGTCGTCGGTGAGGTGTTCGAATGTCAGATACCCGATCAGGATACCGAGGACCGCGGCCGGAACCATGATGGCGACGTTGCGGCGATGCCAAATGCGCCGATAGGCGGCAACACCGACGACGTCCATCAAACAGAGGATCGGCAGCATGATCGCCGCGGCCTGGACGGGCGAAATCACGAGCGCCATCGCCGGCACTGCGATTCCACCGATACCGCCAAAGCCGCCCTTGGAGATACCCGTGATCAGCACCGCCGGAACGGCGGCAAGATAGAACCAGGGATTGTCGATCAGCATCGCAGTGGTTCCGCCGGAATGCCCTCAGTCTCGCCCACCGCCCGACCTTTCATAGAACAATTCCTGCCGGAAAATCCGCAGGCATCCACCGGCTTCTCGATCCCGTTGCACCGTGGGCAACGAACGCCACTGGCGCGCCCCACCCGCGCGGCCTATATACAGCCGGTCATGAACCCCATCGTCAAATTTCTTGTCGAGGTCGGGCCGCTCGCGGCCTTCTTTATCGCCTATTCGACTTGGGGCGGCGGCGACAAGGCCAATCTGATTGGGGCCACGGCCGTTTTCATGGTCGCCATCACCGCTTCCCTCATCGTTTCGGTCTGGCTGGAACGACGGGTACCGCTGATGCCGTTGGTGAGTGCCGCGGTGGTGATGGTGTTCGGCGGATTGACGCTGGCACTCGACAGCGAAATCTTCATCAAGATGAAACCGACGATCATCAACGCGCTCTTCGCCGCGGGGCTGTTCGTCGGACTGGCAATGCGCCGCGCCTTCCTGAAGCATTTGTTTGGCGCCGTGATGCATCTCGACGAAGAAGGCTGGCGCAAGCTCTCCTGGCGCTGGGGCTTCTTTTTCATTGCGGTTGCGATCCTGAACGAGATCGTCTGGCGGAGCTTCTCCACCGATACCTGGGTCAATTTCAAGGTCTTCGGCATTCTGCCACTGACGCTCGTCTTCGCGCTCTCGCAAACCCCGCTGATCCAGCGCCATACCCTGAGTGAAGACTCAACTGGCAAGGACGCTAAGTCCAAAAGCTAGCTCCGACGGCTTTAGCGCAGATAGTCTCCGGTTTCCCCGGGCGGGTTGTAGCACACGGTTCGGTCGCCCGAGACTTCGGTTTCACGGAAGTGGTTGAGCACCCAGTGGACACTTGGAAATGCAAGGTCCTGCCACGGGATGTCATCCCAGGCGTAAAGGCCGACCTCCTGGCTTTCCGGACCCGCCTCTATTGCGGGGTCCAACAGCCGGGCACGAAAGAAGAGCTGGACCTGGCTGATCCGGGGGAGGTTATAGACTGACATGAGCGAATCGATTTCGATCTTCGCCCGCGCTTCCTCGTAGGCCTCACGAACGGCCCCCTGCTCCACCGTTTCGTTGAGTTCCAAATAGCCCGCTGGGACCACCCAAAATCCGGGCCTGGGCGGGATGTCGCGCCGGCACAGAACGATCTTGTTCTCCCACGTCACCACCGACCCGACCACGATGCGCGGATTGTCGTAGGCGACATAGCCGCAATCGGGGCAGACCAGACGCTCGCGGTCATCGCCCTCCGGTACGGCCCGTATCGAGGGTCCCTTGAGGACAGCCGGCGTATTGCGTTCGCTCATAGCCCTAAACTGGCGCGCGGGTAGGTCTGTGGCAAGCCGGGCGCGGCGTCTGGTAACAATCTGGCTTGAATTAGCGGGCGGCGCGGGCGATTTTGCACGTGCGAAATAACGTTCAAGGACCGATGCCAAACATGGCAAAGCGCAGTTCCCACGGCTCCCCGCCGAACCAACCAAAGAATCCCACCACTGCGGCCTTCTCCTCGCCAATCCCGCACGTCGCGGAACTCGGCATCGAGTTGCTCGAGGCCAGCGGCGGACGAGGTCTGATGCGCCTGCCTTGGCAAGCTCAACTGGTCGGAAACCCCGAAACCGGTGTTTTGCATGGCGGTGTGGTGACTACGCTGATCGATTCGGTCTGCGGTATCGCCTGCCTGACCGCGCTCGAGGCGCCGCAACCGATCGCCACCTTGGACCTGCGCATCGATTATATCCGGCCCGCGACGCCGAAGCTCGATCTCTTTGCGACGGCTGAAGCCTATAAGGTGACGCGCCAAGTCGTTTTCCTGCGGGCGACCGCGTATCAAGGCGATCCAGACGATCTCGTGGCCGCCGCCGTCTCCACCTTCATGCTGACCGGCCGGCTCGGCCCGCGTGTGCCGAAAGCCCGCACAACGAAAGATGCCGCTTCGGTGACCGGAGGTCAGCCATGACCAGCTTCGTTGAGTTGATCGCCCAAGCAAAAGTCGAGAAGGACTTCCAAGGTCTTAGCGTCGCCATTCCCTATCACGACTATCTCGGCATCCAGTTGCGCGAGGAGGAGGGCGAACTGGTCACGGTCTTACCGCAGAACGACAAGCTCATCGGCAACCCCATGTTGCCCGCAATCCACGGCGGCGTTGTTGGCGCCTTCCTGGAAACGACCTCCATCCTCCACCTGTTGTGGACCGGACAGACGCTTCACGTGCCCAAGACGATCACGATTACGGTGGATTACATGCGTTCGGCAGCCCCCGTGGAGACCTTCGCGAGGGGGACGATCACCAAGCTCGGTTCGCGCGTCGCCAATGTTCGGGCTCATGCCTGGCAGGACGATCCCGAGCGTCCGGTGGCCGCCGCAAATGCCAATTTCCTGATCCAGCCGACCGAGGTCGAATAGTTCGTTTTCGACGTTTCCCCCAGACAACATCGGCAGAGTTGAACTGCGCGAATGCCCTTCTCCGGGCGCGCCCTGGCGCACCGTCAATTCGGCCCCGGAAGCGATCGCGTCGGACAAAATTCAGCTACGCGGGCATACCGCCGATATCAGGTAACCAACTGATTAAAATTATTAATAACTTGGTAATTGATTGAACAGAATAATTGCACCAATTGCCCTGTTTCGCAGCTTCGGGTTGGCATAAAGGCCGTTCGATCGTGAGACGCATAGGGAGACGCATGAGCCGTTAGTTCAGGGGAGCAGCATGGTGCCGAAAAGCACCTTAAATCAATGGCTTGGCAGGCGACCGTGCGAATGGCCTCGCGCGCGGGCGAGGTCTTTGCGCGCCGAGGCGCTGTTCCGATGACCGCAAATGCCGGCGGGGCGTTTTCCGCATCAACAAACCTAAATAACCTGCTCGACCTCGCGCGCGACAACTCCAAAGCCGGCCGAGCCACCTTGGTCGATGCCGTCGGCGACCTGTTGATCAACAATTCCGGAGATGTCAGCGAGCGCGAAGCGGCGCTGATGTCGGAGATCCTGGGGAAGCTGATCCGCGATGTGGAAGCCTCCGTCCGTAAGGCGTTGGCCGAGCGGCTCGCGGACCGCGACGATGTTCCATCTTCGCTGATTGTCATGCTTGCCAAGGACGAAGCATCGGTTGCGCATCCGGTCCTGCTCGACAGCCCGCTCCTGGACGACCCTGAACTGCTCGATATCATCAGCACTCGTACCCGCGAGCATCAGCTGTCCGTCGCCAATCGTGGCGGTATCTCCGAAACCGTCACCGACGCGCTGATTGCCACTGGCGATGGCGGCGTCATAAAGGCGCTGCTGGAGAATGCGGGCGCACGGATCTCACAGCTGGCCCTGGAATACCTCGTCGAACAGGCGCGCCGCACCGACGAGTATCACGAGCCGCTGGTGAGCCGCGACGAGCTGCCGTCCGACCTCGCAATTCGCCTTTACTGGTGGGTTTCCGCGGCGCTACGGGCGCGCATCACGGATATGTTCGATGTCGATCCGTTGACCATTGACGAAACCCTGCAATCCGCCGTGCGCGATATGATCGCCGAAACCGATACCGGGGGCGGCGCTCAAGCCGAAAAAGCCAGCGAGTTGGTCGAACATCTGGCACGAACGAACGCGATTGATTCCAAACTTCTCATCCAGGTGCTGCGCGAAGGCGAGATCCCGCTTTTCGAAGCGATGTACGCAAAAATCGCCGGACTGCCGCCAGAGCTGGTCAAATCCCTGCTCTACCAGCAGGGCGGCGAGCAGCTCGCCATCACCTCAAAGGCGGCGCGGATCTCTAAGCCCGATTTCGCCTCGATCTTCCTGCTCTCCCGGCAGGGCCGCCCAGGCGATCACTCTGTCGACCCAGAAGAGCTATCGAATGTGCTTGCCATGTTCGACCGGCTTGAGCTTGAAACAGCGGAAGAAACCGTCCGCAGCTGGCGGCGCAATCCAAAATCGCTCTCCGGCGAGGCGGCCCAAAAATCCACGGCCCGAGAATGGCGCGCGGACGCCGCGTCGGCCGGCTCGAAACGGGCGCGTCTGCAATAATCCTCCGCCGACCCTGGTCGAATGTGTTCAGTCCCGCTTTCGCAGCGCCTCGACCCCCGGCAGCGGCCTGCCTTCGAGCCATTCGAGAAAAGCGCCGCCCGCCGTCGAAACATAACTGAAATCGTCCACTACATCCGCATGGGCCAAGGCGGCCACGGTATCGCCGCCCCCGGCCACCGTGACGAGCGCACCATCGCGCGTCCGCATCGCCGAGGCTCGCGCCAGCGCCGTGGTGCCGGAGTCGAAGGGGGGCGTTTCGAACGCCCCGAGAGGCCCGTTCCACACCAGCGTTCGCCAGTCCTGGAGTGCCCTTGTCAACGCTGCCACGCTGGCCGGTCCGACATCTAGGATCATCGCATCCGCCGGAACAGAGCCGATTGCGACATTCTGCGTGGCGACGCCCGGCGCCAGTGCGGCTGCAACCAACGCATCTTCGGGCAACAGCAGCGCGCAGCCGGCCTTGGCCGCCGCCGCTTCCACGTCGCGCGCTGTGTTCATAAGGTCGGGTTCGACCAACGAGGCGCCTACTTCGACGCCGCGAGCGAGCAAGAACGTGTTGGCCATGGCGCCGCCGATGACCATGGCGTCGACCCGTTCGACAAGGTTTTCAAGCACCGCGATCTTGGTCGAGACCTTGGCACCGCCTATTACGGCAGCCAGCGGTCGCGAGGGCGTCTCCAGAGCGCCGCTCAGTGCTTCCAGTTCGGCCTGCATGGCGCGTCCGGCGGCAGCCGGCAAAAGATGCGCGAGCGCGTCCGTCGACGCATGGGCGCGGTGCGCGGCTGAGAAGGCGTCATTGACGTAAATGTCGCCCAACGCTGCCAAGGCTTCGGCAAACGCAGCGTCATTGGCTTCCTCACCTGCGTGAAAGCGGAGGTTCTCCAACACCGCAACCTCACCATCGGCAAGGCCATCGACGACGGCGGCCGCGGTCGGACCGATACAATTCGGCGCGAAAGCGACGGACCTTCCCCCGAGCGCGGCGCCCAGGGCCCGCGCGATTGTCTCCAGTGAGAGCGACGGATCAGGTTTGCCTTTCGGCCGCCCGAAATGGGAGATCACGACCACTCGCGATCCGGCCTTTGCAAGTTCGGAGATCGTCGGCGCGAGGCGGTTCAGCCTGGTCGCATCGCTGACCTGCCCGTCGCGCAACGGAACATTGAGGTCCCCACGCAGCAAAACGCGCTTGCCCGGCAGATCGAAATCATCGAGCGTCTTGAATTCCTTCAATCCTCTCCTCCCACGAGCATATTTTTGGATTGCCGAACGGCCCAATCCCCGCCGGTTCAGTCAAGTGGTGCAGGGATCGCGGCGGCCGGCGCTTGTTCGTCTGCGCCGATATCGAAGATATTGCTGATCGGATCGCCCAACAGACCGATGGCACCGGGCTGGCGCGAGTCCTCGATCAACGTCACATCGCCCAACTCGCCGCCAACATTGTCGAACCGCAGCCAATGCACGAGGGCGCCGCTCTCCAGATCGATAACCGCGACGGCGCACTGTGCCTGCGCCTTGGCTTCAGACAACGCGCGGCCGATCGGGAGGCCTTCGAAACCCGTCTTCAGCCCTGGCCGCGACAAGGTTACGACGGCATAGCCGCCGATGAATGCGAGCCCGCGCAAAAATCCAGGACAAAGTGTCATCCGCTCAAAGCGGCCGCTCTCAATATCGACGAAGCCGAAATAACCCGATCCCGACTCCAACAGCCACAGCCGGCCGCGATAAAACCGTGGTGAGTGGGGCAGCGATAGGCCGGACACCGCGATACGGTCCTCCGCGACATCGATTACCACGCCGCTATTGGCACGATGATCACGCCACCCGCCGGACGTATTTTCCGCTGCCAGCGCCGTTGCGTAGCCCAGACGGCCCTCCACGATAGCGATGCCGTTCAGATGGCAGCGATCCTCCGGAACCAACGCGCTGATGAAGGGCGGCCGCCAAATTGGCACGAAGTTGTAGACGTCGCGTAGTTCGGCAACGCAGGAGAACAGCGGATTGGCGAATAGGACCCGCCCCTCGCCGTCGACCGCGATATCTCCGGGGCGGATCTCACCGGTCGTGTATGCCGCTTGCGGGATGAACAGGCGGTCGTAACCCGCCACCTTGGCCCCGTCGCTCAGCCGATTCTCCAAACGCCAGATCTGGTAACGCGTCGCCAGGAAAATGCTGTCTGCCAACGCATACACGCCGTAGGTCCGCCCGAATGCGCGGCCAACCAGCGCGATCTCGCCCTCATCGTTGACGCCGATGAGGAACAGCATGCCTCTTTGCCGGGTGGTCAGGGCCAGGCCAACGCGCTGCGCCAGAAGCCAATCGACGAAACCGGGCGAGCGGCTCAATCGCGGCCGGTCTGCGGCTGCCTTGGCATGAGCGGTATTAATGTCGTTTGCCATCGTCGTCGAACCGGAGTGACCCTACGCCGAATGCCGGCGGGACGAGGAGCGAAGATTGGCGCGGATGGACGCCCCGGACAACCCTGCCGATCAAGCGCAACCCCTGAAATTTCACAAAGACGAGACGGGCGACAAACCGCCTGCCTCGATCAGTCCCCAAATCCCCCGCGCTCCTTCACCAGCGCCGTTCGAGCCGCCGGAAGCTGTTGGGCGGTCGCGTCGCCTCACGCGGCAGAGGCACGCCCATCGTCTTCAACAAGACCCCCATGGTCGCCAGGGTCCGGTAGACGCCAAATTTGACCGTCGAATCCTCCGTGACGAGCTGGGTTCTGGTGGTGAAGAGCTCGCTCTGGATGTCGAGCAGGTCGAGCAATGTGCGTCTGCCGAGATCGAATTGTTTGGAATAGGCGTCGCGCACCTTGAGCGTCGCGGCGACCTGGTTCTGCAGCGCCACCCGGCGGCCGCGGGCGGCATTGAGCGCCGCCCAGGACAGGCGGACTTGCTGCGCGACCTCGCGCCGCGCCTGGTCGAGCCGGTCGCGCGCTTCGCTGAGGCGCGCCTTGGCTTCGCGCAGCCGCGCCGTATCGGACCCGCCCCGGTAAAGGCTCCAGCGCCCGACGGCCATGACCCGGCCATCACGGGTGGTGCCGCGCGTACCTCCGGCATTGCGCAACCGGTTGGCGGAGGCCTCGAGATTGACCTTTGGGAAGTACTCCGAGCGGGCAACGCCGATTTGGCGCCTTGCCGTCGAAACGTCAGCCCCGGAAGCCAGGATGGCCGGTGCGCCCTTGAGAGCGACCGCCACGCCAGCATCCACACTGCTGGGCAGCTCCAGCTCAGGCGCCGTGACCTGTTCCAGCCCCTCCGGCTTTTCGCCGACAATGGCTCGATAGCGCGCCACGGCGTCGTCGTAGCGCCCCTTTGCTTGGGCAAGATTGCCTTGGGCAGCGAACAAACGCGCCCGCGCCTGCGCCACGTCGGAGCGCGGCCCCCGGCCGCCGCGGGCCCGCACACTCACACGCCGCAGGATCGCTTGATGGGCCTTGACGTTGCCATTCGAGAGCGCGACGACCCGAGCCGTGCGCAGCACGTCGATATACGCCTCGACACCGCGCAACGCGACCGCCTGGGCCGTGTCGTTGACCCGGTGGCGGGCGGAATTCACTCGAGCTTTCTGGCGCGCCACTTCGTTGTCGGTAAAGAAGCCGTCGAACAGCCGCTGCTGTATCACCACGCCCGCTTCCTGGCGCGGCATCGCGTCGAAGCCCGATTTTCCGCGGCTGCGTGTGGCCGCGTTCAGGCTGGCTTCCGAACCGAAAGCCCCATGGACATCGACTTGCGGAAAATATAGACCGCGCGCGCCTCGCAACTCCTGGCCGATCGCACGACGGTTCTTGCGGGCGGCGGCAATCTCGGGGTTCGTCCGGACGACGATACGGATCGCCTCCTTCAGCGTCACAGCCGCGGCCGGCCCCGCCGCGGCCGCGATCGCACAAACCGAACCAGCCGCGAGCAACGTTCGAACGAGGCGGGCGAGGGCTCGCGCCATTGATTTCCTTCAGTAGAGCGGGCTCGTTTGGCTATACGAGCCTAACTTCAATTCATTGCGAACAAGTAATCCGTAGTCGCGGCACGTTAGTGCCATTTCATTAATGGATCAAGGCTTTACAATAAGTAATGTCTCTAGAATTCAATTCTTCGAAACTATAGAAAACGACCTTTGCGACAAGCATCAAATTCTACGGCGTTGCGCACGACATCCGACTTTTATCCGAAACGCAGACTCCAAACTTGAATCAATGTGCCAAAAATTCGCACCGTTCTCAAACAAAATAGAATCATCTTTCAGTTCTTGAGTTGAAAATTTAGGGTTGGCGAATCTATAGAGCGATTTTCGCCCATACCAACTAAAGGCAATCACTGTGATACATCATTTGGCCCATTAGAATTACTTTGAAAGACATATACATTTCATCGAACCACAAGATATGTACTACGACTTCTCTTATCCTACCAAATATGTACGACGCAGCCCGCCGTCACTCGAAAGCAGCGCCAAGCGCACGCAAGCCCTTGAGTTGGCCTGCCGCTTTGAACAGCGCGATCGCGTGACAGATGAGCGCCGCCGGGTAGACCAGAACCGCGACCACGGCAAACAGACCAAATACGGGCAGCATGCCAAATCCGCCTGGAGCGCTCCTGAAAATTACGGAGGCAAGGACGATCAGCGACGCGCCCAGGAATGTGGAGGCAACCATTATGTTGAGCACGCCGGCCGCCATCCAAATCGGTCCGCCATAGCGGGCGAACCCGATGGCGCGGGCGGCCACGACGATCAGCGCCACTTGCGCTGCCGCAATCGGTAGCAGGATCAGCCACGCCCAGGGCCCGCCGAACCGGTTGCGCACCACAGGCTGGACGCCTTCGACCAATAGAACCCAGCCGAGGAAGCCCAATGCCAGCGACAGCCCCAGAATCGCGACGGACACCGACCTCGTCGCGCTTCGATGCCCGCGCGCGACGAAGCACGTCCGCGTGGCCCAAAGTCCGACGCTGAAAAGCAAAACGTTTGCAATTCCAAGTCCGACGATCGGCCCCGGGCTGCGCACTGCGATGACGCCGACCACGGGGAAGATGAGCGCGGCGAGCAACGCGACACCGCCGGCGCGGACGAACAAGATCGTCCCGTCGCTGACCTTCAGGTCGACGTCGGCGCGCCGCTCATCGGCCATGCCCGGTTCCGACGGCGGCTCGCTCAATCCGCCTCACCGGGCTGCGGCAACCGGCGGGCGCCGTGGAACAGCCCTATGACCTGGCAAATGACAGCAGCGATCAGCACGAACGAACTCAACAACGTCAAAACATTCAAAAGACCGAAGGTTGAGTTGTCTTTAGGGTCAGTCGCAGCGGCAATCAACAAAAGGACCGTGAGACCGGACATACTCGCCACGGCGACGTAAAGCCAACCTGTGGCGCGCCAAACGCCGCCATGCTTGCGCCCGAAATGGCTTGCATGAACACCAAAATAACCAAATGCGACGGCGAGCCCGACGAAGCCGAACACGGCAATCGCCAGTCCGTCTTCCGTGTTGCTCTGCGCCGCAGCAGCGAGCCCAAAGAGCGCCGAAAGGGGGATCAAAACCACAGGGACGAGGAGAGCCTTGTTCGCGCTCACAAAGCCAAGCCGGATAAACAGCCCGCGTGTCGCCCAGAAGCCATAAGCCAGCGCCAAGCTCGCAAACAACATCACGGCCATGAAATCGCCCGAGTTGATTCCTTCCGCCACCATAGCAATGCCGATAAGACTGATGGCAAGGCAGCCCATCAGCGACCAGGCTCCCGACGTGATCGCGTGGGTGTCCATCTCCGGTGTGGGCGCACCAGCGGGAGTGTCCGCTTCAGCTGCGTGGCCGTGGCCGGTCCCTCCGGAGGCCTGTTCCTTCTTCGCCTCCACCCCTGCCGCCGACTGGGCCGCGGCCTCAACGTCCGCCGCTGCCGCCACGCCGCCGACCTCCCCAAAGGGCGGCCGCTTCACCGCTCCCGACAAGCGACCGGCGTCGGCATCAAGATCGCCCGCTACCTTCCGTGCCTCGGCCTGGGGCTCCGCTGCCGAAGCGGCGTCGGGAGGATCGCCGGCCAAGTGCGTGGTCGCATCGAAATCGTCGCGCCGTTTAACTTCGACCTTGTGCGGACCGTCAGATTCAGCGGCGGCTTTCTCACGTCCTCCCGCAAGCCCGGAAGCGTCGAACATATTCCGCCAATCGGCGACGGTTTGAGGGCGGTCGGCAGGCCTGACCGCCAACGCCGCGTCGACGGCGGCGAGGAACGTCTCGGAAAAAACACCCTCGGCGGCCTCGCCCGCCGGCACATACTTGTCGTCCATAATACGGTCGGTGGCCTCCGGCGGGCTTACGCCGGCGGACGCGCGGTAAAGTGTGGCACCCATAGCGTAAATATCGCTCCATGGGCCCTGGCCGCGGCCGGTCGTGTATTGCTCGAAGGGCGCATAGCCACCGGTAACAATGGCCGTCAGGGTCTTGCTCTTCTGGCCAAGCGCCTGGCGGGCGGAACCGAAATCGAGCATCACCGGCGTGCCGTCGTAGCGGATGTAAATGTTGTCCGGCTTGATGTCGCGATGCAGGAAGCCGGCCTTGTGGATGTACTCGATGCCCTCCAGCAACGGCGCCAGGACCTCATGCAGCTCGTCCTCGGTCAGCGTGCCGTGTCGCTTGAGGATGCCACCCAGGCTTTCGCCGTCGACGAAATCCATCACCAGATAGGCCGTTCCGTTCGCCTCGAAGAACTTCAGGACCTGGACGATATTGGGGTGACGCAGGCTAACCAGGGTCTGGGCCTCGTCGCGAAATCGCTCCAGCCCATAGTCGAAATCGCCGGTATCGTCGTTGCTGACCGGCCGCACGGAGGCGCTATCGCCGTCGCGCACTGCAAGCGTTCGCGGCAGATATTCCTTGATTGCGACCTGCCGCTTTATGGAGCGCTCGGCGGCCCGGTAGGTGATGCCGAAACCGCCGGTGCCGAGCACCTGCTCGACCCGGTAACCTTCGAGCTCGAAGCCCTGCGGCAGGGCGTTAAGCACCCCAGTCGCCATACGCCCGTCCTCACCTCCGCGCCTCGTCTGGTACCTGCCGGCATTCGCCAAACAAGTTTGTCGTTTAGCCTGACGAGTTCAGCCGCCTAGGTCACGCTGCGCCACGCACCGACGCTGGCGCGAAACCAAGACGCAATGACCGTACGCCTCTGAACGTCAGCGAGTCCACCCATTGGGGTTCCGGTCCGCGCGGCTCCAAGGGGCCCAGTCGCCGGGCCAGCACCGGAAAGGCGATCCGCGCTTCCAACCGCGCCAGCGGCGCGCCAAGGCAGAAATGAATGCCGTGGCCAAAGGTCAGGTGCCGGTTATCAGCCCGCTCGATATCGATCGTTTCGGCCTCGGGAAATTCCGTCTCGTCCCGGTTCGCGGCGGCGACCATGGCGAAGACACGCTGCCCCGGCTGCATCGTCTTGCCATGCAGGGAGATCGGCTCGGCGGGACCGCGGGTCAACGCCAGGCCAGGCCCGTCGTAACGAAGGATCTCCTCAACCGCGCCCGCCGCAAGACCGGGGTTTTGTGCCAACTTCGCCAGCACTTCCGGGTGGCGCGAGAAATGATAGAAGCCGTTACCGATCAGGTTCATGGTCGTCTCGTGCCCAGCAAAGAGCAGCAATACGCATGTCGCCAGCAGTTGTTCGTCGCTGAGCCCGCCCTCCTCGTCGGAGGCGGCGATCAGCCCGGAGATCAAATCCTCGCCCGGCGCCTTGCGACGCTGAGCGAAGAGATCGCGGAACAACCCCTCCAGCGCCTGCACCGCGGACTGGGCGCGGGCGCGCTTGTCGGGTGTCATTTGCGCGGAGCCGACGAAGGTCGCCAGATCGTCGGACCAGGTCTTGAACTGCTCCATGTCGTCAAGCGGAACGCCCATCATGAGCGCGATCACCATCACCGGCAGTGGAAAGGCGAAATCTGCGATCAGGTCGGTCTCGCCGCTTTCGACGAAACGATCGATCAGATCGTCCACAATCTCCTCCACCCGCGGTGCAAGGCGTTCAACGGCGCGGCTGGTAAAAGCCTGGTTTGCGAGGCCGCGCAACCGGGTGTGGAGCGGCGGATCGTTGAAGACCATCCAGTAGCCCAGATCGCGCAGGAGATCGGGAATCCGCGCCCGCTCGCCTTCGCTCAAGCTGTCGCGGAAGGGCGAGATGCGGTCGGCGGAATAGCGTTCGTCGGTCATGCAGGTCTTGACGTCCACGTAGCGCGTCAGCACCCAACCCTTTAACGCCGGGCTCCAATGCGCCGGGTCTTCCTCGCGAAGGCGACGAAAAGCCGGGTAAGGATCGCTCTGCACGCCGGGGGCGCGGGTATCGAAGACGAACGCATCGCTCAACTCGGAAGTCCCCCCGTCACGAAATTTCGATCACATCGGGATCGCCGCCGGCATAGATCCGCTCGACCATGTCGGGGCGGTGGTCGAGCACGGCCCGCTGATTGACATAGCCCTTGTCGGTGATCTCGTTGGCGTCGATGTCGGGCGGCTCGACCAAGATCAGCGCACGGGTAAAGCTTCGGCTCGAGCTGCCGTTCTCTGCGTTGTGCTTGGCCAACCCCTCCTTTAGCGCCTCGCGCACTTCCGGCCGGCGAAGCAGTTCGGCCGGCGGCAAGTCGGCGTCGCCGTTTTTCACCAGCGAAGCGCATCCGGCCAAATTGGGGAATATCAGCAACCCGAGCGCCTCGCGGTCGTGGCCGGTCAGCACGGCATCGGCGACCACGGGCCAGCCGGCGTCGATCGCCATCAGCCGCAATTCACCCGCATGCACCCAGGTTCCTGACATCAGCTTAAAGTTCTCCGCCGTGCGCCCGTCGAAGACCAATCCCTTGGTGGGATCGTCGGGGTCTTCCAGCTTGCCGGCGTCGCCCATGCGGAAGAAGCCTTCGTCGTCGAAAGCCGCCTCGTTCAGCTCCGATCGGCGCCAGTAGCCGGGCGTCACGTTCATCCCCCTGACCCGCATCTCCATTTTGCTGCCGGACGGTGTGAGCTTGATCTCGGTGCCTGGTATCGGCACGCCGATGACGCCGGCCTTTTCGATTTCCCAGTGCACCGATGCGGCAGCCGGTGCGGTCTCCGTCGAGCCCCAGGAGGACACCATCGTGACCCGGTCGCCACGAGCCTTGATCGAAAGATCCTCCAGCCTCCCCCATAGAGCCGGCGGCAGGGCCGCCGCGGCATAAAACACCATGTCGAGATTGCGGAAAAAGTTGTCGCGCAGCTGGGCGTCGTTCTCCAGGAACGGCAGCAACACATCGTATCCGCGCGGTACATTGAGCGAGATCGTCGGCGCGATCTCCTTCAGGTTGATGACGGTTTGCTCGATCAGGCCTGGTGCTGGCTTGCCGGCATCGATCCACAACGTCCCGCCATGCAACAACACGGTGTTGAAGTTATGACTGCCCCCGAAGGTATGCGACCAGGGCAGCCAGTCGACCAGCACGGGCGGATGCTCATGCAGGAATGGCCAGACTTGGCCAATCGCCACGACGTTGGACGTCAGCATCGAATGCGGCGTGATCACGCCCTTGGGCATGCCCGTCGAGCCTGACGTGAAAAGAACCTTGGCAATGGTGTCGGGCGTGATCGCCGCATAGGCGTCTTGCGCCGCCGTTCCCGGCTCGGTCTTCATGAGGTCGGAGAGGACTTCCTGGCCCGGCCCGGCATTGGCGCTCACCACCACCGATGTGCCCTCGAGATCGAGCGCGGCGAAAGCCTTGGCGAAGCGCTCGCCGTCGGCGGCGTAAACGAGGCTGGGCGTCACCAATTCGTGGATGTATTTCAGCTTTCCGTGGTCGGTCGACATCAGCGAATAGGCTTGGCTGATCGGCGAGGCCGGCACACCCACCTCCATCGCCGCGAGCTGGACCAGCGCGTTGTCGACGGCATTGTCGGAGAGCAGCATGACCGGCCGCTCCGGTGTGACGCCGCGGTCGAGGAAGGCCTGGCCCAGGCGCCGAACAAGATCACCCCCCTCGCCGAAGGTAACCTTGCGCCACGGCGCGTCGGTGACCGGGGGCGCCGTCCGCTCGGCGATCCAGAGGCGTCCTGGATCTTCTTTCTCCCACCGATGCAGCATGGCGGGCACACTGATCGGGCATTCTGCGAGCGCGTAAGGCGAGCGCAGGATCATGGTGCCGTCGTCGCGCGTTTCGACCTTCACCCCGGGCGGCGCCAGCGAGAGATCGGCGAAAGGCGGCTTGCTCATATGGGTCTCCTCCCCGGCGACGTTGCGTGCGTCGCTTCGTCGGCGGAGATACTAGCGCAGCCGCCCGCCGGAAAGAAAACCCAACGCCGGCCGATTCCGGCACGCGGCGCGGGCGGGTTTGAAACCCGCGCCTACGAGACCAACAACGCGCATAACAGCTCGGCGTAACTCCCGCGAAAGCGGGACTCCATGGTCAAGGACCGGATGCAGTGTTGGGATCGTTGGATTCCCGCTTTCGCGGGAATGACGGCGCAAGGGAACGCGCCCGGGCTTTATTTGAGCGGCCGCTCAGCCGCGTCAATTCTGTCTCGGAAAACCCGTGTTTAGTTCGTCTGGACGTGTTTGGCCCGATAGGACCCGTCCTCGGGTCCTTCGAACATGTCGCCGATTTGCGGATGGCGGCAGGGCTGGCCCGTTTCGTCGGGCAGCAGGTTCTGCTCGGAGACGTAGGCGATGTACGTCGTCTCCTCATTCTCGGCGAGCAGGTGGTAGTAGGGCTGGTCCTTGCGCGGCCGCATATCGGCCGGAATGGACTGCCACCACTCCTCGGTATTGTTGAATTCCGGGTCGACGTCGAAGATCACGCCCCGGAACGGATAGATCCGGTGCTTCACGACTGCGCCAATATGGAATCTCGCTTCTCGCATCTCGAAATCCCGTCTCACGAGGGGCCTCCGATCGACGCGATCCCGCCCTTCGCTCACGCTTCCAACCTGCGTCATAGGGCCTTCGGGATCAAGTCTGCGCATATTGTCCTCGCGCTTTTGCGTCCAACCGACATCTGTGTTTTTTCAGCCGGCAACCCTAAGTATTGTACGGCAATAGTTAACAATCCATCCATTTAGGGAGGAAAGACGCAATGGCCAAGGCGATGTTCGGCGCAGGCTGCTTTTGGGGCGTGGAAACCGCGTTCCGCCGGGTCAGGGGCGTGACCAACGTAACCGTCGGCTATTCGGGCGGAAATCTGGAGGAGCCGACCTACGAAAAGGTCTGCACCGGCATGACCGGGCATGCCGAGGTGGTGCTCGTCGAATATGATGAAAAGAAAGTTACCTTCGATGAGCTGATGGCGGTTTTCTTCCAGATTCACGACGCCACCCAGGTCGACCGCCAGGGCCCCGACATGGGCACCCAGTACCGCTCGGCGATCTTTACCTACGACGACGACCAGGCCGCGGCCGCGCGCAGCATGAAGGACGCGCTCGGCGAAAAGTCGCCCCGGCCCCTCGCGACGGAGATCACGCCGGCCTCGACCTTCTGGCCGGCCGAGGACTACCACCAGCAATACGATGAAAGGCGCATGGCCGCCTCCGCGCGGCTGTTCGGCGGTTGGAAGCGGTAGCGGGGATCGGCCACCGGTCGTCATGTCGAGCTTCGCGATCAGCCATCTGGAGTTCCGGGTCCGGAACGTGGCGCCGATGGAAGCGTTTTATACGCAGGCGCTGGGCTTCATCGTCACCGACCGTGGCGAAGGCACCGACGGTATGGTGTTCCTCAGCCACAGCGCCGACGAACATCACCAGATCGTCCTCAATCCGGTGGGCGATAAGGCCGGAGCGCCCGACCGGCTTGACCACGTCGCATTCCGGGTAGGTACGCTCGACGCGCTGCGCGGCTTCCATCGTGCGCTTGAAGCGGCCGATGCCGCGCGACTGGAGACCGTGTCTCACGGCAATACCTGGTCGATCTATTTTCTCGACCCCGAGGGCAATCGGCTGGAACTATTTGTCGACACGCCTTGGCATGTCGACCAGCCAACGCGCTTCGCAATCGACCTGACGCTAAGCGACGACGAATTGGCGGCAGCCACTGAGGCCGAGATCCGCAAGCGCAAAAGCTTTCGCGGCATCGACGCTTGGCGAAACGAACACCACAAGCGCGTCGCGGCGTCGAAGTGAGCGGGCATCAAATTCGTTTGCGGGGAAAATGATCTAGCCTGGCATCTCTAACTGGGCTCTGTGCGCCCGGCGCCCGGCACTGGCCAATTCTTTGCCACTGGCGGTGGCAGCACCAGCCCACTCCCCCACCCGACCACCCATGAGCGTACGATCCCGCGGGTGGTCGGGTGGGGGAGTGGGCTGGCCACGGACCGGCAGAGCCATAGAGCGTGGGGGAGCGGGCTGGCAACAGCAGAGCCACAAAGAGCCCCCGCCGCGATTTCCCGCAAGACGATAATGTTCTAGGCTCCCCAAAACGAACCGTGGGGGGCAAGCACGATGGCGGCCAAGCGCAAGAAATTCTGGGGCTGGGGATTCGAGGACGAGATCGTCGGCGGTGACGAAGCCAAACTGGTCTTCGCCGAGATCGCCCGTCGGCACGGCCGCATCGACGACGCTGCCGCCGATGCCCCGAGCGTCGGCGAGTTCGAGCTGCGGGCACCGCGCGTCAAGGCGAGCGGCGCGGTCGCCAAGCTCACCACCGACGACCCGCGCGAACGCCTCTTACACGCTTATGGCAAGTCCTTCCCCGACACGGTGCGGATGTTCCGCCGTGAGGTGCCCGAGCCGCCCGACCTCGTTGCCTATGCCGAAAACGAAGATGACGTGGCGGCGCTTCTCGACTGGGCCGACGGCGCCAATGTCGCGGTCATTCCCTTCGGCGGCGGCACATCTGTCTGCGGCGGTGTCGAGCCGGCCGTCGGCGACGCATACGCCGGCACGCTCTCGCTCAACCTCACGCGGATGGACAAGGTTCTGGAGGTCGACCGGGCGAGCCGCGCCGCGCGCATTCAGGGCGGCGCTGCCGTTCCGGTCTTCGAAAAACAGCTGAAGGAGCACGAGCTCACGCTGCGGCACTTCCCGCAGAGCTTTCTTCACGCGACGCTCGGCGGCATGATCGCAACCCGCTCCGGCGGACATTACGCCAGCCTCTACACCCATATCGACGACTTCGTGGAATCGACGCGCTCGGTGACGCCCAAAGGTATTTTGGAGACCCGCCGATTGCCTGGTTCGGGCGCCGGGCCCAGTCCTGATCGCATGATGATCGGATCCGAGGGCATCCTCGGCATCATCACCGAAGCCTGGATGCGCGTGCAGGACGCGCCCAGGCACCGCGCCGGCGTCTCGGTCGAATTCGACGATTTCTACAAAGCGGCGGAGGCCGTGCGGGCGCTCTCGCAGAGCTGGCTCTTCCCGTCGAACTGCCGCCTGCTCGACCCCGAGGAAGTGAAAAACACCGGCGCCGGCGACGGCTCAACGGCGCTGGTGGTGCTGTCGTTCGAATCCGCCGACCACCCGGTGGAGCCATGGATGGCGCGCGCCTTGGAGCTGGTTGCAGATCATGGCGGGCGCTACGACAATACCGCCCTCGACGACAAGGAAAGCCACCTGAAGGACGCCGCCGGGGCCTGGCGCAACGCCTTCATTCGCATGCCCTATTACCGCGAGATACTGACACCGCGGAGCGTCATCTCAGACACCTTCGAGACCTCGATCACCTGGGAGCGCTTCCCGGACTTCCACAAGACGGTGACGCGCACGGTGAAAGAAGCGATCGAGCGCATCACCGGCGAGCCAGCGACGGTCACCTGCCGCTTCACGCACGTTTATCCGGACGGCCCCGCACCCTATTTCACCTACGGCGCGCTGGGGCAGTGGGACGGACTGATGGAGCAGTGGCGCGCGATCAAGTCGGTCGCCAACGACGTGGTCGTCGCCAACGGCGGCACCGTCACCCACCACCACGCCGTCGGCCGCGACCACCGGCCGCGCGGCTACGACAACCAGCGCCCGGACTTGTTCGCGGAGGCCCTGGCCGGCGTCAAGCGCGAGCTCGACCCGAGCGGCATCCTGAACCCTGGCGTGCTCATTGATCCGATGGGCAGGGATGTGGGGGTGACTGGGGCGATGGAGGGCGTCTAGATCCGCTAGGACCGTTTCGTATTTGTAGGGGCGGGTTTGAAACCCGCCCCTACAAATAGCGCGGAATGTGACCGCAGGGTCCGCGCTAATCGGCCCCCGCCACCAGCAGCTTTCCCGTCACCCCGTGCTTCTCGATCAGCTTGGCGACGAGGCCGCTCGTCTTGGCCTCCTCCACGAAGTCCTTGAGAAACGCCGCCGCCGCCGGCTTCGACTGCTGGGTGCCGAGGGCCTGCTGCACGGCCATGAAGCGGCCGTCCAGCAGGCGCGCGCCGGGCACGCTCGCGGCGTTCTCCATCAGGCCCGGCCGGAGCCCCGCCAGCACATCGAGCGTCTCGCGCTGGAAGAGATCCAGGCTGGCGGCGAGGCCTTGGGCGCGCACCAGTTCGGCATGCTTCAGGGTGCGCGTGAGATAGAGGTCGAAGGCGCTGCGCGCGGAAATCGCAATGCGCACACCGGGTCGGTCGACGTCCTCGATGGCCTGTATCGGCGAGCCGGCCGGCACCAGGTATGTCGCCTCGATTTCGCTGTAGGCCAGGCTGAAGGCGATGGTCTCTGCGCGCGCCGGTTCCGCCGCAATCAGGCCGATATCCCAGACGTTCGCTTCTGCCGCATCGGCCAATTCGCCGGGCGAGGCGAAGGGTACGTAGGCGACTTCCAGGCCCAGGCGTTCGGCGATGGCGCGGGCCATGTCGGGCGAGACGCCCTCGGGGTCGCCTGACGCCGTCTCGCCGGTGACGAGCAGCGGGTTGCCGAGATTGATCCCGGCGCGCAGGGTGCCGGTGGGGGCCAGTTCTGAGGCGATGTCGTCAGGCATGGGGGTCCGGGGGTTTCGTTGCGGTCGGCCGTTCCCAAATATCACGCCCGGACGCCGCTTCGCCACTGGCATCGGCTGAACCACAGAGGCACAGAGACACAGAGAGGTCTGCAAGGAACCCGATGCCGGCGCGGGCAATTGGACCGTTTTCGGTTATCTCGTTTTCTCTGTGTCTCTGTGTCTCTGTGGTGACAAGCGTAGGGGCGGGTTTCAAACCCGCCCCTACAAAAAATCCGGAACTGCCAGCCCGCGCCCCTAAAACGCCGCCTCTTCCAGCTCCATCAGCGTCTTGGCACCGGTCGTGAGGCCAGCGAAGAGCCCGGCCGTCTCGGGCAGCACGCGGGCCATGTAGAAGCGCGCGGTGGCGAGTTTGGCCTCGTAGAAAGCGTCCTCGCCGTTGGCGCCGTCCTTCAGCGTGTCTCGGGCGATCTTGGCCATGCGCGCCCACATGAAGCCGACCGCGACGATGCCGAAGGCGCGGAGATATTCGGTTGCGCCCGCCGCCGCGTCATTCTGGTCCTTCATGCCGGCCTCGGCCAGCCACAGCGTCGACTGCTGGAGCCGCGCGAATGACTTCATCAGCGGCGTCACGAATTCCGCCATTTCCGGGTCGGCGGCGTTGGCCTCGATGAATTGCTGCACTGGATGGAAGAAGCGCCGCAGGTAGCGGCCCATATGCGCCGGCAGCTTCCGCCCGATCAGGTCGAGCGCCTGGATGCCGTTGGTGCCCTCGTAGAGCTGGGTGATGCGGGCGTCGCGCACGAACTGCTCGATGCCGTGCTCGGAGATGTAGCCGTGCCCACCATAGATCTGGACCGCGAGATTGGCCGCCTCAAAGCCGTGATCGGTGAAGAAGGCCTTGATGATCGGGGTCATGATCTGGACCCAGTCGTCGGCCTCGGCGCGCACCTCTTCATCGGGGTGCTTCAGCATCTTGTCGATCTCAAGCCCCGTCCAGTAGGCCAGCGCCCGCGCGCCCTCGGTCACGGATTTCGCACGCAGCAGCATGCGCCGCACGTCTGGATGGACCAGGATCGGATCGGCCGGCTTGTCCGGCTCCGCCGCGCCTTTCAGATCGCGGCCCTGCAGGCGTTCCTTGGCGTAGATCACCGCATTCTGGTAGGCGACTTCGGCGACGCCCAGTCCCTGTACCCCGACGCCGAGGCGGGCGGCATTCATCATCGTGAACATATGCGCCATGCCCTTGTGCGGCTGGCCGACCAGCCAGCCCTTGGCCTCCTCGAAGTTGATGACGCAGGTCGACGAGGCCTTGATGCCCATCTTGTGCTCGATCGAGCCGCACATCACGCCGTTGCGCGGGCCCGGCACCAACGCGCCATTCTCCTGCTTGGGCAGGAATTTCGGCACCAGGAAGAGCGAAATGCCACGCACGCCCTCCGGCGCGTCGGGCAGCTTGGCCAGCACCAGATGGACGATGTTGTCCGTCAGGTCGTGCTCGCCCGCGGAGATGAAGATCTTGGTGCCGGTGATCTTGTAGCTGCCGTCCCCATCGGAGTCCGTGTCGGGCACCGCTTTGGTGCGGATAAGGCCGAGATCGGTGCCGCAATGTGGCTCTGTCAGGCACATCGTCCCCGACCACGAGCCGTCGACCAGCTTGGGCAGATAGGTGTCCTTGAGCGCGTCGGTGGCGTGGTGCTCGATCGCATTGTAGGCGCCCATCGAGAGCCCGGGATACATACCAAAGGACATGTTGGCCGAGCAGATCATCTCCTCGACGACGAAGTTGATCACCTTAGGCAAGCCCTGGCCGCCATATTTCGGATCGCAGGCGATGCCGCACCATCCCGACTCGGCGAAAGTCTTGTACGCTTCCTTGAAGCCCTCAGGCGTACGTACGACCCCATTCTCATACGTACAGCCCTCCTGATCGCCGGAATAATTGAGCGGCTGGAGTTCGTTCTCGCACAGCTTGGCGCCTTCCTCGAGGATCGCGTCGACGATATCGGGCGTCGCCTCCTCATAGCCGGGCATCTTGGCCAGCTCTTCGACACCTAGCATCTCGTGCAGTACGAAACGCATATCGCGCAAAGGGGCTTTGTAGGTCGCCATCTCAATATTTTCCCTTCGATCAGGGGGCTCTGAACCACAGAGGCACAGAGGCACAGAGAAAGGGTCTTAGCGCGAAGCGCCTTTTCTTTTCCTCTGTGTCTCTGCGCCTCTGTGGTGAACCCATTTCTAATTCCGCAACGGTTTCCCGGTCGTCAACGTATGTTCGATCCGGGCCAACGATTTGTCCGTACGTACGAGCTTCATGAATTCCTGGACCTCAAGCTTCAACAACTGATCCTCGCTGACGGTCTCCGTAATGTCCGTGTCGCCGCCGGAAAGCACGGTCGCGACGCCGCCGGCCACCAGGGCGTCGTGCTCGGAGGCCTGACCCTGCTGGACGAAACCGGCCACGGCCAGATCCATCGCCGATTTCGCGGTCGGCCCCGGCAGGTTGATTTCCACCGGCTCCGGCGGCGCATAGCCTTTGGCGAGTTCCAATGCCTTGGCCTTGGCGTCGGCCAGCAGGCGGTCGCGGTTCATGGTGATGCCGTCGCCCTGACGCAGGATCTTCATGTCCCTCGCCAATGGCGCCGAACGCGATACGGCAGCCGTCGAGATATACTCAAACGCTTTTCCGACTGCCGGCATGTAGCCGCCCGGCCGTTTCTCGTCGACCGCCCAGCGGGTCACCATTTCCTTGCAGCCGCCCCAACCCGGCACCAGCCCGACACCGACCTCCACCAGGCCGATATAAGCTTCCGCGCAGGCTTGTATCGCGTCCGCATGGAGCAGCACTTCGCAGCCGCCGCCGAGCGCCATGCCCGCCGGCGCGCCGACCACGGGGAAGGGCGCGTATTTGAGCTTCTTGTATGTCCGCTGGCCCGCCTCGATGCCTTGCTCGATCAACGGCCAGACGCCGACATTAGCGGCGAAGAGTGCCAAGCCGATATTGGCGCCGACGGAGAAATTGTCGGCCTCGTTGTGGATCACAAGCGCCTTCATGTCCTTGCCGACGATGCCGATGGCCTTTTCGACCACGGCCATGATCTCGTTGTCGATGGCGTTCATTTTCGAGTGGAATTCCAGACAGGCGACGCCGTCGCCGATATCCCATAGGCTGGCCGAAGCGTTCCTTGCCAGCGGCTCCGAGGCGCGCTTGATGTCCTCCAGCTTGAGGATGCCGTCGGGCCGTTTCACGTCATGGTATTTGCCGTCGGTGCCGAAGTATTGCCGCTTGCCCTTCTCCACCCGGTAGAAGCTGCCATCGCCGACCTTTGCCAACAATTCCGGTACCGGCCGGCCGTCTTTGGCCAACTTGTCGGCAAACCACTTCGCACCCATACGGTCGATGAGCTCGAACGGACCCCATTTCCAGGCGTAGCCGAGCTTCATGCCGTCATCGACCTTGACGATATCGTCGGCGATCTCGGGCACCAGCAGCGCGGCATAGGACAGCGTGTGCGAGAGCACTGCCCAGGCGTAACCGCCGCCCTTGTCTTCGTGGGTGACGAGCGTCTTCAAGTCCTTGCGGCCCGCGCGTACGCTGGAAAGGCGCGCCTTGACCGACGGGCTGTACTCGCCGGTCTTCAGGTCGATCGATTCTTTGACGCGTTTTCCGCCCTCGCGGTTCAGGCGATAGAAACCGCCTTTGCCCTTTCGGCCGGTATAGCCATCCGCGATCATCTTCTCGATCTTGTCGGACGAACGATAAAGCGCCTTGTAGGGATCGCCCTCGGGCACGTTGTCGTAGAGCGACTTGGAAACATGCGGCATCAGATCAATGCCGACCAGATCCATGAGACCGAAGATGCCGGTCTTGGGCACGCCCATCGGGCTGCCGGCGACGGCGTCGGCTTCTTCCACGGTCAAATCGCGGTCCATCGCCTCGTTGATGGCGACCTGGCCGAACAGCGTGCCGATACGGTTGGCGACGAAGCCTGGCGTATCCTTGGCGTCGACGATGCCTTTGCCGAGCCGTACGTCTCCGAACGTACGTACGGTATCGACGACTTCCTTCCGCGATTTCGGCCCGGCCACGATTTCCAAAAGCCGTAGGTAGCGCGGCGGATTGAAGAAATGCGTGATCACGAAATCCTTCTGGAACGACTCCGGCATGCCATCGGCGAGCTGGGAGAGCGGGATTGTCGAAGTGTTGGAGGAGACGATCGAGCCCTTCTTGCGATGTTTTTCGAGCGTCTTGTAGAGGCCCTGCTTGATATCGAGGCGCTCCACGATGGCCTCCACGATCCAGTCGACGTCGGCGAGGCCCTCAAGATCGTCCTCGAGATTGACCGGTGTCACCAGTTTCATGGCTTTTGGATGCATGAAGGGTGCGGGGTCGGTCTTCTTCATGCGCGCGATGGCTTTCCGCGCAACGATCGACCGGTCGTTGGCGCCCTCGGGCACGATGTCGTAGAGCAGCACCGGAACGCCTGCATTCGCCAAATGTGCTGCGATGCCGCCGCCCATCACGCCCGAGCCGATAACGGCTGCTTTCTGGATGTTCATGTCTTGCCGCTTTCCTACTGTTCCTCATCTTGAGCCTGTCGAAGGATGAGGGCCGCCATTCCGTGTCCGTCGCCCTCGTGCTTCGACACGCTCAGCATGAGGGCTTCGGGTGGATCGAGGTCGGGGACTAAACCGCCTCCAGCACGGTGGCGATGCCTTGGCCGCCGCCGATGCACATGGTGGCGACGGCGTATTTGCCGCCTTCGCGGGCCAGGTTTGCGGCCGCCTTGCCGGTGATCCGCGCGCCCGAGGCGCCGAGGGGATGGCCAAGCGCAATGGCGCCGCCATCGAGGTTCACCTTCTTGGGGTCGATGCCGAGCTCCTTGATGCAGGCCACCGACTGCGAGGCGAAGGCCTCGTTCAGCTCCATCACGTCGATGTCCTCGATCTTGAGGCCGGCGCGGTCGAGCGCCTTCCGCGTCGCCTCGACGGGTCCCATGCCCATGATCTCAGGCTCCAGACCGGTGCCGGCAATCGCCTTGATGCGGGCCAAGATCGGCAGCTTGTTTTTCTTGGCGTAGTCCTCGGTGCAGACGAGCACTGCCGAGGCGCCGTCGGTGAGCGGCGAGGAGGTACCGGCGGTCACGGTCCCGTCCTTGTCGAAGGCGGGCTTCAGCCCCGACAGGGTCTCCTGGCTGCTGTCCGCGCGGATGCCGCCGTCCACGTCGACCACGCCGTTGTTCGGTGTCTCGATGGGCACGATCTCGTCTTTGAGCTTGCCGGCCTTGCGGGCAGCCTCGGCCTTCTGGTGGCTGGCAATTGCGAAGTCCTGCTGCACCTCGCGGGTCACCTGGTATTTCTTGGCGACCTCTTCGGCGGTCTGGCCCATGGAGTAATAGGTCTCCGGCCAACCATTTGCGAGGTTCGGATTCGGTGAGGGATTGTAGCCCATCATCGGCACCCGGCTCATCGATTCGACGCCGGCCGCGATGAAGGCCTCACCGGCGCCAAGCTGGATATCGCCGGCCGCCATGTGGATCGCCTGCATCGAGGAACCGCACCAGCGGTTCACCGTCACGCCGCCGGTCTTCACGGGCAGATCTGAGAGAAAGACGATATAGCGGCCCATATTGAAGCCCTGCTCGGCCTCCGGCACGGCGCAGCCGACGATCAGCGTCTCGACATCGTCCTTGTTGACGCCGGTCTTCTCGATCAGCGCCTTGACGACGGTGGCGACCAGATCGTCCGGCCGCACCTTGGTCAGCGTACCCTTATGCGCGATGCCGAAGGGCGACCGGGCATAGCCGGCAATTACAACGTTCTTTTCCATGGTCCTGTCTTTCCTTCCCTGACGGGCCGCCCTGGCCCGTGACGCTCGATAAGTCTTCAGTCTCCGCGCACCGCGCGATTTGCAATATTCACCACAGAGACGCAGAGACACAGAGGGCAAGTGGTTCGGTATTTCCTCTTCGTCATTCCAGCGAAAGCGGGAATGACGCTATTTCCAAATTTCTTTCTCTGCGTCTCTGTGCCTCAGTGGTTCACAAAATCGGCAGCAATTCCTCAATTGAGTAGCGCGACGATGTCGCGGCCGGCACGGCGCAAAATCTCTTCGTCTCCGGTCAGCCCCATCATCATGATGGCGCCCTGGACACGCGCTACCGCATCTTCGGCGAGCTCCGCCGCTCGCGCTGTCTCGTAGCGCGTCTCCAGAATCGCGGTCAGCGCCTTGGCCCAGTCTTCGAAGTAGGTGCGGATGCGCTCCACGAACTCCGGCACGCCGCCACCGACTTCCAGCGCCAGATTGCCCATCACGCAGCCGCCCTCGCGTCCGATGAAGTAGCGTTCGACGGCGTCGGCAAGCGCCCGCAAGCGTTCCTGGGGTGAGCGGCCGTCATCGTTCGCTGGGATGAAGAGCTTGGCGCGGACGTCCTCGATTACCCGGTCGAGCGCGGCCACCGCCAGATCCTTCTTGCCGGGGAAATAATGATAGACGCTGCCCTTCAAGAGCCCACAGGCGCCGCTGATATCCGACATCGACGTGTGGTGGTAGCCCTTGACCCGGAAGAGGTTGAGGGCACCGTCGATGACGTTGTCGCGATCTGTCTTCTTAACGGCCATGGGTCACACGCGCCTTGCGGCTGGAGAGGTCGCAGCGGATTGAGGTCATTGAGATCTGTATTCGGAAATTTATCCAACCAAACGGTCGTTTGGCTCACTCGCTGAGTTATATGCCAAAGCAGAAATCGGAGTCAAGGGACATTTGCCGAGCCAGGAAACAACACCGTCCGGAAAATCGGCCCATCACCCAAATCTATCCACCGGATTCGTCGGCCCGCCTGTTGGCCGCGCAGCACCGGGCCGCTACACTGCGATCCGGCGGCGGTGACGATTGACAGGCGCGATGGGGTCGGCGGATGTGGTGGTGGTTTTTGCTGGGCCTTGTTGGAGTGTTCGTCCTGGCGGTCGTCTGGATTTACAACAAATTCATACGCTTACGCGCCATGAGCCGCGAAGGCTGGAGCGGCATCGACGTGCAGTTGAAGCGCCGCTTCGACCTCGTCCCCAACCTCGTGGAGACGGTCAAGGGCTACAAGATCTACGAGCAGGACGTGCTCACCCGGATCGTCAAACTACGCGGCCAGGCCGGCAAGCAAACGGGCCCCGAGGCGCGCGGCGCGGTAGAGGGAGATCTGGCCCAGCAGATCGGCAAGCTTTTCGCGTTGGCGGAAAATTACCCGGACCTCAAGGCCAGCAAGGTCTATCTCGATCTTCAGGAAAAGCTAACCGAGGTTGAGGATCATCTGCAGTATGCCAGGCGCTACTACAACGGCACGGTCCGCAACCTGAATATTTACGTCCAGTCGTTTCCCAGCAACCTGATCGCCGCCCTCTTCAAGTTCACGCGCGCGGAGTATTTCCAGCTCGACGCGCCCGAAGAGGGGCACGCCCCCGAGGTCAAGCTCGCGGGCTGATTTCGAGGAGCCCGCCCCCATGCCGATGACCAAGCGGCTATCCGCCTATTTTGCAAGCCTGCTTCGGGCCGCGCTGGTTCTGATCGCGGCGGCCGCCATCATTAGCGCTGCACCGGCCGTCGCCCAAGGCACGAATGAGAGCGAAGGCGGCGGCAGCGGCGGATTGGAGGAGGGCGAAACGCCTGGCGGCGGCGGCGCAACGGACCCCCGCATCCCGCGAATCCCGCGGAGCCTGCAACACGAACGCATCCTCAACTACGACAGCCGTATCGTCGTGCAGAAGGATGCCAGCGTCATCGTCACCGAGACGATCCGGGTCGTCGCCGCCGGCCGGCGCATCAAACGCGGCATCTACCGCGACCTGCCGTTGCGCTACCGCACACGCAGCGGCAAGCGCATGAGCGTCGACTTCAAGGTCCTCGACATCCGGCGCGACGGCAAACCCGACGGCTGGTTCACCGAGAGCCGATCCAACGGCGTTCGGATCTATGTGGGGCGCAAGAGCCATTTCCTGCCGCGCGGCGTCTACACCTACACCATCAAATACCGCATGAGCCGGATCGTGGGCTTCTTCGACGGGTTCGACGAGATCTACTGGAACGCCACCGGCAATGGCTGGGCCTTCACCATCGAACAAGCCAGCGCCACGGTGGTCTTGCCGTCAGGCGCCGCCATTCGGCAGAGCATCGCCTATACCGGCCGCCAGGGCGCGGCGGGCACGGCCTATTCCAAGCGCCCGGGCAATGCCGGCGAAATGATCTTCCGGACCAACCGACGGCTGCGCCCGCGCGAGGGGCTGACGGTCGCGGTTGGCTTCACCAAGGGTATTGTGACCCCGCCGAGCTCAGGCACCAAATTTTGGTGGCTCATGAGCGACAACGGCCCCCTCGTGCTGGGTGTCTTCGGCCTGATTGTGCTGGCCATCTTCTATCTGGTGGCTTGGGTTCGGATCGGGCGCGATCCTGCCAAGGGCGCGATCATCCCGCTTTTCGAGCCGCCTAAGGGCATCTCGCCCGCGGCTGCGCGCTTCATCACCCGCATGGGCTTCGACAACAAGGCGTTCGCCGCGGCCGTCGTGAATATGGCGGTCAAGGGCTACCTCACGATCGACGAGGACAAGAAGAAGAAATTCACCCTGGAGCGCATCGACAAGGACAAGTCGAAGCTGAGCCAGGGCGAGCGCGAAATCGCCAAGAAGCTCTTTCGCTCCAAATCCAAGATCAAGCTGGAGCAGAAGAACCACTCCAAGATCCGGAGCGCCCTGAATGAGCTCAAGGCCTATCTGCGGCTGGAGTTCGAGAAAGCCTACTTCCTCACCAACTTCGGCTATTTCCTGGCTGGCCTCGGGATCATGGTCGTGATGGTCCTGATCGCGCTCGCCACTGCGGAGGAATCTTTCGGGGCACTCTTCCTCGGCGTCTGGATCTGCTTGTGGACGATCGGCGTTTATTTCTTGGGCCTACAAGCCTGGAAATCGTGGCGATCGGGCAGCGTATTCATGGGCCTGATCATGACGCTGTTCTTCGTGCCTTTCTTTATCGGCGAGATCGGCGGGCTTTTCGCGCTCAGCCAGGTCATCGGCTGGCCCGCGAGCCTGGTGATCATGGCCATGGGCGCGATGAATGCGGTCTTCCACCACTTCATGAAGGCGCCGACGCGGATGGGCCGCAAGGTGATGGACCAGCTCGAGGGCTTCCGGCTCTATTTATCGGTCGCCGAAAAAGACCGCATGAACCTGGCAAACCCGCCGGCGGAAACCCCGGAATTGTTCGAGAAGTTCCTGCCCTATGCGCTGGCTCTCGACGTCGAGCAGAAATGGAGCGAGCGCTTCGCCGACGTCCTCAAACGCGCCAAGATGGCCGACGGCACGCCCTATCACCCCTACTGGTATCACGGCGCCGGTTGGAGCGCGCTCGGAGCGACCGGGCTGGCAAGCCAGCTCGGCAGCTCATTCAGCGGCGCGATCTCATCATCATCGACCGCGCCCGGCTCGTCCTCGGGCTCCGGCGGCGGCGGCTTCTCCGGTGGCGGAGGCGGCGGCGGTGGCGGTGGCGGCTGGTAAGCGCGGTTGGTGGTTGGCGGGCAGCAACGCGCAGCAGGACGCATCCGTATAGCTTGGAGAACCGTATAGGGTTTCAATGACCGCGCTTAGAAGCATTCTCCTGTTCTTCGCCGCGATGGCGGCATTTGCGGCGCCGGCCACCGCACGCGGCCCGCGCGACGTCGCCTATGGGCCGGAGCCGCGCCAGCGCCTCGACATCTATTTACCGCGCGCTGCCGAAAAAGCTCCGCGCCCGCGCAAAACCTTGGTCTTCATCCATGGCGGCGGCTGGACGCGCGGCCACAAGGATCGCTACGGCTTCCTGGGCCGGGCCTTCGCGCGGGCGGGATATGTCGTCGTCGTGACAAACTACCGGCTTTATCCGCAGGCCGCCTTCCCGGCCTTCGTGGAGGATGCTGCCAAGGCCGTCGCCTGGGTGCGCGCCAACATCGCCGGCCATGGCGGCGACCCGGAGCGGATCTATCTGATGGGCCATTCCGCCGGCGCCCATATCGCCGCCCTGGTCGCGCTCGATCCGCGCTACCTCCGTACCGTCAAGGTGCCGCGTGCGGCGATAAAAGGCATGATCGGGCTGGCCGGACCTTACGTGTTCGAGCCCAAGCAGCTCGCGCGGATCGCACCGATATTCGCTGCCCACCCGCACCCCAATGCGCGGCCTGTCGTCTTCGCCGGAAAGGGCGGACCACCGCTTCTGCTGCTATCGGCAGGGTTGGATGCGATCGTCGGCGCCAAGAACGGTCCGGGCCTCGCCGCGGCTCATCGTGGCGCCGGCGGCCAAGCGACCGCGCGCAGCTATTCCGGCATCGGCCACAATCAGGTGCTGCTGGCGATTGCGCCGGCTTTGTCGTTCCTGGCGCCCGTGCGGGCCGACGTGGTGCGCTTCATCGGCAAGCCATAGCAGCGGAGAACGGAGTCCGAACAGCACCGTTCGCAACACCGAACATTTTCCGCCGTCCCGCTTGTCTCAGGAAGAGCGTCCCGTCGGTCTCGGATTGCTCCGCCGGCGTCTCGGGCGTCCCGGTAGACTTTCTCCGCCGCCGTCCGGCGTCCCTGCTACCCTGCCTCGGCCTCTTTCTTGGCGGCATCCTCGGCCAGCAATTCCTTCTTCAAGATCTTGCCGATCGCCGATTTGGGCAACTCGGTGCGGAACTCCACCATCTTCGGCATCTCGATTTTGGAGATTTTGTCCTGCAAGAAGGCGAGCAGGTCGGCCTCGGTCAGCGACTGGCCCTCGGCCAGCGCCACGAAGGCCTTCACGGTCTGGCCGCGATACTCGTCGGGGATGCCGACCACCGCGCATTCGGCCACCGCCGGATGCATGTAAATCACCTCCTCCACATTGCGCGGATAGACGTTGTAGCCGCCGGCCAGGATCATCTCTTTCAGGCGGTCGACGATGAAGGTGTAGCCGTCCTCGTCCATGTAGCCGATGTCGCCGCTGCGGAAGCGCCCGTCAACGATCGACTCCTTGGTGGCGTCGGGATTGTTCCAGTAACCCGCCATGACCTGGGGCCCGGAAATGCAGATTTCGCCTTTTTCGCCCTGGGGCACCGGCTTGCCCGTGTCGATGGAGATGATATCGATGTTCGTACCCGGCACCGGCAGGCCGATGGAATTCTCCTTGTTGACCCCGCTGAAAGGGTTGGCGGTGGCCACTGGCGAGGTTTCCGAAAGCCCGTAACCCTCCACCAGCGTGCAGCCGGTCAAGCGTTCGAAGTTCTGCTTCACGTCGAGCGGTAGCGCCGCCCCGCCGGACAGGCAGTAGTTGAGCGCGGAGAGGTCGTAGTCGCCGAGCTTTGGATAGTTGTTGATCGCCGTGAAGATCGTAGGCACGCCCGGCATGATCGTCGGATTGGTGCGCTGGATGGTCTCCAGTAGCTGGTCGATCTCAAAGCGCGGCAACAGGATCATGCACGAGCCCTTGTAGACCCCGTAGGTCATCACGATGGTCATCGCAAAAACGTGGAAGAGCGGCAGCACGCCGATGATGCGCTCGGCTTGGCCCTCTTCGGACGGGAACCACATATTGCACTGCATTGCATTGGCGTAGAGGTTCGCGTGGGTCAACATCGCGCCCTTGGGCACGCCCGTTGTGCCGCCGGTATATTGCAGCACGGCGATGTCCTTCAACGGATCGATGCGCACTTCCTCCGGCTTGCCGTCGTTCTTCAGGAGGTCGGCGTAGCGCACATGCTGGTCGTCGGCCGGGTACTTGGCGATCTCCTTGCCCTTGACCAGCGGAAACAGAAGGTTCTTCGGGAAGGGCAGGACGTCCTGCATGCGGCAGATGATGACCTTCTTCAGGCGCGACTGCTTGAGCAGCGCCGGGATCTTGTCGTAGAGCACCTTCAGATCGAGGGTGACGAGATAGTCGGTCTCCGAATTGTCGATCTGGTAAAGCAGCTCGCGCTCGGCGTAGAGGGGGTTGTAGTTCACCACCGTGCCGCCGGCCTTCAGGATGGCGAAGAAGGCGATCACCCCGTAAGGCGTGTTGGGCAGAAAGAGCCCGACCTTGACGCCGGCATGCACGCCCATTGCCTGCAGGCCCTTGGCCATGCGGTCGACCGCGTCGCCGATATCGGCATAGGTCATGGTCTTGCCGAGGAAATCGACCGCCTGATTGCGCGGATAGCGTTCCACGGCATGATCCATCAGCGCGTAAAGGCGACGCTCGGGGATCTCGGCATCCCAATCGAGGCCCGGCGGGTAGGAATTCAGCCATGGCTGCTTGCCGGCGGCCGGCTTTGTGGCCCCGGCGGCTGACTTGGCGCCGCCCGATTTGGCGCCGCTTGATTTTGCTCCTCCGGCCTTCGCAGCGCCGGCGGGCTTGCGACCGGTCGTGGCTTTCTTGGTTGCCATCGTATCCTCCATGACTGTGTCTGGCGGCCGGGCGCCGTTCGCCGGTTTTTCGCTCCGCACCTTGAAGGAAGGCTCTGTCAGCGGCGCGCGCAAGTCAAGCGGTGTACGTGCCGCCGCCACACGTACAGCCCAAAATTAAGTGTTGTGAAGCATCGTCACCTGGCGGCCGAGGCGCGTCAGCGAGCGATCGTGGATGCCCAGGTCTTCTAGATGTTCGACCGTGTTGTGGAGGTACTCCGCGCAAGGCCCGAGCCCACCCTCGGCCTGGGCAATCACTTTTGCGACTTGGTTTTCCGGCAAAAGTCCGGCGTATCGGTCATGGGAATGATTGATCACGAAGGTCACGGCGCGCACGGTGCCTCTCTCGTTGCGCAAGTTGACCCAGCGCGGGGCGTAGGCGCCGCTCACCATTTCGCGCCGCCAGACGATACCGAGCTCGGTTTCCACGGCCTCGTCGGAGAGTCGAAAGGCCACCCCGCGGCACGAGCCGCCGCGCTCAAGCGCCAGTGTCAGTCCCGGGTTTTCCGGCGTTCCACGGCCGGCATGGGTCCACAGACAGAAACGACGATGGAAACCGTGCAACAACGAGGTGCAGCGCTCCGCATAATGAAAAGCTGGGTTCCACATCAGCGATCCATAGCCGAAGACCCAGACCTCGCAATCATCGCGCCGCGCAAGGACCTCGGCGAGCGAAGCGTCGAGTTCTTCTTCGCTCAGGATGGCGAAAGGGTACCCGCTCTCAATGATCTGCCGCCGCACCGCGCCCGAGGCGATCTCCTCGCGGGTCAGCGACCAGCGGCTAGGCTCCGAGCGCGCGTTCGACATAGTCCAAGCGGTCGGAGCCGAAAAACATTTCTTCGCCGACAAATACGGTGGGGGCTCCGAAAGCGCCGCGCGCGACCGCCTCATCGGTGTTGTCGATCAGCGCCTTCTTTACCGCCGGGTCCTGGATGCGTTCGGCGAAGACGGCCGGGTCGAGCCCGGCAGACGCTAGGACCTTACCGATCACCTCCACCTCGCCCATGTTGTCGCCGTTCACCCACATCGCTTGCCACATCGCCTCGTCATAAGCCTCGAACTTGCCGTCCGCCATGGCGGCGACCGCACCGCGCATCAGCGGCAACGTGTTGATGATGAAGAATGGGTTCATTTGGAACGGCACGCCCAGATGCGCGGCCATACGGGTCATGTCGGCCAGCATGTACTTACCCTTGGCCGGTATCGAGACCGGGGTCTGGTTGCCCGTCGCCTTGAAGGCGCCGCCCAGCAGCATCGGTTTACGCACGATCTCAGCACCCGTCCGCTCAGCGATGCCGGGCAGCTGCACATGGGCGAGATAGGTGGTCGGGCTGCCGTAATCGAAGAAGAACTCCAGGGTCTTGGCCATGTATGGTCCGTTCAAGTCTATTGAAGCCGGCGGGTGAACCCTCGCCCTTCGACTGGCTCAGGATCAGGGCTCACCCGCTGGCTTCGGCGCTCGGCCACTCTTCAGCGAAGTACGGCCATCCTCACGCGAAAGGCCTCATCCTGAGCTTGTCGAAGGACGAGGCCGTTTCCCCCCAGCATCCTACCACGGTGCAGGAGCCTACCAAGGCTCAAGAAACAGCTGCAACTTTAGCCCGTGAGGTTGTCGACGCTTGCTATTTGCCCGCCGGCACCAGCTGGGTCTTGTGCTTGAAGTCCTTGCGCACCGTTTCCATGCGGAACGGCACCTTGACGTAGCCGCCCTTCAGCCACAGCGGCACCTGGTCCTTGAACGTGCTGGAGTTGAACCAGCCGTCCTGGCCGCCCAGCAAGGTGAACCAGTTGGCGTCGGGGTCGGAGAGATCGGAGATGTGCCGGGCGTTGGAGCCGAAGCGCGCGGGATGGCGCTCATCGGTGGTGCCGTGCGCTGTTTTCCAGAGCGTGTCGTTGGATCCCTCCGCCGGCACGTTGACGAAACGGTAGCGGTTGCCGATGACCGGCAGGCGGGCGAGCGGATGGCCGACCACCAGGCGGTGATAGGCGCCCCAGTTGTCGAACTCACCGAAGCGGCCCGCGGCGGCGGCCAGCGCCGCTTTCAAGTCGGCCTTCAACGGTGCGGCCTCGGATCGTTCGATGTCCTTGACCAGCAAGGCCTTGTTGCGCGCTTGATTTGCCATGAGGCCGGCGATTTGCGGCTCATAAAGCCGGGCACGGAGTGCCCGCGACAGGAAATGGTGGACGAGTTCGAAGGCAACGGCGCCGCGCGAGCTGACGCGGTAGTGGCCATCCCAGTCCCGCATCGATTTGAGGACTGCCTTCTGCTGCGGGGTGGCGCCCTCGATCTTCGATGCGTCGATCTTGCTCAAAATCTGGTCGCGCAGCTCGACGGCGGAAATCAAATAAACGTCGCGCTGCACGCCTTTCAGGGCATCGAGCGTCACTTTGCCATTGCCCTTCATCAGCGCAGCCATGCGCTTGACCCGGTCGTCGGTGGAGAAAAAATAGCCAACAGGCACGCGGGTCGCGGCCGGGCGATTGTTGGCGGAGGCGAGGAAACCGGCTTTGGGGTTGTAGCTCGCCGGCAGGTCAAGCGCGGTCAGATAACCCTGCCACCGGTCGCGCGCCCGCGTCGGGTCGAGCACCAGATCGCGCGGGACGGCATCGCGGCGCACCGGCAGGCGGATCGCCATCAGCTGGCCGATATTCCCCTCGACATCGGCGTAGAGCATGTTCTGGGCGGAAACCGCGAATGATTTGAAGGCGGCGCGGAACTCCTGCCAGTTGCCGGCGCGCTGGACCTTCAGAAAAGCGGTGATCTCATCGCTCGCCTCATGGCCGACCCAGCGCAATGCCACCGGCCCGCCGGCCACTTTCAGCAGCGGCGCATCGGAGATCATCGGGCCAACCGGAGTTTCACGGACCGTGACCTTTTTGTTGCGCCACCAGCGCACGCGGATGGTCTCAACGCGGGTGCGAATCTCACCCGGTTTGAATTTGCTGGCGTCGTATAGATCGGAGGACGCCGCGCGCATATTGGTGCCGCCCCAGGCGATGCGCGCGTTGCGGCCCAACGCCACAAAAGGAATGCCCGGCACCATGAGGCCGACCGCATGGTAGGACGGTGACTTGATGCCGGCGATGAGCCACAGATTGGGCAGCATGAGGCCCAGATGCGGGTCGTTGGCCATCAATGCGGCGCCGCTCCTTGTGCGCTTCCCCGATATGGCGAGCGCGTTGCTGCCCGAACGGCTGAGGCCCCGCAGGATGTCGTCGAGCGCCGCCTGCTTGGTGGTGCCCCGGAAGCTCGCCATCGAATCGCCCCCGGCCTTTACCAGCTTGGCCCAAACTTGCGGCCAGTCCTTGCGGTCGCGGAGTTGCAGCGTTCGAAACCAGACCAGCCAGTTGACGTCGGTCGAGGCCAGGCGGCCCACTGTCAGCACGTCGCGCACCGTCCAGGGCTCGCGGTCGAGACCAAGCAGGCGGTATTCCGACGGCAGTTTCCTGACGCGCTTCTGATAATGATTGATGCCGGCCACGAAAGCCGTCACCCAGGCCTTGGTCTTGGCCGGCATCCGTTTTTCGGTCTCAGCGGCGGCGCGGCCGAAATTGAGAATGCGCAGGCTGTGGTCGATCTCGCTCGCCATCGGACCGGCCATCTCGGATATGCGCCCAGCAGCGATGCGGCGCATCAATTCCATCTGGCCCAACCGGAGATGGGAATGGACGAGGCCGAGCGCGAAGGCCAGGTCGGCATCGTTCTTGGCTTCGATGAAGGGGACCTGGTGCTCGTTCCAATGGATCGTGACCGGCCCCTTGAGCGGCAGGTCCTTGGTCGGGAACATGGCCAGACGCTGTGCGAGGCCGGTCTTCTTCGGCAGCGGCGAGAGGATCGCGCAGCCGACCAGAAGCGAGCTGATCATGGCGAGGGAAAGCGCGCGGAGGAACATGGCTGAACCCGTTGCTGATGCTGGCGGGACGGTGACAGTAGGCGCTTTGGTTACATAGTTCGGCCTAGGACAGGCTTCCAGTGATACGGCCCACGGTATGGCGCGGATCAACGGCCGCCCCAATTTGGATCGATTGCAACTCGGCAAACGGGCCAGGTATGGCGTTCCGTCGCGTTGTTCTCCGAAATCCTCCTCGACTTGCGGCGTGCGGGAGTGAACTCCCAGGCATCTCCAGTCCGCCAAATTGCTAGGCCGATGTGAAGTCCCGCAAATTCGCGAACAATGTCTCATCATTGATGATGCGCGGGACCTTGTTCTGGCCGCCGAGCTTGCCGCGCGATTTCATCCAGGCGGCGAAGCTGCCGTGGGGCACGGCGTGGATGCGCGGAGCGTTGAGCCCGAAACCGCCCGAGCGGTGGGCTTCGTAATCTTCGTTGGCGGCGCTCAAGCTCTCATCGATCGCAGCGGCGAAGCGCTCGAGCATGGCCGTATCGGGCGGCTCGCCGGAAAACTCCACGACAAACAAGTGCCCGCCCAGATCGCCCTTTTTCTTGGGGAAGAGCGCGCCGACGGAGAAATCGTCGACCATGGCGCCGATCGCCTCCGCGGCGCTGGCGACGGCGTGCTCGATCTCCTCGCCGATCAGGTGTTCACCGAAGGCGGATAACATGTAGGAGGTGCGGCCGGTTACCAGCAGGCGCGGCGGGTCGCGGTCGACGAGACGGACCGTGTCGCCGACAATGTAGGACCAGACCCCGGCGCAGGTCGAAAGCGCTACCGCGTAGTTCACGCCGATTTCGGCATCACCGATCCAGTGGCGGGTCGGGTTTGGCGCGTCGAGCTCCTCAACAGGTATGAACTCGAAAAAGAGCCCGTGATCGAGATTGAGCCGCATGCCCTCGCCGGGTCCCCGGTCGGCAATTGCCATGAAGCCCTCGCTGGCCGGATAGACCTCGCGCAGTTCGGCATGGCTGCCCTCGAGCAGCGCTTCGAATTGCTTGCGGTAGGGCTCGAAGCCGACGCCGCCATGGATCACCAGCTCCAGGTTCGGATAGTAGCTGGCGAGCCGGTGCGGAGCCTCCGGGCGGAGCGCGTGCAGCGCATCGAAGAAGATCAGGAGCCAGCTCGGCGTGCCGCTGATAGAGCGGATATCGGCCGCAAGCGAGGCCGGGGCCAGGGCGGCGACCTTTTCCTCCCAGTCGCCAATCAGTGCCAAGTCGCTCGGCGGGAAATAGCGCGAGCGCGCCCAGCGCGGCACCTCCGCGGCGGCGATGCCCGAGAGGTCGCCCGACTGCACGCCCGGCGCCTCGTCGACCAGCGCGGTGGAGCCGCCGAGCATGAAGGAGCGCCCGGCGAAAAGATGCGTGTTCGGCCGCGCGGTTATGTGATGGACGAGGACGTCGAGGCTGGCGCGGATGTTCGACTTGGTCATCGCCGCCGAGCAGGGGATGTATTTGGTGACACCCTTTGTGGTGCCCGAGGTGACCGCGAAATAGGGCACGGTGCCCGGCCAGGATATATCGGTGAGCCGCGGGAAAGCCGGCTTCCAGTAGTCCTCCCAGAAATCTTCATACCGGCGCAGCGGTACCTGGGCCTGGAAATCGCTCACCGAAGCGATTTTCTGAAATCCATGATCCTGGCCGAAACGCGTGCCTGATGCGCGCCGCACCAACTTCAGGAGTTGGCGTTCCTGGGCCGCGGCTGGATCGAGCCTTTCCAGTGCACGCCGCCGCCGTCGGGCATAAAGGCGTAGAGCGGGCGTCGCGTCGAGCATGAGGGTCGGAGCCTAGGCCGCCCGCGCGTGGCCGAGCCGCTCCGTTTCGGCCAACCCCACGGCATCGTCCAACACAGCCAGTCCAGCGCCCGACAGGCAGGCGTGGGTCGAGAGATGGCGGCGCCAGGCGCGCGCGCCCGGCACTCCGGCATACAGGCCCAGAATGTGGCGGGTGATGCGCGACAGATAAGCGCCGGCCTCCAGTTGCCGTTCGACATAGCCGCGCAGGCGGTCGACGATTTCCACCCGGCTGGGCGTTGCGGCGGCTTGGCCGAATATGCGGGCATCGGCCTCGGCCAGCAGGTAGGGATCCTGATAGGCGGCCCGGCCGATCATCGCGCCGTCGACCGACCCAAGGTGCGTTTCAGCTTCACCCAGATCCATGACGCCGCCGTTGATGACGATTTCCAGTCCCGAATTGTCGTGCTTCAAGCGATAGACGTCGCCGTAACGGAGCGGCGGCACCTCGCGGTTCGCCTTGGGGCTGAGGCCCTTCAGCCAGGCCTTGCGGGCGTGCACCGCGAAGCTTCGGCAGCCGGCATCGGCGACCGTGGCGACGAAAGCCGCCAGATCCTCGTAAGCGTCCCGGTCGTCGATGCCAATGCGGCATTTCACGGTCACGGGCAGCCGGGTCGCCGCCTGCATGGCGCGTACCGCCGCGGCGACGGTTTCCGGCTCGGCCATCAGGCAGGCCCCGAAGCGGGCATTCTGGACCCGGTCGGATGGGCAGCCGACATTCAGGTTGACCTCGTCGTAGCCCCAATCCTCGGCGATGGCAGCGCATTCGGCCAGCGCACCCGGATCGGCGCCGCCCAACTGAAGGGCCAAAGGGTGTTCTGCGGCGTCGAAATCGAGGAAGCGCGCCCTGTCGCCGCGCAGGATGGCGCCGGTCGGGATCATTTCCGTGTAGAGCAGCGCGCGCGACGAGATGAGCCGGAGGAAATACCGGCAATGCCGGTCCGTCCGGTCCATCATCGGCGCAACCGATAGGCGGCGGTCAAGAGGCGCGCGCGAGATATTGAGCTTGGCCATGCCTCAAAGATAGGCGATGGCGCGCCCGTCTTGAAGCCTTGGTGCGCGGCGCCGAGATTCAGCCAGTGGCAGAGTGCCGGCGGACGTGGCGATAGAGCCCTTCGGAAGGCCGGCCGTTCACCGGCAGGCGATGCGCCCGCTGATAGCGTCGGATGGCGCGCGCCGTCTGTGGCCCGGCATACCCGTCGGAGCGGCCGCGGTAGTAGCCCATGCGCCGCAATCCCGTTTGGATCCGGGCAACCTTTTGACGGTTCTCGCCCCAGCGCCAGATGGGCTTGCCGAGGTTGATTTGGTCTTTGCGGGTGAACGCGCCGATGACGCCGCCTGCGGCGCCGCCAATGAGCGCGCCCGCCGCAACGCTGAGCCCCCCCGTCGCCAGGCCCACGACCGCGCCGGTCGCAGCGCCCAGCCCGGCACCGGTGAGCCCGCGCTCGCCCGGGTTGGAGCCGCAGGCGGTCAGTGCCAACAGCGACACCGCGATGGTTGCGTGTTTCCAAGTCATGCCGACCCTCGTTTCGTTGCAAGCCCTGTTGCAAGCCCCGTTTCAAGCTAGGCCATCAGGCGCACGAAGTATGGCAAAATTTTGTTGGCCGGCGCGGCATTCGGGCGCAGTCGGATGGCGGGCGCAGTCGCATGGCGGCCGCATCCGCCCGGCCACCAATTTGCGGCACCAGCGTAGGGCCTCACCCTCGGCATGCCGAAGGGCGAGGCCCTGCCATCCCGCTATTTGCCGGGTCGGCTAGTTACACTTCACGACGCCGTAAATGAGGCAGTCTCTTTTGCCGCCGCCGCCAGATCTCGGTTTTGGATTGCGACGCGTACGGGTCTGAAAGCGGACGCACCGGCGTTTGGCAAAGCTCCAGTAGTAATTGCGGCCGTACTTGGCGCGACAGGCCGCAGAACTGCCTGTCGCCCGGGACCGCGTCTGGTAGCGGACGCAGCGGCGTCGGCTCGAACTCCAGTAGTAACTGCGGCCGTGGCGTGCCTGGCACGCTCTTGTATTTCCCCCACGTGCGTTTCGCCCGCGCGGCTGCTGGCGGCGCACAAGCATTGACCTGCTACAGGTGCCCGGGCATGTGTTTCTCGCCTGGCTGTATCGGTTTCTCGCCGCGACCGCGCGATTCCACGAATAATGCCGGCTGACCTGCCACCAATTCTGGACGTGACCCGAGGACGAAACGCTGTAGCAAATGCAATGCCGAATTGTGCCTCCAACGTGTCGACGATAGGTGCGCTTATGAACGTATGCGTACCTGTCCCCGGAGGGCGAGCGCATTTCAGCGATGGACGAATCCGCAAACGGAACTTGGCCCAATATCACCATCGCAATCGAAGAAATCATCGAAAGAAATACATAACGGAGCTTTTCCATTCTTCCTCGCATTTACTTGACGTTTGAATCATCCGCCAAGGAAATATTACCAAAGTTCTGGAAATCTCGTGAATAGGTGAAATCACCCACATACCGAATCGCCCCGATGGATGGGTCCGTCGTGCTCGATTCAGGCGATAGGCGCAAGACGAGTGGGATGACCGGACCTGTCAGAACTTGACCGGGGCTCCAACGGCGAAATGCCGGAAACTTCGGCCGGTCACGCGGTCATGTCAGGGTTAATCCCGCGCTGTTTCCGATTCAGCGCCGATAGCCGACATCCTTGTTGTCGACGATGCGCTGCATGGCTTCGAAAACATCCAGGCCCGAGGCATTGGCCTGCGGATAGGCGTCCATGGCCTTACGCGACTGTTCGACGACGGCCTCGTCGAAGCGGATGGTCTGGCCGGGGATCGCCTCGGCGGCGGCCTGCACGTCGCAGGCGCGCTGCAGTGTCCACAGGCGGATGAAGGCCTCCGGGATGGTTCGCCCGCAGCTCAAAAGCCCGTGGTTGCGCAGAATCAGGAGATTTCGCTCGCCCAGGCTGGCGACGAGGCGGGGCTGCTCGTCGGGATTTGTGGTGATGCCTTCAAAGTCGTGATAGGCGATCCCGCCCCAGATCATGGCCGCATAGAAATTGCTCGGCGTCAGCCCCTCCGCCTTGCACGCCACCGCCATGCCGGTGGTGGTGTGGGTGTGCATGATGCAATGCGCATCCTCGCGGGCCCGGTGGATGGCGCTGTGAATGATATAGCCGGCCGGGTTCACCGGGTGGTTCGACGGCCCGACGATATTGCCGTCGAGATCGATCTTCACGAGGTTGGAAGCCGTGACTTCGTTGTACATCAGCCCGTATGGGTTGATGAGGACGTGCTTGTCCGGCCCCGGCACACGCACCGTGATGTGATTGAAGATGAGCTCGATCCAGCCGATGTGATCGAAGATCCGGTAGGCCGCTGCGAGTTGCACGCGGAGATCCCATTCCGCTTCGTCGATAGCGGCCGGGCGGGCATCATGCGTAGGCCTGAGGGCGGTAGCGGTCATGGTCCGATTTCTCCTGAAGATCGGGCCCGGATCCGCGAGCCCCCGCAAACTATGGCCCGGGCACCGGCCCGCAATCAACCGCGATGCGCGCTTCAATGGCGGGGCGGCCGCTCGACGGCGGTCTAATCAGGCCCGAAAACCCAGCATTTTCGCGGTCCGATCACTAAGATTTTCGGCGTTAACCATTTGGTTTCATTTTTCCGGCAATTCTTGTCCCCATCGAAGCGCGCAGGAGTGATCCCGATCACTGTGCGTTACCGCTGGCCGACGTAGAAAGGCGTCAACAGGCCAATCGAATGCACAAGGACGAGAGCCATGCAAATCGGACCGAATGATTTTGAAACTGAAGAAGTCCTCGAAGAGTCGATCTACGAGGAGGTGGAGAACTACTACGGGGACGACCTGGTCGATCTCGCCCAGAGCGTAAACTGGGAGTAGCCTCCGGCCCTTAGCCTAAATGCGGGTGCCGGCCGCCGAGCCGCTGCACCCGCGCAGGCGCGCACCGCGCGCGACCGGCGCGACCCGGACTGGCGCGCCCTCCATGCGCCTCCCTGACATGACCTAACACTGGCTATCCCAGCGGCTCGCGAGAGTCTGTCGGTCGCATTCGCACACCCAATCAACCCGCCCTCTCAGTTGGACGTTCGCAGCCATCCGGCCGGCGATGATATAGTTGTGCGCGATTTCGACCAGGGGAGATCCGATGAGTGAAACGCTTCTGCCGACCATGGGTGTCGGCTCCTACGCCGCGCCAGGCTGGTTTACCGAATTACGCCGCCATGTCAGAGACGATCAGCTCGGCGAGATTGACGCCCGGGAGCTGATACAGGACGCGACCCGGGTCGTAGTCGACGACCAGGTCGACGCCGGTCTCGACGTCATCTCGGACGGCGAAATGGGCCGGCAACGCTTCGTCTTCGAAGTCCTGGGCAAGCTTTCCAATATCGAGCGCGTGCCGCCCAAGCGCCGCCTCGGCATTGCTGGTTATGACAAGGCACCGAGCTTCATCGCCAGCGGCGCGGTGGTCGCCAAGAACGGGCTCGGCACGGTCGAAGAGTACCTGCGCACCCGGGCCATCGTCCCGGACCGCCCGATCAAGATTGCCCTGCCCGGCCCGCTCACCTTCGCCTCCTATATCGGCGCCGGCGAACGCAGCTCCGAAGCGCTGATCGACGAGTTGGTGGCGGTCGTCCGGGATGAGTTGCTGGCGCTCGCGAAGGCCGGTTGCGAGTATCTGCAGCTCGACGAGCCCGGATTGGCGCATACGCCCCACGGTCTCAGCTTCGTAGACGGCGCCAAGGCGATCAACCGCGCCTACGAAGACGTACCGGGCCGTATCGCCGTCCATGTCTGCTACGGCAACAACGCCGGGCGGCCGATGTCCGACCGCAAGCTCGCCCCGATGATGCCGGCCCTTGAGATACTGAGCTGCGATCAGCTACTGCTGGAGTTCGCGACCAAGCAGATGTCGGACGTGGAGTTACTGGGTGAGCTTGGCCAGACGTTCGACGTCGCCGCCGGCGTGATCGACGTCAAGAACTTCTACCTGGAAAGCCCCGAGGATGTCGCGGAGCGCATCGATACCTGCCTGAAGCACATGCCGGCGGAGCGCCTGGCCGCGACCTGCGATTGCGGTTTCTCGGCGCTGCCCCGCTATCTCGCCCGCCAAAAGATGCAATCGCTGGTCGACGGCGCGGCGCTGGTACGCGGCCGTTTGTGAACATCACCTACCTGATCGACCGTGCCGCCATCGAGACGCCCGACGCCCCGGCGATATTGTACGATGAAGGAGCGGCGGTCGACTGGGCAACGTTGGTCGGGCGCATCGGCAGGCTGGCGGCGGCACTGGCAACGCGCGGCATCGGCGCCAGCGACCGGATCGCGCTGCTGGCGCCCAACCGGCCCGCATTTCTTGAGATCCTGCTGGCCACGGCGCGGCTCGGTGCCGTCATCGTGCCGCTCAACTACCGCCTGGCCCCAGCCGAGCTTCGGTTCCAACTTGAAGACGCCGACTGCGCACTCTGGTTCGTTGACGCGGAGTTTGCAGAACCGGCGGCAGAAACCGGCATCGACCTGCCGGCGGTGACGGTCGGCCCGGGCGAGCAGGCCGGCGAGTTGGACGCGATGATTGAAGGCGCCCCCGCAGCGCTCGACCTGACGCCCGTTGCACCCGACCATCCACTTGGCATCTTCTACACCGGTGGCACCACGGGGCTGCCCAAGGGGGTCGTGCTCACGCATCAGAACATGCTCTCCAATGCGACGCATATAGCACCGCGCTTGGGGCACAGTCCGAACGACGTGCATCTGCATGCCGGACCGATGTTCCATCTGGCCGATCTGGCCGGCATCTTCGGCCAGCTGCTCGGCGGCGGCGCGCATTGTTTCCTGCCGAAGTTCGAGCCTGAAGGCTTGTTCGCTGCCATCGAGCGGCTCCGCGTCACCACAACGACACTGGCGCCAACCATGCTCGATATGGCGCTGCGCGGGCGTGTCGCCGAGGCGCACGACCTCTCCAGCCTGCGCCTGATCCTCTATGGCGGCTCGCCGATCACCGATGCGGTGCTGGCGCGGGCCTTCGAGGCGTTCAGCTGCGACATCGTGCAGGGCTACGGCCAAACCGAAGCGACCCAGACGATTACCTTGATGCCGGCCGAGGATCACCGCCGCGCCGCAGAAGAACCGGCGCTGTTGCGCAGTTGCGGCAAGCCCATCGACGGGGTCCAGGTCAGGATCGCGGGGCCCGACGGCGCCACCGTCGCCGAAGGCGAGATCGGCGAGGTGCTGGTGCGCGGGCCGACGGTGATGAAGGAATATTGGCGACGCAAGGAAGAGACGGCGCAGGCGCTTGCCGGCGGTTGGCTGCACACCGGCGATCTCGCCCGGCGCGATGCGTCCGGTTATCTTTATTTGGTCGACCGGCGCAAGGACATGATCGTTACCGGCGCGGAGAACGTATTCTCCACCGAAGTTGAGAATGCGCTCGCCAGCCACCCGGACGTCGTCGAAGTCGCAGTTGTCGGGGTGCCTGACGAGCGCTATGGCGAACGCGTCCACGCCGTCGTCGTGCTGGCCAGGGGCGCGCCGGGGCGCGGAACCGACGAGGCGGTGCTGCAGGCGCACTGCCGCGAGCAGATCGGCGGCTACAAGATCCCGCGCAGCTTCGAGTTTATCGCCGAGCTCCCGAAATCCGCAGCCGGCAAGATCCGCAAAGCAGAGCTTCGCGCGCCGCATTGGGAAGGTCACGGCCGGCAGGTGGGGTGAGCAGCCGCGCCCGCGGCGCGAGGGCTCGCCGGCGGCCGCCGAACGAGCAATCGAGTTCCCATAAACGGGAGATCGGCGCGGCTATTTCAGGCGCTTCTCGCACCATGATTTGGCCCGGGCGAATATCTTGGGGCCGTCGTGGTCCATCACGCTGTATTCGCCCCAATTGTAGTTCTTGTCGTCTTTGCGTGACAGCTTGTAAGACCGGCCCTTTATGATGAGCCGGTCGATGCGGCGTGCTCCGACTATTTTGATGGTCCGTGACGGTTGTTTTCGCTCGCGAACCCTAAGGGCCATGAGGTCGGCGCCGCTTGAATAGTGCGCTTTCGGCGCGCCGTGCGAGCTGATCTTGACCGACGCAGTGCAGGTGTTGCACCAGAAAACCGCCGCCTTGGCTCGCCGGCATGAGCCGACATAGGTCTTGGACGAAAATCGGCTGCTCGGTTTGATGCCGGTGGACAACGCTTTCGCGATCTCAGCCTTGCTTGGCGCGGCTTGAGCGCTTGCATTGATACAAACGAGACTCAGAACGACCGCCCCAAATCCGAGGATGCGTCTCGCCGTGTCGGGAATTACCAACCGCTCCATTAATAACCTCAAACAAGTGTGCCGATCTATCGACCGGTCGACCATCGATCGCATTCTATCATCGGCTCGAGTTATTGGCCCATAGGTACGTTGCGCCGATGGGCCGGGTGAGGTCCGGGCGTGGGTCGAGACAAAGCCGGCACGACACGGGTTGGCCAATGCAGCGAGCGGAAGGCCTTAAAATCCGCTGCTCTGCAGCACCACCACGGTTTCTTTCGGTGGCAGGGTCAGCTTGGTGAAACGCACGGTCTTGCCCTTGGCGATGCGGATCGCGAATTTGCGCAGCTTCATCCGCGCAAGGAAGCTTTCCAGCGTCCCGCCGAAGCCGTAGTGCATCGGGATGACCACCGTCGGCCGCAGGTCTTCGATCACCTGGACCAGCAGAGTGTGGGGCATGGTGTAGCCGTCGTCGATCGGCGCCAGCAGCACATCGACCGTGCCAACCTTGGCAGCGTGGCTGGGCTTCATGCGATGATGCAGGTGACCGAGATGAACGACGCACAAGCCTGCCGACTTGAAAATAAAGATCGAATTGCCCGCCCAGCCGGAATCTCCGACACCCTCACGGATATTGGTGGCGACATTGGTGACGTGGAGGTCGCGGACGGTCACGTTGTGGCTGGGGATCTTGCCCTTTTCCATCCAGCCGCGCAGAACGTGCTTCACCCCCGGCTCGATCACATCGGTGTAGTGGGTGTTGTGGGCCCGGTTCATGGTCACGATATCAGGCGCGAATGGCGCGCGGACGTAACCGTTGTAGTCGGTGACCGCGGTCGCGTTCTTGAAGGTGCGGATGATGAAGGAAGAGTGGCCGAGAAAGGTCAACTCAACCCCGCCGCGCGGCAGGGTGGGGCCTCGCGGCTTTGCTTCGTCCGTCTTGGCCAAAAGGACGCGGCCGTGGGCCGATCGGCCTTGCGGCACTGCGCGGGCGAGGCGGAGATGGGGCGTGCGGTTGTACGCAAAGTGCCCCGGGCGATCGACCTGGCGCTCCGCCATGGGCAGGCAGCGCGCAGATGCCGGGCTCACGGCGCCGCCAACGCCGAGGAGTACCAGGCACGCAACCAGGGAATTTCCCACATATCCGAGGCGGCGCCCCGGCGGCTTGTCGGCACCCATTTGGATTGCGTGACGTAGGTCGGTAGTTCTGGTCGGGAAGTTGGAGTTCGAGAACGAGGTGTACGCCATGGTCGCTACTCCCGCTCAGCCGTCTCTTGCGCACACTAGCATGAATGCCCTGGGGCGTCTCTTGATGGCGACGCCGGGCCCGTCACCCGCTCAGCGGCGCGGCAGCGCCCGATCAAAAAACGCGACGACTTCTGTGTTCAGGCGGCGATGGAAGGCCGCCCGATCAACGCCCGGCGGGTCCTTGGCGGCGTCCCCGACCAGCGAAGCCAGCATCGACGGGAACGGCGCGATGAAGGTCATGTGCCAGATCTCGGGCACGACGATGTAGTCGTGGGCCCGGCGCATGAGGCCGTGGACGGCCTCGGCGTGCCAGGGATATCGGAGTACGCCGTCGCGACCGGCTCGGTAGATGCGGACTGGAATACGGACGTCGTCGAAGGCGCCGGGGCCGAACACGGCGCCAATCGGGGCGGCGGCGACCACGGCGCGAAGGCGGCGGTCCTTCAACCCGGTGAGCCGTGGCGGTGCGGCGCTCCGGTCGACTGTCCCCCACCGGTTCGGCCGCCACCCATAGGCGCAGAACTGGGTGTCTGCCCGATTGCGGGCGCAATGGCGCGGCAGCCTTGCCAAGGTCGGCTGCGCGCCGGCGGCAACCAAGGCGCCGTAGCCGCCGGCGGAGAACCCAAAGGCGCCGATCCGGCGGCGGTCGACGCGTCCCGCGAACCTGCGATCGGCGAGCACGGCATCGAGCGTCGCCGTGACCTCGCGCGGCCGCAGGGTCATATGCGACTTTGTCCCGACACGCGAGAGATCGCGCCAATGGTCGCCCGGATGACGCGGCGCCGCCACGACATAGCCGGCACGGGCCAGCGCCTTGGCGGTATCCCGGTGGTTGAGCTCATCACCACCGGAACCGTGGGAGATGACGATCAAGCCGTGCGGCCCCGGCGCGGGCGGCGCGTCCCAGGCGACATTGACGGAGTAGAGCCCGACCATGTGGCTGCCTTCGGACGCGTGCGTGGGGTACCAGACAAGAACGGTGAACCGGTCACTGCCTTGGCTGGCAGTGATCCGCGTGAGACCGACCCGACTTTCCGCTTGCGCGGCGGTCGCTGGAGCAATCGCAAGCCATGCCAGAACCATCACGGTGGAAGTGATCAGGCGTCGAATTGCGGAGTCGGCGAACTCCTTGTCAGGGAAACAGCTCACTATGTTTCGGCCTCCGCCGCCGTGCGCCAATGTCGGCCATTGTCGGCGGATCGGTATGGCGGCATACCGATCCAGCAGGACCAGCAAGTTTGGTGTTAGCCGTACTTCGCCTTGAATTCGGCTGCCGTCATCTGCGTGGTTTCGTTAGCAAAGGCGTAATAGTCGGGCCTCTCGTCCACGAAAATCTCAGCTCGGAACGGCAGGCCCGTCTGATCATCGAAAATGCCGATCGGCACGGCATGTATCCCGGCGGACTTGGCGAAGTAATAAAGATGCGTGCCGCAGGTCGAACAAAACCCGCGATCGGCGTGGCCGGAGGAGGCATAGCTGGTCACAGGCCCTTCAAAGACCGCGTCCTTGCACGGCGTCGACATGAACGGCCCGCCGCCCCACTTACGGCACATGTCGCAGTGGCAGGCTTGCAAGGTCGGCATCGGTTCTGCGGAGAAACTGACGGCACCGCAAAGGCATTTTCCGGTTCTGGGCAACGTTTTAAGTCTCCTCTCCAATCTGGGCGGCCGGCCTCTGCGAAGTCGCCTTCCTCAGTTCTCGTCCGGCATGCCCCGAGTGGTGCTCGGTTCGGCAAGCTAGGGCCATTGAGAATAGATTTTCAAGCGGCTTCTTGCCATCTGCGACCGGCATCTGGAACGCGCCCGGATACAAAGAAGCGTCCTCGACGCCGCTTACTGCTTCACGAAAATGGAAGCGCTGATCAGACTAGTATTGGTGCGCGCCTTGCCGGCGTAGTGGAGCGCCTGGATATAGGCCTTTTTCGTCGCCGCCTTCCAGGCATGGACGCGCATGGGCCCCTGGTCCCAGGCCTCGTCGCGCTTGCGGCCAATGATCTTCGCCAGCGCCGCGAGGACACCGGCCTTGGCGAACTTGTTAGGGAAGATCAGAGAGCAGGCGAAATTGACGGAATTGGCGTAGGCGGGAAGCGCCGCCTTGAACTGTGCATCGGGCTTGGACCTCGTCACCAGGAGCGTGAACGTCGAGCCAATATCCTTGAAGCGCCAGCCGCGCATCGCATCGACCGGCACTTGCGGCCGGTATGGTTTGAGGGCCGCGCCCGACAAGCTTGTGAACTTGTTCTGCGCTGCGAGCGCGGCGATTGCCTGGATGTTGGGCAGCTTGCTGAGGCACAGGATATCGAACATTTTGGCCGCGCGCGCCGGACCTGGCTTTGGCGGCAAGCCTTGAGCGTGCGCCGAACCCGAAAGCAGCGGCCCTGAAATCAGCAGTCCGGAAAGCGCCGAGAGGACAAACAGGATGGCGTATTGCGGTACCCGCCACCGCTTCGCTTTGGTGTTGTGTTGCATACGCGCTTATTAGAGCCGACCGCAGTTCGGGACAAGACCTGTCGACTAGCAAGTGACGGCTGGTGCAGTTTCGTACTAGCGTCGGCCCCAGCGCGTCGCCGGGCCGACCCAGACCGGCGCCGCCCGGTAAAACAGGCCATGGCCTTCCCGCGTGTTCAGAACAAGCTCGCGAAAACGCAGACCCGGCTGCCCTGAGATCAGCCGTCGGCAACTGCCAAAGCGTCGGTCGGAGCGGTCGTATATAGACAAGACGCGGCCACGCATGTTTGCGCCCCGTCGTGCGCCGAACCGGTCGAGATTTGCGCCGGGGCGAGAGCCCGGTTTTCCGCAACCAGCCATGACGACGTAGTTGACGCGCGCATGCCTGATCATCGTCGCGGACACGAGCGCGATCACGCCGCCCTTGGAGAATCCAGCGACGGTGATGTTTCCGGGCGGAACGCCTGCCCCGATCAGCCCGCGTACCCGTCCGGCGACTTGCCGCGCGTAACGCGGTGCCCGAACCGGCGAACGGATTTCGCTGATAACGCGATAGCCGGCGGCCCTGAATGCCCCGAGAATGGCGCCATAGTCATAACGCCTCCCGAAGTGCCGGTTCACGGTGTCGACGCTGCTATGTTCGAGCCAGCGGCCATGAAGATAGATCAGGTAACGGGCCTTTGTGTCGACCTGTCGTCTGGACCGCTGCGCATCCGCGTTTTGAGGGACAAACGGGCCAAAGGCGATCGCTAGAACGAGAACGAGATATTTCCAGCGCATCTGGCGCCCTCCGCTAGTTACAAGAAACCGGCTGTATCCAGCGGCTCAACTTGTCGGATTTAAGATCGCAAAGCCTCGCAATACGGTCAACACCATTACCCGAGGCTTGTTGGCTTCGTTCATCAGCACGGGATTTTTGAAAGTGGACAGAAAACACTGTCCTCGCGCCGCGGTGCCGACTTGAGCCTGGGTACCCCGACGTTATGGATATTGGTCAGCTGTAGAGTTCTGGTCCGATTGTGCTAGACGCGCATACATCCCCTTGTTCACTCCCGGCGTGGCCGGTATCACTCCTAGCCAAGACAAGAATCGGAGGGGCGATCATGAGCGTATCGGCGGGGGCGCCGCAGTCCTACATGCCGGATATCGGCGTGTCGGTGGTGAAGAATGTGAAGGTCGGCGGGGGCGGACAGGCGCTGATCGACCTGTCGCTCAACGAATCGAGCTTCGGCGCCAGCCCCAAGGCGCTGGCCGCATCGCTTGAGCGCAGCGAACGTTTGCACCGCTATCCCGATCCGGCAAGCACGGAGCTGCGCCAAGCGCTGGGTGAAGCCTACGGTCTCAATCCCGACCAGCTCGTCTGCGGCAACGGCTCCGAAGAGTTGCTCGACGTAATCGGCCGGCTCTTTGCCCGGCCCGGCGATGAGATCGTGTTCAGCGAACGCGGTTTCATGCAGTTTCCGATCGTCGCCCGCAGGGTCGGCGCCACTGAGGTCAAGGCGCCGGAACGCGACCTGGTCCCCGACGTAGACGGCCTGCTCGATCGGATCACCAACAAGACCAAGATCCTGTTCCTCGGTCATCCGGACAACCCGACCGGGCGTTACCTGCCGACGCCGGAGTTGAAGCGGCTGGTCGAGGCGGTGCCGCCCAAGGTTCTGCTGGTGATCGACAGCGCCTACGCTGAATACGCGATGGTCGAGGACGACTACACATCCGGCCACGAATTCGTCGGCGGCCGCGAGAACGTCGTCGTCACGCGTACCTTTTCCAAAGCCTTCGGGTTGGCCGCCATGCGTGTTGGCTGGGCGCACAGCTCGGAAACCGTCGTGCGCTACATGAACCGGATGCGCGGTATCGGCAACGTCAATGCGCTGGCGCAGGAAACCGCCAAGGCTGCACTGGGCGATATGGAGCATATGCGCGAGGTGGTGCGCATGACCGCCGAGGAGCGTGCCCGGCTGACCCCGCTATACGCGGCGTTAGGGCTTACGGTGATGCCGGGGGCAGCGAATTTCCTGCTGGTCAAGTTCCCGACCGGGACCAACCACACCGCGCAGGCCGCGCTGGCCTTTCTGGCCGAGCAACGGATCATCACCCGCTCGGTCGACGATTACGGGCTCACGGACTACCTGCGGATCAGCATCGGGCTGCCAGAAGAGAACAATGCCGTGATCGAGCGCATGAAGCAGTTCATGGTTTAGCAAATTCGTCGTATACTGATGTTTCGCGGCCGGAAGAGTCGCGATATGGGCGGGGGGCTCATGTTGGTTTTGCGGCGATGATTTCCATCGAGAACATTTCGAAGTCGTTTGGCGGCGTTCAGGCGGTCAACAACTGTTCCTTCGAAATTGCCAAAGGCTCCATCACCGGACTGATCGGCCCGAACGGCGCCGGCAAGACCACCCTCTTCAACATCGTTGCCGGGGTTTTTCCGCCGACCAGCGGCCATGTCCGCATGGAAGGCAAGGACATCACCGGCAAGCTGCCGCACGAGCTCTTCAAGCTCGGCATGTTGCGGACGTTCCAGATCGCCCAGGAATACACCGAAATGACGGTGATCGAGAACCTGATGGTGGTGCCGCCGGGCCAGGTCGGAGAGAGCCTTTTCGCCTCCTGCACCCGCTGGGGCAAGGTGCGCGCGGAGGAACGCGAAGTCCGCGCGCGCGCCGAGGGCGTGCTGGAATTCCTCAACCTCACCCATCTGACCTTCGAGAAAGCGGGCAATCTTTCCGGCGGCCAAAAGAAGCTGCTCGAGCTCGGCCGCACCATGATGACCGAAGCCAAGGTGGTGCTGCTCGACGAGATCGCGGCAGGTGTCAACCGCACGCTGATGGTCAAGCTCGCCGGCGACATCCAGCGCCTCAACCGCGAGCACGGCTACACCTTCTGCGTCATCGAGCACGACATGGATCTAATCGGCAAGCTCTGCGATCCGGTGATCGTGATGGCCGAGGGTTCGGTGCTGACCACCGGTACGATGGCCGAGATCCGCAAGAACCAAGAGGTCATCGAGGCCTATCTCGGCCATGGCGGCAGCGACGACACCAAACGCAAACGTTCGCGCAGCAGACCGTCGGCCAAGGCCAAATCGGACGACAAGGATGCCGGTGAGCGGCACCAGATGATACCCGGCAAGCCCGCCAAGCCGAAGGCCGACGACGCATGACACTGCTGTCCGCCCAAGGCATGACCGGCGGTTACGGCGGCATGGATATTCTGAAAGGCGTCCAACTCGCGGTCGATGCCGGCGAGATCGTCGTCATCGTAGGACCAAACGGCGCCGGCAAATCGACTGCCATGAAGGCGATTTTCGGCCTCGTGCATCTGCGCGAGGGATCGGTCGTGTTCGACGGTGATACCATTACCAACGCCCAGCCCGAACGCCTTGTGCGTGTCGGCTTGGGCTACGTGCCGCAGGAACGCAACATCTTCCCCAATCTCTCCGTGCACGAGAACCTGGAGATGGGCGCCTATATCCGGCGCGACAACATCACCGCTTCGCTGGAGCGGGTCTACGAGCTCTTTCCGCCGTTGGTCGACAAGCGCAAACAGGCGGCGGGAGAATTGTCGGGCGGGCAAAGGCAAATGGTCGCCTTCGGCCGGGCGCTGATGACCGATCCCCGGATCCTGATGCTCGACGAGCCGACGGCGGGGCTCTCGCCGCTCTTCATGGACGAAATCTTCGACCGCATCATCGCCGTAAACCAGACCGGCGTCGGTATCCTGATGGTCGAGCAGAACGCGCGCCAGGCGCTGGAGATCGCCGATCGCGGCTATGTGCTGGCGACCGGCGAGAACCGCTACATCGACACCGGCCCCAATCTGCTGGCCGACCGGGAGGTGGTCGAGTCCTTCCTCGGCGGCGGCGGCGGGAACGTCGACAACAAGAATGGCGGCGAGGGCGGCGCTGGCAAGCCCGATGATTGAGTTTTTCAACGACTACATCATGTCGGCGCTGGTCCTGGGCAGCATCTACGCCTTGGGCGCCATTGGCATTTCGATGATCTACGCCATCCTGCGCTTCGCCCATTTCGCGCATGGCGACGTGCTGACCTTGGGCGCCTATCTGGCGCTGCCCCTGGTGGCAATCGGCGTGCATCCGGTGCTCACGATCCCGATCGCGATGGCGGTCTCCGCGGTCGTTGCGATCGGCATCGACAAGGCCTTCTATCGGCCGTTCCGCAAATCGCAGCCAATCATCATGGTGATCGCCTCATTCGGCGTGGCGCTGATGTTGCGCTCGGCGTTTCAGCTCTTCTGGGGTATCGACGACAAGTATTACTGGGCCATCCAACCGCCGTTGGAGTCTCTGGAGCCCTTCTCCATTGGCGCCAAGCACCTCTATATCGGCGGCGCCGTCGTGATCCTGATCGGCGCCACCCACTATCTGCTGGCCTATACCCGTACGGGCAAGGCCATGCGGGCGATGAGCGACGATCCCGACCTGGCGCGGGTGACCGGCATCCCGACCGAGAAGATCGTGATCTGGACTTGGATCGTCGGTGCCTCGCTGGCGGCCGCTGCGGGCGTGCTGCTGGGCATGGACACACGCATCAAGTTCGACATGGGTTGGAACCTGCTGTTGCCGATGTTTGCCGCCGCCATCCTGGGCGGGCTCGGCCGGCCATACGGCGCGATTGCCGGCGGCATGGTAATCGGCGGACTGGAAGAACTCTCCACGCTCATCATCCCCGGCGACTACAAGAGCGCGGTTGCCTTCGGCGTGATGGTGTTGGTGCTGATCTTCCGGCCGCAAGGCATCTTCAAGGGACGGGTGCTCTGATGGAATTCATCGGCGGTTTGATCCTTTTCCTGGTCGGCTTCGCCACGCTCGCCAGCATTGCCTCGATAAGCACGTTAGGGCTCAACATCTGCTGGGGCGTCACCGGGCTCTTCAATATCGGCATCGCAGGGTTCTACGCGGTCGGCGCCTATACCTCGGCGATACTGACAGCGGAACCCTCGGTGCCTTCCAATCCGCATCTGGGCGGGTTCGAGCTGCCGATCCCGATTGGCTGGGCCGGCGCGATGCTGGCGTCCGCCGCAATCGCCTGGGTGGTCGGCAAGATCTGTTTGCGTTTGCGCGCCGACTATCTCGCCATCGCCACCATCGGAATAGCGGAGATCATCCGCATCACCTTCCGCAACTGGGGCGGCCTCGCGGGCGGCTCGTACGGCATCCACCGCATCCCAAGGCCCTTCGAGGAATGGGGCCAGCCCTGGGCCGAAATCTTTTTCCTGCTGCTCGTGGTCGCCGTGGTGGTGGTGATCTATCTGGTCATCGAACGCGGCATCAACTCGCCCTGGGGCCGGATGATGCGGGCGATCCGCGAAAACGAGTTGGCCGCCGCGGCCGCCGGCAAGGACGTCGAGCGCATGCGCCTGCAGGCCTTTGTCTACGGCTCGGCGTTGATGGGCCTCGCGGGCGCGCTGTCGGCGCATTACCTGAAGCAGTTCCTGCCGGAAGACACGGAGCCACTGACCGCGACCTTCCTCATCTGGGTCATGCTGATCGCCGGGGGCAGCGGCAACAACAAGGGCGCGATCCTGGGCGCCTTCGTGGTCTGGGGCTTGTGGACGATGTCGGAGTTCCTGACCGATCTTCTATCGGCGGAGTGGGCGACGCGGGCGGCCTATATCCGGGTCTTCCTGATCGGATTCTTGCTCCAGGTGGTCTTGCAGTTCTTCGCCCGCGGCATCATCCCGGAAAAACCGCCGGTCATAAGGCGCGAAGAAAAGGCGGAGGCGGCGAAACCGGGGTAACCCGTGTGCCCGGATGTCCGGCACTTTGGGCGCACGCGTTGAAGTAGGTTGAAATTCGCTGCCCGTCGATCAATGTAACCCCACCCGGCCTTTAGTCGGCACCACCTCCTGGATGATTTCGGCAAGCAATGCCGGGTGTTCCGACGTCGTGAGATGTCCGCCCGGCACGATCCGGACGTCGAGGCCGTGTTCGCCCAATCTCTCGCGCGCGGCGATGGCTTGGCGACCCTCGAATGGGTCCTGCTCGCTGCCGACGATGTGAAACGACACGCTGTCCTTCAAGGCATGGAAGAGGCGGCCCAGATCCCAGCGCTGTGCATTGCGTTTGTGCTGATCGACGAAACCGGCCGATTTGCTGAGCGCCACCACGCCGTTGCGGCGGCTGATCGCATTGTAAAGCTCGTAGAGTTCTTCGGCGGCCACCTTAAAGTCTTTCGACCACAATGGCTTCATGAGCTCACCGAACGCGAACTTCGAACGCTGGGCCAGCGCCGTCACAATTCCGCCAATCGGGGATTTGAGCACCGGGGTGGTGAACCAGGGGTGGCTGTGGGCGTCAACGAACAGACCGCCATTGATCAGCAAAACGCCGGTGATGCGGGTGGCCGATTCCTCGCCCCGGTCTCGCCGATCCTGCTGGCGGCTTAGAAGTTCGAGAGCGACAATGGAGGAGTAATCGAAGCCGACAATAAAGGTCGATGTGATCCCCTGGGCGTCCCACATGGCCTCGACCAGATCGGCTCTTTCCGGCGTGCCATACGGATAGTCGCCTGGTTTGTCGGACTCGCCGTGACCGACATACTCCACGAAAAGCCTCGGCCCGTTGTGTTTTCCGGCCAGGTGCCGGTCGACCTTCGCCCAGCCGAAGGACCCGTCGGGCCAGCCAGGCAGAAAAGACGTCCAGATGGCGTCGTCATCGGCCGCTGCATCGTTCTCGATCCGCCGAAAGACGCGCACGACATCCGGCGCGCCATCGGCGCTCTCTTGGCGCAGGACCTTTTTCGCCCGGCGGTCGTATGGGACCCGGCTTCCTCCGGTGAACCATGCTTCGGCGGTAACGCTTGTTGCGTCTTCGGCTTCCCCGGTACGGAAGGATAGCGGCTCGTTTGATGCAGCATCAAGAACTGCGTCCTCATGAATCTCGGCGGCGGGGGCTTCGTATTGATTCAACATGACCGGTTCTCCATTCGTGTCTGGGGTCATCAGTTTAGTGCATATACACTTATTTCGGCACGCTTGAACCGCATCCTTGGGAGTCGATCGCCGCACCGATTTTAATGACGCACCATCATTAGAGTGTATATACACTTATTTTCAACCCAATGTCAAGAACCAAGGCAGGCGAAGGGAACCCACGCGGTCGGTGGTCCACAGGAAAGTCGATGACCCACCAGCATCCGAAGGTTGACCTCAACGGATCATCCCGGCGCGCGCCTCGAAGAATGGCGGCCAGAATTCCGTTTGGATAATTAATATCATATGATACTATTTGGACCTTCACCCAGCTCCGTGCTTTGGCTACGGTCCTGTCTCGTGCATTTCTGAGGTCGATGCCATGTTGAATTGGAAGCGCCGCAAGCGCCCGGTGGAATACGGCCCCTACCCCCTGGAAACGTTACGGCGGGATCCGTCCGCAACGGCGGCGGAAGCCGAAAGACCGCCGCGAGACACGTCGCACAGTTTCGACGGACCGAGCTCGCCGCTGGTGCGCGCGACGGAACTCCACCTCGACGCCTATGAGGAGCTGCGCGAGCCCGAACCTTTCGCCAAGAAGGCGCCCGTGCCCGACGATCTTGTTAGGCGGACGCGCGACATCAAGGGGGCGGGATACTTCCTCGATGCCTCGCAGATCGGGGTCTGCGAAATGCCGGAGACCGGTTGGCTCGCTGGCGGCGCCCGGCCCCATTCGCACGCGGTCGTGCTGTTGGTGGAGTATTCGAACCCGATCGATACAGACAACTTGGCGGCGGGCTGGGTGGCCGGCAACGAACATCTGCTGGCGACGCTTCGGGTGGCGGAAATCGCTATCGACCTGGGCGGGCAAATCTCATCCATGGGATTTTCGACCCGCGCCCACTGGTCGGGGGCGAGCGATGTCGATCTGGATAAGCTGGCGGTTCTTGCCGGGCTGGCGCTGCGATCGGATGCCGGACCGGTCAACCCGTATGTCGACAATCGGTTCGCGCTCGCGGTGGTTACCACGGACTACGCGCTCTCGGTCGATGCGCCGCTGCACCGCTCCGCGCGCAACGGGCGGACGCTTGGCTACCATCTCGGCCTGTCGGGCGCCGTCTCCGGCCGCGAGCGCCGACGCCGCAGGCGCCGACCTTCTCATCTGGGCCCCTATCCCGTTGAAACCCTGAAGCGCATCGACAAACCGACCACGCAAATATTCGAGGACGAGGTGCCGCGCGTACCCAGCCGGGCCAACATGTATTTGCGGACCGCACTGGGCGATCTGAGCGCCAAGGCCAAGGGCGAGGCAGCCCGCTGGTCGCAGAAGCATCCGGTCTCGCAGGGGCTCATGCGGCCAAGCTGGGCGATCAAGCCATTCCAGGACGGCCAGTCCGCCGCCGCGGTCGCAGCCGGCGCACAAAATCCAGACCAGAACAGCAAAGCGCTGAAAGCCCTCAGCCACTATCTCGGCTCGTCGATCAGCGGCATCTGCAAGGCGCCGGACTACGCTTGGTATTCCCACGACAAGCACGGCCAGTCGATCGAGCCCTATCATAAATATGCGCTGATCGTGCTGATCGACCAGGGATACGAAACGTTCCTGGGCGCCAGTGGAAATGACTGGATTTCAGGCACGCAGTCGATGCGCGCCTATCTGCGCGGGGCAGAAGTGGTCGGCGTGATGGCCGAGCAGATCAGGCAAATGGGTTATCCGGCCAGGGCGCACACAAATCTCGACAGCCATGTCCTGCACGTACCGCTGGTCTTACAAGCCGGACTGGGCGAGCAGAGCCGGATTGGCGAAAGCGCGATAAATCCGTTCTTGGGCATGCGTTTCAAGACGGCGGTGCTGACGACGGATATGCCGCTGACCCCGGACAAGCCGATCGATTTCGGCGTGCAGACCTTCTGCTCCAAATGCCTGAAATGCGCACGCGAATGCCCCAGCCAGGCCATTCCGTTCGGGGACAAGGTGATCTTCAACGGCTACGAAACCTGGAAGCCCGACAGCGAGCGCTGCACCATGTATCGCGCGACCAATCTCAAGGGCTCGGCGTGCGGGCGCTGCATCAAGGTCTGTCCGCTCAGCAAGGACACGACGCTCGATGGGCCCCTGCTTCATCGGACGGGAAGCTGGCTGGGCATCAATGCGATGTGGGCGAAACCGGTCCTGGCGCCGATCGCCATTTGGCTCGACGACGTCATGGGCAACGGCAATCCGGTGGACGCAAAGAAATGGTGGCTGGACCTGGAGGTCATGGGCAAGCGCTCCTTCAGATACGATCCCAAGAACCACATCGAGAAGGCGAAAGGCGCCAACCGGCCGCGCATCAATCCAAAGAAGAAGCCAAAGAGCGCAGACAATATTGCCTATTTCCCGGCCTCGACATTGCCGCCGCCAGACCTGATGGAGGCCAGCCCCACCGACAGGAAACTCGGTCTGGAGTTGGCGGCGCAGGCCGAAACGGTCGAGCAGGCCCTGGCGCGCCGTGCAGCAGGGGGCGAGAGGCCGGCCGCCTATGTACCCAGTTGGGAGAACAAGGAGCGGAATTAGGGCCGCGCCGGCAGCACGTAAGAAAAGGTTGGGTTCGCTCAGAATCCAGATCGCGGCTCGCAGGGCCGTTGTGCGTCCTTCGAGACGCCCGCCAAGTCGGGCTCCTCAGGATGAGGCGACAATTTTGCCGCCAACAAAACCCCACCTCATCCTGAGGAGCGAGCGCGAGCGAGCGTCTCGAAGGACGCACGGGCGGCAGTGCATTTCACGCAGCATCGGCCCGCCATAGAAAAGGGCCGGCCCCATCCTGGAGCCGGCCCTCTCATATTCGCTTGCGAAGATCAGATTGCGTTACTTGGCGATCTTCTCCACCAGCACGCGCTTCTGGCCGCGCACTTCGAAGACGTCGATGACGCCCGGGACGTCGCCCGCCGCATCGAAGTCATGCGGGCCGGCCGCGCCCTGGTAGTTGATCTTCTGGCCAGCGGCGATCGCCGCCTTCGCCTTGGTCCACTGACCCGGCAGGATCGTCAGGCCGCCGGGGCCCGCGATCTTGCGCAGCGCCGCGCTGATCTTCGAGCGGTCGGCGGAACCGGCCTGCTCGATCGCCAACGCCAGCATGAAGGTGGCGTCATAGGTGTTGTCGGAGAACGGCTTGCCGAGGCTACCCGGCTTGAACGCCTTCATCGCCGTGGTGTAGGCCTTCTTGCCGGCGGTGCCGGGGATCGAGCCTGAGTTGGTGATGAACATGCCCTGGACATTCTGCCAGCCGACGGCCTTCAGCATGTTGTCCTCGTTGATGCCGTCAACGCCGATGAACTTGCGGAAATAGCCGCGCTCCAGCGACTGGCGCATGATCACGGGGCCGCTATCGGCGGCATAGGCGATGACCACGAGATGCTTGGCGCCACCGCGCTTCAGCGTCGCCAGTTCGGAACGATACGAAGCCTTCTTGGCCTCGTGCGCTGCGTATCCGGCAACCTTGCCGCCGAGCTTCTCGAAGCTCGCCTTCAGCGCCTCGGCGAGGCCCTTGCCGTAATCGTTCTGGATGTAGGTGATGGCGATGGAGTTGATGCCGCGCTTCTTGATCACGCGAGCCAGCACCTTGCCCTGGAAATCATCGGGGGGCGTGACCCGGAAGATCAGGTCCTTGTCCTTGAGGCGCGAAATCGCCGGGGCCGTGGAGGCCGGTGAAATCATCACCACGCCACCCGGAATACCAACGGTATTCGCGGCGGCGATCGTCGCACCCGAACACAGCGCGCCGTTGATGGCGATGACCTTGTTGATGTTGACCAGCTTGTTGGCCGCCGCCGACGAGGTCTTGCCGTCGCATTTGGTGTCTGCCAGGACCAGGGCCAGGGTGTCGCCCTTGAGCAGCCCGCCTTGCTCGTTGACCTGCTTGATCGCCAGGTCAGCCGCGTCTTTCAGCGGCGGGATGAACTTCGCGACAGGACCCGTGACACCCCACAGACCACCGAGTTTAACTTCCGCCGATTGAGCGGAGGCTGCGCCAAACACCAGACCCGCCGCGGCGGCGGTAATGGCTGTGCGCAGCAGCACACGCTTGCGCGCGCCGAGCTTCGTACCAGACATGTTAACCCTCCAGGTTCGTTTCTTTGGCCTTGCTTCAAGGCCGTCGGTCGGAAAATTCCGCCGACGCCTGGGCGTAGAATGTACCGAGCGGCATGGTTGCACCAAGGAAAAAGACCGCATTTTTTAGGGTATGGTTAACCCTACTTACACGGAACCGCCGCGATCCGCGGTTTTGTGTCAGGTGAAAACGACCCTATTCGCCCGCTAGCCGCGCCACGAGTTCCCCCTTGATGATCTTGCGGGTGGGTGTGATGGGCATCTCGTCGATAACCTCCAGGCGCTCAGGCCATTTCATCTTGGCGAAGCCCTGGCCGGCGAGGTAGCCGGTCATTTCATCGAAGCTGAGCGAGGCCCCCGGCGTCAGGGTGACGAAAAGGCAGGCCTTCTCGCCCATCACGTCGTCCACCATTGGTACGATCGCAGCCTGGATGACGGCCTTGTGCGCCATCACCGCATTCTCCAAGTCGGTCGGGTTTATCTTGATGCCGCCGCGATTGATGAGGTCCTTGACCCGGCCCGTGATCACGACATCGCCGTCGGCGTTGATGGTGGCGAGATCGCCGGTCCGGTACCAGCCGTCCGTCGTGAAGGCGTCCGCATTGGCCGTATCGTTCTTGAGGTAGCCCGCCATCACGGTGTAGCCGGAAATCTGCAGTTCCCCTTCTTCGTCCACGCCGAGGATGTCGCCGTCGGGCCCGGCAACGCGGGCCTCGATGCCCACGGTGCAGCGCCCGGTCGAGCCGTGGCGCACAGCTGGCAGCGCATCGAGGGGTGTTTGCATGACCAGGATCACCTCGGTCATGCCGAAGAGCTGGCCGACGCGGCCGGCGGGCAGGCGCTTCTCGAACTCTGCCGCAACATCCGGCGGACAGACCGAACCCGCGACGATGACATCGCGGATCGAGGACAAGTCGACCCCGTCGACCAGCCCGGCCTTGGTGGTTGCTGCCAAATGCGCCGGCGCGCTGAAAACCACGGTCGGCCGCCCAGCTACCAGGCAGTCGGCGTAGGTCTCCGGCGTGAACAGCGGCATCAGCAAATTCGTTGCGCCGGAGAAGAGCGTCAGATTGGCGCAGCAGAGCCCGAAGACATGGGTGAATGGCGGAGCCACCATCACCACGTCGTCGGCGGTGAGCTCGATGACCGGCGAAAAGACCCGCGCATTGGCGGCGAAGCTCTGATAGCTGCGCATCACCCCCTTGGGCGCGGCCGACGTGCCGGAGGTGAAGCAGAGCGAACAAAAATCCTCCACGCTCGGCGGATCGGCGATCGGTGCGTCGCTGCCTTCTGCAAACATGCGGGTGAGCGAGAGCGCGCCCGAGGGCGGTTCGTCGCTTGCCACCAGAACGTGTTCGAGCGAGGCGACGCGTTCCTTCAGCGCCAGCATGGTCGCCGGGGCGTCGTGGTTGGGCAGCGGCGCGGTGCAGATCACCGCCTTGGCCTCGCCGTGTTCAAGCAGCGGCTCCATCTCGCCGCCCCGGTAAGGCATGTGCATCGTCGCCAGTATGCCGCCCATCATGGCCGTGCCCATGAAGGCGATGAGGTATTCGGGTTCGTTCGGCATCTGAATGGCGACCACGTCCTGCTTCTGCAGACCCAGATCGAGCAAGGAGTTGGCAAACCGCCGCGCCGTGTCGTGGAACTCGCGGTAAGTGATGGTCCGATCGCCGGCCTGGATGGCGACCTTGTCGGGCGTGCGTTCGGCCCAACCGGCCAGGTAGTCCGGAAGCGTATCGTCGTTCCACAAGCCTGCGCTGGTAAACCGCTCGATCGTCTCAGGCCCGTAACGGGGCGCCTTTTCGTATGCCGCCATGGTCGTCCGTTCCTCCCCTCAAGCCGCTAGAACGTCACACGCACCGGCGCGTCAATGCGCAGCACCGAGCGTTGCCGAAAACGGATTTTGTAGCGCGCGATGATAGCCGCGATCGCGTTGAGCGCCTTGTCGGAATTCTTGTGCAAGAGCAGCAGCACGCGCGTTTGCTCGCGCAGGATGCGGCCCGAATGTGGGTCGCGCCATTGACCGCGAGCCGGCAGCACCGTCAACCCGTCAGGGAAGCGCGGTGTGACCTCCCGGGCCAGGAAATCCCGCCAGTCCGCCTCGCCAACCGTGCCGCCGCCTTGGATGCTCATGCCGAAATAAAGCCGCGTCGCGGTCATCGTCGTGCCGGCTGGCTTACCGGCCGCGCCGGTCTGTTGGGGTGCTGCGCAGCCGGCGAGGGCCAGCAACACCACCGCAAGCAGCGCGATCCGCACGCTCATCGGAGGCCGGCCACCAGCTGGCCTTTGATGATCTTGCGGGTCGGCGTCATGGGCATCGCCTCGACCACTTCGATGCGTTCGGGCCATTTGAGCTTGGCGACGTTCTTGGACGCGAGATAGTCCCGTATATCATCCAGAGACAGCACGGCGCCCGGCTGGAGCTGGACGAAGAGGCACGCCTTTTCGCCCACGACCTCGTCGGGCATCGGCGCGATCGCCGACATGACAACAGCCGGGTGATCGTCGATCAGGCCTTCGATATCGACCGGATTAATCTTGATGCCCCCGCGGTTGATGATGTCCTTGACCCGACCGGTCATGACGACGTTCAGATCTTCGTCGATCGTCACGAGGTCGCCGGTACGGAACCAACCATCGGGACTGAAGGCGGCGGCGTTGGCTTCGTCGTTGCCGAAATAACCGGCGAAGAGCATCGGCCCACGGATTTCCAGCTCGCCCTCCTCGTCAGGTCCGACAATCCGGCGCTCGGCAACGGCACGGATCTCGTGGCCGATGGGGGGCGTACCGATTGAGGTCAGGCGCACCTCGCGCGGGGCATCGGGGGGATTGACGAACTGCATCAGCGTCTCGGTCATGCCCCACATCTGATAGACCGTGGCGTTTGGGCACAGGTCTTCCATCATGGTGACAAGCTCCGGCGGGCAGGCGGAGCCGGCGAAGACGACGCGCTTCAACGAGGCCAGCAAGTCGGGTGTGAAAAGCCCGGCCTTGATGCAGGCCAGCGCATGGGCAGGACCGCAGAACATCACGGTCGGGCGGCAGTGTTCGATCGCTTGCGAGAAGGCCGGCGGCGAATAGAGCGCCATGAGGCCGCTTGCCGCGCCCGCACGCAAAGCGATGTTGGCGACGTTCAGTCCATAAATATGCGTGAAGGGCGGCGCGGAGAGCACTACGTCGTCGGGGCCGAGGCCGCAATCGACCGCCAGCGCGCGGTGACTGCAGGCGAGCGTGCGGTTGGCATGCACCGCGGCTTTGGGGGAAGCGGAAGTCCCCGACGTAAAGGCGAGCACGGCCGGATCGCTTGCCAATGGCCCGTCCGCGATCGGGTCGGCTTCAGCGAATAGCGTATCGAAAGCGATCGTGCCGGCGGGCGCCTTGCCGCCCTGGACGATCACGACCTGAAGTGTCGGCACCCTGTCCTTCAGGGCCAGCATCGTGCCGGCGGCATCGTAATTGGCAAGGCCGCCGTAGCAGATCACCGCCCCCACGCCGCCATGGTTCATGAGCGGCGCCAGCTCCTCCTCGCGATAGGGCATGTGAAGCAGAGTGATCACCGCGCCCATCATCTGGATGCCGTGATAGGCGATGAGAAACTCCGGGAGATTGGGGAGTTGGACGCCGATACGGTCGCCTTTTCGAAGACCGGCCTGGAGAAGGCCGTTCGCAAAACGAAGCGCCTGATCGTGGAGTTCGCCGTAGCTGAGCGTTCGCTCCGGACCTATCGCGGCCGGGGCATCGGGCCGGCTTTTGGCCCAATCGGCCAGCCAGTGCTGGGGTGTCTCGTCGTTCCAGGAGCCGTCGGCGAGGAAGCGTGCGACCATTTCCGCCGGATAAGCGAGGCCCGCTCTCAAATCGGCCATGGCCCGTGTCCCTCCCGGCCTCTGCCGTCAATTGGCGCCCGCAAGACCTTTATACGTTGTGTATATAATATATTCGGGGGCCCTTCGACCGGTCAAGGCAGACCCGCTTCTTCGGTTGTTCAGATCGATTGGTAGCGCGAATTTTTCGGCGCGACCGCACAGCGGCCAGACAAACCGGAGCCGCCTCATTTCTTCATCGTTTCCGGCAGGAAGAGCGCCAGATCGGGAAAAGCGATTAGGAGCGCGGCGCACACCATCATGGCGATCCAGAACGGGATCACGCCACGGAAGATCTCGCCCATCGGCACGTCCGGCGCGATGCCTTTGACCACGAAGACATTCAAGCCCAGCGGCGGGCTGATCAAGCTCATCTCCAGCACCACCACCAGCAGCGCGCCGAACCAGACCGGGTTGTAGCCCAGATCCGTGATCATCGGAAAGACGATCGGGATCGTCAGCACCAGCATAGCGAAACCCTCCAGGAAGGTGCCGAGGATGATGTAAACGAGAACGATCAACAGCAGGATGTAGACCCGCGACAGGTTGAGCCCGCCGACAAAAGCGGCGAGGTCGCTGGGCAGACGCGTGTCGGCCAGGAACGGGTTGAAGATGAAAGCGCCGATCACGATCAGGTAGACGAAGGCGAAGGTCTTGATGGTTTCCAGGACGCATTTTGTCATGGCCGGCCAGGTGAACTTGCGGCGGGCGATGGTCAGGAGCAGCGTCAGGGTGGCGCCGATGGAAGCCGCCTCCACAGGCGTGAACCAGCCGAGATAAATTCCGCCGAGAACGATGAACACGATGACCAGCAGCGGCAGGGCGCGGATCAGATTCTGGCGGCGCTCGGCCCAGTTCTGGCGCGCGGCGGCGGGACCCAGTTTGGGATCGCGTTTCGACATGACGAAAATGGTCGCCATGAACAGGAGCGTGAGCAGGATGCCGGGAATGACCCCGGAGAGGAACAGCTTGCCGATCGAAACTTCGGTCAGCACCGCATAGATGATGAAGCCGGTGCTGGGCGGGATCAGGATACCCAGCGTGCCGCCGGCCGCGACACAGCCGGTGGCAAGACGCGGGCTGTAACCGTATCGGGCCATCTCGGGCAGCGAGACCCGGCCCATTGTGACCGCCGAGGCGAGACTGGAGCCGGAAACCGCGGCGAAGCCGGCGCAGCCGACCACGGTGGCCGAGGCGAGCCCGCCCGGCCAATGGCCGACCAGGCTGCGCGCCATGGCGTAAAGATCGCGGCTCATGCCCGAGACCATTGCCAGGTTCCCCATCAGCACAAACAGCGCGATGATGCTGAGCGGGTAGTTGTATGAGATATCGAACGGGATGCTGCCAAGGACGTTGAGCGTGCGCTCGATCCCATTCATCGTCCAATAGCCGAACGTCCCTGCGAGCGCCAAAGCAATGCCGATCGGCACGCGCAGAAAAATCAGCAGGAAAAGGCCCAAAAGGGCCAGAAAGCCGATGAGCGTGCCGCTCACGCCGAGCCTTTGCCGTGACCGTCGATTTCCGGCTGGGGCACGAATATGCGCAAGCCCATGACCAGCGCGAACAGAATGGAGCCGAACGCGACCAGCCAGTAAAACGGGTAATAGGGGATCTCAAGGAGCTGCGAAGACTCGTTGATCTCGCGCACCAGGTCCGATTGCAGGTAACTGCGCCAACCGATGACCAGGAACAGCAAGCAACCGACCAGGTTGGTCACCCGGTTGAGCACGTTGCGCGTGCGCGGGCCAAGATGCTGGTAGAGCAGCTCGATGGAGACATGCGCACCGTGGAACCCGCAATAGGCGAGGCCCAGAAAAGTCATCGACAACACCGTGAAATGGGTGAGATCGAAGACCCCGTTGATCGGGTAGCCGAATTTGCGCCCGATCACCCCGATCGTCGTCATCGCCATTAGGAAAACGAGGACGCCGCCTGCGATGCAGGCGGCCCCCGTAACGACGATCCTTGTGAAGCGGGAGACTATGTCCTCGCTTCGCCTCACGCGGTCTTTCCGGTGTAGGCTTTGTAGAGCTCGCGGTAAGGCAGGCCCTTCTTCTCAAAGCGGGCGATCCAATCCTTGGAGATTTGTTCCAGCTTGGAGACCCACTGCGCCTTCTCCGCAGCGGTCAGTTTGGTGATGCTGGAGCCGGCCTTTTTGTTGACCGTGGCAATGCCGAGCTCACGTTCGTGCTCGTAGCTCTTGGCCCCCTTGAGGCTGAATTCCAGGCCGCTGTTCTTGTCGATCACCGCGCGCTGGGCCTTGGTCAGGCCGTCGTATCTGCGCCGGTTCATGCCGATGAAGAACGGGGAATAGCCGAACGGCAGATCGACGATAAAGTTCTTCACCACCTCGTGCAGCTTGAAGCTGTTCACCACCGAGATGCCGACGATGGCGCCGTCGACCACGCCTTTCTCCAGCGCGCCATAGGTGCTCGGCATCGGCATGGCGACCGGGATCGCGCCCAGGCCCTTGATGATCTCGGCCTGGTTGCGCGAGGGGGTGCGCAGCTTCAGTCCTTTGAGGTCGGCAGGCGTGCGAACGACCTTGTTGGTCATGATCACCGGCACGTCGGTGGTCCACATGGCGAGAACCTTGACGCGCTTGTACTCCGCGGCGAGGTGCTTTTCGAAGATGCGGTTGAGTGCCATGGTCGCCTTGGTCGGGCTGTCCCATTGCAGCGGGATCTCAGCAACCAGCGTGCGCGGGAACACCGTGGAGGTGTAGCCAGCGATGTGGAACTCAATGTCGGCGATCCCGTTCAGGATGCGCTTGTAGGCGCCCGGCGGTCGGCCGCCGATCTGGCTGCCCGGAAAGCCCTTGATCTTGAGGCCGACATTGGCGGCTTCGACTTGCTTGCCCCAGGGCCCCATCATGTTGGCCCAGATCGGATGGCGCGGGCTGGCGAAGAAGGCCATCTTGAGCTCGGCCTCGGCGGCGGCGAGCAAGCTCGGGAAACCCATTGCGCCCACACCGGCCGCACCGGCGCCGGCCAGCGCCAGTCGTGCGAAGTCACGTCGATTGAGTTCGTCTTTCCAATCCATCGTTTCCTCCCTGGTCTCGCGACCATTGTTGTATTGCAAGAAGCGTCTCATCGTTCGTGCGACATAGGTATTCGCAAGCTTGCGCCCGTCTCCGCCTGATTCAAACGAGGAACAGGCTTATCTGCGGAAAAGCGATCAGCAAGATGGTCACAAGCAGCATGATGACCACAAACGGGAAGGCGCCAATAAATATGTCCTTCAGCGTCACCCGGTCGTCGTTGAGCACCGATTTTACGACATAGCAACAGATCCCAAGGGGCGGTGTCAGCAGCCCCATCTCGACCACGATCACCGTGATGATGCCGAACCAGACGAGATCGACGCCAAAACGGTCGACCACGATGCCGCTGACCAGCGGCAGCACGATCAGCATGATCGAGATCGAGTCGAGAAACATGCCGAGAACGACGAGCACCAGCAGGTAGATCGCCATGAAACCGATGAAGCCGAGCTCCAGCCCGGCCATCAGATTGCCCATTTGCTGCGGCAACCCCGACAGCGCCAGCATGCGACCGTAGATGTTCGCGGCCAGGATCAGGAAAAGGATCGCAACCGTAACGTAGCCGGTCTCGATCATGACGCTCCAGAGGCGGCGCAAAGTCAGGCGCCGCTTGATCAATGCAATGATCAATGCCCCCATGGCCCCCACGGCGCCGGCTTCGATGCCGGTGAAGAAGCCGCCATAAATGCCGCCGATCACCAGACCGATCAGCAGCAAGATCGGCAGCAGCTTGAAGAATGCGGTGCGAAAGTCCTCATCGGCCAGATCGTCATGGGTCGGCGTCCCCACAAGTGCGGGATAGAAATGCGCCATGGCGACGATCCCGAGGCTCATGGCCAGCGCGAGAATGATGCCCGGCACAATCGCCGCCAGGAACAACGCGCCGACCGACTGTTCGGTAACGAAGGCATAAACGATGAGGAGCAGGCTTGGCGGGATCAGCATGCCGAGGACCGAACTGCCCGCGACCGTGCCAACGGCAAAGCGCGAGGAGTAGCCGTGATCCATCATCTGCGGGGTGGCGATCTTGGTGAACACGGCCGCGGAGGCGATCGAGGAGCCGGTGATTGCCGCGAATAGGGCATTCGCGCCCACCGTGGCGACGCCGAGACCGCCCTTGATCGGCCGCGTGATCCAGCGCGCAACGTCAAATGTGTCTTTGCCAATCCCCGATTCGCTGACCAGCAGCCCCATCAAGACGAAGAGCGGCACCACGCCGAGGAAATAATTTCGCAGGAACTCGTTCGAAGCGAGCTTGATCACGCGCAGCCCCAGCGTCGGATCGCCCATCATGATCCAGACGCTGATGAAGGCGATCGCGATCAGGCCGATGGCAATGTGAATGCCGAGGCAGATCAAGATCACGATCCCGAGCAACGACAACGCGCCGATTTGGACCCGCGAAAGATCGCTGGTGGCAGCGATCGCGATGAGCGCTACGGCCGCGACCAGGAAGCCCAGCGAAACCCAGCCAACGGGGGCGGGCTCCGTGTCCTGGCGGCGGCGCTCGATCGCGCGGGCCAGCTGGCCGACGCCATTCCAGCAGCGCGTCAAATAGACAAGTGCGGTCAGAGCGGCGCCAAACAAGATCACCAGGCGCAGCGGCCAAACCAGAATGGTGAAGGTCCCGGTATTGCCGAAATGCAGGTCCGGCCAAGCGTCCTGGAGCATGGCCCAGGCACCATGGGCGACCAAGGCGAGGGCGACCACACCGAGCAGATCGAAAACGATATTGAAAACCGCGGCCGCGATCGGGCGGTTGCTCTCCAGCGACGTGATCAGCATTTCCGCGCGCGTGAAACGCCCGACATGGACCGTATTCGAGAGCTGGAGATAGACCGCCCCGACGATGGAATAGCCGACCATCTCGTGGGCGCCGGAAATCGGTGCGCCAAAAACCGCCAACCCAATGACGTCGGCGCAGATGAGAAACATCAGGCAGAAGACCCAGAGGGTCCCCGCACTGTTCGCCAGCGACGTAAATTTCCCAAAGAGAACAGCGGGGCGCCAAGGTTTTCTTAGCGCCCCACCATCATCTTCAGCAGTCGTCAAAGTTCTTTATCCCAGTTGCGAACGGGCTTGTTGCCGCGCTTGCGAACGGCGTCCATGTAGACCTTCAAGATCTTCTTGGCCGGAAGTCCCTTGGCCTCGACCTGCTTGGCCCACTGGCCGGCGAGGTTGGGCAGAGCCGCGGCCCATTTCGCCTTCTCAGCCTCCGACAGCTTGTGGAACTTGATGCCCTTCTTGCGCATGATACCGAAGAACTTCGTCCGGTTCGCCGCGACCCGCTTGGCAACCAGGGTCCCGTATTCGGCACCGAGCTGCTTGAACATCTTCTTCATGTCCGGCGGCAGCTTTTTCCAAGTGTCGAGGTTCATGGTCAGCGCCCCGGTGATCATGCCACCGAGATCGGCCTCCAACACGTAGGGCCCAACTTCATAGAGCTTGAACGGCAGGACGGCGGAACCCGGCAGGATGGCTCCATCGACGGCGCCGGTCTTGATGCCGTTGTAATAGACCGTCAAGGCGCCATTCACGCCGACCGCCCCGGTCCCGTCGAGCCAGCGGCCGGAGGCCCCCGGCGCGTAGAATTTCTTGCCCTTCAAATCGGAGACCTTGGTGATCGGCACTCGGGAGATCAGCACGTAGTCGTCGATCGCCTGAGCGCCCAGATAGACCTGGTTGTACTTGCGCCAGCGCTGATTCAGGATCGGCAAATTCTTGTGCATCTCGGTCTGGATCGCAGCGAGATGGCCAATGTTGGTCGTCGCGAACGGGGCGTAGAACGACGCGTTGTGGAGCGGCAGTTTGTTCGGCTCCCACAGCGTGCCGACCCAGCCGAGGTCAGCCAACCCCTCCTGGACGCCTTCCAGCGTGTTCTTCCAGTTGTAGAGGGCCCCGGCATAGGCCTCGGTCCACTTGATGGTGTGCTTGCCACCCATCGCCTTCAGGCGCACCACCGATTGCGGCACGACGTGGTTCTTGATGGTGCCGACCCACGGGATGATCGGCGGGTGGCTGGAGCCGGCCGTCAACTTGAACTCCTTGGCCCCGGCCTGGGGCGCCGTTAGGGCGGCGAAAGTCGCCGCCGCAACGCCAATTGCAATGGTTCTGATCGATCGCATGGTCACGTATCCTCCCTAGCTGGCCGCCGCATTGTTTGAACTGATTGGCGGCTCGATTTGGTTGCTTCGTATTGTCCGATTACGGCGTCTGTTGCCCACCTCGCCTAAGGTTTGTCCGCACGAGCGCGCAGGACACCGCACTGCCGCAGCCGAGGTCCGGCCATGCAGCGGGGGCAATTTCATGTCTGTGATTGGTCGTCGGCAGCCCACAATCATCAGGGCTTGCCGTCAGTTCGTCGACGACGGACACCCGGTCCCGCCGGTCACACCGGTCCAGTTGCAGCATCGCACCGACGACGACCGTCGGCACTTTGGTATCAGCGGCAGCGCGATACACCTAGCAATCGCCTCCCTTGGTCCGGCGGTTCTAAGCCCAAGCCAGGAGCGTCACTGACCGACGCACCAGAGGCCACAAAGCCTGCCACCGTTTCTGGACTTGAGCTTAGCACGGTCATTTCGACCTTGCGAACAAGCAATCGTTACCGGGGGAGGGCGTTGCGCGGCCGGCCCCGTAGCCGCACAATCGCGACCCAGGAACGGAACCAAACGCAACCGGGGGGCCTTTATGCCGGACCAAATCGTCCGCAACGCCACTATCATCACAATGGACGAGGCCATCGGCGACCTTGACCGCGGCGACATTTTGATCCGCGATGGCAGGATCGCCGAGGTCGCCCCCAGAATCGAGAGCGCCGAAGACGACGCTGCTGACGTGATCGACGCCAGCGCCTGCATAGTGCTGCCCGGATTCGTCGATGCGCATCTACACAGCTGGCAGGCCGGGATCCGCGGGATCGCCGGCAATTGGACCATCCCGGAGTATCTGGGCCACATGCACGGCCGCCTGGCCGCCACCTACCGGCCGCACGACATCCATATCGGCACGCTGATGGGGGCGCTCAACCAGATCAACGGCGGCGTGACGACCGTTTTCGACTGGTCGCACAACAACCCAACGCCCGAGCATAGCGACGCCGGCATCGACGCGCTCGACGCTGCGGGCATCCGCGCCGTTTTCGGACACGGGACGCCCAAGCATCCGCCCAAACCTGGCGAGGTGCCGTTCGAGGAGCGGCCCCATCCCCGCGGCGAGATCGAGCGGCTGCGAAAGGGCCGCTTTGCGGCCGACGATGGGCTGTTAAGCCTTGCCATGTGCACGCTCGGCCCCGATTTCTCGATATGGGATGTGACGGTGCAGGATATAGCGCTGGCGCGTGAATTCGACCTGATCTGGAGCGCCCATACCTGGGGCGCCCCCAACCGGCTGAACCCCGAGGGCTTCATCCGCCTGGCCAAGGACGGGCTGCTCGGCCCGGAGCACAATCTGGTGCACGGAAATTATCTCTCCGACGATGAGTTGAAGGCGATCACCGATGCCGGCGCCTCGGTCACGGTGACCCCGGAAGTCGAAATTCAGATGTCGGCTGGGTATCCGCTGACGGGACGGGTGCTCGCCAATGGCGGTCTCTTGACCCTCGGCGTCGATGTTGAAAGCAATATCTCCGGAGACATGTTCACGGTGATGCGCTTCGCGCTGCAGACCCAACGCCACCTCGACAACAAGGCGCATATGGCAAAGGGGCAAGGCCCCGCCGATACGATCTCGATCGACGCCCGCGAGGCACTGGCCTGGGCGACGATCAACGGGGCTCGGGCGCTTCGCTTGGACGACCGAACGGGGTCGATCACGCCCGGAAAGGCGGCCGATTTAATGTTCATCGACGCGCAAGCGATCAACTTGTTCCCCGTCAGCGATCCCGTCGAAACGGTGGTGTTCCACGCCACGGCGGCAAACGTCGCCCATGTCATGGTGGCAGGCCGCATGCTGAAGCGCGACGGCACGCTGCTCTATTCTGAGCTTGCCGCACGGAAATCCGAACTCGCAAGCTCCGGTCGGCGCATTCTGGAGGAAGCCGGGCTCGTCCAATAAGCGGCTGGCCGGCTTAGCCATCGACGCCAGGGCAATAAAGCCGTCGATATTCGGTCTTGTATAGGGACGTGGCCCAACATGGCTTCTGGTCCGTTGGGCAGAGAATTTCCAGGAGATTGGGGCGATATCCCCAAAATGTAGGGCGTTATCCCAAAACTGCTCTCGTGGTTCTGTTTGGGTTGACCTGACGCTTGGAACTTTGCTAACACATGCAGCATGGAGACGCGCGAGATTTTGATCGACGAGATCGCGGCGTTCTGTCGCGACAGCGGAATCGCCGAAAGCACCTTCGGGGTTCGCGCTGTGAATGACGGCAAGTTCGTCGGGCGGCTACGCAACGGCGGCCGCATTACCACAGACACCATCGACAAAGTGCGCGCCTTCATCGCCGAATCCGGCGGCGCTGTTCAGCGACCGGGACCGCGAGGGGGAGACATCAACATGGCGAGCGAGACCACAACCGCGATCGCGGCAACTCCGGAAAAGGGGACCGATTCCGGACAGGGAAGCGAGGCTTTCCGGTTCTACGACAACCGCCAGAAATACCTGATGTTCGTCCACACCTGCAGCGAGAAGTGGGTGGTCGCCGACCGGGTCGGCATGGAACTCGCGAACATACAAGTGACGCCGCCGGCGTTGCGCGTCTTCGATGCCGGCATGGGCGATGGCACGGTCTTGACGCGAACCTTACGGCATATGCATCGGCGCTATCCGACGGTCCCGTTCTATGTCGTCGGCAAGGAGATCAGCCTGGAGGATGTGCGTCTCTCTCTGGAGAAGATGCCGGATCGCTTCCACGAGCACCCCGCCACGGTGTTGGTTGTCACGAACCTCTATTACACGGAAGCGCCGTCGCTGATGCCGCGTTCGGTGCCGGCAGCGGCGAGCCTCAACTGGCAGGAAGTCGCACTGACCGGCAGCACGTCCTACGAGTTCGAAAAGCAGATCACAGAGCTGCAGCCCCTGCTGTCCGACGGCTGGCAGGTGCGCGCGAGCGAGAAGACCGGCAATCCGCTTTACCAACGCCCATCGGTTCTGGTCCTCTATCGCGAGGACCACAAAGTACTGCTCGACCAGATCATTCCGCGCCCTGGGCAAGCCAAAGGCAATTATGATCTGATCGTCGCCTCGCAGCCCTACCGTGCCCGCATGTCCGTGCAGTTCAAGGTCGACAAGGTGCTGGGCCCGCTTGCCGGCAATCTCGCCCCCGGCGGTCGCATGCTGGCGGTCCATTCGCATGGCCGCGATCCGGGCATTGACATCGTTCGCAAGATTTGGCCCGACGAGGATCCTTTCAAGGACGACCGGCATCAGATCCTGCACGCCATGAAAGCGGCGATTGGGCGCCAGAATCGCGACCTCACATTCAAGGCCTATGCCGACAACCGGGCGCTGTTCCGTTACGATATGCACACACTGCCATCAGAAATTGGCTCGAATATCGGCACCTCCACCTTGCTTGCGGCCTGGAATGCGGCCATCTATGTGGCCCAGATCGAAGATCAGCGCCTGGAAGAAGTCATGAGCGACGCGTCTTATTTGGACGCCACCCGCGAGGCGTTGCAGGAGCATGGCGGGCTGTGGTTCAACGACGAGTCCTTCGTCGTGACACGCCGGCGCAATTAGCGGGCGGACCGCAAGGCATCGCGCGCCGCCGCAGACGTAATCACCTAAGCGAACGCCAACTGCCGGGCGTACGCCAAATACCGGGGAGTAAGGGTCCGTGAAAGATTATCTGTTCACCAGCGAGTCGGTCTCAGAAGGCCATCCAGACAAGGTCTGCGATCGCATCTCCGACGCCGTTGTCGACACGTATCTCACTGCCGAGCCGCAAGCGCGCGTGGCCTGCGAGACGCTGGTCACCACCAACCTTGTAGTCCTGGCAGGCGAGGTCCGCGGACCGGACGGCATCGTCGATGGGCTGGAAGAGGTGGCGCGCCACGCGATCAAGGACATCGGCTACGAGCAGGACGGCTTCCACTGGAAGAATTCCGATGTGAAGGTGCACATCCACTCGCAATCTTCCGATATCGCCCAAGGCGTCGACTCCGCCGGCAACAAGGATGAGGGCGCGGGCGACCAGGGCCTGATGTTCGGCTATGCCTGCCGGGAGACCGAGGCGCTGATGCCGGCACCGATCTATTACAGCCACGCCATTTTGCGCTCGCTCGCCGAGGCGCGGCACTCGGGTGCGGAGCCCGGTCTCGGCCCTGACAGCAAGAGCCAGGTGACATTGCAATACGTCGACGGCAAACCGGTCAAGGCGGCCTCGGTCGTGGTCTCCACGCAGCACGCCGAAGAGCTCGACCAGGACCAGGTGCGCAAGATCGTGCGCCCGCATGTCGAGAACGTGCTGCCCAAGGGCTGGATGCCGCCGGAGGCGGAGTTCTATGTGAACCCGACCGGGCGCTTCGTGATCGGCGGACCCGACGGCGATGCCGGCCTGACCGGGCGCAAGATCATCGTCGACACCTATGGCGGCGCAGCCCCCCACGGCGGCGGCGCCTTCTCGGGCAAGGACCCGACCAAGGTCGACCGCTCGGCCGCCTATGCTTCGCGCTATCTGGCCAAGAACGTGGTCGCCGCGGGCCTCGCCGACAAATGCACAATCCAGGTCGCCTATGCGATCGGCGTCTCCAAGCCGCTTTCGGTCTATGTCGATACCGCCGGCACCGCCACGGTCGACGAAGCCAAACTGTCGGCGGCGCTGCAGGATCTGATGGATCTTTCCCCGCGCGGCATTCGCGAGCATCTGGGGCTCAACAAGCCGATCTATGCGCGCACCGCCGCCTATGGCCATTTCGGCCGCGATCCCGATCCCGATGGCGGCTTTTCCTGGGAGCGCACCGACCTCGTGGAGGGCCTGAAGGCCGCCTTCAACGGCAAGGGCTGATCGGCCCACTCGACGCAATCACGCTTTGACATATCGGCCTGCCGAGACCGGCGGCCTGCAACAGCATCACTTTGGGAGCAGCACGCACCATGGGTAAGACAGCCACCAACGGCAACGACTACGTCATCAAGGATATCGGCCTCGCGGAATGGGGCTACAAGGAGATCACCCTGGCGGAAGTGGAGATGCCGGGCCTGATGGCGACGCAGGAAGAGTTTGGCGCATCAAAGCCGCTCAAGGGCGCGCGCATCGCCGGTTCGCTGCATATGACGATCCAGACGGCGGTGCTGATCCAGACGCTGGAAGCCCTTGGCGCCGATGTGCGCTGGGCGACCTGCAACATCTACTCCACGCAAGATCATGCCGCGGCGGCGATCGCCGATGGCGGCACGCCGGTCTTCGCGGTCAAGGGCGAGACGCTGGAGGAGTACTGGGACTACGCGCACCGGATTTTCGACTGGTCGGATGGCGGCGTGCCCAACATGATCCTCGACGACGGCGGCGACGTCACGATGCTCGTGCATCTTGGCCTCAAGGCCGAGAGCGATCCCTCGGTGCTCGACAATCCGCAAAACGAGGAAGAGGAGGCCGCCTTCGCCTCGATCAAGAAGCGCCTCAAGGAAAAGCCCGGCTGGTACAGCCAAGTCGCCAAGTCGATCAAGGGCGTGACCGAGGAGACGACCACGGGCGTGCATCGGCTCTACGACATGCAGAAGAAGGGCGAGCTGTTGTTCCCGGCGATCAACGTCAATGACAGCGTCACCAAGTCCAAGTTCGACAACTTGTATGGCTGCCGCGAATCGCTGGTCGACGGCATCCGCCGCGGCACCGACGTGATGATGTCGGGCAAGGTCGCGGTGGTGGCCGGCTACGGCGATGTCGGCAAGGGCTCATCCCAGTCGTTGCGCAACGCCGGTTGCCGGGTTCTGGTCACCGAGATCGATCCGATCTGCGCGCTGCAGGCGGCGATGGAGGGCTATGAGGTCGTCACCATGGAAGAGGGCGTGCCCCAGGGCGACATCTTCGTGACGACGACGGGCAATATCGACGTGATCACGGTCGACCATATGCGCGGCATGAAAGACCGGGCCATCGTCTGCAACATCGGCCACTTCGACAGCGAGATCCAGGTCGGGGCCCTCAAGAACTTCAAGTGGCACAACGTCAAGCCGCAGGTCGACGAGGTCGAGTTCCCCGACGGCAAGCGCATCATCCTGCTGTCCGAAGGCCGCCTCGTGAACCTCGGCAACGCGATGGGCCATCCGAGCTTCGTGATGAGCGCCTCCTTCACGAACCAGGTGCTGGCGCAGATGGAGATCTGGCAGAACCCGGACAACTACAAGAATGAAGTCTACGTCCTGCCCAAGCATCTGGACGAGAAGGTCGCCTCGCTGCATCTGGAGAAGGTCGGCGCCAACCTGACCAAGCTCTCAAAGCAACAGTCCGACTATATCAGCGTGCCGGTGAAGGGGCCGTTCAAGCCGGAGCATTACCGGTATTAGGCTGAAACGCCTTCGGCGTTTCAGCGCCGAAGGCGTTCATTTCCAGAGGCGCTAGAGCGTCAGCACGATCTTGCCGAAATGCCCGGCGCCTTCCATGTGGCGGAAGGCGTCCTGTGCTTCATCGAACGCGAAGACCTTGTCGATCACGGGTTTCAACTCCCGCGCGGCGATGGCAGCGTTCATGTCCTGGAACCAGGCCCGGCTGCCGACATAGATGCCGTTCAGGCGGATTGATTTGCGCAGGATCGGCATCGGATTGATCGTGCCCATGGTGAGCACGCCGATGAGCGCGATATGTCCGCCCAGGCGCACCGCCTCGATGGAGGCTTCCAGCGTTCCAGCACCACCGACTTCGACAACATGATCGACGCCACGGCCTTCCGTGATCGCACCGACCTCCTTGGCCCAATCGGGCGTCGTCTGGTAGTTGACCGTGGCCCGGGCGCCCATAGCCTTGGCACGTTCCAATTTCTCGTCGCTCTTGGAGGTGATGATGACCCGCGCGCCCATCATCGCGGCGAACTGAAGCGCGAAGATCGAGACCCCGCCGGTGCCGAGCAGCAGCACCGTGTCGCCGGCTTTCAAACCGCCCTTGACCACCAGCGCGTGCCAGGCCGTGAGCGCGGCGCAGGGCAGGGTCGCCGCCTCCTCGTAGCTCAGGTGATCGGGGATGGCGACAGTGCCGCGTTCGTTCAGGACGACCTCCTCGGCGGCCATGCCATCGATGGCGCCTCCCATGGCGCTGGCCATGGCCGATGGTGAGACGTCGCCCGACGCCCAGTCCTGAAAGAAGCAGCCGGCCACTCGGTCGCCCGGCTTGAACTCGGCCACGCCATCGCCCACCGCGACCACCTCGCCGGCACCGTCGGAATTCGGGACGCGTGGATATGCGACGCCCATTCGGTCTGGATATCGGACCGTGTTGAGGTCCCGAAAGTTGAGCGAATTGGCGCGCACCTTGACCTTGATCTGGCCCGGCCCAGGCTCCGGGCTCGGCCGTTCAACCAGCGTCAATGCATCGATGCCGCCGTCGCCCTGGATTTCGTAGGCCTTCATGCCGTCGTCCCCCCATCGATCGGTATTACAGTTCCAGTGAGATAACTCGACGCAGACGAGGCGAGCAACAGGATTAGCCCTTTCATCTCGTCGGTCTCTGCGACACGGCCGGCCGGAACCATCTCCTTGAAAGCGGCCAAGACCGCCGGGTCGTTGATCCGCCCGCCGCCGATATTGGTGCGGAACGGACCCGGCGCGATCGCGTTCACCGAGATGTTGTAAGGCGCGAGCTCGCGGCCGGCCTGGCGCACCAGGTTGGCGACCGCCGCCTTGGTCGCGATATAGGCGTAACCGACGATGTCCTCCGCGCCCAGGCCGGCGATCGAGGAGGTGACGACGATGCGGCCCTCGTTCAGCCGTTTCATATGTGCGGCCGCGGCCTGGACCGTGACCATCACGCTGGTCAGGTTGATGTGGACGACCCGCTCCCAGGCCTCAAGGTCGATCGCCTCGAGCTTGCCCTGGGGCGTGGTGTGGCCGGGGCCCGCACTGATACCGGCATTGGCGAAGGCGACATCGAGCCGGCCGTGGCGTTCGGCCGCCGCATCGATCGCCGAGCGCAGGGCGTCCAGATCGGCCACGTCCAGGGTCACGGCCTCAGCCGCATAGCCATCGCCGCGGAGCCGCGCCACCTCGGTTTCGAGCTTGTCACCGTCGATATCGGTCATAACGGCCGTCGCCCCGTTCATCGCCATGACTTCGGCCATCGCTAGGCCGATGCCGTTGGCCGCACCCGTCACGAAGGCGACCCGCCCGGCGACGTCGAATATCTGATCCAGTTTCATGCCCTGTCCCCCTCGCCGTCCTGTTGTCCGATGCCGCTTGCTTCAATGTCCGGCACGACCCGCGCCGACCAGGCATAGGCGTCCCGGATACGCTGATAGCGCCGGTCGATGACCTCCTTGGTCGCCGGATGGGTGAAGATATAGAACGCGTCGTCCTCGATGGCCCGGACCACCCAACGCCCGACCTCCAAAGGCGCCATGCCGGCCTTGAGCAGCCCAGGCAGCTCGTGGTCGAGCGGGCGCTCGAAAGGGCCGCCGAAGCGCTCCGGCCGATGGCGGCCGCCCTGATAGATCGCGCTATCGACGGCGGCGGGACAAAGCACCGAGACGCCGATGTTCTTGGCGGAGAGATCGTCCTTCAGTGCTTCCGACAGCCCGACCACGGCGAATTTTGTGGTCGAGTAGACGCCGTGCCCCCAGCCCGGCATGACGTGGTGTCCGCCGATCGAGGCGGTGTTGACGATGTGCCCGCCTTCCCCATGGCCTTCGATCAACGGCAGGAACGCCTGCAATCCGTTGATGACCCCCATCAGGTTGACACCCACGACCCAGTCCCAGTCGTTGTCGGGCACCTCGTCGAGCGGCACGCCGGCATAGCCGACCCCGGCATTATTGCAGAGGATGTGGATGGGCCCGAGAAAGGCTGTAGCTTGCGCTGCCGCTTGCTTGACAGCGGCCCGGTCGGAGACATCGAGCGCAACGGTCTCTACCGCCGCGCCGTCGCCGGCAAGGTGCTCCTTGGCCCGCGCCAGTCCCTCGGCGTCGATATCGGCCAGAACGAGACGCACACCGCGCGCCGCCAAAGCCTGGGCGATGCCGAACCCAATCCCAGAAGCGGCCCCGGTCACGACCGCGCCCTTGCCCTTGAAGTCATCGATCACTGGAAACCCCCGCGTTGATCGTTGCCCAGGTCCGCTCACACCCACATGGTCGAACATATGACGCATGCTGACGACAGGCGTGATTTTTCCACATTCGAGCACTATCCTTCATCCTAGTGACAACGGGCATCGTGTGGCTCTATCTCATCAACGGGCAATGGCGCGCCCGGGCAGATATCCCGGCGCACCACATGCTGGTGAGCGATCCGCCATACCAAGCAACCAGGACACCGCAAAAAGCGGGTCTCGAGGGAGGACGAAGATGAAAACACAGATTGGAAAACTAGCATTGCTTGCCGCAGCCATGACCTTGCCGGCCGGCGCTGCGACCGCCGAGACCGTCGGCTTCGCCACCTTGCCGCCCGGCGCCATCAACAACGTCCAGGCCCAGGTGATCGCCAAGGTCGTGCAGGGCAACTCCAATCTGAAGATCCGCGTGATACCCTATCGGGGCGGCGGCGCGGTGGCCGGCGCGGTCAACACGAAGCGCGCCGAATTTGGCATCAGCGACATCGTGGAAATGACCGACGCCCAGACCGGCGGCGGCCAGTTCAAGGGACGCGCCATGCCGAACCTGCGGGTCGCGTTCCGCGTGCTCGCCTTCCCATTGGGGATTTTCGTGCGCAAGGACTCCAAGATCCAGACCTTGGCGCAGATGAAGGGCAAACGCTTCGCCACCGAGTGGACAGCCTTTCCCAATTCGATCCCGTTGACCAACGGCATCCTGGCCACGGCCGGCCTCAGCCTGAAGGACGTGAAGGGCGTGCCGACGGCCAACATCATCCGCGGCGCCAACGACTTCAAGGCAGGCAAGACGGATGCCTTCATCTTCGCAGTGGGCGCCCCCAAGGTCGCCGAGGTCAATTCCGCGGTTGGCGGCGTCCGCGTGCTGCCGATGGCCAACACGCCGGAGAACCTGAAGCGCATGAAGTCGGTACGGCCCGATTACTTCATGATCACGCTGCCGGCGCGCATGCCCTTCGTAGGCATCGTCAAGCCGACCACCGTGATGGCGTCGGACCTGATCATCTATGTCGGCGCCCATGTATCCGATGCGACGGTGTATGCCTTCGTGAAGGGCGTGCATGGCAACAAAGCGTCACTGGTGAAGGGCCATCCGTCGTTCCGCGCCCATGTGCCGAAGCTGATGGCAAAACAATTCAGCCGCGGCAAGTATCATTCAGGCGCTATCAAGTTCTACAAGGAGGCCGGCCTCTGGCCGAAAAAGTGAGCGCCGGGGACCAGTCTTCGTCCGCCTAGCTCTTGGCTGCCTCCGAAACCAAGACCGAGCAAGCCACAACTGGCCCTGCCGCCGCCAACGAACGGACGATCGATCCGGCGGTGAATATTCTGCGTGCGGGCTTGGCGGCGCTTCTGACCCTTGGATCGCTGGCCTGGTCGGCGCAGGTGCCGAGCTGGCTCGGCGTTGCGCTCTTCACCGAGCAGTTCCTCTCCGCGATGCTTGGCGTGGCGCTGGCGCTGGTCTACCTCCACTATCCCGCCCGCCGGCGCAGCCAGCGCACGGTGCTGCCTTGGTATGATGCGGCTCTGGCGACGCTCGGATTCGCGGCGGGCTGGTATGTGGCATTCACCTATCCGGATCTGATCAAGAAACTGACCGGCGCGGATTTGCCATTCGATGCGCTGGCAGTTTCGCTGATCTTCTTTGTCCTCTGCATCGAGGGGCTGCGGCGCACAGTCGGCTACTCGCTGGTGGTGATCGTGCTGATCTTCGCCGGCTATGCGCTGATCGGCCATCTGGTCCCAGGAGACCTGCAGACAAGGCGGGTCAGCTTCGGCTCGCTGATCACTTACCTGGCGCTCGACACGAGCGCACTGATGGGGCTCGCCATGGTGGTCGGCACGACCATCGTGCTGACCTTCGTCTTCTTCGGCCAGCTGCTGCTATCGTCGGGCGGCTCGGTCTTCTTCAACGACCTCTCGCTGATGCTGATGGGGCGCTTCCGAGGCGGATCAGCGAAGATCGCGATTACCGCGTCAAGCCTGTTCGGCTCCGTCTCCGGCGTTGCCGTCTCCAACATCGTCGCCACCGGAGTGGTGACCATACCGATGATGAAGCGCTCCGGCTTCTCGCCGCGTTTTGCAGCGTCAGTCGAGGCCGTCGCCTCGACCGGCGGCCAATTGATGCCGCCGGTCATGGGAGCGGTCGCTTTCCTGATGGCCGATTTTCTGGAGCGGCCCTACCGCGACATCGTCATCGCGGCAATCGTGCCGTCGCTGCTCTACTACGTCGCACTCTTCATCCAGGCCGATTTGGAAGCCGCGCGGGCGGGCATCACGCGGGTCGACCGCAAGGAAATCCCCAAGGCCCGAGCGGTGTTCGCCAATGGCTGGATGTTCATCTTGCCGTTCGCGGGATTGATCGTGGCGTTGTTCACGCTGAACTGGGAGGCCGAGGCCGCGGCGATCCTTGCCGCCGTCGTGATCGCCATCTTGTTCGGAAGCTGGGCTGTGTTCGCCTTGGTTCTTGGGTTGGTGGCGCTCTATTTCGTGCTCAACTGGAGTGAGCCGGCCGCGACGGTCGCGGGCGTCGCGGTGGCTGTTTCGATCGGCCTGCGGTTGACCTCGCGTGGGGCGTCCATGCCGATCCGGGCCCTCTGGGACGCTTTGGTCAAAACTGGGCTCTCGGTGCTCGACATCATCATGATCGTCGCCGGCGCGGGCTTCATCATCGGGGTGCTGCTCTCGACGGGCCTCGGCTTTGCGCTGACCTCGCTGCTGGTCGATTTCGGCAAGGGCAACTTGCTGGTTCTGCTGCTGCTCTCAGGCGGGCTCTGCATCATTCTCGGCATGGGAATGCCGACGGTGGGTGTCTACATCCTGCTGGCCGTGCTGGTGGCGCCGTCCCTGAAGGATGTCGACGTACTGCCGATCGCGGCGCATATGTTCATTCTCTACCTCGGCATGATGTCGCTCATCACGCCGCCGGTCGCCGTCGCCGCCTTCTTCGCCGCCTCGATCGCCAAGGCACCGCCGATGGCCACGGGCTGGTATTCCATGCGCTTCGGCTGGACCGCCTATGTCGTGCCATTCCTGTTCGTCTATTCGCCGAGCTTATTGTTGCAGGGCAAGACATCGGACCTGATCATCGATGTGAGCACCGCCATCGCCGGTGTCTGGCTTGCATCAGCCGCCATCGCCGGCTACTTCACTCGCGAGCTGGGCCCCGCCGGCCGGCTGGCTTTCGCATTGGCCGGCGCGATGCTGCTGGTGCCGCGCGGGGTTGGCGCCTGGGTGATCTGGCTGAACCTCGCCGGCCTCGTACTGGGCGCAGCTTTGGTCTATCGAGAATACGCCGAGGCACGTCGCGTCAGGCGGTTGGAGACAGCCGACCCCGCGCCGGTTTCGTCGGGCAAGAACGGGGGAGTAGAGTGATGCAAGCACCGGCTGAGCATGACGGCGGCGAGGGCGCGGCACTGGCCAGGCGGAGCGCCGCGAGCACGGTGGCCGGACTCTTCACCATGCGGGCGCAACTTCATCCCGAGCGGATCGCAATCGAGGAGATCGCCATCAAGGAGAAGGGGCGAGACGATCCTCGAACGCTCAGCTACGGCGCACTCGACGAACGTACCCGCCGCTTGGCCACGGCACTTCGATCCCAGGGCATCGGGCGCGGCGACCGGGTCGCCATCCTCTCGGAGAACCGGGCGGAATTCCTGGAGCTCTTCTTCGCGGCTGCCCGTATCGGCGCCATCGTCGCCTGCCAGAACTGGCGGCTGGCAGGGCCGGAGCTCCGGCATTGTCTCGACCTGGTCGAGCCAAGCTTCGCTTTCGTCTCGCCGCGGCACGAGACGGCCTATACGGCGCTCGGCGGCAACCTGCCGGCGCCGATCGTTTTCGGCAAGGCCTATGAGGCGATGCTCGCGGCGCATGCACCGAGCGTGAACATCGCCGAAGACGTGGAGCCGGAGGACGCGTTTCTCATCCTCTACACCAGCGGTACGACCGGGTTGCCCAAGGGGGCGGTGATCAGCCACCGGGCGGAGATCGCCCGCAATATGGTCATGCATGCCGAGCTACCCGTTTCGCCCGGTGAAATCTTCGGGGTTTGGTCGCCGCTTTTTCACATGGGCGGCGCCGACTATTCCCTGGCGACATTGATGTCGGGCGGCAAGGTGGTGGTGTTCGACGGTTTCCAGAAGGAGGCGCTCGTGGCACTGGCCGGCCGCGAAAAACTTGGCTGGCTGGTCCTTATGCCTGGGATGGTCAAAACGTTCATCGAGGAGTTCAAGCGCCAGGGCTCAAACGTGAAGGGCGTGAATATGTGCGGCGTGATGGCCGATCTTGTGCCGCCCGCGGAGATCGCCGAGGCGACACGGCTGCTGGACGCGCCTTATTTGAACTCCTTCGGCTCCACCGAAACCGGCAACCCGCCGGCCTCGGCCGCATTGCTGCCGGTGGGCATCACACCCGAAAGCTTGTCAAAGACGCAGAGCGCATATTGTGAGGTACGCCTGGTCGATCCTGACGATAACGACGTGCCCGACGGAGCGCCGGGCGAACTTGCGATGCGCGGCCCGACGCTCTTCAGCGGATATTGGCGCGCGGAAGAAACCAACGCGCACGATTTCCGGGGCGGCTGGTTTCACATGGGCGATGTCTTCGTGCGAAACCCCGATGGCACGCTCGATTTCGTCGACAGGGTCAAATACCTGATCAAGACCGGCGGCGAGAACGTCTATCCCGCCGAGATCGAGCGGGTGATGATGCAAGAGCCGCGCGTAGCGGATGTTGCGGTGGTGCGAAAGCCGGACGACAAATGGGGCGAGGTGCCGATCGCCTTTGTCGCCCGCCACGACGACAGCCTGAACGAAGATGCGCTGACGGCGCTGTGCCGGGCGGAGCTTGCCGGCTACAAGCAGCCCAAAGGCATCCGCTTTATCGGTTTCGATGAGTTCCCGCGCAGCACGTCGGGCAAGATCCAGCGCCACGAGCTGGAGAAGCTGCTCGACTGAGCGGCGTCCGCCGAAACACGGGCCGGAGCCGCCGACGACCGAGGAAGGACTGCCTGCCATCTGTTTGTCGGCACCATGGACGGGGCTGCAAAGCTGATCGCGCGGATACTCGCCTCGGAAACGGACATCGAAGCGCAAGCACGGGCGATTGCCGCGGCGCTTGGCGATTGCGGCGTGCCGACAGAGATCATGCGTGGCTTCGCGATGATCTCGCGCCGCGCCGGGCTCGTCGGCCATGTCCACGAGGAACAGCACAAACCGGCCATGCGCGCGATCTGGGAGGCGGCCGACGCCGCCGTGGCCTATGACGGAGAAGCGGGAAAATCGGAATAGCGCGGAACGCACAAGCGGCCGCCCTTCGAGACTGCGCCGCTGGCGCGGCTCCGCACCTCAAGACGAGCGTCGGCGGAATGACAAAATGCGAGGTGCTCATCCTGAGGTGTGAGCGCCAGCGAGCCTCGAAGGATGGCGGCCGCTTCGAAATCCGACCCTATGCCGCCTTGCCCTTGCCGGTGCCCTTATCGGCCTGCCACGCGTCGAGCTTGGCCCGGGCCCCGTTGGTTTCGCGGTTCATCGTCTCGTCGTGGTTTTCGCGCTTGGCCGTCAGCTCGATGACGTAACCGTTGGGGTCGCGGAAATAGATCGAGTCGATGAAATGGTGATCGGCGACGCCGCGCGTTTCGATGCCAGCCGCCTTGCCCTTGGCAAGCATCGGCTCGAGCGCATCGTGCTCGACCTCAACGGCGATATGCAGGTCGAAATCGTGCTGGTCTCTGAACTCGAAAGGCGCGTCGGGCGCCTCGAAGAAGGCGAGATACGATCCGTCATCCATCTCATAGAAAGTGTGCAACGTGTCGGTCTTGCGGCCGGTCTTGGTGGTCTCAAGGCGGAGCGTGCCGGCAAGCGGCAGGCCGAGGAAATCCTCGTAGAACTTCCGCGTCTCCTCTGAGTCGCGGCAACGATATGCGTTGTGGTGCAGGCCTTTGATCATGAGAGTGGCTCCGTTTGTCATACCCGTTGGGCACGAGGCGACGTCTGCGACGAAAGATGGCATCGCCGGATCACCTCGGCAACCCATGCGCAAATGCGGTGCGATTTAGCCACCGACCTCCGCGCGGACGATGGCCGCACCTTCGATCAGGGCCTTCAGCTTGCCGCGCGCAGCCTCGGCCGGCAGGTATTTGAGGCCGCAATCGGGGGCGGCGACGACACGCTCGGGCGGCACCACGTCGAGCGCCGCGCGAAGACGCTCAGCAACCAGCGCAGGGGTCTCCACGTCGTGGGAGCCGAGCTCGATCACGCCGACCATGATGGTTTTGGACGGCAGCCGCTCAAGGATTTTCAAATCGACATCGGGCTCGGCCGCCTCGATGGAGATTTGGTCAGCGACGCAGGCTTCAAGTTCGGGCAGGAAGGAATAGCCGTCGGTCGGCTTGTCTTTCACCGCATAGCCATAGCCGAAGCAGAGATGGACAGCCGTGGTGCCGGTGGCTTTTTCAAGTGCCCTATTGACGGCCTTGATGGCGTATCGCTTGGCTTCCTCGGGGCGGGCCTGCATCCAGGGCTCGTCGAGCTGGACGATATCGGCGCCCGCCGCGAACAGCTCGCCAACCTCCTCGCGGACGATCTCGGCATAGGCCATGGCCAGAGCTTCGTTGTCGCCATAGTGCTCGTCTTCGGAAACCTGGGTGAGGGTGAAGGGACCGGGCATGGTGATCTTGATGGGCCGGGTAGTGGCGGCGCGAAGGAACGTCACGTCGCGGACCTGTACCGGTTCGCGGCGCGAGACAGGCCCCACAACGCGCGGCACGTAGATCGTGCCGCCGGCGCGCCCCTTCACCGCCGCTGGGTTGTCCAGGTCGATACCGTCGAGGGCCGCGTGGAAGCGGTTGGAGTAGCTTTCCCGGCGCACCTCGCCGTCGGTCAGGATGTCGAGGCCGGCAGCCTCCAGCTCGGCGATGGCTTCAAGGGTCGCCTTGTCCTGGGCCGCTTCCAGCTCGGTCTCTTCGACGCGCCAGACTTCGCGGGCGCGCACTCTCGGCGGGGCCATGGAAACCAGTTTTTCACGGTCGATCAACCAGTCGGGCTGGATGTAGCTGCCGACCAGCGTGGTCGGAATGAGCGGCGTCTGCATGCTCAATCGCTCAGAACAGGTTGTCGGCCAAGGGCGGTCTGGCTGAACATTCGGGCCTTTTCAATGTTGCAACAACGATTGATGCGATCGCGTCCATTCTGAGGACATTCCTGCGAGACCGATTGAACCGAAAACGGAATCGTATCAAGCATTACAGTTCAATCGAACGCTGGAGATCCTCCAAATGGGCCACGGACTACTGATCTCAGCAGAACATGGTTGCAAATTGAAGGGGCGAACCTGAATTTAATTCAATTCTAACTGAAAGTATTCAGTATACATACGGTCGTGATTTGGATGTCCCGTGAAATATGCTTGGCAAACTTCGACATCAAAGCCGCACTTTCGCCAACCCGGAGCGCCGCGTAAAGCATCAACGACAAGAAACAACAAGCATTTCAATCTATTGGAGGCCTCACGATGGCCAAGATCCTTGTTATCGATGACGAGCCTGCGCTGCGAAACATTCTTCGGCTGACCTTGGAGCAGGCAAAGCACGAGGTCATTGAGGCACCGGACGGTGAAGCCGGATCGAAGATCGCACGGAACGAGGAGATCGATCTGCTGATCACCGATCTCATCATGCCAAACAGGGAAGGCATCGAAACGATCCGGGAGGCCAGAAAGTGCATGCCCGACTTGAAGATCATCGCGATTTCGGGCGGCGGCCATTCCAGGGGCCCAGATATTCTCGATCTGGCGGAAAAGATGGGCGCCGATCGTACCTACAAGAAACCGTTCAAGCCAGACGAGATCGCCGCAGCCGTCGACGAACTGATCAACGGCGTGTCATAGCGCCGGCTATTCTGCGCCTTATTCGGCCGCGCCTTACTCCGACCCGCATGGCCCTGCCGCCGCGCCCTACTCCGCCGCCGCGGTCGCTTTCTCCTCGCCAACTTCCCGCAAGGACGGGATCACGTCGCGGGCGAACCTTTCGGTGTTGGCCTGGGTGAGGTCAGCCGGCAGCGTGCCGAACTGCAGCAACGTCAAAAGATTGCGGAAGCCCAGATCGCGCTGGTAGTCGACCAAATGATCGCGAACGGTCGCCGCACTGCCACAAATCATCATGCCGTGCTCCATTGCGGCCTCCAACGTCAAATCGGCGAACATGCTTTGCTTGGCGGCAATCACGCGCTTCATCGACTCGCGCGAGGTGTAGCCGGGCGGCAGCAGGAATTCGAGCGGCATCTTGGCGAAGACGTTGCGGAAATTCTCAAAATGCGGCTTGGCCTCCTTCACGGCCTTGGCGTCGGTGTCCCCAACGTAGATCGGCACCGCCCAGCCCAGTTGATCGGTGGTCGCGGTGTAGCCGTACTGCTCGGCCCGCTCGCGGTACATGTTCATGTATTTGGCGACCGCCACGGTCGGGCTGAAGGTGTGGAGATAGGTGTACTTGTTGTCGGGATGGGCTGCGAAGTCGATGGTCTCCTGGCTGCCCTGGGAAGGGATCCAGATCGGCGGATGCGGCTTCTGGTAAGGCCGCGGCCAGACATTGACGTAGCGGTGGCGGTAGTGCTTGCCGAAGAACTCGAACGGCCCCGGCTCGGTCCAGGCACGGATGATCAACTCGTGCGCCTCGTGGAAGCGCTCATGGCTGGCCGACGGGTCTAGTCCGAAGATGTGGTACTCCGCGCCAATGCCGCGCACGAAGCCCGAGATCAGCCGCCCCTCGGTGATGTTGTCGATCATCGCGTGATCTTCGGCGATGGTCAGCGGGTGCGTGCGGAGCGGCAATGCACTGCCGAGAATGGCGATCTTCGCCGTGGTCGTGCGCCGCGCCAGCGCCGAGGCAGTAACGATCGGCGAGGGCATCATGCCGTAGGCCGTCTGGTGATGCTCGTTGACGCCGAGCCCGTCGAAGCCGAGCGCCTCGGCGCGCTCCATCTCATCCAGATAACGGTTGTAGAGCTTGGCGCCTTTGACCGGGTCGTAATGGCTGTTAGGCAGTTTGACCCAGGCAGTGCCGATCTCGCGGACCGCATCCAGATCGATATCGGCATACGGCATGAGATGAAAGAAGAAAAACCGCATGGTGTGTTCCTTCCCAGCTAGGCCGTATTGCCGACGTGGTCGGTGATCGCAGAGACGAAGGCATCGGGCTTCTCGACATGGAGAAGATGACCACATTCCGGGATCAGCGTGACACTTGACCCCGGGATCAGCTTGGCGAACTCCTGGGCATAGCCGGCCGAGATGAGGGCGTCGTCCGCGCCCCAGACGATGCGGGTCGGCACATCGATACGGTGCAGCCACTTGGCCAGATGCGGGTCGTGCAGCCGTGGCTCCCAGGCCAGCCGCGCGAAGGTCGAACGGTTCTTCAAAAACGTGTCGTTGGCCTCGACATTCTCCGGCAGGCTCGCAATCGCGGCCTCGGCAATCTTGGGATCGGCGAAGGCTTGGCGCATGGTCTCTTCAGGCGACCAGGTAAAGGGATCGCCGGTGGAGAGCCCGTTGACGTGAAGCCCGGCAGAGCCGGCCACTGTCAAAGATTTCAGGCGCTCCGTGCTACGCACCGCCACTTCCAGCGCGATCCAGCCGCCAAGCGACATGCCGACCAGGTGGACGCCCTCGAGATCAAGCGTCTTCAGGAAATCGAGGTAGAAATAGGCGACGTCGTGGATGTTATCGAGCCAGTCCGGCTCGTCGGAGCCACCGAAGCCCGGATGCTCGGGCACCAATACGTCGAAGGTCTCTGCCAGCGCCGCCATGAACGGCAACGTCTGGCCCGCACCGTTGGCGCCGTGCAGATAGAGAAGGGGCTCGCCCGCACCGCCGCGCAGCATGGTAACCGAACAGTCCCCGACGGTGACGCGCTCCTGCCGGAAATCAGTCACGTCTGCCATTCCATTCTCCGCCCAGCACCCACAAACCTGCTTGAACTCTAATCAAATTCGCCCGCAAGTCGAGCCCGGCCAATCACGCGCATAGCTGCCCTGACAAATATGCTCTGCCAATCATTGCTGGACGTAATTTCCCGGGAAACTGCAAAGTGCAACGACGTTGTCTCCCGCCAGGAGCCCGGCAGCGCTGCATACAGATCGGGCCCCCGAAGGGCGGCAGTCGTTGATGTCACATTATTGTTCGGATTGGACATTGCGGGCCGCCCGGACCATCCGCCCGCGTCCATCGACATTGCCGCCGAGCATGACCTTGGCTTTGCTAAAACCCAACTCAGGCAACCTGTTCGACGACGCTCATTTGTCCGCTGCGAACACTCATAGCGCGATAATTATCATTGCCAAATAGAAAGTTAGTGGCTCAAGGTAGCCGTGGCGGACACACAAACAGGAGAAATTCGGGTCGCAATCCCGCATCAGGGCGTTAAGACGGCCCGCACCATCTGGCGCGCGATGCGGCGCTGGTGTTCAACCGGGGGGGACTATCAGGACCGTGCTGAACAACCTTGGTTGCGACGGCAGCACTGCGGCGCCAAGCGACCGGAACACAACACCGCGGCCAATTCGTAGCCTAGACAATGAAACGGCGAAAACTTGAACCTCGACAAGCCAACCAGAAGGTTCGCGGCAACATTCACCAGGGAGGTCAATGCGGTTTTCGGTTTGCCTTCGTTGACTATGTCGGAGTGGGGCGTTGACGGCGTTTCGCGCACGAAAGGGCACAGGGTTTGTGTGGCATCGTAGGCATCTACAATACGGACGGCCGCCCCACGGACGTTGCGGCCGTGCGGGAGATGATGGCGTTGACGCGCCATCGCGGCCGAGATGACAGCGGCCTGAGATTATTCACCCTGCGGGGAGCGGCGACCAAATCAGTGGAACTCAAAGGCGCCGCCAGGCCGCGCTCGACGCCATTCGAGGGCGCCGTCGGCTTCAACCGCCTGAGTATCCAGGATCTTTCTTCCAACGGGACCAACCCATGTGCAACGCCGGCGGCGACATAATCGTTGCCTTCAATGGCGAGATCTACAATGCCCCCCAGTTCCGCCGCGATTTGGAAGCCCGAGGCGTAACGTTCCACGGGACCAGCGATACGGAAGTCCTCCTAGATCTCTATGAGAGCCACGGTCTCGATGGACTGCTCGCTCGGATCAACGGGATGTTCGCGATCTTTCTTTGCGATTTGAGGCGAAGGGAGATCTATCTTATTCGCGACCGTTTGGGCATTAAGCCCCTGTATTATTACAGAAAAGACGGAACGGTACTTTTCGGGTCGGAGGTAAAGGCGTTTCTTGCCTGTTCTGAGTTTGATCCGCGATTGGCCCAAGATCACCTCGACGAGTATTTGATCTGGCGATACGTATCGGACGACCGCCATCTTCTGGAGGACGTGCATTGCGTCCGGCCGGGCGAGGTCATTCGGTTTGGCCAGGATCATTTCGAAAAACGCGAATATTGGCACATCCCGGTACCGTCGGCCGCTCCTCCGCAGTCGGCGAGCGAAATCGCCGACCAAACCGAGCAGTTGGTTCACGATTGCGTAAAGCGCCAGCTTGTCAGTGACGTGCCGGTTGGGTGTCAGTTATCCGGAGGCGTCGATTCCTCATTGGTGACGCTGATGGCGTCGAAGGAGCTGAGCGGCTCATTCCATGGCGTATCCATCCTGTTCGACGATCCTCGATTTTCCGAAGAGCCCTTCATCGACCAGGTGTCATCGACTACCCCCATCGACACCCACAAATGCCTGATGACCTCTGAGTATTTCGCCGACAACCTTTTCGACGTTACTTGGTTCTTGGATCAGCCGCTGGGCCGTCCCACTTATTTGGCCAACTACCTGATCGCCGAAGAAGCCCGCCGCTGGATGACGGTGATTTTGAGTGGCGAGGGCGCCGACGAGTTGTTCGGAGGCTATTATTCGCACTCCTATGCCGGCTGCAGGTTACCTGCCATTCCTTGGCCGATTTCACGCCTGATGAAACGGCTTCCGCAACGAATACGAAGCGCCGTCAACCAACGTTTCCAGACCGATTGCAGCGGGAGCAAGGCCGATTGGTTCATGCTCTTGACGGCAACCGTCGGGCCTAAGGTCTTGGGCGGCTTGAGACCGGGCAGCGATTTTCAGGCTGCCCTCGATGTGCGCCGTGACATTTTCGCGGACCCCGGCGAGGACTTCGTCCTGTCCTGTATGAATTACGACATGAAAACCATCCTCGTCGATTTGCTGGTCGGCCAGGACAAGATGACGATGGCGCATTCGATCGAGAACCGGGTCCCCTATCTCGACAACGAAATGATCGATTTCGCACGCGGCCTTTCGTCTCGCTCGCTGGCCCGCTATTCGTTCGCCAACACCTCCAAGGCAACCAAGATGCCGCTCAAGCGCGTGACGGACAAGCACTTCGGCAAGGCGTTCGCTTATCGCAAGAAGGCCCGACTTGCCTTGGAAAACCATCTACGCGGTTACACGCTGGGCAGCCGCTTCACTGAACTTGCTGAGGATCTCCTGCTGCCGCGTCTGCGCGATCGCGCCGTCCTAGAGCCGAACGTCATCGAAGCGTGGTGGCGTGAGCGTTCTTCCATCGGCCAAGAGGAATTCGCCGCATTGTGGAACGCCCTGGCATTGGAGATTTGGGCCCAGCTTTTCATCGACCGTGGTGGACGACCCGCCGTCAGCGCCTGAGAGGGAATGGGGGGTCGGCTCATCTCCGAACGCTTCCAAGTGCCATTGCGACGGGAGATGGGCCCGGTCGAAGCCAAGCCGTTCATGGGCCCCCCGGGGATGCCGCAATACATCGAAAAATGAAGTGGCGCGCCCGGCAGGATTCGAACCTGCGACCTCAGGATTAGGAATCCTGCGCTCTATCCGACTGAGCTACGGGCGCTTAGCTTTCGGCGTTCATGTGGCCATGTGCGATGATAGGGCCTCGCCCTGGCATCGGGAAGCCCACACGATCCGACCGATATCGTGTTTCCTGGCGGCCCGATCAAGCGGCCGTTCAGGTTACAGCGTCTTGAAGCGCTCCGTGGCGCGTAACAGGGCGCCGCGAATGCCCGGCTCCATCGCCGAATGGCCGGCATCTGGTATGATCACATATTCAGCTTCCGGCCAAGCGTTGTGCAGGTCATCGGCGGTTACGATCGGGCAGACCATGTCGTAGCGGCCCTGCACGATGACGCATGGGATATTCCGCAGCTTGCCGACATTGGAGAGCAGATGGTTCTCCGGCAAGAAGATCGCGTGGCGGAAGTAGTGCGCCTCGATCCGGGCCAGCCCAAGGGCGACACCGTCATCGGTGAAGGCGGCCACCGTTTCGGGGCTCGGCAGCAGCGTTGAGCAGGCACCCTCATAGCTCGACCAGGCGCGCGCCGCCGGCAGATGGACTGCCGGATCGGGATCGGTCAGCCGGCGGTAATAGTGCTCCAGCAGGTCGCCGCGCTCCGGTTCCGGCAAAAATCCCGCAAAGCGCGCCCAGGCCTCGGGAAAGACCGAGCGCATGCCGTAGAGGAACCAGTCGATCTCCGGGACACGGCAGAGGAAGATGCCGCGCAGCACGAAGCCGGCGCAGCGTTCGGGATGGTGGATGCCGTAAGCCAGTGCCAGGGTGGAGCCCCAGGAGCCGCCGAAGATCTGCCATTTATCAATGCCCAGCGTCTCGCGCAGCTTCTCCGCATCGGCGATGAGGTGCAGCGTGGTGTTGGCGTCGAGCTCGCCCAGCGGCGTGGAGCGGCCGGCCCCGCGCTGGTCGTAGACGACGATGCGGTAATGCGCCGGATCGAAAAAGCGCCGATGCGCTGCGGTGGAACCGGCTCCCGGCCCGCCATGAAAGAACAACACCGCGGCACCCTTGGGATTGCCGCTCTGCTCCCAGTACATGCGATGGCCGCCATCGAGGTCGAGGAAGCCGCTTTCATACGGCATGATCTCGGGGTAGAGGTCGGTACGCGTCATCCACGGCTCCGCCGGCCAGGGGTCAGGCAGGAGCCCTTATAAGGGGGCAGCCGGCATGAATACAGCGCTACTATGCGCGGTTGCGCAGACCGCGCGCGGACGGTTCCTGGCGCTCGGCCTTCTGACCTTGCTCGCCACCGCAGCGCCGGCTGCCGCGGCGGAGTTGACCCGCGGCGACACGGGAAGCGTGCGCGAGATCGTCGACGGCGACACGCTGATCCTGAAGGACGGACGCGAAATCCGGCTGGTCGGCATCCAGGCGCCCAAGCTGCCGCTCGGCCGGCGCGGTTTTCGCGAATGGCCACTCGCCCGCGAAGCCAAAGCGGCACTGAAGCGCCTATCCGCGGGGCGACTGGTGCGGCTTTCCTTTGGAGGACGGCGGCGCGACCGTCACGGACGCTGGTTGGCGCATTTGCACCTTTCCGATGAGAAAACCAACACGTCGATCTGGCTGCAGGGCGAACTGCTACGAACCGGATTGGCGCGGGTCTACAGTTTCGCGGACAATCGCGCCAAGGTCGCCGAGATGCTGGCTCTTGAGCGCCAGGCACGCGCGGCGCGGCGCGGCATTTGGGCTCACGACTACTACCGCATCCTGAACCAACGCGAGGCGGCAAGTCGGGCGAACTCGTTTCAGCTCGTGGAGGGCCGCGTGCTGACGGTCGCGCCGACCCGGGCGCGCGTCTTTCTCAATTTCGGCCAGAACTGGCGCACCGATTTCACCATCGTTGTCGCGCGCCGCCACCTGCGAAACTTCCCTGACCGCGAACGATCGCTATTGGAGATGGCAGGCAAGCGGGTGCGGGTCCGTGGCTGGCTGAAACGGCGCAACGGACCGATGATTACGATCAGTCACCCTGAGCAGATAGAGGTTCTGAACCGCTAGCGCCATTTGCGCTCGGGCCAATTCGGCGCCAATCGATCCCACGCTGAGCGGAAGCCGGGAAAAAATCAGGCGACGTTCCGATCCGGCTTGTGCGGCCGGTCAAAAATTCCGCGCGCGATCCCCGCAAGCGCGGCGCCCGTCAATGGTTCGACATGGATCTCCGAGACACCGGCAGCCTTTGCCTCGGCCTTGAGCTGGCTGTTTACGAGCCCACAGCGCATGACAATCGGAAGGTCCGCGCGCGTCGCCCGCACATGTCTGGCGAATTCCATGCCGGCGAGCTTCGCCATGACCTGATCGGCGACGATCAGATCCCAGGCATCGGGTTTGGACTCAAACACCTTCAAGCCGGCGGCGCCATCCGCCCGTGTCGTCACATCATAACCAAGCTCGGTCAATTGCTCCGCCATTGAGCGGAGCAATTTCGCGCTGCCACCCACCATGAGGATCGATTCCACCCCCGCCAGTTTTGCGTCCGCAACGTCGTCGGCCGGCCGCTTGGCCTCCGCCGCCGGCAAATAGACTTCGAAGCGGGTCCCCTTATCGCGCATCGTGTCGATCATGATTGCGCCGCCATGATCTCGAACGATACCGGTGACGGCGGCCAGGCCAAGACCGGTCCCTTCACCTACGGGCTTGGTGGTGAAGAAGGGCTCGAAGATGCGGCTCAGTGTTGCCCAATCCATGCCACAGCCATTGTCCTCGACCGCAAACCGGACGTGACGGCCGCTCGACATTTGCCCGAACCAAAGGCGTCCCCCCAGCCCTTTTTTGCGTTTTTCGATGTTCATCGCGTCCGAACCATTGGCCTCAAGCAATTGACGAAGTCTGGTCGGCCGGCCGCGGTTCACGGAAATCTCGCGGCACGAAACGTCGATCTGACCCGGCGCTCCGCCGAGCGCGTGCGCGGCGTTCACACATAGATTGGTGATGATCTGAAGAAGCTGGGTCTCATCGGCCAGAACCGGCGCAACCCCGATCTGGCAATCGCTTTCAATGCGCGCCGACGACGGCAGCGCCGCCCGTATCATTCCAACGCCGTCCTCCAGCAGCGCATCCAGTTGCACATGGTCCCGGCGCCGCTCCGCCTTCTGGGCGTAGGTCAGGATTTGTTCGACCAGGGCGGCGCCGCGTTCGCCAGATTTGAGGATCTCCAACAAGGCGGGCCGATGCGGCGAACCGGAGGGCAGGTCGCCGACGATCAGATGAGCGAAGCCCATCATGATGTTGAGAATATTGTTGAAGTCATGGGCGATCCCGCCAGCCAGGGTCCCAAGCGACTCGTGTTTTTGGACCTGGTGGAATTCCTCCATCGACTGGTTCAGCTCGGTCTGGGTTTGCAAATCGCGTTCGGTGCGTTTGCGCCGGGTGACATCCGCAAACGATCCGCCCATCCGGTAGACATCGCCGTTCTCATTCCTCAGGCCAAGGCCGCGCTCGTGAATCCAGCGGTAACCGCCGTCGGTTCTTCGAACCCGGTATTCACTGACATAAACTTCGGTCTCACCGCGCATGTAGGAATTGAAGTTCGCCTGATAGTGCTCGACATCGTCGGGGTGAATGACGTCGATCCATTCCTCCACCGTCGTTTCGTACGGCCGGTCGGCCAATCCGAATTTCTTCCAAGCGACAGGATGCCGGCTGAGACGCCCGGTTTCAGCGGTCCATTCCCAGAAAACTTCGCTGGTCGACTGCATCGCCAGCGCATAGTGCTCCTCGGTTTGCCGCAATCGCATCTCGATCGTTTTGCGCTCCTTGATCTCTTCGCGGAGCCGCCGGTTCGTGCGACGCAACTCCGCGGTCCGCTCCTTGACCTGGATTTCCAAATGGCTGTGCGCCTCGGCGAGCGCGGCCTCGACCTTCTTGCGCTCGGATATGTCGCGCATGAGCCCAATGAACCCAACCACCGCGCCGTCCTGGTCCCGGATGCTGGCCCCGACCACTTCGACAGGGAACTCCTCGCCCGATTTTCGGCGGAACCGGGCCTCGATCGACGGCACCATGTCAGGAGACTTCTTATTGAAACGCTGTTTGCCGAGCCGTTCGAACTCTTCTTGGTTGGCGAAAAAGGTGGCAGTGAGCTTGCCCTTGACCTCCTCCGGGTCGTAGCCGAACACCGTCTTCACGCCGGGGTTGGCGACGATGATGCGGCGCTCGGCGTCGGTCAGTACCAGCGCATCCGGCACACCGCGAAAGATCGATTCGAATACCGATCGCTGTTGCGTCAATGAGTCCTCGCGCTCAGTCTCGCGATGCAGCAATTCGTTGAACGCGACAATGACCCTGCCGAGTTCGTCCTTCGGCGCTTTCTCCACGGGCTTGCGCTCGCCCGTCTCCGTAGCATGGCGGATGGCGTTGAGCAGCTGCCCCAATGGCCGCCCGACGATGATACGAAAGCCAATCGCGGCCGCCAGAATGGCGATCAGAAAACTGAGCCCGACCACCGACAGCCACAAGGATCGATGCTGCGCATTCGCTTTGACGACCTCCAAAGAGGTGAAACGGACAATCAGGGTCGCGGCGCCGTCATCTCCGATCGGCAATGACAGGCGCATTTCGGCGGTCTGACTTTCGCTCAGTTTGGAGCATCCTTGTTGGCGCGGCGCGGCGGCGAGCCGCCGGCCGGTCGCACGAGAGCGGACCTCGGCGCACAGGAACGCCCGGTCGGCTGCCAATGGCTCAAGAAGGTCTTGGGCGAGGCTTGGATTGGCGGTCGCCCGGTGCCGGCCGAATGCCGCCGCCACGCGCGCGGCTTGGTTCCCTATGCGTGCGGCAAGTGCTTCTTCTGTGTCGCGCCGCTGGTGATCAACGAGGGCACCAATTCCCGGCACCGAGAGCGCCAGGAACAACGGCACCATGACCCAGAGGAATTTGACTAGCAGGCCTCGCACAATCCGCCTCTTCGCATGCTTGTCTGTCGGACGGAGCCCGGTCGGGGCGCGTTCAGTCGGCGCGCTTGGCCTTACCGGCCTTCATCAGGCGCTGTAGCAAGACCCGGTTGTCCACTTCGGAATGAAACACCACGTAGGACTGCTCCCGCCGAGCGATGTAGAAATCGATGTTCACCGATTTGCCGCGATCGTCCCGGAAATCGAAGCAAAGCACGAAGTATTTTCCCAACTGTAGGATCGCAGGGTGCGCCGTGACCGGGTGCAGGGCGCGGATATCGCCGGTCTTTCGGTTCATGGACAGATAGGTTCCGTTCACCAGGCTGCGGCTGATGTAGCGCTGCATGGCGGCTTGGAGCGAAGCCTTGTCGCTGACACTGAGCGAAGCCTTTGCGCCCGTGATCGAGGTGAACAGCACGCCGCAGAAAAGCAGGGTGAATACAAAACGCGCGTTTTTCATGTTCTGTGCCTCTGGGTTTCTGTCTTTGGCAATTCCGGCGCTCGGTAGACCGCCGGTCGGCGCCGCCCTACCACCAGCGGCGGCCCACAAATGAGCGAAAGGGCGATTAATGCGCCGCTAACGGTCGATCTGGCGAACGCTCGTTCGTGGCCCGTTAATCTTCGATCAAGATAAGTGCCTAACCGTTAAACAAAACTTTAGGGAGAGCGTCGGATGGCGCCCGGTTCCGAATGCGGAAAGACACTGGATGACCGGTGGCGAAGCGTAGAAAGGGTGGGGTTGTGGGCCAACGACGGCTCGTGGGCAGAGCGGCCCATACCACCAAGCAGCACCATGCTCGAATTTGCCGAGAGGGTATCGCCAAGATCGATCCGGGCAGGTCTCGATCAGGCGATTATAGGTGTCCAATGGCGCTCAAGAGCGCTGCCGGACGGCTAACCGCCGGGCGCCAAGCATCACATCGGTGAATGCGTGCGATTGGCCGGCATACGGCCATTCGGCAAGCGATCGCGAGGTCGCTGCGCTTTCGAAAGCGGCAAAGATTTTTTGCCGCTTGAGAGGCCGTGCGGCGGCGTTACTCCGCAGTCAGCTCTTTTTCAAGCTTCTCGATCGCCGCGTCCTCGTTGATTTTCTCCACCGCGGCCAGTTCGCGGACCAGGCGGTCAAGCGCGGCCTGATAGATCTGACGCTCCGAATAGGACTGGTCCGGCTGGCCCGCATTGCGGTGCAGGTCCCGCACCACCTCAGCGATCGCGACCGGATCGCCGGAGTTGATCTTGGCCTCATACTCCTGGGCCCGGCGGCTCCACATCGTACGCTTGACGCGCGAACGCCCGCGCAAGGTCTTCATGGCGTTGTCCATGATCTTGCGCGATGAAAGTTTCCGCAGGCCCGAATCCTCGGCCTTCTGGATGGGCACGCGGAGTGTCATCTTCTCTTTGTCGAATTCGATGACGAAGAGCTTGAGCTTTTCGCCGGCGATCTCGCGCGTTTCGATGCCCGTCACCTTTCCGACGCCATGCGTCGGATAGACGACGAAATCGCCGGTGCCAAACGGCATTTCAGCTGCCATGCTCTGCTTTCCCTTGGGTTTTGCGGTCGTCGCGGGGGGATTGTCGGGGGTCGTGTCGGGGGTTTTGGCCGCGCTCGTGGCGGTGGACTTGTTGGTGGTCTTCGTTGTGGACTTCGCAGTCGCTGTTGAGTTGGTCATGCTTGCCTATTCGCTTGCCATTCCGGTCGTGCAAAGGTCCGTCGCGCGGAACGCAGCCGCGGCGCCTGGCACTCGGAACTCGAAGCCCGAGCAAAAGCGGCGGCATCGGTAGGTTGGGTGCAACTGACGGGCCGTGCGTGGAGCTATATGTGAAGCCTCGAACCGCCTACAAGCGGCCGGCCTCACATCTGTAACATATATACCACAAATATGGCCCGATTCCCAGGGTCGGGCACGAAAACCGGCACGATATTGCTTTCAGCCAAAAATCCCCGGGTTCTGGTGCCAATCTCGACCTGGCCGGCCGACCCCAGGGCCGATTTCGGCCCGCCTAGCCTTGGCCGGGCTTGTCGCTGAACTGCTCCGCGAATTTGTTCGGCTTGTCCTTCCAATCGTCGGCATCGGCCGGCGAATCGCCCTTGCGGGTGATATTCGGCCATTTCGTCGCGTAGTCGCTGTTTACCTTGAGCCACTTGTCCAGGTCCGGCTCGGTGTCCGGGACGATCGCCTCCGCCGGGCATTCCGGCTCGCAGACGCCGCAATCGATGCATTCGTCGGGATGGATCACGAGCATGTTCTCGCCCTCGTAGAAGCAATCCACCGGGCATACTTCGACGCAGTCCTGATACTTGCACTTGATGCAGTTCTCGATAACGACGTAGGTCATCCGTTCTCTCCAAATCGTCTTGTCACTGGATCCGAAGGACGGGTTAACCCCGACGACGGAACTTCAATCCATTGCGACCTGCGTTCAGCCCTCAAGCTTCAGCCGGTCCAGAACACGCTTGCGGGCAGCACCGCTTTCGTTGTCGTCGACATAGACAAGCCCGGCGACACGGCGCATCAGGCTCGCTTCGTAGTCGTGCAACACGCCGTCGGCGTAGACCACCTCCCACAACATCTCGATCATGCGAACCCGCTCGTCGTGATCGAACCGGTTCTTGACCACTCGGGCGAACGACCACAGGTCGCTTGCCGCTTCAACCTTGTCATCCGCGGCGGCGATCAGCGCTTCGGACTCGTCCGCCGGGAGCGACAACCTCTCGCTCAGCAGCCGACCGATCGTCGCGCGTTCCGCGGCGTCGAAGTCGCCATCCTGCCGCGCAGCCTCGACCAGCAATCCCGCCATGGCGAGCGGCAAATCGTCCGGTCCCGCCGGCCCGGAGCCGGCCGCGGCATCGGCCTGAAGAAATGTCCGTATGCGCGCCAGCATGGCTTTCCCCTATCACGCGCCCAATGGTCCTGCAACCCCGCGCGGTGCGCGGGTTTGCGGACGCTTCGACATGGGAACGCCGGCACAGTTTCCAAGCGCGAGAAATTGCGCTTTGCTCTGCCAAAACAAGGTGGTCCAAGTCCGGTGCCGCTGATGGGAATATGGCCCTGTCAGAACCTGCCAACATGATCCGCGATGCGCTAGCATGTCGCATGGCGACCGGCCGATCACCAGCGCAACGACAGTACGCGCCATCCGCGGCGCGAAACCAGGGGCCCATTCTGGCAGTTTTGCAGCGGATGCTGCCGGATACCGGGACGGTGCTGGAGGTTGCCTCCGGAACCGGGCAACACGCGGCGCATTTCGCGGAAAACCTACCCAGCCTGACCTTTCAGCCGAGCGATCTCGACCCGGCGAACCATGTGAGCATCGGGGCCTGGACAGGCGACCTGGGCAATGTCGAACCGCCGCTCGCGATCGACGTGCGGTCCGACGATTGGGGCATCGCCGCTGCGGATGCCATCTACTGCGCGAACATGATCCACATCGCCCCCTGGGCTTGCGCGGAGGGGCTGGTGGCAGGCGCCGGCCGGGTATTGTCAGCCGGAGGCCCGCTGGCGCTCTACGGCCCCTTCAAGCGCGGAGGCGTGCATACCGTTCCCTCCAACGAGGCGTTCGATGCCAGCCTGCGCCGTCAAGACCCCGAATGGGGCGTCCGGGACCTGGAAGCGCTGGCGGCGCTTGGCCAGGACCATGGCGTCATCTTCGAGGAAGCGGTGGACATGCCGGCCAACAACCTGGTCGTGATCTTGCGTCGGCGCTAGCCACCCGTCCGCTCAGGGCCCGGCTTCCGGCGGCGCCGCGTCATCAAGTTCAGCGCCTCCACGAAAATCGCATAGCCGACGGCGAAGTAGATGTAGCCCTTGGGAATGTGGAAGCCGAGGCCGTCGGCAACCAAAGTCACGCCTATCAGCAACAGAAAACTGAGCGCCAATACCCGGACCGTGGGGTGACGGTTGACGAAGTCGCTGACCGGCGTCGCCGCGATCAGCATGACTATCACAGCGATGATGATCGCCGCCGCCATGACTTCGACATGCTTTGCCATCCCGACCGCGGTGATGACCGAATCGATCGAAAATACGATATCCATTATTGCAATCTGCACGACGACCGCACCAAAGAGCGCGCCGCGTTTGGCGCTGCTGCCCTTGGCGTTTTCGCTCTCGGCCTCATCTTCCACGCGGTTGTGTATCTCCGTCGTGCCTTTGGCGATCAGAAAAAGGCCGCCGCCGATCAGGATAAGGTCGCGCCAAGAGAAGGCCTGCTCGAACAGCGTAAACACCGGCTTGGTGAGGCCGATGATCCAGGTGATCGCAAACAACAACGCGAGGCGTGTGACCAGCGCCAACGCGAGCCCGACACGCCGGGCGGTGGCGCGGCGTTCCGCCGGCAGGCGATCGGCCAGAATGGCAATGAAGACCAGATTGTCGATCCCGAGCACGATCTCCAGCGCCGTGAGGGTCGCCAGGCTGATCCAAATACCGGGATCGCTGAGCCATTCCATCACGCTGCCTCCGGGTTGTGACCGCGCATGGTCAATCGCCCTCCATCAGCCGGTCGATGGCACGCCGCTCGGCCTTCGTCGGGCGCCCCGCACCTGGATCGCGCCTGGCGCGGGGCGGCGGCGCCTCGCGCGGCACGGCCGGTGGGGTCAGATCCTCGTAAAGCGTACGTGCTTCCGAGGCAGGGCCGCGCCGCTCGCCCATCGCCTGTACGCGTACAACCCTGATTGTACGGGCCTGAGGGAAGGTGAGGATATCGCCGACCCGCAGCGGGTGGTGAGCTTTGGCGATCACTTCGCTGTTGACCCGTACGCGGCCGCCGGCGCAGAGCTTCGACGCCGTGGTGCGGCTCTTGAAGAAGCGCGCTTGCCAAAGCCATTTGTCGATGCGCAGCGAAGCCGTTTGCGGGTCGAGCTCAGATTCGCTCATTTCAACTTCACCAGATCACTGAGCCCGGCAAATGGCGAATCTGGGTTGGTGCGGGGACCGCGTTTGCCCTTGGACCGTGATCGGCGGGCGGCACCCTTGGCACCACGCGGGCGGGCCGCATAGGCGGTCCCATCGCCATCCGATGCCGACCGATACCCCAGAAATGCCAGGATCTCGCCAATTTCAGAAGCGCCGCAACCGACGATCGACAGCAGCGCCGGGGTCGGCGTGAAAGATCCCTGTCGGGCGAGCTTGCGCACGACGTCGGCGAGCTTTTCCAGGCGGTCGATCCGCACGGCCAGCGCGCCCACCGCACAGTAGCCGCATGCGAGATAGAAGGACGGTGAGACGCCGGGCCGGATTTGGAGCCAACCGGCCTTCGGATCGAAACGCGGCGCCGGGCGTTCTTCATGCACTGCCCATAACAAGCGGCGGAAGCGGATCGCCGGCGGCCGCTGCAAGGCCGGGAAGAACACATTCTCCTGCCCGATGCGAACCCCCAGCTTCGCGATCGCTTTTCGTTGGGCCTGCGTCAGCGCGCGCACCAAGTCTGCCACACGGCGGCGTGGCAACGCGCCCAGCCCCTCGACAAGCTGATAGACGAGACCTCGCGCCGGACCGGTCAGCGGCTCAGCTTCGGCCGCAACGAGCGCCGGCAAGCGCGCAGCGATCCGGTCCACCAGCCAGCGCCCGATCCGAGCACCGATACGGGCGCGCATCGTCCCTTCGAGCAGGTCGCTGGTCATCGGCTCGGCCAATGGTGCGATCGCCGTCAGGCCCTTGGCCAGCCGCGCCACCGGCTCGCCCTGCCAAAGAATGCGGCTCTCCTCGTCAATGCTGAAGGCCTTGTCCGGCGACGCTTCGAGCGCGGCGATCCGGCCTTCGATGGCCTCGCGCAGGGCCCGGTTGGCCGCCGCAGTCAACGCCTTGCCGTCCTCGCGCGCCGCCGTTACGTCCGGCTCGAAGCGAAATCCCCTCAACCGGCCGATGAATTCACCTTCCACGAGCACATCGCCGTCATGGGTGACAGCGCCCGCCAGACTATCGCCGTCGGCCAGCCGGCGCACCAGAACGGCGGCGCGGCGATCGACGAAACGCTGGGTCAGGCGTTCGTGGAGGGCGTCGGAGAGCTTGTCCTCGATCGCCCGGGCGCGGGCCTGCCAGTGTTCGGCGTCGTCGATCCAATCGGACCGGTGCGACACGTACGTCCACGTACGGATATCTGCGATACGACCGGTCAGCGCCTCGATATCGCCCTGGGTCTGGTCGGCTCGGTCGATCTGCTTGGCCACCCAGTCGGCGGGCAGCTTCTCTTCAGGGGCGGTCAGAAAGAGGAACAGCCGCTTGATCAACCGGGCATGGGTCTCGACCATGATCTTGCGAAAATCGGGGACCTGGCAGACATCCCAAAGCAGGCGAACAGCCGCCGGCCCACCGGCCCGGGACACCACCTCCTCATCGCGTACGAGCTCGGCCAGGGCGCGCTGGTCTTCCGCCGTGCGGGCGCGCACGAGGGCCCGGTTGCGCGGCGAGGCGTGCAGGCTGCGCAAAAGCCTCGTCGGCGATTTGAAGTCGAGATCGGGATTGCGCCAGAAGATCGTTTCGAGCGCCGGAAAGCGATGGTTCTCGATGGCCGTGACGGTCTCGGCCTCGAAACTTTCCAAGCGCGCGGTGGTCCCGAAACTGCCGTCGTTCATGTGGCGACCGGCGCGTCCGGCGATCTGCGCCAGCTCCGAAGTATCGAGCCGGCGGTGATGACGGCCGTCGAATTTCACGATTTCGGAGAACGCGACATGGTCGACATCCATGTTGAGGCCCATGCCTATGGCGTCGGTGGCGACCAGATAGTCGACCTCGCCGGCCTGGTACATCTCCACCTGGGCGTTGCGGGTGCGTGGGCTGAGCGCGCCCAACACGACCGCCGTGCCGCCGCGGCGCCGGCGCATCAGCTCGGCCAACTCGTAGACCCGGGCGGCTGAGAAGCCGACTATGGCGCTGCGGCGCGGCAGGCGGACGAGCTTCTTGTGGCCGGCATAGCTGAGCGTGGAAAGCCGCGGCCGGGCCATGAATTCGGCCTCTGGCACCAAGCGGCGGATCAGTGGGCCGATCGTCTCCGCCCCGATCAGGATGGTCTCGCCCAGGCCGCGGGCCCGCAGCAGCCGATCGGTGAAGACATGGCCGCGTTCGGGATCGGCCGCCATCTGGATCTCATCGACGGCAAGGAACTCCACCGGACGGTCGAGCGGCATGGATTCCACGGTGCAGAGGAAATAGCGGGCATGCGGCGGGACGATCTTCTCCTCGCCCGTGACGAGCGCCACCGCGGCTTTGCCTTTCAGACGGACTACGCGCTCATAGTTCTCGCGCGCGAGCAGACGCAAAGGAAAGCCGATCATGCCGCTGGCATGAGCGAGCATGCGCTCGATCGCGTAATGGGTCTTGCCGGTATTGGTGGGCCCGAGCACCGCGAGCACGCGGGCGGTGGGTTTGCCGATGTTCATTGCGAAAAGAATCGGGGTTTCGTCGCCGGGATGCAAGGGGGGCGCTTTCCTTCATTCAGGAAGAATGCAGAATACTCAGAGGCGCCTACGCCGAAGCCGGAGCGCCAAGCCAGGGCTCGGCGCCCGCCTCGAACAAGGAGACGATAAGAGCATGACCGCGATCGAGTATTTCTATTCTGCCCACTCCGCATATGCATACCTCGGGGCGGCGGAGCTGAACGAAGTGTCCAAGCGCACCGGCCGGCCCATCGAACACCGGCCCATGGACGTAAGCCTGGTCATGGAAACAACCGGCATCGCTTCCTTCAAGGAGATGCCGCCTGTCCGCAAACAGTATTTCTTCAACCGCGAGATCAGGCGATGGGCCGATATCCGCAACGCGCCGGTCGCCGGCCGGCCGACCCATCACGACAATCCGCTGGACCTGCCCAGCGGCATGTTGATTGCCGCGCTCCACCAGGGTCTCAACATCGATCGGCTGGCCCACGACGTTCTGGAAGCGCACTGGCGCTACGACGCCGACCTGGCGGATCGGAAGACGCTGGCGAAAATTGCGACGGACGCCGGTTTTGACGCCACGCCGCTGCTGGATGCCGCGCTCTCGCAAGACGTGGTCGCCGCCTATCAGGCCAACAACGCCGAGGCGGCGTCGCGCTGGGTCCTGGGCTCACCGACCTACTTTGTCGACGGCGACATGTTCTACGGCCAGGACCGGCTGGATCAGGTGGAACGCGCGTGCGCCCAGGCTTTTCCCGGTCCGCCGTTCGACGGCGGGCTCAAGACATAGCCGGCATTTTACGCCTAGCAGTACGTCTCTAGCGGATTCCGCCGAGCCGAACGCCGGTTTCGACGTCACGGCCAATAAAGGCGCCACCACCCAAAAGGTCGGCCACCGCCGCTAGACCGAACCGGCAGCCCCGAACACCGAAAAGCGGCGGTCCTTCGAAAGAGGGGCCGCCGTTGGTCGTCGAGGTGGTTGCGGCTGACCGATAACGGCCGGTAAGCGAACATCGCGCTCCGATGCGCGGTTTACGTATGCGGGCTCGAAGGCTTCACCGTGACCGACATCTCTTCGCCGACCCCGGAAAGATCAGCCTGCATTCGTTCGGCCATCTCGCGTGACAAATTGGATTTCGGATCATACTTCTCGGCCCACTCGACGACCGCCAGCATGACCGGGAGCAGTTCTTTTCCCTGGTCTGTCAGGTAATACAGAACCTGGCGGCCGTTGGCCGGATCCTTTTGCCGACTGATGATGTGCCGCTCTTCGAGCCGTCTCAAACGGTCGGACAGGACGTTAGTGGAAATGCCTTCGCCGGCATCCAGGAACTGCTGAAATCGTGTGAAGCCGCGAAACATCATGTCGCGGATGATCAAGAGCGACCACCGGTCTCCGAAGACACCCAGCCCGAACCGGAATGGGCATTGGTTAGGCTCGTAGATCATGATCTAGCATAGCGGTCTTGGAATTCCTTGCAAAGTACAAGTGGTTCTGCGAATTTGCTTGCAAATTGCAAGTAATATGACGTCGCCTTCGATGAGACCAGAACGATGAACCGCGCGATGACGCTGGCCGATTGGGGCCTGCTTTTGACGACGGCGCTGCTTCTGGGCGGTACATTTCTGTTCGTCAATATCGCCATCAAGGAAATCTCGCCGCTCACCTCCGCCGCGCTCCGGACATTGATCGCGGCGCCCATCTGCTGGGGCCTGATGCGCGCTTTCGGCGTGCGTTTGCCGCGCACCCGCCAGGGATGGATCGCGCTCTTCTGGCTTGGGCTACTGACGGGGGCAATCCCTTTCGGCACAATCGCCTGGGGCCAACAGCATATCGCGAGCGGCATGGGCGGCATCCTGTTCGGCACCATGCCAATCCTGACGGTCGTGCTGGCGCCTCTGTTCCTCGTCGAGGAAACCTTCACCCGCAGGCGCCTAGCTGGCGGCGTGGTTGGGCTCGCGGGCATCATTCTGTTGATCGGCCCGTCAGTGCTGGCCAATGCGAGCAACCAGGTGCTGGGCATCGCCATCTCCTTTCTCGCCCCGTTGAGCCACACGCTGGGCGCGATCTATGCGCGCCGGCAGACTAATCTGGCGCCGCCTGCGATGGCCACCGGCCAGATGGTCTTTGGTGGAGTGATCCTGGTGCCACTGGCATTCGCGGTCGAGGCGCCGCTCGGCCTAAATCCGAGTATGGGGGCGATCGGCGCCATACTCGTCGCCGGCATCGTCTGCACGGCGATCGCCATGAGCCTCTACTTCGTCGTGGTCCGCCGGGTCGGCGCCACGCGCAGCTCGCTGGTGCCGCTCTTCTTCCCGGTAGTGGCAGTGGCGCTGGGCGCCGTGGTGCTGGGCGAGCGGCTGCCGCTTGAGGCCTTTATCGGTCTGGCGCTGATTCTGGCGGGCGCGCTTGCCGTCAGCAGCCGCGCGCCCGCCAAACCGACGTTGGCAGCCTCTGCCAATCCTCAGGCGGCGAACGAGTAGCCGCCGCCAGCATCGCGGCCGACGAGGTCGGCCAATCAGTCGGTGACCCAGGCTCGGTTATTCCGCGGTCGCCAGTTCGGCCGCGCGCTAGCGGCTCGGGACGCTCACGCCGACCATGGCGTCCCGGGTGACGAGTTCGGCGAGCTCGGCCTCGCTGACGCTGTCGGTGCCGTCCGGGCGCATTGGCAAGACGAGGTAGCGCATGTCCGCCGTGGAATCATGCACCCGAACCTCGACATTGTCCGGAATAGTTGTGCCGAATTCCGCCAGCACCGCGCGCGGCTCGCGCACCGCGCGGGAGCGGTATTCGCGGCTCTTGTACCAAAGCGGCGGACGGCCCAAGAGGTTGCGCGGATAGCATGAGCACAGCGTGCATACGATCATGTTATGGACATGCGCCGTGTTCTCCACGACGACCAGATGGGTCGGACGGATCGGGATACCGTAAGCCTCCACGGCCTCGGTGCCATCGGCCAGCAGGCGCGCCTTGAAGTCAGGGTCGACCCAGGCCCGCGCCACGACGCCGGCACCCAGATGGGCGCCGCGGCCGTCCATGAATTCGATCGCGGCGCGCAACTCGTCGGCGCTGATTACGCCCTTCTCGATCAGGAGCTCGCGTAGCGCGGTCTCCTGATACTGCGCCTCGGTGAAAGGATGGGTGTCTTCCAGATCGGGCTGGAACGCGCGTTCGCCGTGTTCGTGGCCGTGACCGTGAACCTGATCCGCACCGCCTGGTTCGTCGGTGTGGTCTTCGTGCATGCTCATCCCTCCGCCGCCAGCAGCCAGGGCTCGTATATCTCGATCTCCACCGCGTCGCCCGTCGGGCCGGCGTAGTCCGGCCACAACACGCGCTGATCAAACCGAACGCGGTAGAGCGGCAACGCCGGCAGGCCGTCTGTCGCGTAGGCCAGTTGTTCGGGGTTCGGGAAGGCGCCGCAAACACGCTCGATCACACCGGTCTTGTCACGGCAATACCACGGCGTGCGGACATGACCGGGACGCTCGAAATCGGCCAGCACGCGCACCCGGTCGCCCGGCGCGAAGCGGATCGCGGGTCCGGTCATGGGGATTTCCCCGCGCCGGCGCGGGCTTTGACCTCGGCCAGCTTGGCGGCGAGTTCGTCCGGCGTGTAGACGCCGCGCTCGGCCAAAATGGTGGAGAGCGAATGCACCCAGCGCTCGTAATAGCTCATGTTGTCGTAGGCGTCGGTCGGCAGATCCTCAATGGCCCGGCGGATCTCGTCGACGGTAATGAGGCGCTTTCCGTCGGGCGCGGATGCTCCAAGACAGACCATCATCGCGTCGACGCGCTTCTCCCACAGATCGGGCTCGTGCTCATCGTGCCCGACCGGGCCGGCCGGCAGCCCGCCCATGTCGTGGTAGCGTCGGTTCCCAGGTTTTTCGCTCATGGCACGCAGCATAGCGCCGGGAATGACAGGCGAGCAACCAGGTATGGCAACCTTGCAGCCATGAACGCCGCCGCCCTTTGAGGCCAGTTCAGCGTAAGCGGACGAGATCGACCCCTCAGCCCGATCGCACACATTGACCACGCAATCGCCAATTTGCGGCGCAGACTGTCGGCCCCATATTAGGTCGGCGGTGCCGAAGCGCCGCCCGATCGGCCGTTCCCCGTCCTGGGCAGGCCGGCCTCTACAGGCGCATGGTGAAGCACGTGAAACACAAAAGACCGTCCGACCGACGGCTGGCCCTGGTCCTGCAGGGCGGCGGCGCGCTCGGGGCCTATCAGGCCGGGGTTTATCAGGCGCTAAGGGAGGCCGATCACGGACCGGACTGGATCGCCGGCACGTCGATCGGGGCGATCAATGCCGCGATCATTGCCGGCAACGAACCCGCCCATCAGGTGGATCGTCTGCGCGATTTCTGGCAGGCGATCAGCAGTCTCGATATCGCCGGGGCCGATCAGATGCCGCCCGAATTTCGGCGCGGCCATAGCTTGTGGCACGCGGCGATGGCGGTGCTCGGCGGCCAGACCGGGTTCTTCAGCCCGCGGCCGGGTATGCCGGCCGGCGCCTTCATTGAGGGAGAGCCGGAAACAGCGGGGCTCTACGACGTCAGCCGATTGCGCAAAACGCTGCAAGGACTGGTCGATTTCGAGCTGCTGAACCGCAGCGGCATCCGGGTGAGCCTCGGCGCCGTCCACGTTACGAGCGGCCAGATGGTCTATTTCGACACCACGGACGGACCGATCGGCGCCGAGCATGTCCTGGCGAGCGGCGCCCTGCCGCCCGGATTTCCGCCGGTGCGGATCAAGGGCGAGCTCTACTGGGATGGCGGCATCTATTCCAACACGCCGATCACCGTCGTGCTCGACGACGAACCTCGCGAGGACACGCTCTGCTTCATGGTCGATCTGTGGAGCCCGGCCGGCGAGGAACCGCGCTCGATCATCGAAGCGGAGACGCGCCACAAAGACATTCTCTATGCCAGTCGCTCCGGACGCCATATCGAGGAGTTCCGCCAAAAGCACAATCTGCGCCGCGCTCTGCGAGACGTGTTCGACGCGGTACCGGCCGAAACTTGCGCCGAGCGCCATCTGGAAGGCCTGGGCATGCTTGGTTGCTCCAAAACTATGAATATCGTGAGCCTCGTCTATCCCGGACAGCCCTGGGAGATGCCGACCAAGGACATCGACTTCTCAGCGTCGGCAATTCGCACCCACTGGGATGCGGGGTATGGCGATGCGATGAGCGTCATCGAACGGGCCGACTGGTTGAAGCCGGTTGCCCCCCATGTCGGGGTAACCGTTCATACGGTCCGGCAAAGCGGCTGACTTTCCATCTCTGCAACGATGGCGCGGGGGCCGGCCGCAGCCGACTTACCCCGCCGAGACGAGGGGCACGAAAGCGACCGGAAGGATTGCTTCGTTTTCGACCCGGCCCTCGGCGTCCTTGGTGACCAATACCAGCATCTGCTCGCGGCCTGGCTCGCCGACCGGGATCACCATGCGGCCTTCGGGCTTCAGTTGTTCGACCAGCGCAGCCGGGATGCTGGTGGCGGCAGCGGTCACCAGGATGGCATCGAACGGTGCCTTGTCCGGCCAACCCGCCGCACCGTCGCTTTGGCGCACGTCGACGTTGGTGTAGCCCAGATCTGCTAAACGCCTGGCGGCATCGCCCGCAAGCTCGGGCACCACTTCCACGCTGTAGACGCGTGAGACGAGTTCCGCCAGCACGGCGGTTTGGTAGCCTGACCCTGTCCCGACTTCCAGGACGATATCGTCGGGCTCGGGGTCGAGAAGATCGGTCATCAGCCCGACGATGAACGGCTGCGAGATGGTCTGGCCGTGGCCGATCGAGAGCGGCCGATTGACGTAGGCCCGGGTGCGGTCGGCGGCTCCCACGAAGTCCTCGCGGGTGATCCGGCCCATCGCCGTGAGCACCGCGCCGGCCAAGCGTTTGCGTCCGGTATAAGCCGCGGTGGAGCGCGCATCCAATTCGATCTCGCGGATCAGGCGCGCCCTTTTCTTGGCCAATTCCTTCATCGACAATCCCTCTCCCCCATCATACGCGCATCGCCGCCGTCCGCGCAGGCTTGCATGATGGGCCCGGCACCCCTATCTCGCGGGCCATACTCGTATCACTTGATCCCGATGGTATTTGAGCTTTGGGATAGGGCATTTGAGGCCGGGCTTTCAGGCGGCTAGATGAAGTGGGGAGACGAATGACGGCACAGACTTACGGGTTTCAGGCCGAGGTCAGCAAGCTTCTGGATATCGTCGCACACTCGCTTTACAGCGAGCGGGAGATCTTTTTGCGCGAGTTGATCTCCAACGCATCGGATGCCTGCGACAAGCTGCGCTACGAAGCGATCACCGAGCCCGACCTGCTGGCCGGCGACCCCGACTTCAAGATCGCTATTGCCATCGATAAGAAAGCCAAGACGCTCACCATAAGCGACAACGGTATCGGCATGTCGAAAGACGAGCTGGTCGAGAACCTCGGCACCATTGCGCGCTCCGGCACGGCGGCTTTCGTTTCCGGGCTGTCCGGCGAGGCGGCCAAGGATGCGAGCCTGATCGGACAGTTCGGCGTCGGCTTCTATTCCTCCTTCATGGTCGCGGACAAGGTGGAGGTGCTGACCAGGCGCGCCGGGGAGAAAAAGGGTTGGCGCTGGACCTCCGACGGCAAGGGCGAGTTCGAGATCGAGGAAACGAAGAACGCGCCGGCGCGCGGCTCGGCGGTGATCGTGCACCTGAAGAAGGACGCCAAGGACTTTGTCGAACCGACGCGCGTTTCGACCATCGTGCGCAAATACGCCGACCACATCGCGGTCCAAGTATCGCTGAACGACGGCGAGAAGGACGAAACTCTGAACGCGGCCTCTGCCTTATGGACGCGCCCCAAGAAGGACATCACGCCCGAGCAATACACCGAGTTCTACCACCACACCGCCCATGCCTTCGATGAACCCTGGGCGACGCTGCATTGGAAGGCGGAAGGCAAGATCGAATACGCCGCGCTGCTCTTCGTGCCCTCGCAGCGGCCGTTCGACATGTTCCAGCCCGAACGCAAACACCAGGTGCGGCTCTATGTCAGCCGTGTCTTCATCACCGACGATTGCGAGGGGCTGCTGCCATCCTGGCTGCGCTTCCTGCGGGGCGTGGTCGACAGCGAAGATTTGCCGCTCAACATCAGCCGCGAGATGCTGCAGCACAATCCGGTGCTCGCCAAGATCCGCCAGGGACTCGTCAAGCGGGTGCTCAACGAGCTCAAGAAGAAGGCTGAAAAGGAGCCCGACGAGTTCGCCAAGTTCTGGGACCAGTTCGGCGCCGTCCTCAAGGAAGGGCTTTACGAAGACGCAAGCTTCCGCGACGAACTATTGGGGCTGGCGCGTTTTCGCTCAAGCGCCGGCGAGGATCTGACCAGCCTCGCCGATTACGTGACGCGCATGAAGGACGGCCAGGAGGCGATCTACACTCTTGCGGGTGAAGATCTGGATCAGCTCCGTGCCAGCCCGCATCTGGAAGGTTTCAAGGCGCGCGGCATCGAGGTGCTGCTGCTGACCGATCCGGTCGACGAGTTCTGGCTGCCGGCGATCGCGAATTTCGAGGACAAACCCTTCAAGTCGATCACCCGCGGTTCGGCCGATCTGGAAAAATTCGAAACGCAAGAAACCGACGGCAAGAAGAAGACGCCCCGAAAAGCCAGCGCCAAATCGCTCGACACACTAGTCGCCTTCCTGAAGCTCACCCTCAACGACGCGGTCAAGGATGTGCGCACCACCGAGCGGTTGACCGACAGCCCGGTCTGCCTGGTCGCCGATGAAAGCGACATGGACATGCATCTTGAGCGGTTGCTCAAACAGCATCAGCAGCTCGATCAGGCGAGCAAACGCATCTTGGAGATCAATCCCTCGCACGGTGTCATCAAGGCGCTGGCCAAGACCGCCGAGGCGAAAGGCGCCCAGGCGCAACTTGAAGACGCCGCTTACGTGCTGCTCGACCAGGCCCGCATCATGGAAGGCGAGCCCGTGCCCGACCCGGCGGCCTTCGGGCGGCGGCTCTCCGGGCTGATGGAGAAGGGGCTGGCGGGGTAGCGGACCTACCGGCTCATTTGGTTTTGACGACGTGCACCGGCATGACGCCGCGTGCGCGTAGCCACGCCGCGGCGCGGCGCTCGACATCGAGGCGTTGCTTGGTCGTCAATTCATCGCGGAGGGGTGGCGTAGACACAAGTGGATGCGTTTTCGTTAGGGCGCCAAAGACGAGGTCCCAGAAATAGGCATCGGTTATAGGCCCATATCGATCGTGGTATCGGAAAAGCGCGTATGCAGCAAAAGTGTCTTTCTGGTTGACGCTCTTATGCATCCAGGCAAGGCCTTGGGCCGCTGTCCCCGGGATGCGATAGCGTTTGGGATAATCCTCTTTGGCCCGAATAGCCATGAAGTAGCCGAGATACGATTGTGCGCGCGCATCGCCGGCTTGAGCCAACTGCAGCAGAATGCGATAGCCTCGCATTGCATCGATGCCGCCCACCATCAGATGATAGCCCAGCGCCCGCTTGCCGGGCAGGTAGTTCTGGGCGGCCGACTTCTCGTACCAGTAGCGAGCCCTCTTGAGTTTTATTGTGCGGTGTAGCCTCTTCCCAACATGCGCACCTGCAAACATTTTTCCCAAGCGGTACTGTGCCCGCGCATCGCCCTCTTTCGCCAACGGGAGCAAGAGACTGTATGCGAGTCCATAATCCCCCGCCGCCTTTGCCCTCTCCGCCTCGGCGAACACATCGGCCCAGGTAATGCCGGGCGAACCGATTGCCAAGAGCGCAACGATCGGCAAGGCAAGGAGACGATTGGTCATGACTCTGGATTCATTTCGAATGCAGTCCTGGTCCCGGTTCGAAATCGACGTATCGCTTACTTAAATTTCAAATATAGGTTGTCGTCAGGGCTTGTGCCAGCGCGTGAGCCCCAACATCCGGATCTGCTCCATCGAAAGGAAGATCTCTTTGCTGGCCGGCGCCCTCAGCCTGCGCCCGGAGACAGGGTCGATCAGGGGAGTCCACCTTCTGACAAACCCCGTCTTGTCCTTGATGGACCCGTAGACGTATTCCTCTTCGTCTTTGTCACGACGTTCCTCGAACGAGCGCTTGTCGGACAGTTCTGGATACCGGGTTTTGGTCACCGACCGCAGGCTGTCGACGTGCGCCTTGGTAACAAGGTCTTCTCTGCGGATCCGTCCGCTCTCCCGCGGCCGACCTAAGATCTTGCCCCGTTCATCTACCGAGACGTAAAGCCGTCCGTCGGGATATCGGAAGATCGTAACCGGCGTCTCCGCTTTCGACCCCGGACGAGTTTCCTCTTTCGCCCTTTTCCTTCGGGTTCGAGATGCCTCAAGACCGCGTTCATTGGTCTCGTCGATCTTCCTTTCGATCTTGTCCTTGGCCTTTTTGATCCTCGAGCGCTTGACCTCGGGCACGCTGCCGCGCGGTCGGCGGCGCCGACCGCGGCGCGCGGCAAGCTGGGTATCGCTCGCACTGTCCGCGGTGACGTCAGATTGTGGCAGCCCAAAAATCGGCGCGCCCGAAAGCGTCCTGTTGGGGTCTTTGCCGAAGCGCTGGTGGAAGAGCGCCGACTCGGTCGCGGGAAGCGGGCCGTCTGAAGTCCCAAAGGCTTTGCGCGTCAGCATGTGGAGCGTCGGACCGCCGGGATGGGCCGTGCGGTCGGGTTTCAGGTCGTGGGCGGTCTGGAAACGGCCGAGATCGGCGGCGAAACGCGGGGTGGCCTCGCCCATCGGCTCGATGCCGGGCTTGAAGTTGTGGAAGCCGGCGGTGTTCAAGAGCTTCTTGGTGTTGAAGACGGCCAGCGGGTGATTGGGCTGATCCTCGCCCACCGGGCTGTCGAGCCAGGCGTCACTTCGTTTCACGCTCGGCTCGAAGGGCTCGAAGTCCTTGGCGGTGGGGATACCGTGCCGGTCGGTCAGGCGGCTGCGCTGGCGGTCGGTGAAGGCGAAGAGGTCGGGATCACCGAAATCGAAGCGGATCGGATCGTTGGTCAGATTGCGCAGGCGGCGGGAAACCTCGTCACGTTCGTCGTCGCTGAGCGAAGAGCGGAAGGCGCTGCCGGTGTCGGGCATTTGCGGGCCTCGCTTGCTGGGATTTGGCTGCGGGGATTTGGGTGCGGGAATAGTGGGATTAATCCCATCATCGACGTGATCGAATGTCAAGTACAAAACATGAATATTTGTCTATGGCGGATGGATTGGACGGAGATCGTGCGTCCTTCGAGGCTCGCCCTCATCCTGAGCCTGTCGAAGGACGCACCTTCGGCCCGCCTCGTTATCCCGCTTCGTCCTTCGACAGGCTCAGGATGAGGCTTCGACAGGCTCAGGATGAGGCTTCGACAGGCTCAGGATGAGGCTTCGGTATTCAGCCGACACCGGCCGTCGCGCGTTAGGGCATTGGCAACCTGCGGCCGATAGGATTGTCGGCCCGTAAAGCGCGGGCGAAACCCGCCGACCACATTCGGAGCTTCATGCCATGTCCCGTTTCACCGAGGACATCGACGACCAACGGGCCAAGCTGCAATTCTTCGACGAGATCGAGCGCAGCATCCGGATCGTCAACCAGGAGGTCATCCACGCCAGGATTCCCGAGCTCAATCGGGAAAGCGCGATCGCCTTCGCCGTCAGCGTGGCGCGCCTGCGGGCGAGCTACCTGGACGCGGCGATGCAAGTCTGCGCCAACGGCAGCGGCGAAGCGCCGGACGTTGAGGCGGTGGAGGATTTGCGCCGCAAGCGCGAGGTGTTCGAGGAAGCGCGTACGGCTTATGAGGCGCTGCGCCATGCCATCGATGTCGGGTACATCGATATCGGCCAACTCCAGGACGATGCCGAGGCCGAAGACGTGGCCTAAGAACGGCCATCGATCTCGACGAACCAGGCATCACCATCGAGCCCAACCATTGCACCGCGTTTGACGCGCCTCTCCCCATGCTGCTAGCGATCCGATAGACTTTAGGGTCCTGTGGGGACGCCGCATCGACGGGAGACAAGCGCATGGGCGCGCGAGGGCAATCCATCTCGGTCAAGCAGATCGGCGTCAATCTCGCCGCGGAGGTCTCCGGGCTCGACCTGGGCCAATCGCTCGGCGAGGCGGCGCGCGATACAATCGCGGCGGCGCATGCCGAGCACGGCTTGCTCCTCTTCTCTAACCAAGAGATCACGACCGACCAGTTGATCAACTTCGGCGAATCCTTCGGCGCGCTTTCGGTGCATCCATTCGCTCCGGCCGACGGCGAGCGCCCGGCGCTGATCCGCTTTGAGAACACAGCGGAGAACCCGCCTTTCGGAACCGATGTCTGGCACAGCGACGAGACGTTTCGGGAAGCGCCGCCCATGGGCACTATGCTCTGCGCCAAGGAAGTGCCGGAACTGGGCGGCGATACGATGTTCGCCAGCATGTCGGCGGCCTATGAGGGTCTCAGCGACCGCATGCGGGGGCTCATATCGGGGCTTGAGGCGGTGCACGATCTGAAGCCCTTCCGGGCGATCTTTTCCGACTCGGAGGATGACCGGCTATTGCTGCAGGACTATGAGCGGCGCTTTCCGCCGGTGACCCATCCGGTGGTGCGGGTGCACCCGATGACCGGGCGCGAGGTGCTGTTCGTCAACCCGCAATTCACCATCGCAATCAAGGATATGGACGAACGTGAAAGCCGCTCCCTGCTGGAAACCCTATTCCATCAGGCGCTGATCCCGGAATACCAGCACCGTCTGAGCTGGGAGCCCAACATGATCGCCTTCTGGGACAATCGCTCAGTCCAGCACTACGCGGTGCACGATTACTATCCCCGGCGGCGGGTGATGGAACGCGTGACGATCTCGGGCGACCGGCCCATCGGCGTCGATGCGGCCGACCCCGACAGCGTCAAACGGGCCAAAGCGAAGATCGCCGCCGGCGTCGCCCATGGCGGCCACAAGCCGCTTTAGTGCCGCGGATCAAAGCGGAAGATTATCGGTTGGATCTAGGTTTCGGTCGTTTGGCGGGGTCAATAATCCAGCAAACTCAATCGTTTAATTAACTACGACGCCGCATTTCAAGCAGTTCTGATAGATACTCACCGCGCGCGGCGTGCTGCAGCCGGAGAGCCCCCATGCGACCGTCCCCAGCACGACCACGAGCAGACCGATATCCCGGATATCCATCCAGCGGATCATGGCTTTGCTCCTCGCTTCGGGTTCGGCGGCCACAGGGGCCTCGACCGATGGTGGAGCGAGAATGGCAAAACCGGTTTGAACCGACCCTGAAGCGGCCGTTCAGGTGAGGTTCATCTAACGAAGACAGAGCCCGGCAGCCCGGTTATCGACAAAAATTGGCCTAATTCGCCTTGCGGGCCCGCGTGATCACGGTCATGGCCGAATAGAAGAACTCGCCCTTGCGGTCGAGCTCGTCGAGGTCGGCGAGCCAGGCTTCGGCCTCCGTGGCGCTGACGGCATCCTGAGCGACTGCCAAGCCGGCCATGACCCGCGTCGCCCAATAGGTGAAGCTGTGCTGGTGATTGCTGGTGATCAGCATCGGCAGGGGGGTTTGTTCGACCGCGCCGAAGCCCGCGCCGCGCAGGCGCCGGGCCATGCTTGCGGGCAGGTTGGGATGCGGGCAATGCGTATCCCACGCGGCCATCACCCGGTCCATCAGCGTCTCGTCGCCGGCATTGAAGATCACCGAACCCCAGTTGGTCGCCAGATGCACGAACCGGCCGCCCGGCTTGAGCACGCGGTGGATTTCGCTCAAAGCGTCGTCGATCGTATCGATGTACTCCAGGACCTGCGCCGAATAGGCGGCATCTAAAGACGCCTCGTCAAATGGCAGATCGAGCGCCGATCCCGCCGAAATCTCGGCGCCCGGCGCATCGGCGCAAAGGGCTTGTGCCGCGGCGACCTGATCCTCGCTGATATCGATGCCGCAAGCGCGCCCGTGCGGCCCGACCGCGAACGCCACGTCGCGCAGATAAGCGCCGCCGCCGCAACCGACGTCCAGGACATGCTCGCCATTGCGCGGCGCCAAGGCCTCGAAGACCGCGGCGCGGCGCATGGCGACCTCATGGCTGAGCGCCACCGATTGTTGGAAGCTGGCCATGTCGCCGGTGAAGTCCATGGCTCCCTCCCACTGAGGCGCAGCGCCGGTACAATCCGAAAAAGGAATGGGCGCCTGGCTATTTCGGGCGCTTGAAGTCCGACGCCAGATGGCCTTTGCCCTCCTGGTCGCCCATGTCGAAGAGCCACGAGTAACCACCATCGGGATTGGTCAGGATTTCCCAGGCGTTGTCGTCGGCATCCCAGAAGTAAAAGCTGTAGGTGCCGTGCTGATTGCGCGGCCGGGTGATCTTATGAAGGCCGTAGGTTTCGGCATGCTCCACGACCTTGGCATGCGCCTCATCGACTTCGGCCTCGGTCGAGACGTCGATGCCGTTGTGATAGAGGAACGGCATCTCGCCCGTTTCGCTGGTCTGCACGACCGCGATTGTGTTCGGTCCGCCGAGCCGGATCAGCAGCGAGATATTGCTGGTCTGAACCACCTCAAGGCCGAGGAAATCGGTGTAGAAGGCGCGGGCGCGGTCCAGGTCGCGGGATTCCAGCGTGCCGTGCGAGAGGAATTTCAGGTTCAAGATCGGATCAGCGGCGGTCTCGACCTTGCGTGTCGGCCCGTCCTGCGATGTGGTTGTGGCATTGGCCATGGCGATTTCCTCCCTTGGTGCGCTCACTTGCGAGACAACGGTAGTGGGGTTCGTCCCCGTCCTTGAGCCCGCTCAGCTTAAGCTAGCGAATTCTGCAACGCGCCGCAGCCCTCGATCTCGATGCGCACCACATCGCCGGAGTTCAAGAACGTACCCTTCGGAAAGCCGACGCCGGCCGGCGTGCCGGTCATGATGACGTCGCCCGGCTGCAAAGTGACCCGCGATGAAAGATAAACCAGGATCTCCACGAAGTTGTGGATCAACTGGCCGGTATCGGAGTCCTGCTTCAACTCGTCGTTGACCCAGAGCTTGATCGCCATTGCGTCGGGATCGGGTATTGCCGATACCGGTGTGATCCACGGACCCATGGGCGCGGAGCCGTCCCAGCATTTCTGGCCGAGAAAATCGTAGATGAAGGGCGAGCCCTCGCGTTTCAGGAAATCGCGCGCGGAGAGATCATTGACGATGGTGTAGCCGGCCAAGGCGTCGAGCGCGGTATCGGGTGCCAAGTCCTTGGAGGGCCGGCCGATCACCAGACCCACCTCCGCCTCCCAGTCGACCATCTTGGAGAAGGACGGCAGCGCGACCGTCGCGCCGGGGCCGACGATGCCGCTCTTGGCGGACTTTATGCTGAGCCAGGGATCGGGCAGTTTTTCCACGGGCGGCGCTTCGCCGGTCATCTCTTTAATGGCGTCGGCCATCTCGTGCATGTGGTCCCAGTAATTGGCGCCGGCAAAATAAAGCGTCGGCGGATAGAGGATCGGCGCCAGCAGAGCAACCTCGGCCAGTGGCGTTCCGCCGTCAGGCGGCGCTTTGGCGAGCGTTTCCAGACGCGGCCGGGCCACGTCCCAGTGTTCCAGGATGTCGAGCACGGTGTCGGATGGCCAGTCTGCGTGGGAGAGCAGCGCCGAGGCTGGATGCACGCGCTCGTCGAGCAGGATGCCGGCGACGGCTTTGCCACCGTCGGCGACATAGCTCAAAAGGCGGTAATCGGACAATGGCTCGCTCCCCCGGGACGGCGATCACGTCAGAGGACGCAGCCTAGCGTTGGCGCACCGATCAATGCAATCGGGCTGGTGGACTCGGCCTATTTCTTCGGCGCCCAGGCGACGCCCGGAAGCGCCTTGGGAGCGACGCCGTTCAGCGCCCGGCTCATGAACGCTTTCCAGATCCAAGCCGGCAGCGCGCCGCCGGTCACGCCGCGCATCGGCTTGTTGTCGTCGTTGCCGACCCAGACGCCGGCAACGAGGTCGGGCGTGTAGCCGATGAACCAGGCATCTCTGAAATCCTGGCTGGTACCGGTCTTGCCGGCGGCCGGCCGGTCGGGCAGCCGAGCCGCCTTGCCCGTGCCCCAAACCATCACCGCGCGCAGCACGTCGTTCATCGCCGCGACATGGGAGGCGGCGACGACGCGGCCAAGCCCTGAGCCCTTGCGGCGATAGAGCAGGCGGCCGCCGCGCGTTCTGATCTCGCGAATGCCGAACGGAAAGACGCCGACGCCGTTATTGGCGAGCGCGGCATAGGCGCCGGTCAACTCCAGCATGGTGACTTCGCCCGCGCCGAGAGCGATGGACGGATGCGAACGCAATCGCGTGCGTACGCCGAGGCGGCGGGCGACGCGGATGACTTTCTTGCGCCCGACCTTCTCGCTCACCCGCACCGCCACGGAATTGAGCGAGCGCGTCACCGATTCGCGCAAAGTAACCTCGCCATAGTAGCGGTTGCGGTAGTTGCGCGGACGCCAGCGGCCGATCCTGATGGGAGCATCGCGGAACTTGGTTTCGGGATCGATGCCGGCCTCGATGGCGGCGAGGAAGACGAAGGGTTTGAAGGCCGAGCCGGGCTGGCGCTTGGCCTGAGTCACCCGGTTGAACTTGCTGGCCCGGTAGTCCCGGCCGCCGACCATGGCGCGCACCGAGCCGTCGGGGGAAAGAGCAACCAGGGCGCCCTGGCGCGCACGCAGGCGCGGCCCGTACCGCTTGAGATACTCGGCAACCTGCTTTTCGGCGATCGCCTGCAGCCGCGCATCGAGCGTGGTGACGACCACAAGGTCGCTGCGCACTTTGCCAACGTAATCCTTGACCCGAGAGAGAACCCAATCGGTGAAATAGCGCGGCGCCGCGGCGGCTAGACTGGGCGAGAACTTGTGCTTGCGCTTGAGCGCGGCTTGCGCCCGCGCCTCGGTTATGAAACCGGCCTCGATCATATCTCTCAGCACAATACGTGCGCGGCGGCCCGCCGCTTTGGGATTGGCCGCCGGATTGTGGCGCGAGGGCGCCTTCAGGAGGCCCGCCAGCATCGCCGCCTCGTAGAGCGTGACACGGCCGGCGGGCTTGCCGAAGTAGCGCCGCGCCGCGGCATCGACCCCGTAATTGCCGGAGCCCAGATAGACGCGGTTCAAATAGATGGTGAGGATCTGGTCCTTGCTGAAACGCCGCTCGAGCCAGAAGGCGAGCAACATCTCCTGGACTTTGCGGCGCACCGTGCGTTTTTGCGTCAGAAACAGGTTTTTGGCGAGCTGCTGGCTGATCGTGGAACCGCCCTCGCGGATGCGGCCCTGGCGCAGATTGACCCAGACGGCGCGCGCCAATCCCCAAACGTCAATGCCGATATGCTTGTAGAAGCGCCGGTCCTCGGTGGCGATGACGGCCTGGGGGAGATATTTGGGCACGTCGGCGAGGCGGACGGCACTGCCATAGACATCGCCGTAGCTCGCCAGCACCGCGCCGTTGCGGTCGCGGAAGACAATGGCCGGCTCGCGCTTGCCGGCTTCCAGCTTGTCGACGTCCGGGAGGTCATAGGCGTACCACGCAACAAGGCCGACCAATGCGACGAAGCACCAGACGAATACGACCAAGCCCCATTTCAGCGTCCCGCGAAAAGCACGGCCCCACCTGGAGCGCGGGCGCGAAGCCGCCTTGCCGGCCGCCCGCTTCTTGCCGCCGTTCTGGCCTGTCGTGCCGCTCGCTTTTCGCTGTTTTGCTGCCATGACCCGTTCTGTGGGATCGCCGCCCATTCCGAGCAATGTCCTATCGGAACGATACGGCGCGACCCTGTGCCGCTATCCCTTAATTGGGCGTTAAGCGCCCACGAGACCACACCAGTTTCCGGGGCATTTGCGGCAACGCGAAGGCAGCGCCGCGTCGGCGGTAGGGCAAACCTGGGCTCCTATTTGAACACCTCGCCCTTGCGCGCGCCCCAGAAGGCGGCGCGCGGCAGCCAGCCCCGATAGCTCTTGACCTGGACACGGCACCATCGCCGCTTGCAAGCGAGCAGACGGCCAATCACCAGCGGCTGAAGGCGGGCGACGACCGGCGCCTTGGCGTCCGGGCGGCGGCGCAGCGCGCGCACACGGCCCGTGACAATTATGGTGCGGCGGCCCGTCAGCGTCGCCTGGTGAACCCAACCCGTCGCGCCTTCCCAGTCGCGGACCTTGCGCCAGGTCTCGAACTCCGCGATCACCAGCATCGGCAGATAACGCCGACGCAGAACCCACTGGACGGGATAGCGGGCGCCGGGGCCCGTCCGTACGTTGACCTTGCCGGTTTTGACTGCAACGAAACGCGGCAGCGGGCGCTTTTTCTGGGCCAACGCCGGCTGCATGGTCAGGGCCAGAAGTGCCAGTGCCGCCAGGGCGAGACCTGCGGCCCAGGCAAGACGGTGCAAGGTCTGGATCGCAAGTGTGGCGGGCTGGGCGGACATGGGTGGGGACGCGGACATGGGTGGGGACATGGACGGGGACAGGTGGTTTCCGGTTCCAATGCCACCTTATCGACGAGCCATACCGGCCGGGTCAAGGTTTCGGGATGGCGGCGTCAATGGAACAGGCCGCGAGCCGACCCACGGATCAACCGGCGTTCGCTTTGCGGCGTGCTTTGTTTGACCCCTCGAGGAGGAGCATGGTCTCGGAGGGCTGCTCGGTTTCATGATCATCGATCTTGGCCGCCGTATCGTCGGCAGCAGGGAAGTACAGATCGAACCGGGTTCCGCGGCCCAGTTTGCTATCCATCGCAAATGCGCTTCGGCAGGACCGCATAATGCCGGTCACGGCCGCCAATCCCAAACCAGTGCCCTGGCCCACTTCCTTGGTCGTGAAGAATGGCTCAAGGACCCGTTCGAGGGTGGGGCCGTCTATGCCACAGCCATCATCCTTGATCGTCAGCCGCACGTGATCGCCAGCGACCAGCGAACCAAACCATAGCTTGCCGCCATTCCCATCGGGCCGCTTCTCGATCGAGATCGTTTCCGCACTTTTGGCCGCCAGAAGCGGTCGTACATTGACACTCCCACGCGAGTCGATTTTCTCGGCCCGGCAGTCAATGCTGAGCGTACCCGGCGCATTTCCGATTGCATGAGCGGCATTGATGCAAAGGTTGGTCACAACCTGGTGGATTTGAGTTTCGTCCGCGAAAATGGGCGCGACCGTCTTTTCGACTTGGATCTCGATGTTCAGGGTTGCCGGCAGGGTCGCCCGTAGCATGCTCACGCTCTCAGACATCACCTGATCGAGATTCACCGCCCCGGCGGTTTCGGTCTCCCTGCGGGCGTATGCCAGGATTTGATGGACCAGATTGGCGCCCCGATTGGTCGCATGAAGAATCTCGTCAAGCATCTGCCGATGAGGCGAAGCATCGGGAATGTCCTGACCCACCAGATGCGTGTATCCGCTCACGATGCTCAGGATATTGTTGAAATCGTGAGCGACGCCGCCGGCCAGGGTGCCCAGAGATTCATGCTTTTGGGCTTCATGGAACTGCTGCTGGAGGAGTTCGTGCGCGCGTTCGGCTTCTTTGCGGTCCGTAATGTCACGAATGATGACGACGATCAGTTCCGGCTGGCCGGCATCTCCCTCGACCGGCAGAGCGTCGAGTTCGCAAAGCCGTTCGGCACCGCCACGGCCAATAATCCGTGCCTCGCCCGACCAGCGCGATACCATCGGGTCGATCGCTTCGCCTTCGACGACGGAGCGAAGCCACGCGGGCAGCTCAGCCAGCGCGTCGCTGTCGAAAAAGGAGACAACCGGGCGACCTTCGATTTCATCTTTTGCATACCCCCACAGCTCCGCTGCCGCGGGGTTGCAATCGATGACGATCCCGTTCGATGCGTCGATCAGGATCACGGCCTCCGACATGTTCCGGAAAATGAGCGCCTGGCGTGATATCTCTTCGGCGCGCCGCCGTTCGGTGATGTCCTCGACGACGACCACCAGAGAGCGCGGCTTGCCTGCCGCAGTCTCGACCAACGAAACGGTCGATTTGCCCCACACGACCGTGTCGTCGGCGCGGAGATAGCGCTGCTCGCTGGAAACGAAGTCGATGTCGCCGGCGATCATTTGGCTCAGTTTGGGTGCTATCGCCTTTGCGTCTCCTCGGTCGGCGACGTCTTGATAGCGCATTTTTGCCAGTTGCTTGGGGGAGTGACCCAGGAACTCAGCGAACCGCGAATTGACCCTGATGTAGCTGCCGTCCAGGGCTTGCTGCGCGATTCCCAACCCGGCTCGCTCGAAGATCGCCCGGAATAGACGCTCGCTGCGCTGTAACGCATTGCGGCTCCGCTGAGCCCTGGTTTCGGCGATCTGGCGTTCATTCGACTGGAACGCCAAAGATATCAGATCGCCAATCGAGCCGACGAAATTCGCATCCTCAGCCGTCCAAGGCCGCTTTCGCCCGACCTGCTCGTGGCAAGCCACGCCGACAACCTCACCGCCCACCCGGATCGGAACTTCCAGCATGGCGGTGACGCCCAATCGTTTCAGATAGGGCTTTGAGAATTCGCGTGTTCGAGGATCGGCGTGTGGGTCATCGGAGACAATCGTGCGGTCGCGCTCCAATGCTGCAAAGAAAGCTGGGTAATCCTTCTCGAAAAGCTCAAATCCCTTACGGTGTTCGCCCAATGCCGGGACATACAGGTCTTGGCACACGATCTTGCTGCGCGACTTGTCGTAGCGCCAGATACTGGCCCGATCGATGTCCAGCATTTCCGCCGCGGCTTCGGTGATCTTCTGAAAAGCCTCCCGCAGATTGCCGGAGGTGAGTACCGGGTCGTTCGCTAGATCGAACAACGCCCGGCTGTTGCGCAAGGCTGACGCTTCGGCAAGCGCTCCCTCTCGGAAGTTGGCAAAGCTGCTGCGCACGAATTGGAGCAATGCCAACACGTAGATCGCCAGCAGCGCGCCCGCCAGCATCGCATCGCTGGTGCCGTGCAAGGCAAAGCGCGCAATCAGGGGCACCATCGCGGACAGAATGAAACCGAGGCAAACCGACGGGACGGCACTGAGTGAGGCCACGGCAGACGCAGCCATACCACCGACTACGAATGTCAGAAATGCCTGGTGCAGCGGCGAGTCGGCCGGAAACAGCACGCAGGCGCCGGCGCCCCATACCATGCCGGAGAACATCGTGGAAAAGGTCGCGCGCGCGAAAGTGCGGGGCCGCACACTGGTGGGTTCCGGGCGGTCCCGGTTCCCGTACCAGACAATAAACCGCCAAAGGGAGAGCGCCACCACGATCGCCGTCCATCCAACGATCAGGGCCTTGGACGACACCGGCCAAAGAACAATCGCAAGGATCACCGCGCCGATGGCACTCCCGCCAGCAACGACCGGTGTATTACGAACCAGGACGCCAATCTGCTTGACGCGCGCCGTGTCCGAAGCCAGGGCCTCGTAGCCCACGAATCGCCGCAGCCACGGCTTCATAGCCGGCCCTCTGGCGGGATTGCGGAGAGAATACGTCTGGTCATGTCAGCCGGCCGATCGCACCGCGGTTGCCGGTTTGATCTGCAGGCCGGGGGCAAAACGCGTGTTGGTGGTCATTGAAATTCCATTCCGGCGCCTGACCCGGGCCAGTATAAAAATTTGTATTCGCGCCTGCGGTCATCTAACCGCCGGCAGCGACGAGGGCGGCCTGGTACTGTGTTCTGGAGCGCAAACCTTACGGATACGGGCTTAAAAAGAGCTAAAGCACTCGCACAGCAACGTGAGTTGATCTATCTGCAATTATCTGCAGTTATCTTGAAGTTTCTCATCCCCCGACTGAGCAAAGTCTTCGGTTCTTGGAATTGCGTATCTTGCTAGAATCTCAGAGGCGAGCGCCACTTCGTTTTGAGGGGACCGGGCGTTGATGGCGAGTGCAATGAATGCGCTCAAACCAACCCTCACCCGCACTTCAGTTTTCCAGACGTTGCCAAGGAAGCTCCGCCGCCAGACCCAACGGCGGGGTGGCATTCGCCCAGCGCCTCTGGCGCGGCGAATATCGAGCCGCAGCACGGCTTTGTACCGCCCACCGGGCGTTGTGGCTGGACAACGACCGGGCCGCTTGCTATGGCCATGGCAGCAAGGCACCCCCCCGTATGGAAAGGCCAGGCATGGCTCAATCCAAGCCGCTCGTGGTGGTCACGCGCAAGCTCCCCGATGTCATTGAGACGCGGATGATGGAGTTGTTCGAGACCCGCCTCAACCGCGACGACCGGCCGATGAGTCAGGCGGAACTGACCGAATCGATCAAATCCGCCGACGTGTTGGTGCCGACCGTCACCGACACCATCGACAAGGCGGTGCTGACCAATGCCGGGCCGCGCCTGAAACTGATCGCTTCTTTCGGCACAGGTGTCGATCACATCGACCTCGCAACCGCCCGCCAGCGCGGCATCTCGGTTACCAACACGCCAGGCGTCCTCACCGAGGACACGGCCGACATGACCATGGCTCTCATCCTTTCAGTGCCGCGCCGCCTGACCGAGGGCGAGCGGCTGATCCGCACCGGAGACTGGCAGGGTTGGGGGCCGACATCGATGCTCGGCCATCGCATCTGGGGCAAGCGGCTCGGCATCGTCGGCATGGGCCGGATCGGCAGCGCGGTGGCCAGGCGCGCGCGCGGTTTCGGCCTGTCGGTGCACTACCACAACCGGCGCCGGGTCCATAAGGACGTGGAAACCGAACTGGAGGCGACCTATTGGGAAAGCCTCGACCAGATGCTGGCGCATATGGATATCGTCTCGATCAATTGTCCGCACACGCCCGCCACCTACCATCTGTTGTCCGCGCGCAGGCTCAACCTGATGAAGCCGACCTCCTATATCGTCAACACCTCGCGCGGCGAGGTGATCGACGAGAATGCGCTTACGCGCAAGCTCGCGGCCGGCCAGATATCCGGCGCCGGGCTCGATGTCTTCGAGCACGAGCCGGCCGTCAATCCCAAGCTGATGGAACTCGACAACGTCTTGCTGCTGCCGCATATGGGTTCGGCAACCATGGAAGGCCGGGTCGACATGGGCGAGAAGGTTATTATCAACATCAAGACCTTCGTCGATGGCCACGCCCCGCCCGACCGCGTGCTGGAGACGATGTTCTAGCGGGTAATTTGATCGACAGGCATCACCCGCCTGTGCGCCGGCCGCTTTCCGGTTCCTGCCGTTCTGTGCTTAAGTAATTGCCGCCGGGCCGTTCACCCGGTTGCGGGGGCTTGGTGGAACTGCATTGAGGGGGCGATGGTTACCCGTACCAACATGGTGCTCGTCATCATCGGTGTGCTGTTTGCGCTGGTCGGACTGTTTGCGCCAGCGGCCAATCTGCTCCCCGCGGCCACGCCGGTCAGCCTGTTTCAGATCGTGAGCAGCCTAACCTCATCTGACCAAGCTAGTAGTCTTGCGCTGCCGGCGGCGCTGACCAGCGACGCTAATCGCTATCTGGGCCTCGTCGGAGGGATGGCGTTGATGGCTGCGATTTCGATCGTGCTGGCGCTCACAAAGGCAATGCGCTGGAGCCTGATCTCAAGCGCCATCATGGCGGCGGCTGCCGGCTATCTCATGTTTTCGCTGACCGGTATGAAGGGATTGGCGATCGCAGTGCCCGGATCCTATGGCTGGATCTTGATGATCGCCGGATCGATGGTCGCCATGGTCACCGGGCTCTTCGCGCTCTTCGGGCCGGGACCCGATGAGAAGACTGTCGAAGGCGACAAGGAGCCAAAGGATCTTGGGTACATGGCGGAATGGAGACCCGCCACTGAGGTGAAACCGGCCGAGGTTTCGGCGCCTGTCAAGCCGGTTGCGCCTGCATCGAAGCCTGCCGAGCCGAAAACCCCGAAGCCGAAAACCGGCGCCTCAAAGTCGCCTAAGCCGAAAACCGGCGCGTCGAAATCTCCCAAGCCAAAGACACCCGCGCCGGTCTCGCCTGAGCCAGGAACATTGGCGCCGGCGCCGCCCGCCGCAAAACCTGCCGCAAAGCCCGCCGCAAAACCCACCGGCGCAAAGGCGCCCGATAAGGGCCGGGACAAGCCAGGCTCTGGCGTTCTGCCCGCAGACCCGGATACAATCGAAGAGATGGCTGCGAACGGAATCGGAAATGAAGAGCCGACCGAAAGCGGTGGTTGGGTCCTTTCAGGATTCGACGCCGACGGGATGGCCGTGCGTCTCAACATATCCGACCTGGACCTGCGCATATCCGACGACGGCATCCTGATCGGACGCAATGCCAAGCAATGTCGGCTCGTTCTGAACGACGACAGCGTCTCACGCCGTCACGCTCGCCTATCCGGCACCAATCCAATGACGATCGAAGATCTGGACTCCGCGAATGGCACGCTCGTCGACCGCGAGCGGCTGACGCCGGGTCAGAAGGTCCCGATCGAACCGGGCATCTCGATTGAAATCGGCGCCGTGCGCTTGACGCTCGTGCGCTCGTAGAGGCGGCAAGACATCTTCGAAGCTGGGCCGCTGGCACCCGGTCTGAACCGACAATCCGAGTTCGTGAGTATTACCCTGCGGGTTTCGTCCGCTCCGGTTTTGCGGGCCGGCGCTTGCTCGGCGTCGGCTTTCCTGGCGCTGCTTTTGTCTTCCGCGCGCCGCCCTTTTTGCCGACTTTCGCCTTCAGCTTGTCGTCGCTCAGAACCTCAACGGGCTTGGCCTCGCGCGGCAACAGGTGCTCAATCGAATTGGCGTAGTAAGACAGCATCGCCATGTCGCCTTCGCGCGCGGAGATCAGGCTGCCCTCTTCGTCGGCGATCAAGTGCCGCAGACGCAGCATCTCCAGGCCCCGATCGATCGCGAGATCTTCGTCACCGCGCGGGATATAGACATGCGCCCCGGCCGCAGTGAGATCGACCAGCGTGCGGTGCGTCGCTGCCTTGAGCTCAAGCTCGGTGAAGATACGGTCGGGATCGCGCATCAGTGTCGCCGAGACGGCGGAAACCGGAAGCACCGGGATCACCCTGCCAACCGCCGCCATGAGATCGCCCATCAAGGTTTCAACGGCAGCGTGGCGGTTGTCGCGGGCAAGTGCGCGGAAATCGAGCCGTTGCCGCGCCACATACTCGCGCATCGAGATCGGGGTGCCGAAATTGACGCTGGCATAGCCGAATTTCTTCCACCGGCCGCGGGCCATGAGCACGAGATTGTGGCCAACAAACCCCATCGTGGCCGCCAGGGTGCCGAAGACACCCTTGCGCTTGGCGCCGACATCGAGCTTCTGGATCAGCGTGCGGTCCTCCAGCACGCGGTCGTAGTTGAGCCCGACGGGAATGAACACGAGGTCGCGCTCCCCCGCCGGGTCGAAGCCTTTCAGCATGTAGTCGACGAGGCCGTAACGCGGCGGCCGCAAGCAACCGTCGCGGGTCAGGCCGCCCTCGGGATAGACGGCCTGGCTGACCCCGGCCTCCGTCGCCATCTGCACGTAGCGCTCCAGGACCCGCCGGTAGAGCTCATTGCCCGAACCACGGCGGACGAAATAGGCGCCCATTGAGCGGATCAGCTGCTGCAACGGCCAGATGCGGGCCCACTCACCCACCGCGTAGGAGAGCGCCGCCTTCTGCGCCGCCAGAAAGCCGACCAGTACATAATCCATGTTCGAGCGGTGGTTCATCACGAAGACGATGGTCGATTTCGGGTCGATCTTCTCGAACGACTTTTCATCGGAATGGCCGAGGCGTACGCGGTAGAGCCAGTTCGCTACCGTCTTCGCGAACCAGTAGCCGACCCGGAAATAGACATAAGCGTTGAAGGCGGGAACGATCTCGCGGGCGTATCGCCCGACATCGGCCATCACCACGTCGCGCGGCTCGTCCCGTGCCTTGGCCTCGGCGGCCGCCGCTTCCTGAACGTCGGGGTCGAACATCAGCCGATCGATCAGCACCCGGCGCTTGGTGAGCTCGAATGCCGGGATCTCGACATGCAGGCGGGTGTTCGCTTCCTCAATGAGCCGGTTGACGCGGCGGCGGAAAAACCAGCGCGCGGATGGCACGAGCAGCCGGTCGAGCACCGCCCAGCTAGCGAGCACCCCCGCAACCACGACGAGCCACACCGGCAATGTGAGTGTGCCGCTCATCCCGCGAGCTTAACGCGGATGGCGGGGCGGCACCATGCGAGGGATTGCCCTTGGCGTTCGCGGCTCCGGTATGGCTATGACTTCAACCAGGCCAATGCGTCAGCACGGGCTCCGAAGTAGGCCGTCGGGAAATCGGCCGGGCCTTCCGGCGCCGGTGGGGCACCGATCGCCGGCATGCCTGTCGGCATGACGAAGGCAAAGCGCTGCATGCCGGCGGCGTTGTATCGTGGGATGATGTGCTCGTCGCGCCAGCCCGGGCTCATCTTTTCCATAGCCATTCCAAACTGCACGGCGTCGACCAGACCGGACGAACGCCCGCAACGCTCGACCGCGCCGGCATAGGCATCGAGGAAGCGGTTGAATTCGTCACCATCCATGGCCGCCGTGGCGTCGAACCAGCGAATTTCGACCAGATCGTCGTCCGGCCGGTCGACGATATCTCCCCACTTGTCGCTATAGACGACGCTTGCCACCATGGTGCTCCCCTCCTGCTTCTGCCAAATCGTTGCGCCGTTATCCGGCACGCGAATGTGACCCTGCAGGAGAATGCACACTTTACTCAATCGAAAAATTCTATGTAGTTTGTTTCCAGTTACGAAACGTTTATCGATTTTCAGCAGATGAGGGGCATATGGATCTTCGGCGTGTCCGCGGCTTTCGGATGGTTGTCGAATCCGGCGGGCTAACAAGGGCCGCAGGACTGCTTCACATTACGCCTGGGGCGCTATCCAAATCGATGCGCCGGCTGGAGCACGAAGTCGGCGGCCGGTTGTTTGCGAAAGACGGGCGTACGCTGCGCCTGACCGAGCGCGGACAGCGGCTCTACAATGCAAGCGCAGCGCTGATCGAGGCGCATGCAACAACCCTGCGCGCGCTCGACGATACCCGCGAGGCTCCGCCCCGAACCCTTCGCCTGGTGACCAACGAAGTGTTCGCGACCTATGCGCTCGGCTTGTTGTTGGAAGGCGCTCTGACAGGCCATCCGGCGCATGTGCTGGAGCTCCACGGCAGCGATCTGGAGCGAGCGATCGCCGATCATGAGGCCGATATCGGCATCACCTATCTACCGGCACCACGCCTCGGGCTGGCCTATCGCCCGCTTGGCGATATGGATTTCGGCATTTTCGTTCGCCCGGGCGCTCTTGTAGACATGGAATTCGCCAACCTGCCCTTCGCAATTCCGACAACGCGGATAGACTCGGCGATTAGCGACGTCCTGGGGATTGACTGCTGGCCATACGAGCGGGTGGCGCGTCGGGTCCAATTCCGTCTTCGCTCGCTCGAATCAGCATTGGAGCTGGCGCGCCGAGGTATGTCGGCCGTGTTCGCGCCGAAATTCCTTGTCGCGTTGCACAATGATGGCCGCACGGACACCCATAAACTGGTCGAGCGCCCGGCACCGGCAGCGCTTGGCAAGATCGAGCGTCCCGTCGTTCTGGTGCACCGCGAGCAGGACGCGCACGAAGCGCTCGTGGCGCAGATCTCCGAAGCAGTTGCTGTCATGTTGCAACGATGAGGGCCCGTTTCCACTAGCAACGGGATTGCGCTAACATCACGTCGGAGTAGACATACGGGTGTGGCCATTGAAGCCGAGTGGGGCAAAGGACAATGGCAGGCAAACCGACCTGGATCGTCGTAGCCGACGCCGCCGCAGCGCGAATATTCGCGCTCAACGGTCCCAGGCAGAGCATTGCTCTCGATCCGGTGCGCGAACTGAAAGCAGAGATCAAGCGCAGCCGGGAGATCGGCAGCGACCGCCCCGGTCGTTCCCATGATCGCGCCGGCTTCGGCCGTCATGCCGAGGAACCCCCGACCGACCCCAAACGCCACGCCAAGTTCAGCTTCGCGCGCGAAGTGGGACAAGTGCTGGAGGACGAGCGGCGGCGCAACGCCTTCGCCCGGCTTCACGTCGTGGCGCCGCCGCAGTTCCTAGGCGATCTGCGAAGTGTGATGGGCAGCGAGCTCCGAGCGCTGGTGGATACCGAGATCAACAAGGACCTGACCAAGCTCTCGGTCCACGAGCTCAAGCCGCAAATCCAGGACCTGCTGTTCGCGTAACGGGCCAGGTTCCCGGTTGGCCGGCACGGCGCATCGGACTCTTTATGGCATTGCCGGTGCCGTAGCCGGCCCGCTCCCCCACCC
>Ga0315336_1000252_pt1 | contig 196553 bp, 177 predicted proteins | sample ASW5metaG_FD_204512 | JGI IMG/M metagenome (GOLD analysis project Ga0315336, IMG submission 204512) | Ammonia-oxidizing marine archaeal communities from Monterey Bay, California, United States - ASW #5 | ecosystem: Environmental > Aquatic > Marine > Intertidal zone | place: USA: California... | reverse complement strand
GTTGCCATGATTCAACCAATACGCTCGTGGCGACGGGCTCCCGGCACACCTGCTATAAAAAGATCTGTTTTAGGTATGTCGATCGCACATTTTGGCGTCGGTTTGTTTGTACTAGGTATCTCGATTGTGAAAGCGTTCAGTGTGGAGGCTGACCTTAGTATGACACCTGGCGAGAGTGTCGAGGTTGCGGAATTCAGTTTTCAATTACGTGAATTACGCAACGTCCAAGGGCCAAATTTTCAAGCAATCGAGGGTGAAATAGAAATCCGACAGAATGGAGAATTTCTAGGCAAATTGCGACCGCAAAAACGGACCTACCTGGTACAGCAAAGCCCGATGACGGAAGCTGGCATCCTAGCTGCTTGGAACAAGGATCTGTTTGTTGCACTTGGTGAACCGCTGGGCAATGGTGCATGGAGTGTAAGATTGCAGTACAAACCTATGATCCGATTTATATGGTTAGGTGCTCTTATCATGGCGCTCGGTGGCATCATTGCGGCCAGTGATCGTCGATATCAATTTCGCAAAGGTGCTGTGAAAATAAATGAAAAATCCTCATTGGGGAAACAGTCCACCTGATGTCACGCTACTTCGCACCATTGATAATGATTGTAATCATGTTTCCGATATTTATCATCGGACTCAGCCGAGATCCGACCGAGGTGCCTTCTCCGCTCCTCAACAAACAGGCACCAAATTTCGAGCTCCCTAGTTTAAAGGACCCGGCTAGAATGGTTGGTAGTGCCGACTATGCGGGTGAGATGACGCTGATCAATGTATGGGCAACTTGGTGTGTCGGTTGCCGGCAGGAACACGACTATCTCTTGAAGCTTGCATCCGAAACGGATATTCCGATTTATGGTCTGAATTGGCGCGATCATCGTGGTGATGCGCTGGCCTGGCTGCGAGATCTTGGCGATCCATATGTTGCCAGTGCTTTTGATGAAGATGGACGAATTGGTATCGACTGGGGGGTTTATGGCGCACCAGAAACCTTTCTAATTAGCCCCAATGGAATTGTTCTTTACAAGCACATTAGTCCATTGAGCGAAGCAGTCTGGGTGAGAAAATTTCTGCCAATAATTCGTGCAATGAAAGAGGGTATAGAGTGAAACTGAATTGGGTTACCTTGATGTTTATTCTTGTTGCCGGTGCTAGTTACGCAATTGAACCTGGAAAATCATTTGATGATCCGGTAATGCAAATACGCTATGAAAAAATTATCTCGGAAGTACGTTGCCTAGTTTGCCAAAATCAAACGATTAAGGACTCAAATGCAATCCTTGCTAATGATCTGCGGCGAGAAATTAGAATAATGTTGGTTGAAAATAAGAGTAACGAAGAAATTCTTGATTTTCTGGTCGTTCGCTATGGTGACTTTGTACTTTACCGACCACGAATGAGCGGTAAGACATTGGTGCTCTGGATTACGCCATTCCTATTAATAGGTGCGGGCGGTCTCGTTGTATTTAAAATAATCCGGAGTCGGATGAAGATAGCAATTGATAACAACTCAGATTTTAATCAGAGAAACGGTTAGATCATGATCTGGTTAATATTAGGATTAATGGTACTTGCAGCTGTAATGCTAGTGATTTGGCCATTTATAAAATATGACAAATATTTGTCTTTTTATTCGATTGCTACATTCGTATTTATTATTGTATTACCAACCACAATATATACGACCATTGGTGCACCATCCGCAGGTTCCGAAATGGCAAGTATCGAAGAAATGGTTGCCGGACTCGATCAACGATTACGTGAAAATCCAGATGATTTGACAGGATGGAAAATGCTTGGACGCTCCTATTTCGAACTTCGTAATTACAGAGCAGCGGTCGAGGCTTTTGAACGAGCTGTGGAAATGGAATCGGGCACAAATGGTCAGACACTCGCTGATCTTGGGGAAGCTGTTTGGATGCATGATCAGAGTGAAATGACTGGTAGGGCAGGAGATCTTTTCGAGAATGCTCTTGCTATGTCTCCAAGTAATTCTAAGGCGCTTTTCTACGGTGGTCTAACCGCAGTGGCACGAGGTGATCGATTTCTTGCTGCAGAACGTTGGGAAGCTTTTCTTGCACTATCACCAACCGAAGAAACCCAAGAAATATTGCGACAACAAATTGCCGAATGGCGCGGCGAAGAGGCTGTTGTTCAGGAAGCATACGCCGCTCCAATTGTATCGGTCACTGTTGCACTGGCGACCGCAGTAGCAGAGATGGTAAAGCCGGACTCTACAGTTTTTATTATTGCCAAAGATCCGACAAACCCATCACCACCCATCGCAGTAATTAAGCGACGAGTCATTGAATTACCTTTAGCGATTACACTCAGTGATGCTGATAGTATGATCCCGGGAAGAGTATTGTCAGGATTTTCAGAATTCGTAATTGTTGCCAGAGTCTCAATGTCTGGTCAGCCCATTGCGCAACCGGGAGATTGGTACGGAGAAGAAATTGTCCGCCCATTCGAATCTAGCGAGACTTCAATTGTTATCGAACGAAGAATTCAATAGCGTTTTTAATAACTTGAGGTGGATAAGGGGATAAAAATTTGACGAAACAAATTTTAGCGGAAGAGGCAAGGATGTGCTTCGCATGCGGCCCGGACAACCCGATTGGATTGCATATAAAGTTTCAATTTAAAGATGGCAAATGTAGAGGTATTTTCACGCCAGATGAGAATCACGTCGGTTACAAGAATGCGGTTCATGGTGGAATTATTTATTCGGCCTTGGATGATGTAATGGCAAATATCTTATATTTGCAAAATATAAAAGCACATACTGCACGCTGCAAAATTCGTTATCGTAAGGCACTCGAAGTTGGTCAAACCATTAATCTTACCGGTTGGATTGAAAAAGAACATCGTCGCCTTCTCGTTTTGAAAGGTGAGGCTAGAATAGCTGTAGATAATATTTTAATTGCCGACTGCGAAGCGAGTTTTATGATCGCCTAATAGTGAAGAAAATTTTTCAATAAAGAACTATTAAAATAAAATAAATTTGGGTAGTAATTATTTTGAATAAACTATTCAATTATTAAAATTAATATTAAGTATTACAAAGAGTTAATTAACTTATGCAATCTAAATTAGAACCTAGCTTCAGAGAATCAGTTGACTTAATGTTTAATAGAGCGGCTTCTATTTTAGATCTTCCTTCTGGCCTTGAAGAAAAGATACGTATCTGTAATTCAACTTACATTGTTCGTTTTGGAGTAAAGATAAAAAGTAAGATAGAAACTTTTACTGGCTATCGTTGTGTACATTCAGAACATATAGAGCCTGTGAAGGGAGGTATACGTTTTTCTAAAGAAGTAACCCAAGATGAGGTGGAGGCATTAGCTGCTTTAATGACTTATAAGTGCGCTGTTGTTGAAATTCCTTTTGGTGGAGCTAAGGGTGGACTGTGTATTGATCCTAATCTTTATGAAGAGCATGAACTTGAAAGAATTACACGACGTTTTACTGCTGAATTAGCTAAACGAAATCTAATTCATCCCTCAGAAAATGTTCCAGCTCCAGATATGGGAACTGGTGAAAGAGAAATGGCGTGGATTGCTGATGAGTACAAGCGATTAAATACAGCAGAAATTGATAGCAATGCTTGTGTCACAGGGAAACCTTTAAATGTAGGTGGAATAGCAGGGAGGGTTGAAGCAACAGGTAGGGGTATTCAATATGCCCTTCGAGAATTTTTTAGGCATCCTGAAGATGTAGCAAAAGCAAATTTAAAAGATGGTCTAGAGGGAAAGCGTGTGATTATCCAGGGCCTTGGTAATGTTGGTTATCATGCTTCTCATTTTCTCTCAACGGAAGATGGTGCTCTGATTACAGGCATAATTGAACGAGATGGTGCCTTGATAAATAAAAAAGGTATTAATATAGGAAGAGTAAACATTCACTATCATCTGACAGGGAGTCTTAAAAATTGCAGTGAGGGAACATTTGTTGAAAATGGGAAGCTTATTTTAGAGGAAGAATGCGATATTCTTATCCCAGCAGCAATTGAAGGTGTCATAAATTTAACCAATGCTGACAAAATCAAAGCTTCATTAATTATTGAAGCAGCTAATGGACCTGTGACTGCAGCAGCTGATCAAATCCTAATTAATAATGGATGTGTCATCATCCCAGATATGTATGCTAATGCGGGCGGTGTTACTGTTTCATATTTTGAATGGGTTAAAAATCTCAACCATATACGCTTTGGTAGAATGCGTAACCGACAAGAAGAAATAAAGAACAAACTTTTAATTGAAGAATTGGAGCGAATCGTTAGTGAAAATGGATTAAAGATAAAACTATCTGATGAGTTTTTAACAAAATATAAGCAGGGTGCTAAAGAGCTCGAATTGGTTCGCTCGGGACTTGATGACACTATGTGTTCGGCCTATCAATCAATACGAGAAATATGGCATGGCCGAAATGATGTAAGCGACTTAAGATTAGCAGCATATTTAGTTGCTGTTGATCGTGTTGCTGAAAATTACAAAACAAAAGGTTTATATTAAAGTGAAACAAAGCTAATTTTTGAGTCATCACAATTTAGCTGATGATTCTAATATTGAGTAAATTTTTTCAACCCAATCCAGATGCTCGGATTTCATTAGACAGGAACGTAGACAGGTAATTGTTGGATCGTCGCCGTCTAGATTTGGCCAATAATTTCTAACCATATCCGTGGGTAATTCAATCAGTGCGAGATGCAGATGTTGCTTTGCGGCATGAGTAAAAATTTCTCTAGCTTTTCTGCTTGAATTAGCAACATCATCTGAGTTTGCCGCGTAGACGACGATATCGGTTTCCGGCAGCATCAAGCATTTGTAAAAGTCGCTTTCATCCAGTTGTTGCCAGAGCGCTCGTGCAGCGAGTAGACATTTGTCAAGTGATTGTGCGAACTCACCGCCCGGATTCATCGGTAGCATTTTTTGTGTTGCCCAAAGTGCCACGGCTGCAGAGCCTGCCCGTGAACACTCGAGGCTGATTTCACCAAGATGCAAATCATCTGAGCTAAAATAAGTATAAGGTGAGTCGTGTTTGTAAAGAGCGCTAACTTTGGAATCACGAAAAAGGACACATCCGCAACCGTAGGGTTGCAGTCCATGCTTGTGCGGATCAATGACTATTGAATCGACTTCGTGAATTCTGTCGAATGCCCGCCTGGCATCCGTTTGAAGTTCGCTAGCGATATGAAAATAACCTCCATAAGCAGCATCAACATGGATTCGAAAGTTATATTTTTCACGTATATCAAGAATTTCGGAAAGAGGATCAACTGCTCCCACGCCTGTAGTGCCCAAGGTGACGACAACGGTTCCTACATTGCCTTTTGATAGTAAATATTTTAGCGAATCAATATCCATTCGGCCGTTTGGAGACACGGCGGCCTTATCGAATTTAAGGGAGAGTACATCGCTGATGCGTTCGTGCGTGTAATGAGTTTGCTCAGATGCAACAATTTTTTTGTCCGGATGAATGCGATTCGCAACCCAGAGTGCCTCCAGATTTGCCATTGTGCCGCCGCTGCAAATGTGACCCAGGGAGGCTTCCCAACCAAACATCGAGCCTAGTTGAGTGATGCATTCTTTTTCCATGGCAGAACTGGCGATGCCACCATCCAATGCATGATTATTCGGATTCAGGCACATAGACATTGCATAGGCCAGTCGTGCGATAGGATGTGGTGGTTTCAGCATCTGTCCGGCATAAAGAGGGTGGTGATAAGGAAAATTTTCATGCATTTTCTTCGCTGTTTCGTTTAATACAGAGTCGAGCGAAGTTCGATCGTGTTCAGATGAGAAATCGGGGAGATTAGAGAAACCCTTTGCCAGGGTGTCCAAGGATTTTCTGAGAATCTCGATATCGGTTGAATCGAATATCATGAAAATAGTAGTGCTAGCATAATTATTGGGGGGTTGTGTGAATAAATTGCTTTCTGCGAAGCAAGGTATTGAGGATACGGTGATTACGAAGTCTCATGAATGATCGGAACAGTACGGGAAGGACAAATAAAGTAAGTGTTGTTGCAACAAAAAGTCCAAATACCATGCTCGTGGCGACAGGGCCCCAGAGAAGAGATTTACCACCTAGGCCTGTTGCAAGTGCAAACAGACCACCTATGGTTGTGAATGTTGTCATCAGAATTGGTATCACCCGACGCCTTGCTGCATACATAATGGCATGCAAAGGGCGCATTCCATCTTTAATTCTACGATTTGCAGCATCTATCAACACAATCGCAGCATTAACAGCGATACCAGTCAAGGCAACAACTCCATAAATAGTGTATAGGGTCAACATTTGTTTGGTAATGAAAAGGCCAAATATGACACCGGTAAATGCCATTGGCACCGTCACAATGATCAGCATTGGTTGAAAATAACTCTTAAATTGAGTAGCCAAAACCAAATAAATGAGGCCAACTCCAAAGAGAAACATCATAATCATATAATCAAGACTTTCCTGAACGTCTTGGAATGCACCAGAGAAGTCTAAGTCAGTCATTGGGAATTGTGAGCGAATTTCGAGCCATTCATTTTGAATAATATTGTTTGCAATTACCGTATTGATAAGTTGAGCATCCAGATCGGCTTCGACTGTAATTGAACGGCGATAGTTATATCGTCGTATTGTCCCACTGCTACGGCTAACACTCGTATTAGTGAGTGCACGGAAAGTTGTCGTAGAACCATTTGGCAACACAATTGGATCATCCAGAATAGTATCTATATCCTGTACCACACGCCGAGGTCCGCGAACTCGAAGTTCAACCTTCTCACCCTCGTCACGTGTAAATGCAACTATTTCCCCATCCATATGTAGTCGTAGCAATCGAGCAACTAGACCTGGGCTCGTACCAGCCTGTCTTACTGCTCGTTCATCAAGGTTTAGTGTTAACTCTAGTCGACCATCTACATCGTTGTCTTCGACATTTTCAGCACCATTTATCTGCTGTACAATTTTTTTAACCGCATCAGTTGCTGCACGTAATTCTTCTGGATCATGAGAGCGAATTTTGACACTGATGTCTCTTGCCACCGGAGGTCCCTGCGAAATTTCTAAATAAGTAATTTCGGAGTCACCTGCAGCATCAAATGCAACTTCCTTCATTGAGTTCACAATCTCGGATACGGAACGTCCATTACTCTTTTTAGGTTTGAGAGATACTTGGATTTGTCCATATTGATCACCTACCAATGCTTCTTCTCGAACAAATTTGACACCACTTATGACCGTAATTGATCGAAGTTCGTCGTCTTGAATCAAGGGGCGGATTATTCTTTCGACACGCTCAGTTTGTGCCAATGTACTCTGAATAGGAGAATCAGTCGGCATATTGACGTTTACATAAAATAAACGTATTGGATCAAACGTAAAGAACTCGATTCTTACTTTTTCTGTTACAACCAGCCCTATGGACAATGCAAGAGCGATGGAACTAGCAATCAAAAATCGCTTTGGATGACGGAATACATAAGCCAGTGAACGTGTGTATTTAATTCGTATTTTATGTATCCAACGGGATCGCCAATTCTTTAAATGATTTGAAGGAGAGAGAGTTTTTTTAGTCGAATTGACGACGTGGGATGGAAGAATCCAGAATGCTTCCACAAGGCTCACTAGTAAACCAATTGTCACAACGAGTGGAATGACGAACATGAAATCGCCTAGTATTCCAGGTAATAGCATCAAGGGAGTAAAAGCACATATTGTCGTAAGTACAGCCGAAGTAACGGGCTGAGCTACTTCACGCAAGGAATCGATCGCTGCGGTCAAGGCCTGTTGCCCTCTCTGCAGGCGATAGTAAATTGCTTCCACTACAACAACTGCATCATCAACCAGCATTCCGAGAACTATAACGATACCAAGAAGAACAGCAACATTGAGTGTGTTCCCAAGAATGTTTAGTACCCAGAATGTTCCTGCAATCGAAAATGCAATTCCAATTGTCACAAATGATGCGATACGAATGCCAAGGAACAACCAGCAAATACCGAGCACTAGAAATAAACCAAATGCCGCATTACGCTCCATGACTGTGAGTGCATGTCTTGTTCTTTGCGTCTGATCGTCGGAAAGAATTAATTCTATTCCTGTGCCCTCAAGCAATATATTTTTATCTTCAATATAAGTATTAATTCGATCGACGAGATCGATTGTATTTGTAAAGCTGGCTTTGGTGATCGACATTGAAATGGCAGGTTTGCCTTCGAAGCTGATAGCCTGACGTGCTTCTTTATGGCCGCGTTGAACATTCGCAATCTGATCTAGTGAAACTTTATTTTGTGGAGCTGAAATAGGTGAAACTATGAAATTAGCTAGATCTTCGGGTTCGGCTGTCTTTCCTCGCACGCGTACAAGCCAGGCTTCATTTGCAACATCTATCTTTCCAGCAGAAACGTTGCGAAAGGACTCTCGAAGCTGATTAGCAACATCGGCGGCAGTGAGCCCATGGGAAGCTAAGGCATGAGGATCAATTTCGACCTGCAATTCGGGCTCATTGAAGCCATAAGCTTGTACACGATCAACTCCAACAATACGTAATAATCCTTCCTTAATTAACTTGCCCTGACGTCGTAATTTTTCATCATCCGCTTGGCCGACAACAAGAACCATTGCAGTTGGAAAACCATTAGAAGTAGTAAGTTCCTGTACGTATGGATCTTCAATATCATCAGGTAGTTCATCATTTGCCTTACTTTGAATCTCACGTCTTATATCAGTAACTCGTTTGTCGAATTCTCTTTCCGAAATTTCTCGAAAACGAATAAATATATTTGAAACGCTTTCACGTGAATTACTGGCGACAAATTTGATGTCCTGAACATTTCGAAGAGCATCTTCCAATGGACCAGTTACCAATTGCTCCACATCGGCGGCAGATGCACCGGGTAAAACAGTATTGATGGAGACTAGGTTAAAGTTAATTTCCGGATCTTGCTCTATTGGCATTTGAATAAAAGACAAGAAACCCATTATCAGGACAACAGAAAAAAGAATATTGACCAACGGATGGTTGATCAGGAGGGTTCGTATAAATTTCATTTGTGGGATATTGACACGCTATCACCATCTTGTAATCGTGCTTGACCTTGTACGACAATCAAGGTGTCAGGTGATAGATGAATAAGTGCCGGCCTGCCTTCTTGTGCATCCGGTAGAGGTATAAAATGTGCTTTATTGCTCTTTATAATAAAAACACCGAGAGATGTTCCACGTTGAATAATTTGTGCAGCTGGCATAAAACCGGAGGCTTCATTCCATACAAGTTCACCGGTTAGGCCGATAGGTGCTGGTTCATTGGGAAATTTAAATCTAGCACGCAAAATCCTAGTATTTATTTCAATAACATTAGATAGCCGAGAAAATTTAACAGGCCATTTACGACCTTGACTGATAAAAAATAGGCCTGAAACCGTTGGTAATTGCACTGCATATCGTGGGTCAACCTCAACATCGATTTCGCGCTTATCAGTTTGCACTATAGTCATAAGAGCTGTGCCAGGCATAGCATAGCTACCAATTTGTGCTTGTCTATCGACAACTGCGGCATCAAAGGGTGCTTTGATATTGGTTCGCGATAATGCTAGTTCTTGAATTCTGACAAGAGTTTTCTGTTCTTGATGATTTGCTTCAAGTACCGCGAGATCTGTTTCTCTTGCCAACAATTCATCGTCGGAAATAAAATCCTTCTCGAGTAATTCTTGAGCTTTATCTAGTCGCTGCTTTGCTTGAACTATCTGAGCTTTCAACGCGGCTAGTCGAGCTTCTGATTGATCGAGCATCAAACGATTATTGTCACTGTTGAGTATTACGAGTGTTTGGCCTTTCCGTACTGTATCGCCAACATCTATAGGGACACCTTTGATCAACGCTGTCACCTCAGATCTAATAATCGCTCGATTGACTGAAATAACTGTGGCTGGTGCCCGTAACTCCTTGTTAATCAGCAGATTACCTAAACGTTGTACAGTAACTGGCATAGTGTCGGTCGAAAATGTATGCACAGTAACCGGTGTAGCCATAGTATCGGACACGATAATGTTCATCGTGGCCAAAATTAAAACAATGAATGTTTGAATCCTTAATGCCATATTTAGTAAATACTATCTGATTTGATTTCTATAGGTAGTGTAGGACAAATAATCTGTAAGGGGAGGAGGACAGTTGCTCCTATTGAATCGCCCACTGAAAAGTGAGTTTCATTGTACCGTTTCAATGAGTAATTAGTAGAGTAAATATATACCACTGCCGTCATTTTGGGACGGCAGGGTGTTGTGCCAAGGTCAACCTGTAAACTATTTTCTTAGAGATGCAACAGGTTTAATTGTCCACGCTGCCTCTGCATTTTTTGACTGCCAGGTTGCCTCTGTATTTTTTGATCGCCAGGTTGCCTCTGCATTCTTTGATCGCCACGTTGCCGTCTCTGCATTCTTTGATCGCCACGTTGCCGCTGCATTCTTGGATCGCCAAGTTGCCTACGTTTTTTCTTTATTTGGTTATCGCCACGTTGCCGCTGCATTCTTTTATCGCCAAGTTGCCTGCGTTTTTTCTTTATAGATTTACGTTGTTCCGGCGTCATACCTGCCATTTTGGCTCGTATCTCTGCGCGTTTTGCATTGCGTTCTTCAGGAGTCATGGCATCCATTCTGGCTCGCATCTCTGTACGTTTTGCATCTCGCATCTCTGTACGTTTTGCATTGCGTTCTTCAGGAGTCATGGCTTCGATTCTGGCTCGCATCTCTGTACGTTTTACATTGCGTTCTTCAGGAGTCATGGTTTCCCAGGCAGCACGACGTTCTTCACGTGACATCTCGCCACTTTCCTGTGAAAGTGCCACACATGGAAGTAATAACAGACTCACAACTGGGGCAATTAAAATTTTGATAAGCATTTTCATGGTTTTCCTCCACAAAGTATTATTGTCAGATTACTTACTCCTTAACAAAGTCGCAAGATATAGATTTACTATCTTAGATGCTTAGTTACTTGAAAAGGTCGCATTGTAGTTAAAAATAGTAATAGTGTTGGTTTATTCGATCCTATTCTGGGAGAAATACTAAATATTACGTATTCTGAGAGCTATGAAATATAGGAAATATACATGCGACAGATAATTATCCTTTTAGTTATGCGATTTTGGCTCTTATTGCCGTTTGTATTGTACGGTTGCGCTAGTCCTGAAATATTGATACCAAAGAGTGGTATAGCACCAATCGGTGTCGATCTTTCTGGGCAATGGAAAATTTATCCAAGATCTATTCTTAAGCAACATAATATCGATGAAGCAATTGATCGTACTGACGGTGTGGATAATAAGAGAATTATGCGTGAACTACTCAAACAGCAACGGGACTCGCAGCGTGGTATTTTGCGTAACTCTGGAAGTAGTGGAGGCCTCGTTCATGTATTCCTAAAAACAGGTAAGTCACTAAAAATTACACAAACACCTTACGCATTGTTTGTCAGCTTCGACAGGGCTGTAGTTTTAGAATATCGTTTTGGCGAGAATAGACCCATTAATATCGGCGAAGCTGATGCACACAGAGTATCAGGCTGGCAGGGTGACACGTATATCATAGAAACTCTAGGAGAGAAACGTATGAAATTAACGGATAGCTACAGTCTTACCGATGACGACAATCGCCTGATACGTCGCATCACATTACGTAGCAAAAATATGGAAGAGTTTACGATTATTCAAGAATTTCATCGGCAAAGAAATTGATATTATCATGTCAAGGAGGCTATAGAATTAGCCTTTTTTAAGTACTTTGCTAGATTCCTCCATAAGATTTAGCAAGATCTCTTGCATGTGCAATCTGGGCGTCTCTAAATTATCAATTGGCATGTCACCTGGAACGACATAAGGTTCTCCGATAGCGATTACGACACGAGCAAAAGGTTTAGGGATCATCATTTTATCCCAGCTCTTTAGATGCCAAGCACGATCAGCGGCACAAGCCAAAGGAACAATGGGTTTTGCTGAAATTCTAGCCATCAGTATATTGCCGGCTTTAAATTCAAAAATTGGACCACGTGGCCCATCAGGAGTGGTAATGATTGATTTGCCTCGCTTCAATGCAGCATGCATGTCACGCATGACCAATGTACCGCTTTGATTAGCTGAACCACGAATAATATCTGCACCCCAAGCACCAGCGATGCGTGCTGGTATCTCACCATCAACGGAAGCAGAAATAACAATACCGACTTCGAAATCTTTTTTTATCCATTGTCGAATTATGTTCGCACATAGAAGGTGTTGTTGATGCCAGTAGCATGGCATGCATATTGTTTTGTCGGCAATTAATTGCTCAGCAACTTTTGCACCTATAATTTTTTCAACACGATAGCTATACCAAAGCAACATAGATAATCCACGCAATAACGGTACCAGTAAAAAATACAGAAAACGTCTGCCAATCGACATTGTCCGTCGTGAAGCTGTGCTTCTTCTCGATTCGACACTACTAAATTCTGTATTACTATTAGGTCTAATTGTCACTATTATCCCGTAAAGTTAAGTCGTGTATTTCAATTTTGATTGTCAGAAAATTATATTTCATAAGAGAGTTTGCAGTATCTGTTTAGGAATGGTCAATGTAATATTACGATTGCTTTAAACTGACTTTTTTGAATATCTATATTATTCATGACCAATCTATCTTCGTATTACGGCATATTATGGAATTCTATAAATAGTTCCTACCTGCAAGTACTGAGGATACTCTACGTTAATCATTTTTTATGAAACGCCACGAAACACTTACCGAAATGTTGGAGGAGGGGCGTGGAAAAAATCGTCAAATCGTACTCATTGACGGTGAAAGTGACGAGAATAAAATTTCATTTTCTAATCTGTGGGATAGGGCGCGCATGCTCCTCGGTAGTATGCAGGAACACGGTATACAATCTGGCGACGAGATAGTTATTTTTACCAAGTCAAATGAGAGTTTCCTCATTGCATTTTGGGCAGCCATTCTCGGAGGTATTGTGCCAGTTCCGGTAGCCGTCGGGATCAGCGATGAACACCGGTTGAAATTATTCAGAATTCTCAGCCAATTACGAAATTACACATTGTATACAAGCCAGTCTTTGCTAGATCGACTACTTGAATTTTCGTACTCGGAAAATTTACCAGGTATCAGGAAATCGCTTAAGAGCAACACACTTTTGGAAAGCGATATTGCTACAAGTTCGGTTGGCGAATTAGCCAGAATTAATTCCAACGACCTCGCATTTATTCAGTACTCATCAGGTTCGACGAGTGAGCCGAAAGGTATTTGTCTTACTCACCGCAATCTGACCGTCAATATTCGCGATAGTGTTGAACGGCTTGAATGGAATGAGAACGATCAGAGCCTAAGCTGGATGCCATTAACCCATGACATGGGGCTTATTGGCTATCACCTGACTACATTTGCAGCCGGCATGAATCAGGCTGTGATGGATACTAATCTTTTTGTGCGCAGACCACTATTCTGGTTGAGTAAAGCTAGTGAATTTCGAACTACGCAATTGTGTTCACCCAACTTCGGATATAAACATTTTTTGAAAGCGTTCAAACGAAAAGGCATGAAAAATGTTGACTTATCAGCTGTCAAACTCATCTTAAACGGGGCAGAACCTATTTCCTACGAACTATGTGAAGAGTTTCTATCGATACTCGCACCATACGGTCTCCGACGATCTGCAATGTTACCGGTATATGGCCTTGCGGAAGCAACTGTTGGTGTTACAGTTCCGAAACCAGGCTCAGAATATTCAAGAATTACTGTCAACCGACACAGCCTACGAATCTCATCAGCTTATGAAGAGTGTGATCCACAAGACGTTAATTCAGTCAGCTTTGTCAAAGTCGGCACACCATTACGTGATTGTGATATTCGCATTACCAACGATAGCGACAGACCTCTGGTAGATGGATTAATCGGCAATATTCACATCCGCGGTGGCAATGTTACCGAAGGTCTTTATCACGACGATGAAGAACAGGTGAAGATGTATACAGAGGATGGTTGGTTACGGACGGGCGATTGTGGTGTCATCGTGGATGGTGAACTCGTTATCACGGGACGATCCAAAGACATTATTATTGTTAATGGGCAAAATTATTATCCTCATGATATTGAAGAAATTGCTGCACGGGCAGATGGTATTGAACTTGGAAAAATTGTTGTGGCAGGCGTGAATACGGAGGAGAGTCAGACCGAGGAGTTGCTAGTTTTTATTTTATACAGGAAAGATCCGGATGCTTTTATTCATTTAGTTAAACAGGTTCTTGAAATTATTGGCACGCAAGTTGGGATCAAGATAGATCACGTCATACCAGTATCTCGCATACCAAAAACAACGAGCGGTAAAATCCAGCGGGCACAGTTAGTAACCGCCTATCTCGATGGTAAATTTGATTCGTTGCTGGCAAAAGTTAGGCCAAAAATATCAAGTCCTGAAACAGTTGAAAATGACCTGGTGATAGGGCAATTAAGTGCGATTTGTAAGGAGTTTGTCGGAGAATATACTATTACAGCTGACGACAATCTATTTGAAATCGGCATTAGCTCTTTGACATTGACTGAAATTGTATTAGCACTGGATGAGCATTATCCGGGCAAAATCGATATTAATAATCTTTTTGACTATCCGACAATACGAGAATTAGCTGATTACATTCGTCATTAAAATGCTAACCAATTGTTTTTATTAATTTTTTATGTATAAAACAGAAGGGCTTAATATATTACTCACTTTAAATATAGAACATAACTTTTCGTTTTTGTTAAGGTTTCTAATTTAGTGGACTTTACTCTATAATATAATAGAGTAAAAAGAACAGACGATTGTGCCAAGAACACTAACAGTCAAAATTAACGTTAATAAGTAGGGATGAACTACTAAATATTTGAAACTTTATCTTTTTTATGGTAGTTCCTATGTTTGCGAATTTGATTACTTTGCTGTTAAATACCGGAGTCTGGATTTTATCTGGACATTTGTTTAGCTAAATTTAGGGTGAAATATGAATGCACTTAATGTTGTAAAAGATCTTATAGGTCAATTAACTGGCATCATTGTATCTCTTATCGCACTTGGAGTAGCTGCTGGAGTAGTATTCGGTGGTGGTCTTCCTTTTGTAGGTGGAGTACTTGATGGTCTTCTTGGGCTAGTTAACACTCTTGGTGATAACGGTCTGGTTGGTTTGATCGTTCTAGCGGTTTTACTTGACCTTTATAGATAAGTTTTTACTTAGCTATAACATTAGAAAGGGGACCTCTTAGTGGAGGTGCCCTTTCTTTTTTTTAGGGTTACTCAGGGGGGCGTATGGATCTTGTAGACCTTATAAAAAGAATAAAGTATTGGTTGTGGGAAGCAACTAAGCTTTTAGGTTTAATAGTTGCTGTTTCAATATTGGTTTCTATTTTGTTTGGGGCCTCAACACCATTTTTTGGTAGTGTTCTGACAAATTTAGAACCGATTATAGCCACATTAGGATCTGAAGGTTTGGGTGTAATCATAGCCTTGATGTTAATTTTAGGGATTTGGAACGGTAGATCTTAAGAAAGGATTAAAATAAAAAGGCATCTTCTAAAGATGCCTTTTTTTTGTCCAATAGTTGAGACTACTATTCTAGCTTTGCAGGCATATATATATGCGTATAATATATATTATGTTAAATATGATTTATTATAGTCTTTAATATCTCCCTCCTACTGCTTAAACATAGCTAATCATATATAGCTACATATATGAACGAAACGAAAAACTGGCGCAGCAAAACTGACAGCGATGGTATCGTTTGGCTGTGTATCGATGTAGAAAATGCCAGTGCCAACCTGTTATCCAAACAGGTTATGAGTGAACTCATGGATATTCTCGCTGTTTGCGAAAGCGATCCTCCTCGCGGACTTGTCATTTATTCTGGAAAGAATAATGGCTTCATCATGGGGGCTGATATTAATGAATTTACGAAAATAAAATCGGCTGAAAAGGCTTATGAACTGATTAGACTGGGCCAACAGGTGTTAGAGCGACTCGAGACATTGCAATGCCCAACTGTTGCCGTTATCAATGGATTTGCGCTTGGAGGCGGTCTTGAACTCGCACTAGCCTGTGACTACCGACTTGTGCTACGGAACAATAAACCTATTCTGGGTATGCCAGAAGTTAAACTTGGACTACATCCGGGTTTTGGTGGCACAGTCAGAGCTGTTCAGCTCATCGGTGTTCGTGCTGCCATGCAGTTGATGTTGACTGGTAAAACGATAAGAGCTAATAAAGCGATTCGTCAGGGATTAATCGACCAACTCACCGTACCCGATAACTGGCAGCAAGCTGCAAAAGAATTAATTTACTCACAGAAATCTAAATCGCGGGCAAAATTACTTGACAGGATCATGAATTGCGCCCTGTTTCGTCCATTTATAGTAAGCATGCTCTTGAAACAGGTGAAATCGCGGACACGTTGTGAACACTACCCTGCTCCATTTGCAATTATCGATCTTTGGGCAAGATATGGCGCATCTCCAAAGGTAGGTTATGGAGCAGAAGCAAGGTCGATGGCAAATTTACTTATAAGTGAAACATCTCGAAATCTTGTGCGTATTTTTTTCCTGCAGAACAAACTTAAATCACAGGGCAATAAGACGAAGCAGAAAATTACACGTGTTCATGTTATTGGTGCAGGCATCATGGGTGGTGATATTGCGGCATGGTGTGCACTCCGTGGAATGAAAGTAACACTGCAGGATCGGGGGATAAAATATATTGAGCCGGCAATAGAGAGAGCCAACAAATTATTTAAGAAGAAAATTAGTGACACAAACGATCGTGAAGCAACCATTGCCAGATTGAATAAAGATGTCGATGGCATTGGTATCGCCGATGCCGATTTGATTATTGAGGCAATATTCGAAAATTTAGATGCAAAACAGGAGTTGTTTAAAAAAATTGAATCGACCATGAAACCAGGAGCTATTTTGGCAACGAATACTTCTAGTATTCGTCTCGAGGAACTCCGTACAGTTCTGCAAAAGCCAGAGCGATTTATAGGGTTACATTTTTTTAACCCAGTTGCGATGTTGCCACTTGTCGAAATTATCAAATGTACAGATACAGAAGAGGATGTATTGGATGCTGGATTCGCATTTGTCAAATTAATCGGCAAGATCCCGTTACAGTGCACTAGCTCACCGGGCTTCGTTGTTAACCGCATACTAGCCCCGTATACGGCTGAAGCAATATATCTTGCTGAATCCGGTGTTCCACTGACGGAAATTGATAAGGCTGCAGAAGAATTTGGTATGCCAATGGGTCCTATCAAGCTTATCGATACCATTGGTATCGATGTTGTGCTCAATGTATCAAAAATTCTCGGCGATGCATTCAATCGACCAGTACCTAATTGCCTCGCAATAATGATGAAAAATAATAAGCTTGGCCGAAAATCTGGCCAAGGATTTTATCGATGGCATGATGGCAAAGTCGTTAAGAATGACGAAAATAACAATAAGCAATCGGATTTATGCATTAATTTGCAAGATCGACTGATTCTTCCAATGCTTAACGAAGCCGTAGCATGCCTACATGAAGGAGTTGTTGACGATGCAGATATGCTTGATGCCGGAGTGATTTTAGGTACAGGTTTTGCTCCTTTTCGTGGAGGGCCGCTCAATTACGCCAAGAATCGTGGCATAAGGGATATTCAGAGGGTGCTGACTGAATTTGCGGCTAAATATGGCGATAGGTTTTTACCGCACGAAGGCTGGTCAAATCTTGACGATACATAGGCCAGAGTAATGGTGCTAGTCATTACAAAAATTTAGTAATTTAAATTTGGATATCCGTTTTTATCTTGATTCTGATTTCAACAGGAATCATGGTAGGCCTACAGTAGAGCTACAATCCGTCAAATCTTCGCTCCAGTCAATCAACAAGCTTTCCAGTGTCAGCTGTACGTTAAATGAGTTCGCTGGTTGGTTTCGTAGTCGATTGATAGTATCTAGATAATAAAACATATTTCGCTTGTCTATGCGTTTAAGTACAGAATTTTTAGTACCGTGATCAGAGTCAGGTACGCTGATACCATTGATATCATATATGTACTTTTGAACTTCATGGCAAAGCCAGTCTAGAACAAATTGTGGTTCGTATTTTGCCCATTTTGCCGCTAGCTCTAATGGTGTCTCTTTTTTCTCTGATAATGCTTTGAAGTCGTATGACATCATCTCCATAGCTTCAAGTTTCTCAGAAACCAAGATAGCCGCAAGGGGTCCATTACCTGCAGTTCGAAGCGCCTGGGGCCAGTATGTAGCTGGCTTTAGTCGATTTAGCCAAGCTAGGCTCTCTGACTCATTGGGGATTGGAATATTGATATGCTGACAGCGACTGAAAATAGTCGCTGGAAGTCGTCCAGTCTTATCTGCAACCAATACGAGTAGTGTGTTACCAACCGGCTCTTCCAATGTTTTGAGTAGGCTGTTGGCAGCGTTCATAGTCATTAAATTGGCGGGCTCGATGACAGCGACTTTGCCGTCACCTTCAAAACTGGTCAAGCTGAGATGAGTAACAAGTTCACGTATCTGTTCAATACCTATAGTGTGCTTGTCTTCAAAGGGAGAAATCCATTTTAAATCAGCATGTTCTGATATGGTAATAGGGTATTCCGGTAGACCGAAGATATTTTTGATTCCAAGATGTTGTTGGGCAAGCCAACTGGCTGCGCAGCGTTTACCAACCCCTACCGAACCGGTAAGGATCACAGCATGTGGAATTCGTCCTTGCTTAGATCTTTCCAACCAAGCATTAGTAAATTGATTTAACCAATTTAATTCCATTTTTAATTCTTATTAAAGAATGAGGGCATCATGTTCAATATTATTGATTGAATCTGATTTAAGGATTGACATGCATCGATAATTATAAATCGATCTGGTTCAGCATCAGCCAAGGCTAGATAACCATCTCTAACTCTAGTATAAAAATCTATTTGTTCAATCTCGAGCCGATCAGTAGCACCTCTTTGTTTTGCTCTGAGCATACCTACCTCTGCAGGCGCATCGAGCAATATTGTTAAATCTGGTTTCAAATTTTGTTCAACCCAGTTTGCAAGGGTATCGATCCATTCCTGATTGAGTCCACGACCATTTCCCTGATACGCTCGGCTTGCATCCGTAAATCTATCGCATACGACCCAGTGACCAGCCTCCAGTGCTGGCCTAATGGAATTATTGATATGCAAGGATCGAGCAGCAAAAAATAACAACAGCTCTGCAATATCAGTCATCGGCTCTTCGTTATGTTCCAGCAACAACTCACGAATGCGTTCAGCCATTGGTGTGCTACCTGGCTCACGAGCACGTATGACAGAGTATCCATTCTTCTCTATCAAAGCCGAAAGAAACTCAACGTTGGTTGACTTGCCTACGCCTTCGATACCTTCAACGGTGATGAACTTGCCTCGCTTCATTACTTTTCCTGTTTTTTATTTCTGGTAGCACGTTGTCTGGCAAGATATTCCTTGACTGCAGCATTATGCTGCTCCTGCGTTTCCGAAAACTGATGAGCACCACTACTCATTCCTATTGCGACGAAATAGAGTTCAGTGCCGGAAGCGGGGTGTAATGCTGCACTAATTGCAGCTTGGCTTGGTAAAGCAATTGGCGTCGGCGGTAATCCTTTACGTGTATATGTATTATAAGGAGTGTCAGTTTGTAGGTTGTATCGCGTCAAATTTCCGTTGAAAGACTCACCTATTCCGTAAATAACTGTAGGGTCCGTTTGCAAACGCATGCCTTTCTTCAACCTTCTGATAAAAACACCCGATATCCTTGATCTCTCGTCGGCAAGTGCAGTTTCTTTTTCAATAATTGATGCGAGTATCAGTGCTTCGTAGGAATTTTTTAAAGGCAAGTCTTTGCTACGAGTTGCCCACTCATTTGAAAGTGTATTCTGCATCATTTCGAAAGCCTGTCTGAGAATTTCCACATCTTTTGTATATTTTGGAAACCGATAAGTTTCTGGTAGAAACATGCCTTCGGGATGTGTAGTGGGCATCCCGAACAATTTAAGCAATGATGGCCAGTCCCCTATTGTAATGCTGTGTTCAACGGCATCGTGTTCAGAGAGCGCTTGCACCAATTGATGAAATGTCCACCCCTCAATGATCGTAAAAGAATGCAACGCTACGTCGCCGGAAACGAATTTATCGAGCAAATCGCGAGGTGTACTTCCATTTTCAATTATATATTCGCCTGCCTTGATGGAACCGGCATGCCCAGTTAATTGCGCATACCAACGGAATATTTGTGGATTTTTCAAAATACCCCGTGCCGCAAGCGCATCACTGATCGTTACAAGCGCTGAACCGGGGCTAATTTCAAAGACTATGTCGCTCTCGGTAATTCGTAAAGGAGAGCTAAGTATGCGATCAATTTGCCAAATTACTAGGCTGATACCCAGAATAATAGTAACTAGCAAGATGGACAATAATCGAAATAATGATTTCACTTGTAATATTCACTGATGCAGATTTTTTTGGAGATGATTCATTAGTAATCGAGTCACAGGACCAGGTTGCCAGCGGAGCTTTCCGCACGCTCGTACTGGCCAGATCCCAATCTGACTGTTGCTAATAAAAACCTCATCGGCATCATTCAACATACCAGGCTGAATCTTAGCCGCTTCATAATTAATCGATAATTTGTCTGCAATTTTTAGCAGATTATGACGCATCACACCGCAAATTCCAGAATGTGTAATGGCCGGCGTTAAGAGATTAGAATGGCATACGAGAAATATATTACTCATAGTACCGCAGATCAAATTTCCTTCCGTGTCGATCATAAAACGTTCTGTACAACCAGAATCGTTGTGTTGAGCCACTGCCAGTACCTGTTCTAAGCGGTTAATTGTCTTGATGCCCGCCAATTGAGGTTGCCGGGCGAGTCTGATATTGCTAATGCTCACGACAATGCCATCACGATAACATTCAAGTGGATACAAGGTTTTTTTGTAAATTCCAATTCGTAGTATTGATTGCATTTTTTTTGTTGGTGCATAGCCACGTTGTCCTTCACCACGACTGAGAATGATCTTTGCTATGCAGTCAGCTCCTGCAAATCCTGCAACTTTGAGCGCTAACTTTAACTCACTTGGAACGGTAATTATGGGTGATTTATCGATATTCAGTCGATCACAACCGAGTTCCAATCTATCAAGATGGAGATCCAATAAACGGGGTTTTCCAGACCTGATAGCAATCGTTTCAAACAGTCCGTCACCATAATGTAGTGCTCGATCAAAGATCGAAACCGTTTCAACTTTCTGATCATTTTGGAACCAATAATCTGTCAAATCAATGCCTGTGTCATGCCTTTCGCCTTGGCGCGTGTTTCATCTAGTTCAGCCTGCGGGTCGGAATCAGCCACAATGCCTGAACCTGCACGTAAATCAATCCTATTACCGTGTACAACAATAGTGCGTATCAGGATGTTTAAGTCGAGACTACCATCACGATTAAGATATCCAAATGATCCGGTATAGGCGCCTCGGGGTGCCTGCTCCAACTCGGCGATGATTTCCATACAACGAACTTTGGGGCATCCAGTAATAGTGCCTCCAGGGAAGACTGCACTAATAGTTTGGCCGGGTGTTACATTCTCGTGTAATAATCCTCGTACATTGGAAACGATATGGTGGACGTGTGCGTAGCTTTCCACAACCATCATCTCATCGACTTCAACCGTACCTGCTTTACAAACTCGACCTAGATCATTGCGTTCCAGATCGATCAACATGATATGTTCAGCCCGTTCTTTTGGGTGCGAAATCAATTCTGCAGATAGCACCGTGTCCTTTTGTGGATCTATGCTGCGGGGCCTAGTTCCAGCAATCGGCCGTGTAGATATAATTCGATTCCGCACTGACAAAAGCCGTTCTGGTGAGGATGAAACGATAGCTGTATTCTTCCAGTAAGCAAGTCCGGCAAAAGGTGCTGGATTTGACTTGCAAAGATTTACATAAATTGCATCGCTGCAGAGTTTTGTATCTACTTTCAATGACCAGCGGCGTGATAGATTAGCTTGAAATATATCACCAGCGGCAATATAGTCTTTTGCTCTCTGAACAGCATATAGAAACGTCTCAGGTCTCTCTTCACTAGTAACAGGCTTGGTCGTATTTTTTTTAACTAAAGTTCCATTGCCTTCATTGTCTTTGCAGGTGTTAGCTGCGTCCAATAGTATTTCTTTGAGATTTTTGTTTTGTTCGTTTTCACAGATAACGTAAAAACTATCATGCTTATGATCATGGATGATTGCTGCCTGACATCGAACTGCGAAAGCAGTCGGTAATATCGAGTCCGGTGTTATGTGCAGCGTTGGTTCAATTTCAGCCGCAAGTTCATAACCAAGAAATAAGAACCATCCGCCAATAAATGGAAGATGGATATCTGTTTCTATTGTTCGTTCCGACTTCCACCAAGAATCAAGACTGTCTAAAAAGCCCTTGTTCTTGTGAGAACAAGGACCGCTCAGTTTATGTAATTTTTCTAGTACTAGTTGCTCGCCTGGTAATGCGAATAATATATCGTAGCGGCTCAAACGGGAGCCTGAGGCTGAGCTCGCTAGTAAAAATGGATATTTTTGTGGAAATTTTTGCTGCAGCTTGTGCAAATCAACTCTGATCTGGAGCTCATGAATGATGGTATCAATATTAGTATCAAGGGAACGCGCTGCCACGGCAGTATACTCAGCCTACTTTTCTAAAAATAAGGCTTCCATTGGTACCACCAAATCCAAATGAATTTGAAATTACCGTATGAATTTTTGAATCTCTGGCCGTATTTGGTACGTAGTCAAGATCACATTCTGGATCAGGTGTTTCATAGTTGATCGTTGGGGGCAATATTTGATTATTGATAGCTAGAATGGAAAAAATCGCCTCGACAACACCCGCTGCACCTAGTAAGTGCCCTGTTGTCGATTTTGTTGAACTCACGGCAAGCTCTTTTGAGGCATTACCAAAGGCCCGTTTGATTCCGACAGTTTCACCAATATCACCAGCAGGAGTCGATGTACCATGCGCATTCAGATAATCAATTTCTGAAGGAGCTATACCTGCATCATTCATAGCCGAAACCATACATTTACGGGCACCTTCTCCATCGCTAGGAGACAGTGTGACATGATGAGCATCCGCACTCATACCAAAACCTATAAGCTCTGCATATAATTTCGCACCACGTCTCTTCGCGTGCTCATATTCTTCGAGAATTAGACAACCAGCACCATCACTTAACACGAAGCCATCTCGATCTTTATCGAACGGTCGGCTCGCCGCTGTAGGCTCATTATTTTTGGTTGACATTGCCCGTGCCGCACAAAAGCCACCAACAGCCAACGGTGTCGTTGCGTGTTCCGCACCGCCAGCAAGCATTACATCTGCATCTCCGTGCGCCACTGTACGTGCAGCTATACCGATGCAGTGCGTTGATGTTGAGCATGCCGATACAATTGCCAAGTTAGGCCCAGTAATTTTATGAATGATGCTAATGTGACCAGAAATCATATTGATGATGCTACCGGGAACGAAAAAAGGCGAAATTCTTCTAGGACCATTATCAATCATTTTTTGATGGTTTTGTTCTATTGTGAGAAGGCCTCCAATACCGGCACCCATAGCCACACCAATACGATGATTATTTTCCTCTAAGATTTCCAATCCGGAGTCAGACAAGGCTTTACTACTTGCACCAATACCGTAGTGTATGAACGGATCCATCTTCCGTGCCTCTGTTGACGTGAGTATTTCCAACACGTCAAAATCCTTAACCAGGCCCCCAATCCGCGTGCTAAATTGACTAGTATCAAAAGTATTGAGGGATGAGATGCCGGAATTACCTTCTAAAATATTTTGCCAGACATCTTTGATCTGACTACCGACACAGGACACAATTCCCATGCCGGTAACTACGACGCGTCGCTTACTCAAGATAATTTCCGTTTGAATGTGGCAGGACTGCCATCATTTCTCAAGACGGTGATCCTTCACTATGGCTTTATTTTATGAATCGCTACTGTGATTGGTCACGAAATTGATTGCTTCTTGAACCGTTGTGATCTTTTCGGCTTCTTCATCAGGAATTTCTGTGTCGAATTCCTCCTCTAGGGCCATTACCAGCTCAACTGTATCTAATGAGTCAGCACCCAAATCATCGACAAAAGAAGCGTCGTTTGTTACTTCTTCAGCTTTTACACCTAATTGTTCGGCAACGATGCCTTTTACTTGTGTTTCAATGCTACTCATAGTGTTATCTTCTCCATAGAAAAAGATTTTATAAAATAACTTCAGATCTACTGAAAGTTGAATGGAATGAGGATGATTTTTTAATAGATTAACATCAAAATAATGCAATTATAATGCTAAGTTTAGCTCTTAAATAAGGTCCTCATATATGTAACTAATTGATAATTAAAGTTTTGATTAATATATCAAGTCATATTGTATGTGAATCTTTTTTATCAATCTATAAGAACTCTCAGTAGTATTTTTGAACTTCTCTTAATCCATTAGCATACCGCCATTGACATGAAGAGTCTCTCCGGTGATATAAGCTGCGGCATCCGAGGCTAAAAATACCACGGAATTGGCAATATCCTGTGCTTCTCCAATACTATTCAGTGGAATTTTCTCGATCATGGCTAATCTCTGTTCTTCGGGAAGAAGACGAATCATGTCTGTATCAATAAAGCCAGGCGCGACAACGTTTACCGTAATATTTCGAGAAGCGACTTCTCGCGCCAGTGATTTCGAAAACCCAATAATGCCAGCCTTTGTGGCTGCATAGTTAACCTGTCCAGCGTTGCCCATCAGGCCGACTACTGACGCAATATTGATAATACGTCCCTTCTTCATTTTCATCATGCCACGAAGAACTGCCTTACATACTCTAAATACACCGCTGAGATTGGTCGATAATACTGTGTCCCATTCTTCATATTTCATCCGTAGCAATAGATTATCTTTCGTAATACCCGCATTGTTGACAACGATTGTCGGAAATCCTTCTCTAGCCTTGAGGTCGGTGATGACCCCTTGCACAGATTCGTCGCTGGAAATATCAAGAACTATACCTCTACCGCTGGCATTCAGCGCCCTTTTGATAGTTGCGGCACCGTGTTTGCTGGTCGCAGTACCAATGACCCTAGCCCCTGCAGATTCAAGTGACTTAGCAATCGCTGCGCCGATTCCCCGTGATGCACCTGTAACCAAAGCGATCTCTCCTTCCAAAATATCGGACGCGAATATATTGCTCATCTATGAGATTCCTTTGTAATTAGTTGCGATGACAATTTTGAAGTGCAGCTTCAAGGATTGCTGGTGAATCGATACATATACTCGTAATACTTTTGTTAATACGTCGAGTTAAGCTAGTCAGTACTTTACCTGGACCGCACTCAATAATTTTCATCGAACCATGTTTAATCATCAGCTCTATCGTCTCATGCCAACGGACCGGACTAAAAAGTTGCCGTCTAAGCCCATCTCGAATTTGTTCAACTCTTTCATATTTAACGATATCGACATTGTTAATCACTGGAATCGAAGGAATCGAAAATTTAGTTAGAGCAAGTACTTCAGCTAACTTTTCAGCAGCAGGTTTCATGAGTTCGCAATGTGCCGGTACACTAATATTTAGTAGTAATACGCGCCGAGCACCGGCTTTCTTTGCTAGTGTGGCTGCACGCTCAACAGCAGATCGGACACCAGCAATGACAACTTGACCGGGTGAATTGAAATTCACGGCTTGAACCACCTGATCTTCTTCAGCATCTCGACACACCGATAACACAATATCATCATCAAGGCCTAGTATCGCGGCCATAGCCCCATCGCCTGCAGGTATTGCCTTCTGCATAAGTTCTGCACGCCGTTGCACCAAACGCACAGCTTCAGAAAATTCAATGGCTCCTGCACAAACGAGAGCCGTATACTCGCCCAAACTGTGTCCGGCAATTAGCGCCGGCATTTCCCCCTTTGATTTCTGCCAGACCCGCCAGCTTGCAACTCCTGCAGTCATCATCGCCGGCTGCGTTACAACTGTCTTGTTCAGTTTTTCTTTCGGTCCTTCCTGCACCAATCGCCAAAGGTCGTAGCCCAATTGTTCACTTGCTTCCGCATAAGTTGTTTTAACTTCGGCAAATTCTGTTGAAAGATCAGCCTGCATTGCAATCGATTGTGATCCCTGACCGGGAAATACCATGGCAAGCGTCAATTAATTCTCCATTATTATGTGTGCATACAGCATTACGCATCATATCGACGATTTAGACTGATCTCTAGATCTATATTGCTACAAAATTGAATTGGAAGAATGTGCAGTCGATATTGACTGAAAAGTCTGAAGATGTTGCTCATCACAATCAACAGGGCCTAGAGTGATTAACTAGAAATATATCGAAAAATTGTAAGGTTCGAATTAATACGATCTTGGACTAACCCCATGTTTGATATAATGACGTTTAGTCTCTTATTGGCTCAATGCGGAGCAATAACGTGAGTAACATCGAAAAATCTCTTACCTTCCCGGTGTCTCGACGAGGATTTACGCTGATCGAAATCATGGTCGTCGTGGTTATCTTAGGTATTCTTGCTGCTATCTTGGCACCAAACGTTATCGGAAGAATTGACGATGCACAAATCTCGAGAGCCCAACAAGACTTGCGAGCCGTCGAAAATGCTTTGAAACTCTATCGGTTGGATAACTTTACCTATCCAACCAGTGAGCAAGGACTTGAGGCACTGGCCAATAAACCGTCTGATCCAAATATCAAGAACTGGAAGTCTAGAGGGTATCTTGATCGACTACCCAAGGATCCCTGGGGAAATTCCTATCTATACCTTAATCCTGGTAATAATGGAGAAATTGATATTTATACCTTTGGTCGCGATGGCCGCCCGGGTGGAAAAGGCATCGATGCTGACATAGGAAACTGGGACCTTTAATAAAATACCCGGTCGCAATCGCGTCTAGACAAAATTATGATTTCAGCTGATCTGTATGTTTGTACTCGCCCCAATCGGAGCAACGGATTTACACTGATCGAAATACTGGTCGTTATCGTAGTCATCGGCATCATCAGTACCATCGTCTTGCTTGGCCTAGATAATTTCCGAGAAGATCGCGAACTCCAAACTGAAGCAAAACGAATAGCATCTTTAATTGAATTAACTTCTGATGAAGCAACTTTTCAGGGTCGGAATTTCGGTTTGAGACTGATGCAGAATGGATATCAATTCTTCGAGCACGATCCATTGACTGGAATCTGGAGAGAAGTATTTTTGGATGATCTTATGCGGCAACGCCAATTGACACAAGGCACAAAGTTCGAATTATTTCTGGAAAAAAAACAGATACTACTGGATACGGTCACGGCAGATTCAGCACCAAATAATAATACCGAAGACGATCTCACCCAGGAATATCTGCCACATATTTTCATTCTTTCAAACGGCGATATTACGCCGTTTAATCTCGAAATTATCCGTAACATTGACCAGACCCGTATTGTTCTTAGCGTATCCGCAAACGGAATGATCAAGATGGGTACGAGTGAAAATTATCAGAGTCCTTTATAAGAAAACAAGAGGCTTTACATTGATCGAGGTAATGGTTGCAATGGCAATTGCTACGCTTGGTCTTACTGCCGTCATCTTCAGCATTAGCCAAATGATTGATACTGGAAATAGCATGCGACAGAAAACCTATGCAAGCTGGATTGCACAAAACAAGATTACTGAATTTCGCTTGAGAAATATTAAGCCAACTGTCAGCGAAACTGTAGGTGAAGTCGACTATGCGGATCGTGAATGGTCATGGCATGCGATAATTTCGGAGACAGAAATCGATGAACTATACCGTGTCGATGTCCGGGTCGGTCTTATCGGTGACGATGAAAACATCCGTACAGTTAGTGGATTTATTGGCGAACCTGGTGCGTTAGGCCAAAGCAATCTTATTTGGGCAAAAAATTCTCTCGCCATTGATAAACCCAAGTGATACTTGTGTTGAGAATACAGAAGGCATTCACCTTGATCGAGATTTTGGTAGCCCTTGCTATTTTTGGAATCTTGGCTGTATTTGCTTACGGTACCCTGAGTCAGACGCTGTTAAATGTCGAAATACTTAATGAGCGAATGGACCGACTGCAAGCCATTCAGAAGACAGTCCGCTATCTCAGCCAAGATTTTCTTCAACTTGCTCCTCGACCTGTGCGCCAGGAATTGGACGATTCGCTCTACTCTGCTCTGCAAAGTGATGTTGGTGGCGAATTTATGCTCGAATTGACACATGGTGGCTGGAGCAATCCTACGACACTTCCTCGCGGAACATTACAACGTACTGCATATAGGCTTGAGGAGGATGAACTCGTGCGATATTACTGGACAGTGCTCGATCGCACGCTGAGTAATGAGCCCATTAGTGTAACCATTCTCAACAGCGTAGATGACCTGTCTATTCGATATCTTGTTGATAACGGCGACTGGATAGAACAATGGCCACCAGCGACGATGTCGAGACCGCTTGGTTTGCGTCAGAGGCCAAGGGCAGTTGATATTGTTTTAACTCTGCCGGATGAGGGTGAGATCCGACGAATCATCGAGATCGCACCATGAAAAGAAGTACTGCAAACCGTGGTGTTGCACTGATAACGGCAATGTTTATCACGGCGCTGGCAAGCATAGTGGCCGCTAATCTGGCCTGGGACAACGCATTGGATGTAAGGCGTACGATGAACCTTCTCAATCAGGAACAAGCTGTGCAAGTTGCACTCGGTACCGAAAGCTGGGTAAGTGTGATCCTACGTCAAGACTTGTCGGACAGCGAAACAGATCATCTCGGTGAAAGTTGGGCAATCGAATTGCCTAGCTTACTCATTGACGGAGGCGATGTTACTGGTAGCATCGAGGATTTGCAGGGTCGTTTCAACGTAAATAATCTGATTGATGAAAGTGGCCAGATTGTCACCAGAACCCTGCAGCATTTTCAACGATTGCTTATTGCTCTTAATTTAGATCCACGCTTTGCCGGCATTGCTGCAGATTGGATCGATGACAATATCGAGCCGATATTTCCAGATGGTGCGGAAGACTTGACCTATACAGGGATTATTCCGCCATATCGTAGTGCTAATCAAAGTCTCACTAGCGCTAGCGAATTAGCAGCTCTAGAAGGAATGGATAGACGAAGTTTCAATGTGCTTCGCCCGCACATTACAGCTCTACCTGGAAGAACTCATATCAATGTTAATACGGCAACCGAAGCAGTTTTGCAATCGCTAGATGAAAATATATCTGTCACAGATGTGGAAAGACTTCTTGCAGAACGTGAGGATGTCGGTTTTGATTATATGCAGAACACTTTTTCATCTCTTGTAACACCGGATGTATTAAATACACTTGACGAATCAAGCAATTATTTTAGATTGAAGGTGGTAGTACGGATTGATACGGTTCGCGTTACCTTATACAGCGTGTTGCAACGAGGACCTAAAGGTAATATTACCCCTATCCTGCGAAGTTTTGGGACGACTTGATTATGGCAGAATTTCTAGTAATTAGAATTGGTAAGGACATTAACCAACCAGCTCAATGGATAGTAGTTGACGATAGTAATGAGTGCTGTAGCTCGCCAGTTATAGGCTCCCTGAGCGATGCACTCACCGATATGGCTGAGCGTAAAGTCATTGTTTTGGTTCCGGGTGCGGAGGTTTTAACAACCAGCGTTGATATTCCAATCAAAGGCGGATCACACTTTCTTGATGCCCTGCCCTATGCGCTTGAAGATGAACTTGCTGAAGATATTGACCAGTTACATTTTTCCAGCGGAATTAGGAGAAGCAATGGCAGAATACCGGTGGCCGTTGTTAATCGCGAACGACTCAGTCAATGGGTTGAGTGCTTTAGAGAACTTGGCATTCAGCCTGTTTCTATGATTCCGGATAATCATGGACTCGATCGAATAGAAGACACAATTAGCATGCTCATTGCAGAAGACCAGGTGATGATAAATGATGGAACAAATGTCGAGATTGTTATGCAGGGCATTAACCCCAGTGAGGTGCTCTCCGTCATCGGAGCAATAGATGAAATCAAGTTAAATCGAGCGGCATCACCCACAATGTCGAAAAATGTACTCATTTATTGTGATGCAGAAAACCACAAGAAATATCAAGATGACTGGCTGGTATTGAACAATAAAATAGAAGATCTAACCATCAATCTGTTGAAGGATGGCGTAATTTCCCAATTGGCGCTTACTGCTGTAACTGGCACTGGCATCAATCTGCTGCAGGGCGATTTTGGAGCAAAATCAGAATATTCTAGATTATTTAGATCATGGGGCTATGTGGCCATGCTTTTGCTCGTACTGGGCCTTGTGGGAATTGCTACAAAAACGACCAACTATTACCTGCTAAAACAAGAAGAAATGAACTTGAAACATCAATTTGAGGCCGAATACCATCAGATTTTACCTGGTACATCTTCGGTGAATGATCCTGCCGGCATCATCGGCTCGTTAAAAGCAAGAATCGACGCATCAGACACGCCATCCGTATTCCTTCAGTCACTCGAGCAACTAAGCTGGGCTTTAAAAGAAAACAAAGAAGCACGTATCGATGTAATAAGTTATCGGGCCGGAGTTGTTGACATCCTTCTGACCGCGCCAAACGTCTTGACTCTAGATAGAATTCGGCGTGTTATAAGTGAAAATGATCAATTCAGAGCATCTATTCAATCGACCGATCAGGATGGTGAAAAGGTTAATAGTAGGATACGAATACAGGTAAATGGAATATGAATAATTGGGTTAAATCCCTACAGATTCGTGAAAGGGTATTTCTGCTGACGGCCACAGTGTTCCTTGTGGTTGCCGTTTTGTACCTCGGCATTTGGGCACCACTGGATCGCGGACAAAAAAGTTTATCACTCAGTGTCGATAGCTGGAAAAATGCTTTGATCGAAATTCGGTCACTGAAATATCAGTTGCAACCCTTGGCATCGGAACAAAGTCAGCAAATCGAACATAACCAGTCACTGGTTGTAATTATAGATAACACTCTCAGAAAGCGTGACCTATATAATTCATTGCAACGAAGTCAGCCGATAACTAGTAGCAGAATTAGTGTTGAATTTGAAAATGTCACATTTGACGAACTGATACTCTGGCTAGGTGACCTAAGCACGAAATACGGCCTTAAACTTCAATCAGGAAATTTTTCCTACGCACACGATAGTGAGGGAAGAGTCAATTCCACAATAACACTTGAAAGATCGTAGCTAGCATTATCTAGATAAAATGGGCAATTCCAAACTCCCGATCCTCACTGGAATCGCAGTGCTTGTTATCGGACTAATAATCACCTTCCCAGCCAGAATGGCATACAAATGGTTTGCTCCGGAGAATCTGAAATTGAGCGATATCAGTGGTTCGATCTGGTATGGTAATGCGAAACAAGGTTATGCCACTGATATCTATCTAAAAAACATTAAGTGGAATTTTCAGCCACTCGCCTTATTGGCTGGTAAGTTTGAATTCTTAATCAACAGTAATCCAACATCAGGATTTCTCGATGCCAATGTTGAGTTTAGCATTGACGGTAGAATCAAGATGTCGGATGTCACTGCTGCAATGCCACTTTCAACACTGCAAGACGCACTTCCCTTAGGCAGCATTCAAGGTTATCTCAGCCTACAACTTTCTCATCTCGTAATTAAGGATAGCTTACCGAGAGAAGCCACAGGTACACTCAACATCGAAAATCTTATTTCTCCTTATCTTTCACATACGCCACTCGGAAGTTTCCGAGCTGAATTTCAGACAATCAAAAATGACATTTCGGCTTCGGTTGAATCTATAAGTGATATGCTAGATTTGACCGGAATAATTACACTGACTGCCGATCGTCATTACCAATTCATCGGTCAGATGACAACCAAAGCAAGTACACCACTTAGTATTACGCAGCAGCTACAGTTTATGGGAACACCGAATTCACATGGTCAGTATGAATTTCGAATAGAAGGACAACTATAGAAAATCATATTCCAGAGACAGGTAGTTTCCGATCACTAAATCAGGACTTCTCGGAATTTTTGCAACAAAGGGAAATACAATGCCACACGAATCGGTGAGTCCGTTAAACAGCCATAGAGTCCAGCATATTTTTCAAGCTGTGTCCGGTATCTCTGCGATTCCTGATTGAGGAAACCTTCGAGATCCCCTCCTTCATGTGTGCTGGTTTTGTAATCGACGATCCAATGAGTACCGGCTTCATCGACGCGTACTCTATCGATAATAATGGACTCAATTTCATCCTTCCAAAGTCCTGTTATAGCAAGTTCAGTATTACCCTTACCATACAGCAACCATTGGCCTTTCGAGTCGCCCAAGATGCCATAAAGAGCCATTTCGACACGATTACAGATGTCACTGATCTTATCTGCAGATATACCCAACTTTTCACACCATCGTATAGTAGTCGGCCGAAGTATTGGAAGTGTCTCTAAATCTAGCTTCACTATTCCTTCAGTGGCTCTATGCAGCCATCGATGCACAATTGTTCCTGCATATCGTGCGCTACTGCTAACCCAATAATATTCAACTTCAAATTCGTTCGATCTTCCAGAAGTAACTGAAATTGGGCCAGATAATGGGAACTCTGCTATATCAGGTGCTTTCCATTGTTCTTTAAAACGACGAAATGGTGGTTTAACCAGCTTATTTTCGTTGCTAAAAGTAACCGATGATTTTCTTACTTTAAAAGCATTGTTGAATGTAGATTCGACCGATGACCATATCCGATGCAATAAGCTGCCGGATTGCGCCATTCTAAAATTTTGACCGTCGCCATCAAGAGGTACATGTCCAATCAAGTGGAGAGATTGCTTCGCTCTTGTGCAAGCGACGTAAAGCAATCGATCCTGTTCCAGCTGGTCTTTGTCGCTTTCAGAAACTTCAATAAAACGATGTAAAGGATCATTTTTAAGTTCTGATCTAGGTCCTACTGGGCTGATGATCATATCGCTGGTTCCGTCATTATTTGGGACATTCAGCCAGTTCAGCATATCTTTCTGACGATTACCGACTGTTCTGCCAAGCCCATATAGCAAGACATGATCAAATTGCAACCCTTTCGCCCGGTGCATAGTCATGATTTGTAGTCGACAATCATTAGTAGTGCTTGAAACCCGTTCATCGTCGAGCAAAGATTCCAATTTAGCAACGTCAGCTAAGGTACCTGCCGACTCAATTTTGTCCAGAACATTCAAATAACGATAGATATTCTCGACTTCCTCAGCATTCTTCAGAAAAGCAGGGCCACCAAGAGCGTACCATGCTAATTCAACCCTTTCTCGCAGAGATTTAGTGAGATTTGTGCTCAAGTGGTACTGCATCGTACAGACAAATTCACGTACTCTTAACGCTGTACTTGAATTGAATTGAGATATAAGGGCCTCATCGCGCAAGAGGCTCCAAACAATACTATGCGAATCATTTTTGACTATTTGGTGCAGCTCTTGCCACGTTAATCCAATCCATGGACCACGTAACAATGCCAGCCATGCAATCCGGTCACCTTGGTGACAAATTGCTCGTGTCAGAGCCAAAATATCGATGATTTCTGATAAATCGCTCAATCTGTCAATTTCTAGAGCTTGATACTTGATATTTGCTTCGCGTAACCCGGCGAGGAGTAGCGGTAAATGGTTTCGGCTACGGACTAGCACAGCAATTTTTTCGTTCGTGCCATCTTTTAAGCATTCCTGAACAATGCTAACACCCAGCTTTCCCTCGAGGTGTGGACTATTACCGAATACGGGATGAATCCTGCAGAGTCCTTTACCACGCTGTTCATTAATCGATAAAGCATCAGCGTATGCAATCGCTCCGGTGGAGACGTTGTCTTTACCCGGCAATGTGTGTCGAAAGGTTGTATTGAACCAGTGAACTAAATTTTCTCCAGAGCGAAAATTTTGTCTTAGCAGCAACGGTTCCAGGGACAGAGAACCTATGCCCTTCTTTCTGGCTACAAGAAATTGACCAACTTCCGCATTTCGAAATCGGTAAATTGATTGCATCGGATCTCCGACACAAAATAAAGTTCGACCATCGCCTTTTTCCCAACCTGCTACGAGTTTTTGCAGGAAATGATATTGGGCAATTGACGTATCTTGCATTTCGTCGATTAGTAAATGACGAATTTGATAATCGAGCAGAAGTGTCATATCACCCGGATCTTCGGTATGGCCAAGTGCTAAATTTGCAGCTAATGCGATTTCAATATAATCGGCAACTCCTCGCTCACTGAAAAGGCGGCGCAATTCTGTCACAGCAAGCGGTAAAAGATTAAACAGAGCAAGCAGTACTTGCCATTGCTCATTGCTATATTTATCTGGAGGTAATAGACGAACACCTTGCAACTTCCGTCGCAATTCTTCGTGATAACTTATTTCTTTCAATAGTGCGATAAATTCTTTTCTTTCGCCGTTATCTTGAGGGGGAAAACCATCATTTTTATTAACCGTTTTGCGCCAACTTCCGGCCTTGGTCAGTAATAGATCTACAATATTGCGCCAGATCTCTGTAGAAGTAGGATCTATTCCTGGCAGTTCAATCAGAGTGCCAATTGCTGTAAGCGGATGATTAGGATCATTTTTTCGTATATTTTTCGCAGCATAGGCTGTTAGCCTTAATAATTGGTCGATTAGGTTGGAAGGAATTAGTTTTCTAACCGATTTGAGCCTCTCTCTAATCAGATTAGTAATGCGCTGTTCGAGCTTTTCTCTAACCACCTCCATATTTTCTTTGCCCGAAGCTCCACTAGCAATAAAAGTTAACCACTGATCACGCGATTCAAGCATTCGCGCAACGTATTCAATATAGATGCCAGTATTGTTGTCGAGATGTACAAGAACCTGTTCCACTGCAGTGCGCATTGAATTCGATGTTGTTAGCCAATCGAAAGTTGCAGTCGCAGCAGTTCGATAGATCATCTGCATCTCCGTATCCGCGAGTATTATTGGTACTCCACCTAGTGTGGAGCTTAGAGGCATCGATCTCGCTATCCCCGCACTAAGTCCATCCAGGGTTTGAATACGCATTCGATGAGGAAATTCAGCCAGCTTCCAGTCAAGCTCTCTATCTCGGTTTAGTACCACTTGCGCGATATCAATCGTGAGGCACTGATGCGCCTTATCTGAGCTAATCTCGCCCTGTGCATGCTTCAAGGCTGCAAGGACACGAAGCCGCATTTCTGTCGCAGCCTTGCGGGTAAACGTTATAGCAATGATCTCTTCTGGATGGCTAACGATAGCCAACAATTTAAGATAACGTTGAATTAATAACTCTGTTTTTCCGGAGCCTGCAGGTGCTTGAACTATGAATGATCGCTCTACGTCAAGTGCAGTTGAGCGTGAACGTCGATCAGATTCCATTAATTGCTCATCGCTAACCACGTCGTAGTTCCTCGAATCTGCTCAGGATATTTAGCGTTTTTGCCTGTTTATTCGACAGATTTAGATTAATCCGGATATCGCCTGTCGCAATTTGCTGCATCAGCATGTCAACTCTTTCTTTCCAAGTAGCCATTCTTTCTACCCATTGATCAGCTCGTTTAGTATCCCAACTCGAACTTCCACCCGTGCCTTTATACTCAATTGATCGAGTATTTATATTGATTAGGGCCAGGCCACCAACTTTTTCATCAAGGGCACAAGCATAAACGACAAGCTGAAGATCCTGAGGATCACCATTTCTATTCAGGAAATTCTTTGGTAGGCCTGTTTTATAATCCGCGATTAGTAAAGATTCATCGGATAAACGATCGATACGATCAATACGTAATTTTAGACGAACTCCGAATTGTTGAAAATCAACATCACGTTCAACACTATCAACACGAAATATCGGCCGTTTCAATTCTTCGAGAATAAATTTCTCAAGAAGCTCACGAAGGCGTACACGCTCGAGAGCAAGTAATCGCTTGAGAATCGGGTCCGCATGCCGCAGATATCTTTTTAAGGCGTTATCTGAAGCATCTAAGACACGTTCCTGTAGCAACCCATCGTCGAGCCACTTTCTGATTTCATCCTGGGAAGGTTTTTCTGCAAATAGCATATACAGTGCTTTATGAATCAAACTGCCTCGCAACGCAGGCGATAGACCAACAGTAACGGACTCCAGTTCGGTAACCCGTAGTCGTCCATATGCAAAGGCTGAGAACGGATCTGTTACTTGTCGTTGCACGGTAGTTGCACCTCCTGCAACAAACTCATCTTGCTGCACGGCGAGCGTCGAATCATCTGTTGGTTCTTCAAGCTGATGAGATCCTATTAGGCTTAATGCATGCCAGCCAGGGTCTATCACTTGTCTGTGATCCATAATGGGATGTCCAGTTATCAAAGGACTCGCTATATTCTCTAATTCCTCGTTAGACTTCTGCCAACTTAATCTGACTGTGTCAGCACTAGACAACAGTAGATTTAATATTTCCCATGAATAATTCAACGTGTTACTAGGTGTTGAATCAGGCATCGAGTATTCTCTTTGTAACTTCCTGGAGACGAGTGTCAATGGATGTGCTGCTGGGGGCCAAGTATTTGCGTCAAGTCCTGTGATCCACACACTATCGAATCTCGTACCGGCAGCTTCAAGGGGGCCAAGTAGTTGTACAGAACCCAGTTGTCTTTCCGGCTGATAAATAGTTTCATTGGCTAGAGCAATCAGATGATTGCTTGCCTCAGTAAAAGTAAATTTGGGATAAATAATCTCCAGCTTAGCTAGCTTATTCAATAATTCGCGCCATTGATTAATTAGCTGGAACTCATCACTAATGAGTTTTCTCGTACCCGGCCATACGAATTGTTGTAAGAGTTCATCTATCCTATCTGCCCATGCAGCTGGACTTGCCCTTTCTGAAGAGCTCGCCTGAAATGAGTTGATATATTGAATTTCTTCAAGCCATTTATACGCATCTGATTCTTTAGTTATTTTTTGAAACAAATGAGAAATGGCAGTTGGAGACCATGATCGCTCGGGTAGTCGACGCAAATACAATTCTAGTTTGCACCGGCCAACTGTTTCATTTGAAGTAATAAATTGCGTACGTAGCAACAAACTAATTTCATTGAAGGATAAGTCTCGATTCACCCATTCCAGTAAAAGTAGTGCAATTCTAATTGCAGGATAGTTCGAGAGTGGTCGGCCATAGGATGTGTTTACTACTGTCCGTAAATCTAAATCACCATATTGCCAGCCGGGAGCAACTCCTTCTCTTATTAATTGTTCGTTTTTTACGACGTTTCTATCGAGAGAAGAGGAAATTATGCCGATCGTTGCGGAAGAATTTTTCATTAATTGTTGGCGTGCCCAAGCACCTGCTGCACGTAGCTCTGCATTTACATCGTCAAATATAGCAACTGAAGCATCATTGGGAGTCTTATTTGTTTGTTCTGATGTAACAACACATTTAAACTGTCCCATAACCTCAAACAAATCTTCAATCACCGGTTTCATTCGATTGAAGCCTGCATAGACAATACGATCGGGCACGAGAATTACACCGCTTTTCATAAGGTTAATTACCGTGCCTATAATTTGTGCGTCGTCAATCCAGTTATTTCTCAAAAGGTGTGTTTGGTATTTTCGTGCAGCTTCAGCAAAAAATTTTTCGTCTTTATTTCGAGCTTTGGTTGAAACCTCACTGAGTGGTACTTGCCAGTCATGCAGACTCTGCCAAGATTCTTTGGCTTGTAGAACAAGTGTGTCTATATTGAGAATAGTATCGCCTACCTGTTCTTTGAAATATCGTTTCCAGATGATGCTACTGGCATAACTACCTATAACGATCGGCGAGGAATCAGCTGTGTTGTTGATCTTCGATATGAGCCACTCATTCAGAAATCTTATATTTGGTGATAGCCAGGCCTTATGACCGTGTGCCAACTGTTCTTTGTTATATGTCGATTTTAATGCTCGTGCGAGCCGTCGGTTTGCAGTAATAACAATACTGTTATTTTCGACTGCCTCAGATAACCACTGATACATCAAATTTTCACTTAGCATTGGATAGTGCGTGGATGTATTTAGAATACTTCAAGCTATTTCTTGAACTTGGAGAAATGTGTCATGTATACGAAGATTTATTATTAAATACAAGCGTAATACAAGTATTGCTCTAATCCGGACAGATCACAAAAAACCGACCAACCTTTTGGGTTGGCCGGATGGGTACGCACGGAGAATACGGATTGCACGATTGAATCAACCTATTAAATAACAAATCAATTCAATTTAGCTCTTCAACCTCAGCACCTTCTAAAGATTTAGGTGTCGGGGTCTGTTCGACGGCTGGATCTTTCTTCCCAAACCGAACGAGTAACCAATCTGCTTCATCTCTACTAATTCTTCGAATTGAAGTAATACTTATTTTATCTTGACCTCGGCCTATAGAGTCAAAAACTAGTGCGTCACCACCGTAAGGACAAAGCCAGTTGTCTCTGGATAAGGTTCCAATCTGAAATGAGGATTTAAGCTTCCAAGCTCGACTGAACAACCTGACAAAATATGCTCGTTTTGGTGAGCTCCATATAAGCAAATTCCTGTCATCTAGAACAGTATAGTCTCGGATAGTCAGAAGCGAGATGCAATCCGTCCCCCGATAATCAAGCTCTAGATCAGACTCTAAATCAACAGCCTGAATAATTACCGGTAGTGATAAAATACCTAAGGTAAATAATATAAAGATATGTTTTATATTTATTTTTTTATAAAAATAATTATTCATTATTGAATCCAATGAGATTTTTAAAATCACTGAATTTCAGTATCCATGTTTCTAAATTCGACATTTAGTTCATTGAAAATTCGTATTCCCTCAAGTTCACATCCACTAGAAAATTATATTTCATCAGTAACGACCGGGCGATTGAGATCAAGTATCCATTCGCTCCAAGAACCAACATAAAGGCGTGGGTTTGGTATGCCAGCCAATTGTGCGGATAAGATCAGATGACAAGCGGTTACTCCTGAGCCACACATGCTAATCCAGGATTTATCTTTGCTGCCTTTAAAAACTGTGTCCCAGCTGGCTTTAAGTTCTTTTTTCCTCTTCCAACTACCGTCAGCATTAATGCTTTTTAAAAATGGATGATTCACTGTGCCAGGAATATGACCTGCTATCGTGTCAATTGGTTCATTTTTACCGGTATAGCGAATACGATCACGGGCATCAACAATTATAGGTGCTTCATCGGAAATGAGTAACTCCTGGAGTTCATCGGTTGAAATTATCATTCCTGAATTTGGCAGTGCTTGAAAAGAAGTCTTAACAACGGCTTCATTACCTCCAAATGTAGCATATGCAGATTTTTTCCATGCAGCATATCCACCGTCTAGCACTGCGACATTTGTATGACCCAGCCATCTTAGCATCCACCATAAACGAGCAGCAATCGCACCACTTGCATGATCATAAACAACTACTTGTGATTCATTTCCAATGCCCCACGCACTTAATCTCTTCGCAAATGTTTCTACTTTAGGTAAAGGGTGTCGTCCCGTTGCTTCGGTAATTAACCCAGAGAGATCTTGATTGAGATTGGCGTATTGAGCTCCCGGTATATGGTCCTGCTGATATTCAGCATACCCTTTGCTCGGCTTCATCAAATCAAAACGGCAATCTACAACATGCCAGGATGGATTATTCAATTGATGTTTTAACTCATCAACGCTAATTAAATTATTGTAACTAGTCATTTTGGGCTAATTTACTTTCGAAAAGAGTAGAAGTAATATTGAAATGTAATTACTGACTTGTACAGAAATTTATCCTCAGAGACAATGCTTAGCCCATGGTCGTCCGACCACCAACGATAAATTTGTTTTTTTAAATCCGGGAGAAAGGTTCGTGGAAAGAATACTTGTTGGGCTAAAAAGAGTTGTTGATTATAACGTGCGAATTAGAGTCCGAACAGATAACTCCGGTGTCGAAACGGACGGTATCAAAATGAGTATCAATCCTTTTGATGAAATTGCACTTGAAGAAGCATTGCGAATAAGGGAGCGTGGTCAAGCTAATGAGGTCGTTATCGTCTCAATTGGTGGAAGTGAGTCTCAACAACAGCTGCGTACAGGGTTAGCAATGGGTGCTGATAGGGCAATTCTGGTTGAGAATGAAGGACCGATGGATCCTTTGACTAATGCAAGAATTTTTCTAGAACTAGTTGTACGCGAATCACCAAAACTAGTTATTCTTGGAAAACAGGCCATTGACGAAGACAATAATCAAACCGGGCAAATGCTTGCTGCACTTTGGGAACGTCCTCAGGCTACTTTTGCATCGAATATTGAAATAAATGGATCGACAGCTAAAGTTACTCGTGAAGTAGACGTTGGACTCGAAACTATCGAAGTTGATTTGCCTGCAGTTATTACGACTGATCTTCGTTTGAATGAACCGCGTTACGTAAAACTTCCTGACATCATGAAGGCGAAGAAAAAAATTCTGGAACAGATATCTCTTGCCGATCTGGCCGTTGAACCATCTATATCAATGACTACACTTACCTTCGACCCACCCGAACAACGCCAGAAAGGTATTTTTGTTAAAAACGTAACAGAACTTGTCTCTGTGTTGAAAGATAAGGGACTAATTTAATGTCGAAAATACTCGTAATTGCAGAACACAACGGTTCGTCCCTCAACAGCAGTACGGCCAAGTGTTTGACTTGTGCTAATGAAATACCGAATGCTGAGATCGATGTGGTCATATTCGCTGTAGACGGAATTAATATTGCAAATGAAGCGGCACAATTGAATTCGGTCAACAAGGTATTACTCGTCAATAATGCTACTAACCAATATCCATTAGCATCTATCATTGCTCCACAACTTATAGCGATAGCGGACGGCTATTCGCATCTATTGGGTCCATCAACAACTTTTGGTAAAGATCTAATGCCCAGGGTGGCAGCTTTACTTGGTGTAAATCAAATCAGTGACGTAATGGCTGTATTGGGTAGTCATAAATTCAGGCGACCAATATACGCTGGTAACGCAATACTAACGGTCGAAGCACCTACCGATAGACCTTTGATTGCAACAGTTAGGACGGCTTCATTTACTGACATTGGCACCGGTAATTCCGCAATGGTGAAAGAGATATCCGTGGATATCGAAATTCCTAATCACACACGATTCATAAAATTACAAGGAGAAAAATCCGATCGTCCAGATTTGCAGACGGCTAGAAAAGTCGTCTCGGGTGGTCGAGCATTGGGCAGCAGTAAAAATTTTGACATCATTTTCAAACTGGCTGACTCACTAGGCGCTGGTGCAGGCGCATCACGAGCGGCCGTTGATGCTGGCTACGTTCCTAACGATATGCAAGTTGGTCAGACAGGTAAGATTATTGCGCCGGAGCTGTATATCGCTATTGGAATTTCTGGTGCAATTCAACATCTCACAGGCATTAAAGATGCAGGCACGATAGTTGCAATTAACAAAGATGAGGACGCGCCAATATTTGAAGTTGCTGACATCGGCCTCATCGGCGATCTTTTTGAGGTTGTTCCCAAATTTCAGGAAATTATTAGTTCCTAATCATTTATTCAGAGATTTACCAGAATTGATTCGGCAGAACTCAATTCAAACTTGCCTGCTTCCTCCACTGCAACATGAGTGGCAATACCATCGTCGACAATAATTGCAAACCGCTGACCTCGTATACCCATACCGGAACCGGAGACATCCATCTCAAGTCCAAGCGCCTTTGTATATTCACCATTACCATCGGAGAGCATCGATACTTTGTCCTCGACTCCTCTGTCTTTACCCCAAGCATCCATCACAAAGACGTCATTGACAGCCATGCAAGCAATCGTGTCAACGCCTTTGCCAAGAATGTCATTAGCAAGATCGATGAAGCCTGGAAGGTGATTAATTGAGCAGGTTGGTGTAAATGCACCTGGAACCGAAAATAGAACTACTTTTTTACCACCAAATAATTCATCCGTTGAAATGCTATCAGATTTAGCATTTCTCATTATACGAAATAAACCAAATGGCATTTTTTCTCCCATTTGTATTGACATTGATTCTCCTAGATTGTTCCAGCTACTGGTTAACAGTCTCTAATCAGTTAGTTTTATAAACTTTTTTATTTATGCTTCATTGTCAGCAATACATATGATCAGACCGTCCAGATCATCGTTCATCTCAATTTGGCACGTCAATCGACTATTTGGTTGCCTTTCATAGGCCGCGTCGAGCATGCTATCTTCCATGTCATCCATTTCAGGCAATCTGGAGAGCCAATTATCATCGATATAACTGTGGCAAGTTGCACATGCACATGCACCACCACATTCGGCAACAATACCGTCGATATTGTTGTTGATTGCCCCTTCCATTATTGAGTAACCATTTTCAACTTCGACTGCAATTCTTTCACCATTCGGTGTTATGTAGATGACCTTCGACATTCTTAGCCTGTATATCTCATGGATACTCTATTGTGAAGATTTTGGTTACAAAAGTGATATAAAGACATTGACCTAATCTGGGCAAGTCCCTATTGGTGTGGTTCAAGAGGTATAATTGTTATCCGAGACACCAAATATGCCATTCACTGTGATTAACCCGCGTGCTACCGTTTTAAGTTCTACTGTTAGCTGCTCGTCGCTTTGCTAGTTCTTGGATCTGTTTTCTAGCAGATGCCTCGATAGCGGCTACTTGCTCATTTCGCTCAATTTCATTATCAATGACGTTGATCCACTGGTTAGAGAGTTTTCGCGAACGTCGCGTTTTCCGTGCTTCACGAAATGCATTTTTGGAGGCACGATATTTCTGTTGATTATAAAGGCACATGCCTAATGAAATATGAGCATTATCGGGACTCTTTATACCACCTTTTTTTAATCCATTTTGGACAGCCGATACGCATTCTGAATATTGACCTAGATTCAAATGGGCATTGCCTAATCTAAGGTTAAGTTCGCCTTCATTACTCAGTCTTGCGGCTTCTTTTAGTGCTGGAATAGATTTTTCATCTTCCTGTGCCACTTGCCATGCTTGTGACAGTAATCGATAATTTTTGGCATTACGCGATACGGTGCCCTTTTCCATTTCCGCTTCTAGCAATTTTCCTGCTTTGTACGGAACTTCGTTTGATAGAAGTAGTTGTGCCATTGTGACGAACTCGGATTCTTTTTCTAGCAATCCCTGTGTCTGAGAGGCATCGTAAGCTGCAAAAAGGTTGCTATCTTCTTCCAGTTCGGTGTATGCCCCAGCGAGTGAAAACCAATAACGTTTCTTCGGCCAGTTCGCAAGAAGAATTTTCTGGATATCACGTACTTTCGTATAATCTTCTTGCTGAAAATATGCAAAATTTAGTAGAACGAACCAATCTTCCTTAACCGATTTTTCACGTTCTTCCGCAATTTCTATTGCTGTTTCAATTGGCTCAACCATTTCGCGGAAACGGTTAACCTGGTAAAGATTCTGTGCATATAGAATATACGGCCCCGATCCGGGATTTATCTCTAGCTCAAACCATTCATCAAGGAGTCGAAGCGAATTATCGTATTCCTCCTCCATCGTATAGAGTTGTGACAGCGTGTAAATTGTTGTCTTTCTGACTTGTTCTTCCAGGCTAGGGATACGAAGCATTTCTACATAAGTAGCAATCGCACCAGTCATGTTTCCCATATTGTAGTAGACAAAACCAATGTAATTGAGAACATTTGATTTTTCATACTCAGTCAACTTAGTGTTACTGTTCAGGGTGTTAAGATCTTGTAGAGCACCGGTGTAATCTTCTGCCTCTACTTTTTCCTGCGCTACTAGAATCTTGTCATATACTTTCTTAGTAACCGCCTGAGCCTTCTTGGTTTTCTGATTATCTCGTGCTGCACGCTCAGCCTTTTTTCTCTCTCTCTCGGCCTTTCTCTCGGCCTGTCGCTTTTCCTTCGCACTCTGCACACTCTGTTTCTCAGTCGATTGTCCATACGCGCTGCCAACCGCAAGAGTTCCTAAAAGCAGGAACAAAGATAGTTTTACTAAAACACCAATTTTATTTTTCATATATACATATTCCTTGTTGAGCATCTCATTTCTGAATTTTCAAGGTGCTTTAGCTAGTCCTCAAGTTTGAACGTAATTCTAGTTTTTACTCCCATAACTTCAACCGGTTGTCCGTCGGTAACTCGTGGCTTATATTTGAATTTCAGGACAGCTCTTATTGCAGCGCGATTAAAAAGAGAGCTGGTAGAAAATGAAACTATAGGATCTCTAACCGTACCAGTTGTTGTGACCGTGAACGACATATCAACATAACCTTCGATACCACGGGACAAAGCTCGGGCAGGATAAATCGGTGCAACACGAACAATCGGCAAGTAATCGCCTTCGGCGATATTCATGCCCCCAGGACCGCCAATGGCAAGGTTTGCGGTAACGCTAGGTGGCGGAATATTGATTGTTAGTGCGTCTGGATCGATCTGATCCATATCCTGTGGAGGAATTTCGGGTGGCGTCTCGGGTGGTTTCCGAGGCTTCTCGGGTGTGATGTCTTCGACATTAAGGTTTTCGTTACGCTTAATACGTACAAATTCGAGCATATGTCGATCGCGCGGTGTAGTAAGAGCTTGTTCTCCGAACTCAATCAACAAATGCATCACGAAAAGCAAACTCAGAGTAACCACAGTGCCGGTAACGACGGCGAATACATATCTGCCTATCATGATTTATTAGATCTCCTGTTAAGGGCTGGCCTTCAAGTGGTCAATAAAAGCCGATTTCTGACATGTGGTACCTTTTCTACCTATCATTGCAGATATGGGCGTTCTGGTCCTAATTGCTATTGATTGGCAGCGATGGATACGTTATATACTCCAGCTTGGCGCGATGCATCCATAACTACGACGAGCATTTCATTGGTCGATTTTTTATCGGCCTGAATAACGACTGACCCTTTCGGGTTTTCGGCATGCAATCTTTCAATATTAGCTCGCACTGCGCGCGGGTCGATGAGTCGGCGGTCGATCCAAATTTCATCATTGGGACTGATGGCGATAAGGATATTAGCGTCTTCAACTCTTTGTGCTGTAGGTGCGTCTGGTCGGTTAACGTCAATACCTGCTTCCTTGATAAAGGAAGCGGTTACAATGAAGAAAATAAGCATAATGAAAACGACATCCAACATAGGTGTCAGGTTAATTTCATTTTCTTCCTCTTCACCGCCTATTGCTGCATGTGCTCTACGCATTGATATATACCTTCTTAGTGGTCCATCGTGAGTGAAGTCTCAAGAGATTCAACTTCACGCTCTGCACGGCGACTCAGTAAAGTAACCAGGAGAACTCCCGAAAGAGCTCCAACCATACCAGCCATTGTTGGTACCGTCGCCTGTGAAACACCTGCAGCCATCGCTCTAACATTACCAGAACCGGATACTGCCATGACTTCAAATACCTTAATCATGCCTGTTACTGTACCCATCAAACCCAACAGTGGGCATAAGGCCACTAGTGTCTTAATCATTGGAATACCATCATTTGTCGCCATTGAAAATTGCGAGATCATGCGATCACGAATTTGATGGGCATTCCATGATCGACGTTCACTGCGAGATTCCCAAAGATCATAAGTTTTCTGTGACATAATTTTCATCGCTGAACGAAAATATACAAGGCGTTCGATAATAAGAATCCACATTAGAAAAATCGTAACGGCGATTACTCGTAAAATAGGACCCCCTAGTTCAATAAAACTTCGAATTGCCTCATAGCTGTCAGTTAGCCAAAGCATTATTTTCCTTACCAGTCCGTTAGTCGTTCTGTTCAGAATGCTGAGCAATAATGCCGGCACTTTGTGAGTTGAGAATATTAATAATTTTGCGGCTTTGCCCGCTGACTACTGTATGGATCAGTACCATCGGAATTGCTACACAAAGTCCTAACACCGTCGTCATTAAAGCCTGTGAAATACCGCCGGCCATCATTTTCGGATCGCCTGCTCCATACAAGGTAATGACTTGGAAAGTCTTAATCATTCCGGTTACTGTCCCCAACAGTCCCATTAAAGGTGCCACAACAGAAATCACTTTGATAAATAACAATCCCTTAGTTAATGATGGCATTTCCTTTAATGCCGCCTCACTCAACTTGAGTTCGACGGTTTCCGTATCGGCTTTACTATTAGCCTCATAGGCTGCTAGAACACGACCAAGCGGATTATCAGTATTGGCAGAGTCGCGCTTAAGCTGTGCTGTCACCCTGCGAGCATCACTAGACAAAGAAATCCAGCGCCAAATTGCAATCAAAAGGCCGATCAAACCCAAACTAATGATGCAGTAACCGACGATACCACCTTGATGGATTCGTTCTGTAATCGTTGGTGACTCGACCAGTAGCGCAAGGATGCCGCCCCGAGTCACATCAACTCCAAATGTCACCGTACCCGAGGTCTCATTTAACATGTCCTCTGTAGAATTAGTATATCGAGATTGCTCCGGTTGTCGCTGTAACTCACTTACGTTTCCGGTACTCGAATCATATTGCAGATAACCGTCTTCAAAAACGATATTGAAAACACCTACACGAACAACCTCAACATTGATAATTTCGCCATCGGCAGTTGTAATCTCCTGATTGAATCTAGCGATTTTACCTGACTCAGTAATTTCACGTTGCAGCTCATACCAAAGTTTTTCAATGTCTGCTATAGAGGCAAGCTCACTAGCACCAGCCATTTTACTTCCCAATTCGACAAGAAAACCTGCACGATTAGGATATTCAATATCAGTGAGGGAACCTTTGAATCGAGTTTGAGTGTCTCCCGATACGGTTTGAAGAACACCAAATAGTTCTTTCAAAGCACCTAGACGTTCATCAAGTGTTGCACGTGCTGAAGTAATCTTGGTTTGGTTATCTTCGAATAACTTCTCTAAGCGCTGGCTTTTACGTTCCTGACGTTTACGCTCGGCTGTCGCTTCATCCAATAGATTTTGCTGCTCATTTTCACGTTGTGAAAACCTGGCTTCGCGTTGACGGGCCTCCTCAGAATCCCGCGCTTGGCCACGTTCTATCTGTTGAAGTAATTCGGCCATACTGCCTGCCAACTCTTGAGCTTGTACCGTAGTAAAACTCAGCAACGCGGTAACGATTATCATTGATATACGTTTCATTTATGAAGTCTCCCCGGTAGTGGCAGATGCAGCAGATACCGGTAACAGTAGCAACTCTGGCGCTATTAAATCCTTCGCCATGCGAATTCCTTTTTTGATTTCGTTACGGTGCTCATTGCCGAGAATAACAAAAGCATTTTCATTTACATCCCACGCACCAGTAATTTTGGAATCATCAGATTGGAAATAAAGCCCGATTCTACCTATACGTAGCATGTTGTAATCTCTTACAGTACTTTCAATTTCAAGCGATTGACGATACGTCTCACTTGATGACCCATAATCGTTCTCAATTTGGTATGCCTCCATTACCTTGCGAAATTTCTCTGCGACAGTTACATCGGAACGCCCCATAATTTCTTTGAGCGTTTCAATACGATTTGTTCGTTCTTCCATGAGGAAAGGAACATCGAGTCCAATCGATTGTTCAAGCCCATCTATCATGCGATTCATGACGGGGTAAATTTGACGATTAATTACATCTATTTGGTCCATAGAGAATGCAATATCATCTAAAGTTGCTTGCTGGCCGTTAGTTTGCGCTGTCATCAAACGGTTGTAGACTCTTAGGCCATCAATTTCTTTGTTGATAGAACGATATTTATCAATCAATCCGTTTGTGACCGTTACGACCGAATTAATTCGTTCTTGAGAAGCCTGAGCCAAACTTAAGCGTTGGAGATCAGCTTCTAATACCATATCAACAGATGCTGGGTCATTTAATGGCACATATACTGGTACTGGATTCTTAGACTGATCTACTGAATCCTCAGATTGAGCGAAAACGTTCCCGGTTACTGTAATGATAACTACTGCTATGAAAGCAGTTGTTATATTTACGTTCTTTTTACGCCGTTTCATAAAAACCCCTTTTACAATCGAGTTTTAGTGTTTAAATTTTGGGAGAGAGATGTACGATATGTATGTAAAATACTTGCACAAAAAATGAGGAACTGCAAAATACAGCAACTCTGACTGCGTTCACGACTCCCTCTTAACTATCGCCGCAGCTATAAATTTTATTTTTTGCCCTTTTTTCCTATTTTATAGCTTAGAACACATTTTGCAGAAATACTGCAGCCCTACCGACCTTTTTTAGATCCGAAATTACTGGGTAACCTAAGAATAACACATGATATGACTATCGCCAGTCCAACTGTGGCATAAGCTACAATCGCTTAATGCCATGCTAGGCCAGTTTCTGACGCATGAGCTCTAACTTAGCAATAGATTCAAGGTGTACTTCATCTGGCCCGTCAGCTAGCCTAAGAGTACGCGCAGCCGCCCATGCTGCAGCTAGGCCAAAATCACCGCTAACACCGGCACCACCATGAACTTGAACTGCCCTATCAATGACACGTAGCGCCATTGATGGTGCTATTACCTTGATCATGGCTATTTCCGCGCGAGCTGATTTATTGCCTACTTCATCCATCATCGATGCTGCTTTTAGTGTCAGTAATCTTGCTTGATCGATTTCAATCCGAGATTTTGCAATCCCTGCCCGAATAACTCCCTGATCCGATAATTTCTTGCCAAATGCCACTCGATCTCTTGCTCTTGTACACATACTACTTAGCGCACGTTCCGCAAGACCGATCAAGCGCATGCAATGGTGTATTCGGCCCGGGCCGAGACGACCCTGCGCTATTTCGAAACCACTCCCTTCTTCCAGCAATAAGTTGCTTGCCGGCACACGTACATTTTCGAATAACAATTCGGCGTGCCCATGAGGTGCATCATCAAATCCATAAACTGTTAGAGGCCGAACGATAGTGATACCTGCTGTATTCATTGGCACAAGGATCATCGATTGTTGCTTGTGTTTATTGGCTTTTGGATCTGTTTTACCCATGAAGATCAGAATCTTGCACCGTGGATCCATTGCGCCGGATGTCCACCACTTGCGTCCATTGATTACATATGTATCGCCATCTCTCTTGATTGAAGATTGAATATTGGTCGCATCAGAAGATGCGACCTCCGGCTCTGTCATGGCAAATCCGGAACGGATTTCACCTTTAAGCAGTGGTTCCAACCAAGTTTTCTTCTGCTCATCAGTACCATAGCGAACTAGCACTTCCATGTTTCCGGTATCGGGAGCTGAGCAATTAAACACTTCGGAGGCAATCAGCGAGCGACCCATTACTTCGGCAAGTGGCGCATATTCGAGGTTATTTAACCCTGCGCCATGAGTATTATTAGACAGGAATAGATTCCAAAGACTTGCTTTTTGTGCTTTTTCTTTAAGTTCCTCCATCACTGAGGGGATAGACCAGTGTGTTTCGTACCTGGCTACAGATTGAAAGTATTCAGCTTCGGCTGGATAAACATGATATTGCATAAAGTCTTCAATACTTTCTCGCAGCTTTATGACCTTTGGTGAATAGTCGAAATTCATAAATGTAAATCTTGCTTTTAACAATCCTTAGAAATTAACCACGACAGAATATCCTTAATATATGACATCGGAACAGTATCTACACTAATCAATGCAACACTTACTTGCACAAATTTGAAAAGTACGCATAGACTTGATGGTATTTTATCAAACTGAAACGAGGAGTAAGTCCTTGTGAAAGCAGTGCTTTGCAAAAACTTCGGAACACCCAAGAATCTTGTTATAGAAGATATCGTTGAACCTGATTTGAATTGCGGCCAGGTACGAATAGAAATAAAGGCTTGTGGTGTAAATTTCCCCGACTTATTGATGATTGCCGGTAAATATCAGAAGCAACCACCAATGCCATTTTCTCCAGGTTTTGAAGTTGCCGGAAATATAATTGAGATCGCTCCTGATGTTACAGAGTTCAAGCTTGGCCAAAGAGTCGTTGCAATAACTGGATTCGGAGGAATGGCTGAGCAGGTATGTGTAGATGCCCGAAGAGTATTAGTTATTCCTAAAACTATAGATTATGTGCAGGCAGCTGGATTTTTATTAGCTTACGGCACGGCTTACCATGCACTGAAGCAACGCGCAAAACTTGAAGCTGATGAAATACTCGTTATTCTCGGAGCCGCTGGTGGAGTTGGATTGGCCGCAGTCGAGATAGGTAAAATAATGGGAGCAAATGTTATTGCAGCGGCAAGCACTTGGGATAAACTCAATCTTGCGAGCGAATATGGCGCAGATCATCTTATTAATTACAGTGATACTTCTCTGAAGGATAGTATTCTTGAGATTACAGAAGGACGTGGTGCTGACGTTATTTACGATCCTGTGGGAGGAGAGTTATTTGAGCAATGTCTCCGCGCAGTAGCATGGTGCGGTCGAATTTTGATTATCGGTTTTGCCAGCGGTAAAATTTCGACGGTGCCAGCGAATCTACCTTTACTTAAAGGCTCCTCCATCATTGGTGTATTTTGGGGACGTTTTACCGAGCAAGAGCCTAAAATTAACGCAGAAAACACTACAAAATTGTTCCAATTGTTGCAGAAAGGTAAATTAAAACCACATATTTCAAAAATATATCCGCTAGAACAATCCACCATGGCACTAGAAATATTGGAGAAGCGACGCGTAAAAGGAAAAGTAATAATTAACATATAATATTCAATATCTTATTTTCTTTTTATAGAAATAGGTTTAAATATTATTTATAGTATGCGAATAGACTTCACTAAGCCTGTCTTGCTCAATCAGAGTAAATTCGTAACTTAAGCATCAGTAATTTTGAATCTTATGCACGATTGGGATCACAAGTAACTGATTGATTAACTATTATTGGAAAGTTGACATCCAGAAATGCATACAACATTATCTGCAATAATGAAATCGACAAACACAAACCGGGTTGCTGAAATCTCTGCAACTGCGATTACGGGTCTGTCGTTACGAAACCTTCCCCTTGTGGTAATTCTTAGGAAATACCCCAGGTAGCTTTTACAAAGGTCAATCGACACGTAAACCCCGTATCCTAACTGGATAGTGGGTTTTTTTTTGGCAACTTGACTGTCTCTTCTTTATATTTCGGGAGTAGCAGTCTTAAAAAACGGCATAACGCCATAAGAGAAACAGAAAATGCAAATGTATTCAGAAACGGATGTTGATATTTCTTGTCTTGAGGATAAACGAATTGCCATTCTCGGTTACGGTAGTCAGGGTCGTGCGCACGCACTAAATCTCAAAGATAGCGGCTTTGATGTTGTCGTAGGTTTGCGCCCTGAAGGTTCTAGCTGGTCTAAGGCCAAAGCTGATGGGCTTCAAGTCAATGAACCTCTAGATGCTGTCAAGGGCGCGGCAATCGTCGCGTTCCTAACACCAGATCTCGTGCAAGGCCCCCTGTATGAAACAATCAATGGTGAACTCGAACAAGGTTCCGCCATCCTTTTTGCCCACGGTTTCAACATTCATTTCAAACAGATCGAACCACGCTCTGATCTTGATGTAGTCCTGATTGCGCCAAAAGGCCCTGGCGATCTTGTACGGCGACAATATGAAGAAGGACGTGGGGTACCTTGCCTGGTTGCAGTTGAGCACGATTCCAGTGGAAATGCTCTTAAACTTGCCCTCGCCTATGCACAGGGAATTGGTGGGGCTCGTGCCGGAGTTATTGAAACAACTTTCGCAGAGGAGACCGAAACTGACTTATTTGGTGAACAAGCCGTACTTTGTGGTGGTGCGACGGAACTTGTTGTGGCCGGATTTGAAACTTTGGTAGAAGCCGGTTATCAGCCTGAAGTTGCCTATTATGAATGCATGCATGAACTAAAACTGATTGTTGACTTGCTTCACGAAGGTGGATTGCAGAAAATGCATGAATTTATAAGTGAAACAGCTGCTTATGGCGATTTAACTCGTGGCCCGAAAATCATCGATGAGCATGTTCGTCAGAAAATGAAGGAGGTACTGATCAGTATTCGTAACGGTACTTTTGCACGAGAGTGGATTGAAGAAAATAAATCTGGTCAGCATGAATATAAACGCTTGATGAATAAAGATCTCTCACACCAGGTAGAGAGGGTTGGGGCAGATCTTCGTAGTCGAATGGACTGGTTAGAAAACTAAAGAATTAGAAGTAGAAGAAGGAAACTTCTAAGTTTTACTACAGCTATACAAGACCAAAACCCGATGAAAAAAGAAATAACGGATGACCGTATAAAAATCTTCGACACGACACTACGTGACGGTGAACAAGCCCCTGGCTGTAGTATGACCCTTCGGGAAAAACTCCGTATCGCCAGAGCACTTGCCGACCTTCGCGTAGATATTATCGAAGCTGGTTTTCCGGCAGCCTCTCGTGGTGATTTCGACTCGGTAAAAGAAATCGCAAATGAAAATCTTGGTCCGACAATCTGCGGCCTTGCGCGTTGCAATCCTGATGATATTGAAAAAGTATACGCTGCAGTCAAAGGTGCAAATAAACATCGCATACATGTATTCGTAGCGACCAGCGATATTCATCGTAAATACAAACTCAAAATGGCAAAGAAGGAAATCCTGAAGAATGCCACCAATGCTGTCAAGCTTGCACGCGAACTTTGCGAGGACATCGAATTTTCACCAGAAGATGCATCAAGAACTGAACTCGCCTACCTGGCAGAAGTTGTCTCTGCTGTAATCGAAGCCGGCGCAAAAACGATAAACATTCCAGATACGGTCGGCTACACAGTGCCAGGAGAATTTGATCGACTATTCAGGTACCTCAACGAACACGTCCCTGGCATCGATGATGTTGTACTGAGCGTTCACTGCCATGATGATTTGGGAATGGCTGTTGCAAACAGTCTCGCTGCGGTTTCGGCTGGAGCTCGGCAGGTCGAATGTACTATAAATGGTATTGGAGAACGTGCCGGTAATTGTTCGCTAGAAGAAATCGTAATGGCCTTGACCACACGTTCCGAATATTTCGGACTTAAGACCGGGATAGATACAAAACGACTTTATCCAACATCACGATTGGTCTCGAGTATCACTGGTATGCATATGCCTAGAAATAAGGCAATAGTGGGTGAAAATGCATTTGCTCATGAGGCTGGTATTCACCAGCATGGCATGCTGCAACACCATTCAACCTATGAAATCATGCTTCCTGGGGACGTAGGTATAACTCATTCCAATCTTGTGCTTGGTAAACACAGTGGACGGCATGCATTTCGTGATCGAGTCACAGAATTAGGATTCGATCTTGATGATTCCGAAATAAACCGAGCATTTCATGAATTCAAGCAGCTGGCGGATAAGAAAAAGGATATGTACGACGGTGATATAGAAGCGATTATTATGAATGTTAACAGTACCTCAACCGGCCCATGGATACTTAAATCATTGCAAGTAACTTCGCAAACAGGTCAGCAAGCATCCGCAAGCATCCAGCTTCTTAACGACAATGGTGATGAAGTCAACGCATCTGCTCAGGCAGACGGCCCTGTTGCAGCCGCTTTCAATGCGATCGAAGAAGTGACTGGCGTTCGTATGATCCTCAAAAAATTTGAGTTACATAGTGCAACGATTGGCGAGGATGCCCAAGGCGAAGTTGTTGTTACTGTCGAATACAATGGTAGCAGCTACCGTGGCCATGGCGTCAGTGTGGACATTGTTGAAGCTGGTAGCCATGCATACCTAGGGGTAATTAATCGTATACTACGGCGTCACGAATGGGATCTCGGTACGACTAATGATAACAGTGACGTAAATCGAGCATCTATTTGATAACTAGTGACGGAATTGATACTGCATTCGTTACGCCAAGATTTTCACTGATGCGAAAATATGTAGTGCTTGTTAAGCTACATATCCTCATGGCATCACATTACCTTCTATCTGGAGATTGCGAAGAATGAGTTTTAAGGGCGCAAAGCTGGTTTGGCATAATGGCCAAATGATCCCATGGAAAGAGGCAACAGTGCATGTCATGACACATGCCTTGCATTATGGCTCTTCCGTATTTGAAGGGATTCGTGTTTACAAAACAAGCAAAGGTCTAAAAACTTTCAGATTGACCGACCATATACAGCGTCTTTTCAACTCTGCTTTGATTTATCGTATAGAAATTCCCTATGAACAACTGACATTAGTTGAAGTATGTAAAAAAGTCATACTGGCTAACGAATTGATGAAAGGTGCTTATATTAGACCAATCGTATTTCGCGGGCTTGGTAACGTAGGTCTTGTGCCAAAAGAAAACGATCCCATCAATGTTTCAATTGCAGCATGGGAATGGGGCCCCTATCTTGGTGCTAACGCTTTAGAGAAAGGTGTCGATGTTTGTGTCTCTAGCTGGCAACGTGTAGCACCTAATACTTTACCTGCTCTCGCCAAGGCAGGTGGTAATTATCTGTCGAGCCAATTAATCAGTGCAGAGGCAAAACGTCTTGGGTTCGCGGAAGGTATAGCTTTGGACACTAACGGAATGGTCAGTGAAGGTGCGGGAGAAAATCTGTTTATTATTCGAGATAAACAAATCTATACACCACCATCAGCATCATCCATACTGACAGGAATAACGCGAGATTCAGTTATGCAATTAGCTTCTCAACTCAATCTCAAGGTTCGCGAGGAACTGATACCGCGTGAAATGTTGTATCTTGCAGATGAGGCATTCTTTACGGGAACAGCTGTCGAAATAACTCCAATTCGTTCTGTTGATAGAATCAAAATTGGTCAAGGACATCGCGGTCCGATCACTAAACAACTCCAGGATATATTTTTCGGACTCTTCAACGGAGACACGGAAGATAACCACGGTTGGCTCGAAGACCTAGATGAAAATCTTGCTGACTCAACAAGTCACATTTAGAATCGTAGCTGTACTTACATGAGCACAAATATCCCGAAAACCCTGTTTGAGAAAGTCTGGGCGTCACATGTCGTTCTGGAAGAAACATCCCACACACCAGCAATCATCTACGTTGACCTACATCTGATTCACGAAGTAACAACACCACAGGCTTTTACACTTTTGCGCGAAAAAGAAATATCCGTGCATCGACCCAATCTAACGCTCGGTACTATGGATCATTCCACTCCGACCACACCAGTTAAAAGTTTCAAGGATCTGGCTGTTGTCAGTGAAGGAGCGGCCAATCAAATACTAACAATGCAGAAAAACTGTCGTGACTTCGGAATAGAGTTGCTTGATTTCGATAGCGACTACCGTGGCATCGTGCACGTGATTGGACCAGAACTCGGTGCCACTCAACCCGGCAAAATAATCGTTTGTGGTGACAGTCATACCAGCACTCATGGCGCTTTTGGAGCTTTTGCATTTGGCATAGGAACAACTGAAGTTGCTCATGTGCTTGCAACGCAGAGTTTATTGCAACGTAAAGCTAATACTCTTGCGATCAATGTTAGTGGCAAATTACAGGCTGGTGTTACGGCTAAGGATGTGATCCTTGCCATTATCGGCAAAATTGGCGTGGATGGTGGAACAGGACACGTGATCGAGTATCGCGGCACAGTTATCTCCGAGATGAATATGGAATCTCGCATGACAATCTGCAATATGTCTATTGAGGCAGGTGCAAAAGCCGGCATGATAGCCCCAGATGACACAACGATCGAATATCTCGAGGGTCGACCGAGATCTCCTACGGGAAGGGACTGGGACAACGCTATTCAACGTTGGCGCAAACTACCGAGTGATATAGATGCGATTTTTGATAAGTCTGTAGATATATGTGGAGAAACCTTGGAGCCTATGGTCACATTTGGCACCAATCCCGGTATGGTTATAGCTATAAATGATCCAGTACCTCAGCCAAATGGAGATATGGGATTCCGCAATGCACTAGATTACATGCAACTTAGTCCGGGCAAACCACTGACAGAGTCTCCGGTGGATGTAGTCTTTGTCGGGAGTTGCACAAATTCACGTTTGTCTGATCTCAAAAAAGCTGCCGATATTCTCCGCGGACGAAAGGTCGCGCCGGAAGTCAGGATGCTGGTTGTACCTGGCTCGCAACAAATTAAATACGAAGCAGAATCGATAGGCTTACACAAGGTATTTGAATCCGCCGGTGCTGAATGGCGTGAATCAGGTTGTTCGATGTGCATTGGAATGAATGGCGATACCGTGCCAAATGGAAAACTTAGTGTCAGTACAAGCAATAGAAACTTCGAAGGTCGTCAGGGTATTGGTGCACGCACAATTTTGGCAAGTCCATTAACAGCAAGTGCATCTGCTATCGAGGGACGAGTAGCTGATCCTCGTCGTTATCTCTAACAATTATAGGAAGCTAAATTTTGAGAGCTGTTCGGAAAATTAATTCATGTACCTTGGTTCTACCTAAGTCGGATATTGATACCGATCAGATTATACCGGCTCGTTTTCTAACGACGACATCTCGTGAGGGACTGGGTGCTCGACTCTTTAACGATTGGCGATTCCTGCCGGATGGCAGCGATAATCTCGATTTTGTATTAAACAAGAGTGAATCGGAGGACTGCCAAATTCTAGTTGCTGGCCATAATTTTGGTATCGGCTCATCTCGCGAACATGCTCCCTGGGCTCTCCTAGACTACGGTATTCGTGCGGTAATCAGTACTGAAATCGCTGATATTTTTTGCAGTAACTCGCTAAAAAACGGCTTAATACCGATCGTCATCGATAAGAAAACACATGCCTGGCTTGTTTCAAATCCGGGTGCCAGTGTTGATATTGATGTGACGAATGCCACGCTTACTGTTGCAAATGGTAATACTGTCCGATTTCCGATTGAAAAATTTGCTCAATACTGCCTGATAGAAGGTATCGATCAACTTGGTTTTTTGCAAAAGCACGACAATTTAATAAAACGATTCGAGGAAACACAAGCATGGAAGCACTAATTACGGTGCTTCCTGGTGATGGTATAGGACCCGAGGTTACGATTGCTGGCACTGCCATCCTTCAACAAGTAGCGTCAAAATATGGCCATAATTTTCGTATTGAGGAAAAGCTGATTGGTGGTGCGGCTATAGATGCTACAGGTTCACCACTTCCTTCCGATTCGATCGCAAGTTGTAAAGCATCCGATGCCGTATTGCTCGGTGCGGTCGGTGGTCCTAAATGGTCCGACCCGAACGCAATGGTACGACCGGAGCAAGGTTTGTTGCAGTTGCGAAGCGAACTTGGGGTATACGCAAACCTTCGACCAGTACAAATCATTGAAGCACTGTACGGAGCTTCGCCGATACGACCTGAGCGTTTGCATGGTGTCGACCTTATAGTTGTCAGGGAACTCACGGGCGGGATCTATTTTGGTGAAAAGATGCGTGACGAGACATCTGCGAGTGATCTTTGCATCTATCACGCTAGCGAAATTGAACGCATCGTTAGAGTTGCGGCCAAGCTTGCGAAACAAAGAGACAACAAGTTATGTTCTGTAGACAAAGCGAATGTGCTCGAGACCTCACGCCTCTGGCGCAATGTGACCGATAAAATCATGCGTAGCGAATTTCCGGAGGTGACTCTGCAACATATGCTCGTTGATGCAGCTGCGATGCATCTCATTAATCACCCCGTTAATTTTGACGTCATCGTTACCGAAAATATGTTTGGCGATATTTTAACTGACGAAGTATCGATGCTTACAGGTTCACTAGGCATGCTGCCTTCTGCCTCTATCGGAGACTCTAAGCTCGGAATATACGAACCGATTCATGGGTCTGCACCAGATATTCAAGGACAAGCTATCGCAAACCCCTGTGGCACCATTGCGAGTATCGCGATGTTACTGCGTCACAGTCTTGGTCTAAACGAAGAAGCAACAGCGGTTGAGTCGGCTATACGTGAAGTTATCGACAACGGTGCGCGAACGGCCGATCTTGCGGTAGCTGGCGATACAATTATGAGTACTACTGAAATGACTCAAGCCATCAGCCAAAAACTACTCTAATTAATCGCGCTAGTTAACCGCCTCTAGTGCATCAAGTACATCTGTTGCCAGATCTTCACGATTCTCGATACCAACAGACAAACGAATCAGATCTTTTGAAATGCCGGCTAAAGCCAGTACTTCCTCACTCATCGGCGCATGTGTCATTGAAGCTGGATGGCAGACGAGACTTTCAACTCCTCCGAGCGACTCGGCAAGAGAAAAGTATCGCAGATGCTCAACAAAGGTTCGAACAGCCGCTTGACCGCCCTTGAGTTCGAAACTAAGCATACCTCCAAATCCCTGCTGCTGTCTGCAGGCAATATCGTGACCCGGATGATCGACTAAGCCCGGGTAATATGTACGACGAACAGCGGAATGCTTGTCAAGAATTCTCGCAAGATGCAGCGTGTTCTCTTCATGTAAACGCAATCTCGCGTGAAGTGTACGGAGACCACGCATCGTTAAATAACTATCAAATGGACTCCCTGTGAGCCCCAGATTATTGGCCCAGTAATTAAGTTCTTCAGCAAGTTCATCCGTATTGACAATGACGGCACCACCGACCACATCACTATGGCCATTCAGATATTTCGTGGTTGAATGAATAACGATATCAGCACCAAGTGATATCGGCTGTTGCAGAGCTGGAGACATGAAAGTGTTATCCACGGCAAGCAGCGCATCGTAACTTTTTGCTAGTTTGGAAACTTGCTCAATATCGACAATTCTGAGTAATGGATTGGACGGAGTTTCAACCCATATCAGGCGAGGCTGGCGCATAATGGCAGCAGACAACGCTGAGTTGTCATTTTGATCGACAAATTGAACCTTAAACTGACCTTTGGCAGCAAGACTCTCGAATAACCGATAGGTACCGCCATAACAATCATGCGGTGCGATTAATAAATCTTCCGATTTGAGTAATTGCATCACCAGGGTAATTGCCGCCATACCTGACGATGTAACGATGGCGCCTGCGCCTCCTTCTAAATCCCTTAACGCATCCGCAAGAGCATCTCGAGTTGGATTTCCGCTGCGGGTATAGTCATATTGTGGTGTATCGCCATAACCTGCGAATGCAAAATTCGATGATAAATGCAATGGAGGTACGATAGCACCATGTTGCTTATCCGACTCCAACCCAGCCCGCACAGCAATTGTGGACATTTCTCTTTTGGAACTCATACTTTGATCTCCACTTTTATTCCAATGTCACGACATAATCGTCGTACCCATTCTCATTAGGAAACCTGCGGAAATCGTCATGGAAGGTGCCGTCTTCTTCGCTTGTCCGATATCTACGGCCAACCGTTAAAACGGCACTCATCTTTCGAAGTTAATCACCCCGCAGGAGTTGGCACCTTCTCAGAATGGTTAGTTCTGAAGGTTGCCCCGGCTTCAAAGGGCCTATCCCTCAACCGGTCTCGATGAGACTGGTGCAGTTTAGTGTCTAAGAGGCGATAAGGTCAAGCTGTTAAATATCTATTTTTGCTCGTTGAAATAACCGCTGGTAACAAAATTTATAATGCGTTCAAAGCAAATTATCATTAGATAACAAGCTCTGTTGTAACTTTACGTAGATTATAATTTGAGCTCATAACATAACCATAGGCACCTGTATTCGCGATTAGGATTACGTCATTTTCTTCGGTTACTGGCAACAAACGGTCACTACCAAAACGATCGCCTGTTTCACAAATAGGGCCAACGATCGTGACAGATTCTGTGGGAGGTTCGTTAACTTTCGTTAGGTTCACGATTTCGTGATAAGCGCCATAGAGCGCCGGTCGAATTAGTGAATTCATACCAGTACCTACACCGACGTAACGCATGTCCCCTTTTCCTTTGACCTGTGTAACATGTGTTAGTAATACACCTGCTTGCGCAACAAGAAATCGGCCGGGTTCAAGCCACAATTGATAATGTGGATATGCTGTTTTGATTGACGCTAATGTTTCATCTAACTTATCAATATCAAAAGGCTCATCACCTGGTTTTTCAGAAATGCCCAGACCTCCTCCCAGATCGAGATATTTAACGGTAGTGAATCGTTCGGCAATCTTAATAACTTCAGTTGCGATAGTTCTCCAGTTCTCCGGATCAAGTATGCCGCTGCCGCTATGCGCGTGTATGCCAATTACTTCGGCTTTTGCATGATTCAAGAGTTCTAGTAATTCATCGGCCTCAAAGCTCGGAATTCCAAATTTTGAATGTAATCCTGCTGTTTTTACATGTTCGTGGTGACCGTATCCTTGTCCGGGATCTATACGAATGAACAGTTTTTGCCCTATAAAAACTTCTGGCCATGCTTTCAATGGATACAAATTATCTAGAGTTACCTGTAAACCATTCTCGATGGCCCATTCATATTCTGTGCGTGCGGCGAAATTTGGAGTAAATAAAATTCTACTTTTATCGAGATTAGGAATGGTTTCGAATAGTAGGTTGATTTCTCCGAGGGAAACACATTCAAAATCAACACCAATTTCAGCCAAAATCTTGAGTAATTTAGTATTGAAATTTGCTTTGACTGCATACAAAACACGGTCAAGTGAATTCATCTTCAATAAACAATTAGCAGCATTTCTAACGCTGTCAGCATTGTAAACATAAGCATTAAAATGCTGCTCAGCTAAATCTAGTAGATTATCGCGTTTTTGTAACCACCAAGGAGGCTCGCGAACAATCTCTGTCACCCCTCCCTGAAATAATTCTTCCCAATTTGGACCGAAGGATGAGTCGCCGCCGAACTTGCGAATAATTGACGCATGAAGTTTATTGATCAACTTTGGGGCCTGTTCCTGATCAATGACGAAACTGAAATTTAGGTCGTCCGCAGCTTGAGAAACGAGGTGAATTTTTTCTTCTTCGAATACTTCGAACGCAGGTGCTATTCGTGGCAGGATGGTACGAATTTTCCGACCAACCAAACTCACTGCTGCACAATTTCGAATAATTTTTATACGACAACGTAGCTGGAGATCTTTTATCAGAGAGTATTCTGTCCCACCCGCTAACATCCCATCAACAGTATCAACCGATACCGTAACGTTTGTCTCCGACGTAGAAATTAGATTTACAGATACGCCGTGATTTTTGAAACATGTAAATACATATGCCAGGAAACCAACTTCATGCCACATGCCAACACTGTCCATTGATACAAGGGTTAAATTATTTCGTGAAGCAATGCCTTTTACCTGAGGTCCCATTTCATTCGTCATGGAAGATATTATTGTTCCGGATATGTGGGGTGCTTCTGTGCAGCGTATAAACAGAGGAATACTGTACTGGTGTAAAGGGGGAAGACAACGGGGATGTAACACGTGACTACCGCTTGAAACAAGCTCCTGAGCTTCATCAAAATGCAAGGAAACTAGGAGTCGTGCGGATGGTACCAGTTTGGGATCTGCAGTAAATATTCCCGGAACATCTGTCCATATTTCAAGACGTCTCGCTTGCAACTTTGCAGCAAAATAGGCTGCCGAAACATCAGATCCGCCACGCCCCAGCAATACCGTGTCCCCATGTGCATTCCTAGCGATGAATCCCTGCGTTAGTATTACTTTCCCATTATTGGACAACTCGCTAGCCATTGCAGGATCTGCTTCGTAGTCACAGGTAGCCGACAGATAACTTTGAGCAACTGAACAATGTGCACGCATTCTGCTTTTAAGAATATCTCGGGCATCTTGCCAGTGTACGTCGATATTGAGACTATCCAAATACGAAGCCCCGAGTCTGGTTGACATAATTTCCCCAAGCAACATGACTCGAGCGCGAGTGCGGATATTATCCACTGAGCGGTAACCCTTGACCTCGGAATTCTTCCAATTTTGCTCGAAACTATCCGTATTATGGAGCGTGCCTAATTCAGATGGATTGATGTAATCTGTATCGGATACAACAGTATTAGGTGCGTGGGTAACCTCATGCAACAGTTGCACTCTAGCGATTAACTCTTCCAGTTCCTGGAAGAGAGAATCAAGCAATAACGATCCGTTTATCTCCAATGCATCAGCAAGATCATAGTGCTGCTGCTTTAATTTGGTTAAGCATTCCGAATTTTCTTCACTACTGGTGGATTCCAGAATTTCTTCTAACGTATTTGATACATCTTTCAATGCCGAATGCACGACAAAGACCCTAAATCCATCATCGAGGCGATTTTGAATCAGATCGGCAATATTCCTCCAATTAGTCGCAGTCGATACACTCGTGCCACCGAATTTCATAACAATCCAATCTGAATTTGCTATGTTCTCTGGAGTACCAAGAGACTCGCTATCTACAAATTTAGCCTCATTCATGTTGTTATCTTAGCTGCTTTGTAGACCATCATTGCAATCTCGTTTTTATCGTTTGCTATATCAAAAAAACTTCTCGGAAATTCCTTAGCGATTTTTCCTTAGCAGTTTTATGAACAATAATCGATTTATTGTTAGCCTTTGCTACTGTCTGTTACATCCACGTAACTTTAGAGTCCTATTTGTTTTATGTATTTATTGATACCGAAAAATATGGCTCTTCCGATAAATTTATCTGTATGTAAGCCAAATTTATCGCCGCAGTAAATCTGACCTAGCTTATTAGGTCAAGTATTAGCTAGAAAATTACATAGACAATCAAATATTAATCGAGTGCATAGCAACTGATTAAATATTGTTTTAGTGGGGTTATTTGTTCCAGTCTGGCACTGTGGTCACAGCACCCTGCGAAGCAGATGAAACCTCCGCACGATATTTAGCCAATGCGCCACTCGTTACATCAGATCTGGGTCGAACCCAATTATCCTTTCGTCTGGCGAGTTCTTTTTTATCAATCGAAATATCGATGCGATGCTTCTCAGCATCTATAGTAATTACATCACCTTCTTCTATGAGTGCAATTGGCCCTCCTACAGCTGCTTCCGGAGACACATGGCCAGCGACAAAACCATGACTACCCCCTGAAAAACGTCCATCCGTAATCAGGGCAACGTCAGATCCGAGACCTTTGCCCATAATTGCACCAGTTGGACTTAGCATCTCACGCATGCCGGGCCCTCCTTTTGGACCTTCATAGCGAATGACAATTACGTCGCCGGCCTTGATTTCATTATTTAAGATTGCTTGTAAAGCGAGTTCTTCCGAATGAAATACGCGAGCAAGTCCTTCGAATTTCAAGCCTTCTTTACCTGTAATTTTAGCTACAGCTCCATCGGGGGCAATATCTCCGTACATAATAACCAGATGACTCTCTGGTTTGATAGGGTCGTCGAAGTCACGAATTATCTCTTGGCCATCGTTATAATCAGTAACATCAGCCAAATTTTCCTCCACAGTCAAGCCGGTGACTGTCATGCACTTGCCATGGAGCAACCCCCTATCATGCAATCGTTTCATTAACGGCTGAATTCCACCAATTTCGATCAATTCAGACATCAGATATTGTCCGCTAGGTTTTACATCAGCCAACACTGGAACTTTCGCCCCTATTCGACTGAAATCGTCGAGAGTCAGATCAACATTTGCATCTTTTGCAATTGCCAGCAAATGTAATATGGCGTTTGTCGAACCACCTAGCGCAATAACAACTGTAATTGCATTTTCAAATGCTTCAATAGTCAGGATATCGCGAGGTTTAATATCCTTTTCGATTAAATTTATAACTGCTGCTCCGGCACGCCGACAATCATTAATTTTATTTTTCGATACAGCTTCCTGTGCCGAACTATTTGCAAGACTTAAACCCAGTGCCTCTATCGCGGATGCCATAGTATTCGCTGTGTACATACCACCGCATGCACCAGGGCCTGGAATGGCAGTTTTTTCTACTTCAAGCAACTGTTCTTTATCGATCGTACCGCTCGAAAAAGCGCCTACAGCCTCAAAAACAGAGACGATGTCACGCCGTTGCTCACCTGGCTTGATCGTTCCACCATAAACAAACACTGATGGTCTATTTAAGCGCGCCATAGCCATGACGCAACCAGGCATATTTTTATCACAGCCACCAATCGTAATCAGACCATCGAATCCTTGTGCTGCAGAGACAGCCTCAATCGAGTCGGCGATGATTTCCCTAGAGACAAGTGAGTAACGCATACCTGGTGTACCCATGGAAATACCATCAGATACACTGATTGTATTAAATATGACGCCCTTGCCACCGGAGCTATCGGCGCTTGCAGCAGCTTGCCTGGCTAATTGATCGATATGCATATTGCATGGAGTTATCATGCTCCAGGTTGAAGCAATACCAATTTGGGGTCTTGAAAAATCCTTATCGGTAAAGCCAACCGCTCGCAACATTGCCCGACTCGGAGCCTGTTCAAAACCATCGACAATAATGCGCGAATATCGGCGCAATTCTTTTTCAGTCATGGATAATTGCTCTAGATGTGTACTCGTTATTCTAGGTTTAAATTACTATCTCTGATAGTAACTGGAATTAGACAGAAAATATTCCCATTTTCCATAGAAGGTGCTTAGTTTTGTTGCTCCAAGGCTGATTTATTTTAGGGATATCAATTTTACTCAGCCTGATCCGTACCAGCTAACACTTCTGCATTATAGATACGTTTAAATTAAAGCACTTTCCCCGGATTTAGAATATTACTGGGATCAAGAGCTGCTTTGATTGATTCCATGACAGCAACCTCCTCTTCGCCACGATACTTCTTTAGCATCTCGCGTTTGAATTGTCCGATGCCGTGTTCGGCACTGATGCTGCCATCAAATGAGCTAACTACATCATAGATGACATTACTCAAACTGGCTGCCTTTATACGAAAATCGCCTCCCTTCCAAAATTTTGGCTGACTTATATTAAAGTGTATATTTCCATCACCTACATGGCCATAAGCTACGATCCTTACATCTGGCATAGCTTTTAATACCGCCTCCTCCGCAACTTTAATGAAGTCGCTAATTTTTCCAACTGGTACGGATACGTCATGTTGCAAACTGGCACCCTCACATTTCTGAACCTCAGAAATCGAGTGTCGCATACGCCAAAATCGTTCCTGTTCTGATACGTTCTTAGCAATAACAGCATCAATGGCTAATTTTTTTTGAAAAACCTTCTCCAACGCATTTTCTAATGCCTGTGTTTCTTTTCCTATGGATGCTTCGATCAACACGTACCAGGGATGGTCTACTGTAAAAGGCATCTGTATTGTAGGCATGTGTCGACGAAGATAACGGATAGCACGACTTGGAATTAACTCAAATGCCTGCAATTTACCCATCAATGAATTACAGAGTTCCGAAAACAGATCAACTGCATTCTTTGGGTTTACTATAGCAATCATTGCTGTCTGGGTATTTCTTGTTTCAGGGTAAAGTCGAAGATTAGCTGCAGTTATCACTCCTAATGTTCCCTCAGATCCAATAAATAATTGTTTTATGTCATAACCGGCTGTGTCCTTACGAAGGCTCCGAAGTCCATTCCAGATAGTTCCATTAGCAAGTACAACTTCAAGTCCAAGTACTTGTTCTCGCGCAGTACCATATTTCAATACGTTGATCCCGCCGGCATTCGTCGACAGATTACCGCCAATCTGACAACTTCCTTCGGCACCTAAACTTAAGGGAAAAAAAAGACCATTCTGTTGTGCTGCTGCCTGCACGTTAGCAAGAATGCAACCAGCCTCAACAATCATTGAGAAATCATTCGGAAAAACGGATCGAATGGTGTTCATGCGGGATAACGATAGCAGCACCTGTTGGCCACTTTGATCTGGAATTGCACCACCACAAAGGCCTGTATTGCCTCCTTGTGGAACGATGGCCGTCTTAGCTTTAGCACAAGCTTTGATAATTGCCGATACCTGTGCAGTGCTATCAGGCGATACCATGAGTAATGTTTCGCCGTGGTAAATGTCACGCCACTCGGTAAGATGTGGCAGCAATTCATTTGGTTCACTGGTGTAACCAGAACTACCAACAATTTCTTTGAGATCATCAATAAGCATTTAAATCTCTAGATTTGCATGCTTAGCAAAGCTCTGCCAATCGATGTTACTCCCACACATCACGAGCACTACTTTTTTACCAGAAAAACGATTGGCCAACGGACCTATCAACGCTGCCGTACTAGCTGCGCAAGCAGGTTCAACAGCAATTTTCAATTCTCTGAAGAGCAATGCCATAGTATTTCTTAATTCGTTATCATTGACCAAAACAAGTTCATCGAGATTTTCTTTGCACAACGCATAGGAGTTTGGTAGTGCAAAAGGCGCCCCTAGGCTATCGGCTATTGTGGTCACTTTTTCGATTGCTTCAGGCTTGCCGCTTTCAAAACTACGAGACATTGAATCAGCGCCAACAGGTTCAACTCCGATTACCTTACATTGCGGCTTCAATTTTTTCATGACGCTGGCAATACCAGCACATAATCCACCACCACCTATAGGTATGATAATTACATCCAAATCAGGAATTTGTTCATAGATTTCTAGACCCACAGTTGCCGTACCTAAAGCAATATCAAAGCCTTCGAATGGATGTACAAGAAAACGACTCTCCTTATTTTGAATCTCCTCAGCAAGCTCAAAGGCATGATGAACATCATGGGCAAACACCACTTCAGCGCCAAAATAACGACATCGTTCTACCCTAATTGGACTGGCATTCATGCTCATAACAACCTTAGCGTTCGTTCCAAGAGCTTTTGCTGCAAATGCTGTCGCTATGGCGTGATTTCCTGCACTTACCGCCGTGACACCAGCTTTTTTTTGTTGTCTATCTAAGCCTAGCATGACTGAAAGAGCACCCCGTGGTTTGAATGTCCCGGTTCGTTGCAAGAATTCAAGCTTAGCGTGAATTTCAAATGATCCACCTAAACAGTTTTCGAGCGATCGACAGCGCACGATTGGCGTCTGGATTAGCCACTCTTGAAGGAGTTCATGTAAAGCACGAACAGCTTCAATTTCAATTTTCAATATTTTTTCAGTAATCGCATACTCTCCCATAACATAATGAGGAGAAGTAATGACGATCGGAGCGAAAAATGTTACAGCGAGAAAATAGATGGTCGGGGCGGGGAGATTCGAACTCCCGACCCCCACAACCCCATTGTGGTGCGCTACCAGGCTGCGCTACGCCCCGACCGATATTCAAAAGTATTCGAGGGCGGTAATAATACTTACCGCGAGGCAGATGAGAAAGAAATTTTATTAGCGCCTAAGGATCTTAATAACTTGTTCAAGTTCTAGGCGTAACTGCTTGATAATTTGCTGACTTTGGCTGATATCTGATTTTGCATCATGGCCAGTTAGACGCTGCCTGGCACCACCAATGGTAAATCCATCTTCGTATAGAAGGCTTCGAATCTGACGAATAAGCAGTACATCTTGACGTTGATAATAGCGACGATTACCACGCCTTTTAATCGGTTTTAGCTGAGGAAATTCCTGTTCCCAGTAACGTAATACGTGTGGCTTCACAGCGCACAGATCGCTAACCTCACCTATAGTGAAGTATCGTTTGCCAGGAATTGGGGGTAAGTCGTCGTTATTCCCGGGTTCCAGCATAGGCCTCTACTCGGGATTTTAGTTTTTGTCCTGGCCTAAACGTCACCACACGTCGTGCGGTAATCGGAATTTCTTCACCGGTTTTTGGGTTCCTGCCTGGACGTTCGTTTTTGTTTCGGAGATCAAAATTTCCAAATCCAGAAAGTTTAATCTGCTCCCCTACTGCAAGAGAAGCTCCTAGTTCTTCAAAATATAAATCAACCAGCTCGCGAGCTTCTCTTTTGTTCAATCCTAATGCATTGAACAAAGATTCTGCCATATCTGCCCTTGTCAGTGCCATCGATATTAGTCTCTTAGCTCAGCCTCAAATCTTTGCTTTAACTTGCGCACTACTGTATCTATTACTGAGTCCGCATCTGCTTCAGTAAGGGTGCGTGATGTTTCTTGTAAAATCAAGCCTAAAGCTATGCTTTTTCGTCCAATTTCTATTCCTGCGCCCCGATAAACGTCAAAAATTGTTACTTTCTGGATTATATCCGGAACAGAAGATGATGCCACGCTGATAAGATCAGCGGCAGCAATTTTATCATCAACAACGATTGCAATATCGCGCCGGATCGCAGGATATTTTGAAATGCTAGCTGACCTTGGAGTATTTGAAGTGAATGCCAATCCTGCGTCTAATTCAAAAAGAAAAACATCTTTATCCAAATTCATTTTCAATCCAATAGTTGGATGTAATTTTCCAAAAACACCTATTACATGACCGTTGCACATAATGTTAGCAGCTTGGCCCGATTGTAAAACGGGATGGTTAGCCCTGTCGTAATCGATTGTTGCTCCCGTAGTAGCCATCTTGAGTACAGTTTCCAAATCGGATTTTATATCAAATAAATCAATATCTTTTATTCGTGCGCCCCATTGTTCTGGCAAGGTTGAGCCGAGGGCAAGGCCTGCTACTCGTACAACTTCTATTGGTTTTTTTAAAGTGCCGTGAAATGATTTTCCAATTTCAAAAAAGCGAATTCGATCCTGTTGACGTGCAGTGTTTGCACCAGCGGCTTCGATCATGCCAGGCCATAATGATCCACGCATAACAGCCATCTCGGATGAGATCGGATTGCTCAAAATAAGCTCGGAAGCCTCTCCAGTAAATTGTTGATTTTTTTCTGCATCGATAAAACTATAGGTAATGATTTCCTGATAATCGCGTGCAGCCAAGATGGCCGCGACCTGCTCCAGTTCCGTTGTTGTCTTAGCCAGCGAACCAAGAGACACTTCTGTTTTCGCAGTTGTTTCCGGAATCTGGTCATAGCCGTAAATGCGAGCGACTTCCTCAATAAGATCTTCCTCGATGACAAGATCAAATCTAAAGCTTGGTGGAGTTATCTCCCAGCCATCGGGCATATTCTTAATATTCAATCCGAGATTTTTCAGGATCTCGACAACTCGATCATTGGGGATATCTACTCCAAGAATTTTTTTTAATCGTGACTTACGGAGTAAAATTGAAGATATTAGTGGTAATTGATTATTGTCAATCAAGTCTACCAACGGTCCGGGATTACCACCCGATATACCAATCAGTAATTCAGTGGCTCGTTCGACAGCACGAGATTGTCCTTCAAAATCGACACCGCGCTCAAATCGAAGTGATGCATCAGTATGCAGCCTGTATGACCTTGCTCTTCCTGCAATTACAGATGTTGGCCAGAAAGCAGCCTCGAAAAAGACATCTTTTGTTGTCTCAGAAACCGCTGTACTCAAACCACCCATAATGCCTGCAAGGCCTATTGGCCCCGAATCATCAGTGATTACAAGCGTGTCTTTGCTCAGATGCACCTCTCTCTCATCAAGTAGAGTTATTTTTTCATTTTTCTTAGCGAATCGAGGTTTAATAGCGCCTTTCAAAAGCGCCAAATCATAGGCATGTAGTGGTTGTCCCAGCTCCAACATGACGTAATTGGAAATATCAACAACTGGATGAATCGTTCTGAAACCGCTTCTGCGTAAACGTTCCGTCATCCAGATTGGCGTTTTTGCACATGGGTTGATATCGCATACAACACGTCCGACAAATCGTGGGCAAACAGATGAATCTCCGATCTCTATCGGATACACATTTTCAATGGAAGTAGGTATCGATGGTAAATCAGGTAAAGTCAGGTCAATGCCAGTCATCGCTGCAACATCTCTTGCAACACCAAAAATACTAAAGCAGTCTCCTCGATTCGGAGTTAGATCAATATCTAAAACATTGTCAGGTAACCCAAGGTATTTCGATAACTCTAGTCCGGTTGGTGCATCATTGGGAAATGCAATAATACCGTCAGCTTCGTCACCAAGCCCTAACTCTATTGCTGAACACAACATACCGTTGGATTCGACACCACGAATTTTCAAACGACCTAACTTTGTACCATCAGCTAGTCGTACACCTGCAACCGCCAGTGGACTCTTCATATTGACTGCTACATTAGGTGCGCCACATACGAGCTTAATTGGTTTGCCTTTACCAGTTGATACATGACAGATGCTCAATCTGTCAGCATTGGGATGTGGGTCAACTGAGATAATTTCTGCGATGACCACATCATCCAAGTTTGCCCCCTGCAACTCGATGCTGTTAACTTCGTGGCCGATCATTGTCAGTTGGTGGCTCAACTCCACCACATCCATTTTTGGATTAACTAACTCTCGTAACCATTTTTCTGAAAACTTCATAGCAAAGAGTCGGATTTAGTAAAATTGCTGGAGAAAGCGTAAATCGTTATCAAAGAAGGTACGAAGATCATTGACGCCGTAGCGCAGCATTGCCAGTCTCTCAACTCCCATACCGAATGCATAGCCGGTAAATTCCTCTGAATCGAGGCCGATGTTACTGAATACATTCGGATGAACCATGCCGCAACCGAGGATTTCCAGCCATTTACCTTTCTCCCAAAGAATATCTACCTCAGCAGAGGGCTCGGTAAATGGAAAATAGGATGCCCTGAATCGCAATTCAGCATCACGTTCAAAAAATGCTTCTACAAACTGGTGTAAAACCGCTTTTAAATTTGCAAAGTTAATATTGCGATCGACGACTAGCCCTTCGACTTGATGAAACATTGGAGAGTGAGTCTGATCTGAATCGCAACGATATACACGTCCAGGTGCAATAATTCGGAGCGGAGTTCCCTCTTCTACCATCGAACGAATCTGTACCGGTGAAGTATGAGTCCTCAATAACTTACCATCCGAAAAATAAAAAGTATCGTGCTCAGCTCGAGCCGGATGGTTCTCAGGAATATTAAGTGCCGTGAAATTATGAAAATCATCTTCAATTTCCGGTCCAGTGCAAATATTGAAGCCAGCATTACTAAATATTTTCTCGATTCGAATCATAGCTCGAGATACAGGATGTCTGCCTCCCAGCCCATAACCACGACCGGGAAGCGTGACATCAACTATGTCATCTACTAACTTATTTTCCAGCACTTCTCTTTCAAGTGCATCCCGTTTTACGCTGATATAATCCTGAAGTTCTCGTTTCGCACGATTAATTCTTTTTCCAGTAGCTGGTCGCTCATCAACAGGTAGCTGGCTAAGCTCCTTCAAACGAATAGTGAGTGCACCCTTTTTACCAAGGTAGAAAACCCTGATCACATCTAAGGCGTTCAGATTTGCAGCGGAATCAATTTCAGATTTCGCTAATTGAACTAGCTCACTCAATGCCTGCATGGATGTCACCTAGGATTTGACACATTCTGTGTCCTATCCATTAGATTCTAGCTATCAGCCAAATTAGCCTTCGCCTTAGCCGCAATTGCACCAAATGCTTCCGGGTCATGTACTGCTATATCTGCCAGTACTTTTCTATCAATATCAATTTCTGCCCGATGCAGACCATTGATCAAACGACTATAGGACAAACCGTGCAGGCGGGAGGCAGCATTAATACGTGTGATCCAGAGTGCTCTAAATTGTCGCTTACGCTGTCGGCGGTCACGATATGCATACTGTCCAGCCTTGATAACCGCTTGCTTGGCTACTCGGTAAATTTTGCTTCGAGCACCGTAGTAACCCTTTGCTTTTCCAAGAATTTTCTTATGGCGCGCCTTGGCAACTACACCTCTTTTTACTCTGGCCATTTCTCAATCTCTTCTTAAATGTACGGGAGCAAGCGACGCACCTGCTTTACATCGTTCTGATCAATCTGCAGGCTGCTACCCAGCTGGCGCTTACGTTTCGAACTTTTCTTAGTGAGAATATGACTCATATGGGACTGAGCGCGCTTAAAACCGCCCTTACCTGTCCGGCGGAAACGCTTAGCGGCGCCCCGGTTGGTCTTCATCTTGGACATGTTATCTCCATCTATTAGCCTTGCACCGTACATACGAGCCGTTTCGACTCATTGCCACTGCAGGCGGGTAGTGATATTGCCCTGCATCAAAGCGGGGCAGCTATCGTTACTCACTTTTTCTTCGGCGCCATCACCATAATCATTTGTCGACCTTCTAACTCTGGCATCTGTTCAACCATCGCTATGTCATCGAGGTCTTTTCTAACTCGAGTCAATAGGTTTTCACCTAATTCCTTGTGCGCCATCTCGCGTCCTCTAAATCTTAACGTGACTTTAGTCTTATCTCCATTATTTAGAAAAGAAACAAGTTTCCGTAACTTGATCTGGTAGTCACTTTCATCTGTCCCTGGACGAAATTTAATTTCCTTTACGTGCACCTGCTTTTGCTTCCGCTTGGAGGATTGTGCTTTTTTGTTCTGTGCAAATAAATATTTGCCAAAGTCCATTATTCGACATACTGGAGGATCCACCATTGGTGAAACCTCTACAAGATCTAACCCACTTTTCCTTGCAAGTTCAATCGCCGGCTCCAAAGGCATAACACCCGCCTGTTCGCCAGAGGCATCTATCACCCTAATCTCAGATGATTCAATTTCTTCATTGCGTCTCACACGCTTTGATGCTGCTATTTTCCAATCCTCCTATTACTAATAATAATTCTGATATCCTGCAGTACAACGATCGCAGAACGCAAATTTTATAGCTGCAATATTAACACAAGCTTAGCAATAGCCAATTACCAAAAAATCTCACAGAAGTCGAGTTATGCAATCACTAAATCAAGCAAGAACGTTTATATACTAACAATGTGCAACCAAAATATTAGACATTTAACATGAATTATTATTAGTGGTGGGCGATGGTGGTTTCGAACCGCCGACCTCCACGATGTCAACGTGGCGCTCTACCCCTGAGCTAATCGCCCAATTTGCATACTTTACTTCGTTGTAAATCAAAATTTCTAAACTGATCTTACTACTCATTTATCACTTGGTTCTAAAATGACCTGTAACAATACGTAAGCATCAAAACGTTCGCAATACTTAGCCGACCAGGCGATCACTTAATCCAAGTCCTATTTTCCGTATGTGTTGTATTTCATCCCTTAAGCGCGCAGCATCTTCAAATTCCAAATCACGTGCATGTTTTAGCATACGTTGCTCAAGCTTCTGAGCTTTTCGCATCAGCTGCTCTGGTGAAAGAGATTCATACGAAATTGCACCCTCCATGACACGACGGCGGCCTCGCCCTGGGATAGGATAGGCGGCTTCCATAATATCCGCGACCTGCTTAATGATCGTCGTCGGCTTGATGCCATAACGCTCGTTGTGTAAAACCTGTCGCACCCGACGCCGATTAGTCTCTTCAATAGCTCTTTGCATTGAACCCGTCATAGCATCAGCGTACAAAATGGCAGTACCGTTCACATTTCTTGCCGCACGACCGATCGTTTGAATCAGCGATCGCTCAGATCGCAGAAAGCCTTCCTTATCAGCATCTAGGATTGCAACGAGTGATACTTCCGGCATATCAAGGCCTTCGCGAAGAAGATTGATGCCTACTAATACATCGAAGACACCAAGACGAAGATCGCGAATTATCTCTGTACGTTCAACTGTGCCAATGTCGGAATGTAGATAACGTACTCTGACTCCGTGCTCATCAAGGTAATCGGTTAGGTCTTCAGACATTTTTTTAGTGAGTGTCGTTATAAGAACTCGCTCATTGTCCGCAGCCCTCGCATGAATCTCAGATAACACATCATCGATCTGGGTCTTGGCGGGACGTACTTCGATCTCCGGGTCAACGAGACCTGTTGGTCGAACGAGTTGCTCCACAATATTATCTGATCGTTTGACTTCGTTATCACCGGGTGTGGCCGATACATAGATAGTTTGTGGTGACAATTTGTCAAACTCATCATATCTAAGCGGACGATTATCCAATGCTGAAGGCAAACGGAATCCATATTCGACCAACGTTTCTTTTCTTGAGCGATCACCACGATACATACCGCCGAGCTGTGGAACAGTAACGTGACTTTCGTCGATAACTAGTATGGCGTTATCTGGAACATAGTCGAACAGACAGGGTGGCGGCTCGCCTTCTTCACGACCCGATAGGTAGCGTGAGTAATTCTCTATCCCTGTACAATAACCAAGTTCCTGAATCATCTCTAAATCAAATAAAGTTCTTTGCTCAAGCCTTTGGGCTTCTAAGAGTTTATTTAGCTTCCTGAGGACTTTCAGTCGCTTTCTCAGCTCAATCTTAATCTGTTTAACAGCCGCAAGGAGCGTATCACGAGGAGTTACGTAATGTGACTTTGGAAATATCGTAATTCTCGGAACTCGACGAATGATCTCACCTGTCAACGGATCAAAATAGGATAGTGACTCAATTTCTTCATCAAACAATTCGATGCGCACAGCATCTCGATCGGAATCAGCTGGAAAAATATCTATGATATCTCCACGTACTCGGTAATTTCCTTGTGACAGATCAATTTCGTTTCGTTTATATTGCATTTCAGCAAGCCTTCTGAGAATCATACGTTGATCGATACGATCGCCGCGAACCAGATGAAGTACCATGCTGAAATATGCTTCAGGATCACCAAGACCATATATTGCTGAAACAGTGGCAACGATAATGGCATCCGGTCGTTCTATCAGCGCCTTCGTCGCGGATAGGCGCATCTGTTCGATGTGTTGATTAATCGAAGCATCCTTCTCAATATAAGTATCAGAACTTGGCATATAGGCTTCTGGTTGGTAGTAATCGTAATAAGAAACGAAATACTCGACCGCGTTTCGCGGAAAATATTCACGCATCTCACCGTAAAGTTGTGCAGCTAACGTTTTGTTCGGTGCAAGAATGATGGCCGGTCGTTGAGTTACATCAATGACACTAGCCATCGTGAATGTTTTACCTGATCCAGTAACACCTAACAGTGTTTGTCTTGCAAGCCCATCGCTTAAACCTTCAACTAGCCCAGAAATAGCTGTAGCCTGGTCGCCAGCGGGACTGTATTTTGACACCAACGTTAGACGATCACTCTCGTCGCTGGCAGTTTTCTTGGGCAAGATTGCTGTTTGACGTACCATGTACCCAGTCTTATGGAGACAAACGAATGAGTTTATCAGTTTCAGAAAGAATGGATCGCGTCATGCCATCCGCGACCAGCTCTGTTCTTGGTCTGGTAGCAGAATTACGTGAAGCTGGCCGTGATCTTATTAGCCTGGGAGCTGGTGAACCTGATTTCGATACACCAGATCATATCAAGCAAGCAGCTATCAAAGCCATCAAGGATGGTCAAACTAAATACACCGCCATCGATGGTACCAGCTATTTGAAAACTGCTATTCAGAGGAAATTCATGCGAGATAATGCTCTCAGCTATTCTTCTGAACAGATACTAGTTTCCTGTGGCGCCAAGCACTCTTTGTTTAACGCCTGCATGGGTATCCTAAGCCACGGAGATGAAGCTATCATTCCCGCACCATACTGGGTCTCATATCCCGACCTAGTGCGCATAGCTGAAGGTGTACCGGTCACCATAGATACTGACATCGATAGTGACTTTAAGGTGACACCGGAGCAGTTAGAAGCAACTATAACCAAGAGAACTCGTATACTGTTCCTTAATAGTCCTTCAAATCCGACTGGCAGTTGTTATTCACGTGAAGAGTTGCAGGCACTTGGTCAAGTATTGGTGCAACACCCACAAATTGTAATACTAGCCGATGATATTTACGAGCATATCCATTGGGCTGATTCACCGTTTTGTAGCATGGCTACTGCCTGCCCCAATTTGGCAGCCCAGGTAGTTACCATCAATGGCGTTTCGAAATGCTATGCCATGACCGGCTGGCGTATTGGGTATGCAGGAGGCCCGCCAGAAGTAATCAAAGCAATGAAGACTGTCCAGAGCCAGTCCACTTCAAATCCCTCTAGTATTTCTCAGACCGCCGCCGCCGCTGCGCTGGGGGCCGATCAAACCTGTGTCGCCCAAATGGTAGCAGCCTATAAGAAGCGAAGTGACTATATTGTAAATGCACTAAACGATATACCTGGATTTGAATGCAAAGAAGGAGGAGGCGCGTTTTACGCGTTTCCCCGAGTATCGGGTGTTTTAAAACAAAAAGGTCTGGCAAATGACAGTGATTTGGTAAAATTTCTACTTAATAAAGCTGATGTCGTTATGGTGCCTGGCAGCCCTTTCGGAGCACCAGACTACGTACGTATATCGTTTGCCTGCTCTATCGAACAGCTAAAAGAGGCAGTCAATAGAATTCGCAAGGCTTTGATGTAGAATAGCCATGCCAACTCATACTAACCTTGACTAGAATTTCCGACTTGCCCAGAATGCCTACGCTAGAGGACAATAGCAGACAAATTATCCTCGGTAGCTCAGTTGGTAGAGCGGTTGACTGTTAATCAATTGGTCGCTGGTTCGAGTCCGGCCCGAGGAGCCAAACATACGTTTTTGGACATTCACTGCCGTTCACCTATAAAAAATAAACTGTTTATTTTTCTAAAGAAATAAGGTGTTCGGTAGTGTCCAAAAGTTTCTATTGGTAGGTGATGTCAACTCAGAATATTTAACTGAGATACTTTGAAGTAAGCTTTTCCAATTCACTTCAGGAGTTACCACTACGATAGCAATATGCAACAAATTAACAACTACAAAAGTAAAAACGAAATCTAATAAACTCAAAATTATGCATACTGCAAACGATTAAAAAAACTTTTCTGCTATGCCTAAATCTATTCCATCCAATCTCGTAGCACAAACGTGGTCCCAAGCTTTCGAGCCACCCGAATCCATCCCAACTTCTGCCGATGTCGTAATCATTGGCGGCGGTATTGTCGGCGTTTCCACTGCGTGGTTCCTGGCTAAGCAAGGCATCAATGTCGTGCTGTGCGAAAAAGGTCATATCGCAGGTGAACAGTCCGGGCGTAACTGGGGCTGGATACGGCAACAGAAACGGGACGCACGCGAGATGCCGATGATCATCGAGAGCCTTAAAATCTGGCGTACGTTGGCCAGTGAGATAGGAGAAGATGTCGGATACATGCAGACCGGATGTCTTTATGTTGCGAAAAACAACGACCAGCTCGAGCAATATGCGAAGTGGTTACCTATAGCAGAAGAATATGGCCTTGATACTCGCATCATCTCCGAGAAAGAAATCGCGCAACATGCTCCTGGTGCAGCTGTCAATTGGAAAGGTGGAATGTACACTGCAAGTGATGGCTGCGCAGAGCCACATAAAGCAACACCCGCAATCGCCCGTGCAGCCACACGTAACGGCGCAACAATACTGACAGCATGTGCCGTACGCGGGCTCGAGATAGAAACTGGCCGCGTATCTGCCGTGGTAACTGAACACGGTACGATTAAATCATCGATCGTACTCTGCGCTGCCGGTGCATGGTCATCAATTTTTTGCCGATCCTTAGGAATTTCTCTTCCACAACTCAAATTACGAGGCACTGTCATTCGCACAGCTCCTGCCGAAAACGTATTAAACGGTAACTTATTGACAGATCAAACTGGAATTCGACGCCGACAAGATGGTGGCTACACGGTTGCGAGTTGGCGACTTGATCATTCAATTACACCGTCGACGCTGCGTTATGTATTTAAATCACTACCGGCATTAAGACAAGAATACACAGGTGCCAATCCATTTGCTTTTTTAAACTTGTCGATCGGTTGCGCCTTCATTAACGAATGGAAGGCACCAAAGCAATGGGGGCTCGATACGGAATCACTTTTCGAGAAAACGAGGGTATTGAATCCTGATCCAAATCCACAGGCTGTCAGAGATATCCGAATCGTCCTCGACACCATGTTTCCACAACTCATTGATACCGAAATCGTTGAGGTTTGGGCAGGAATTGTCGAAACTACACCGGATGTTATTCCTATCATAGAAGAATCGGAAGCTATCCCAGGCTTTCATATTGCGACGGGATTTAGTGGCCATGGCTTCGGTATCGCTCCGGGAGCTGGCAAAGCAATTGCCGGAATGTTAACCAGTACTTACACCGGTATCGATTTGTCTGAATTTCGACTTAGTCGCTTCACATAGAAATAGCTGAACGAATCATAAATAACCTATAACAGCTGTTACATGACTTACCTATAAAACGTGAATTGGCAGAACACAGAATATAATTTCAGGATCCATCTTCAAAGCTAATATGGAAATTTATAAAGTTTTTCTGTTTTTTAATCACCATCATTTTCCTCAAGGTCGCTCCTGTAGCGATAGAACCAAGCTAGGATATTATCGACTTTCGCAATGAGATGTGATGGTCTTGCAGCTATGCCATGTGATGCTTCAGGAATACGTATCAGTACGCTCTCAATTTTTCTGAGTTTCAACGCCTGATAGTACTGCTCAGACTCTGTAATCGGCGTGCGATGATCCTGTTCACCGGTCAATAGTGCTGTCGGTGTAGTAACGTTACCAACCAAAGATAGAGGTGAACGCACCCAGTACGACTGTGGATCAACCCAAGGAAAGTCTTCAAACCAGTAATTCGGCATGAAGGTCGCAATATCTGTCGTCAGCGTTGCGCTGACCCAGTTGATTACTGGTTTAGCAACTACAGCTGCCGCAAACCGATCCGTTTTACCGACAATCCACGAACTCAATACACCTCCACCAGATCCACCTGTGACGAATAGATTATCTTGATCCACAATTCCTTTCGCAATCACAGCATCGACGCCAGACATCAAGTCATCGTAATCTTGTCCCGGATAATTGTGATGAATTTCATTAGCAAAATCGTAGCCGTAACTCGTCGAACCTCGAGGATTAGCGTACAGAACGAGATAACCAGCTGCAGCGTACAACTGCATCTCTGCAGCAAAATGAGGGCCGTAGGCAGCAAATGGACCTCCGTGAATTTCAAGAATAAGTGGATATTTTTTACTCGGATCAAAATTAGGCGGTGTAACCAACCATCCTTGAATCTCCAAGTCTCCAACGGATGATTCCCAATTTATTTCTTCGACAGCCCCGAGTATCTTGTGGCCAAACAGGTCCTCGTTAAGGTCGGTTATCAGTGTTGTTGGAAGACTACCGCGTCCAGTTCCTACATCGGCAGGCCGATTTGTTCGTCCTGCCGAATATGCATACGAACTATTTTTTGCCACAGAAAATCCACCACTAGTGTAGGGTCTTCCCAAAGAAGCACCACCTACATCATTCGTAATAGAATCGATATTGCCATTCATCGAGAGCATGGCAATATGGGTAGAACCAGAATTGTCATACTGGACATACAAGCGATCGGAACTACCAGCCCATTGCACATCATCAATACTACGATCAAAATTTTCAGTCAGCGTCTGGATAGAACCATCTTTGATTTCCATGACATAAACATTGGTATTGTGATAACCCATCTTCTGATCGTCGAAACCAAGATAAGCAATCCGCGCTCCATTCGGAGAAATAGAAGGAGCAAAGTCTGGACCATCACGATCAGTTAGCTGGGAAAGATCACCAGTCGTAACATCGATAGACCAGAGTTCTGTCTCGAGAGGCTCATGCTCCCAATTTTTTTGTCGATTAGCTGTAAATAAGATCTTCTGACCATCTGCTGTCCATGCCAATGGGCCATTATGATTGTAATCCTCGCTCGTTAACTGTCGAGGTGTACCACCTTCAGCAGATAAGATAAATAAATGCGTATTCCCAGCATCCAGATAACCAGCACCATCTCCACGGTACTGTATCTTCTCAATAACTTTTACTGGCGGAGCCCATTTCGCCCCTTCCGGCCTCATGGGAGGTTTGGCTAACAAAATAGCTTCATTTCGAACAAACATCTCGAACGCAAGTTGTGTGCCATCAGGTGACCACGAAATTGAAGAGGGCCTCTGTCTAACATTGGTTAATATTGCAGTCTGGCCGGTATCCAACCAGCGTACATAGATTTGAGCACCTCGCCCACTCACATCAGAGACGTACACTATCCGATCACCGTTCGGCGACCAGCGATGATTACTATAACTGTTCGCGCCTGAAAGCAACGGTCGATGATTATTACCATCTACATCGACGATCCATATATTTGATACGAGTCGATCTGTCATGATATCCATCGAACTTCTAATATAGGCAACCTGAGAACCGTTAGGAGAAATCTGTGGGTCAGCCGCCATCTCGAGTTCGAAAATATCGATATTTTTGAGCACATCATTATTGGCAATCGCGGGCGTTGCTACTACGAACAACAGCGCCATTATTAATTTCACCTTATTTATCCTCTCTAAAAAATATTTTTAGCTAATATTTGAGCTTCGCTGAAGCAGTGAATCGAATTGAATTCGTGCGAATGGCCTTTGTGTCTCCCAATCTTTACAGCTTGGACATTGCCACAATAACTTTCTGCTCGAAAAACCGCATTCTTTACATTGATATTGAGGAGTTGATTTTGCCAATTTGCTCAAAGCCGCTCGAATTTTATTCAATGCCATTAACTTATCTCCTCCACCATTTTGTAAGTACTGAAGGTCAATAAATTCTCCTAACGTTGGTTCTTTGAGCATATATCTTTCTACACACTCATCGATGATATCTATACCGTGTATGTTATTAACGATCGCTGTATAAGCGACGTCAGTTTTCATTTCCGGATTTTTTTCAAGCATTAATTTAAGACCACGCTCAAGGTTGTATATCGAACCTTCACGTTCATGGATATCAACAAGTTCGGGCAACGCTTCCGTAATGAGATAGGTATGTTGCTCAAGAATGTGATTAAAAAGACGTAATGCTGTTTTTGTATCATCTGAGTCGCGAGCAATTTCTGCATGGGTTAATGATCCTCTAAGAGTTTTTAGCTGCCCCGATTGAGATTTTTTAACAAACTGGTGTGCTGCTGTGTAATCATTCTCAGATGCAGCCTGCTCTGCCAATTCACAGTAATAATGAGCTATCTCCAATTCCAGCGAGTTCCCACTTAATGTCGCAAGTTGCTCACTAACATTAATGGCTTTTTGCCACTCGTGCTCCTGTTCATATATGCGACTCAACTGTTCGAACGCCTCTAGTTGGTGAAATGAGCCCCCTGTAAGGCGAATAAAAAGATTCTCTGCACGATCGAGCAATCCGGCTTTTAGATAATCCTTTGCCAGTGAAAATAGTGCCTGATCACGCTGCTCGGGAGCAATATCTGGGCGTGCAATGATATTTTGATGAATTCTTATTGCACGGTCGATTTCACCCCGACGGCGAAAAAGATTACCAAGCGCAAAATGTGTCTCGATTGTTTTGTTATCGACACGGACCATTTTTAGAAAATGTTCAAGCGCCTGGTCGGTCTGCTCATTTAAAAGAAAATTGAGTCCCTTTAGATAATCGATATTTAGTGGCAATGGAGGATCTTTTTCTTCATCTCGTTCACCGAAACGTCCCAACGCCCAACCCATAGCTACAAGCAACAAGAAAAGCCCTGCGAGAAGAAAAGTCGATTCAGTCGGCATCGTTAAGCGGTAGATTTCTCAGGCTGTGAATTTCAGATTCCGACAAGCGCAGTGACTTGCGTAATTGCCTACGTTCATTGATCAACCTAATAGCGAAGGTAGCTGTGCACAGCAACCCGAATAGCAATCCCATTACAAAAGTCACCGTAAACACAAATGGAATAGACGCTGCAATTGTGCGAAAAGCTAGATCAATTTCGATGAGTTCGGAATTCAGCTTTGTAAAAATGAGCATGGTCACGAGTATGACCAAAAATAACACTAGTATGAATATTCTTTTAAGCATGCCACTCCAAATTTTGCCAAGCCACATCGATTGTCGACAGAAAGCACAATTTTATCGGCACTATGTATGGGGTAACCGGATGGGATAAACAGGCACGCGTAACGGATTGCCCCGATATAGATTTGTTAACTCTTTATGGGGAAATCGCGACTAGCGTTAACTCGTTCACGCAGCTCCTTTCCAGGTTTAAAATGAGGAACATACTTGCCAGATAACGCCACGGCCTCACCAGTTTTTGGGTTACGCCCTATCCTTGGTGGACGAAAATGCAGCGAAAAACTCCCGTAGCCTCTAATTTCAACTCGCTGGCCATTAGCCAAGGAGTCGCTCATTAAATCTAGTAAGTGCTTAACTGCCAACTCCACATCTTTGGTGGGCAGGTGTGTTTGCTTGCTTGCAATTATTTCGATGAGCTCTGATTTTGTCATAATATACTTCGCTTCTTCTCTCTGCTGTTATTCTGCGTAAGCGGCAGATTATAAAAGAAATATAGCTCGGACTGTCTAATTCGAGCAACTTTTTAATTACTCGACATCACCTGACATCTTTGCTTTCAATAGTTCCCCAAGAGTCGTACCAGAAGAACTAGCCTCAACCTCTGATTTGTAGCTACTAAGAGCTTCTGCTTCTTCATGGATTTCTTTGGCCTTGATAGATAAGACAACCTTCCGATTTTTCCGATCAACATTGGTTAACTTAGCTTCGACATCATCACCAACTTTGATTGTTGTATTCAGATTTCCGGCCGATTCGCGTGCAAGTTCGGAAATGTGCAAGGTTCCGATTACGCCATCGCTAAGCTGGACAATGGCACCATGTGAATCCAATTCAGTAACGACACCTTTGACTAAACTATTTTTCTGATGTTCAGCGAGCCAGGCCGAAAAAGGATCTTGGTTAAGTTGTTTAATACCGAGAGAGATTCTCTCTCTCTCGCAATCTATAGCTAATACAGCTGCTTGGATTTCCTGGCCCTTCTTATAGTTGCGAACGACTTCCTCGCCAGGAGCATCCCAAGAAATATCAGAAAGGTGAACGAGTCCATCAATGCCACCATCAAGGCCAATAAAGATTCCAAAATCGGTAATCGATTTAATATTACCAGTTACCTTATCACCAGAATTAACGGAAGAAGAAAATTCAGCCCAAGGATTTGTTTGACATTGTTTAATGCCCAGAGAAATTCGTCGACGTTCTTCATCGATCTCGAGGACTAAAACTTCGATTTCTTCGTTAATTTGTACAATACTTGATGGATTGATATTTTTGTTTGTCCAGTCCATTTCCGACACATGCACGAGGCCTTCTACACCCTCTTCGACTTCAACAAAGCAACCGTAGTCGGCAATATTCGTGACCTTGCCAGAAAGCCTCGTGTTAAGCGGATAGCGTCGTGCTAGATCATGCCAAGGATCCTCACCGAGCTGTTTCATACCAAGAGATACACGCTGACGTTCGCGATCAAATTTTAGAATTTTGACTTCAATTTCATCTCCGACATCGACAATTTCCGACGGATGTTTGACACGCTTCCACGCCATATCTGTGATGTGTAACAAGCCATCGATACCACCCAGATCAATGAACGCACCATAATCTGTCAGATTCTTTACAACACCTTTAGCGGTATTACCCTCTTGTAAACTTTCAAGCAGGGCTTCACGTTCAGCGCTATATTCCTGCTCGACCACAGCACGTCTGGATACCACAATATTATTGCGATTTTGGTCCAGCTTAATGACCTTGAATTCAAGGTTCTTGCCTTCTAGGTATGATGGATCTCGTACTGGTCGAACATCAACAAGAGAGCCTGGTAAAAATGCTCTCACATTATCAATTTCAACGGTAAATCCACCCTTAACGCGGCCATTGATGAGCCCCTGTACAATTTCACCATTCTCGAAAGCTTTTTCAAGATCTAACCAAGTACGCGCGCGAATAGCCTTTTCACGTGAAAGACGAGTTTCACCAAAACCATCCTCAACAGCGTCAAGTGCCACCTCAATCTCATCACCTACCGAGACATCAGCTTCACCTTTCTGATCCTGAAATTGTTCAATTGAAATAACGGCCTCAGACTTGAGGCCAGCGGTAACGATTACTACGTCGTCATTAACTGCAACAACAGTACCAGTAATTATAGCGCCTGGTTTTATTTGCTTGCTGGCAAAACTTTCTTCAAATAATTCAGCAAAACTTTCAGACATTAAACTAAACCAAAGAACCGAATAATCGATTCTAAAATCAAACGTTCTACCAATTCCTTTGGAGAACGGTTACTAAAATAATAATCGAACTACCATATTCGATTTCTATGAATTTACTAACTTTCTTTTACTATTTTTCTTTGATAAGTTCTGATATCCAGCCCAATACAGTTTGGGTAACTTCTTCGATTGATAGCCCACTCGAATCCAATAACTTGGCATCCTTAGCTAGTCGTAACGGGGCTACTGAACGCTCGACATCTCGTCGATCACGATTTTCGATGTCTCGCAAAAGCGATGGAAGGCTAACATCAATACCCTTGTGCTTCAACTGCTTATAGCGTCTTTCCGCTCTTTCCTCAATACTAGCTGTCAGATAAATTTTGAGAAAAGCATCGGGGAAAATAGTACTTCCAATATCTCTACCATCAGCGACCAAGCCTGGTTTTTTCCTAAATGTTCTTTGTAACTCGAGCAGAGCCGCCCGAACGCTCGAAAATGAGGCTATCTCGGATGCCACCCGACTGCATTCCTCAGTTCGGATGTTCGTAGTTACATTTTCTCCATCTAGAGAAATACGTGCATTACCAGCTTGATCGCTATCGAATTTAACCACCAGAGCTCTCGCTAGGGTAGCTATATATTCCTCCTCATTTTTTGCCACACCTAGCCTCATAGAGGCCAAAGCTACTAGCCTATACAATGCACCACTATCTAGTAAGTGCCAGCCAAGAGAGTTGGCGATTTGGCGGGAGATTGTCCCTTTACCGGAACCAACAGGACCATCAATTGCAACAACAGGTACAATCGGGTCTTGGATATCTAATATCATTCTTTCTCAGACTGCTGCGTACTTAGATCAACTCCAAGGTATCCCATAACATCGGAGAAATTGGGAAAAGAGGTATCAACCGTATCGATATTACCTACCCGTAACGTGGATTTCGCGACCGTACCTGCAACAGCGAATGACATAGCAATACGATGGTCTCCGTAACTATCGACTTTTCCTCCAGCCAATTCGCCACCGTAAATTTCTGTACTATGCTCAGAATCTTCAATATTAATGCCCATCTCTCTTAATCCCTCTACCATTACAGCAATGCGATCACTTTCCTTAACGCGCAATTCTCTCAGTCCTGAGAATCTCGTACTACCATTTGCTAGTGCAGCCGCAATAAACAATACAGGAAACTCGTCGATCGCTAGCGATACAAGAGACGAATCAACAGTAATGCCATGAAGTGTAGATGATCTTACTTGAATATCAGCTATCGGTTCCTCACCAATCATTTGTAAGTTGTCTATACTAATGTCAGCTCCCATCTCTCTTAATATGTCTATGACACCGGTACGAGTCGGATTGACGCCAACACTGCGGATTAGTACTTCGGCATCTTTAGCAATTAGTGCTGCCAAAATCAGAAATGCCGCAGATGAAAGGTCAGCCGGCACCCGTATTTTCGTTGCATTTAGTTGTCCGTCGATTTGAGCCCTAATTTCGCCATTGTCATTCTCCAGGGTTGCCCCCATTGACTTCAGCATTCTCTCTGTATGATCTCGTGTGACGGCCGATTCTATGACCGTAGTCTCACTATTTGCATACAAGCCGGCAAGCAAAATTGCAGATTTAACCTGTGCACTTGCAATTGGTAATGAATAACGAATGCCGACTAGATCACAACCACCATGAATCATTAAAGGCGCCTTACCGTTACTACTTTCGATGCGTGCTCCCATGAGAGATAGCGGTTCAATAATCCTTTGCATCGGTCGGGCAGTGAGTGATGCATCTCCAATAAGTTTGCTGTTAAATCGTTGGCCACAAAGCAATCCAGCGAACAGTCGCATGCTTGTTCCAGAATTACCGAGATCCAGTGGCTTCACAGGTTTATTCAATCCGCTCATGCCGGCACCATTTATTCGGACCGTTGTCTCGTCGACCTGATCGATTAAGACGCCAAGATTACGGAGTGCAATAAGGGTTCTACGACAATCTTCTCCTGCTAGAAATCCCCTAATTTCAGTCTGCCCTTCTGCGATAGAACCTAAAATTAGTGCTCGGTGGGAAATTGACTTGTCGCCGGGCACACAGACGATACCGCTTTTTAAAATACTGGGTTGGATAACGTAATCCAAAGGAAAAACCGCTGTGCGTTAAATAACCGCTGTCGGGTACGCGCCTAAGACCCGAAAAAGCGAGCTGCATTTTTCGAGTTCCTCAAGCGCTTCCGACAGTGGTGATTCTTCCGCATGGCCTTCGAGATCTATAAAAAATACATAGTCCCAGTTTTTGCGCCTAGAAGGACGTGATTCTATGCGATTCATGCTAACCCCGTGAGTCGCCAATGGTTGCAATAACGCGTATAAGATACCTGCGCCATCAGTGTGAGTAGCAGACACAAGAATCGTGGTTTTATCCTGCCCGCTCGACGGTAGTAACTCACGACCAATTACGAGGAAGCGAGTTGCATTGTCGGCACGATCCTCGATATTGTTCATAAGGACCTTGAGATTATATACCTCAGCTGCTGTATCACTACCAATCGCGGCCGTACCATCTTCGTCTCTAGCTCTCTTTGCACCAGCCGCATTACTACTCACACCGATCTGTTCAGCATGAGGTAAATGTTTTCTTAGCCAGCCTCTACACTGCGCTAACGCTTGCTCATGGGCACAAATGCGTTCGATCAATTCGAGTGATGCCATACAACCAATCAAATTTTGTTCGATGCGAAGTTCAATTTCACCACCGATCTTGAGGGGTGACGTCAAGAACATATCAAGAGTGTTATTGACGATTCCTTCAGTCGAGTTTTCGATCGGTACAACACCGAAATCCGCTGAACCACTTTCTACCTCCTGAAATACTTCATCGATAGTTGCAAAAGGTAGAGCTTTGACAGAATGTCCGAAATGTTTAAAAACTGCGGTTTGTGTAAATGTACCTTCCGGTCCTAAGAAACCAATCTTCAACACTTGAATTGACTTGTCAATCTCATCGATGCCTTTGCACACCTCTGGGACATTCGCTTCCTGATTTTTTTGTTTGCCTACTTTCACCACCCATCCTATCTGAATGTCTATTCTTTCATTCTAATTCTGGCATTTCAGCAGTTGCTTCAGGGTAAAGGCTTACCAGGATTCCGCAAGGCTAAGATATCATCGATCTGTTGTAATATACCTAGCGTATGTTTTCGAATTGCTGCATCGATATCAATCACCGTATAGACAATAGTACCTACTGAATGAAACATCAGAACTAACCGTTGAGTTTTTCAAATTCCTGCATGAAATAAATCAAAGCATCAACACCCTCTTCCGGCATCGCGTTATAGATGGATGCCCGCATGCCACCAACCAAGCGGTGCCCTTTCAAATTAAACAGACCTGCTGATTCAGATTCAGCCAAAAATTTCGTGTTTAGATTAGCATCTCGCAAAACAAACGGAACATTCATCCAGGAACGGTAATCTGGCTGCACAGGATTGTTATATAAATTAGAATCGTCGATTGCTTGGTACAGCTTCATCGCCTTGCTCTCGTTGATTTTGGCCATTGCCTCAACTCCACCTTGAGCCTTTAATTCCTCTAACACCAGAGCAGTGACATACCAGGAGAAAATCGGTGGGGTATTCGCCATCGATCCCGAGTCCGCAAATACCTTGTAGGTCAAGAGCGTTGGGGTATCCGCTCGTTTTCGATCGAGTAAGTCATTGCGCACAATGACCAATGTTACACCTGCCGGACCGATATTCTTTTGTGCACCAGCATAAATAACCCCGAAACGATTAATATCAATGGGCCGAGAAAAAATAGTACTCGACATATCTGCTACCAATGGTACCTCAGCAGTTTCTGGAATGAAGTGAAATTCGACACCAGCTATCGTTTCATTAGCTGTGTAGTGAAAATATGCCGCATTTGTAGTCTTTCGCCACTCCGCTTGTAGCGGAATATGACAAAAATTGCTGTCACTGCTATCGGCTACAATATTAACAGTACAGAATCTCGCTGCTTCACTAATTGCCTTCTTGGACCAGCTACCAGTCTGCACGTAGTCAACTACATCGCCACTCTGTGACAGATTCAGTGGTGTCATCGCAAACTGTAATGTCGCACCACCCTGAAGGAATAGCACACTGTAATCATTAGAAATTGATAACAGATCGCGTACATCTTGCTCTGCTTTCTCAGCAAGATCCATGAAAGTTTTGCTGCGGTGACTTACTTCCATAATGGACATGCCACTGCTATTCCAATCAGGAATATCTTCTCGAACTCTCTCAAGCACTTTGAGTGGTAGTGCGGCAGGGCCGGGGCTGAAATTATAGACGCGAGACATGGTCTAGGATATTTGTCCTGGGATCAAAATCAGATGCTAAATTTTTTATCGCAAAATAAAATAGATATTTTTATTTTAAGTAATTGTTTGATCTTCTTTATCCTCTATTGCTGCAATGCGTGCTAAGCCAACCAGACGTTGATCTGATTTCATACGGATTAATCTGACTCCCTGGGTATTACGACCGATAATGGATATTTCACTAGTCGGAGTACGCACTAAAGTACCATTGGAACTGATAAGCATAATTTCATCATCTTCCCGAACTTGAAGTGCACCAACCATCCGTCCGTTTCTTGCACTTGTCTGGATCGCTATTACGCCTTGACCCCCACGCTTCTGAATAGAAAATTCATCAACACTAGTACGTTTTCCGTAACCGTTTTCCGTTGCCGTTAATAATAATCCATCACTAACAACACATAATGCAATCACTTCATGTTCAGCAGTCAATCTGATTCCTCGAACACCAGCAGCACCACGGCCCATCGGTCGTACGTCTTTTTCTTTGAAATGAATTGCCTTACCGCTGCTTGCGACAAGAACTATCTCTCTTTCGCCGTCGGTGATTGCTACATCAACAAGTCGATCATTATTTCTAAGATCTATGGCAATAATGCCACTGGCACGAGGACGTGAAAACAAGTTTAAAGCCGTCTTTTTAACAGTCCCTCCACTGGTCGCCATAAACACGAAGTTGTCTTCGCCAAACTCCTTCGTTGGCAGGATAGCGTTAATTCTTTCACCTTCCTCTAAAGGCAACAGATTGACGATCGGTTTCCCACGCGAACCCCGGCTAGCTTGAGGAATCTGATATACCTTGAGCCAATATATTTTGCCGCGACTCGAAAAACACAATAGTGTGTCATGCGTATTTGCCACAAACAGTTTGTCAATGAAGTCTTCATCCTTGACTTTCGCTGCAGAACGACCACGTCCACCCCGCCGCTGTGCCTGGTAGCTATCGACTAATTGAGATTTCGCGTAACCGCCATGAGAAAGTGTAACTACGACTTCTTCCTGTGGAATTAAATCCTCATCACTCAGGTCAGTATGATCTTTTACTATTTCCGTGCGGCGCTCATCACCGAAAGCATCACGAATCTCCATAAGCTCCTCACGGATCACCCTGAGTAGTTCATCAGGATCAGAAAGAATATTAGAAAATTTCTTAATTTTATTTAATATCTCTTTATATTCTTTTAAGATTTTCTCTTGTTCTAGGCCAGTCAATCGATGCAGACGAAGGTCCAAAATTGCCTGAGCCTGGATTATTGACAAGCAATATTTACCATCCACTAAACCGTAACCATCTTCGAGAAAATCCGGTCGGGTGTCGGTTTCTCCAGCTTTTTCGAGCATTTTGGTCACGCTACCCGGCGACCAATTCCTGCTCATTAGATTTTCTTTAGCTTTTGGTGGGGATTTAGAGGCCTTAATTAAAGCAATAACTTCGTCGATGTTGGCGAGGGCAACAGCTTGACCTTCGAGAACATGAGCCCTGTCCCTTGCTTTACGTAGGTCGAATATTGTGCGTCTTGCGACAACTTCGCGACGGTGAGTAAGGAAAGCCTCCAATATCTGCTTCAGGTTAAGAAGCTTTGGCTGTTCCTCATGCAGTGCAACCATATTAATGCCGAAGACACTCTGCAATGGCGTGTGCTTATAAAGATTATTAAGTACGACGTCCGGCATTTCACCACGCCGCAATTCAATAACAATTCGCATACCATCCTTGTCAGATTCATCCCGAAGCTCACTGATGCCTTCTATGCGTTTTTCACGAACTAAATCCGCTATTTTTTCGATCAAACGCGCTTTGTTGACCTGGTAGGGCAATTCCGTGATTACGATCATCTGTCGGTTACCCTTATCGATGGGCTCGACCCTACTGCGCGCACGAATGTATATACGACCTCGACCCGTTTTATAAGCTGAATAAATTCCTTGCGCACCATTGATGATGCCTGATGTCGGAAAATCCGGCCCTGGAACATAATTCATGAGTTCTGGAATATCGATCGATGGATCCTCAATCAGGGCAAGACTAGCATCCACTATTTCATTGAGATTATGTGGCGGAATATTTGTAGCCATACCGACGGCGATACCAGATGAACCGTTAACGAGTAGGTTAGGTACCCGTGTTGGCATCACTGAGGGCTCACTCTCAGAGCCGTCGTAGTTCTCGACAAAATCAACCGTCTCTTTGTCAAGATCCGTCAGAATCTCGTGCGCGATACGCGACATCCTTACTTCGGTATAACGCATTGCTGCCGGCGCATCGCCATCAACAGATCCAAAGTTACCTTGTCCGTCGACCAGTAGATAGCGCATGGAAAATGGTTGAGCCATACGAACAATAGTGTCGTAAACAGCAGAATCACCATGTGGGTGATATTTGCCGATCACGTCTCCCACTACCCGAGCTGACTTCTTATAAGGCTTGTTGTAGTCGTTTCCGAGCTCGCGCATAGCGTGCAAGACACGTCGATGTACTGGTTTTAATCCATCACGAACATCGGGCAGAGCGCGCCCAACAATAACACTCATGGCATAATCGAGATAGGACTGCTGCATCTCCTCTTCGAGGCTTACAGACAGAAGTTCCCTTGCAACTTCAACCATATATGTTCAACAAATTAAGGCAATGCCACTCAGAGAGCAGAATCGCAATCAATAAATTTTGGGTTTTTTCAAAAATAAATCTTTTTTTTCGTCGAATAGAATTTCGACGTCAAAATTGACACCAATCCTGGGTATAAATAATACCACAGCAAAGCCTATCGAAGCAGGGTTTCCGACATATTAGAGGCTCTGTATACTGGTACCGAGGAGCTCCTTCCTCTACGTTCTAAAAAAGTAGATGAGAACCAGGACAATGACTGTAGCTCAACATAATATTGATGATGTTGAAATAGCAAAATTTGACGCGTTGGCATCGCGATGGTGGGATCCAACAGGTGAATTTCAGCCGCTACATGAAATTAATCCTCTCAGACTCGACTACATACGACAATTGACAACTCTAAAAGATAGCAAAGTTATTGATATCGGTTGTGGTGGTGGAATTCTGGCGGAATCAATGGCAATTAATGGTGCCAAAGTGACAGGTATCGATATGGCCGAAGAATCATTAGCAGTGGCCCGCTTACATCAGGTTGAATCTGGCACAAGTGTCAATTACCAAAAGTCAACGGCAGAATCCTTCGCTAACGAATACGCAAATGCTTTTGATGTTGTTACTTGCCTCGAGATGCTGGAACACGTACCAGAACCAATGAAAGTTGTGGCATCCTGCGCGAAACTAGTCAAACCAGGAGGTGACGTATTCTTTTCCACCATCAATCGTAACCCTAAATCATTCCTTTTTGCGATCATTGGAGCCGAATATTTGTTGAACCTTATACCGGTAGGAACACACGAATATAAAAAATTTATTCGCCCTTCAGAACTCGAAACCTGGGCTCGTCAAGCAAAACTCGAATTGAATGACAGTATTGGGCTTCACTATAATCCTTTGATTCGTGAATATTCTCTTGGTGATGACCTCGATGTAAATTATCTAATGCACTTCCAATGCCCCGATAATAACTAACAATGGACCAGATACTCGATAAAATCGATGCTGTTCTATTTGATCTAGATGGCACACTAATTGATACGGCGCCAGACATGGTTGCTATCCTAACCAGATTGCAAGTAGCTCACGGTCTGGACCCGTTACCCTATGAAACTGCAAGAGCATATATATCAAATGGCGCCCTAGCTCTGATTCGGATTGCTTTCCCGGATGCTTTAAAACCTGAAATCAGTAAATTACATCGTGAGTATCTCGAACGTTACGAAGACTCAGTGTGCATCAAATCTCAAATTTTTCCGCACTTGCCAGAATTGTTAGATAATCTAGACGAGCAAAATTGTCCCTGGGGTATTGTCACGAACAAACCAAAGAGGCTTACCGATCCTTTACTTGCAACGCTTGGTCTAACCAACCGCTTGAGCTGCGCCATTAGCGGAGACACTCTTCCCCAGCGCAAACCCGATCCCGCACCCCTTTTGCTCGGCTGTCAACAAACTGGGACGGCACCAAATCGAACTATTTATGTTGGCGACTCATCAAGAGATATTGAAGCCGGACGTGCCGCTGAAATGATCACCATAGCAGCTGCCTTCGGTTATATCGTACCTGGCGACGATCCTATTAGCTGGAACTCGAATGTAATCGCCTTCAGCACTGAAGAACTTGCCAAAATACTTTTAAAAGCGGTTAACCTAGAAACCTGATGCTTCCTACTGTTGATGTCAATCTCACTTATCTTGAAATAGGTATACCAGCATTAATCCTGGGTCTTATGTTAGGTAGCCTGATTGTCTGGCTTTTTGCCAGGCAACGTCAACGGAAACTACAGCAATCTGTCGCCCACCTGAAAATCTTAATAAAGAACCAGGACGCCTTGGAGCGGGAACGTGATTCGGCATTTGACATCGCAACAAGCAAACTCGCAATGTCCTTCTCAGATCTCGCCAACCAGTCACTAAAGTCCAATAGCGAAAACTTTCTCAAACTAGCGGAACAAAACCTCACAGCTCATCAAGAAAAAGCCAAACATGAACTCGGCGACCGAGAACAAGCAATCGAGAATCTTGTAAAACCCATACGCGAATCTTTGCATAAATCGCAACAACAAATTGCCGATTTGGAAAAAGCTCGCAGCGAAGCATATGGAAGCATCAAAGCACAACTGAAGTCTATGCAAGATACTCAACAATCACTGGGACAGGAAACTCAGAATCTAGTCAACGCATTACGGCGTCCAGAAGTTCGCGGCCGATGGGGCGAAATAACCTTACGTCGTCTCGTTGAACTTGCTGGTATGGTCGAGCACTGTGACTTTCAAGAACAGGTGCACATATCCGATAATGACAAAATTATTCGACCAGATATGGTTGTTCGGATGCCCGATAAGCGTGAACTTGTGGTCGATGTAAAAACACCTCTCGATGCATATCTCGAGGCTGTGGAGGCAAAAGATGATGCTCAACGCAAACTTGGGCTAGAGCGTCATGCCCGTAATTTGCGAGAACACATTCGAAATCTTTCGAGTAAAGCATACTGGGATCAGTTTTCCCAAAGTCCGGAGTTCGTCATCCTTTTCATTCCTGGAGATCAGTTCTTGAGTGCCGCTCTCAGCGAGGATCCCGATTTAATCGAATCTGCACTTTCTCAGCAAATCATACTAGCTACACCAACAAGTTTTGTGGCCCTACTCAAAGCTGTTGCTTACGGCTGGCGACAATTAGTTCTTGCCGAAAATGCTGAAGAAATCCGTGAACTTGCAGAAAAATTGCATGGTAGATTGGCTACTTTTGTGGGACATATGAACAAAGTAGGTAAACAATTGGCAGGTAGTGTAGAAAATTACAATCGAGCTGTCGGTTCACTTGAACGAAAAGTACTTCCCGGTGCAAGAAAATTTGTAGAGTTGGGCATTAGGCCAAAGAAAGAACTAGAGCAGCTTGAACCTATTGAAGCGCTACCACGAACAATGGATGAAGATCGTAAAGATTCTGAGAAAAAAACCCAGACAGTAGCAGTCGAACCCAGTGATAAAACACTACAATAAAACTCTAATTGTGAGGTGAGTAACCACTTCTACTGTAGACTGAATCGCCTTCAGAAGTGATTACTGTTCTCATTATTTTCTCCAGTAATCATCTTTTCTATACTTGCTCTTGAGTGATGAAATGGAACGATGTGGAGATGAAAACCTCAATTATCCAAGCCTCCGTACCACCCCCCAATAATCGACCTAGTCAGACGGAATTAGCTGATCTACTAATCAAAGCCCGACGCGAGGGACGAACAATAGTTCGACCGAGTCATTATCTCCGTGAGTTCGATCTAAATGATGGCTATGGAGTGTACGCGACCGTTGATCAGGGTCTTCGCGCTCAAGGACTTAAACCTGCGGGTCGTAAGCTTGGATTTACTAACAAGGAAACCTGGAAGGAATTTCATCTGGATACACCAATTTGGGCGTATATCTATACCGAGACATTAATTGAAACAAAAGGATCTGAAATCGAAGTGTATCTCGGTGACCTAGTAGCCCCTCGAATTGAGCCAGAAATCGTGATAGGCGTCGGAGATCGAATTTCACAAGTTGATGGCGACCTTTCGCACCTCGTCGACAGTATTGAATGGGTAGCGATCGGTTTTGAAATAGTCGATTGTCATTTTGAGAATTGGAAGTTTACAGCACCAGAAATCGTTGCGGATTTCGGTGCACATTCGAAACTAATTGTGGGTAAGCCACTCATTGTCACGGAGTTAATGAGGAACGGACTATCGAAAATGCTTGAAAATCTCAACGTCCAGTTGATCTGTAACGACAAGGTGGTCGATACCGGTATAGGACGCAATGCGCTTGGAGGCCCAGTTAATGCACTCGGCTTTCTTCTTCAAAAAGTGAAAACTCAAAGTTGGTCCGACAACGTTTGTGGCGGCGAAATAATTACCACTGGAACTTTGACAGGGCTGCCATATATTTATCCCGGCGAACATTGGAGAACCAAAGTCTCGGGGGCTGACCTAGAGCCGCTGTCGATAGTGCTCGTTTAATTCGGAACCTTTAATCCTGCGGATAAATAAAGAAGGCGTACCTGTTTTGAAGTCAATGCTTCATATTTGCCACTACCCAATTGCCGAGGCAGCTCAATAGGCCCGTAGCCAATACGCAGCAGTCGCGTAACATCGTATCCGATAGCTAACCACATACGCCGTACTTCTCGATTTCGCCCTTCCTTCAAACTTACGTTATACCAACAATTCGAACCTTTACCACCAACCATCTCAATTTTTTCAAAAACCGCTTTACCATCTCCTAGTTCGATACCTATACGCAGCTTCGCCAGTTCCGCATCGGATGCATGGCCGTGTACTCTGACAGCATAACGCCGAACTACTTCGGATGATGGATGCATTAATCTATTGGCCAAATTGCCATCAGTTGTAAACAACAGTAGACCAGTCGTGGCCATATCTAGACGACCAATCGCTATCCATCGTGCATCCTTTATTTTAGGCAAAGAATCAAATACTAGAGGCCGATCTTCTGGGTCGGAGCAACTGGTGATTTCTCCAGCTAACTTATTGTAGATAAGGTATCGATGTGTCTTGCCCGTTGTTTGTACAGTCAGTCGCCGTCCATCTAATGTTATGAATTCTGATCCGTTAATTTTATCGCCCAATATGGCAATACGACCATTAATGCTAAGTCGGTTGTCTTGAATCCAACTTTCAATTTCACGACGTGATCCATGGCCTGATGCTGCGAGTACTTTTTGAACTCGTTCAAGTATGACTAATTTACCTCAAGTAGTAGATTGTGATGTATCTATATCTATCAGATCAACGGAATCAGTCTGGTCCAATTCATCGCTTTTATCTGTGGCCGGGTCGATAATAAATCTTGATGCTTCCGTGACATCAACATCGCAGTCTTCATTGACGTTATTATCCACTTGGGGATAAAGCACGGGTAGATCCGTAATCTCTTCCATTTCCACTACTTCTGCCTCCTCCTCGACAGCCGGCAGATTTAATTGAATTCGAAGTGTTTCCCAATCGGATAGATCAGCAAGCGGCGGCAAATCATCCAGTTTTTTTAATCCAAAATAATCGAGAAATATTTTTGTTGTACCGAACATAGCTGGACGCCCCGGTACATCTCGATGCCCAATAACTCTGATCCACTCACGCTCGAGAAGGGAGCGAATAATGTTACTACTGACCGATACGCCTCGAATATCTTCAATGTCACCACGTGTTACTGGTTGGCGATAGGCGATGAGCGCTAGAGTTTCTAATAATGCGCGAGAATATCGTGGCGCCCTGCCTATCCAAAGCTTTTGTAAGCGCTCTGCCATAACTGCTGTAACCTGAATGCGATAACCCGAGGCAACTTCTTTGATGGTAATTCCTCGATCTTCATACTCATTCATTAAAGTATCAATGGCTTGCCTAATCTGCGCTTTCTCGGGGAGTGACGCTTCATCGAAAAGATTTTGTAATTGAGTAGTATTGAGAGGCTTGCCTGCCGCCAATAATGCAGCCTCGATAAAATATTTTATTTCGATTTCGTTCATTAAAGACATTTATCTCATGTTTCCGGGTATAGCAAGATTAACAATTACAAGTCATCTTCATCCGATACTAAATGAACCGAAGATGGCATTCTCACGTGCAAAGGCGCATATTCTTCGGCCTGCACAACTTCGATGGTTGATTCTCGAAGCAGCTCCAGGATAGCGAGGAATGTGACAGCCACACCCATGCGTCCTTCTTCGGGATCAAATAACTTAGAAAAACTAAAAAAAGTATTTGCTCTGATCTGGTTCAATATTTCGGACATTCGTTGACGCATCGACAAAGGCTCACGCTGTAAATGCAGGTTGGAAAACATCTCTGCACGCTTCAACACACCATGGAAGGCCAGTAACATCTCCTTTAAGGTTATGTCAGGTAATGTGGCCATCACCTTTTCCTCTGCCACCTTAACATTAGCAATAAATATATCGCGTTCCAGCCATGGTAAGGCACTTAAATCTTCTGCAGCCTTTTTAACACGCTCGTATTCTTGCAGACGACGCATCAGTTCTAAACGAGGATCTTCCTCTTCCTCTTCCTCAATTTCGGCACGCGGCAAAAGCATACGTGATTTAATTTCGGCAAGCATTGCCGCCATAAGCAAGTATTCACCGGCTAATTCGAGCTGTATCTCCTTCATGAGTTCGATATATTCAATGTATTGCTGAGTTATTTCGGCAATGGGAATATTAAGTACATCAATATTTTGACGACGGATAAGGTACAAGAGTAGATCAAGCGGCCCTTCAAAAGCTTCAAGGAATACTTGCAGTGCATACGGTGGGATATAAAGATCCTGGGGAAGTTGAGTAACGGGCTCCCCATCTACGACTGCAAAAGGCATCTCACCCTGAGCTGGCACCATATCATGACTCAATGGAGACTTAGGCAGATCTTTGTCCGTAAGCAATTTTAGTTCAAACTTCATCAGTTTCTCACGTGAGTACATAATATTTTAGCGTAAATCGACTTACAAACTGCTATTTGTTTCGATAGTAACCCGTTATACGATATTATTTACCATCATTTTTTCGGTGCTATTTAAGAGACTCTGATGCAACTGCTAACCGACTTTCTGCCATTACTTTTCTTTTTCGCGGCCTACTTATACGGTGATCTGTATTTCGCGGTCGGTGTCCTTATGATTGCGATGCCCATCGGGCTAGCGCTAAAGACATATTGGACAGGAAAAATAGATAAAATCTACTTCAGTTCGACCATTTTTCTCCTCGTTTTTGGTGGTGCTACCCTCTTGTTCCGCAATCCACTCTTTCTTTACTGGAAACCAACGGTATTTTATTGGGTAGTCAGTATTGTATTCCTAGCAAGTCAATGGATAGGTACGATGACAATCGTGGAAAGACTGTTTGGACGTACCATTGAATTATTTCGAGCACAATGGATCAAGTTGAATCTAATGTGGACGGTATTTTTTATATTCGCCGGCGGCCTAAATATTTATGTAGCATATTCATTCAGTGAAGCTACGTGGGTAAAATTTAAAGTATTCGGATTACTCGGATTGACCATTGTTTTTATTATTATTCAGGCTGCTTGGATGACCATTACCAGTAACAATAATGGACCTAAGGCTGATTAGTTAGAAATCTAATATGTGGTATACCATCATAAGTGAAAATCTAGAGAACGATCTCGAGTTACGAGCCAAGGTACGAAAAGAACATATCGCACATGTACAGGCACTGGTAGATGCAGGGCGACTCTTAACAGCTGGACCTCAACCGGCGATCGACGCAGAAAATCCTGGAGCAGCTGGTTTTACTGGTAGCCTTATAGTTGCTGATTTTCCTTCACTAAGCGATGCAGAAGCGTGGGCCAATACTGACCCGTATGTCGAGGCTGGCGTTCATAAGAAAGTCGTTGTAAAACCCTATAAAAGGGTACTACCTTGAGTATTAACCGAGAAAAACAGATTCAGCAATGCCTGGAAGAAATTTTCCAACCTACTGAATTATTACTCAAGGATCAGAGTTACCTGCACGTAAATCACGAAGGCGCAAAGGATGGCAAAAGTCATTTCGACGTTAAAATAACGTCACACGCATTTATAGGTAAGAGTCGTATACAACGGCATAGATTGATCTATGACGCACTGGAAGGCATGTTTGAATCTGACATTCACGCTCTGCAGATAAAGGCATATACACCTGCTGAGCGTAAATGACATTCTAATTAGCTTTTCTCCATCAGCTATAAAATTCAAAGTATCACCTATGAAAAATACACATAAGACATCATATTATTGATCGCTCAGTAATTTTCTGAATTCTATGTGGTCGATAATATTTATTCCAAGTTTTTGTGCCTTCATTAGTTTCGAACCGGGATTATCCCCATAGACCACAAAATCGGTATTTTTAGACACACTGCTAGTTAATTTTCCTCCCAATACTTGAATTCGATCTCTTGCTTCGTCACGAGGCATACCAGCGAGCGTACCAGTTAAGACGAAAGTCTTATCTGCCAACGGCCCATCTTGGTCGGCAGCCCTAGGCTCCAGTTCTTTCCATCGTACGCCAGAATTTCTAAGACTTTGGATGACATCTAGATTGTGCACCTCGCTAAAAAATACTTGAACATGCGAGGCAACCACAGAACCAACATTAGGTACAGTTTGTAGTTCTTCTACATTAGCATTCATAATCGCATCTAGTTTGCCGTAATGCTTTGCCAAAGTAATCGCCATGGTCTCCCCTACTTCACGTATACCCAAGCCGTACAGAAATCTTGGGAGCGTTGTATCCTTAGCTTTTTCAATCGCCTCCAACAAGTTGTTGGCAGATTTTTCACCTACACGCTCCATCCCAACCAGCTCTCCTTTTTCAAGATAAAAAATATCGTCTGGAGTTTTAATCCGACCCATCGAGACCAGCTGTTCGATCAATTTGCTTCCCAAGCCCTCAATATTGAGGGCATGTCTAGATACAAAATGCTTAAGTGCCTCAGAACGCTGCGCCTCGCAAAATAGACCGCCCGTACAGCGGAAGCTTGATTTTCCATCTATGCGTACCACTTTCGATCTACAAACTGGACACTTCGATGGCACCTTAACCTTCGATTTTCTTCTCTCACCTTTTTGTCTGATCACGCGAACAACTTCGGGAATAACATCCCCAGCCCGACGAACGATCACTGTGTCTCCGATACGAACGTCCTTCCTATGAAGTTCATCCATATTATGCAACGTGGCATTACTGACCGTAACACCCCCGACAAATATCGGTTGCAAGCGTGCTACAGGGGTAATGGCACCTGTTCTACCAACTTGAAATTCAATATCGTGCACAATCGTGATCTCTTCCTGAGCGGGAAACTTGTGAGCAATGGCCCAACGAGGTGCTCGCGCAATATAGCCGAGCTTTTGCTGGTAATCGAGACGATCCACTTTATAAACGACACCATCGATGTCGTAGCTCAATGCATCACGCCGCTTACTAATGGAGGTATAAAATTCGAGACATCCCTTAATACCTATGACAACTTTACCTTCGGGACAAATATTCAGCCCCCATTCCTGCAAATAATCAAGAATAGAACTATGCCTATTTGGCATTGAGCCACCATCAACCCGTCCAACCGAGTAAATATATATATCGAGAGGACGTTCCGCTGTCAGGCGTGGATCAAGTTGTCGAAGACTTCCTGCTGCTGCATTACGTGGATTAACAAAGGTTTTCTTGCCTTGTTGACGCGCGAGTTCATTGAATCTTTGGAATCCAGCTCGTGGCATGAATACTTCGCCACGTACTTCCAGCGTCGACGGATATCCTTTCCCCAAGAGTTTCAGTGGCACGGAAGTAATCGTCCGAATATTGTGCGTTATATCTTCACCTGTTGTGCCGTCTCCACGAGTGGCTCCACGAACCAATTGACCATTCTCGTATTGCAAACTGACAGCAACTCCATCGATCTTCGGTTCTGCTGAATACACTAGTTCGCTAGTAGCGTCTTGAATATCTAGACGATCTTTTACTCGGTAATGAAAAGCTTGCAACGCTTCATCGTTAAATACATTAGCCAACGACAGCATAGCAACTTGATGCTGGACCGTACCGAATGTTTTGATAGGTTTCGCACCAACTCTCTGTGTTGGCGAGTCCGAAGTAACAAGATCAGGGTACTTTTTCTCTAGGGCTAGCAATTCACTAACGAGACGATCGTATTCTGAGTCCGGTAATTGCGGATCATCCAATACATGGTAAAGATAATTATGATGGCGAATCTCACTGCACAGAGATTCTATTTTCTTTCTGGTAGCCGCGGATGCAGTCATGTTAAAAATCGGTATTAGCCTAGTATTAGGACACCATTATTTCGTGCTGGTATCGAATAATTTCTTCTCGTAAATATCGTTCTCGCTGAATACTTAGTGTGCTACCTGACTCATCGAGCAGTTCTGCATTTAATGCCTGGCATAAGTTTTTTACCTTAGAAATCATTAAATCGAATGCTTTTACCCCATCCATCGGACCCGGCAGAATTATAAAAATGCTGATTCCCGGAATTTGTTGCTCCTTGATATTTGGCAAATCGAATGTCCCTGGTTCGACCAGGTTAGCAACACTAAAAATGGCAGCATCTTCAGTAGGAGTTTCATAGTAATGATATATACCGAATTTTCCATAAAGCATACCGATGCTTCGCAGATGTACCACGAGCGCTTCTCCTTGAAAAGCACTTTTATCACTAGCCACTAAACGCAAGGTAACAATTTTCTGTTTAATAGCTGTATCTCCTGATTCCTCTTCAGTTACGGAGATATTGGGGTTACTGTCTGATGGCAGAATAGGAGATGCATGATCCAGAGCAAGATCAGATGACTCGGAACTAGATTCCTTTTCTTTTTGTTTCGCGCGTTCGCGGCGACTGTAAAAATAAACACCGACAACTATCAAAAGTCCGGATAAAAATAGCACCCAACGCAATCCATCCATAATTCATCAACTCGCCGCCATTTTGATCGCTTCGTCCAAATCTACAGCAACGAGACGAGACACTCCTGGCTCCTGCATCGTTACACCTATTAGTTGACGAGTCATTTCCATAGTCCCTTTATTGTGAGTAATTAATACAAATTGAACTTTTTTAGCCATCTCTTTGACAATTTCGCAAAAACGGTGGACATTTGCATCGTCGAGCGGTGCATCGACCTCATCTAATAAACAAAACGGCGCCGGATTAAGTTCAAAAATTGCAAACACCAATGCAACTGCCGTGAGAGCTTTTTCGCCACCCGACAGCAAGTGAATTGTACTATTTCGTTTTCCTGGCGGACGAGCCATCACCGTTACGCCAGCAGATAGCAGATCCCCTCCAGTCAATTCTAGATACGCATGCCCTCCACCGAATAATTTTGGAAACAGCCGTTTAAAACCTTTATCAACATTAGCGAATGTTTCACGAAATCTAGTACGGGTTTCGCGGTCTATCTTGCGGATTGCATTATCAAGTGTGGTAAGTGCACCATTTAAGTCTTTCAGCTGTGAATCTAAGTATTCCTTGCGCTCCGACTGCTCTTTGAATTCATCAATAGCAGCAAGATTAATCGCTCCAAGCCGTTTTATTCGACCTTGGATTGTTTCTAATTTTTCTGTCCACGATTCAATCTGGCTACCTTCAGAAATATCTTCGAGCAATGAGTCCAAGTCGAAATCAGTTTGTGCCAACTGCTCCATAAAGCCTTCGCGTCGCACACGTATTTCCTGGAATGCTAAGCGGGTCTCATTAACTTCTCCACGCACTTCGTCAACAGAATGTTCAGTTTCTATCCGTTCACGGTCAAGTTCGCGCAACCTGTGCTCGATGTTTTCAAGCTGTCGCCTGGCCTCTGTAAGTTCCTCCTCAATCGTGATACGGACTTTCAGTTGTTTATCGAGCTCAGTTTTATTGTTTCCCAGCGGAGATTCATTTTGTCTAAGTTGATCGTTAATCTCTACTTCACGTGAACGAAACTGTTGAAGTTGTGACTGCATTCTTGCTAGATTTTGGACAGCTGAGTCCTTCGTAGAACGACGATTCTCAAACTGAATAGTCATCGTTTGAGTGGTTTGACGGTCCTGGTCAGACTGTTCGCGTACACGTTTTAGTTCGGCGCGTAATTCCTCCCGCTGCAACTCAAGCATATCCCTATTTGCTTTCAACTCTGTCAGTATGTCTGTTGCCTGTGAGAATCGTGAACGTGATTCTCTTACCTGTTTTTTAGCAAAAACTTGCTCTTCTTCAATCTCATTTCTTTCTTGCGCGAGCGAAGCCTGACGAGATTTTACCTGATCCAAACGGTAACGAGCCGAGTCTAGGCTGGCTTTAAATTCTGAATAGTTGTTCAATAAAGAAACCGCATCAGATTGTAGTTGTTCGCGATGCTCTTCCAATCTCGTCAGACTAATACGATCGTCCTTAAGTAGTTTTCTGGTGCTGTCATATCGACTTTTAGCTGTCCGAATCTCATCTTTTAAACGCCGCATATCATGTTCACGAGATAGCACCCCAGCTTTCGAATTCTTGTCGTGACTGACACGAAGCCAATGCTCACTGAGCCACACACCATCGGAAGTAATGACTGACTCATGGCTCTGCAATTCTTTTCGAATTGTGAGAGCAATATCAATTGAATCCGCAATGTGTACGGCTTGCAACATACTTACAACAGCTGCCGGTGCGTCAGTAACTTTGCTAATGAGCATCATTGATTCGTGACTTGAAGATTCAGGTGACGACTGATCCATTAGTAAAGTTACATTACCTGCATGTAATTGAGATAAATTAGTAATCGCTGTCGCTACATCTGGTACACAAACCGCCTGCAGATATTCGCCGAGGACAGTTTCGACTGCCCGTTCCCACCCACTCTCGACATCCAGCGACTCAGCAACACGTGGATACTTATCAAGACCAATCGCCTCAAGCCAGTTTTGAATATTTTCATCGCTTTGTCCTAGCTCAACTTTTTGCATTGCCTCCAATGAAGTGTGCTTCGCTTGCATTTTCTGCAGTATTTCATTCCTCTCATCAACTAGCTTATTGAGTTTCAGGTCTTGTTCACGCAACACACGGATTTTTTCCCCAACGTCTACAATATCTCTGTCTAATTTCTCAATAGTTTGACATTTTTTCACATCCTGTTTACTAAGTGTTTCAAACGTCTTTTGCAGATCATCCAAACTATCAATATTTTTAGTTTCTACCAGTTTCTGGTTTCGCTCAGCAAAGCTATTAATTCTCGACTCAATTTCCTCCATACGCATTTGTTCAACATTACGAATTTGTTGAGCTTCATTCGACTTCAGCACATAGTCATCCCACTGAAGCTGCCAATTGGCGAGTGCTTCCTCAGCTTGTTCCAAAGACTCTATAGACTTGTTTTCGCGTTCCTTGACCTGTTGGAGGCCAGGCGCTAGTTCGCTAAGCGAAAGCTCCAGTTGCTCAATCTCACTCTTATCCTGATTGATATGTCTGACAATTTCTTCGACGCCTTGGGCGGCCAACTCCAAATCTTTCTGCTGACGTTCACGAAGCTCATATGCATGTTCAATATTCTGTTCAAGACGAGCAATCTCAGAGCCTGATTTGTAAAAATTCGCCTGAACTTCATTGAAATCATCAGAATGCTCGTTCTCTGAAACTCGCAATTGTTCAATATCAGCTTCTACCTTACGTTGCTGTGCAATATGAGATTCCAGTGTAGTTTCCTTTTGAGTTAACTCTCTTTCTATCTCATTTGCACTCTGATCAAGTACGCGAAGTCGCAAAGCCAGCAGTTCGGCTGCCGTGCGACGCTCTTCATCCTTCAAACGGCTATACCTGGCCGCCATTTTCGCTTGGCGATCTAAGCGTTTGATCTGTTGCTCTACTTCTTCGAGAACGTCCATTAGTCGATCAAGGTTGTCTCTTGTATGTCTGATTCGATTCGAAGTCTCACGCCTGCGTTCTTTATATTTGGAAATGCCGGCCGCTTCCTCAAGAAATACACGCATTTCTTCCGGTTTGGCTTCAATCAATCGCGAAATCATTCCTTGTTCAATAATGGAATAACTTCGCGATCCTAGGCCGGTTCCTAGAAACACGCCTGTAATGTCTTTTCGACGACACTTAGTGCCATTCAGATAATAGGTCGATATCCCGTCGCGTGATACCTCACGTCGAATGCCTATTTCAGCATATTTAGCATACTGTCCTTCGAGCGTGGTTTCTGAGTTATCAAACAGTAACTCTACCGAAGCAGCACCGATCGGCTTACGGACACTCGAGCCATTGAAAATTACATCAGTGATTGAATCACCACGCAAACGGCTTGCAGAACTCTCGCCCATAACCCAACGAACAGCATCAATGACATTAGATTTACCACAACCATTAGGCCCAACAACACCAACCAGGTTGCTAGGAAAGGAAATAGTGGTGGAATCTACAAAGGATTTAAAGCCGGCAAGCTTGATCGTGCTTAGTCGCATCAGGTGGTGTGCTGCCCATAGCTTATAAAACTCTGGTTAGTGTAATGTAATTCTTCAAATAAAACGATTATTGCCGGCAAAATACACCTACGATTGAGAATCACTGTACCCATTACACTCTGCTACAGATCTTCAGCTTGATCCTCTTCGAGAAAGTGCCTATGACACAAGCACTTACAGGACCCAGCCTACACTCTGAAAAACGCCCACATTTCTAATCAGTTGTCACTCTTTGACTTATGACCGGACAGTAGTGCTCACATACTCAAATCCGACAGGATCACCAAAGCAGTTCGACCTCGTCCTCGAGGCCGGTCATCTCCCAGCGGATAAGAGACACGGGGATCAAGCCTGCAGCGAAGAACTCGTCCCAGAAATTCTTTAGGCTGAAATCATCTCCAAGCTGCCGGGCCTGGTCTGCCATCGTCGCCTCTACCTGTGCTTTTCCGACGAGATAGCTCATCTCGTTTCCGGGTTCGCGCGGATAATCCCTGCGATGCTGCCAAATGGTAAAGTTTCCGGCGCTTGCCCAGCCTCGCGGGGTCATCTCTGCCTCGAACTGGCCCGACTCATGATAGCCCATCTCATTGGCATGTAGCTTGAGATCGGCCATTGCCCTGACAGCGCGATAAGCCGCCGCCACCAAGATGGGCTCCTTCGCGCGCGGCGAATAGTCCGTGACGCCAGCGTCGCTCATCATTTCTTCCAGCATGAATCCGCCGGCTTCCGCTCTTGCCCTGTAAATATTGTAGAGGCGCCGCGTGCCCCTGATCGGACGGTCGTCATGACTTGACCGGATGCGGTCGAAATTGTGTCCGAATGTATTATGGATGATTTCCATCATCGGATCCCGGTCAGCCAACTGCAGGAAGAAGGGGAGCGGATCGTCTTCCCGACCGGGATGATCCTCCCATGAATAGGGGCGTGGACCGATGGCGACCAACTCGTCGGGAACAGTAAAAGGTTGCTTCTCCTTGGCCCATTCGAGCGCCAATTCCTCGAGCTCTGCCCACTGCCGGTCGAAGTCCTCTTTCGTCAGGACAGGATTGAGCTCTGGCTCCCCAACATTCTTGAATTCCGCTACTTTCAGGGCCTGTACGGTCCGGCCGTATTCTCGGCTGGCGAGAATCCAGGCATCCTGCCAGGTATATGGCATCAGCCAGACGTTCTGCATCCACCAAGTATAATTTTCTTTGCCTACCCCTGTCGGCACGGTCATCCGACTCCTGTTCTCCCCGATCCACTGCTCGTATTCGTCCATGGAACGCCGAGCCTCATCGAGTAGCGGTACGAGGTCGGGATGGTGTCTGCCCAGGGCAGGCTTCAGCTCGTCGAAGTAGCGTCCGTCATAGTCCAGCGATATGAGAGCCAGCAACGCTCCATCGCTCTTCGCCTCGTCCGGATCAATGTTGGCCCTCCCTTGCTCCAGCATCGAAGGAATCGACTCCAAGTTATTTCTAAGCGTTCGGAGGTCGCCGCCGTCCAGGGGAAGGTTGTCGATGATCGACTGACGTGGATACCCCCAACCGCGTGTCCTGGGAGTGTAGAAATCGGCATCGGTCGCCCAGGGGCGAATAATTCGGTGGTGAAATTCTAGACCGTTTATCTCTGCACGGACGAGGTGATAATCGGATTGCCGAGGGATCGGCCACCCCGTGATGTCTAGAGCCTCAAGCCGCCCCCGGAGTCGATCGAGCTGCTGCTTCTGTTCTGCGATCGCGGCTGGCGAGTAGTCAGGAACGCCATTTTTCCGATCAGGTTCTTGGACCTCACGAAAATCGTTGAAAATTTGAACGAGTTCTCCGAAATCACTCTGTCCGGCCAAGGTCAGCCCGCCAAGGGTCAATCCCAAGAGGAGTACGATACTTCGAATACTGAACATTGTCTGCCTCACTTTACAGTCTGTTGGGCCACCCTGGGCCACCAGCGGAGCCACGATCGAAATAGATCCTAAAAATTACTCTACAGGAATTCCTAAGCTGTGCCTACATAAGTGATAAAAACCTCTATAACTACCCTTCCATATGGTAATAACAAGTGTATAATCTCGCGATTTTCAATCCGGCAGGAATTATAAATATGCCCACAAAAGTGACAGTAAGCAAAAAACAAAAGAAAGCTAGTGTCAGCAAGAAAAAGGTGGTGGCGAATAAATTATCTAAAAAGAAAGTTATAGCCAAAAAGAAAAGCATCTCAAAAAAAGCGCACAGCAAGAAACGTATATCCAAAAAAAAATTGGCACTACAAAGCTCTAGCAGAGGCGATGTATTGTCAGGTCCGCTTCACGGTATTGCATCATATGTGACTAAACGTGGCGAAGAATATATGAATGAGAAGCAGTATAAGCATTTCCAGACAATCCTAGCTTCGTGGAAGGGTGAACTCATGAATGAAGCAAATAGGACGGTCCATCACATGCAGGATGAAGCTTCTAATTTTCCTGATCCGAACGATCGCGCTACACAAGAATCTGAATTTAGTCTCGAACTACGAACTCGTGACCGTGAACGAAAATTGCTGCGTAAGATTGAAAGCGCACTTGCCCGCATAGAGGGTGGTAGCTATGGCTTCTGTGAAGAAACTGGTGAAGAGATCGGCTTAAAGCGCCTTGAAGCACGACCTGTTGCGACACTCTGCCTAGAAGCTCAAGAGCGCCGGGAATTGTCAGAACGTCAATTTCGTGATCTTGAGGATCGATACCGCTAGTACGAACCTTAGAATCCTATTGAAATCAATGAATATTTGGAGAAAAATATCTGCCAAGAAACATAACAAATTTTACTTGACAGTAAGTCACTTAATATCCTAACTTTAATTATTGCAATAGGATTCAGCTCCCCCACCACTCTATTCCATAGAATCTGAAGGAGTGATGCTCCACGGCTACTACCCCTCCTGCAAAAGTAGATTTTTTTATTCACTTTTTTTGATCAAAATGACAGGTTCCTTACAACAAGGTAGCCAAATGTATCGTAGTAAGTTTCGACCTGCCTGTTGGCTCAAAAATCGCCACGCACAAACAATTTATCCATCCCTAGCCTGGGCACATACTCCCTGGCCAAAGTTGCGCTCTGAGAATATTGAACTTCGAGATGGAGATACGATGGTTGTAACATGGTTGAAAGAATTATCTACAAATGACACAAGTCCACCTACCTTAATCGTACTACACGGCCTGGAGGGTTCTCCGAACTCATCCTACGCAAGGATGCTTTTGCAGGCAGCTGCAACCCGCAATTGGCGTGCAGCGGTACTAAATTTTTCCGATTGCAATAAATATCGAAATCGGCTCCCACGAGCCTATCACGCAGGAACAACTAAATTTATCCGTTTCTTCATAGAGCACTTGCGTACGAAAGCAGATCAAGGACCGATCATAGCCGTAGGCTATTCCATGGGTGGTAATATCCTCTTGAAATACCTTGGAGAGGAGGGTATTTCAACACCATTGCATGCTGCTGCTGCGATCAGTGTGCCTTTAAATTTACACATTTCTTCTAAAGCATTAACACAAGGTTTTTCAAAAATTTATCAAAATTATTTACTAATACGCATGAAAAAATCTGTCCGCCTTAAATTTGATCAGTACACAACGGCTTTCGATTGGCAACGAGCAATGAAGGCAAGGACGTTTGCCGAGTTTGATGATGCTGTAACTGCACCTCTACATGGTTTCTCCGGCAAAGACGAATATTATGACTGCTGTAGTTCCAGAGATTATCTCAAAAAAATTCGGAGGCCCACACTGATTATCAATTCACTCGACGACCCATTTATGACCCCAGAGATCATTCCAGTTCAAGACCAACTTTCAGACTCCATCACTTTAGAAGTCAGTGAACATGGCGGTCATGTCGGATTTATAAGCGGTGGTACACCTTGGCGCCCTGAATATTACTTACCAAAGCGAATAACTAACTTCCTGGCTTCGAAAATCACGGAACCAAGAGAATAATTTCATGATATGTCTTATTTATAGGATGTTTATATTGATATATTTTATTATAAAATCAATAATTTATTTAAGTTATTTAAAGTTAATAGTAAGGTTTGTAATCCATGATGCATCAAAATTGTTTGTTTCAGAGATAAAGAAGCAGCCAAAACGAAAATGCTAAATTAGCGGATTACATCTTCAGTATTTATATCAGTGTTGTCATCATATCTGTTCTGCTTCGGAATCCTTTGAGGACTCTGCATCCTCCGTCGCTGCCTCAATCTCTTTCATACTAAGTCGTACTCGGCCCTGCCGATCGACATCTAGAACTTTAACCTGGACGATATCGCCTTCAGATAATTTATCACTGACTTTCTCAACCCTTTCCTTAGAAATTTGCGAGATATGAACAAGGCCATCTTTACCAGGCAGGATAGTGACAAATGCGCCAAAATCCATCAGTCGGGCTACTCGTCCTTCATAAATGCGACCTATTTCTACATCCGCAGTAATCAGTTCAATACGACTCTGCGCTTCTCTGCCGGATGCACCATCTACCGATGCAATCTTAACTGTACCATCATTATCAATATCAATAGTCGCACCAGTTTCCTCAGTCATTGAGCGAATAACAGAACCACCCTTGCCAATGACTTCCCGAATTTTTTCCGGATCGATCTTGAAGGTGATAATGGTTGGTGCCCATTCGGACATTTCTTCACGAGGTTCTTTTATTACAGCATTCATTTCACCTAGGATATGAAGACGTGCATCTTTAGCTTGCGACAATGCGTTGCTCATAATCTCTTCAGTAATGCCGTCGATCTTTATATCCATTTGCAAAGCAGTGATCCCGTCTTCGCTGCCTGCAACCTTGAAGTCCATATCACCGAGATGATCTTCATCACCTAATATATCGGTAAGTACCGCATATTCATCGCCCTCTTTCACGAGACCCATGGCAACACCGGCGACCGGCGCTTTTGTTGGAACACCCGCATCCATCAAAGAAAGACTAGTTCCACAAACCGATGCCATCGAACTGGATCCATTTGATTCGGTAATTTCTGATACGACACGAATAACATAGGGATAATCTTCCATTGACGGCATAACTGCTTGAATACCGCGGCGCGCCAATTTCCCGTGACCAATTTCACGTCGCTTCGGTGATCCGATAAACCCGGTCTCACCGACGCAGAATGGCGGGAAGTTGTAATGCAACATAAATGCGTCTTTGCGCTCACCTTCAATTGCATCAATTATCTGAGCGTCACGACCCGTACCAAGCGTTGTGATAACAATCGCCTGTGTCTCACCACGCGTGAAAATGGCAGAGCCGTGTGCACGAGGTAACACACCAACTTTGACGTCAATGGGCCGGACTGTCTTTCGATCGCGTCCGTCTATTCTGGGCTCACCAGCTATAACACGTTGACGAACAATGTATTTTTCAAGTTTCGATATCGCTTCTTTGAGTTTTTCCGATGACCAATGATCATCCTCTCCATCGGAGAGAGATTCTATTGTGGTCGCTTTAATAGCTTTAACACTCGCTTGCCGTTCTTTTTTATCGGTAATTCGATAAGCATCAGATAATGTGTTTTGGACAGCATCTGCAACAGCTTTCTCTAAATCTTCGTTAACAGCCGGTGCTTTCCAATTCCATTTTGGTTTACCCACTTCTTCTGCTAATTCATGTATGGCATTGATTGCGGTTTGCATTTGTTCGTGGCCGAACATAACAGCGCCGAGCATGACGTCCTCGGAAAGGCAATTCGCTTCCGATTCAACCATTAACACTGCCTGAGTGGTACCCGCAACGATGAGCTCGAGATCCGAGTCAACCAAAACGGAGACGTCTGGGTTTAATATATAATTGCCGTTTTTATAGCCGACTTTGGCCGCAGCTATCGGACCGGCAAATGGCATGCCCGAAATTGTTAGTGCAGCGGACGCGCCGATCAATGCCGGGATATCTGGATTTACTTCCGGATTCAATGACATCACGGTTGCAATGATCTGGACTTCATTAGTAAATTCTTTTGGAAAAAGTGGGCGTATTGGTCGATCAATCAAACGACACGTCAATATCTCTTTCTCGCTTGGTCGCCCCTCCCTTTTGAAGAATCCACCCGGAATTTTACCGGCAGAGTAGGTTTTTTCCTGATAATTAACGGTTAATGGAAAAAAATCGCGATCAGGATCTGCTTCTTTTCTGCCCACGGCAGTTACAAGAACTTCCGTATCAGCCATCTTGACTAATACAGCTCCGTCCGCTTGACGTGCGATCGCACCCGTTTCTATAGTGACTTCATGCTCACCGTATTTAAATGTTTTTGTTATAGCTTTCACTGTTTCACTCTGTAAATTAATTTGTATTGACAATGCAATCTGTTACGAACCCATTTCAGGGCTAACCAATTGTTTAGCTCATTACTGAGGTATGCCGTCGCTGAAAAACTAACGGCGGAGACCGAGTCGAGAAATCAACTCACGATATCGCCCCTGATCTTTTGATTTGAGGTAATCCAGTAACTTGCGTCGCTTATTAACCATCTTTAAAAGACCCTGGCGGGAATGATGATCTTTTTTATGCTCGCTAAAATGACTGGTGAGCTCAGAAATTCTTGCAGACAACAATGCAACCTGTACTTCAGTTGATCCTGTATCAGCATCTCCACGAGAATACTCTGTAATGATACTACCCCTTGCTTCACTAGAAAGTGACATATTTATGGAACTCCAAACCTTCTCTGTCTCTTCTGACTCTACATTTGCAGCGCGCTATTCTAGCGCTTGAATCGGATCGTTGATACCCAAATTAGCTAAAAATCCAGGTTCTTTCCCTATACAGTAATTGCCGGTATTGCAGCAACCCGAAATATACGACGTGGTGCGATCGTACCGTCACCTGTCAATTCTCCCACTCCAAGAAACTGTTCTCCGTGAGCGCTATAGACCTTGACATGCCCAGTCTGGGTAGAGTTACCTTTTATATCAAGTGCTACCGCCTGACCAGCAGTAAATCTTGCTGCGGCATCTTCGTTGATTTCCTGCTTTGGCCAACCGGCTAACGCCTCGTCGGTGGGAAGCAGATACTCGTAAAATACATCGGGAGAGGATCCCGCAAGGCGTTCAATATTCAGTAACTCTACCATGTCCTCGGTACGGAAGTGACCGACCGATTCTCGGTGCAGATTAGCGATATGCGCTACCGTACCAGCAACCTTAGCAATATCTTCAACAAGAGTTCGTACATAAGTACCTTTGGAACAATGCACTCGAAACACCAATCGTTGCCCGCACACTTCTAGTAAGTTGATATCGTGAATCCGAACTTTGCGTGGCTGGCGTTCTACAGTTTTTCCCTTTCGAGCCAGTTCATATAAACGTTTTCCGCCTTGCTTCAACGCAGAATACATCGGTGGCACCTGCTCAATGTCACCACAAAATCCTATTAGCAGTTTTTCCCAATCGTGACGATTCAACGTAGGTATTTGAGCGGTTACCGTTTCTCTACCATCAACATCACCAGTATCAGTAGCTACGCCAAGTCGTGCTGTGACTCGATAAATTTTGTCAGCATTGAGAAGATAGGCGCATACTTTGGTTGCCTCGCCAAAGCAGAGAGGCAACATACCGGTTGCTGCAGGATCTAAACTCCCCGTGTGGCCCGCCTTTTTCGCTTTGAGCAATTTCTTTACCTTCTGTAATGCCTGGTTCGACGTAATCCCTGCTGGCTTGTTTAGTAGTAGTAATCCATCTATAGACTTTCTTCCCGACCCCTCACTTGTATATGTCGTCATTGCCAATTACCTATTTGTATTTGCATTATTGGCGTTGTCGATCAAATTGCTGATTTCAATACCATGCGCCACACTATCGTCATGCATGAAACGAAGATCCGGTATATGGCGAATGTTCAACTCATTACCAAGTTTGCTACGCAGAAAGCCTGATGCTCGCCGTAAGCCTTGCAGCACAACATCAGCTTCGTCATCAGGATTCAATAGGCTAAAATAAACACTGGCTAAGCTGAGATCGCGTGTCATCTCAACGGTTGTAAGCGAAACACCATTGAGGCTGGGGTCCTGTATTTCGAATCGTAGTAATTCACTCAAGGTACGTAATATCTGCGCACCCAACCGCTGATTACGTGAAAACTCGCGAGGCATTTTCTTTTACTCTGCTATGTAGTGGAAGGAATCAGTCTAGTGTACGCGCTACTTCAAACCGCTCAAAACACTCAATCTGATCGGCTACCTTTACATCATTATAATTCTTGATACCAATACCGCATTCAGTACCTGATTTGACTTCATTAACATCATCTTTAAAGCGTCGCAGGGATTCGAGATCACCTTCATATATAACGACATTGTCTCGTAGGACTCGGATCGGATTTGCACGCTTGACATAACCTTCCATGATGATGCAACCAGCAATATTGCCAAGTTTTGGTGAGATAAAGACTTCTTTAACTTCTGCTAGTCCAATAATTTTCTCACGAATTTCTGGCATCAAGAGGCCGCTAATAGCCGCTTTTACATCATCGATGGCTTCATAAATGATGCTGTAGTAACGAACATCAACATCAGATTCTTTGATTGCAGTACGTGCTGCACTATCTGGCCTCACATTGAATCCGATGATTATTGCATTTGATGCCGCAGCAAGTGTCGCATCTGATTCAGTAATTCCACCAACTCCGGAACTAATGACTTTAACCTGTACTTCATCGTTAGACAGTTTTGTCAGCGCATCACGCAAAGCTTCTGTACTACCGTGCACGTCTGATTTAATCAATAAAGGTACCGCGGCTCCTTGCCCTTCGCTTATATGACTGAATACATCTTCCAATTTTGAAGCTTGCTGCTGAGCTAGTTTTGAGTCACGCGATCTATTCTGGCGAAATTCAGCAACCTCTCTTGCTTTGCGTTCATTTTTGAGCACCAAAAAATCATCGCCAGCGCTGGGCGTTTTAGATAACCCTAATACAACAGTCGGGCTGGATGGGCCAGCGGATTGGATAGATTTTTGACTTTCATCAAACATCTTTCGGATACGCCCGTACTCTTCGCCCGCGATAACTACGTCACCCTGCGTCAGGGTTCCAGCTTGAACCAGTAAAGTAGCTACAGCACCACGTCCCTTCTCGAGAGTAGATTCAATAACAATGCCCTGCGCCGGACCCTCAGCTACTGCCTTGAGATCCATCATCTCAGCCTGCAAGAGGATGGCATCCAGCAATGAATCGATACCTTCTCCTGTCTGTGCCGATACATGCGCAAAAAGATGCTCGCCTCCCCAGTCCTCTGAAATGATCTTATGTTGGGACAATTCATTTCTGACTCGCTCTATATCAACGTTCTCCTTGTCAATCTTATTGATAGCAACAACAACTGGAACCTCGGCCGCACTAGCATGTTCGATTGCTTCAATGGTTTGTGGCTTGACGCCGTCATCGGCAGCTATAACGAGGATCACAATATCGGTTGCCTGTGCCCCACGAGCACGCATGGCAGTAAATGCAGCGTGGCCGGGCGTATCCAAAAACGTGATATTCCCCTTGTCTGTTTCAACATGATACGCACCAATATGTTGAGTAATGCTGCCTGCCTCTCCCTCAGCAACTTTACTTTGACGGATATGATCTAGCAGAGATGTCTTGCCATGATCAACATGGCCCATGATAGTTACCACAGGTGGTCGCGTAACTTCATCTCCTGTCGGACGCTCATCGGAGAGTAAATTTTCGTCAATGCCCATACCACTGACTACCTTTGGAATGTGCCCCAGTTCTTCTACAACAAGAATGGCAGTATCTTGATCGATGACCTGATTGATCGTGACCATCGCACCCATGTTAAACAGAATCTTTACGACTTCGTTTCCTTTTACAGCCATGCGTTGTGCTAGTTCCGACACAGCAATGCTGTCAGAAATCTCGACTTCATGTACAACGGGCGCAGTGGGTTTTTCAAACCCGTGCTGCGCATCAGTATTCAGGGATACCGGCCGCCGCCTGACTGGTTTCTTATGCTTGCGTCGACCACTTTTGTCACCGGCCACATGTAATTCTTTTCGACCATAGCGCCTCTCCGTCGGTTGATCTTTTGTCTTTTCTTTGCCCCGACGATCTCGGATATTCTGTCCTACTTTTTCTAACCTGGCTTTTTCTTCTTTCTCCGCAGTTGCCGCCATTTGTGCTGCTTGTCGAGCCTCATCCGAGGCTTGTCGCTTGGCTTCATCCTCCTCCTTACGACGGTTGGATTCCTCCAGTCGCTCTTTCTCTTTCTCTTCCTTCTCTGCTATTAAACGCTCCTTTTCAATTTTTTCGGCATCAATCTGTGCCTGCTCTTCTTCTCGCTTTCGATCTAGTTCTGCCTGTTCCTGTTGCGCCTGTTCCTCAAGCACGTCACGCTTGATATAGGTTCGCTTGCGACGAACCTCAACGTTTACGGTGCGTGAGCGACCTTGTGCACCAGCCAGCCTTAACTCTGACAATGATTTTCGACGAAGAGTGATGCGTCTTGGAGTGCCATCAGAGGTTGTCATATCCTTCAATCCATGACTACGACGAAGATAGGTCAGGAGCTCGAGTTTTGCTTCCTCAGAAATAGTATCGCTCGACCCATTGACTTTGATACCCGCATCATCGAGTTGTGACAGTAACTTTTCGACTGATACTTTTAGTACGTCCGCAAATTGTGAAATTGTGACATCAGCCATTATCTAACTCCTGATGAGCCATTAATCATGCCTTTTCTTGTTTTTCAAACCAATGTGCGCGCGCTTTCATGATCAACGCCGCAGCTTCTTCCTGATCCATTTCATTAATCTCGAGTAAATCGTCCGTTGCTAGATCTGCCAAATTTTCTCGTGTTACAACGCCTTCACTGGCAAGCTTGAAAGCAAGATTCTTATCCATGCCCTCGAGGGTCAACAGATCCTCAGCGGGCTCTGTCTCATCAATCTTTTCTTCATGAACGATAGCCTGGGTCAATAAAAAATCTCGAGCACGATTGCGTAATTCATTTACAATATCCTCATCGAACTCTTCAATTTCGATGAGTTCTGATGTGGCTACATAACCGACTTCTTCAATCGTTGAAAAACCTTCCTGGACCAGGATAAGTGCAACTTCTTCATCCACGTCAAGCTGCTTAGAGAACAATTCAATCAGTGTACGCATTTCTGATTCGCTCTTTTGCGCCGCATCAATCTCCGTCATTACATTGAGTTCCCATCCAGATAACTCACTCGCGAGACGAATGTTTTGACCACCACGACCGATTGCTTGCGATAACTTTTCTTCATCGACCGCAACATCCATCGTATGACTATCTTCGTCGATCACAATAGATAATACTTCGGCGGGTGACATAGCGTTGACTACAAATTGAGCCGCATCCTCATCCCAAAGAATAATATCAACTCGCTCACCAGCTAATTCATTTGAAACTGCCTGGACTCGGGATCCACGCATGCCAACACAAGCACCTACTGGATCGATCCGCGGATCATTACTCCTGACAGCGATTTTGGCCCGTAGCCCAGGATCTCGTGCTGCACCAAGAATATCAATTAGGCCCTGATTGACTTCGGGAACTTCGATCTTGAATAGTTCAACCAGAAATTTTGGGGAGGTTCGTGTCATAAAAAGTTGTGGTCCGCGCTGCTCCGGCCGAACTTCTGTCAAGAGTGCCTTCATTCGCTCCTGTGGACGCATAGGTTCTCGCAGAATCATTTGATCACGTGATATAAATCCTTCAGCATTGCCTCCCAAATCGATATAAGCACCATTGCGATCAAGACGCTTAACGATACCAGATAATAATTCACCTTCCCGATCCTTGTATTCTTCAATAACCTGCTCACGCTCTGCCTCACGAACCTTTTGTACAATTACCTGTTTGGCAGTTTGCGCTGCAATTCTGCCAAATTCGATCGAGTCCATAGGTAACTCAACGTAACCGCCAGGCGCAGCATTTTGATCAACATCGATAGCATCAATCATACGTAGTTCACGATCCGGAAATTCAAGCTCTGTGGACTCGTCTTCGAACACTAGCCATTGACGAAAGGTATCGTATTCACCTGTTTCACGATCGATGGCAATACGAACGTCGATATCCTCGCCCTCCCGCCTGCGTGTTGCAGACGCTAGTGCGGCTTCGATAGCCTCGAATATTATGTCCTTGTCGACACCCTTTTCGTTCGAAACAGCATCGACAACCATTAAAATTTCTTTGCTCATACCCTTACTACTCCGCTAAAGCGTTGGCACTAACCTAACGTACTCAATCTCTGCTATCGGCAAACGACATGATTTACCATCCACTTCGACTTCTATGTTGTCCTCATTCGCATACCTTAATGTTCCGTGAAAATTCCTGCATCCTTTGATCGGAAAGCGCAATTTCACCCGAACTTCATCATCCATAAATCTTTGAAAATGCTCTATCTTAGTAAGTTTACGATCTAGCCCGGGAGAGGAAACTTCAAGTACATAACGTCTCGATACCGGATCTTCAATATCCAGTAGCGCACTGATCTGTCTGCTTACCAATTCACAATCCTCGAGTCCTACACCATCTGACTTATCGATAAAAAGTCGGATGGTCGCATCTCGGCCTGCGAGATTGCTCTCTAAGTCCGTTAACTCATAACCCAGACGCTCCACTGCAAGTTCCAACAATTTCACCATTTTTCCAGCTATCACTAACTACACCACCTAACTATTACTCATCCATAAACATGTGAATTCCAGATAAATACTAATTCTGATTTTACTATCTTTGGCCATAAACCTCTCATTGGATATAAGCTCTTCTGCAGACAAGCGTAACCCTGAGCAAATTGACTCATCAATAAATAACAAACATGAATCTACGTTGTATGGAGCGGGCGAACGGGTTCGAACCGTCGACCTCAACCTTGGCAAGGTTGCGCTCTACCAACTGAGCTACGCCCGCCTTTACTAATAAAAACAGAAGGTCAGAAACATTAGGCGACTTTATATTAAGTGTTGCGTCACTCTAGCGTCACTTGTGCCAAATATTTCTTAGTATTGCGCCATTCAACGGGCAAAAGTATATAAGCTTGTTTGCTACTGCGCAAAGCCTTTATTCTGTTGAGGTGTAGGTGCAGGGGGCCATATGGGGCACATTAGAGTATATATCTAGCAGTCGAACATTTTTAGCCATTTTTAAAAATGATTCTGCATCGCTATCGATTATAACCACTTCTCTCAATCGCTGGCCACGCAGCACGCAGATAGTCAACCATAGACCATAGAGTCATGCCGGCAGAGATCAAAAGAAAAATATACCCCAAATTGTAAATATCGATTCCAAAAATATCGTGCTCATAAACCATAAATGCAATCCCTAACATTTGTAATACGGTCTTGAACTTACCAGGCCATCTCACTGCAACATCGGCCCTTGAACCTATACTGGCCATCCACTCACGTAAAGCCGATACAGTTATTTCTCGACCGATTATAATAACGGCAACAAGGGTAACCGTGATGCGTGGGTCCCCTTGCACCAGAAATACGAGAAGAATAGTCACCATCAACTTGTCGGCAACGGGATCGAGAAATTCTCCAAACTTAGAGGTCTGTCCCAATTTTCTAGCAGCGTAACCATCCAACATATCGGTTAAGGCAGCTAAACCAAAAACTATGCCCGCGATCGGCCTGGCAAATTCCATAGAACTGTAGAAGCAAAAAACGATTACTGGAATCGCTGCAATACGCATCAGAGTCAAAATATTTGCGAGGTTTATTTTCACTATCAATCCAGCAATGATGTACTAGTTATAAAAATCAATAATGTAGATTCTCATAGATACGCTGAGCCAATGATTGGCTAATTCCGTGTACTTTGATGAGATCGTCAATACCAGCTCCCTGTATACCCTGTAGCCCTCCAAACTGCCTCAGCAACTCACGTCGACGTTTTGGCCCCAATCCTGAAATTTCCTCTAATCGAGAGGTCCTCCTAACTTTATCCCGTCGTTGTCGATGTCCAGTGATAGCAAATCGATGTGCTTCATCCCTTATGTGTTGAATCAAGAGTAGTGCCGGCGAATCTGACCTAAGTATAGTGGGCATACTCATACCTGCCAAGAAAAGCTGCTCTTTGCCTATCTTTCTTGATTTGCCCTTTGCAATAGCGACTACCTGAAGCCAATCGAGCTCAAGTTCCTCGAGAACAGTTAGTGCCTCCGATAGTTGACCCTTTCCTCCATCCACAAGCAGTAGATCCGGCATCGGTACTTCGCTTTTTTTAACTCGCACATAACGTCTTCGAAGTGCTTCAGCTATCGCCGCATAATCATCACCAGCGCTTACCGATTTCAGATTGAAGCGACGATAGTCACTCTTCAATGGTCCAGTCGTATTGAATACAACGCAAGATGCGACGGTAGCCTCACCGGATGTATGGCTAACATCAAAACATTCGAGGCGCTGTGGCGCTTCCTCAAATCCCAGTACCTCGCCCAATGCTTTGAATTGACGCCGAATTGTTGAATCACTGGCTGCCTGCAATGCAAGTCCATGTTCTGCATTCGTACGTGCCATCTGTAACCAGCGCAACCGATTTTTGCGAACTCTGTATTTGATTTTCACTTTATGACCCGATCTTTGAGACAAATTATCTTGCAGCAATTGATGATCTTTAATATCAGAATTGATGATAATTTCTGATGGTGCATCACGACCTAGATAGTATTGTGATAGGAATCCTCCAAGGACTTGTCGCACATTTACATCACCACTAATTTTGGGGAAATGGTTGCGGCTACCAAGCATCACACCATGTCGAACAAATAATACAGTTACACAATGAAGTCCAGGGCGTGAGGCAATCGCAATAACATCCAGATCGGTCGCAGAAGTTCTGGAGATAAATTGTTGTGCTTCAATCTTTTTAATGCGAGAAATTTGATCACGGTGGCGAGCGGCCTGTTCAAAGGCCTGCAGTCCAGAGGCCTGCTCCATACGCTCGATCAACGTATTGATCACGATGCGATTTTTGCCTTCAAGGAAAAGGATAGCTGCGGCCACATCGTGGCTATATACGGACTCATCAATATAACCAACACAAGGTGCTGTACATCGCTTGATCTGATATTGCAGGCACGGTCGAGTCCGATTTTTGAAGTAACTATCTTTACACTGACGGATTAGAAAAAGTTTATGTAACTCGTTCAGAGTTTTTCGAACCGCACTTGTACTTGGATACGGGCCAAAGTAACGTCCCTTACCTTTGCGTGGGCCACGATGAAACTCGAGTCGCGGAAAAGAATGTTCTGTCGATACATAAATATAGGGATAGCTCTTATCATCTCTTAGAGTGACATTGAAGCGTGGCTTGTACCGCTTGATCAGATTGTATTCAAGAATAAGAGCCTCGGATTCCGAGTTAGTGACGGTTACCTCAATACCTTTGACCAGTTTCATCATGGAACTCGTCTTGGTATTCGCATGTGTACGATAAAAGTAGCTGGATACGCGTTTTTTAAGATCACCTGCCTTACCAATATAGAGAACCTGACCTTTGGCATTCAGCATTCGGTAAACACCCGGACGATGCGTCAGATGGGCAATAAAGTTTTTAGCTTCAAATTCTGGGCTATCGTTAGATTTCACCTAGCTGCCTGTGTCAGTAGCTCTCTCGCTCGACTGAATATTGATCGGAACATTTCACCGGTCAATCGTCCTGTATTGGTGTTGTAACGACTGCAATGATAAGAGTCCAGTAGGATTATGTCCGACGTAAATTTATATTCAGCAGCGTGTCCAAACGGATAATCTACTTGCTTGAGAGACATAGCGCGAATGATCGCGCGGTGTGCAATACCACCCAGTGCGAGAATGACACCGGGAGTCGATAATGTATCTAATTCATTCGCCAGATATTTATTGCAGGTGTTGATCTCAGCACCAAGCGGTTTGTTTTCGGGTGGCAGGCACTTAACAGCGTTGGTAATGCGGCAGTTATGCAACTGAAGACCATCATTAATATCTAACGATTGCGCCTGGTTGCTAAAACCAAAGTCATACAGTGTATTATACAATAAAATACCAGCGTGATCGCCGGTAAAGGGTCTACCTGTCCGATTTGCACCATGCATGCCGGGCGCAAGGCCCACAATCAAAAAATTGACAACTAAATCTCCAAAAGGAGGGATCGGTCGACAATAATAATCACAATTCTTCTCTTTGACAGCATCAAGAAATGTAGCTAATCGTGGACATTTTCGACAATTAGGATCAAATATATCAGTCATAAATATTAGAAGCTGGATTGTTTGACCATCTCTAATTCTACGCAGATGTGACCTGGAATGATTATCACCTATTGATCTTTTTTGAGTGCTTTTCCTACATTCATCAATGGCTCAATGAGATCCATCGGCAGCGGAAAAACAATCGTATTGGATGTATGCCCACCAATTTCTTTCAGAGTTTGCAAGTAGCGAAGTTGTAATGCTTGCTTTTCTCCTGCCAGCGTACGTGCAGCTTCTGCGAGTGAAGCTGCAGCTTCTTTTTCACCTTCAGCATGGATTATTTTCGCACGACGTCCACGTTCTGCCTCAGCCTGCTGTGCGATAGCACGAATCATGCTTTCATCGAGATCAACATGCTTGATTTCTACATTGGAGACTTTAATTCCCCAGTTATCCGTCCGCTGATCGAGAATACCCTGGATATCAGAATTAAGTTTCTCCCGTTCCGACAACATATCATCAAGTTCATGCTGGCCCAAGACTGATCGTAATGTCGTTTGTGACAATTGACTTGTGGCTTCAAAGACATTTGCAACACGGATAATCGCTTTTTCAGGATCAATAATACGAAAATAAATAACCGCGTTTACTTTAACGGATACGTTATCACGTGAGATGACATCCTGCGTGGCTACATCCATAACAATAACGCGAAGATCCACTTTGGTCATTTTTTGCAAGCCGGGAATCAGGATGATTAATCCGGGACCTTTCACAGTCTGAAAGCGTCCGAGGAAGAATATAACGCCACGTTCATATTCTTTTAGAATCTTGATCGTGTTGTATATGATGATGATAAACAGCGCCAAGCCAAGTCCGAGTGTTGCTAATTCCATTGGAGTTCCCTTTGTAATTTCTAAGTTTGAAATTCTGCCTCGTTCGAATGAGGTTGATGTGCCGGTTCCACTTCTAAAGTAAGTCCGTTAATCGCCCGTACGACAACTGCCTGCCCTTCCTCAATAGCTACCTTACTGACCACTGTCCAAATTTCTCCCTCGAACCAAATTTTTCCATTACCCGTGAATGATTCCATCGCAGTGCCTATACCACCAAGTATAGAAGCTCTGCCACTTGTTGCACCACGACGTCGTAGTCTAACCAGATATGAAACCAACCATAAGAGAAAAAGACCGGCAAAGATTGCAAGAAAGATGACAAAGACCACAGAGATGCTGAATCCTGGAACACCGCTATCAAACATCATGATAGATCCAAATATAAAAGCCGCGATGCCGCCGATACCGAGTACGCCAAAACTGGGAATCATTGCTTCAGCGATAATTAATCCAATTCCAACGATAATCAGTGCAAGACCTGCATAATTGACAGGTAATACCTGTAAAGCATAAGCAGCCAGGAGAAGGCAAATTACACCTACAACTGCCGGTAAAATTGCACCCGGGTTATATCCTTCGAAAAGCAAACCGTAAATACCTATTGTCAAAAGAAGCAGAGCAATTTCAGGGCTGGCAATTGTACTCAATACTTTTATACGCCAACTAGGTTCTATCGTTTCTATGTCAATAGATTCTGTTTTTAAAACAATAGTTCGATTATTAACCTCGAGTTCACGGCCATTAATTTTCTGCAGTAATTCTGACTGATTTACAGCAATCAAATCGATAACATTATTTTCCAAAGCTTCAGCTGCTATTAGCGTAGCTGCCTCCGTTACAGCTTTTTCGGCCCAGTCAGCATTCCTATTATGCGATTTGGCAAGCCCACGAATGTAAGCGATTGAGTCGTTCATAATTTTCTTTTCCATCGCGGAACCTGAGTTTGTTTCGTCCTTTGCGTCATTCGACTCCGATTCTTTTTCATCAATGGAATCACCCTTATCCTTCTTCGCTCCGCCACCACCTAGCGCCACCGGTGTTGCAGCACCCAAATGTGTAGTAGGTGCCATTGCGGCGATGTGACTCGCAAGGAGAATATACGTCCCTGCACTATCGGCTCTTGCACCGTTCGGAGCAACGTAAGTTGCCACAGGCACATTAGCACTGAGAATGGCCTTGACAATATCTCGCATCGGATTGACAAGTCCTCCAGGTGTATCCATCTGAATGATGACCAGCTCCGCACCACGATTTTCAGCTTCATCGATACCGCTGATAATATATTCGGCAGTAGCAACGCCTATCGCACCTTCTAAATTGAGTAGGACTGTCGTTCCGGTAGCTTGAGCCAGGGGCGCTGATCCTAAAAAGAGCAGCGCACATAGGAATCGTAAATGCGGCCCGGACCAATACCTAGCTCTTGCAATTAGTTTCAGGTTCATATGCTCATAGTAGCAAGGAAAAACGTGATCATAGATCTTAAAAAAAACATCTATTTAATACATCATCTCTAATATTTGAGCAGAGATATCTTTATGCGCACTAACTATACGGCAAAACTTTTGCCTGGACTCGGGTCATCGTGGCATAGTCGACGATCAGGTATGTGTTTAGGGCTCGTTTTAGCCAAATATATCAGGAGTACTTGTGACACGAATCATTGCCGAAACAGAATGGCATCCCACAAGCTGGCAGAATCTGCCGGCCGCCCAGCAGCCTACTTATCCGGATAAGCAGGCTCTGGAGCGAGTTATATCCGAACTCAGCTATCTGCCACCTATCGTTACATCCTGGGAAGTCGATAAACTCCGGTCAAAGATTGCCAAGGCACAGCGCGGTGAGGCGTTCGTGCTTCAAGGAGGTGATTGTGCCGAGAGTTTCGACGAGTGCACTTCCGAAAACATCGTCGCGAAACTAAAGATTCTGCTCCAAATGAGTCTTGTTATGTTATACGGACTCAATAAACCCATCGTTCGTATAGGACGTATGGCCGGACAATACGCAAAACCTCGTTCGGCCGACGCTGAAACGCGCGATGGACAAACATTACCGAGTTTTCGCGGCGATCTCGTTAACCGAAGTCCATTTACAGAAAATGACCGCATACCAGATCCTCAACTGATACTACGTGGCTACGAACGCGCAGCACTAACTCTGAATTTTGTCCGCTCATTGATTGATGGCGGTTTTGCAGACTTGCATCACCCTGAATTTTGGGATTTAGACTGGGTAGGTCATTCGTCAATGGCAGATGAATACCATAATATTGTCGATGCCATTTCGAATTCACTGGATTTTTCAGAATCAATCTCCGGGCGCCCTTTGCACCAGCAACGAGCCGACATCTATGCGGCGCATGAGGGATTGCATTTGTCATACGAACAGGCTCAGACGAGATTCCTTACGCATCGTAAACGATGGTACAACCTAAGCACGCATTTTCCCTGGATAGGTATGCGCACAGCTACAATTGATAGCGCTCATGTAGAGTTCTTCCGCGGTATCGAAAATCCGATAGGCATCAAGATCGGTCCTGATATGACCGCAGAATATCTGCAAAAACTGATTGGCATATTGAACCCGAACAATGACCCAGGTCGGATCAGTCTCATCCATCGTTTTGGCGCGAAGTCGATTGAAGACAAATTGCCACATCTGGTGCAGGCTGTACTTAAAATCGACTCACCGGTCCTCTGGATCTGTGACCCGATGCACGGAAATACAGAAAGTACGGCCAACGGAATAAAAACAAGGCGCTTCAATACCATCGTTTCGGAATTGGAATCAGCTTTTCGTGTCCACAAAGAACTAGGTAGTTATTTAGGCGGTGTACATCTCGAGTTAACGGGTGAAAATGTCACTGAATGTACCGGTGGAGCAAGAGGGCTAACTGACGCTGATTTAAAAAGAGCCTATAGATCTAGGGTCGATCCGAGACTGAACTATGAGCAAGCAATGGAAGTTGCCATGCGCATTGCCGGTTTGCGTCACTAACGCTCGTCTGTTGTCGTAATCCTATATCTTGGTACAGACTGATGAGCTAGGCCATAAGAGAGTTCTTCTGTTAATCTAGCCTGCCACTTTATCTTTTGCCGATTGCCATCTTGCCTCAAGCGAATCGATATCGAAATCACTTAGAGACTTACCGATTTCTGTGATATCACATTCCATCTTCCGAAATCGCTTCTCAAACTTCCTATTAGCATTGACCAAGGCCTGCTCCGGATCAATGTGCAGGTGACGCGCGAGATTAACGACAGAGAACAGCAAATCACCTAGTTCCTCTGTTACCTGTTCAGTTTCTTGTGCTCGTAACGCGGTATCGAGCTCTTCCAGTTCCTCATCTATTTTCTGTCGAACACCCCGTTTATCGGGCCAATCAAAACCTATACTTGCCGATCTCCTGCCTAATTTTTCAGCTTTTTTCAAAGCTGGTAGTGAATTTGCTATGCCATCAAGGACACTGACTTTCACATCCGAGCTAGCTGCCTTCTCCGCAATCTTGATTAGCTCCCAATTATCCCGTCCGACGCCATGAGTACATTCTGTTTCATTACCGAAAACATGTGGGTGCCGCCGAATCATCTTGTTACAAATTCCTACAGTCACCGCATCAAAATCGAATGCACCAATTTCAGTAGCCATTTGGGCATGAAAAACCACTTGAAACAGCAGGTCTCCCAATTCTTCGCACAACTCTGTCATATCTTCCTTAGCAATAGCATCAGCAACCTCGTATGCTTCTTCGATCGTATAAGGTGCAATACTTGCGAAATCTTGCTCTCGATCCCAGGGACAACCCGTCTGTTGATCTCGCAAACTCGACATAATATCAAGTAAATTCTCTATTTGACTCATAACTTATTATTATCTAAAGTAATAAAGTATTTCTTAGTGCAACCAGCATATTAGCTGTAGCACCCCAGATACGCATATCTCCAAAGTTGAACTCGACAACCTGAATCGTAACGCCATGAACTTCTCTCTCGGATAACTGCTGATTCCTTTCTTCCAAAAAGAATGACAACGGTACTTCAAAGACATCTTCTACTTCGCTACGATCCAGCTTTAAAGCCATGTATGGCTGAATAACCCCAACTATTGCTGTTACAGCATAACCAGTCATGGTCAACATCGGCTGAAGATAACCTGATATATCTATCTGCTCAGGTCGAATACCCACCTCCTCATAAGTTTCACGCAACGCAGTCTCTCTAATATCTGTATCGATTGATTCCATACAGCCACCAGGAAAACTGATTTCACCAGCATGGTTTTTTAAATCCGCAGATCTTTGCGTTAGTAATATAGAGAGATTATTTGAATACTCGATAATAGGAATTAGAACTCCGGCCGCTTTCAGGTTCTCGCATATCTTGTTTCGCAAATCTTCTGGCCACACTTGACTACCTTGTGACATAAATACAGCCAGTGGATCCACGGGCATCCTTGTGCTAACCATACTCTCACGTATGTGCTCGGCAGTAATTGGAGCAGATGTAATTTTGGCAGACTCCTAATTCTTAATTCCATCTTCGGTTAATGAAGTTGGATCAAGTAGTCTATCCAATTCTTCGTCACTGAGATCAGTCATTTCCCGAGCCACATCTTTAATTGGCCGCCCTTCTGCGTAGGCTTTTTTTGCGATTACTGCGCCTTTTTCATAACCAATTATCGAATTCAGCGCTGTAATAAGAATAGGGTTTCGATCTAGTGTGCGATCCAGATTAGTCTGATTTACCTTAAAATTGGAAATTGCCTTGTCGGCGAGACAGGTCGCCGAATTTGCAAGTAATTCAATACTCTGCAACAGGTTATAGGCTACTAATGGCAACATAACATTGAGCTGGAAATTTCCAGAATGGCCGGCTACGGTAATTGTGGCATCGTTGCCGATGACTTGCGCGCAAACCATCGCAACTGCCTCGGGAATCACTGGATTAATCTTACCAGGCATAATGCTAGATCCGGGCTGCAATTCAGGTAATTCGATTTCATTGAGACCAGCCATTGGGCCAGAGTTCATCCAACGAAGGTCATTGCTAATCTTCATCAAACTGACTGCAAGTACCTTTAATTGCCCCGATATCTCTACCGCAGCGTCCTGACTGGAAAGACCTTCAAATAAGGAATCAGCCTGGGTGAAATCGAAGCCACATTTTTCGCTTAACAGGACGGCAACTTTTTCACCAAATTTCGTGGGTGCATTGACTCCAGTACCAACTGCAGTACCACCTTGGGCTAAAGCGCATAAACGTACCATCGAGTCGTTAACACGTTCAATGGCATGCTCGATTTGGGAACGCCAGCCGTCGAGTTCCTGACCAAGAGTTACTGGCATTGCATCCATGAGATGGGTGCGCCCTGTCTTAACTATCGAATTACATTGTTCACTCTTCGTTTGTAGAGCGAATGCCAAATGACGCAATGCCGGCAACAAACTATCGTGAATGCTGGATGCAGCACTAACGTGAATGCATGTCGGTATCACATCATTACTGCTCTGACTCATATTAACGTCATTATTTGGATGAATTTTCGCGCCAATTCCCTCAGACGCCAGTCGGGAGATAACTTCATTTGCGTTCATATTAGAACTGGTACCAGAGCCGGTCTGAAAAACATCGATCGGAAAATGATCGTCATGCCTCCCTTCTGCCACTTGAAGTGCTGCTTTTTGAATCGCGCTAGCCTTGTCTACGGCAAGTAACCCAAGCTCGGAGTTAACCCCGGCTGCTGCCCACTTGATAAGGCCGAGAGCCATAATGAACTGTCGAGGCATAGTAAGCCCACTGATCGGAAAATTTTCGACAGCTCTCTGCGTTTGAGCGCCCCATAGAGCATCCGCGAGAACCTTTAATTCACCCATACTGTCACGTTCCGTACGATATGATTTGGTACTCATCGTTCATTGATCTCCGAGTGGTTATTTGAATAACATCTGCAATCACAAATTGTATAACTTAATATGGTGCGATCTTACACATGTTTCAATGCTCACTACGACATATAGCCGATGGTGTATGATTCGCGCTTTATAGCTTCAAGTCCAGCTCCATAAACCTAATGCAACATGCGAACCTAAAAGCACTCTCCCCCATCGATGGCCGATATGAAAATAAGGTCAGCGCCTTGCGTAACATTTTCAGCGAATACGGCCTCATTCGCCACCGCGTACTAATTGAAATTCGCTGGCTACAATGGCTTGCCGACGAACCAGGCATCGAAGAAATAAAATCCTTGCCGTCTGCTAGTAAAAATTTTCTTAATAGAATAATTAACGAATTCTCTATCAACGATGCTGAACGTGTTAAAGAAATTGAAGAGACGACAAATCACGATGTGAAAGCGGTTGAATATTACATCGCAGAAAAAATTAGCAGCAATACCGATATAGCCAATGTCAGAGATTTTATTCATTTCGGCTGCACATCAGAAGATATCAACAACCTTGCTTATGGACTCATGTTGCACAGTGCTCGTGACGAAGTCTTGTTACCACAAATGGAAAAAGTACTTGCTGAGCTTAGAGCGATTGCCAACAAATATGCCGAGCTTCCAATGTTGTCGCGTACTCACGGGCAAATTGCTAGCCCAACAACCCTTGGTAAGGAAATTAAAAATTTTATCGTTCGTCTTGCACGAGCAAGTAATCAATTTACCAATGTCGTGATACGAGGTAAATTTAATGGTGCAGTCGGTAACTTCAATGCACACGTCACTGCATATCCTGAGATCGACTGGCCGAATATGAGTCAAAGATTCATTGAGTCATTAGGGCTCCATTCCAATCTACACACAACTCAGATTGAGCCACATGACTGGACAGCCGAATATGCTCATGCATTGATCCGTTTCAATATAATTCTCCTAGACTTATGTCGCGATATTTGGGGCTACATCTCGCTTGGATACTTTCGCCAGCGCATTGACAAAGGCGAAGTAGGATCATCCACCATGCCGCACAAAGTTAATCCAATCGATTTCGAAAATGCAGAAGGTAATTTGGGTTTATCAACGGCCATGCTTAATCACTTTGCAAACAAACTGCCAATTTCACGATGGCAACGGGATTTGACAGATTCGACAGTACAGAGGAATTTTGGAGTGGCAATCGCACACCTGTTGCTAGCAATTCACTCTTGTTTGAAGGGACTTGGCAAACTACAAGCAAATTCGGAGGTAATTAAAAAGGATGTCGATCAAAGTTGGGAAGTCCTTGGTGAAGCCATACAAACGGTTATGCGCCGATACAGCATATCGGAGCCCTACGAGAAACTTAAGGTACTGACACGTGGCAAATCAGTCACTAAAGAACTGCTACACGAATTCGTAAAATCACTGGATATACCAGATAACGCAAAGCAGCGACTTCTTAGCCTTACTCCTGCAACCTATACAGGACTCGCTAACTCACTAACCAAAACTGAATCCTAATTCACATATCCGGGATCTCCTGTAATTTTCGGGCTAAAATCGTTTTTCTATGGCGATACTAACCACCAATCTAAAAGGCAGAAAAGTCATCCTCGGTTTGTCTGGCGGTGTCGATTCAGCCGTTGCCGCTTTATTGCTAAAACAGCAAGGTGCCGATGTACAGGCCTTACACATGACCAACTGGGAAGACGACGATGGTTATTGTTCGGCCGCCACTGATTTTCAGGATGCACGTTTGATCTGCGAGCAAATAGGCATTCCATTACACCGTGTAAACTTTACGAAGCAATATCGAAATCAAGTCTTTAAGTATTTTCTCGATGAATACCGAGTCGGACGTACACCAAATCCGGATGTATTGTGTAATCGTGAGATTAAATTTGGCGTATTCCGAAATTACGCTAAGCGACTTGCCGGAGAACTATTAGCAACAGGGCACTACGCACGTACTAAAATTTTCGATAGAGAAGTGCAATTGTGTAAAGCCGCCGATGAAACTAAAGATCAGAGTTATTTTCTAAATGCAGTGACTACTGATGCATTAGCTAATACGCTTTTTCCGCTGGGAAACCTGACAAAAATTGATGTCCGACACATTGCTCGCAATCATGGCCTAGCGGTTCATAACAAGAAAGATAGTACCGGTATTTGCTTTATTGGAGAACGACCGTTTAAAGAGTTCCTTTCAACTTATCTGCCGGCAAATCCCGGTCCCATTAGAACTTGGGAAGGCAAAGAAATAGGTCAACACTACGGTCTCATGTATTACACGCTGGGACAACGACAAGGACTGGGAGTTGGTGGGCGTCAAGATTCCAATGACAAACCATGGTATGTCGCTAGCAAAATTCTAGATGAGAACGCCCTGATTGTTGTCCAAGGTGAACATCCTATGCTCTATAACACCTCGATGGTGGTAAGCAACACCAATTGGATTGGTAAAGCACCTACAAAACTATCGCGAACTAGAAATTTGAGCTGCAATGTCAAAATTCGTTATCGTCAACCCGATCAGGCATGCCTCATCAAACAAATTGATAACGAATTACTAGAAGTCTTGTTTGAGAAACCACAAAGAGCTATCGCACCCGGACAATTTGCTGTCTTTTACGATGGTGATAGATGTCTGGGTGGTGCCGTCATTGAGAGAGCATGTACTCGCTACGAATCTACTCGCGCTGTGATATAAGAATCCAGAATTAGATGCTACGAAATTCGTTATAATGATACCTCGCACCACGACTACTTCGGTTGTTAAGCGAAAAAATCAATAATCCCGGAGAAAAAATATGACGGATAGCTTCGGCGCTCGTTCAACGCTTGACGTCGGCGATAGTCAGTTTGAAATTTACCGACTGGATGCGATCAGCGGAGGACATGTCGATAAACTTCCCTTTTCGCTGAAGATTCTGTTGGAGAATCTCCTCAGACACGAAGATGACCGCAATATCACGCGCGACGATATCCTGTCACTTGCCAACTGGGATGCGAAGGCCGATCCAAGTACAGAGATGTCTTTCACACCGAGTCGCGTAATTCTCCAAGATTTTACGGGTGTACCAGCAATTGTCGATCTGGCCGCAATGCGTGATGCCATCATTAATCTAGGAGGCTCCGCTGATAGCATCAATCCGCAGTTGCCAGCTGAACTGGTCATCGATCATTCCGTGCAAGTTGATCGATATGGCACACCTGACGCACTCGATTTGAACAATAAAATCGAATTCAATCGAAACAAGGAACGATATTCTTTCCTTCGTTGGGGCCAATCAGCGTTCAAAAACTTTCGAGTAGTGCCGCCTAACACCGGCATTGTTCACCAGGTGAACCTAGAATATCTAGGACGTGTTGTGTTTGATACCGAAAAAAATGGGAAAAGGTGTGCATATCCAGATACATTGATCGGTACTGACTCGCACACGACGATGATCAACGGGTTGGGTGTTCTCGGCTGGGGTGTCGGCGGTATAGAAGCTGAAGCCGCAATGCTAGGACAACCCATCAGCATGCTTGTCCCAAATGTCGTTGGTTTTAAATTGACCGGTGCACTCACCGAAGGAACAACGGCGACCGATCTGGTTCTTACCGTAACCGAAATGCTCAGGCAAAGTGGAGTAGTTGGCAAGTTCGTCGAATTTTTTGGCGACGGCCTAGAACATTTGCCGCTCGCAGATCGAGCAACTCTCGGTAACATGTCACCCGAATTTGGTAGCACTTGTGCAATCTTCCCGATTGATAATGAAACACTACGCTACCTGAAACTTTCCGGTCGAGATGCCGAACATATCAAGTTGATCGAAACTTATGCGAAAGAACAAAGTTTGTGGCGTTACACCGGCCAAACTAACGCCGATTATAGCAATATAATCGAACTCGATATGAATACAGTCGAACCAAGTCTTGCGGGGCCGAAACGTCCACAAGACCGTATTCCACTGAGTACAGCCGATTCGGCATTCCGCAAAAATTTAAAGAATACTGTCTCCACTCGGCAGAAAGGTGGTTCAGCACAAACTGTACTCGACACAATGGAAGTTGAAATTACCGATGGTGCAGTGCTAATTGCGGCCATTACCAGTTGTACTAATACATCCAATCCCGCTGTAATGATCACCGCAGGATTGCTGGCTAGAAATGCTCGTGAAAAAGGGCTTAGAACTAAGCCCTGGGTTAAGACCAGCCTTGCACCAGGTTCTAAAGTTGTCACCAGCTATCTCAAAAAGTCTAACCTTTTAAAAGATTTAGATTCACTAGGTTTTTACACTGTCGGATATGGTTGCACCACATGCATCGGTAATTCCGGGCCACTGAGACCAGAGATTATCGATGCTGTCAAAAGTAGCAACATCGTTGGATGCAGTGTTTTATCGGGCAATCGTAACTTTGAAGGACGCATTCATCCACTAGTGCAGATGAATTATCTAGCTTCCCCTCCCCTTGTCGTCGCTTACGCTTTGGCAGGAACAATGGACATCAATCTCTACAATGACTCACTTGGAAATGATAAGGATGGAAATTCCGTCTATTTACGAGATATCTGGCCAGATCAAAAAGAAATACATGAAGTAATTACGAAAAACATTGATTCCAGCATGTTTAAATCTAGTTACAACGACCTTTTCACCGGCGACAAGAATTGGAATAAACTCGTTGTATCTTCCGAATCGATCTATACATGGGATCCCGATTCAACTTACGTTAAAAGTCCGCCCTATTTCGACGGTATGAGCCTACAAATCGAGCCTGTAGAAGACATTCGCGATGCAAGAATTCTTGCTTTACTGGGTAATTCGGTAACAACTGATCATATTTCACCTGCAGGCAGTATTTCTGCAGATAGTCCGGCGGCTGAATATCTGCAAGCACAAGGAGTAAAACCCACTGATTTCAATTCCTATGGCTCCCGGCGCGGCAACCACGAGATCATGATGCGGGGTACATTTGCCAATATTCATTTGCGTAACCAACTTGCACCGGGAACCGAAGGTGGTTGGACTAGACATCAACCAAGTAATGAACAAATGTCAATCTACGGTGCTTCGCTCAAATACAAAGAGGAAGGCAGACCACTAGTGGTTATTGCTGGCACTGAATACGGCACCGGTTCATCCCGTGACTGGGCCGCAAAAGGCACTTTGTTACTGGGCGTGAAAGCTGTGATTGCTAAGAGTTTCGAACGTATTCATCGCTCCAACTTGATTGGTATGGGTATATTGCCTTTGCAATTCCTGGATGGTCAGGACGCCGATTCTCTGGGACTAACTGGTAGAGAAATAATCGATATTTACAATTGTACCGACGCCAACCAAAACACGATCAAAGTTACAGCCACTCCTGATAGCGATAACATAATCGAATTCGAAGTTATGGTCCGTATTGATACGCCGAAGGAACACAGTTATTACCAACACGGCGGTATCCTTCACTACGTTCTTCGCCAGTTAGCTACAGCCGATGAAGTAGCTTGATGAAATTGGGTTACAACTTCTAAACACAGTGATAAATGAGTGATGACTGATTATCTCGTCGATACAGGTGCAAATCTGACGCACAATAGTTTTGATGATGATCGTAACCAGGTAATTGAACGAGCCGCAAATGTCGGTGTCACACGCATCATAGTCACTGGGTCCAGTGATAAAAGTAGTCAGGATGCATTAGCGCTAGCTAAAACTAGGCCCGGGAAACTTTTTTCGACTGCGGGTGTGCATCCACATCATGCGCACGATTACTCGCCAAGTGTTAAGGTAACTTTGGCCAAGCTGATACAAGAAGATACCGTGGTCGCTGTTGGTGAGTGTGGCCTTGATTATTTTCGTAATTTTTCTCCTCGGGAAGCACAGCTAAAAGCTTTTCAAGCACAACTCGAACTTGCGGCAGAATCCGGCCTTCCTGTATTCCTGCACCAAAGAGACGCTCATAAAGATTTCATTGAAATATTGAAACCAATGATCAATAAAATTTCTGCAGCTGTGGTGCATTGTTTTACGGATAATCGAGACGCACTGCACAATTACCTATCAATGGGACTTTATATCGGTATAACCGGATGGATTTGCGATGAACGTCGTGGGCAAATGCTTAGGAAAATTATTACAGATATTCCTCTGGATCGTTTGATGATCGAAACCGATGCACCTTATCTACTACCGAGAACGCTAAATCCAAAACCGAAAACGCGCCGCAACGAGCCTATGTACTTGACTGAAGTACTCAGGGTCGTAGCCGAGGCAATGGGAAAACCGACAACAATGATAGCCAAGAAGACAAGTGCGAATGCCGAGCGCTTTTTCGGCTTGTAATACTAGAGTTATTTCCTTTTGAATCCAGCGAAAATTATACTGCCTTCGCCTTTCCTCTAATAAGATCCCATTGCGGCTTAAAAGCCTCAATTTTAGCTTTTGCTACTGCCATGTCATTTTCGCCAAATTTTTTAAGCAGGTCATCGAGTGTACTGACCGAACTGGGAATATCTTTGGTAAATTCGGCATTATCGAGAAATAAAATACAGCCAATCACAGGTACATGCCGTACGATCTGACACACAGCTATAATGCGATCGTATAGCGCATGCTGTGGATTGGAGAACGTATATCGAGACTCATCACTGATAACTGTCCAATCACGCATCTTGTCGCTACCAAACACAGCCCCATTGACATCTTTAATATCGACGATCAAAAAACCTTCAGGTGTCAACAGAAGATGATCAATCTGAATCTCTCCCGTTTCAGCACTTGGAATAACGAATCGCTCGATGCGATCGAAGGCAATCGATCCAAAGATTTTTTCAAGTCTACGTTTCTGCCTATTTCGGCGCCGGTAAATAAACAGTAACACCAGGAGTAATAATAAAAACAACAACAAATAGATTGCGATAGAATCGCTAACAAGGAGGTCATTCACCATCCAAATCTTCCATATCCCAATAAACAACGGATAGTGTCACTTATCACCTGATTACACACCATCATTAAGATAAAATTGACCATTAAGTGCCTTTTCGAATGAGCCCATGTCGGCATTGATCGACACGGACCGACTTGATTTCGATTGAATTCTCTGTAGAGAAACAGGTAAAGGTATTTCATCACCAATCAATGGCTCAACGATCAGTTCAAATTTTGCAGGGTGTGCAGTAGCAACAATAATCCAATCTTGAGATTCTCTTATAGCTGTGCTCAGTTGTTCATAAGCATAGCTTGCCGTCGCTGTATGTGGACAGATTGCAAAACCGAATGCACTGTAATTTTTCCTTATTTGTTGTTCTATATTTTCATCACTAACCGTACATACACGGATTTTTTCATTCAGTACAGCTGGGTTGCCGAACAGATGTATTAGCCGTTCCATGTTACTTGGATTTCCGACATCCATTGCAGAAGCAAGTGTCGAAATACTGTCTCGCGGTAACCATTTTGATCCCGCAAGATAATCGGTAATAATCCGATTAGCATTTGTCGCCAAAACGACTTCTCCAACTGGCAGACCCATTTCCCTAACCAAAAGGCAAGCTAGTGCATTACCCAAATTACCTGTCGGTATAATGAATCCAGGTGGCCGGCCTGTTTCACGCCAATGCTCCAGACTAGTTGCTGCGTAATAGGTACATTGAGGCAAAAGTCTACCAATATTGATGCTATTCGCAGAGCTAAAACGATACTGTTCGCACAAAGATGCTTCCGCCATGATCGACTTAACTAGCGTCTGACAATCGTCAAAGGAACCCCGTACAGCGAGAGATAGAACATTATCGCTCCAGCAAGTCAGCTGATGAGCCTGACGCTCAGATATCCTACCGTCAGGAAAAAGTACCACAACGCGAATGCCAGGTTGCTCATCAAATGCCGCTGCAACAGCTCCCCCCGTATCGCCCGATGTTGCAACGAGAATTGTCAGCGGCATTTCCATTCTTTGTTCCAGGCGACAAATACATGCGGCTAGGAATCTAGCTCCAACGTCCTTAAACGCTGCTGTAGGACCATGAAAGAGTTCTAATAGGGTCGCTTTTCTTGTGCCAATTAACAAAGGAGTCATAAGGATGGGGAAATTAAAAGTTTCACGCAATATGCTGTCCAGTTCATCCGCAAGCTGAGATCCGGCAAAGAATGGTGTTAGCAAAATTTTCGCTATATCAAGCATGGAATCGGCATCAGCAAAATCATCTGTATGAAATTGCGGCAAAACCTCAGGAAAGAATAGCCCGCCATCGGCTGCGATTCCATTTAGAAGTGCATCATCGAAAGTTACCGCCGAAGCACCGCGAGTGCTCACGAAATTCATTAATCGCCTTCCACGTATGCACCGGGTGCTGTCATAGCACTGATCCAAGACTGACATTCGAGGCCAAATGTACGGCAAGCCTGTTCCATGACGATCGCAACATTAGACGCGTTTACACTCATGCATAAAGCGAAAATACTCGGTCCACTGCCTGCTATAGACACGCCGAACGCATCGGCTTTGATTGCCGCTTCTTTTACAGTGTCAAAACATTCGATTGCCACGGAACGCTGCGGTTCTATGATGACGTCATGAAAGCTGCTACGAATCAACTCATAATCATCGGTAGCACAACCGGTGATGAATCCAGCCAAGTATCCCTGTTGTGATAACCATTTTTTCATTGTATATCTCTTCGCTAAACTACGACGCGCACGTGCAGTATCTATCTGTAGTTCGGGATGGATTAGGACACTAGAAACATCGGTAGGTGTCCTAAGTTGCATCATTCTTGGTAATAATACGATTGGACAAAGCACGAGACCGCCCATCAGACTTGGAGCTACGTTATCGGCATGTAGCTCACCACTCGCGTACTTTTCACCCTCCAGTGCAAACGGTAACAATTGTTCACGAGCAAGCGGTTTAGGCAGAAGAGCATTAGCTGCGACTGTCCCTGCGACAGCAGACGCAGCCGAACTCCCCATACCTGATTGTAGAGGTATGCCTTTGCGAATAGATAATTCAACACCGGCCGAATTACCGTGTGCCTCCCAAAGTGCTTTAACTGAAATCGAAGCCGTATTGTGATCAGTTTCTTTGGAAAGATATGGATGATTTTTACCATCGAGGTCGTAAACGTCGGACACTCTAACACCTGCGGTGTTGCTGAGCCTTGCTGTTACGCGATCACCTACACCTGCAAGTGCGAGACCCAATATGTCGAAACCAACACCAACATTGCCGATAGAGGCTGGTGCAAAAGCAGTAACCATCGGTATATCGTTGATCTTAGTCATTGCATTGCCGTCCGGATACGTCGCAAGCCGCAACAAATTGGCGAACACTTTGTCCGCTTAATAAAACCACTAATGATAGCGACAGATGATTCAATCGTCGCGTCTTTTCTAAGAGATATGAATAAAGATGGTGGGGGCACTAGGAATTGAACCTAGGACCAACGGCTTAAAAGGCCGATGCTCTACCCCTGAGCTATACCCCCCTTCTCCTAATAATAATACTTGTCCGAAATCATCTAAATAGCAGGCCTATGCAAGTACCGGGCGGCATAATACCCGACCGCCGAAAAATGATAAATATCAGGCATCCAGTAATAAGTGGTTTATATTAGTGAACGAACTTCTTTATCCACCAATTAGCCCTACTGACTGTTGCTGTCCATCCGTTTTAGCCGCTGCTTAGCTAATCGAGCCGCAGTTGTATCAGGATAGTCAGTCTGTACCTTAACAAGTGCATACCGCGCCGCATCCCATCGTTTCAATTCATAGTTGCAATAACCAACTTTTAATAAGGCGTCTGATGCTTTACGTGACGTCGTATAATTGTTGATGAGTTTCTCAAATTCAACCAGAGCTATATCAAATTTTTGCGACCCGTAATACGACTCCGCAAGCCAATATTGGGCATTATTAGCCAGCTGACTGTCAGGATAGCTGACGAGAAATTGCCGAAATGCCATCGCAGCCAATTCATAACGCTCTTCTTTGAGAAATTCGAAGGAAGCCTGATAATTATCCTGATCAGATCCCCCTGGCACGGGTAGTTGACCAGGAGCAAGAGAATCTCCACCCAGAATACTGACCTGATTTACAGAATCGCGTAATTTACGTTCTAAATTTTGTATCCGTATATCTAAATCGGCATAAAGTTCACGCTGTCGCTCAGTTGCACTTGTCGCCTCATGTTCGAGTGTTTCCGTCCGTCCACGTAATTCACTAGTCCGTCTTTCCAATTCATCTGCTTGCACTGTCAGACCGACGAGACTAGCATTTTCCAATACGCGTTCGATTGTATTGAGTCGTCGCTCTAATTTATCTAAGTTTACTAGCAGCGGATCCGGATCGTCCGCCTGCTGCGGTTTCATTAAGGCGCAACCTGCTGCAAGGATCATTATAATCGCGCTAATTGCTAGGTTTTTTACTTTGATAACTCTGGCTCGTGACTAATTGAGGTACTTGATTTCAACTCGTCGGTTTTGTGCGTACGATTCTTCATCATTACCAAAGGCGGCCGGTCGTTCTTCACCAAAACTCACCGTAGAAATCTGGCCTGCAGTTGAACCCTGAATCAGGAGCATACGGCGCACAGACTGAGAACGACGCTCTCCGAGGCCAATATTGTACTCGCGTGATCCACGTTCATCCGCGTGGCCTTCCAACCGTATGTTCGTAGCCAAATTATTAGATAGTCTATTAGCATGTCGGGAAAGCAGATCTACATATTGAGGCTTTAGATCAAACTGATCGAAATCGAAGTAAATAATCATTGTCATTTCTGCTTCGTCTTCAAATGGCACTGCTTCACCATCAATACCATCATCCTCATAACTGTACGTTCTGCCGCCGTCTGTACTAACTACATCTGTGTTGCCATCAATACTACCGTTCATATCACTATCATCGGAGCTCGAGTAAGGGTCAGGGACCGATGTAGATGCACACCCCGCAACAATGGCTGCTAAAAAACTAATTAGGAATACTCTCATTTGCTTCATTTTGCTGTCCTTTTAATATTTTCAGACTGCTTTATATTTAAAAGATAATTTAAAATCAATAATTTATTCTATATACTTAAACTAAATAATATATTTAGTTACAATCGTGAAAACGGCCCCCAGACTGGTTCGCGCACATTAACTCTCGCTCCCCCCACAAATATAATTTTGTAATCGGAACCATCCACAGAAACTGTTTCTAGAACTTCATTTTGTCCTTGCCGTGTAGCATAAATCAACTTATCACTATTTGGTGAAAAACTTGGTGATTCACTATCCTGATTACCAGTCGGCAATATCGAAAAGTTACCATTATTGAGATCTAGTACACCAATTCCGTAATTTTCTCTATCAAGAGTAATCATCGCCAACTTTTTACCATCAGGTGACAAGCGTGGACGCTGGTTTTGACGGCCTTCGAAAGTAATGCGTTCAGGTATTCCACCAGAAGAATCGATCCGATATATCTGAGCGCTACCGCTGCGATCTGAATTAAAATAAATTTGCTTACCGTCAGGAGACCAGCTGCCTTCAGTATCGATCGACCTATCTGTCGTCAGACGTTTAACCTCCTTATTCGAGAGATTCATTACATAAATATCTAGATTCCCATCAATGCTACCAAGGGTTAACACAAGATGACGACCATCAGGTGAATATGCAGGAGCACCGTTGTGTACTCCTTTACGCCTAGATAGCTTGATGCGGTTGCCAGTACGCAACGTTTGCTCGAAAATTATGGGTTCGTTATTTTCTTCAAAAGAAACATAAGCGAGCCTCCGCTCATCAGGTGACCATGCGGGTGACATTATAATATCGGTCGATTCTCTATAAATCCTTTCATTCTCACCGTCCTCATCAGACACCATCAGCTTAAATAGGCTACTACTTTCGTTGTGCTCCACAGTGACATAGGCAATTCTTGTCGCAAATATGCCCTGAATCCCGGTGAGCTTCTCAAAAATCCTATCTGCTACTCTATGTGCTGCACGCCGAAGCGTCCCCCTGCTTGCTGGCCTGCGGTAAGCGATAAGCCGTTCCTGCTTAAAAACATCGTATACCTCATATCCTATGCTGTAGACATTCAATCCGGTTTGTGTAACTCGACCTACAACGATCACCTCAATACCGAGAATCCTCCAATCGTCAAAATCTACCTCAACACCAGTATTAGGTTTCTGTAACATATCCTCGTTCGGCAGTACTCTAAATCGTCCGCTCCGCTGTAGGTCAGCTCCGATAACACCAGCAACATCTAACGGCGCATTTAAATTTTCACCTTCCCATCCAAAAGGTACGATAGCGATAGGTGCTCGTTTACCTACCCCTCTCGTAATCTCAATTTCTAGTTCCGCTATCGATTGTGACGCCAGCAATATCAAAATCCAAGCAACGAAAGAAGTTTTCAATATTTCGTACATTTTATGACTCATAATCGACTCAGAGAATTACTAATCTTCAGGTTTAAACTTGACACAAAAGGTTGGTACGAACAATGTCGGATTCTCAGGTTCCGGCAATGGTGAAGCCTTAAAGGCTGCTGCTTCGATTGATCGCTTAAATGCATCATCGCCATTACATTGACCACATTGACCAATAGTTGCTGAAACAATTTCACCTCCCGGTAGCTGCCTGATACGGATAGCACATTCTACTCCAGGTACAGCACTTAGAGGTTGAATCCAATGACGCCTAATTTGCTGCTCGAGACCAAGCTCATATCGCTCCTTTGCTCCAGAGTTCATAGCTAGTCTCATAGCTTCTAAACGTTGTGACTCCTCAGCAAGTTCTCGATCAAACTGCCTTCTCCTTTCAGCTTTTTCAGCTTCCTCTACTTCACGACGCTTGCGTTCGTTCTCGAGTCGCTGACGTTCAACGTCTTCGCGTCTTTTTCTTTCTGCCTCATCGCGACGACGTTGCAGTTCAATTTCTTCACGACGTTTTTTTTCCTTGGCCTCATCGCGACGACGCTTCAGTTCAATTTCTTCACGACGTTTTTTTTCCTTGGCCTCTTGCTGTTGTCGTTTCTTCAATCTCGTAATTCGCTGCTTCTCCTTCCGTACATCCTCTTGAAGTTTACGTTCTTCTGCATCGATCCTTCTCTCTTCTGCTATGTCCGATTCTGACGGAGGTCTACGAATTTCTTGTTCGTTCACGAGCGTGCCTTTAATTGCAAGTGGTATCGCTGGATATGCTGATCGTGAAGAATCGAACGCAAATACCATTGCCATAACTATTGCTATGTGTAGTGCTCCGGCCAAAAAAACCGGAATGATATTATATTGGTCGCGAGGCACTCGAGCCGACCACGTTATTCAGGAACCGGGTACGTACCCAACGGGTCGGTAACAAAACCTACATTACTCGCACCGCCCTGTTGTAAAAGGACCATTGCTCCTACCACATTACCGTAAGCAACAGCTCTATCTGCCTTAACTAGGATCGGTGTATCGGGACGATTACGTAACACCGAAGCCGTTTGTGCAACGATTTGTTTCGCGCTCATCGATTGATCTTCATCGTCACCAACATTCATGTAGAGATTACCCTCTACATCGATACTAACGATAAGAGGTGGATGATTAGGAATATTGTCAATCGGTTCTGCTCCAGCTTTTGGTAGTTCAACAGTTACGCCTTGTGTCAGGAGTGGTGCAGTCACCATAAAAATAATTAACAATACAAGCATGACATCGATGTACGGTACAACGTTTATCTCTCCTATCAATTTTCGCTTTTGCATCGGTGAGGACATATCAAACTTCCTTTTGCGTAACGGAATATCGCTGCAAAATACTAGAAAACTCCTCCATAAATCCGTCGTATCGAATTTCCAATCGAGCAACCTTGTCTGCATATCGGTTATAGGCAATGACCGCCGGAATAGCGGCAAACAAACCCATAGCGGTAGCAACTAGCGCCTCAGCAATTCCTGGAGCAACCATAGCGAGAGTAGCGGATTGCACATTGCCGAGAGCTTGGAAGGAATTCATGATACCCCAGACTGTTCCAAACAGACCTACATAGGGGCTGGTTGAACCAATCGTTGCGAGCGTAGCTAGACTTTGTTCAAGCTTGTCGACCTCACGCATTTGTGCCACTCTCATCGCACGTTGACATTCGTCTACTATTTTCTCAGGTACCATTTCATCCTGTTGCGAGACACGCTTAAATTCTTTGAATCCAGATTCAAATATGCTAGCCATGCCGACGCTACCATCCTGCTCTCTCGTAGTACTTTGATAGAGTGTGGTCAGGTCTCCACCTGACCAAAAGTTGGTTTCGAAATCGTCTGATGCAGCTTTCGTCCGTCTAATTAAACGTCGCTTGGTAAATATAATGCTCCAAGATAGAAACGAGGCAGCTAGTAATAGCAGCAGTACAATTTGCACAGCAAAACTAGCGCCCATAACCAGGCTCAGGAATGACATATTAGTTGTCATAATGAATATCCTTCGAAGAATAAATAAGTCTTCATGTCTAAGAATAACAGCTCAGGACTTACCAAAAAGAGGTAACTCAGGAGTTGAATTCTGTAACGGTGGTGTCAGATTGAAAAGTAGATACGCATTTCGAGTAGCAACTCGGCCACGAGCTGTTCGCATCATAAACCCCTGTTGAATAAGGTAAGGCTCAAGTACATCCTCAATCGTACCTCGTTCCTCACCCACAGCAGCAGACAAACTTTCAATACCTACTGGACCTCCGTCAAATTTTTCAATAATTGTCTGTAACAAGTGTCTGTCCATAGAATCAAAGCCGTTGGGATCAACTTCGAGCATATCCATTGCACTAACCGCCACCTCCTCTGTGACGACACCGTCAGCCTCTACCTCAGCAAAGTCCCTCACACGTCGTAATAGACGGTTGACAACTCTCGGTGTTCCCCGTGCTCGTCGAGCAAGTTGTTCGGCACCATTCTGCTCGAGTGCTAAATTGAGTATTCCCGCGGAACGCTTAGCGATTTTTTTAAGTTCATTTGTGGTATAGAAATCGAGTCGTTGCACAATACCAAAACGGTCCCGAAGTGGAGATGTCAGCAAACCTGCACGAGTTGTTGCGCCAACAAGTGTAAATGGTGGCAGATCAAGTTTGATGGAACGTGCCGCTGGACCCTCACCGATCATGATATCGAGCTGAAAGTCTTCCAACGCCGGGTACAGCACTTCCTCAACAACAGGACTGAGGCGATGCATCTCATCAACAAACAAGACATCATTTGGTTCCAGGTTGGTGAGAATCGCCGCAAGATCACCAGGTCGCTCAAGAACCGGACCAGCAGTCTGTCTTAAGTTGACACCCATCTCATTGGCAATAATATGAGCCAAGGTAGTTTTTCCTAGACCAGGTGGACCAAAGATCAACACATGGTCTAATGCTTCACTGCGATTTCTAGCAGCTGTGATGAAAATTTTCATCTGCTGCTTCACTTTAGCCTGCCCGATAAATTCTGTCAGAACCTTTGGTCTGATCGCCCGATCATGCGTCTTATCGCCTGTGCGAATCGTTGCGCTGGTCAGTCTTTCATGCTCGATGTTGCTCATGACTTAAATTAAACCTGTCGCAGTGCAAGTCGGATGATATCTTCAGCCGATTTTTCCGATATATCCAGCTTGCCCAATAGTTGGTTAATTTCATTCGCCCGATAACCGAGAGAAATCAAGGCATGGAAAGCTTCATTTCTAGGATTCGATTCCGTTATTCCGGCTTTACCAGTAACAGGTACTTTAGATATCTGGTCTATGCGATCGCGCATCTCAATGATTAGACGTTCGGCTGTTTTTTTCCCGACACCAGGTATTTTTATCAGCATGGCCGTGTCCTCATATTGAACACAACTGTAGAAATCAGAGACAGTCATGCCTGATAGAATTGCAAGGCCCATTTTAGCTCCTATACCACTGACCTTAAGAAGAGATCTAAATAACGCCTTTTCTCCTTCAGTAGAGAAACCGAATAATGTCTGTGCATCTTCGCGTACCACGAAATGCGTATAAAGGAAAACTTCCGATCCTATCTCTGGTAGATCAAGAAATGTTGACATCGGTGTTTCGATTTCATAGCCGACACCACTACATTCAATAATTACCTGTGGTGGCTGTTTATGCCTGAGGTGACCGCGAAGAGAGCCAATCATGACATTCCTGCAATTGCTGACTTATACGATAACTGAGAATTCAGTCGTCGCTGGTGTCCGTGGCAAAGTGCCGTAGCTAAAGCATCTGCTGCATCGAAAGAGAGTTCTCCCTCAAGATGTAAAAGCGAAATTACCATATGTTGGACCTGTTTCTTAGTAGCAGCACCAGTGCCAACAACTGCCTGCTTGATTTCTCGTGGTGAATATTCAAAGACCTCAACATCGGAATTAAACGTAGCACATAAAGCTGCGGAACGAGCGTGACCCAGCTTCAGGCTACTACCAGCATTTCGATGCACAAAAACACTTTCGATGGCAACAACATTAGGTTGGTACTTAGTAACGATCTCACTGACAGATTCAAAAATAATCTTGAGTCTGTCTGGAAATTCACCATCTGTACTCTGTACTGTTCCGCTCGTCACATAAGTAGGGCTGTTAGCCTTAAAATCAAGCACACCAAAACCGGTCAGCCTCGATCCTGGATCAATGCCGAGAATTCTCAACTTATCAGCCAAAATGAGTCCTCAACTGTTGATTCATAACTGTTCCATAATTTCTTCACTAATGTCAGCGTTGCTGTAGACTTTCTGCACATCATCAAGATTCTCGAGCATTTCAAGCATCTTGATCATCGCATCGGCCTCCTGTAATCCCAATTGAGAATGAGTCGAAGCCCACATCGTCAATTCAGCAAATTTCGGAATGAATCCGGCTTCACGTATTGTTTCTCGAACAGATTCGAAGTCCGTCGGATCAGTCAATACATCGATCGAGGTATCGTGATCGACAATGATGTCTTCGGCCCCTGCATCGATTGCCACATCTGTGAGGCTATTTTCATCGCTCCCAGGCGGATATGAGAGAAGGCCAACGTAATTAAAAATGTAACCTACAGATCCCTCGGCCCCTAGGTTACCACCAAATTTCGAAAATGCGTGACGGATAGTAGCAACAGTTCGATTCCGATTGTCGGTCATACAATCGACCATTACTGCTGTCCCGCCAGGGCCATAGCCTTCATAGCGAATTTCCTGGTAATCGGATCCTTCCAATTCACCAGCACCGCGCATGATTGCCCGATCGATATTATCCTTGGGCATGCTTTGAGACTTTGCCTTGTCAACAGCAAGCCGTAATCTCGGGTTTGCACTAATTTCTGAACCGCCAATACGTGCAGCAATCGTGATCTCACGAATCAGTTTAGTAAATAACTTACCGCGTTTTTTATCTTGAGCACCTTTGCGGTGCTGAATATTCGCCCATTTACTGTGTCCCGCCATGTTTTCTGGTCACAAATCGTCATCACAGGACCAACCAAATTCCTGCTGCAGTATATTAATACTCAAAGAGTTGACACATTTTCCTGTCTTTCCTTCGGATAAGACAGTACGCATAAACACCAGTCTGAACGCAAAAGCAGCCTGTATCGTTATCATACCCAATGTCCAAATAACCAAAATAGAAGCTTCAGGTTTGCCATCATTAAGTCGAATTATTAGCCGTCTCGAGCAGGTGGCGAACGTAAGCTCTGTGGAGCGCAAAAATTAAACTTAGAATATTACCTGTTCTTAATCCTGTATATCTACCGTACTATCTGCCTTATCTTTTTTGATGCTGCTGTCCGTCTTTTCTAGAAGGTAAGCAATTAAACTATTTCTGTCTTTGCGATCTGGAAGGCCTGGAAAGCTCATACGGTTTCCGGGTAAGAAAGCAAACGGCTTTGCCAACCAAGCATCCAGGGCACGTGGTGTCCAGATAAAGTTGCTAGCCTCAAGTGCCTCTGAGTATGAATAACCTGGAACACTCGCAGCAGTTTTTCCAAAAATACCAAATAAGTTTGGCCCTACTATAGTGACACCACCTTTCTCCAAAGTGTGGCAGATGCGACATTGCATCGATAATTTTTTACCGCGATTAGTATCGGCAGAAGCATATATATGCTGCTCAAGGTAATCTTTCGAGGTTAAAATTTCTTGTTTACCCAACGTAACCGCAGTCACTATCATGGGGGTCACTCTGTCATTCGAAATAGAATCCGACTTCTTTTGTTCACAGGCACCTAATGAAAACGTGGCAGCTATTAATATTACGGTCAGGACTACTCGATCCATTTCTTCATTCGACCTACATATAAATTGTGTCATAAACCCTATCGCAACCACTCTCTACAAGCTGCCATGTCTGGCAAAAAGACAGTGCCAAGAATCTTTAAGAATAATTGATTGTTGTAGATATTGCTCTTGTTATTAGCCCAACGCATACCATGCCATCTCTGTAAATAATTATTATGCAAAAAATCGTAACAACAAGAATTTATTATCATCTTCCAAGATAGATGAAATGTCGATGGCCACATTTCAATTCGATGTAAATCAGTAATGAAATAAATCACGCATTTGGAAGGCATTGCCAAAAGCTACATAATTAGATTATTACGGAGACATGGATAAAGTGAACATCGATCCATCTAAGGAGAAGATTCTGTATGCAAAATACGGTCAATCTCAATAATTGCAGCTAGCCTGATACTCTATGAGTAAATTTAAAAAATCTAAGTAGGCAATCTCCGGTAAAACCGGAGTTTCAATTCGGGAGGTATGCGCCCATGGATATTATAGCCAAGGCAAGGTCGGGTTCAGAAGTTCGCAAACTTGCACGCACAGGTAAATTTTCTGCTCAGACGGCAGGCCAAGCACCTAATTATCTACAAGGAAATATTGTTATTTTACCCCTGAAGTCAGCAAGTGACTTTCTACAGTTCTGCCTTAATAACCCAAAACCCTGCCCTCTCATAGGATTGGCAAAACCTGGAGATCCAGGTATTCCTTTACTCGGGACCGACATCGATATTCGAACAGATGTTCCGCTATACCATGTATTTAAAAACGGTGTCTTATTTGAGTATGCGAAAGATATTTTAGATTATTGGTCTGATGACTTGGTTACCTTTGTTCTCGGATGTTCATTCACATTTGAAGATGCATTAATGCAAGCCGGATTTGGTGTGCCGCACATAGAACAGGGCAAAAATGCGGCTATGTTCAAAACAAACATCCAAACTATTCCCGGTGGAGTTTTCAAGGGACCTCTAGTCGTTTCGATGCGACCGTATCCTAAAGAATACATCCCTCAAATCTTTGATCTGTGCTCCCAATATCCCCAAGCTCATGGAGCACCGATATATTGGGGCAATCCTGGCAAGATCGGAATTATGGATCTGCAATCACCAGATTATGGTGATGTAGTTGATGTACGGGACAATGAAATTCCAGTGTTTTGGGCCTGTGGGGTAACTCCACAAGCAACCATCAAAACTGCCAAACCAGATCTGTGTATCACTCATGCACCAGGACACATGCTTGTCACAGATATTTCATCCGATGAACCACCAGAAACAATAACTGCTATGAGCAGTTTTCAAATTCAGTAAATCGAAACCTAGAAATTAGCAAGGGAAAGTAAAATGCAATCCAATCTTCAATTACTAGCGGTAGTTTCGATACTAGCGATGTCCTCAGAGATAGCAAGTGCAATGGACAAACCAATCACCATAAAGGCTGTAGGTACATGGGGCAACCTCACCCACTATCAAAAACATGAAGGCCCGTTCTGGAATGAACTTATAACATCTGTAAGTGATGGGCAGATTATCGGTGATATAAAACCGCAAACGGAACTCGGCCTCAAAGGTTTCGAAATCATGCGTTTGGTCAAAAATGGTGTTTTTGATTTTGCTTTCGGTCTTCCAAGTTACATTGCTGTGGAAAACGCCGTATTTGAGGGAGGTGACCTCTCGTCGGTGACCCAGGACATAAACACTGAGCGCAAGGTTGCAGAAGCTTATTTCCCAATTCTTGAGAGAGCTTTTGCAAAAATCTACAACGCAAAGCTATTGATGCTCTATCCACAGGGCAGCCAGACACTTTTATGCAATGCTGAGGTCAATGATCTTGCTGACTTAAAGGGCAGAAAAATTCGTGTCTATTCGACGACACTAGGAGATTTCGTCGAGGGTGTTGGTGGAATCTCTGTGACTATTCCTTTTGCTGAGGCCATTCCTGCTCTAGAAAGAGGTGTAGTTGATTGTGGTATCACAGGAACGATGTCAGCTTACAAGGCAAAGTGGCATCAAGTAGCGACACATGCCTATACCTTGCGCGTAGGATGGGCCCTGGCATTTGGAGCTATGAATATGACCAAGTGGAATTCCATAAGCTCACATCAACAGACTTTACTAATCAAGGAAATTGATGCACTGAGTAATCGGATGTGGGCTGAAACAGCCATCGAAGATGAGATTGCAATATCCTGCATAACTGGCGGAAAATGTGCCATTGGTGAATCCGGCACCATGAAGTTAGTTAAACCTTCGAATGATGATCTTGCTGTCCGTGACAAGATTGCCAACGATGTAATCTTAGCTCGTTGGGCTAAACGATGTGGGGCAGAATGTGCTGAAACTTGGAATAAGACGGTCGGATCAATTTTAGGTCTAAAAGCTGAAGTGAAATAACTCTCCCCCTATTTCGAAAACCTAGCCGGTAGTCTATTTTTACCAACGATCATTTATTGAATAAAGAAATACACAAATATGATAGACCGACTTCTTAATACCGCACGTAGAACAAGCCGCATCCTTGTCTGGATGGGCGGTGTATTGATAATTATTTCAGCCTTTTTAATCACGCTATCAATCATTTTGCGCAAGTTATTCAATATTAGCTTTGCCGGAGCTGACGAACTGTCCGGTTATGCTTTTGGAATCGCAACGAGCTTTAGCTTTGCCTATGCACTTTTTGAGCGTGCTCATATCAGGGTGGACGCGCTTTATAATCTATTTCCTGCTTGGATGAAAATCTTTGCGAACTTTCTTGGTATGTTCTTACTGACAAGTTTTGTTGCAGTGATTTGCCTCATGGCCTGGAATTTGGTGGCAGACACACTGGTTTATAACTCCCATTCAATCACTCCGCTTAGAACACCTTTAGCGATACCACAGATTCCATGGCTCACAGGATGGATCTTTTTTCTATTCTGCAACGTACTTCTAATTCTGGCTGCACTAAAGGCACTGATTTCCAAGAATATCTCTGCCGTGAATCGATTGATCGGCACTAAAACGCTCGGTAAGCAGATCAACGACGAGAAAGTCTGAAATGATTGCGCAACCACTTCTTATCTTGGTTGCTTTAATTGCTCTCGCTGTTCCGATAGCAGCATCTCTTGGCTGGCTTGGGCTGGCTTTACAACATCTGGAAAGTCCAATGCCACTGCATCGCGCACTTGGCGATATAGTTTGGCAAACAGGGAACGACTTTCTCTTAGTCGCTATTCCGATGTTCATCCTTTTGGGAGAAATTCTTCTTCGTGCCGGTATTACCGAGAGGATGTACGACGGTATGGTGAAATGGCTGAGTTGGCTTCCAGGTGGATTAATGCACTCAAACATTGGATCGAGCGCACTCTTTGCAGCAACGTCTGGTTCGTCGGTTGCAACTGCTGCAACAATAGGCACGGTTGCTATACCTCAGATCAAAGTACGTGGTTACAATGAACCTCTATTCCTTGGAACAATCGCAGCAGGTGGAACTCTGGGCATCCTTATTCCACCCTCTATCAATCTTATCCTATATGGACTTTTGACCGATACATCCGTTCCTGAACTTTACCTAGCAGGGTTTATACCAGGTTTTTTGCTTGCGCTTTTATTCATGCTGACAGTGGTCATTCTTTGCCGGTTGCGTCCAGCATGGAGTGGCGAAACTGTTAAGGTCAGTTGGTCGAACCGATTTCATGCCCTACCGTCACTTATTCCACCGATTGGCATCTTTCTCGTTATCGTTGGTTCAATCTATGCTGGTATCGCAACCCCAACAGAAGCCGCATCACTAGGTGTTGTTGCTGCTATGATCTTAGCAGCCTTCAATCGCAAACTGACCCTACCGATGATCCGTGCTGCAGTCGAGGGAACAATGCGTACAACCTCGATGATCATGCTTATCATTCTTGCGGCCGTATTCCTGAATTTCGTGCTGTCAGTTATCGGACTTACACAGGAACTTGCTGATTTCATCACTGGTCTAAGTCTAGCTCCGTTCCAAACCATGCTGATAATAGTCGGGATCTTGGTAATTCTCGGTTGTTTCATGGAGACGCTCTCAATGCTTCTCGTTACAGCACCTTTGGTAACTCCGATTGTAGTTGCTCTAGGGTATGACTCGGTTTGGTTCGGCATTCTTCTTATGGTTCTACTTGAGACTGCACTGATTACACCTCCAATTGGGATTAATCTTTATGTGGTTCAAGGTGTTCGGCAGCGCGGAGAGATGTTGGATGTTATGAAAGGAGCAGCACCCTTTGTAATGACTATGTTCGCTATGGTTGCATTTTTGTTGGCCTTTCCACAGATTGCGCTTTGGCTTCCGTCACTAGTCTACGGATACTAGATAGACTAACAGCCTCAAATGTCGGACCAGTTGAACCTTTGCTTGGTCAGAGATCGCGGGTGCCATCTCATTACCTCCTCTGCAGGATACAACTTAGTATATCCCCGTAAGACTAAAACAAAAGCAAGTTGCATGTTATCGGAGATAGCATGATATCTTATGCCCAGTGACAAAAACCTCACAGAACATCACTGTCATCGGTGCTGGTATCAATGGCCTAATTGCGGCTAACTATTTGGTGCGCGCCGGGCACCAGGTCACCCTGCTTGAGCGCAGTGACCGGGTAGGCGGCGCCTGTGTGTCGGAGACGGTCGAGGTCGATGGCATCCAACAAGATTATCCACTTGGCGCCACAGTACTGGGACTGATGCAGGACTATATCTGGCAAGAAACAGGCTTGGCTGATCGCTTGCAAATCTGGGCACCTGCGCATCCTAATCTGGCTTTCTTTCCGGGTACCGAGCAACCTACTCGAATCTACCACGATACATTGCGATTACACCAAGAGTTTGCCAATAAATGGGGAGAACGAGGTGACCTGGCAGCTTTCCACACCGACGAAGATCGAGTGATACGCTTTCTACAAGCTGGTTATCGAGCCGGCCAGCCTCCCAGTATCGAGAAAACGGTTGCAGAATTGGGGGTAGACCTGACAGCGCTCTGGATCACCGGGAGCGCTAAGACCTTATTGGATCATTATCTGAGTGCCGAACGTACCAAGCTGTACATCGCCATGAATGTCACAGAAAGCGGCCCGGTTTCCCTGTTCGAACCCTACTCTGCATTCATCATACCGATGATGTCCTCCGGCTCAGTTTTTGGTGGGCACTACGGGTTCGTGCGTGGTGGCATCTGGCAGATCACGCATGAACTCGGCCTAATCAACCAGGAACTGGGAGTGGATCTCGTGCTGTCCTGCACAGTACATGAAGTGGACACGAAGACTGGCATCGTTCGCTATGAGGATTCTACCGCCTCCCGGATGCTCCACTCGGACCACATAGTATTTGCTACAGATCCGCAAACTGCTGCGTACCTGACTGGCGATTCAGCGCTGGTACAACATACCAACAAGGAACGAGTGTTAGGCACTGCCGGCAAACTCAATCTCATGTTTCGAAACCCCGTGCGGTGGAAACACCGCAGTGAGGACTCGGGATCCGACTCGGTTTTTCGCTACTACTTTGCAATGGACACGTTGGCAGCCTTTGAAGCATCAACTCTGGCAGTGCTGGATGGAGAAGACTTCGCTCCCGGTTACTTCCAGATTTACTGCGAGGGTGCAGGCATGCGTCAACTGGGCCTCGATGAACCCTATGACCGGCTGACAGTGTTTTTCAAGAATCTCGCACTTGGAAAAACCGGCGAACAACTTGCCGGAGTAGCAGCCGAGGTAAAACAGATTATTTTGAGTCATATTGATAATCCCGAAGATTGCGTCTGGTCCCGGCTACTCACGCCTCGGGACCTGCAGCAGACGTTCGGCTTCCCAGGCGGAAATATTGAGCACACCATGCTGGTTGATGGGCAATGCTATGCCAATCGGAGTTATTCGAAAGACCCGAACCAACGTTTCTACCAGTTTGGTGCATTCGAGAACATATCGATTTGTGGCTCCAGCACCTACCCCTGTGGCTCGGTAGCCGGAACCCCCGGCTACATGTGTGTCAGCGAATTACAGCGTTTTCTGCATCAGTGACCGACCAGAGCCTCGATCGCCAGATAAGCCGCCCTGAACGCACCCTCAGTCATGGCGTCTGCCACAGAATCGGAGTTTGCGATCGCGATACGACCGAATGACTTGCGCGCCGCAATCCATGGCGACCTTTCGGGTGGCACCTCGTCAAGCATCCACGCTACTTGGCCCGTCTCCGGATCGTAACCATAAGCGTATCCGTGTGGCCAGCGATTTACGGTAATCGCTTCGATATCACGTGCGGGGTCGAATCCTCCAGCCGATAGGATACGAGCAAGTTGATCCCGAATATTTTTTTCAAAAGTCTCAAAGGTCGTTGTGAGTAGCTCTGCACGCGCTGCCCTCCATTGATCGGGCGCAGGCAACCCGCGTACTTTGGGATCGAGCGGAGCTCGAAACAAGCGTAAGACGACAGGCTCCTCGGGTTTGCTCGAATGGCGATATGTACCGATATTCAGCGGCTCTGTAAGATTAATGGATTCGAAGTAGCTACCCGGGCAGCGAGCTCCGCGGATCCCCAACCGAGCAAAAGCACTCCAGTCGCGGATCAGAACATTGGTATAGATCAATGGTGCTTTAACAGCATACGACAATGCCTTTTTCTGTGCTGCCGGTAGCTCTTCGCAGATATAAGGTATAGAGGCGTTATAGCAAGCCAGTACACAGCGTCCAGCACGGACCCGATATGCGCGGTCACCACGGACATATATAACTTCGACTTCATCGGCGTTCTTCGGGTCACCACAGTGCCTAACTTTGATAGCGGTACTGTCGAGTCGAATACGCACAGGCGAGTCGAGCGAATCAAGCGCACTGTAGTTAAATCGAGCAGAAATAACGTCATCCAACTTACTTCCCGGCGCCACATCGGGCACCAACGAACGAACCAGGAGACGCGCAATCGTCGCATTGCCATCTGGAAATTGGCAGAACAGCGATTCTTTCGAGTTGTAGACACCCAGTCTCCCGGTTCCTGGCCAGTCACTGGCTGTGGCCACCCATGCGGAGATTGCATCGAGGCCAATTGCCCACGTACTTGATCGCCACACGAAAGAAACTGCCTCTGGACCGATCCCCACGGTCTCCAGGAGATATTTCTCATAGCTGGTCTTCTGGAGAAACTGGATCTTTTCCTCCCGGTTGAGATCCTCCAAATAATCGATGTCGGACTCGTAAAGGCGGACGAGATCTTCACGCGCCGCATCTGATAGAGGTGCTTTTGCAAAGAACTCGCGCCACGATGGCTGACCTTCGTCCACCACAAGCTTGTCCGTGCCAAAAACCTCTTGGTTAAAAAATACCGCCCGGCTCAACGCATGAGAGCTGTATAGTTGGTCGTCGTAAAACTCGGGATAGCGCGCTACGTCAATGCCGAGTGCTTCTATCAGGCGACGCCCGTCCTTGCTGTAACGATTAAGGTCCTCGATATTTTCCGTACCGCCGTGCGAAAGTAGCATCCGGTCACCGCTCCAGAATTCGTTGCGCTTGGCATGGCCGCCAAAGTCATCGTGATTATCGAGGATCAAAATTCGTGCAGTGGGCTTCGCCTCGCGGAAGTACCAGGCCGCCGCCAAACCACTCAGCCCACCGCCCACAACAATGAGATCGTAGTGTTCTTCGGTTTCCTCCAGTTTATCCCAGTGGAAACCGTCCCGAAGCTGATGGGCAACCTCATAGGAACCCTCGTGACTACCACGCATACCGGTGCGGACAGGCGGATACGCATTTGCACCCAGATGTCCAAATTCGTTCAAATCTGCCGGGGCATCCGCCTCCGACCATCGCCAAGCCAAACTTCCGCTAATCGCGACGCCGACGCCGCCGACGAAATCACGGCGCGTGATTGGCCTATTAATTCCAAGATCGTGGTCCGTCATGGCGCTCACTTCACCCAACGATTACTTGCGTATGATGGCAACCTCGGATGATGTGATATACCCACAGCGCTCACAACTCCTTAACCTGGTTCAAAATCACCCTATAAGCCTAGCAGAATCCGTCGTACCTCACCTCTCATCGTGGAACTGGAGATCGACACTTTTCGAGAACCCAATGTTTAACTTTCTCAAAATACTCCGACCCCTTGTGCTCTGGACGCTGGTGAAACCAACCAATAGTCACCATGCCCCTAATAAGCAAGAAAACCTGCAAAATCTCAACGTCCCGCTTCGATAATGGTCGGTGCTCGCGATATCCGTCGAGTAGTGTGACGCAGACAGTCTCGAAATCTTCAGTCCACCAGTCATCGGTCAGTGCGGATGCAATATCGTACATGTGCCACCCGTAGGCCGAATCGTCGAAGTCGATCAGCATCAGATCGTTTCCATCGTGAATGAAGTTATCGGGATGGAGGTCGGCGTGAATCAAGCTGAAGTTCGCGAGAGTTTTTCCATAGTTCACGAGTGTGTCACAAGCGCGCTGCCTTGCACCAAGCAGCAAATTTCTTTCGGTATCGGTCAGATTCGTGTGATCCCAGAATCGGCCCCAGTGAGGTGTCTCGCCCAACAGGCCATCGAGATCAAGGCGTCGGCGCGTGAAGCCTGGTGGCACATTCCAATTGGCTGACTGATTATGGATTGCGGCTGCAATTACACCAATCCTGTGGAAGATGCGTTTTCGCCGATCCTCACCATAACTCTTTTTCAGGTATTTGCTGACTGGCACGCCTTCAAACCATGTTGTCATTCCCGCGTAGCACTGCTCATTAGTGCTGGGGATTTCAGTTAACACGAAATTTTTTCCACTGCGTGTCACTAGCGAATCTGGAACAGAGATACCTGACTCGCTGAGCTCTCTTGTCCAGGTTCGTTCCGATTCGAGCTCTTCGATTGTGTTGTATCCCGGCCGGTGCAACCTGAGGGCATAGTCGGTATTGCAGTCGCGAACCAAAATTCGGAAAGTCACATTCTCGGAATGCGCAATAAACTCAGCTCTTTCTACATCGATCGGAAAACTCTCCAGTGCCGATAATGCGGCCGGCATGTAACGGAATTCAATCAGAGTTTTATCCATCCAAATCTCTCATACATGCATCGAAAGCGACTAGGAAATCATCGGTATTTGCATGAGAGAACACGAGCGGTGGTCTGATTTTCAGGACGTTATCAAATTTTCCCGAATGCGAGACCAGAAAACCCTTATCCTTCAAACAGTCGGATAACGAACTTGTCAATGTGACATCCGGCTCTCTGGTATCGCTGTCCTTGATCATTTCAACGCTGATGAACAGACCGCAACCGCGTACATCGCCTATCGCACTGTACAAGTCAATGCGACTCTTGAGTTCGCGCGTCAATCTCGTGCCAACTTCAGCTGCATTTCTGAGGAGATCAAGGCGTTCGATTTCATCTAGCACGGCCATTCCGACGGCTGCCTGTAAGGGAGTCGAGGCGCACGTGTTGAAATAGTCCTTTTTGGAGCGGAAAGCGTCCACAAAATCTTTGCGTGCCGCTGTTGCGGCGAGCGGCAGGCCGTTACCCATCGGCTTGCCCGTCACGATGATGTCCGGCCGAAATCCCGTTGTCTCGTATCCCCACCAACAGCCCGTCCGCCCATATCCCGATTGGACTTCATCAGATATCACCAGCCCGCCTTCCCTGTGAACCAGGTTCGTAATATCGGTCATGAAGCCGGAAGGAATGTCTGGCACGCCCTCGTTGGCAAAGATCGGACACATGATGAGCGCGGCAAGGTCTGCTCCCTCTGTTTTCAAGCTGTCGATAGCAGTCTCGACACGGGCGAGATAGGCCTCACACAGTTCTCCGTCACTCAATCCTTCCGCCAGAGGTCTGTAACAGTCAGGATAAGGAAATGCACGCACACCACGTGATTTAAGCGGATCAATCCATAGGTAACTCAACGAACCAACCAATTCGCTATTGCCATGATAGGCGGCATCTGTACAGATTAATCCATGGTTTCCTGTGACGATGCGAGCCATCTGAATGGCGACTTCATTTGCCTCGGTGCCACTACAGCTGAACACAACGCTTTCAATGTCATCGTGATTGAGCCCGGTGAACCGTTCAGCGAAAGTCACGATACTTTCATGTAGGTATCGGCCGTGAACGTTGACGGTCGCCTGTTGCTCCGCCATCGCGTGTACAACAGCCGGATTGGCATGCCCTACACATGGCACGTTGTTGTACATATCCACGTAACGCCGCCCGTCATTGTCGTACAAATAGACACCTTCACCTCGAACGATCTCGAGTGGTGTGTCATAAAACAGTTCTGCGCCGAAACCCAGAGCAATATCTCGACGGCGCTGTAGCGAATCTTTCGCCATAATCACCTCTCCTTCTACATTGTGAAACTAGTGCCGCATCAATTGTATGTCGAACAAGTGTAGCTGTTTTATTGTTCCGAAAACTCGCTAATTTCTCCACTAATTCATCTTCTCCAAACGCGAAAAGCCTCGTAGAAACGAGGCTCTTGGCTTCCCGGTATATAAATTTGGAAAAGTGGTAGCGGGGGCAGGATTTGAACCTGCGACCTTCGGGTTATGAGCCCGACGAGCTGCCAAACTGCTCCACCCCGCATCCGCAAGGGCGGAATATTACATAAGGCGAACCTTTGCAGCAAGCTACTTAGATAAGTTCACACCGTTCAGATAGCTAACCTAAAACGCTTATGCAAAGACTCAAGAGCCAGCCCGGCATCAGACCAACAGCCAGTACTGCCAAACCGTTCAAGCTCAAAATAAATCGTGTATCCATCTTGGCCTGCAAGGCAGGCTGATCTTCAGCAGACTCAAAGTACATAAACCAGATCACTCGGATGTAATAGAAGGCCCCGACAACAGTCGCCAGTACCATCAACACAGCAAGAGCCGGAAAACCAGCAATCAGAACAGCATTAATAACATTGAGCTTAGCAAAGAAACCGACCCATGGTGGCACACCAGCCAGTCCGAACATGAAGAACAACATCATAAAAGCGAACCAGGGGCTTCGAGAATTGAGACCTTTGAAATCATTTAGATTTTCCGCTTCAAAACCCTTACGGCTGAGCAAAATAATCATGCCGAATGACCCAGCCGCCATTACAACATAAGTCAGAGTGTAGAAAAGAGCCGCACCATAGCCCTGCTTCGTACCGCAGAACACAGCTAATAGGATAAAACCAACATGTGCGATAGCCGAGTAACCGAGCATTCGTTTTATGTTGCTCTGAGCAATTGCCACCACGTTACCAATAACGAGTGACAGGACAGCCAGAATCATGATCATATCTTGCCAAATTTCGTGAAGATCACCGAGTCCACTAACAAGGACTCGCAGGGCAAGCGCTAAGGCACCTAGCTTCGGTGCTGTTGCGATAAAAAGTGTGACAGGGGATCTGGCTCCTTGATAGACATCCGGTAGCCACATATGAAATGGGACGGCTCCAAATTTGAAGCCAATTCCAACGATTACAAATGCCAATCCAAACCAAAGTGGCAGTCCATTAATTTCGGGTTGTGTACGAATTACCTCTGCGATCTCGTGGAATTGCAGGCTACCCGTCATTCCGTAAATCCAGGAAATGCCATAAAGCAATGCACCGGATGCAATCGCTCCTAGCACGAAATATTTCATCGCGGACTCAGCAGATGTTGACGAATTTCGGTCGAAAGCGACCAACGCATACAAAGATAACGACAGCGTTTCTAGCCCGAGATACATAATCAACAGGCTGTTTGCGGATATCATGACCATGGTACCGAGAAGCCCGAATAAACCGAGCAGATAATATTCGCCTTTGAATAATTTATTTTGTTGCAGATAGTCGCGTGAGTACATGAAACCGATCGCGACAACTCCTATAGCGGCCAACTTGAGAACTAGTGATAATTGATCGCTCACGTAACTACCATCAAATAGAACGGTTCGCGTTTCCTGCGCGGTCAATACAAGCGATGCACCAGTGATGAAAAGCGATACGATAATAAGCCAGAATATGGCAACACGACTTTCATCATCGATGAGTAAATCTGCCACGAGTACAACGCAAATCAAACACAGCAGAATTATCTCTGGTGCGGCTGGTAGCAGATCAGAAAAATTCATTTGCACTAGCTAATATTCCTACAATTTCGATTGGATGGTTTGTTCGAGAAGTTGTTCGACAGTCACAGACATTATGTCGATCAGTGGAGCAGGCCAAAGACCGATGAACAACACAGCAACCGCGAGAGCACCGAGCACGATAAACTCGCGTCGGTTCAAATCTTTCAGTTCTGCAACGTTATCATTTGCTATGTCGCCGAATATGACACGTTTGATCATCCAGAGTGTGTAAGCGGCACCAAGGATCAAAATCAATGCTGCCAGAAATGCGAACCAGAAGTTGGCTTTGAAGCTGGCAATAATCACCATAAATTCGCCAACAAATCCCGATGTGCCAGGCAAGCCCGCATTTGCCATAGCGAACAGAACCATGAAGGAGGCGAACACGGGCATCGTATTCGCAACACCGCCGTAATCCTTGATCTGGCGACTATGGGTACGCTCATATAGCACACCGACACAAAAGAACAATGCACCAGAAATCAGTCCGTGAGAAATCATCTGCACCATGCCACCGGTCACACCTAACTCAGCACCTATTCCCTCACCAATTGACCAAAGCAAGAAAAATCCTAGCGTAACGAACCCCATGTGTGCAATGGATGAATAAGCAATGAGTTTCTTCATGTCTTTCTGCATTAGAGCGACCATACCAATATAAACGACGGCGATCAGGGATAATGCAATCATCAATCCAGAGAAGTAATGGCTACCGTCTGGCAATATAGGCAACGATAAACGTACAAAACCATAACCCCCCATTTTCAGCATAATAGCTGCCAGGATAACTGAGCCTCCAGTAGGGGCCTCGACGTGAGCATCCGGTAACCAAGTATGCACTGGCCACATTGGTACCTTGACAGCAAACGCGAGCAGGAAAGCGATAAATATTAGTTTCTGCTCAGTCATGCTGAGTGGAACTTCTATGAAATTAAAGAAATCGAAAGTACCAGTCTTCGTAAACAGATAAATAAATGCAACCAGCATCAATACCGAGCCAAGGAAAGTGTATAAGAAGAATTTTAGCGTTGCGTAAATCCTTCGTACACCGCCCCATATTCCGATGATGAGAAACATAGGTACCAGCATTGCTTCCCACATGACGTAGAACAAAACGCCATCAAGCGCGGAGAAAACACCAATCATCAGTCCTTCGAGTATCAGAAATGCTGAAAAATATTGTGCGGGCCGCGTTCTGATGGTGTCCCATCCAGCGATAATTACAAGTGGAGTAATGAAAGTCGTCAGCAAAATCAACGGTGTGGAAATACCGTCAACACCAAGATAATAATAAACTCCGAATGCCGCAATCCATTCAAATCGTTCAACGAACTGCATGTCTGCTGTCGTGATATCAAAATTTACATAAACGAATATGCCCAAGATAAACGTTATTAGAGAAACCAGCAGTGCGAGAACACGCATACTACCGGCTCTTGACGATGTCGTTGCACCACCATCACCGAAAAATAATACTGCAACACCACCAATAATAGGCAGCCAGATCAATAGACTCAATATCTGATTTGTTAAATCCATAGGCAACATTCTTTCTTATTCTTCATGCTCAAGATCAAATTTCTCTTAATGAAACGAAGATTAATGCCAATGAAACAAATATTATTGCGAATGAAACAAAGATTGCTGTAAATGAGATTAATGGCCACAGTATCCAGCCAAGCAGAAATGTCAGACCGATGATCATCGCGAATGCGTAGTGGTACAGATATCCTGTCTGAAGTTGACGCAAAATACCGGCCAGTCGTTTGATGGAATTGGCGGTTCCGTTCACGATAGCTCCATCGATGACCAACTCATCCCCTTTCTGCCAGAGGAACTTGCCAACCGCCCTGGCACCTGCAGCAAAACCGTTGATATAGAGTTCATCAAAGTAGTACTTGCGGACTAGCAGCGAATACAAGCCGGATAACGTGTTACTGATCTTCTCTGGCAAATCAGGCCGGTGAAGATAAAAATACCAGGCTGTACCTACGCCTGCGGCAGCCAAATATATGGAAGGGCTGTGCTGAAAAGCATGCACAATAAAATTCCAGCTGCCGTGGAAATTTCTACCAATTTGGGTCAAAACATCATGCCGTTCCGCGACCACGATCGATGCACCAAAGAAGTCACCGAACAGGACTGGGCCGATCGTGACCCAGCCGATCACCGCAGATGGAATAGCGAGCAATATCAATGGTCCGGTAATTAGCCAGGACGTTTCGTGTACCTGTGAACATATCTTCTTGTCCATACGTTCCTTGCCGTGAAACACAAGGAAAAACATGCGAAACGTGTAAACTGCTGTGACAAATACACCGAGCATTACACTCAGATATGCTATCCAGTAGATAGCACCCTGCTCGTGCCAATGGGATATTTTTACAGCTTCAATCAGTGCATCTTTCGAAAAAAAGCCGGCGCTGCCCGGGAAGCCGATCAGGGCAAGAGATCCAATCAAAGCGGTCCAGTATGTGATTGGCATATATTTGCGCAAACCACCCATTTTGCGAATGTCCTGCTCATGATATAAGGCGATAATCACCGAACCCGCTGCCAGGAAAAGCAGTGATTTGAAGAATGCGTGTGTCATTAAGTGAAATATGGCAACGCTGTATGCCGACACTCCGAGTGCAACTGTCATATATCCAAGTTGAGACAGCGTCGAATAAGCCACAACACGTTTAATATCATTTTGAACAATACCAAGAACTCCCATGAAGAATGCGGTTATTGCACCGATCACGACCACGACAGCCAGCGCAGTCTCAGACAATTCGAAGAGTGGGGACATTCTCACAACCATGAATATACCCGCAGTAACCATCGTTGCCGCATGGATAAGTGCGGATATTGGAGTCGGGCCTTCCATGGAATCAGGTAACCATACATGCAACGGCGCCTGAGCAGATTTACCCATGGCTCCAATGAATAACAATATGCAAATCATAGTCATCGCGTTCCAAGGAACACCGTTGATCACTTCGATACTCTGAGCGGCGATTGTCGATCCACTAGCAAACACGGTGACGTAATCAAGCGATTCGGAAAACATGACGATGCCAGCAATACCAAGGATGAAAGCAAAATCACCTACACGATTAATCAGGAAAGCTTTCAAGCTTGCAAATATCGCTGATTCGCGTTTGAACCAAAACCCGATGAGTAAATAAGAGCATAATCCGACCGCTTCCCAACCAAAAAACAACTGCAGGAAATTATTGGACATGACCAGCATGAGCATAGAAAAAGTAAACAGCGAGATGTAACTAAAAAAGCGTTGATAACCTGAGTCGTCGTGCATATAACCTACCGTATAGATATGCACCATGAGCGAAATAAAGGTCACAACAACTATCATCAATGCAGTTAGTCGATCTACCAGAAAACCGACTTCCATTCGAAGGCCATCGCTAACAGCCCAAGTATAAAGACTATAATTATCGGTATGACCACCATCCCAATAAAGATTTTTAAAGACAAGCATGGAAAGAACGAATGATAACCCGACAGCGAATATAGTTATCCAATGGGCACTAGCACGTCCAATTTGCTTGCCGAATAAGCCCACAATAATAGCTGCAGCAAGAGGCGCAAAGACGATTGTTAAATGATAGTCGTGCACTTCTGAAAAAACCTCGCCCCTTACCCTTTCATCGAGTCCAGTTCCTGCACATTTATAGAACGTCGATTCCTAAATAAGACAACTAAGATAGCAAGCCCAATCGCCGCTTCCGCAGCAGCAACTGTCAATATAAAGAAGACAAAAATCTGGCCGGTTTCGTCGCCCAAATATCTAGAGAATGCTATAAAATTAAAATTAACAGCCAACAACATTAGCTCGATACACATGAGAAGTAATATCAAATTACGTCTATTAATAAAGATGCCAGCAACGCTCAACGAGAATAGGATCGCCGAGACGGTCAGATAATGCTGTAACCCGATCATTGCTGTTTTTCCGACCGCATTTTCACAATACGAATCCGATCTTTAGCTTGTACGGAAACTTGCTCCGCAATGTTTTGTACTTTTAGTCCGGGACGCTTACGCATGGTAAGGGTTATAGCGGCAACAATCGCGAGCAGAAGAATGACAGCAGCAATTTCAAACGCATAGACATGTTCGGTGTAGAGGACAGCGCCAAGTGCCTTGGTATTACTATAGCCCTCAGGCGTTGGCTGAAAACCGCCTAAGCCGATATCAGTCCTTCCACGGAACCATATTATCTGGATCAACTCGATTACCATGACTGAAGCAACTAGCAAACCGAAAGGTGCATATCGTGTGAGACCACCGCGCACGCGTTCGATATCGATATCTAGCATCATCACAACGAATAAGAACAGCACCATCACAGCACCCACGTAGACGAGCACGAGAACGATAGCAAGAAATTCTGCTTCCGCCATGAGCCAAAGGATCGCACTTTGAAAAAAAGACAGTACCAAAAACATGATGGCGTGAACTGGATTTCGTGAAAAAATTACACCCAGCACCGCACCAAACAGGACGGTGGAAAAAAAGTAAAAAAGGAATGTCTGGAATGAAATTTTCTTTACCCCTATTTATATTCTGCATCTGCCGCTTTGTCGACTGTAATCATTGCATCAAACTTATCGCCAATTGCCATTAACTTGTCTTTTGTCATGATATTCTCACCAGCCTTTTCCATGTGATATTCGTGAATCCTTGTTTCCACGATTGCATCGACTGGACAGGCTTCTTCACAGAAGCCGCAATAAATACATTTAAAGAGATCAATGTCGTATCGTGTCGTACGACGTGTACCATCTTCGCCAACAGCCGATTCAATGGTTATTGCCAATGCAGGACAAACTGCTTCGCAAAGTTTACAAGCAATGCAACGCTCTTCCCCATTCGGATAACGTCTCAGGGCGTGCAATCCCCTGAAACGAACAGATTGTGGCGCCTTTTCTTCCGGATACTGGAGTGTTATCGCAGGCCGAAAGAAATTTCTAAGTGTAACGGAGAGTCCTTGCCACAATTCCCACAAAAGAATAGATTTGAAATAACGTCTAATACGATCCATCTAACTAGCCCGCCATTCTTGACCAGGGACCGAGTTGTAGCCAAGACATAACACCTTCAACCACGATCCAAATAATTGTTATTGGTATGAATACCTTCCAGCCTAGCCTCATAATTTGATCGTAGCGATAACGTGGAAATGTGGCACGCAACCAGAAGAAAATAAAAATAAAGAATGAAATTTTGGTGGCCAACCAAAAAAAACTAGGTTGTCGTAAAAAATGACCTTCACCAAGGAAAGTCCAACCTTCAAAAAACGACGCCCAGCCACCGAAGAAAAATATAGAAGTTAATGCCGAGATAAGAATAATGTTAGCGTATTCTGCAAGGAAAAATATCGCGAAAGCAACGCCAGAATACTCTACATGAAAACCTGCAACTATCTCTGACTCACCCTCCGCAACATCGAATGGTGCTCGATTTGTTTCGGCAACACCGGAAATAAAATAGACAACAAACAAAGGCAGCAATGGGAACAAAAACCAGTGGCTAAAACCGCCGGCCTGTGCCCGTATGATATCACCGAGATTAAGACTCCCGGCAGCCATCAATACACCAACTAATGCAAATCCCATTGCGATCTCATAGGCAACGATTTGTGCAGCCGTACGCATAGCACCGAGAAACGCATATTTGGAGTTCGTCGCCCAGCCAGCAAGAATAATGCCGTAGACACCAACTGACGTTAGGGCAAGTACGTATAACAAGCCTGCGTTAATATCAGCGATAACAAAGTTGTCACTGAGTGGGATAACTGCCCAGGTTGCAAGCGCTGGAGTTATGGATAGCAATGGCGCAACGATAAACAAAAATCGATTCGACTTGCGAGGAATGATTACTTCCTTGATCAAAAGTTTCAAAACATCGGCAAACGGCTGGCCTAAACCTAAGGGTCCGACTCGGTTTGGCCCCAAACGTCCTTGCATGTAACCGATCACCTTACGCTCAAAATAAGTTGTAAATGCGACTGTCAGAATGATGCAAATTGTTACAGCTAATATCTGTGTCGTAACAATTACTAGCTGCTGGAGATCTGAAGAGATCGTCATCCATATAGAACGCAGGTATTCGATCATCATATTTACGAGTCCGCACCTCGTGAACGCTGCGCCTCTAGTGTCAACTGTAGTGCTTCAGCTCGTCTGACTATCCCATCAACCTCATAAATCGGGAGGTCAATGTCGTTTGCAGGTGCATCCTCACCGTTTGGTTTTGCCAAAGCCGTCTTGCGATGATATGTATTATTTGGTTTGCTTTCGCCAAGCAATGATTTCAATTCGTCACGCACATCCACAGCACACAAATATTCAAAATCCTTGATTCCGAGTAGATTCCCGAGCACGCGAAGCACTTTCCAGCCAGGAAGGGCTTGTCCAACCGGTGTTGCAACACTCACGAAACTCTGCCAACGACCTTCGCAGTTCACAAACGTACCGGCGGTTTCCGCAAATGTACCAATCGGTAATTGTAAATGAGCCACTTCGTCAAGAGACGCAGATGTGTACGGCGAAAATGCAACGACAAATCTCTGGTTTGTCAATTTCTTTACAACATCTTCGGTCGCACTCAAATCAAGGCAGGGTTCAAATCCGAAAAGGAGTAAGGCGTCCAGATCAGCATCGAGCATATCACCAGCATTTAAACCGTAGTCGTCCCTTATTTTACCGCCAGCATGTCGATGCGGTAGTACGCCGGCGAGATGTGCACCAGCCGAGTTTGCCCCTTCAGACAGGAACCCAAGCTTACTGTCAGTTGTGGCCGCAATTGATGCCGCTAACGCCCTTACAGCCGAGAACGCTTTATGCCGGCCGGCTATGTTACCGACTATAACCAGACCATTTGTCGCATCGTTCAAAATTTCAGCAATATGATTCTGTTGTTTACCGACTTTTACGCCGTTGCACAGACTTGTTATGGTGGGTGTGGGCCTTTTACCTGCCATAGTGGCAATTGCAATACCCGAAAGTTGTTCTACAAGACCAGCACCTGAGAGATATTCTGCAATTTCGAAATAGTATTGATAAACATTGCTATTCACAAAACAAACTTTTGCACCCTTGAGCGCCGCCTTACGCAAACGGTGAGCTAAAATTGGCACTTCCTTGCGAATATTAGACCCCACTACGACTACAGCATCACAATTTTCGATATCTGCTATATCGCAGCCAAGCCACGGAAATTGAGCATCTTCAAATTGATCTGAGAAGTCTCTACGCTTCAATCTATGATCAATGTTCGATGTCCCTATATGATCTGCTATTCGAGCCAGGAGATACGCCTCTTCGATTGTGACACTAGGTGATGCGAGGATCCCAAGCTTTTCTTCATCCCGCTCTTGCAAGGTCAGAGCAAGTTTTTCAAGGGCTTTTTCCCAACTAATTTCGTGCCATTGACCCGCTTCCTTAATGCGAGGTAATTGCAATCTATCGTCACTGTAAATTCCCTCGTAACTGTAACGATCACGATCGGATATCCAGGTCTCGTTAATATCTTCATTTATGCGTGGAACCACACGTTTAACAATACCGCGTAACACATGTGCATACAGATTCGAACCCACGCAATCATGCGGTGATAAAGTCGGATGCTGCTGCATTTCCCATGCTCTGGCACTGTATCGATAAGGCTTATTGTTAAGTGCACCAACCGGACACAGATCTATGATGTTCCCCGAGAGCTCATGATTGATACTCTTCTCGATGTATGTACTGATTTTCATATCCTCGGTACGTCCGATGGTGCCAAGTTCTTGAATTCCTGTGATTTCCTCGCCAAATCTAACGCAACGCGTACAATGTATACAGCGAGTCATATCTGTAGATATAAGTGGTCCGAGATTCTCGTCTTTTACAATCCGTTTTTTCTCAGTGTAGCGTGATACATCACGGCCAAATCCTATAGCCAAGTCCTGCAATTCGCATTCACCGCCTTGATCACAAATCGGGCAATCCAGTGGATGATTTATCAGAAGAAATTCCATGATCGCCTTTTGTGCCGAAATTGCTTTCGGAGATCGTGTGAAAACTTTCATTCCTTCAGTAATTGGTGTGGCGCAGGCAGGTAGTGGGTGCAGCACATTCTCAACCTCGACAAGGCACATGCGACAATTGGCGGCAACACTCAGCTTTTCGTGATAACAGAATCTCGGAATATAGGTACCGATTACATCGGTAACTTCCATGATCATCTGGCCATCTCTTCCCTCGATTGGCTTACCATTAACTTCAAATTTTATAATTTGATCACTCATTAACAGTAATTCGCTCTAAGCTGCTACTTCACCAACATCATCCACAATACTATGGCCATGATTGCGAACCATGTATGCGAATTCATCATAAAAATGCTTTAGAAAGCTCTGCACCGGCCAAGCAGCAGCGTCACCCAAAGCGCATATCGTATGACCCTCAATCTTGTTAGCAACATCCGTGAGTTTATCGAGGTCTTCCTGTTGCCCCTTACCTTCCATGATGCGTGTCAACATCCGATATAACCAGCCTGTACCTTCACGGCACGGGGTGCATTGTCCACATGACTCCGCCATGTAAAATCGTGCAATACGTCGCAATACATTAACCATGCAGGTGGTCTCATCCATGACGATAACTGCGCCGGTACCGAATGATGATCCGGAATTTTTCAGTGATACGTAGTCCATAGTGCATTTCATTATAATTTCTGCAGGCAGCACTTTTACCGATGATCCTCCTGGAATAACTGCTTTAAGTTTTCGGCCACCGAGTACACCGCCACAAAGATCAAGCAGTTCCGTGAATGGAATACCCATCGGTAACTCGTAGTTACCCGGTTTCTCGACATGACCTGAAACAGAAAATTCTGCCATACCACCCGGATCTTCCAGACCAAGCTCGACAAACCAAGCTGCACCATTTCTGATAATTGAGGGCACGCTGGCGAGACTTTGTGTGTTATTGATTGTTGTCGGTTTACCGTAAAGTCCATAATTCGCTGGAAACGGTGGTTTGAAACGTGGTTTACCCTGTTTTCCTTCGAGCGACTCAAGCAATGCGGTTTCCTCCCCACAAATGTAAGCACCTGCGCCAATAAAGGAATAAAGATCAAAATCTATTCCGGATTTCTGAATATTTTCCCCAAGTAGGTTGGCGGCATATGCTTCTTTAAGAGCTGCTTCAAATCTCGGTATCGGTTCATCAATAAACTCTCCACGTATATAGTTGTAAGCAACTGTCGCTCCCATTGCATATGCGGCAATAGCCATTCCTTCAATCAGGCAATGGGGGTTATAACGTAGTATGTCACGATCGTGACAGGTACCTGGTTCGCTTTCATCTGAATTGCAGACGAGATACTTCTGATCCTGGGAATCCCGTGGCATAAAACTCCACTTTAATCCAGTTGAAAATCCGGCCCCACCGCGTCCTCTCAAGCCAGATGCCTTGATCTCTTCGATGATCTGCTCAGGAGTTATTTTATTAGCGAGTATTTTTCGCCACGCTTTGTAGCCATCTAACTTTTCATAGATAGCAAGCGTCCACGAGTTTTCCTCGTCAAATGTATTAAAACAAACTAAATTCTGTTCCATTACTCCAACGCATCTAAAATTTTGTCCACATTCTCTTTAGTGAGATTTTCGTGGTACTTATAATCAACCATCATCATTGGAGCATCGCAGCAGGCAGCAAGGCATTCCTCTTCCCGCTTCAGATAAATTCGTCCATCTTCAGTGCTTTCACCGAGTTTAACGCCTAACTTAGCCTCGACGTGCTCAACGATGTCATTGGCACCACGTAACATGCAGGAAATGTTTGTACAAATCGCGACGTTGTGTCGACCGACAGGTTCTGTTTGAAACATCGAATAGAACGTCGCTACTTCATATACCTGGATCGTCGGAAGGCTCATGTAATCTGCGACGGCATTCATATGTTCGGCGCTCAGGAACCCATCATTTTCATGTTGCACGGCATGTAAAGCACCGATGACAGCAGAACGTTGCTTCCCTTCCGGAAATTTCATTATCAGGCGATCGATCTTCTCACACACTTCACCCGACAGGGTTTTGCTTTCACTCATCGATCAATCTCACCAAATACGATGTCCTGAGTGCCAATAACAGCAACAACATCCGCTAACATGTGACCTTCCACCATTTCCGACATAGCCGCAAGATGAGCAAAACCTGCAGCACGAATTTTAACCCGATACGGCTTGTTTGCCCCGTCGGAAATTATGTAGACACCAAATTCGCCTTTAGGGTGCTCGATTGCCGCGTAAGCTTCTCCTGCCGGTACGCAAAAACCTTCGGTAAATAATTTAAAATGATGGATGAGTGATTCCATATCATCTTTCATCTCAATGCGCGTCGGCGCTACAATTTTTCGATCTTCCAACGCAACTGGCCCGGGATTGTTTTTTAACCAGTCAACGCACTGTTTAATAATTCTGTTCGACTGCCGCATCTCTTCGATACGAACGAGATATCGATCATAACAATCACCTTTGGCTCCGACTGGAATATCGAAGTCAACTTGGTCATATATTTCGTATGGTTGTTTTTTTCGCAGATCCCATTCGATACCGGATCCTCGCAACATCGGTCCTGTAAAACCAAGTTGCAATGCTCTTTCCGGAGACACAACTCCTATATTAACGGTCCGCTGTTTCCAGATCCGGTTATCTGTCAACAAGGTTTCGTACTCATCCACACATGCTGGAAACTTACTGGTAAATGCATCAATAAAATCAAGTAACGATCCTTCCCGGATGGCATTGAGTTTCACAACAGATTTCTTGCTGCGCCATTTCGATGCCTGATATTTAGGCATAGATTCCGGCAAATCTTTGTAAACACCACCGGGTCGATAATAGGTCGCATGCATGCGTGTTCCAGAGACGGCCTCGTAACAATCCATCAAATCTTCACGCTCACGAAAGCAATATAAAAATATTGTCATTGCGCCAACGTCGAGTCCGTGCGAGCCGAGCCACATCAGATGATTCAGAATGCGGGTAATCTCATCAAACATAACGCGGATATACTGCGCACGAATGGGTGGTGTAATACCGAGCAATTTTTCGATCGCCAAAACGTAGCTGTGCTCGTTGCACATCATCGACACATAATCGAGTCTGTCCATGTAGCCAATGCTTTGGTTGTAGGGTTTGGATTCAGCCAATTTTTCGGTAGCGCGATGCAATAGACCTACATGCGGATCGGCTTTCTGGATGACTTCACCATCCATCTCAAGAACTAAACGTAAAACGCCATGAGCTGCTGGATGCTGCGGACCGAAATTCATCGTGAAATTTTGGATCTCAGGCATCGCTTATACTGTCCTTTAGCGCTTCGGAATAACGGTTATCATCACGGATAACTTTCGGTACCAGCGTTCTCGGTTCTATCGTGACAGGCTGATACACGACACGCCCTTTGTCTGCGTCATATTTAACTTCAACGTTACCGATTAACGGGAAATCCTTTCTGAATGGATGACCAATAAAACCATAATCGGTCAGAATCCGTCGAAGATCCGGGTGCCCTTCAAACAGGATTCCAAAAAGATCGAAGGCTTCCCGCTCAAACCAGTTGGCGGAATTCCAGATCTCAACAACGGATTTCACGATAGGGGGATTAGTGTCACCTGTATATACGCGCAAACGCAAGCGAATATTATTTTTGAGCGATAGCAAATGATAGACGAGCACAAACCGCTCGGGATCGAATGTATCAGCCTCGTCCAGAATTATCGGCTCGAATTTAACCCCGCGGCTAAAGCCACTTTCCGTTGCACTTTCTGTTGTCCATTCTACGGTTCCATAGGTCAAGTAATCGACGCCACATACATCAATGAGCATTTCAAAATGAAACTCAGGTTCGTCTCGCAAGGCTCTTGCAACTTCGATGAGGTCATCCTTATCCAACTGATAGGTCAACTCGCCACAGATCGATTTAATTCGTGTGACTTTCTCACTGAACCGAGCGTCGATCCGAGTAGCCAATGTCTCGTTGGTATAGCTCATATTTTGATTTTCACCTAGCTATAGTGCTGGTGTGACGAATTTTGTTTTGCAGCTGAATTAACCCATATAAGAGGGCTTCCGCGGTGGGTGGACAGCCAGGCACGTAAACGTCCACCGGTATAATACGATCACAACCACGAACTACAGAATACGAATAATGATAATAACCGCCACCGTTTGCACAGGATCCCATCGACACAACCCAGCGAGGCTCCGGCATCTGGTCATAAACCTTCCTCAAAGCTGGTGCCATTTTATTACAAAGTGTGCCAGCAACGATCATCACATCCGATTGGCGTGGAGTTGGGCGAAAAATAATACCAAATCTATCAAGATCATAGCGTGCTGCACCGGCATGCATCATTTCGATAGCGCAACAGGCCAACCCAAACGTCATGGGCCACATTGACCCGGTCCGGGCCCAGTTCATCACTGTATCAACGCCGGTTACAAGAAACCCCTGTTGTTGTAGACTCTGTTCAGTCACCTGAGTTGACACTCTTTCAGTCAAATCATTACGAGATTCAGGCACATTATTCAATCCCACTCCAGCGCTCCCTTACTCCACTCATAGATAAAACCAACAACTAGCAAGGCTAAGAAAATACCCATCGCGATTAATCCGAATTCGCCAATGACATCCAAGGAAACAGCCCAGGGAAACAGAAATGCAATTTCAAGATCGAAAATTATGAAGAGAATAGCGACGAGGTAATAACGCACATCGAACTTGATGCGCGAATCTTCAAAGGGTTCGAAACCACATTCGTAGGGCGATAACTTTTCATCATCTTTCTTGCCGCTGCCTATTAGAAGGCCCAACGTCAAGAGCAGCGCGCCTATCGCGGCGGCCACCCCCAGAAAAATTAGTATAGGCAAATACTCTTGTAGCATTTTGGTAACCCGAACAATGTGCTCTTCAAAATCAATTTAGCAAATTATTGTATCAGTCAGACTCACAGGGTTAACAGCTATTGAGACAAGGTATCTAGCAATTTTTTACTGTTATTGAATCAATAATCAAATATGGCAACACATAATTCAGGTTAAACCAATAAATACCAATTCATATTGATCGTATCCGGATCACAACGAGTCTCAAACAAACTAGGCTCCTATAAGTAGCAATAAATTTTTTAAAATGGTGCTCTGGGCGAGACTCGAACTCGCACGGCTTGCGCCACTGCCCCCTCAAGACAGCGTGTCTACCAATTCCACCACCAGAGCTGGACAATTGCCCTAAAAGCCAGGTTGCCCCCTATTTGTTATTGATTGCTGGCATCGTCGATGGATTCTTCGAGCTCGAGTAGCGGCATCTCGATATCATCTTCTGAAAGGTCAGAATCCTCAAGTTCGGGAAGCTCTGGAATCTCTCCAACATCAGATGATTCATCGATTTCGATCAATTCGGATTGTGTTTGTACTTCTATGGATGGTGCATTCTCCAAGAGGCTTTCAGGACCACTCGAATGCTGGCTGCTCATATATGCGAGCGTTAAGCTGCTGATAAAAAATATCGTTGCCAAAATACCCGTCGCTCTCGAAAAAAAGCTCGATGAGCCACGAGCACCAAAAACGGTACCCGATGCACCAGAACCAAATGCAGCACCTGCATCAGCACCCTTGCCACGCTGTAGAAGCACGAGAACAATAATTAATACAGCAACAAGTGTATGACCTATGAGCACTATCGATTGCATAGTTTCCATTTCTACCTCAAAAGAGCGACATTGCTGCAGCAGCAATCGCCAAAAAATCAGCTGCTTTCAGAGAAGCTCCACCGATTAAACCACCATCAATATCAGCCATTCTAAAGAGTCCGGCAGCATTATCCCCTTTTACACTACCGCCATATAATACTTGAATCGCCGAGGCTATTTGTTTGTTTCGAGATGAAATAGTTACACGAATATGACTGTGCACGTACTGAGCCTGCTCGGGACTTGCAGTTCGCCCGGTACCGATTGCCCAGATCGGCTCATATGCAATAACCGCCGTCTCGAACGCCTCGACACCAGCCACATCCAAAACAGTATTCAACTGTTCATCAATGACTGATTCTGTCTGATTTGCTTCCCGCTCTTGTAAAGTCTCACCAACACACAGAATAGGTTTCAAACCTTCAGAAAGAGCTGCCTTGAACTTTGAAGCCACAATTTCATTCGATTCTGCCATCATCGCACGCCGTTCAGAATGTCCAACAACAACATATTCACAACCAATATCTCGAAGCATCTGTGGTGATATTTCACCAGTGTAAGCACCGGACCCGTATTGGGAAACATTCTGAGCACCGAGAGACAATGATGTCTCTGTAAGTTTGTGTGCTAATTTATCCAAATAGAGATATGGTGGACAAATTATTAACTTAACAGAATCAGACAACGGCATGCCTTCCAGGATGCCGTCTACCAGTTCAGCACAAGCAACCGAACTACCATTCATTTTCCAATTGCCAGCGACGAGAAATTCGCGCATAGCTCACCTATTTATCCATTGTTATAAAAAGCGCGCAAGAATACCGGCGCATCCTCTCCAAATCAACGCAGTTCAGGTAGTTGTTTCAGCAACCACGGCTGCAAGCCTTTCGGCAAGAGGCAGTATCTGACTCTCTTTTTCTCCTTCGATCATGACACGAATTACCGGTTCAGTACCAGATGCCCGCAAAACGACCCTTCCGGAATCAGCCAACTCATTTTCGATCTGTCTAATTGCATTCTGAATCTTGCTAGATTTGGAGGGATCCAGTTTATTTTTCGTCCGTACATTTAGTATTTTCTGCGGATATTTCTTCATACCATTACACAACTCAGATAAAGTCTTACCTGTTCTTTTCATCACCGCCAATACTTGTAACCCAGCTATCAACCCATCGCCAGTTGTCGTGCAATCGAGACAAATTAGATGTCCTGAACTTTCTCCGCCAATAATGCCACCACTCTCATAAAGCATATTCAGCACATATCGATCTCCAACAGGAGCTCGGCGAAATACTATGTTGCGCTTATCAAGCGCACGTTCTAGACCAAGATTACTCATAACAGTACCTATCACGGGACCTTTTAACTGCCCCTCCCGTTGTCGATCTGTTGCAAGAATATAAAGTAGTTGATCACCGTCTACGATCTGACCAAACTCATCGATCATCACAACTCGATCACCATCTCCATCCAGGGCAATACCGACATCGCCTTTGACTGCTGGGACAGTCAATTGCAATATCTCGGGATGAGTCGAGCCGCAATCATTGTTGATATTTCGACCGTTCGGAGAACAACCAATAGGGATAACTTGCGCACCAAGTTCGGTCAACATTCTAGGTCCGACTTTATAACCAGCACCATTAGCCCCATCGAATACAATTTTAAAACCGTTTAGATTTAGGTCATCGGGAAATGTCGAAATACAGAAGTCTTGATATCGTACGCGCGCGATATCTATGAATTTAGCTTTCCCCAGAGATTTTGACTCTAGTGTAATGGCAGGTTGCTTGAGAAAACTCTCAATCTCAAGTTCTATTGCATCCGAAAGTTTTCCTCCTTCCTTGTCGAAAAATTTGATGCCATTGTCCTGATAACTGTTATGTGATGCGCTAATTACAACACCAAGATCTGCCTCGAAAAATTTAGTTAGGTAGGCAATTCCCGGTGTTGGCAATGGGCCAAGTAACAGAACATCGGCTCCCGCAGCAACGAATCCCGATTCAAGTGCCGACTCAAACATGTATCCGGAAAGCCTGGTATCTTTACCAATTACTACAGTACCGCCGGCCGGTACGAGCACCTGTGTTGCTGCACTTGCCAAGCGAAGCGCAAAATCAGCACTCATTGGCTCTTTGCCAACCGTACCGCGGATTCCATCTGTTCCAAAGAAATTCTTGATCATTCTTCTTTCCCTGCCTGCATGACTGCATGCACAATTTTGAGCGCATCAACTGTTGATTCGACGTCATGAGTACGTACAATATTTGCGCCGCGTTGCACTGCAATTACGGCGGCAGAAATGCCTGATGAAAGTCGATTATCTATATCTTTCCCTGTCAAGTATCCAAGTGTACTCTTGCGCGACAAACCAATCAGTATAGGTACCTCAAATTTCTGAAATTGTTCCAGTTTAGCCAACAGTTGTAAATTGTGCTGATGAGTCTTACCAAAACCAAAACCAGGATCGATAACGATTCTATCTAAAGAAATTCCACTGCTATGACATGCCTCTAATCTACGTGACATGAATTCCAGAATATCGCCAGGAATATCTTGATAGTTAGGCTGATCCTGCATCATGCAAGGTTCACCCTGCATGTGCATAAGACATATCACAACATCGAGTTCCAAAGCAGCTTCCATAGCGCCTTCTTGTCTTAGTGCATAGATATCATTGATCATTGATGCGCCTGCTTCGACAGCAGCATGCATTACAGTCGGCTTATTGGTGTCGATTGAAATAGCAATATCACTACGATCAGAGATTGTTTCAATGATTGGCACAACACGATCGATCTCTTCACTCTCAGATACTCTCTCAGCACCCGGTCTTGTGGATTCACCTCCAACGTCAATGATCATTGCACCGGCCTTTTGCATAATATCAACCTGTCGCATTGCTGCATCATGGTCGATAGATAGTCCATTATCAGAAGATAAATTACCTCCGTCAGAAAATGAGTCCGGCGTAACATTCAAAACACCCATCACAATGGGAGAGCTAAGATCTAAGATTTGGGAGCCAAGCCGTATTTCCATTGAAGTTTCTGTAGCCTACACAAAATTCATAATAATAAAACGGCAGCCGATTGGCTGCCGTTAAATAAGTTGGTTTCATTGCATTGAATTCAATGTTCGCTGGCCGGTTCACCTATTGTTCCAGCCTTGTTAGTATCTGAAAATTGTTTGGTGTCGCTGGATTTTGAATTGTCAGACTTATCCCAGTCTTTGGGTGGCCTCGGTTCCCGACCTTCCATTATATCTTTAACCTGCACATCACCTATCGTCTCGTACTTCATCAAAGCCTTTGCCATAACATGAAGTTTATCTTCATGTTCCTCTAGAATTGATCTCGCTCGACTATAATTCCGATCAATGATATTTCTAATCTCCTCATCGATAGAATGCGCTGTAACATCCGAAACTAATTTTTGCTGCGTTACCGAACGGCCGAGGAAAACTTCTCCATCATCTTCACTATAAGTAAGCGGTCCAAGGTTATCGCTAAGCCCCCACTTGGTAACCATATTGCGCGCTAACTCAGTCGCTCTTTCAATATCGTTTGAAGCACCAGTCGTTACGCGTTCCGGCCCATTTACCATTTCTTCAGCTAATCTGCCACCAAAAAGTGTAGAAATCGCACTTTCAAGCTGTTGTTTCGAAGTGTTGTACTTATCTTCTTCCGGCAAATACATCGTTACACCGAGCGCTCGTCCACGCGGGATAATCGTCACCTTATAAACTGGATCATGGTCAGGCACACAGTGGCCAACTATGGCATGTCCGGATTCGTGATATGCAGTGTTGAGTTTCTCTTGCTCGCTCATAACCATAGAACGTCGTTCCGTGCCCATCATGATTTTGTCTTTGGCTTTTTCGAACTCATCCATGCTAACCACGCGTTTGTCAGCACGCGCAGCAAATAATGCTGCTTCATTGACCAGATTGGCAAGATCAGCTCCGGAAAATCCTGGTGTACCACGTGCGATAACACTTGAATTAACATCGTCATCAAGCGGTACTTTACGCATATGTACTTTAAGGATCAGTTCCCTACCCCGAATATCAGGTAATGGAACAACAACCTGTCTATCAAACCGGCCGGGGCGTAATAACGCCGGATCTAAAACATCCGGCCTATTTGTCGCTGCTATTACTATAATACCTTCGTTGCCCTCGAATCCGTCCATTTCAACAAGCATTTGGTTCAACGTCTGCTCACGCTCATCATGGCCACCACCGAGACCAGCACCACGATGACGTCCAACAGCATCAAGTTCATCAATAAAAATTATGCATGGAGACTGCTTCTTAGCCTGTTCAAACATATCTCGCACACGCGATGCGCCTACACCGACAAACATTTCTACGAAATCGGAACCCGAAATAGTGAAGAACGGTACTTTTGCTTCGCCCGCTATAGCCTTAGCCAATAATGTCTTTCCTGTGCCTGGCGGGCCAACCAGCAGTACACCTTTAGGAATCTTGCCACCTAGGCTTTGAAATTTGCTCGGATCTTTGAGGAAATCGACGATCTCGACAACTTCAGCCTTCGCTTCATCGACACCTGCCACATCGGCAAATGAAACGCCGACTTGATCATCACCAAGCAAGCGTGCCTTACTTTTACCGAATGACATAGCACCACGACCGCCACCACCGCCCTGCATCTGACGCATAAAATAAACCCAAACACCAATCAACAACAAGATAGGAAATGAGCTTATCAAGAGCTGAACTATCAAGCTTTGCGATTTCGGTTCCTGCGCCGTGAACTTGACACCATGATTCTCGAGCAAGCCAATGAGCGTATTATTATCAGTCTCCGGACTTATTGTGTAGTGATCAAGAGGCTGGCGATTCCCGTAGAGAATGCGTTCATCTTCAAATTCAACTCGTTGCACATTCCCGGAACGAACTTCCCGCAAGAATTCTGAGTAATCCTCTTTCACTACGCGTGGGCTATTGACACCACTCAGGCCCTGTACAACAGACAGGAGCACAACAATAATGACAATGAAAACTAATATATTTTTCGTTAAGTCGTTCATCTAGGCTATAAAGCTCCAATCAAAAATTAGACTACGTCTCATAAGTTAGACCCTACTATAATTGATAATTCCTCGCTACCAAGTAAATCTCACTACTACCCGGTCTAGAAGCTTTGGGTTTCATCACTCTTACTCGTTCGAAGTATTTCCTAGACTCAATGATAAATGCCTTCGTGCCCCGACCCTCAAACAGTTTACAAATAAAATTACCTCGATATCTCAAAACTTTATTAGCAAGATCGAGTGCAAGTTCGGCAAGGTGCATAGATCTCGGTTGATCAATCGCTTTGTTGCCGCTTATATTGGGCGCCATGTCGCTCATTACAAGGTCTACTGGTGAATTGTCAAGAGTACTTAAGATTAATTGTAGCGTGTGATCTTCCGTAAAATCACCCTGAATTTGCTTAACGGACGGTAGAATATCCATCGGCAAAATATCCAAGGCAATAATTCGGCAACGTTCCTTCAACATGAGACTGACATATTGACTCCAGCTACCTGGCGCCGCACCAAGGTCGATGCAAGTCATATTTGCTTTCAGAATTTGTTCTTTTTTTATAATTTGTTCGAGCTTAAAAGCGGCGCGAGACCGCCAACCTTCCTGCCGAGCCTGTAGCACGTATGGATCTCGTTCCTGACGATTTCTCCATGATCCGCTACTTTTTCGTGTTTTACTCACTTGCCATCGACTAATAATTAAAAGTATGCATCTTTACTCACATCTGACTGTTAAACTCCAGATTTATGAATCTATCTAACTCTCAAAAGAAATACTTGCGCAAACGGGGTCATCAACTAAGTCCCGTCATTTTGGTGGCAGACTCTGGATTATCCAAGACCGTTCTACAGGAATTCGATTCGACAATTGCACATCATGAATTGATCAAAGTCCGCATTAGAGCAGCTGATAGAACAAGTCGCGATGCCCTGATAAATGAACTGTGCCAAAAGGGTTCAGCTGATCTCATTCAGCAAATTGGTAATATCGCTTTGATATATCGTGCTAACCCAGATTCAACGAAAATTCAGCTACCGTAATTCGGTTGCGACCAGAAAAGCTATCCTGACTATTCGTAGCGTACCTCAACAACTTCGTAATACTTGTCACCGACTGGTGCTGAAAAACTTACTTCATCACCTTCATTCTTACCTATCAAGGCTCTTGCGATCGGCGATGTAAACGAGATGAGTCCGATCTTAATGTCCGCTTCGTCTTCGCCCACAATTTTATAAGATATTGCCTTACCAGTCTGCTCATCCAATAATTGTACCGTACATCCAAAAACAATCCTCCCTTTCGCATCGACCGTCGTAACATCAATAATTTGCGAATTGGAAAGTTTTGCTTCGATTTCATTGATACGTCGCTCTATAAAACCTTGTTGTTCCTTGGCAGCGTGATACTCCGCATTCTCTTTAAGATCACCGTGCGCGCGAGCTTCTGCAATCGCTTTAATAACTGCTCGTCGTTCTTCCGATTTTAATTTTTTCAATTCGTCGCGCAATAAATCAGCGCCACGTAAAGTCATTGGTATTTTTCTCAAGCAGTCACCTCTTTATGCAGATCTTGCAAACGATTCACATCGCTATCATCAAGATATTCGAGTGCCTTACAAGTCGCAGCGGCAGCTCGAAGAGTCGTGTAATAAGTTACATTTTTACGCACTGCCTCTGCTCTGATTGAAAGGGATTCCTGGATCGCTTGCTTACCTTCAGTGGTATTCACAATTAAGGAAATATCGTCATTCTTAATCATGTCCACGATATGAGGCCTGCCTTCACGTACCTTATTAGCTCGGCGGCATAATATCCCAGCAGCCGCCAATGCTTTTGCCGTGCCATGAGTTGCTACTATATCAAATCCCCTTTCAACCAATATTTGGGCTAATTCAACAGCATCGCTTTTGTCACGATCTCTGACACTGAAAAGTGCTGTGCCCTGTCGTGGTAAAACGATACCGGATGCTAGCTGAGCCTTCGCATATGCTCCACCGAAAGAACGACTAACCCCCATGACCTCACCCGTCGATTTCATTTCAGGTCCGAGAATCGGATCAGCACCCGTAAATCTGTTGAAAGGAAAGACCGATTCTTTGACCGAGTAATAAGGTGGTACTCGCTGATTTAGATGACCTTGCGCTTCAAGCGACTCACCTATCATTACGAGCGCAGCAATTTTAGCCAATGGTATACCGATCGATTTTGAAACAAAGGGAATCGTACGTGATGCGCGCGGATTAACCTCCAACAAATAAACAATGTTGTTTTGAATAGCAAATTGAGTATTCATTAGCCCAATGACATTCAATCCTTGTGCAAGTTTGACAACCTGTTTAATGAGCGTTTCCTGTACTTCAGCATCAAGGCTAATTGGTGGCAATGAACAACTAGAATCGCCAGAGTGCACTCCAGCCTGTTCGATGTGTTCCATAATTCCCCCAATAAGTACACGTTCACCATCGCAAACGATATCGACATCGACTTCGATAGCCAAATCAAGGAATCTGTCAAGAAGAACTGGACTATCATTGGATACATTAATCGCTTCATCCATATATGCAGCTAAATCTTCTTCGTTGTGCACTAATTCCATCGCCCTACCACCCAGTACGTATGACGGCCTGACAATTAATGGAAAACCAACATTGCCGGCCATAGATAGAGCCTCTTCTCGATTTCGAGCAGTGCAATTTGGTGGCTGACGTAACTTCAAATCGTCAACCAACTTCTGGAAACGTTCACGATCCTCAGCGAGGTCGATTGAATCAGGCGACGTACCAATTATTGGTGCACCCGCTGCCTCAAGCGCCCTCGCCAACTTCAAGGGCGTCTGCCCTCCATACTGAACGATCACACCTTTTGGCTGTTCTTTTGCAATAATCTCCATGACATCTTCGAATGTCAGTGATTCAAAATAGAGCCTATCCGATGTATCGTAGTCCGTTGAAACAGTTTCAGGGTTGCAGTTAACCATGATAGTTTCATATCCGGCTTCTTTGAGTGCCAAAGCCGCATGTACACAGCAGTAGTCAAACTCGATGCCTTGGCCAATACGATTCGGGCCACCTCCCAAAATCATTATTTTCGGTTTGTTACTCGGATTTGCCTCACATTCCTCTTCATAAGTTGAGTATAGGTAGGCCGTCGTCGTCGCAAACTCGGCGGCACAGGTATCAACACGTTTGAAAACTGGCCGAAGATCGTACTTGATTCGTCGTTGTCGAATGACATCTTCGTCCTGTCCAATGAGCTGACCAATACGGAGGTCTGAGAATCCCTTGCGCTTTAATAAGCGAAGCCTTATCTCGTTAAGCCCCTTCAGTCCTTCCTTGCGTGTTGTCGATTCTTCAGCAACAAGATCAGCAATTTGTTCTAAAAACCAAGGGTCAATACCGGTAAGTTTAACCACATCTTCAAATGCGAATCCGTGACGCATTGCGTCTGCTACGTACCAAAGTCGTTGATCACTTGGTTGCCGCAATTCTTGATGCAATTTATCTTTTTCAGCCTGCTCGACTGGATAGCAAATCTTTTCATTTAAGCCAGTGACACCAGTTTCGAGTCCGCGTAACGCTTTTTGAAACGATTCCTGAAAAGTTCTACCAATCGCCATGACCTCACCAACTGATTTCATCTGAGTTGTCAGGCGCTCATTCGAGCCAGGGAATTTCTCGAAAGTAAAACGAGGTATCTTGGTGACAACATAATCAATAGTTGGCTCGAAAGACGCCGGCGTTACGCCACCCGTAATATCATTCTTCAGCTCATCAAGCGTATAACCAACAGCGAGTTTGGCCGCAACTCTTGCGATTGGAAAACCAGTTGCTTTTGAGGCCAGCGCTGAAGATCGTGAGACTCTCGGATTCATTTCGATGATAACTAAACGTCCGTTTTCTGGATTTACGGCAAATTGCACGTTCGATCCACCAGTCTCCACACCAATTTTACGCAACACATCGATGGAGGCATCGCGCATTTTTTGGTATTCCTTGTCCGTCAATGTTTGTGCAGGGGCGACCGTTACCGAATCACCAGTGTGAACTCCCATCGGATCAACGTTTTCGATAGAACATACGATAATGCAATTATCCTTCTGATCTCGAACAACCTCCATTTCAAATTCTTTCCAACCGATTAACGATTCCTCAAGAAGAATCTCATTCGTCGGTGACATTTCGAGACCATTTGTGACAATATCTTTAAACTCCTCCCGATTGTATGCGATACCACTACCTGTGCCTCCCAGTGTAAATGATGGTCTTATTATTGTCGGATATCCTACCTTTTCCTGATGGGCAAGCGCCTCGTCTAGGGAATGAGCAATTGAGGATACGGGGACGTCCAAACCAATTTCAGTCATCGCTTCGCGAAATAACTCACGATCTTCAGCCATATCGATAGCATCACGCGATGCCGCAATAAGTTCGACATCATATTTCTTGAGAATGCCTTCTCTGACCAAATCTAGAGCACAGTTTAATCCCGTCTGACCACCCATGGTTGGCAGTAAAGCATCGGGCTTTTCTTTTGCGATTATCTGTTCGACCACAGCCCATTGAACAGGTTCGATGTATATCGCATCAGCCATCTCCGGATCCGTCATAATCGTAGCCGGATTGGAGTTCACCAAAATAACGCGAAAACCCTCTTCTTTTAAAGCTTTACAGGCCTGCGCACCAGAATAGTCAAACTCACAAGCTTGTCCAATAATAATCGGTCCTGCACCGATAATAAGGATGCTGTCTATATCAGTACGTTTCGGCATCGTTCAAAGTCATACCATCAGTATGGTTAAGGCTAAAATTATTAATATAATCTACTTTAATAAAATGAATTATATTATTGTTTATATTTAATTTTTAATTAAGTTTTATTCATAGAAAATGAAGAATTTTGTTTAAAATTATCCATATCAGAAATAAAACGGTGAAATAATGGCAAAAGATCATGCGGGCCCGGACTAGCTTCCGGATGACCCTGAAAGCTAAATGCAGGCGAATCCTTCAAGGCAATACCCTGTAAGCTTCCATCGAATAGCGATCGGTGTGTTGTTTCTACATTATCGGGCAATGATTCTTCGTCAACAGAGAAACTATGATTCTGGCTGGTGATCATTACCTGCCCAGTGCTCAGATTCTGCACAGGATGATTGGCACCGTGGTGACCAAACTTCATTTTGACGGTTTTGGCGCCGCATGCCAAAGAAAGTAACTGATGTCCCAAGCAGATACCTAATATAGGGACACCCTTCTCAAGAACTTCCTGTATTGCCTTAATTGCATAGTCACAAGGCTCCGGATCACCAGGTCCATTAGATAGAAAAACCCCATCAGGTTCCAACGACAAAACCTCATCCGCTGTTGTTGTCGCTGGTACAACCGTCATTCGGCAATCGAGATCAGAAAGTATCCTGAGAATATTTCGTTTAATTCCGAAATCGTAGGCAACAACATGATATGGCTCAACACACTTATTTATGCTCAGGCTATGTTGTTCGAAGTTAGTGCCATTGCACCACTGATAAACCCGATCTGTAGTGACGCACTTGGCAAGATCCATCCCTGTAATACCAGGAAATTTCTGCGCATATTTGACAGCCATATCCGAGTCAACGTTGCCTGCCATAATGCATCCAGATTGAGCACCTTTCTCTCTAATTAGCCGAGTCAGTTTTCGCGTGTCTATACCGGCAATCGCTACCGTATTGCCATTCCGTAGGAACTCTTTGAGGTCACACTCGGTGCGCCAGTTGCTGGCTAGCATTGAATAATCTCGAATAACTAATCCTGATGCATGAATCTTTGCTGACTCCATGTCCGTACTGTTAGTGCCAGTATTACCGATGTGAGGATAGGTAAGTGTAATTATCTGACGACAATAGGAAGGATCTGTAAGAATCTCTTGGTAACCGGTCATTGCAGTATTAAATACAACTTCACCAATGGTCTTACCGTCATCACCGACGGACTCACCGTGGAAGATTGTTCCATCTTGCAATGCCAAAACTGCAGGCGTACTCAAACTTAATCCTCAGATGCACAAAAGCGGAAGGATCGTGCCTCCCGCTCATCTGATCGCTTACAAATAGGCGATCTGCGTTAGTTTACTCAAGCAGACCCAAACGTTCCAGTTTCTTTAAAGAAACTTTCAATTTTTGTTGTCAGCTATCTGCTGAAAAAAGTAGGTCACGCATCATATATAGTCCGGCTGGTTGATTTGCAAGCCAGTGGGCAGCACGGAGCGCCCCATCTGCAAAAACTTGACGCCTCGAAACGGCATGTTTTAATTCCAGACGTTCCGATTCGTTGTGTAGAATGATTGTATGTTCACCGGGTATATCTCCCTTTCTGGTTACCGTAAAACCAATTTCTCCAGATGCTAGCGGCCTTTTCAGGCCAGATGCTTCATATCGTTTGATAGATTCAAAATCCTGATTTCGCGCCTCAGCAAGAGACGCTCCTAATTGCAAGGCTGTACCGGATGGTGCATCAATTTTTCGTTTGTGATGTGTCTCGTGGATTTCCGCTTCAAAATCAGAACCAAGAATACGTGTCGCCTGTCGCAATAGGCGATCGAGCACGGCAATGCCAAGACTCATATTACGATCGTACAAAATTGGAATCTTACGAGATACAATTTCTATTTCATTAATCGCTGCAACCTCAAGACCGCTAACACCAATAACCAAAGGTTTCGCTGATGAAAGTACTGCGTCGAGAATCCTATGAGTCGCTTGGGGAAGACTGAAATCAATCGCGACATCTGCATCTGATAATACCGAGGTCAAATCATCGCTAACCGTAACTTTTCCATTCTCCTGTCCGGCAAGTATTCTTATATCTTTCTGCGACATGGGACTCTTTGTTCGGGTCCAAACACCGACCAAATTTAACTCATGGTTACCGGCCATGGCCCGCATAATTTCTTGGCCCATACGCCCTGCACCGAGAATGGCAATATTAAGAATTTTTGTATCCTTAGACATTAGTGTCATTCTTAACCATAGTGGAATAGCCCATGAACCTAGCCTGCCTCAAGATGAAGCAACAAATAATTGGGAAGAGCACTTCAGTATCCGTCCTCGGTTAATTATTAACACGTTCGAAAAATCGCTTTACCATATCTAGCCAACCACCAGCACGGGGATTATGTTTATCACCTCCCACGTTGATCGAATCGTCAAAGCGCCGTAAAAAAGATTCTTGTTCCGTGCTCAGGTTGATCGGAGTTTCGACGGCGACGCGCGTAAATAAATCCCCCGTTCTATGGTCGCGGACAGTTGTCACTCCCTTGCCACGCAAACGAAACTTCTTGCCTGATTGTGTGCCTGCCGGAATTTTTAACGACACATGACCATCAAGTGTAGGTAATTCTATTTCACCTCCTAATGCAGCCGTGCCAAAACTGATAGGTACCTCATAGAAAAGATCTGCGCCATCTCGATGGAAGATCTTATGGGCATTTACACGGGTCTCAACATAAAGATCACCCGGCGGTCCACCATTGCGTCCTGCTTCTCCTTCTCCCGACAGTCTGATTCGATCACCGTCTTCAACACCCTTCGGAACCTTCACCGATAACTTCTTGGTTTTGGAAACGCTACCGCGCCCGTGACAATTACTACACGGGTTAACAATTACTGTACCTAATCCTTTACATGTCGGACAAGTTTGCTGTATGGAAAAAAATCCTTGCTGCATACGTACTTGGCCAACACCATCGCAGCTAGTGCATTTAGCAGGTGAGGATCCTTTTTCGGCACCACTGCCATCGCATTCTTCGCAGCTCACATGGGTTGGCACTTCGATCGTGACAGAATCTCCACTGACTGCTTTTTCGAGATCCAACCGAAGTTCGTAGCCTAGGTCAGCACCGCGAAATACCTGGCTTCTACCACGACGTCCTCCACCGAAAACATCACCAAAAACATCACCAAAAATATCACCAAAACCCTCTGTATTAAATCCACCACCGGCAGAACCGCCCCGCACACCTTCATGACCAAACCGATCGTATGCTGCACGTTTATCGGAATCGCTCAGTATGTCGTACGCTTCCTTTGCCTCTTTGAATTTGCCCTCAGCGCCGCTGTCATCTTTATTACGATCGGGATGATATTTCATGGCCTGACGCCGATATGACTTTTTGATTGCATCATTCGATGCATTCTTTGTGACACCAAGAACTTCGTAGTAATCGCGTTTAGCCATAATTCGTCGTACTTTTAAAACAAGGGCGCCACAATGGGCGCCCTGATGATTTCAAGATCCTTTTCGGGCAACTTAGTCTGATTTGGACTTATCGTCGTCTACTTCTTCAAATTCTGCATCGACGACATCGTCATCCGAACCTGTAGTGGCATCACCATTCTGTGTCTCAGAACTCTCCTCCTTGGCCTGTTCCGCATAAAGTTTCTGTGCTAGTCCAGCAGATGCCTCAGCAAGCACTCCACTCTTAGCCTCAATCGCATTCTTTTCATCTTTCTCTAATGCTGCTTTGAGATCAGAGATTGCCGTTTCGATAGCGTGGCGCTCTTCACCGCTTGCCTTATCACCCAACTCGCTCAGTGTCTTTTCAGAGGCATGGATAAGACCATCTGCCTGATTACGTACATCAACGAGCTCTCGGAATTTTTTATCTTCCTCGGCATGGCTCTCAGCATCTGTAACCATCTGCTCAATTTCTTCATCGGATAGCCCACTGGATGCTTTAATGACAATCTTCTGACTCTTACCAGTTGCTTTATCTTTCGCAGAAACGTTAAGAATACCGTTCGCATCTATATCAAACATTACTTCAATCTGCGGCAATCCACGCGGTGCCAACGGAATATCGGTCAAATCAAAGCGACCGAGCGATTTGTTGTCCATTGCACGCTGACGTTCACCCTGTAACACGTGGATAGTTACCGCAGTCTGATTATCGTCAGCTGTTGAAAATACCTGATCAGCATTTCCCGGAATCGTCGTGTTTTTTTCTATGAGTTTGGTCATCACACCACCCAACGTCTCAATACCGAGCGATAATGGCGTAACATCTAAGAGTAAAACATCTGTTACATCGCCTGCTAGGACACCACCCTGAAGCGCAGCTCCCAGAGCAACTGCTTCGTCGGCATTCACATCCTTTCTCGGTTCCTTGCCGAAGAAGTTCTGTACTTCTTCCTGAACCTTCGGCATGCGTGTCTGCCCGCCAACTAAAATTACGTCATCAATTTCATTGACTCTCAAGCCTGCATCTTTTAAAGCAGTCTTACACGGTCCGATTGTTCTACTGATGAGATCTTCAACGAGTGATTCGAGCTTGGCACGAGTCAGCTTAATATTAAGATGTTTCGGTCCAGTCGAATCAGCGGTGATATACGGCAGATTGACTTCAGTCTGTTGCTGTGAGGATAGCTCAATTTTGGCAGTTTCTGCCGCTTCTTTGAGTCGTTGCATCGCAAGCGGATCTTGCATAATGTCAACACCACTTTCTCGCTGAAACTCCGATGCTAGATATCCAATCACCTGCATATCGAAGTCTTCACCACCGAGGAAGGTATCACCATTCGTCGCTAGCACTTCAAATTGATGCTCACCATCAATTTCTGCAATTTCGATAATTGATACGTCAAACGTACCGCCGCCAAGATCAAATACAACTAACTTAGCATCACCGTGCTTTTTTTCCATACCGTATGCGAGTGCGGCTGCCGTCGGTTCATTGATGATGCGCTTAACGTCAAGGCCAGCGATCTTGCTGGCATCTTTGGTAGCCTGTCGTTGAGAATCATTAAAGTATGCCGGAACTGTTACAACCGCTTCCTTGATTTCTTCACCAAGATAGTCTTCCGCAGTCTTTTTCATTTTCATCAGCACGCGAGCGGAAATTTCAGGAGGCGCCATGGATTTTTTATTTACCTGTGCCCAGGCATCTCCGTTGTCGGCTTTAGTAATCTTGTAAGGCACCATATTGATGTCGCGCTGAACAACATCGTCTTCGAATCGACGTCCAATGAGTCGCTTTATCGCAAACAATGTGTTGGTCGGATTTGTAACTGCCTGGCGCTTAGCTGATTGTCCCACTAATACTTCGTCGTCCTTGCTAAAGGCCACAACCGACGGTGTCGTGCGATCTCCCTCGCTGTTTTCGATGACTCTAGGGCTATTGCCCTCCATCACCGCTACGCAAGAATTGGTGGTACCCAAATCGATACCAATAATTTTACCCATAATTCCTAATCTCCAGATTCTATTGAGAATAGTTCAAAACTAGGCTTTAAGTGGTGTCTGACAACAAATTTTCAAGCGGCTATTTATTAATTTTATTCTCCGTCATCATTATCTTCGCCATTTTCAGTCGGTTCGGAGGCAACCAATACACGTGCTGGTCGCAGCAAACGATCATTCAAAGCATATCCTTTTTGTAATACGGTCAGTACAGAACCGGGCTCAACATCTGACGACGGCTGCATAGACATTGCTTCATGTTCCTGCGGATCAAAGGGCTCACCTTCCGGATTTAATTCTGCAACACCAAACCGTTCCATAATCGTTGTCAATAACTTAAGTGTTGCCATTTTACCTGCCAACAAACCCTCTGCATCAGCTTTCTCAGCTACCGCTAGACCCATTTCGAGACTATCTTTCACCGCCAACAATTCGCTACAAAATCGCTCAAGCGCAAATTTGTGCGCATTCTCAATGTCTCTCGATGCACGCTTTCGAACATTCTCCAGTTCAGCGGAAATTCTTAAATACTTTTCCCAATTCTCATTCGCCAGGTTCTTTAATTCAGCGAGAGCAGCATCGGTGTCATTGTCAAATTCACCATCATCAGGTTTAGCATTCTCTGCTGCGCACTTTTCCACAATATCTTCCATATCTTTGTCAGATTTGTTCTGTTCGGATCCCGGACGATCATGCTGATTACTCATTTATAAATTGCTCTGGTAACTTCTCGGTCGCAAATTTTTATGCCCAGCGAACCTTCAAAGAAAGGGCAATTTTGGGGGCATACAAGAAAATATCAAGGGCATCTAAACTATTGCGGAATGAATGATTCTAGTCCGGTGCATGTAACAAAGAGCCCAACAATCTTGCAGTGATATCGACAATGGGAACAACTCGGTCGTAAGCCATCCGTGTAGGTCCGATAACACCGAGTACTCCAATGCTATCGTCTTCAGCATGATAAGGCGCAGTTACCACACTACAGTCATCAAAAATCTGCACACCTGACTCTTCTCCAATAAAGATCTGCACACCGGCAGCATTTATGCTTTTATCCAGCAAATCTAGCATAAAACGCTTTCTCGAAAATGCATCGAACAACCGGCGCAACGTATCAATATCTGATAGTTCTGCAAAATCCATCAGATTTGTTTCTCCGGCAACTACGAATTCCGAATATGGCGCAGCGGCGTCTTCCATTGCTGAACGAGCGACGGCAATGATGTCGTACATTGCCTGATTCATTGAATCACGAGTCTTATCCAAATCAGTCAATAATCGCGTACGAATTTCTGGTAAAGCTACACCAACGTAATTTTGATTGATAAAATTTGCAGTACTTTGAAGTTGTTCGGTGGTATAGAGCTGATCGGTGTGCAGTATGCGATTCTGTACTTCATGATCATTGATGACAAGAATTGCTAGAACACGATTGTCGGACAACGACAAGAATTCAATCTGTCGTAGAGTAGAATGATGTGCCCGTGGCACGCTAATAATTCCCGCCAGGCTTGTAATTTTAGAAAGTAAATTTGATACCGAACTAACAAGCGCTCCAGGATCATCCTGTTGCTTATGGAGCTGTGACTGCATTTGTTTGATTTCGCCTTCATTGGGCGGCTTGTAGCGAATCAGCGTATCAACAAATAGTCGGTACCCTCGCGGCGTCGGAATTCTACCTGCTGAAGTATGCGGCGCAGAGATAAATCCCATATCCTCTAAATCAGACATCACATTGCGTATTGTTGCCGGACTAAGGTCAATACCGGCGTCGCGAGACAAAGTTCTCGAACCTACCGGATCACCATCACGAATGAAACGCTGGATCAAAACTCTTAAGAGATATTGAGCACGCTCGTTTGGTGTAGAACTGATTGTTTCCGATATCATTTGTCAAATACAAAAAAATGAGTATCTCACTCATTGTGTTAGTGTAGAACGAAAAACTAGCAATGGCTTGGCGGTGGGTCAAGGGTTTGCAACAATTAACCCATTTGGGCTATCACAGGCTCTTTCTAAGCATTTTACAGGACTTTAGTCAGATTAGATGAACAAAGAATTCAGAACTATAGCCATTCTGGGACGACATGAAGATCCACATGTCGCCGAACCTATGGCGACACTGGCATCTTATTTAGCTAAGGCTGAAATCGAGGTTATTGCGTTAGAAAGTGCCGCTACCAACCTAACCGTCCGTTTTGTAGAGGAAGAAGAAATTGCCGATTTGGCGGATTTAATCGTAGCGGTTGGCGGCGATGGCACGATGCTGTATGCCGCTGATCTAGCTCGGGAACACAACGTGCCACTACTTGGTATCAACCGGGGCCGACTCGGCTTTCTTGCCGATGTAACGCCCGATCAGATGTTACAGAGTATCGACAATATTTTGAACGGTAAATATTCAAGGGAATCGCGACTACTTTTGGATGCGAATCTCGTGAAACCCGACGGTAGTGTCATCACGACTAGTGCTTTGAATGATATCGTTTTGCAAAGGCATAGAACCGGACGGATGGTAAATTTTGAAACCTCGATCGATAACAAATATGTCAATACACACTCAGGTGATGGACTCATTATCGCAACACCAACAGGATCCACAGCCTATGCCCTTAGCTGCGGTGGACCAATCATTGAACCACAACTCGACGCTATTGTTGTCGTACCGGTTTGTCCGCATACATTGAGCAACCGACCAATCGTTGTGCCAGCAACCCTCGAAATCGAAGTTAAACTGATTGAACCCATCGATACACAGGCCGAAGTCACAGCAGACGGCCACTCATTGGGTACATTAACTGCGATGGATCGTTTGTTGATCAGTTCAGCCGATCATCGTATTACACTGATCCATCCTCCGGGTCATGACTTCTATGAGATCCTGCGTTCAAAACTACATTGGGGTCAGGACAGTCGTATTCGAAACAGCTCTACGGAAAACGAGAATCGTTAGTCCATGCTCAGAAGCCTTCAGATTCGTAACTTCGCAATTATCGATCAGATGGAAGTCAACTTTGACGAAGGAATGACAGTCCTTACTGGGGAAACAGGCGCTGGCAAATCAATTCTTGTGGATGCGCTCGGGCTACTTCTGGGAGAACGTGGAGGCAATGGTCTTGTGCGCAGTGGTGCAAAACGTGCTGAGTTCAGCGCTGAATTCAATCTCAAGAACTTGCCCGAAGCGAATAATTGGCTTGACGAACAAACCCTTGATCAAGATGACGAATGCGTACTCCGTCGCGTCATTAATGTTGATGGGCGCTCCCGCGCATTCATCAACGGTAACGCAGTCTCTTTACAAATGTTAAAAAATCTAGGCGAACAAATATTGGACATTCATGGTCAGCATTTTCACCAATCCCTGGGCCGGCGAGATGTTCAACGTAATTTACTGGATCATTTCGGCAATCTTATCGAACTGAGAAAAGCAACTGAACTTGTCTACACCGAATGGCAGTCTCTTGCCACTCAACTGAAAGATCTTGAGGCCGCTCAATCCGATCGTTCATCACGGATAGAATTTCTGAAATTTCAGCTAGGAGAGCTCGATACCCTCGACTTGCAACCACATGAAATGGAATCCTTGGAATCTGAAAAACAAAAATTAAGTCACTACGGACAACTTGCGGATGGCATATTCAAAATCCTGCAAAATATATATGACAGTGATGTCACGAATGTACAAAGCCTACTTGCCGATGCGTCCCACACACTGGAACACTTAAGTACATTCGATCCACAACTTGAAACAAGTCTTACCATGCTTCAGGAAGCTGGCATTCAAGTCAGTGAAGCGACTGATACATTGCGTCGTTACGCCAACACTATCAATATGGACCCGACACGTCGTGACTGGGTAGAAGAACGACTCAACGTAATTCAAACAATTGCACGCAAACATCGCGTACAGCCCAGCGAGCTGGAAATGGTACATATAAGAATTCGTGAAACTTTAGATGAACTACAACATGCTGAAAAACATAGCGCAGAACTTACCGAAAAAAACATCAAGGCTGCCACCGCCTATCGAAATGATGCAGAAAAATTATCCAAAGCTCGTAAAGATGCAGCAATAAAATTTTCTACGGCCGTAACGGAAACAATGGCAGGCATTGGAATGCCAGACGGAATATTTCAAACATCTGTCACCGAATGCACTACAGGTAATGAGAAATATCATGGCATCGACAATATCGAATTTTTAATCAGTACCAATCCTGGACAACCCCCAATGCTGCTGACAAAAGTAGCTTCGGGAGGTGAACTGTCTAGAATTAGTCTAGCTATTCAGGTAATTGCTAGTGACGGCAACACAATTCCAACGATGATATTTGACGAGATCGACAGTGGCATCGGTGGAGGCGTGGCGGAAATGCTCGGACGCAGACTCAACGAAGTCAGCGAAAACCGCCAGGTTCTGTGTGTAACTCACCTGCCCCAAGTGGCAAGTCTCGCAGATCATCATTATCAAATAAACAAGAGTACTAACGGGCAATCTACCAGCACAAGCATTAATCTTTTAGACAATAGCGAACGGATCGAGGAACTAGCGAGGATGCTTGGTGGCGTCGCCATTACGAAAAAGACCAGAGCACATGCCGCAGAAATGCTGAAATTGGGTTCACGTTGCAATGGCCACAAAGAACGAACGGCATAATTGAGGATTGACCTCAAATTACATATATGCCCCTTATCTATGAATCCGAATCTTTCTTCAGCGGTTTGACATAAAGTACAAGACTGTGATCAATAAGTTCAAAGCCGTGCTTTTTTGCAATACTGTGTTGTAAGCGCTCAATTTCGTCGTTGACAAACTCGACAACTGCACCCGTCTCAACACACACCATGTGATCGTGGTGTTCACCTTGGGCTATTTCAAAAATTGAACTTCCACCTTCAAATTTATGCCGTTTCACAAGTCCGGCTGTCTCGAACTGAGTAAGTACTCGGTAGACTGTTGCCAAACCGATGTCTTCGCCAAGGCTAAGCAACTGCTTGTATATATCTTCTGCACTCAAATGGTGTTCAACGCTACTCTCAAGAATCTCGAGAATCTTTAGTCTGGGCAGCGTTATTTTGAGGCCCGCTTTTCTTAATTCCTGGCGTTGTAACATTCACTAGGTCCTATTGCAAAGGTGATAAAGTGTCAGCTACCGTAGCACTGGTTGAGAAGGTATCATTCGTCCCTATTATGACTCAGTTGAACTGGCTGCTCCACTATTCATCTAATATCAACCTACAATTCCTGATTACACAACAAACAATGAATCAATAAGTAATGCGAAAACTAATCACCATATCTTGTATTTTCCTTATCCTTTCAACAGTCGGAGGATGCGTTTACCAAGCAAATATTTCGCAAGGTAATCTATTCAAACAGGAAGAACTTGAGCAAATTAAAGTCGGCATGACGAGTAGTCAGGTACGATTTTTACTCGGAACGCCAATGGTTGATGACCCTTTTCACAAAGAGCGATGGGACTACATCTATTTTCTGAAAATCGGCCGCGACGACGCTGTTTTCAAGCGTTGGCTTTCGATTTACTTCGACGGCGACAATGTCACTAAGATCATAAATGATCAGGAGCTCAATCCGAATCTTTAGCCTCCTCAGCAATTTCGGATTCGCGTATCGATTTGTCACCAGATTGACCCATCGACCGTCCGTCTGCCGCTAGTGCGCGTCTTGCTTCGCGCGGATCTATCAGTAGTGGCCTGTAAATTTCTAGACGATCGCCATCTTTTAAGGAATAGCTGCGTGTAACGAGCTTGCCCCAAATACCTAACTGATAGTCGGAAAAATCTTCATCTGGAAACAAATCGCCGATCACAGACTGCTGCAGTGCCATTTCAGCTGTTGTGCCAGAAGAGACTGTCAAAGAGATCAATTCCTGTCGTGCCGGCAAAGCAAATACGACTTCGATAGTTAGAGGAGCTTCATCTTTTGGTTGATGATTCACATTTCACCGCACACCGAAAACAGTTTTTGCACGCTTGCTATATGCATTGATCAGTGAATTACAAGTGTCCTCAAAGAACGAACCAAATATCATATCGACAAACATATTCTCAAATTCAAAATCCAGTTCGAGTGCAAGCTTGCAGCCCTCCTCTCCAATCTCTGTAAATCGCCAGCCTCCTTGTAAATGTCGAAACGGACCATCGATCAACTCTATCTCAATTGTTTCAAACTCGCAGCGCGTATTGCGGGTAGTAAAGTGATCGCTCAGGGAGCCCTTGTGCAACTCAAGTGTTGCTTCAACAATCTCAGCAGTACGGTTATGTACTTCGGCACTGTTGCACCATGGAAGAAACTCCGGGTACGATTCAACATCATCGACGAGAATGAACATCTCGCGAGCCGTATAAGGAACGAGAGCACTGCGATTGACTCTACGCATAACAGTTAACCGAAATCAGGCAAGAAACCGATTGCTTCAAGAAAAATGAATAAAATTGCGAAAGGTGCAATGAATCCAGCTAGCAAACGCCACAGTTTGTAGAGCGTGCTCGACGTCTCAAGCTCTTGGACTGTAGAGTTTCGACTCATCACCCAGACAGCAAAAACCGTAATAAATAGTCCCCCTAACGGCAACATAATATTACTCGTCAAATGATCAATATTGTCAAAGAGTGTTCCCTTGTAAAAAGTCAGATCATCTAGCACATTGAAGGAGAGTACTGTAGTAAACCCGATGATCCATATCAGAACACCCATAAAAGTAGCCGCTTGAACACGCGTTCGGCCTAAATATTCAATCCCCCAGGCCACGGCCGGTTCCATGAGTGAAATAGCAGATGTCCATGCGGCGAATGACAACAGTAAAAAGAAAAACGTTGCAAACACTACGCCGCCCGTCATCTGACCAAATGCCAATGGCAGCGTATTGAACACTAATCCTGGGCCACTCGACGGTTCCAACCCGTTGGCAAATACCAGGGGGAAAATTACCAAACCAGAAAGGATTGCAATCAGCGTATCTGCCGTCACAACAGCTGCTGTAGCACCGGTTATCGATGTATCCTGCGGTAAATAGGCGCCATAAGCCATGATGCAACCCATGCCAATACTCAAGGTAAAAAATGCCTGTCCCATAGCAGCCAGTACACTGTCCCAGGTAAAATTACCGAAGTCGGGTTTGAACATAAATGTCAAACCCTCTACAAAATAACCAGAGTTAATCGAATAACCGAGAAGCATCAACATTAGTAATAAAAGTACCGGCACCATGAATCTGACTGCCTGTTCGAGGCCACGTTCTATGCCGCGCGCAACGATAAATATAGTCAACCCCATAAAAAAAGTATGACTCATAGCGACCAGCCGCCAGTCACTAGTAAAACTGGTGAATTGAGTGCTGACTTCGGTTGCCGTTGCTCCTACGAATACCCCTGCAACACTCTTAAAGACGTACGCGAGTATCCAGCCAGCGATTACGCTGTAATAGGACAGAATAAGAATTCCGGCTAATACTCCCATCAATCCAATTAGCCACCAATGCCGGGAACCACCTTCCTCTTTTCCGAGCAAGGCCATAGTGGTTATGGGATTACGTCTACCTCGTCTGCCAATCAGTACCTCGGACATCATAACCGGCATGCCTATCACAACAACGCACAAAAGATAGACAAGGACAAATGCCCCACCACCATTCTGACCAGCTACATAAGGAAACTTCCAAATATTTCCAAGGCCTACCGCCGATCCGGTAACAGCTAAAATAAAGGTTATTCGGGACGACCAATGGCCCTGCAGAGAGGTTCGTGATGTCTTAGTAGTTACCTGTTCTTTCAGCATTCTTAAATTCTCTGTTAGATACAGAAGTTAAAATTCACATCAGCCAAGAGCGAGATTCTCGATGAATTTGGAACTCCTTACAACATTGCAAAACACGAGTGCATCCCTAAGTCCAGCGTATCTGCCGTATAATCCGGGATCTTCCCGCCAAACAAAAGCCTATTTACTCGTAACTATGAACAAACCGAATAGCATAAATAAGGCAGAAGTGCGCATTGCTGTTAATAAAAAAGCCCGCTATAACTACTTCATCGAGGACACTTTTGAAGCGGGCATTGCTCTTGAAGGCTGGGAAGTAAAAAGTCTTAGGGATCGACGAGCCCAACTCACTGAAAGCTATGTTCATGTTCGAAATGGAGAAGCTTGGCTATTTGGCGCTCATATCTCACCGCTGCATACAGCATCCAGCCATGTCAAACCCGATCCGACAAGAACACGAAAGCTTCTGCTCCACCGTTCCGAACTAGATCGATTGATTGGCGCAGTGGAACGTAAGGGATATACGCTGGTCCCGCTTAACCTCCATTGGACCCACGGCCGGGCAAAACTCGATATAGGACTCGCCAAGGGCAAGAAACAGCACGATAAACGAGCAACTCAGAAAGATAGGGACTGGCAACGACAAAAGGCACGAATTATTAAATCTTCAAACAAATAATAACAACAACTTATATCAATAAGTTAAATTAAATACTTATAAAATATTTCATTGTTTCAAGTGACTCTCCGTCCATTCGGATATCGGTACTAACACCCTAAATAGTTGCTCCCCGGAGGCTGTAAGGCGGTATCCGAGACCAGGAATTTGTTCTATGACCTCCAGATTCCTCAACTGGTGAATCCTGGCCTGTAGCACACTCGGAGAAATATCACCGCAAGCAGCCTGTAACGCCCTAAATTTTAACGCTTTAGAGCGTAATTCCCAGATTACTCGCAAAGCCCAACGACGACCGAAATAATCAAATGCCTTCGCCAACTTAGCGGTCGTCTGCGTCCCTCTACTTCCCTGAACACCTTTATTCATAAGGCTTTTATCCTTTGCTTTCTTTTAAATAGCAAAACAATACTTTGCTATTTATTTTGTAGCATATGAAGCAATATCAAGCAAATTTGTATTTGAACTGCCTTTATCCAGGTAACAATAATTTTTATAGTTAGAACAATTTTTTTGTCTGATTGATTGAATTTTGCTCCCCTGCCCCTACACTAGGCTGACAAGATTTAATACCGAGAGGGGGTGAATTGGATTCGACGTGAGTCGCAAAGCTCTAAGTGCATGCCGAGGAACAGATCACCTCGTAAATCCAGCTGTAAAACTTATAGTTGCCAACAACGACAACTACGCACTAGCTGCTTAAAAAGCTGCCTAGCGCCCTCTGGCCAGATGTGCTTGTGCACCTGGATCGCAGGGGTCACCTACACAAGACCGCGGTAAAGATCTGTTCAGTGTCTATGCCGTTAAATATTGCTGAACTGGCCATGAGTCTTCCCTGCCCGTCGGGTAGCTCATGGTAAGACTAAAGGCGGAATAAGCATGTAGATCTCAGGGTGGAGGGCTTACGGACCCGGGTTCGAAACCCGGCACCTCCACCA